>ENA-ORDA01000034-ORDA01000034.1-marine-metagenome-genome-assembly--contig:-NODE-34-length-127659-cov-11.410450_pt1 | contig 127659 bp, 130 predicted proteins | sample MGYA00237778_ERZ508506 | MGnify/ENA primary metagenome ERZ508506 (study PRJEB26177, sample SAMN06267891) | marine metagenome | isolation source: Monterey Bay, California, USA | place: Pacific...
TTACCATGGTCAACGTGACCAATCGTGCCGATGTTGCAATGCGGCTTACTACGCTCAAACTTTTCCTTTGCCATGGTTCTCCGGCGCCTCGTGTTTTGGGGCAACAGCCCTGTTTCTCTCTGAGGCGGGCGTTTAGGACTTTCCTAAAAAAAAATCAAGTCTGAGTTTTGTTACCCGCATTGGTTTACATATGTCCAAAGACTAATCCGTCGGCTTAAAGAAAATGCTGGGTGATCGGCAAAACCTTGCCAGGTTTACGTTGATGCCAACCCAACAAGGTTTTGCCTTTGCCTGCGAATGCAATAGATTTACTTTATGAACAGCACGCACGCCTTTCCAACCCGCATCGCGCTTGTGACTGAGCCAATGGGCGTTATGCAATCGCTCTTGGCCGCACGGCAAAACGTTTTGTCGATCATTCCCGATATTGCAACACGGCAACCAATGGTATCCGGTAAGACGGGAAAGCGCTGGCATATGGTGATGGATCCCACTGCGCTGCGCCGGATGTTGCTGGAGAACGTAGAAAATTATCCAAAATCGCAGGTGACCAAAAATTTGCTAAAACCGGCAATCGGAGAGTCATTATTTATCGCAGAAGGCGCGCATTGGCGCTGGCAACGGCGCGCCGCAGCGCCGGTGTTCTCGCAGCGCAACGTGATGAACCTAAGCCCAATAATATCGTCTGCAGCCGAACGCTGTTGCCAACGCCTTTCCGACAGTTCCAACCAAGCGATTGATTTCTTAGATGAAATGGTCAAAACCACGTTTGACGTTATTTCGGATGTTACGTTTTCGGGAGATCGCGGGTTTGACCGTACGGCCGTACATCACGCCATCGACAGCTATATTGCCGAAGCCGGCCGCGTCTCCCTTTTTGACATATTGGGCTTTCCAGATTGGGTTCCCAGACCGAATCGGTTGCGTGCAGGCCCAGCGCTCAAAACGATGAAATCCCTAGCGGATAATGTGATCAATGAACGCCGCCAACAGGCGCAAAAATCACCCCCCGATTTATTAGATCTGCTGCTTGCAGGGCAAGATCCGAAAACCCAACGCAAAATGAACACTGCAGAATTACGCGATAATTTATTAACCTTTATCGTTGCAGGCCATGAAACCACCGCGTTAACGCTGGCCTGGGCTTTATATTTGATCGCCAATGACCCCCAACGGCAAGACCAAGCCAGAACCGAAATCCAAAACAATGTAAGCGGCAAAGTGGCCACAGGCGATGACGTGAAAAACCTGCCTTTTTTGCGCCAAATCATTGAGGAAACACTGCGGCTTTATCCGCCGGCTGCTTTGGTTTCGCGCACCGCCATGGCCGCGGATAGGTTATGCGGGCGGCACATCCAAAAAGGCGATACTGTGATCATTCCAATCTATGCGCTGCACAGACATCACCTGCTTTGGCAGGATCCGGACGCGTTCACCCCAGAGCGGTTTGCAGATCCCAAAAAACTTGAACGCTACGCATATCTACCCTTTGGGGACGGACCGCGTATTTGTATCGGGTCAAATTTTGCGATGAATGAAGCGATCATAATTTTGGCCAGCCTACTCAAATCATTCCGTTTCAATCCTGTTTCAGGGCGCAGTCCAACGCCGGAAATGATCTTAACCTTGCGCCCGGCGGGGGGCGTTTGGCTCACCACTGAAAAAATCACCTCAGAACCCAACCCCCGGCCTGCTTTCTAGTAAATAAAAGCGCTCATCAAATCATGCTTTCGCCATCATCCAGCCTTAAAAAGTTTATGAAACGGTATTGGCGCGATGAAATATGGCACAGCAACGCTTCGCAAGCATCTTGCATGCGTTCGCCCAGATGTTTGAGACCCACCTCAATCTTATTTGTGAGTAATGTGCTGCATACCCTGCCCGCCGCGCAACCAAACGACCGCAAACAGGCCGCCTTGCACAACCCATACCTCAAATTTTTTCATTTAAAAATCAGTACCTAATTGCATTGGCCCCATTATTTTTACTGAGCCAAGACCCAAGCAAAAGATCAACCATTTCCAAATATTAACACGGAAGCCAGCCTAAAAACCACCCGGCAATGACTTGGAAACGGGTGTCGTAATAGCGTGAGTATCGAGAGAGAAATATCCCAATGAGCACGGGAATAAATTCAAAAGTGTATCAACTTGGAACTCCCAAAAGGGTAAATCGCCACATTTTAAACAAATTATAGCTTTAAACATCAAATTCGATTAACCTCTGCGCCTGCATAAAAACAAATTTTGATAGCTAATTAAAAAATATTGACCAAGGCGCATAAACGTAAGGAATGCGCGCTTATTGGGAAACGGATGCCTCTATGACCAAGATATTAACCGTAGATGATGACCGACATATTTTGACCTCCCTTTCCGTCATTCTTCAGGCGGAAGGCTTTGAGGTAAAGGCCTTTTCTGATGGCGCCTCGGCTCTCGACGCGTTTTCAAGGCTCAAACCAGACCTTGCCGTAATAGATATTAAAATGCCCAGAATGGACGGTCTGGAATTGCTTCAAAAACTTCGACAGAAAAGTTGGCTTCCGATCATTTTTCTAACCTCTAAAGATGATGAGATTGATGAAATTTTGGGTCTACGGTTGGGCGCGGACGAATAAGTCACCAAACCTTTTTCCGAACGGTTACTGATCGAACGCATCCGAACCTTACTGCGCCGCCACGATCTTATCGCGGGAAAAATTGAACCGGATAAAAGCGACACAAACGTCATGAAACGGGGCAATTTAACGATGGACCCCCAACGCCACACGGTGCAATGGAAAGGCATTCATGTGGCGCTTACGATCACCGAGTTTTTATTGCTACAAGCCTTGGCAATCCGTCCGGGCTTTGTGAAAAGCCGCGATCAATTGATGGACGTGGCCTATGGGGATCAAGTTTATGTCGATGACCGCACGATTGACAGCCATGTAAAACGCCTGCGTAAAAAAATGCGCGTGGCGGATGAAAGCTTTACGGCGATTGAAACGCTTTATGGCATTGGGTATCGCTATAATGACACTTGGTAGGATATGACGACCGGCGATCGTTCTCACAGCGCAACCGAAACCGCAGAGGCGGAGCGCGAAACGCATCAGTCCAAGGGTATTGGGGCGCGCCACTGGCCTAAGCTGGTTCGCGCGCACCAATCCAAAGAACCCCAGAACCAAAATTGGATCGCAAAGGCATCGGGCGCGCTATCACGGCGCTTGCACAGCTCAAAAGTTTTAATCATTTCGGTAAATATGGTTCTGGTTATAATCTTGCTGCTATTCAACGCAGCAACGCTGTATAAGTGGCCGGCATTGATTGAAACACTATATCAAAACGACCCTGACTACACGGCTGACCAGATTTTTCACACGCTTATCCCAAAGCTCGCGCAGATGGAGACATGGCGGGATCACAATGCGCAATTAAAGGCTCATACAGATCAAATTTATGCACAGGTAAATGGACAAATAACGCTGTTCAGCATTCGGGGTGAAATCTTGGCGCAAACGTCTCTTCATCCAGATCCTGGGTCGCATAATGACCCTCAAACCCATTACATCTCTCAGCAAAGTTTTGCAGCGATTCAACCTGATGCACAAGCGACCTCGCATTTTGTATCGTTGGAACAACTGCTGTCCGCAGCAATCCATAAAACACTTCAGAACGCATATCGACACGCCGATTTCAACATTCGATCAAACATCGGCAATTTATATTTTTTAGAAACTGGCATTATTAAGCATAAGGATAAAATCCTTGGCGCTTTGGCCATTTTCATTGAAGATTCTGCGCGGCAAAAGATCTATTCTGATTTGCGTATCCAAAGCGTTGCAGCGGTTGGTTTGGGTATTTTAGCCTCTGTCTTAATCAGCCTATTAATTTTTTATCGGGTCAGCCACCCGATCACTGTGCTGACAAGGCGACTTCAGCAGAAGAATGCGCAAACAAGCCTACCTTCGCCCGAGCTTATGCTTGAGCAAGCGCCTAAAGCACCAGAGGGAAGCGAAGTGGCAAATTTAACCGCCGTTTTACGTGAAATGAGCCGCAAATATTACCACCAAATAGATATGCAAAACCGATTTACAAGCGACGTGATACATGAGGTCAAAAACCCGCTCACCTCGCTGCGCGCAGCTGCAAAAGCGTTAGAATTGGTAAAGGAAGAGACCCAACGCCAGCAGCTTCTTGGAATAATCCAAGAAGATGTGCTGCGGATGGAACGCTTGCTAAATGACATTGGAGCTGCGGGAAGGCTCGATGGCCAGCTCGAGCAAGAAACCTGTGCCAGTTTTGACATAGGCCAGTTGCTGCGCAACGTTGCGCAAAGATATGATCCGGTAGCAGCAGAAAAAGATATCACGATCGAATTGGAGCTGCCTCAAAAAACAATCATCATAAATGGCTTAGAAAAGCGGCTTGCGCAGGTGTTTGAAAACTTGGCCACCAATGCGATAAGTTTCTGCGACGCCGGTGGTATTATTCGTATCTGGGTAAAATTACAGACTGATACCTGTTTGGCGGTTATCGAGGATACCGGGCCCGGCTTCCCGAAAGGCTCATTGGATAAAATTTTCAATCGCTTCTATTCTGATCGACCTAACAGCGCTTTTGGCGAGCATTCTGGTTTAGGTTTGAGCATTTCAAAACAAGTGGTTGAGGCGCATGGCGGCGTGATTTGGGCAGAAAATATCACATCCAAGCTTTCAACAGGCGAAGAGAGTGATATTTTAGGGGCAAGGCTTTTGATTGCCCTGCCGCGAATATGAAGTGAAACAACGAATTACATGGGGATAACATGATACTGCATGCAAGCTGCATCGATATCGATGGGCGCGGCATCCTGATTTTGGGAGCATCCGGAAGTGGGAAATCATCCCTCGCCATTCAGTTGATCGCGCTCGGAGCCTCATTGGTTGCGGATGATAAAACGCTGGTAACACGGGTAGAAAACCACGTGGTCGCGCGGTGCCCGGCCACCATCAAAGGCCTGATCGAAGCGCGCGGAATTGGCTTTTTAAGACCAAAGCTGGTGCAAGAAACGCGGCTTCATTTGGTAATTGATCTGAACCAACACGAAACCTCTCGCCTTCCAGAACAAAAATACCATGATTTATTTAAGGTCAAACTTCCATTAATTTACCCAACACAGATGGACGGATTTGCCTCGGCAGTCTATGTTCTAGCGCAAAGCGGCTTAGCGCAGGATCAAAACCCGTCCGATGTCATCAGCTGACCAAATTACGTTGGTTCTTGTAACCGGTCCGTCGGGCGCGGGACGGTCCTCTGCGATCAACGCTTTGGAAGAGCTTGAATTTGAAACCATCGACAACTTGCCCATTTCGTTAATTGACAAGGTGGCCACTTCTTCAAAAACATCAAAACCCTTGGCGATCGGGCTGGATATCCGAAACCGCGACTTTTCCATCCAAGCCATCATCAACTCGATTGCGCAATTAAAGACGCTGCCCAAAATCAAAGCAACCGTCCTGTTTGTTGATTGTGATCCAAAGACGCTCAATCTGCGATTCTCTGAAACCCGGCGTAAACACCCGTTCGCACCCCAAGAAACCATCCAAGACGGGATCGCGCATGAGATCGAGCTCTTAAACCCCATCAAAGCCAAAGCGGATCTATTAATCGATACATCTGACTTGACGCCACATGAGTTGCGCGCGCAAATCAAACATCATTTTGACGGCGGAAAAAATACCGATTTGGCCGTGATCTTAAAATCATTTTCTTACAAAAAAGGGTTACCTGTCGGCGCTGATATGGTGCTAGATGTGCGATTTCTAAAAAATCCACATTGGGAACCAGCCTTGCGTGCAGGCGATGGACGCGATCAGCCTGTACAAGACTATGTGGTCAGCGATCCATCCTTCACAGATTTTTTCCAAAAAACCCATGCATTGATCCTATTTCTACTTCCTGCTTATAAAAGAGAAGGGAAAACCCAATTCACATTGGCTTTTGGCTGCACGGGAGGGCGACACAGATCCGTAACGCTCGTGGGGTTAATGGCACAGGCTTTGGAAGATTGTGGCTGGAATGTGTTGACGCAGCATATGGAATTGGACGAGTAAGAGCTATATCGAGTAGGGATATGGGCGGCAGAAGGTAAGGGCGGTCAGGTGATTGGGATTGTAATTGTCGCGCATGGTGGTCTTGCAAAAGAGTATTTGGCCGCCGTGGAGCATGTGGTGGGCAAGCAAAAAAGTATTGCCACCATTGGCATCAGCGCCGAATATGACAGGGCCTTCATGGAAGCCGAAATTTGCAACGCCGCCGATCACGTTGATACCGGTGATGGGGTGGTTGTGGTGACCGATATGTTTGGCGGAAGCCCCTGCAATCTGTCGCTGCAAGCCTGTAGACCGCAGGACCGCAAAATCATTTACGGCGCAAACCTACCGATGTTGATCAAGCTTACAAAATCACGGCGGCTCTCCGTGCAAGATGCGGTAGATATCTCTTTGAACGCTGGGCGCAAATATATTGATTGCCATGATGGCTCAGGAACCTGATGCAAGACACATATTCTGAACGCTTTGAAATTATCAATGAAAAGGGCTTACACGCCCGCGCGGCAGCCAAGCTGGTTGAAACCGTTGAGAGATATGACGCTACGGCAGAGATCTTCAAAGATGGTTTACAGGCTTGTGGCAATAGCATTATGGGCCTTTTAATGTTGGCAGCCTCTCGCGGAACCTTTATTGACGTGAACACCAACGGAAACCAAGCCAAGGATCTGTCAGAAGCGATTGGCGTCTTGATAGCCGCCAGATTCGGCGAAGACTTCTAAGGACAGAAAAGGAAATACTGTGGTGGAGCGGATACAACAAACCCCGGGCTTAAGAGATGATCAGCCCCTCTCAACGCCTGTGGATCCGGATATTCCCTATGACAGGCGCAAACTGTCTTATGCCACAACTTTTAAAAACCCGACCCAGCGCAGAACCATCCAAACCATTGAGTTTGTAACCGGCAAGCTGCGCCTGCTGCGCGTCATACGCAAATTTGAGGCCCAAGGCGTTCCGGTCGGCCAGGCCTTTTGGAAACAAGCTTTAGACATCATGAATGTCGAACTGCAAACCCCGCAAAGCCAAATCGCAAAAATCCCCAAAGAGGGTCCGCTGGTTATCACCGCGAATCATCCCCATGGATTGGTCGATGGTATGATTCTTGGAGAATTGATTGGGCGCGTGCGCACGGATTATAAAATATTAACCCGCACCTTGCTCACTGGAATTGCTGAAATTGAAAACTTTATGATTCCTGTTCCCTTTGTGCATGACAGCCAGGCGCTGGAAAAAAACCTTGAAATGCGCAAAAGTGCAATGTCGCATCTGAAAAATGGCGGTGTGGTGGTGCTATTCCCTTCCGGCGTTGTGGCGGCGTCTAAAACGATGTTTGGCCCCGCGATAGAAGCGGAATGGAATCCATTTACCTCGAAAATGATCCAGCGCTCAAACGCGCGCGTTTTACCGATTTTTTTTCCCGGCGCAAACTCACGCATTTATCAAATTGCCAATCAAATCTCTGCCACGCTACGCCAAGGGTTGCTGCTTCATGAAGTGGTTCATGCGATGAACAAGCCCCAAGCGCCAGTGGTGGGGGATGTGATTGAGCGCGATACGATTAAAAACTGGGCGTCTAATCCGCGCGGCTTTGTAAATTGGCTACGCGCCGAGACGCTTGGGCTTGCCGATAAAAAAAGCTGAGCCGGCGCGGCTATTGTGCTGCGAACTTCACCGCGTTGGCACGGGGGTTGGGCCTCGATAATCGTAAAATCCACGCTGCGTTTTACGCCCAAGCCAACCGGCTTCTACATATTTGGTCATTAACGGACAGGGCCGGTATTTGGTATCGGCCAAGCCTTCATGCAACACATTCATAATCGCCAAACATGTATCCAAACCGATAAAATCGGCCAGTTCGAGAGGGCCCATCGGATGATTGGCCCCCAGACGCATCGATTGATCAATCGATTCAACCGACCCCACCCCTTCGTAAAGCGTGTAAACGGCTTCATTGATCATCGGCATTAAAATCCGATTCACGATAAAAGCGGGAAAATCTTCAGCGCTGGCCGCTGTTTTACCAAGCGTATTAACCACCGTGAGGCAGCTGTCATAGGTCGCCTTATCCGTGGCAATTCCACGAATAAGCTCAACGAGGTCCATCACCGGCACCGGGTTCATGAAATGAAACCCCATAAATTTTTCGGGCCGATCCGTGCGGCTGGCCAAGCGCGTGATTGAGATCGAAGAGGTGTTCGATGTCAAAATGGTATGGGGCTGCAAATGCGGCACAAGCGCCTCAAAGATGCTATGTTTCAGCGCCTCTTTTTCAGTTGCCGCTTCAATCACCAAATCCGCAGCGCCCAAATCGGGCAGGGCCAAGGTGGTAGAAATCCGCGCAATAGCGTCAACTTTCTGATCAGCAGTTATTTTCGCGCCTTTTACCTGACGCGCCAAATTGCGATCAATAACAACGCGCGCATTGTCCAAAGCCGCCTGATTAAGATCCGTTATGGTCACCTGATATCCGGCCAGCGCCAGAACATGCGCAATACCATTGCCCATCTGCCCGGCCCCGATCACTCCAACTTTTTGAATATCCACGCCGCGCGCTCCTTTTAATGCTTGGCAGAGCATAGGCATTCAGAGCAAAGAGGTGCAAGGGCTGGCGGTTTTCTTATCAAAGTTTTCTGAAGGCTTTTCTAAAAGCTGCAAAAAGAAAGGGCCAAATGCTTTGCCAACCTTTAAAACGCATTCCTTGCTGCGCCGCGCATTTGAAATGACGCCAAATAATGCGCCAAAAACCAACTTAGACTTTTTGCTTCGCCGCGCATAAAAAAACCTAACCTGCTGGCATGTCGACTTGGGTATAGTCAGATCGCCTTGATCAATCTACAAGCGGCTCACAGCGGCGTGAAACCGTCAGAGGCGCACCCCTGACTAAAAAGCCCGCGCATGCGGGCTTCTTGTTCTGTAAATTTATAGGATGGGTTTACACCAGCTTATCAGTCAGCTCTGGTACTGCTTCAAACAAATCAGCAACAAGTCCAAAATCAGCAACTTGAAAAATAGGCGCTTCTTCATCTTTGTTAATGGCCACGATAATTTTGCTGTCTTTCATTCCGGCCAAATGCTGGATCGCACCGGAAATTCCAACCGCCACATACAGATCGGGCGCAACCACCTTGCCCGTTTGACCCACTTGCCAATCATTCGGAGCATACCCAGAATCAACCGCAGCGCGCGAGGCGCCAACAGCCGCATTCAATTTATCAGCTAGGTTTTCGATCATCGCAAAATCATCTTGGCTGCCAACGCCGCGGCCGCCCGACACGACCACGCCCGCAGACGTCAGTTCGGGGCGATCGCTGCTGGCCACCTTATCTTCAATCCATTGTGACAATTCAGGATTGGGCACAGCTGAAATACTTTCAACCGCTGCGGCACCGTTGCTACCAACGGCGTCAAAATTTGCCGTCCGCACGGATAACACCTTTTTGGAATCGCCGCTTTTCACGCGTTGAATGGCATTGCCTGCATAAATCGGGCGTTCAAACGTATCTGCATCGACCACAGCCGTGATATCGGTGATCACCATCACGTCCAATAGGGCCGCAACACGGGGTAGAATATTTTTAGCGGAATTTGTTGCCGGAGCAACGAAATGAGAATAATCGCCCGCCAATGACACGATAAGATCTGCAATCGGTTCTGCAAGGCCATTTCCATAGGCCGCATCATCCGCACATAGCACTTTGCCTACCCCATCCAATTGCGCGGCAGCCGAAGCAGCCGCGCCGCAGCCCGCAGACGCGCATAAAACCGTAACATCACCCAAAGCTGTGGCCGCGCTCACCGCTTTTGCAGTGGCGTCTACGGCCAATTCATTGCCATTTACTTCTGCCAAAAGAAGAACTGCCATTATACTGCTCCTGCCTCTTTAAGTTTTTCAACCAGCTCATCGACCGAGCCCACCTTTATCCCGGCCGAACGCGCTTCGGGTTCGCCCGTATTCACAATGCTCAGGCGCGGCGCGACATCCACGCCCAAATCCGCCGCAGTTTTCTGATCCAAAGGCTTTTTCTTAGCCTTCATTATATTGGGCAGCGAGGCATAGCGAGGCTCATTCAACCGCAAATCAACCGTAACAATCGCCGGCATAGTCACTTTAATCGTTTGCAGACCGCCATCGACCTCGCGGGTGACAACCGCAGCATCGCCCTCAACGCTCAATTCAGATGCAAAGGTGGCCTGTGACCACCCCAACAGCGCGGCCAGCATTTGACCCGTTGCGTTCATATCATTGTCAATGGCTTGCTTGCCGCAGAGCACCAAACCAGGCTGCTCTTCATCCACAATCGCTTTGAGTATTTTTGCCACGGCCAAAGGCTCAATATCTTGATGTACGTCTTCGGCGGCAACCACAAGGATTGCGCGATCCGCGCCCATCGCCAAGGCGGTACGCAAGGTTTCTTGGGCTTTTTCAACGCCAACAGACACCGCGATAATCTCATCTGCCTTGCCCGCCTCTTTCAGACGGATTGCTTCCTCAACCGCGATTTCATCAAACGGGTTCATCGACATTTTGACATTGGCCAAATCGACGCCAGACCCATCCGCTTTCACGCGCACTTTCACATTATAATCTATTACGCGTTTGACAGGCACCAATACCTTCATGGGGAGATCTCCTTCGCAATTTACGCTTTTTTAGCGCATCACCCATCCAAAATCCCACCCGTGATAATCCTATGGCGCCGAAAACGACAGCGAAAAATCGTCACAGTATGGGTCTAGGACGTCGCGTTTTTACAAAAAAATGCGATTTGACTTATCTATTTGCACCAGGAACCCATAGCACGTCGTCAGCGCCAGCATTATTGGCGACGCGGCCTGCCACGAAGAACCAATCGCTCAACCGGTTCAAATACCGCACAGCATCGGGGTTGATCGCTTCCATGGTTGCAAGCTCAACACAAAGGCGCTCTGCACGGCGCGCCACAGTACGGCACACGTGTAGATGCGCTGACAACACGCTGCCGCCGGGCAAAATAAAGCTGCGTAAAGGCGAAAGTTGGGCATTCAGAACATCAATTTCATTTTCCAAACGCGTCACTTGCGATCCAGCCATGCGCAAGGGTGCGTATTCCGCTTCGTGATCGCGTTCCATCTCGGGACGGCACAGATCCGCGCCCAAATCAAACAGATCGTTCTGGATCAAGGAAAGCCATTGCCCCATATCACCATCTGCATGCAACCGGGCAACGCCCACCGTGGCGTTCAACTCATCAACCGTACCATAGGCATTCACGCGCATAGAATGTTTGGCGACACGCGTGCCATTGCCCAGCGCGGTTTCACCATCATCTCCGGTTTTGGTGTAAATTTTGTTTAAAACAACCATCTCAATCTCCTTAACGCGCAAAATAAACGAAGAGCAAAATCAACAGCACCGCGATGAATTGCGCAAAAATACGCAAGCGCATCAACTTATTTGCGTATTTGCGATTGAATTCACCACCCCGACCAAAGCCGCCAATGCCAATCATCAAAATGATTGCCACCGCTGCCATCGCCAAAATAACGATAATAAAAAGGGGATCTTGCGCCATATTCTGTGTTTCCATTCTGCCTCACGTTTTATGTAGGCGTCTTCTTCCAAAAAGCGAAGGCCAATCTCCATGATTATGCGGCCCAGCCCTTTAACCGCGGGTCAGAAGGTAATCCAAAGCGCGCTGCGGTAGCAACCGGCGCATCCAACTGGCCATATAGGTGGGGGTGGTCACATAATAGCTGGCTTTTGGCGTCTTAACGCTGAGCGCGCGCAGCAGCGTATCGCTGACCGCACTGGCTGGCAATTCAAACTTATCTGGCCCCGCATCTTCATAAAGACGTTTTACCAAGTGACGTTCATAAAATACCGCGCGGGCTGATCCGCGCCAATCAATCCATTTCTCAAAATGTGGAATTGCGTTTTGACGAATATGACTGGTGATCGGCCCCGGTTGAATTAGCACCACATCAATCGGGCTATCGCGCATTTCAAGCCGCAAAGTATGTGTCAGCCCTTCCAACGCAAATTTGCTGGCCACATATGCCCCCCGCCATGGCAAGGCAACAAAGCCCAGCACTGAAGAACAATTGAGAATGCGCCCAAAACCCTGCGCGCGCATGATTGGAATGACTTGGCGGGTTAAATCGTGATATCCAAAGAGATTGGTTTCAAACAAAGCGGCTAAAGCGGCGCGTGGCAGATCCTCAACCGCGCCTGGGCAGGCAAAAGCGCCATTGTTGAACACTGCATCAAGGCGCCCATCGGTTTTTTCGAGCACTTCTTGCAACCCCGATGCGATGGTGTTCTCCAAACTGTAATCTATCCGTACGCTCTCCAAGCCTTCGGCGCGCAGACGTGCCACATCATCCGCTTTCCGGCAACTGGCAAAAACCCGCCAACCTTCCGCCTGCAGCCGATGCGCCGCATCATAGCCAATGCCGGAAGAACATCCGGTGATGAGAATCGATTTTTGTTCCATCAGCTTTATACCCGTTTTAACCCAGTCCCCCTTGCGCATAATTTCCAGAAGGAGGCAATGTTTTATCGGTTTTGACAGCCAACCAAGCAGAAATGAATGTTTAAAGCAGACCGTTTAAAAAATTATGTCGCAGCCGCTTTACCTGCCAGAACACAGCGGCTATCACATCATCTATGGATGAAATAACCGACGACCCCAATATAGATGGCATCTCCTCTGAACCGCTGCGGCGGGCGATTGGCGATCGGTATTTAACCTATGCGCTCTCCACGATCATGCATCGCGCCCTGCCCGATGCCCGCGATGGCTTGAAGCCTGTGCATCGCCGCATCCTTTATGCGATGCGCGAATTGCGCCTCAGCGCAACTGGCGGGTTTCGTAAATCGGCCAAGATCAGCGGCGATGTGATGGGCAATTATCATCCCCATGGCGATGCTGCGATCTATGATGCGATGGCGCGCTTGGCCCAAGATTTCAATGTACGTTACACGCTTGTCGATGGGCAGGGAAATTTTGGCAATATTGACGGCGATAACCCTGCGGCCAGCCGCTATACAGAAGCGCGCATGACCGCAGTTGCCGAAGCACTTTTGGAAGGTTTGAACGAAAACGCGGTTGATTTTCGCGAAAATTACGATGGCACTTTGAGCGAGCCTGTAGTGCTGCCCGCCAGCTTTCCCAACCTATTGGCCAATGGCTCAAGCGGCATCGCGGTTGGCATGGCGACCAATATTCCGCCGCACAATATTGTCGAACTTTGTGATGCCTGCTTGCATTTGATCAAAACACCAGACGCCCGAGACGATACGCTTTTGACCTATGTAAAAGGCCCCGATTTCCCCACCGGCGGCGTGATCGTAGAAACCCCTGAATCGATGGCGCAAGCCTATCGTAGCGGCCGCGGTTCGTTTCGGTTGCGGTGCAAATGGCATGTCGAAGATCTTGGGCGCGGGCAATGGCAAATTGTGATAACGGAAATTCCGTTTCAAGTTCAAAAATCCAAGTTAATCGAAAAAATCGCTGAATTAATCCAACTGAAAAAGCTACCGATTTTGGGTGATGTGCGCGATGAAAGCGCAGAAGATATCCGCCTCATCATCGAGCCACGGTCGAAGAACGTCGATCCGGATATGTTGATGGGTATGATGTATCGCAACTCGGATCTGGAAATTCGCTTTGCGATGAACATGAATGTCTTGATCGATGGGCTGACCCCAAAAGTTTGTAGCATGAAAGAGGTGTTGCGGGCCTTTTTGGATCATCGCCAAGAGGTACTTTTGCGCCGTAGCAAATACCGGATCGATAAAATAGATCACCGGTTGGAAGTTTTAAACGGCTTGATCATTGCGTTTTTGAATCTGGATCGGGTGATCGATATTATCCGCTATGATGAGGATCCAAAAGCCGCGCTAATGGCCGAAATCTGGGATCCCTCAAAACCCCGCGCCACGTCTGAGGCCGATTATCGCGGCCCAAATCTTGAACAAACAGGCAGCCTCAGCGATGTTCAAGCAGAAGCTATCCTGAACATGCGCCTTCGTTCGTTACGGCGCTTGGAAGAGGTGCAATTGGTAAATGAGCGCGAGGCGTTGACCCTCGAGCGCGCGGGGTTGCAGGCCCTGCTGGATGATACGGCGCTGCAATGGGCGAAAGTGTCTGAAGAAATCAAAGCCACAAAAAAACAATTCGGCAAAGACTATGCTGGTGGCGCGCGGCGTACGGTGTTTTCAGAAGCACAAGACGTTGAAGATGTGCCGATTGAAGCGATGATCGATCGCGAGCCAATCACCGTTGTCTGCAGCAAAATGGGGTGGATCCGCGCGATGACCGGGCATATCGACCTTGCCCGCGAGCTTAAGTTCAAGGATGGCGATGAAAGCGCTTTTATATTCCACGCCGAAACCACCGATCGGCTATTGGTCTTTGCCAGCAACGGCCGCTTTTACACAATCTCGGCCGCCAATCTGCCCGGAGGGCGAGGCATGGGCGAACCGCTGCGGTTGATGGTAGATTTGCCAAATGACTGCGAAATACTGGATATTTTAATTCATAAACCCGGGCGCCGATTGTTGGTGGCCTCTGATGCGGGGGATGGGTTTATTGTACCAGAGGATGAGATCATCGCCCAAACGCGCAGCGGCAAACAAGTGCTGAACGTACGCGGCGATGTCAAGGCAAAGACCTGCTTGCCGATTGCGGGGGATCACGTTGCGGTTGTGGGTGAAAATCGAAAAGTCTTGGTGTTTTCGATTGAAGAGCTTCCAGAAATGAACCGCGGCAAAGGCGTGCGGCTTCAAAAATATAAAGATGGCGGCCTGTCAGACGTAACCACCTTTGATATGGCCGCAGGGCTCAGCTGGCTAGATCCGGCAGGACGCACGCGCACCGAAACGGATCTGCTGGAATGGACCTCAAAACGGGCCAGCGCGGGCCGCATGGCACCGCGCGGTTTCCCGCGCGATAACCGCTTTACAAAGCCGCCCGCCTCAAACGATTAAGAGTGCGCGGAAATCATTCACATTAGTGCCTGTTGGCCCTGGCGAAAATAATTCACCCAGGGCGTCAAAAGCGCTGAACGCATCATTATTGGCAAGCGAGGCTCTTGGCTGAAGGCCCAGTTTCTGCAGCCGGACCAGCGTATCCGGGCCAACAAAGGCCCCAGCATTGCTTTCAGAGCCATCAATACCATCAGTATCGGCGGCAAAGCCATACACGCCTGCCATCCCATCAAGCTCAATGGCCAAAGCCAAAAGAAACTCAGTATTGCGCCCGCCGCGCCCATTGCCCTTTAACGTGACAGTGGTTTCCCCGCCTGACAACAATAACACAGGTTTGCGAAACGGCCGATCGCGCAGCGCAATTTCACGTGCTATGGCCGCATGCATGCGGGCGATATCAGCCGCCTCGCCCTCAATCGCATCGGACAGGATCATCGCGGGTATTCCCAACGCCCTTGCGCGCTGCGCCGCGGCTTCCAGCGATAAGCGCGCAGATCCAATCAAACGCGCGCGATGCCCCTTAAAAACAGGATCATTGGGCAAAGGGGCCTGCACTGTGGCAATCGCGTCGCGCATGCGCTTTGGTAAATCAAGGCGATAATTATCAATTGCCGCCAATGCCTCTGCGGCCCCGCGATGATCCGGAAGGGTTGGCCCAGAAGCCACTTGCGCCATATCATCGCCCGGAATATCGGATAATACCAAAGACAGAACCGGCGCTGGGTAAGCCGCCGCGGCAAGCCGCCCGCCCTTGATTTTGCTGAATTGTTTGCGCAGCGCGTTCATCGCTGAAATGGGCGCCCCCGAGGCCAATAAAGCTGCGTTTAAACCCTGTTCATCGGCAAGGGTGAACCCCTCGGGCGGGCAAGGCAATAATGAAGATCCTCCGCCGCAAATCAAAGCCACCACCAAATCATCCGGCGTCAAGCCCGCAACCGCATTCAGCAGCGCGGCACTGGCCCGCTCGCCCGCGGCATCCGGCACAGGATGTGCAGCCTCCAAAACCGTGATCGACTGACAGGCGGTTGCGTATCCATATCGGGTTACAATAACGCCGGTGACCGGGGCCTCATAAAGATCTTCAAAGGCAGCGGCCAATTGCGCAGCGCCTTTTCCAGCCCCCACCACAACCGTCCGGCCTTTCGGCGGGCTTGGCAAATGATCTTTCAGCACAGATTTGGCATCCGCAGCATCCACCGCGACCGCAAACAGCGTTTCAAACAGGATTTTTGGATTTTCTATCATGCTTATTTGCTAGCGCGAAGGCAGCACAGGGTAAAGAAAGAAAGGCAAAACAGATTTCAAGCACAAATCCTGATGCCGATCCGCCTTAGCCTCGCCATGAAAAGACCGATCAAACGGGCTAGGGTTAAAAACTTTTTTGCATCAAAAATTCGCATTTTATGGTTTTGTTGACTCGATTCGGAGCCAGCCGCGGGATTTAAATTTCCAAAATTTCAGTTTTGGACCTAAAATCAGTTATCAACTGGCCCTATCGAAAGCATAAGAATTAGGCTGAATGAAGCAAAGAGAAAACAGAATCCGCCCAGCGATCGGGCGCAGATAGAACAAGGAGACGTCAGATGGACGGAGCGCTTTACGATAACGATATTTCCCATGTGGTCGAAGCTGACCGCGCCCATGTCTGGCATCACCTGATACAGCACAAGCCTTTTGAAACCAATGACCCTCGGATTATTGTCGAGGGCAAGGGAATTAAGGTTTGGGATCAAAACGGAAAAGAACATGTTGACGGAGTCTCTGGCGGCGTTTGGACCGTTAACGTCGGCTATGGGCGCGAAAGCATTGCCAACGCGGTGCGCGACCAATTGATTAAGCTTAACTATTTCGCGGGCTCTGCCGGCTCGATCCCCGGGGCGCTGTTCTCGGAAAAACTGATTAGCAAAATGCCGGGTATGAGCCGGGTTTATTATTGTAACTCTGGATCTGAGGCGAATGAAAAAGCCTTTAAAATGGTGCGTCAGATCGCACATAAGCGCTATGGCGGCAAAAAGCATAAGATCCTGTATCGTGACCGTGATTATCACGGCACCACCATTGCAACGCTTTCCGCCGGTGGCCAAGATGAGCGCAACGCCCAATACGGACCCTTTACGCCAGGCTTCGTGCGGGTTCCCCATTGTTTGGAATACCGCGCCCAGTGGGATCTGACGGGCGAAGCCTACGGCAAACGCGCCGCTGACGCGATTGAAGAGGTGATTTTGGCAGAAGGGCCTGAAACCGTTGGCGCCTTGTGCCTTGAGCCAGTGACAGCTGGCGGCGGTGTTATCACCCCTCCGGAAGGTTATTGGGAACGCGTGCAAGAAATATGCACAAAATATGATATTTTGCTGCATATCGATGAAGTTGTCTGCGGCATCGGGCGCACCGGAACCTGGTTCGGGTATCAAAATTATGGCATCAAACCCGATATGGTAACGATGGCAAAAGGCGTGGCCTCAGGATATGCCGCAATTGCCTGCATGGTCACCACCGAAGCCGTTTTTGATATGTTCAAAGACGACGCCAGCGACAAGATGAATTATTTCCGCGATATTTCAACCTTTGGCGGCTGTACCGCCGGCCCAGCTGCGGCGATCGAAAATATGCGGATCATCGAAGATGAAGGGCTTCTCGAAAATACGCTTGCGATGGGCGCGCATATGATCGAAAACTTGAACGCGTTGGCCGAAAAACATCCTGTGATCGGCGATGTGCGCGGAAAAGGGTTGTTCTGCGGCGCCGAACTGGTGGCCGACCGCGCCACCAAAGAACCCGCTGATGAGAAGAAAGTGCAGGCTGTTGTGGCCGATTGTATGGCGCAAGGCGTGATCATCGGCGCCACCAACCGGTCATTGCCAGGCTTTAACAACTCGCTATGTTTCAGCCCTGCGCTCATCGCCACAAAAGACGATATCAACCACATCACCGAGGCGGTTGATCAAGCGCTGGGGCGCGTTTTCGCAAGCTAAGCCGGCCCTAAAAGCCATTCTCTTGCCCCAGGTAAGGGGCAAGAGGGGCCCGCCATTGGGCCGCATTTAGGCCAACCAAAAGACCCGCCCCATGCCTTTTCTGCGCAATATGAACGGTCGGGATTCTGCGTTTACCTTTTTGGAAAAAACAGGCTAAACTGGACTTATGTCCATCCCAATAGAAACTTTCTTTTTAGATCCAGACGCCGAGGGCACGCTGCAGGGCCGCATTCAACAAATGATCGCGGAAGGCATTTTATCGGGGCGATTTCAGAAAAATGAAAAATTGCCATCAACGCGGCGCCTTGCGACGCATTTGGGCATTAGCCGCATTACCGTTACATTGGCCTATACCGAATTACTGGCCAATGAATACCTGACCTCGAAAGGGCGCTCAGGATATTATGTGTCCCCCGAAGCGCCCGAACCCCCCCAGTTTAAGCCACTGCCTAAATCGGAAGAAAAGGTGGATTGGACACGCGCCATCGCCAAGCATTATTCAGAAACATCCACCTTTGAAAAACCCGAAGATTGGGCGCGCTATAAATTTCCCTTCATTTATGGGCAAACCGATCCCTCGCTTTTTGATCACGCAAACTGGCGCGCATGCGCGATGAAAGCGCTTGGCGCGAAAGACTTCCCATCTTTAACCGCCGATTACTTTGATCGCGATGATCCCGAGCTTATTGAATTTATCGCCCGGCAAACCTTACCCCGACGCGGGATCATCGCAGCTCCGGATGAGATTTTGGTTACATTGGGTGCGCAAAATGCCTTGTGGCTGTCAACGCAAGTGTTGCTCAACCAGCGCCGCAAAGCCGTGATCGAAAACCCTTGTTATCCGGCCTTGCGCGATATTCTGTACCAGTCGCGCTGCCATATTGCCGCGGTGGATGTGGATGATTATGGCCTGCCCCCGCATCGGATCCCAAATGACAGCTCGGTTATCTTCACAACCCCAAGCCATCAATGTCCAACAACGGCCACCATGCCATTGCAGCGCCGCAAAGCCCTATTGTCCAAAGCGCAAGCCTTAGATGCTTTAATCATCGAGGATGATTACGAATTCGAAATGTCGTTTTTGACGCCGCCATCTCCAGCCTTGAAATCATTGGATGAAGATGGCCGCGTGATTTACGTTGGATCCTTTTCCAAATCGCTCTTTCCTGGGCTACGGCTTGGATATTTGGTCGGATCTGCGGCTTTTATCCGCGAAGCGCGGGCGCTGCGTGCCAGCGTTCTGCGCCACCCCCCGGGCCATATTCAAAGAACCGCTGCCTATTTTCTGCGCCTTGGCCATTATGATGCGCTGATCAAACGCATGGGAAAAACATATTTACAGCGCAGCAAAGTGATGGAGCAAGCAATCGCAGACCATAGCCTTGAAATTGCCGGCAAAGGGATGCATGGCGGCTCTTCTTTCTGGATGCGCGCGCCAAATGGATGTGACACCACTGAATTGGCCGCTAAGCTCAGAGAGCAAAGCGTGTTGATCGAACCAGGGCAAGCTTTTTTTAACGACAGCACGCCGCCCAAAAACTATTATCGTTTGGCATTTTCCTCAATTCCCGCGGATAAAATTAACGCGGGTATCGCAGGAATAGCGGCGATCCTGCGCTAATCTGGATCTATTTTGCATATCAAACTGGCCCTAACAGTCGCGACGGCGCCTTTGTAAACAGACCATGTAAATTATGGCTATGATGCCCGATTCCAAATCGTTCCCTCAGGAGACCCAGCAAGATGAAAATGACAACCGAAGAAGCCTTTGTAAAAACCCTACAAATGCATGGCATAGAGCACGCATTTGGTATTATCGGCTCGGCCTTCATGCCCATTTCGGATATTTTCCCGCAAGCAGGTATCTCTTTCTGGGATTGTGCTCATGAAGGTTCGGGCGGCATGATGGCCGATGGCTATACCCGCGCCTCTGGCAAAATGTCGATGATGATCGCGCAAAATGGCCCCGGTATTACAAATTTTGTAACCGCCGTAAAAACCGCCTATTGGAACCACACACCTTTGCTTTTGGTAACGCCGCAAGCCGCCAATAAAACCATTGGGCAAGGTGGGTTTCAGGAAGTGGAGCAGATGGCCCTGTTTGAAGATATGGTGGCCTATCAAGAAGAAGTACGCGATGCCAGCCGCGTAGCAGAAGTTCTAAACCGGGTGATATTGAACGCCAAGCGCGCTTCGGCCCCGGCGCAAATCAATATGCCGCGCGATTTCTGGACTCAAGTGATCGATATTGACCTACCCGAAATCGTAAGCTTCGAGCGGCCCAATGGCGGCAGCGATGCCATCGCGCAGGCAGCAGCGCTTCTGGATTCAGCCGCGTTTCCAGTGATTTTAAACGGTGCCGGGGTAATTTTGGCAGATGGGATTGAAGCAAGCAAGAAGCTTGCCGAGCGCCTCGATGCACCCGTTTGCGTGGGCTATCAGCATAATGACGCCTTCCCCGGCTCGCACCCGCTTTTCGCAGGCCCGCTGGGATATAACGGATCAAAAGCCGGGATGGAGCTGATTTCAAAGGCAGATGTTGTTTTATGCCTTGGCACCCGCTTAAATCCGTTTTCCACACTACCGGGATATGGCATCGATTACTGGCCAAAAGACGCAAAAATTATTCAGGTTGATATCAATGCGGACCGTATTGGATTGACCAAAAAGGTCAGCGTCGGAATTATCGGCGATGCGAAGAAAGTTGCCGAAGGCATTTTTGAACAACTCTCGGGATCGGCCGGCGATGCCGGGCGCAGCGAACGCAAAGCCGCCATTGCCCAAACCAAATCTGCTTGGGCGCAACAACTTTCGAGCATGGATCACGAAGAAGATGATCCCGGCACCACATGGAACCAGCGTGCGCGCTCTGCCAAGCCCGATTGGATGAGCCCCCGCATGGCCTGGCGTGCGATCCAAAGCGCTCTGCCCAAAGATGCGGTGATCAGCTCTGATATCGGCAATAATTGCGCGATCGGAAACGCCTATCCCAGCTTTGAAGAAAGCCGTAAATATCTTGCGCCAGGCTTGTTTGGCCCCTGCGGCTACGGGCTTCCCTCAATCGTTGGTGCCAAAATTGGATGTCCGGATGTGCCCGTTATTGGGTTCTCGGGCGATGGGGCGTTTGGCATTGCCGTGACCGAGCTAACCGCAATTGGCCGGGGGGAATGGCCCGCCGTCACGATGATCGTTTTCCGGAATTATCAATGGGGCGCAGAAAAGCGTAACTCAACTCTGTGGTACGAAGATAACTTCGTGGGAACCGAGCTTGATACGCAAGTATCTTATGCCGGTATCGCGCAAGCATGCGGTCTGCAAGGCGTTCAAGCCCACACGATGGATGATTTGCGCGATGCATTAAACAAAGCGGTTGAGGATCAAATGAAACATGGCAAAACCACCCTGATTGAGGCCATGATCAACCAAGAACTGGGCGAACCGTTCCGCCGCGATGCGATGAAGAAACCGGTTGCGGTTGCGGGCATTAGCGCCTCGGATATGCGACCACAAACCGTCTAAACCAAAGGAAACGCCCCCAGCGGGGCGTCTCAGGCCTTTGTGATAAAATTTCCGCCGGTGGGCTTGTTTTGGGCATGCACCAAAATCCATCGGCGGAGACCAATTTTATTGAGAGGAAGCAGATCATGCCGAAAGCCAAAGAGACCGCTTTGATATTGGTTTTAAACGCGGGATCCTCTTCCATTAAATTTGCCGTTTTTGACATCGAACTCCGACAAGAAATTGGTGGCATTGTTGAAGGGATCGGCGGAGCCTCAACGATCAAGATCGCCGATCAATCGCGCGCGATACCCTTCATCGATCACAAATCAGCGCTCAGCGGTATCTTATCCGCATTGGCAGAAAATCATTACGGCTTAGAGCGATTTTCGGCGGCAGCGCACCGGGTGGTGCACGGCGGGCGCAAGCTAACCGCTCCGGTGCGCCTTACCCCAGATATCCGCGTTGAAATTGGTAATTGCACGCCTCTTGCACCTTTGCACAACCCGCATAATCTGGCCGCCATTAACACCTTGGCCGAACTGGCGCCCGACCTGCCCCAATATGCCAGCTTTGACACCTCGTTCCACGCAAGCAACCCAGAAGTTGCCACGCGCTATGCGATTCCCCGGATGATCGAAACCAAAGGCATCCGGCGCTACGGGTTTCACGGGTTGTCCTTTTCCTCATTGGTGCGTCAGTTGCCGCATATATCAGGAGAAAAGCTTCCCTCGCGTTTACTAGCCTTTCATTTGGGAAATGGTGCCAGCCTCTGCGCGATTAGAAACGGCCAATCTGTTGCCACCACGATGGGATATTCACCGCTCGATGGCTTGACCATGGGCACCCGCTCAGGCGGGATCGATGCAAATGCGGTTTTGCGCCTGGTGGAAGATAATGGCCTTGATCGAACCAAAGCGATCCTAAACCATGAAAGCGGCTTGCTTGGATTGTCGGGCGGTAAATCAGATATGCGCAATTTGATGCTGGATCCAAGCGCTGACAGTGCCTTTGCCATCGAACATTTCTGCTATTGGTCTTTGCGCCATGCCGGATCCTTAATCGCAGCCATGGAAGGGCTTGATGCGATTGCTTTCACCGGCGGGATTGGTGAAAACGCTCTCGGGGTCCGCGCGCGGATTTTGCGGGGTTTGGAATGGGCTGGCGTGCGGATGAACCCAGATGCAAATCATGGTCACAAGCCGCGCTTGCAGGCGGAAAGTTCAAAAGTATCAATATGGGTTGTACCCGCCAAAGAAGAAGAAACTATCGCCGCAGATGCACTGGCGCTGATTCAGGCGCAATAGATGTTTTACCCCAGTGCCACAGTCACCGCCGTTGCTGCTACAATATCCGACACGCTGGCCCCGCGACTAAGATCACAAACCGGTTTTGAAAACCCTTGTAACATTGGCCCGATCGCCTGCGCGCCGGCCAGTTCTTGGGCCAGTTTATATGCAATATTGCCGGCATTAAGATCGGGAAAAATCAATACATTGGCCTGCCCTTGGCCCAATGATTTTTTCGCTGCAATCGCGGGGTTTAGCGCCGCATCAGCTTGGATTGGACCCAAGAAACCCGTTTCTTGGGCGGCAGCGGCGACCAAATCAACGCTTTCTCCGCTGCCCGACGCCCCCGTTGAAAAGGAGAGCAACGCCATATCAACGCGGTCCAGCAAGGCCTTAGCAGATTGTTCAGACGCACGCGCAATATCCGCCAATTGTCCCGCATCAGGGGCTAGGTTCAGCGCGCAATCGGCAAAAATCATATCGCGGCCATCAGGGAAAAGCATCAGAAAGAATGAAGAAGGCGTGCGCACCCCAGGGCGCAGCCCGATCACAATGCTGGCCGCTTCAATCACCCGTTTTGTTGGACTGTCAGCGCCAGCCACCATCGCATCCGCCGCCCCCGAGGCCACCATCGCGGCAGCTCTAAACAAAGGCTTGGCCAACATTCGCCTGGCAATCGCTTCTTTCAACCCGCGGCGTTCAACCAAACCAGCGACCATCGCATCGCTCACAGGGCTTAGTGGAACCGGATCCGCCAGCCCCTTTGCGCGCAGCTGTTGCGCCGCTTCGGCAATTCGCGGATCTTCCATTTCCGGCAACACCACCCGCGCGGCACGCGCTTTCGCGCGGTCAAATATATTTTCAAGAACCGACATGATGACCTCCATCTGTCGAGCAAGGAGCCTAAAATGAGCACAGACGTCAAGATCAACCGTGGTCTAAAAAGTATTTATTTTGAAAGATCTGGCGTAAGCCATATTGACGGCGCCAAGGGCGAGCTCAGTTACCGCGGCTATTCGATCCATGATTTGGCCACCAAATCTACCTTTGAAGAGGTCAGCTATCTTTTGATCTATGGGGAATTGCCGACACCGCCCCAACTGGCAGAGTTTGATCACAAATTGAAAGCGGCGCGCCAATTGCCCCCGGCAGTGTATGAGATCATCAAAGCAGCCAGCGCCGGGCACCCGATGGATGTATTGCGCACCGCCGTATCAAGCTTGGCCGCGTTAGAGCCCGACAGCCAAAAAGTCAGCGAAGAAGATTTTGTCGAAAATGGTATCCGCCTGACCTCACAAGTGCCGATGATCATCGCTGCGCATGAAAATATCCGCAAAGGGCGCCACCCTATTGCGGCGGATCCAACCCTGAGCCATGCCGCCAATTGGTTATGGATGTTGAAGGGGGAAGTGCCCTCTGAAGATGCGGCGAGATTGGCAGATGTCGATTTTATCCTTCATGCTGAGCATGGCAGCAATGCCAGCAGCTTCGCCGCCCGCGTCACGATCGGAACCGAAGCCAATTTGCATGGCGCCATCGTCACTGCGCTGTCCACGCTGGCGGGGCCGGCGCATGGCGGCGCGGCAGAAGATGTGATGAAAATGGTGCAGGAAATCGGCACACCCGAGAATGCGGCCGCATATGTTAAAGAGAAACGCGGCAAACGTGAGCCGGTGACCGGATTTGGCCACCGCGTTTATCGCGCCGAGGATCCGCGCGCGCGTCACATGCGCGAAGGTGTGCGTAAATTGGGCGAAGAAATGGGGGCGCCGGAATGGTATGAAATATTGCAGGGCGTGGTTGGAGCGATGAAACCCTATGCGCGCCATGGGCTAAACGTGAATGTCGATTTCTATTCAGGCGTGATTTACCAGCTGCACGGTATTCCAATGGATCTTTACGTTCCAATTTTTGCCATTGGCCGCATGCCAGGATGGATAATCCAATGCGTTGAACAATTGCAGGGAAACATTTTAATACGGCCGCTGACCTTGTATAATGGCCCGGAAATGCGCAACTATGTGAGCCTTGATGATCGATAGAACTGCATCATATCAACGTTGTGAGGGGCTTTGTTGCTTCGCAGGGTCAGCCGCTTAAATGTTTGAAACCTTAAGCAGCGCGCTGGCTCTTACAATGGCAGATATAATCGCGCTGGCGCTAATTTGTTTTGCCGCCGGACTGGTGCGCGGCTTCTCTGGCTTTGCGCTTTCGGCTGTGGCCATGGCCTCTGCGGCCAGCTTTATTCCACCTGTCGAATTAATTCCTTTATGTTGGTGGCTGGAAATCGCAGCAAGCGCGCTTTTAATTCGAGGCAATTGGCAAAATGCCCAGAAAAAAACTGTTTTACGGCTTTCGATTGGCACTTTGATTGGGCTGCCTTTGGGCCTGCTTCTCACCACGAATGTGCCTGTAGCACTGTCGCAGAATATCGCCTTGCTGCTGATCATGGTGCTTGCGACGCTGCTGCTGATTGGTCTGCGCCTGGAAGCGTTGCACAAACCCCTTGGAACGGTTTTTGCCGGGATCGGCGCTGGCTTGGGCACGGGATTGGCCAGCGTGGGGGGCATGGTGGTCGCAATTTTCATGCTGTCTTTTCAAGGCTCGGCCACAACCATGCGCGCAACGGTCATCTTATTTTTGCTACTCAGCAGCGGCCTCAGCGTGGCAAATTATTTTTTATTTGATGTCATGACCCAAATCGCCGTGTTTCGCGGTATATTTTTTATTATTCCGGCAATAATCGGGGTGCATCTTGGAACGAAACTCTTTATCCCGAAATGGGAACATTTTTACCGACCCTTTTGTTTGACCCTGCTGATCATCTTGTCAGGCACGGGATTGGTAAGACTCATCGCGTAAAATCAGGAAAGCGTCACATGAAAGACCAACCATATCTGGACACATCGCCAAAAGTCTCAGACGAAATACGGAAAACCACCTGTTACATGTGCGCGTGCCGCTGCGGCATCAACGTTCATATGAAAGAGGGGAAAGTTGCCTATATCGAGGGCAATCGTGACCACCCTGTGAACAAAGGCGTTTTATGCGCCAAAGGCAGCGCCGGCATTATGCAGGTGAATGCCCCGTCTCGCTTAAACGCGCCGCTCAAACGCGTTGGGCCCCGCGGTTCTGGCCAGTTTGAGGAAATAAGCTGGGATGAGGCGCTCGATATGGCGGCGGGCTGGCTCAAACCAATCCGCGACGAAAATCCTGAAAAGTTGGCCTTTTTTACGGGCCGTGATCAATCGCAAAGCTTTACCAGCTTCTGGGCTCAAAATTTTGGCACCCCGAATTATGCGGCGCATGGCGGCTTTTGCAGCGTCAATATGGCGGCGGCAGGCATCTACACAATGGGCGGTGCATTTTGGGAGTTTGGTCAACCAGATTGGGACCATACCAAATTGTTTATGCTCTTTGGCGTGGCCGAAGATCATGACAGTAATCCAATCAAAATGGGCCTTGGCAAGTTAAAAGAACGCGGCGCCAAAGTGATTGGCGTTAATCCCATCCGCACTGGCTATAACGCTGTTGCCGATGAATGGGTGGGCATTACCCCGGGCACGGATGGGTTGTTCATCCTTTCGTTGATCCATGAACTGTTAAAAGCGGGCAGAATTGATCTGCATTATCTGTCACAATATACAAATGCGCCGGTTTTGCTGGATGCGGAAACCGGGCTTTTGATGCGCGATGAAAATGGCAAAGAACTGGTCATTGATCGCAGCACAAAAAAACCTGCCCCCTTCGATCAAAAAGGCGTAAAACCCGATTTGAACGGCAGCCGCCGTATTGGCGGCACGACGCATCGTACGGTTTTTCACGCAATGATCGAACGCTATCTTGACCCGCAATATGCCCCCGAAGCTGTGGCCAAAGACGTGGGTATCCCAGCTGGTAAAATTCGTGCTATCGCGAATGAGCTGGCGCGGGTGGCCTTTGAGGAAGCCATTGAGCTGGATCAAGAATGGACCGATTTTCGCGGTGAAACCCATACAAAAATGACCGGGCGGCCCGTCAGCTTCCACGCGATGCGCGGGATTTCAGCACATTCGAACGGGTTTCAAACATGCCGTGCGCTGCATATTTTGCAGATCATTTTGGGCAGCGTCGAAGCCCCGGGGGGCTTTCGCTTTAAACCCCCCTATCCAAAGCCGGCAACAATCCATCCAAAGCCGCATTGCAAAACCACTCCGGGTGCACCGCTTGACGGTCCGCATCTGGGTTTTGTGCATGGGCCAGAAGATCTTTGCTTGAAAGAAGATGGCAGCCCGGCGCGGATTGATAAGGCGTTCACCTGGGAAAACCCAATGTCGGCGCATGGTTTGATGCATATGGTGATTTCAAACGCGCATGCCGGAGATCCCTATAAGATCGACACATTGTTTATGTATATGGCAAATATGTCGTGGAATAGCTCGATGAACACCCGTGGCGTGATCGATATGCTTACCGATCAAGATGAAAACGGCGAGTATGTGATCCCTAGGATCATTTATTCGGATGCGTATTCTTCTGAAATGGTTGCCTATGCCGATCTGATCCTGCCCGATGCAACTTATCTAGAGCGCCATGATTGCATCAGCCTGCTTGACCGCCCGATTTGTGAGGCCGACGGATTGGCGGATGCAATCCGCTGGCCGGTGATCGAGCCCGACCGCGATGTGCGCGGCTTCCAATCCGTGCTCTGCGAGCTTGGCGCAAAACTGGATCTACCAGGCTTTGTGAATGAGGATGGCACCCAGAAATACGCCGATTATGGAGATTACATCGTATCGCATGAGCGCAAACCGGGCATTGGCCCATTGGCAGGCTTTCGCGGCGATGGCAGCGATTCCGGGCGCGGTGCGCCAAATCCAAAACAGCTTGAGCGCTATATCGAAAATGGTGGTTTTTTCGTTGAGCATGTTCCCGAAGGTGCCAATTACTATAAGCCTTGGAACAGCGCCTATCAGGATTGGGCCGTGAAAATGGGCATTATTGACAGCCCGCAACCCTATTTATTTCAACTCTATGTCGAGCCAATGCGTAAATTCCAACGCGCGGCAGAAGGCCATGGCGACAGACAACCGCCAGAGCATCTGCGCGATCGGATCAAAGAAACGCTGGATCCCCTGCCAATTTGGTATGCGCCCGCAGAGGATTCGCATATCGACCTGACAGAATATCCGATCCATGCCTTAACCCAGCGCCCAATGGCGATGTATCATAGCTGGGGTACGCAAAATGCCTGGTTAAGGCAGATCCATGGGATGAACCCGCTATATTTGCCGAGCAAATTGATGCAAGAAAATAACTTGATTGATGGCGAATGGGCAAAAGTAAGCTCAGTCCATGGCAATATTACTGTCCCGGTGATGGAAATGGCCGCGTTAAACGAAAATACCGTCTGGACATGGAACGCGATTGGCAAGCGCAAAGGGGCCTGGGCTCTGGACGAACAAGCCCCCGAAGCCACCAAAGGGTTTCTGCTCAACCATCTGATCCACGAGCTACTCCCCCCCAAGGGCGATGGTTTGCGGTGGGCCAATTCAGACCCGATCACGGGGCAAGCCGCGTGGTTTGATTTGCGCGTGAAAATTGAAAAAGCACCGCCGCCAAGCGAAAGCCAACCAGCTTTACCCACACTGAACTCTCCTGTTCAGCAAGGACCGAAAAATCTAGAATGGAAGGTGGGAGAATGACAACCTTACCCACGCAAACCAACCGCAAGCTGGGGCTTGTGATTGATCTTGATACATGTGTTGGCTGCCATGCCTGCGTGATCAGCTGCAAAGGCTGGAACACTGAAAATTATGGCGCCCCGCTCAGCGATCAAGATGCCTATGGCGGCAATCCAAGCGGTACCTTTTTGAACCGCGTACACAGCTATGAAATGCAACCCGAACAGGGCGGCGCGGCGCAATTGGTACATTTTCCAAAATCCTGCCTGCATTGCGAAGACGCCCCATGCGTTACCGTCTGCCCGACAGGCGCCAGCTACAAGCGCGTTGAAGACGGCATTGTCTTGGTGAATGAAAGTGATTGTATCGGCTGTGGCCTATGCGCCTGGGCCTGCCCCTATGGCGCGCGCGAATTGGATGCGGCTGCCGGCGTCATGAAGAAATGTACGCTCTGCGTGGATCGGATTTATAATGAAAACCTACCCGAAGAAGATCGCGAACCCGCTTGCGTGCGCACCTGCCCTGCAGGCGCCCGCCATTTTGGTGATTTCGCCGATCCCGACAGCCATGTAAGCCAGCTAAGCGCAGCGCGCGGCGGTATGGATTTAATGCCCGAACAAGGGACAAAACCGGTGAATAAATATCTGCCACCGCGGCCAAAAGATACGATGGATGAAATTGATATTTTGGCCCCGTTCTTAGAGCCCGTGGCCGAAGAGACCACGGGTTTTATGGCTTGGCTCGATAAAACTTTGGAGAAAATCTGATGCATCCAGCGCCTTCCGTTATTATTTTCACTTCGCTGACGGGCCTTGGCTTTGGGCTTTTGGTCTTTTTAGGGCTTGGCCTGCCCGATACTTCTGGAGTGGTGGCCTTTGTCTTCTTTGCAATCGCTTATCTGCTAGCCATTGGCGGTTTGATTTCCTCGACGTTCCATTTGGGGCGCCCCGAACGCGCAATTAAAGCCTTTTTGCAATGGCGCAGCAGCTGGTTGAGCCGCGAAGCGTGGCTGGCAGTGGCATCTTTGCTCGTGATGGCGATTTACGGCGCAGGTTTGGTGTTTCTTGATACACGCTGGGGCGTATTGGGCGTGATCGGTTCGGCCCTATCCTTGGCCACTGTGTTTTCAACAGCGATGATTTATGCGCAATTAAAAACCGTACCCCGCTGGAACACTGCCCTAACCCCATTGCTGTTTATCACGCTTGCTCTAACCGGAGGGGCAATCCTGTCTGGATCTGTGGATACGGCGCTTTTAATGTTAATTTCTGCCGGCATCGTTCAAATCGTGTATTGGATCAACGGCGATCAAGCTCTGGCCCGCTCTGGCACCAGCATGGCCAGCGCCACGGGATTGGCTGCCATGGGAACAGTCAAAGCCTTTGAACCACCGCATACAGGCACCAATTATCTGCTGAGAGAGTTTGTGCATATCGTGGGCCGCAAACATGCTGCAAAGCTACGCGTCATCGCGCTTATTTTGATGATTGGTACGCCAACTTTATTTTTGTCACTGCCCTTCAATCACTGGCTCGCGCTTGGCGCTGTGGCCACCCATATCGCGGGTGTCTTTACCTCTCGTTGGCTGTTCTTTGCTCAGGCGGAACATGTTGTTGGATTATATTACGGAAAACGATAGCCGCAGCACGAAAACTCTACATGCAGCGGCGGATCTAGCCGCTGTTAAGGCGCCGGCATCCGAGCTGTTTATAGATCCGGCAGCTTGGGCATAAGACTTTGGTTACGGTATAATGTCAGCTCATGGGTGCGGCTTGAAAAAGGGTACCCGACTGCCACAGCCGGTTTAGAAACACGCGCTCCCTCCCCCCTCTCAACGGTGCCCAAATGGGATCCACAGGTTGAACAAAATGATCTGCAGTGAATGGTGCATTAAACGCTTGCGGGGGATGTCGGGGCGTACGGCCACTCTATGACGGCGACCTCATCAAGCCAAGGCCAGCTTGCTGCACACTTCATAGCGCCAATGGCTTCCGGGGCCGCCGGCATCCTGTCAATTGGACCCCGCAGGCAGCGTTTTGGCGCTGCACAAGCGCGCGATTGTTCAGCGCATAAACGCTGTTAAAGACCAAAAAAAAGCCCGAAGGCGCGCTTCGAGCTTTTCATATCTTGAATTTCAAAGACCAATCAGTGAAGCTTTTGTCCGACTTCCGCAATCGACCCATCGATCAATTTATTCGCTTGCGCCGCGCTCATCTGCTCGGCAATCAAGCCACGCGCCGCCGCAATTGCCACGCTGACCGCTTGATCGCGCACTTCCCGCTCGGCCGCAGCCTGCGCAGACGTGATCCGATCCTCAGCAGCGGCCAGACGCCGTTCAATTGACGCTTGCAGGTCCGCTTTGCCTTGTTCAGCGGCGCTTGCAGCTTCTGCCCGGGCTGCCTCTACAATACGATCAGCCTGTTCTTGAACCTCTTTTTGCTTCCGCTCATATTCGGCCAAAATTCCTTGGGCTTCTTCGCGCAAAAGACGCGCTTGATCCAAGTCAGCTTGAATGCCTTCGGCGCGTTGATCCAGCAATTTCCCGATCATCGCGGGCACTTTGAGATAAATCAACGCCGCAATGAACAGAATAAACGCCAATAAAACGATGAAATTGGTATTTTTCAGCGACACAAACGGGCCAGAGGCAGCCCAAGCTGGGCTCGACAAAACCGCAAAGAGAAGAGGTGTAATATAACGCATGTTCTTAACCCTTCATCTCTTGCTTCACAGCAGCAGTAACGGCTTTCGCATCGCTCTTGCCGCCCAATGCCACGACCAAATCGGCGGTCGTTGCCGCGGCGACTTCCTTGACGCTGGCAAGGGCATTGCTGCGAATTTCGGCGATCGCCTCTTCACCGGCTTTTGCCTTTTCCGAAATTTGCGCATCGGCCGTGGCAATCGCCGCATCAAGCTCTTCTTTGATTTCGGCTTTGGTTGCCTCAACAATCCGCGCTGCTTCAGAGCGCGCATCATTCAGCGCTTTGTTATAGGCGGCTTCGGCTGAGACTGCTTTTTCTTTCAGTTCCTCTGCCATCGCAACGTCGTGGCTGATCGTTCCTTGGCGTTCGGCCAATACGGCCGCGATCCGTGGCAAAGCAAGCTTTGATAGAATCAGATAAATGGCAATTAAAGTGACCAGAAGCCAAAAAATCTGGTTTCCAAATGTTGAGAAATCCAATTGGGGCAAACCGCCCTCGGATGCCTCGGCAGCTTTGGATGCGGCAGTGGTGGTAGATGATGCCATCTCGTTCTCCGTCCTACGCGAAACCATTAGGATGAACGCGCCTTGCGTTCATCCCGCTCTTAGGTTCTTGCGTCGTGTGCTTAAACAGCAAACATCAACAGCAAAGCAACGAGGAATGAGAAAATACCCAATGCTTCGGCAAACGCGATACCGATAAACATCGTGGCTGTTTGTGCCGCTGCAGCGGATGGGTTTCTCAAAGCGCCCGCCAGAAAGTTTCCGACTACATGCCCAACGCCGATTGCGGCTCCGCCCATGCCTGTGCAGGCAAGTCCGGCTCCAATGTAAGCACCCATTTGTACGATATCGCCTTCCATGGCTTTCTCCTTCGTGTTTATTCTGGTTCGTTGTTAAAGATTAGTGATGAGGGTGAAGTGCGTCCTTCAGATAAACGCACGTCAAAATAGCGAACACATAGGCTTGGATGAACGAAACCAAAACCTCGAGCGCGTAAATGGTCGAAATTGCAAGAACAGATAGCGGCGCGATCGCGGCGATGCCTGCAAATGCTGCAAACACCTTAATCACAGCGTGGCCCGCCATCATATTACCAGCAAGCCTGATTGAATGACTTACGGGGCGTACAAAGTAAGAAATGACTTCGATCAAAGCCAAAATCGGCCGCAGTGGTAAAGGCGCCGAAGAAATCCAAAACAGCGACAAGAAAGAAGCCCCATTTTTGGCAAACCCAATGATGGTTACCGCCAAAAATACCGCCATCGCCATCACCGCCGTCACCGCGATGTGCGATGTGGTGGTAAAGGACATCGGCAACAGCCCCAAAAAGTTGGCGCACAGGATAAACATAAATAGCGTCATGATATAGGGAAAATATCCAACCGCGTCTTTTCCGGCGACATCCTCAACCATCTTGTAAATAAATCCGTAAACCAACTCACCGATCGACTGACTACGGCTGGGAATGATTCCGCGATGCGAGGTGCCAAAAACCATAATCGCCAAAACTGCAACCACGGTCAAAGCCATCCATAAGGTTACGTTTGTGATCGTGTACCAATGCACCTCATTGCCCGCAAACAATGGTTGCACAATAAACTGATCCATCGGATGGAACGCCAGACCAGAGCCTTCACTTTGCGCTTCGCTTGCCACGATCAATCCTCTTCTTCATCCTTGGCCAATTCGGCCATCTGCTTTTCCTGGATTTCTTTTGCAGACCGCAACATAGTGCGCACGCCTGCTATGAAACCCAACATCGTAAAGGCAACTAAGAACACGGGTATCGTTCCAAATAGAACATCCAAACCGTATCCAATGCCAAAACCAATCCCAAGACCGGCCACCAACTCAATCACCATTCGCCATGCTAGTTGCGCAGCTTTGTGATGATCTTCTGCCTTTTCCTCTGGTTTAGCCTCCGATTTTGCCGCTTCGATACGCGCCGTTAGCGCTTCAAGCGGATTTCTATCATCGGGGCCAGTCACCTTCGCACTCCAGCAAAATTTCCGCTGGTGTAGTCTGGGTGCCGCGCCGAGTCAACCGCCTGATTCAAACCCGATAACAGCCAGTAAGCCCATGATAGTTATATGTTTTATTTTTAACCCGTACTACCTAGCCAGCCTATCCTTATTGGAAAATGCCCAAAACACGAATTTTTGCATATTCAACCATTCGGTTGACGATCCGAACCAGCGACTTTTAAATGGGCGTATGGACCAACAAATTGATTTGATCTTTGCAGCTATGGCAGATGCCACGCGGCGCAACATCCTAACGCTTTTGCTCGAAGATGATATGGCGGTGAGCGATGTCGCCGAACCTTTCGCAATATCTTTGGCGGCCGTGTCCAAACATTTGGCTATTTTAACGCGCGCTGGATTGATCAGCCAAGAAAAACGCGGCCGGGTGAAATGGTGCAAACTTGAACCGGATGCGATGCGTGCTGCCAGCATATGGCTGCAAGGGTTTGGGCAATTTGACGCTGTAGATCTTGACCAGTTCGAGCAGTTTCTCAAATCAGAATTGCCCGCAAGCGATTTTTGACGTTTGTAAAAAGGTGAAACGCCCCCCATCCGCAAACGGCGTCTTGATTTGCCTAAAATTTGCTTGCTATTCAGGCGCAACGTGCAGCTTTGGTTGACACTGCCGCATTTAACGATTAGATCGCCCTCAACTTATAGGAAGCAGTAAACTTCCGGTCCAAGGCATGTTCAGGATCGCCCCCCGTCAGCGAGGTTTCGCCCACGGGGGCAATTTTGGTTTTAGAACACTTAAACGGACCGGTGTGAGCCGCGCAGCAATGAAGGAGCGCTTAATGTTTGAAAACCTGTCCGAACGCCTCTCTGGTGTTTTCGATCGGCTGACCAAACAGGGTGCGCTGTCCGAAGACGACGTTAAAACAGCGCTGCGCGAGGTCAGGGTCGCCCTGCTTGAGGCGGATGTCTCGCTGGGCATCGCGCGTGATTTTGTGAAAGCCGTCCAAGAAAAAGCCACAGGGCAATCGGTCACAAAATCAGTGACTCCAGGCCAGCAAGTCGTAAAGATCGTTCATGATGAACTGGTACACGTGCTGGCCGGAAGCGAAGATCCCGGTGCGTTGAAAATTGACAGCGCGCCAGCACCCATTTTGATGGTGGGTTTGCAAGGCTCGGGCAAAACGACCACCACGGCAAAACTTGCAAAGCGTTTGAAAGAGAAAGATGGCAAACGCATTTTGATGGCCTCGCTCGATGTCAACCGCCCCGCGGCGATGGAACAATTGCAGATTCTAGGTCGGCAAATCGGTGTCGACACATTGCCGATTGTAAAGGGCGAAGATCCTGTAAAAATCGCCAAACGCGCTAAAACACAAGCCAGTTTAGGTGGCTATGACGTTTACATATTGGACACAGCAGGCCGGTTGCATATCGATCAGGAATTGATTGCGCAAGCCGCCGCGGTGCGCGATGTTGCCCAGCCGCGCGAAACATTATTGGTCGTCGATGGCTTAACCGGTCAAGACGCTGTGAACGTGGCCACCGAATTTGATGATAAGATTGGCGTCACGGGCGTTGTATTGACCCGCATGGATGGCGATGGCCGCGGCGGCGCCGCGCTTTCAATGCGCGCCGTTACCGGCAAACCAATCCGGTTTGTGGGCTTAGGTGAGAAAATGGAGGCGCTAGAGCTGTTCGAACCCGAACGGGTTGCGGGCCGCATTCTGGGCATGGGCGATATCGTCGCGCTGGTGGAAAAAGCCCAAGAAACGATCGAGGCTGAACAAGCCGAGCGCATGATGAAACGGTTCCAAAAGGGCCAATTCAACATGAATGATATGAAATCCCAGCTCGAACAAATGATGAAAATGGGCGGCATCGAAAGCATTATGGGCATGATGCCGGGCATGGGCAAAATGGCCAAGCAGGCCAGTGAAGCGGGTATGGATGATAAAGTGTTCAAGCGGCAAATCGCGCTGATCCAATCCATGACCAAAAAAGAACGCGCCAATCCCCAAATTCTACAAGCCAGCCGTAAAAAACGAATTGCCGCCGGCGCGGGTCTGGAAGTAAGCGAATTGAACAAACTGCTCAAGATGCAGCGCCAAATGGGCGATATGATGAAAAAAATGGGCAAGATGGGCAAAGGCGGCATGCTAAAGCAGGCCATGCGGGGCATGTTCGGCAAGGGCGGAATGCCGCCCGGGATGGATCCCAGCCAAATGGATCCCAAAGCTTTGGAAGCCGCGGCAAAACAAATGGGTGGGGCCGGTCTTGGGAAAATGCCAGGCGGACTGCCCGGTTTGGGGGGCGGCGCCTTGCCCCCCGGCCTCTCGGGCTTCGGGAAAAAGAAATGATTTTTGCGAGTCCGTCCCGTTTATTGGCGCGTCGCCCGGCTTTTAAAAAACCGAAGCCGCAAAGCCATTCGTTTTGCAGATATTCAAATCCAGCCATGCCTGTCCTGCAAGGTCAAACCGCAATAAGCGCAAGAGCAGGAGCATCAACATGCCTCTGACCAACGCCCCTCGCCTGCACAGCCAAGAGCTGATCCTGCGCGGACCTGAATTGCAGGATGCCGAGCCGATAATCGCCTTCCTGCAAGATGAACGCCGGTCCACAGGGTTCGGCCATCTGCCCGAACGCGGCGCAGCCTGGCGCTGGTTTGCGTTGAATGTGGGGCATTGGCATATTCACGGCTATGGCTATTTCACGATTGAAACCAAAACCGGCGAGATTGCCGGTATCAGCGGCATCTGGAACCCCGAAACCTGGCCCGAGCCAGAACTTGGCTGGGTGGTTTTTGACGGCTTTGAGGGGCGTGGTATCGCCTATGAAGCGGCCTGCCGGGCCCGCCTCTGGGCTTACGAAAATCTCGGCTTTACCACTTTGACCAGCAATATTGTGCCCGGCAATGAGCGCTCTATCGCATTGGCCAAACGCATGGGCGCGTTTTTTGAGCGCAATTATTACAACTCTAATATGGGGGAAGACATGCTCTACCGCCATCCTAGCCCCGAGGCGCTGACTTGATGCCAATATATATCGCTTTAATCTGGCCGATATACCGGTTTCGGGTTTCTATGCGCAATCTGTGGAGACCCGAATGACCGATAAAGTAACATTAGCCGCCACTGTTCTGAAAGAACATCGCCAAAGTATCGACCGGCTTGATGCTATCTTAATCTATACGCTGGGCGAACGTTTCAAGCACACCCAAGCCGTGGGCACATTGAAGGCCGAGCATGACTTGCCCCCCTCAGACCCAACGCGCGAGGCCACACAGATTGCAAGGCTTGAGGATTTGGCAGTGCAAGCCGATCTCGACCCGCAATTTGCCAAAAAATTTCTGAATTTTGTCATTCAGGAAGTCATCCGACATCACCAAGAACACCAATCCTAGGGGCTCTGCCCCAACCGCCATTCTAAAGGAGAATATCAAATGGCTATGAAAATCCGTCTTGCCCGTGGTGGCAGCAAAAAGCGTCCATTTTATCGCATCGTTGCGGCTGATAGCCGTATGCCGCGCGATGGCCGCTATGTTGAAAAACTGGGCACATATAATCCGTTGCTGCCAAAAGACAGCGAAGACCGTGTGAAAATGAACCTAGAGCGGGTGCAGTATTGGATGAGCGAAGGCGCGCAGGTCACCGATCGCGTATCAAGAATGTTGGAAGCCGCCGGCGTGATTGAAAAGAAAGAGCGCAACAACCCGAAAAAAGCGATCCCTGGTAAGAAAATGCAGGATCGTGCGGAAGAAAAAGCTGCAAAAGCCGCAGAAGCAAGCGCCGCAGTAGAAGAGGCCGAGGCCCCCGTTGAAGAGGCGGAAGCCCCAGCAGAAGACACCAGCGAAGCCCCTGCCGCCGAGACTGCAGAAAGCTAAATCGAGCAGCCTTTTTGAGGCGCCTCTCTATCACAGCCTTGTCCATAAGCTTCAGTATGGGCAGGGCAACACCCATTTGCATCACTCCATTGTCAGATTAGGCCCCATAACCACCTCCAAGCCAAGCTCTGATGCTCTCTGGAGCGAAAAAATGGCCCATTTTTCGACCGCATAGATATCTCATGCTTTTTCGCCCTTTTCGATTGCTGATTTTACTTGGAATTGCCTTCATTGCGGGCATTCTATACGAGCGGGGTGAGATGAAAGCCCGCTGCACACACGTTGGCGGTGATATAGAAAGTGGTTTTTGTGAAAGGTAATCAATGCCCGAACACATGATTTGCGTGGCCGCAATCGCCGGTGCCTTTGGCGTGCATGGCGACGTGCGCCTAAAAAGCTTCACCGCTGACCCCAGCGCTTTGGAAGCCTATGCCCCGCTGGTAACGCAAGACAACGCGCAGAGCTTCACCGTCCATCTGACGGGGCGAACCAAAAATGCCCTTACCGGCCGTTTATCCGGCGTTACCAGCAAAGAGCAGGCTGATGCGCTGAAGGGGGTGAAACTGTTCGTTCCAAGAGACCGCCTGCCCAGCTTGCCCGATGATGAGTTTTATCACGCCGATCTGGAAGGCTTGCAGGTCTTTGACAGTGGCGGTCAAGATTGGGGCCATGTTATGACCGTACAGAACCACGGCGCCAGCGATTTGCTTGAAATTCAAGGCCCCAATTTGAAGGCCAGCATATTGCTGCCCTTCACCCGCGCTGCGGTTCCCACCGTTGATCTGGCACAAGGCAAGATTATCATCGATCCACCCGATGGAGTTTTGCCAGATTTACCATGAGCCAGCAAAGCAAATCCCACGGGCGTAAATCCATAAGTGCAAATTTGCAGCCGCGCGCCTTGATGACCCCATCGCCGCAGCTTGCCGGCGTGTGGACAGCGCAAATTCTAACGCTCTTTCCCGAAGCTTTTCCCGGCGTTTTGGGAGAAAGCCTGACCGGCCGCGCGTTAAAAGACGGCAAATGGGCGCTTGATACGATTGATTTGCGCCTGTTTGGAGAGGGCAAGCATAGAAATGTCGATGATACGCCTGCTGGTGGCGGCGCGGGCATGGTGCTGAAACCCAATGTCGTGGGCGCAGCGCTCGATCGGGCACTGGCGCAGCAAAAAACGCCATTACCAATGGTCTGCCTCTCACCGCGCGGAACGCCGTTTACGCAAGCAAAGGCCCGCGCTTGGGCGAATGCTGGCGGTGTCACAATGCTATGCGGGCGCTTTGAGGGGATTGATCAGCGGGTGATTGATCATTACCAGCTGGAAGAGGTTTCACTGGGCGATTTTGTTCTGACCGGTGGTGAAATCGCCGCGCAAGCGATGATCGATGCGACAGTGCGCCTGTTGCCAGATATTTTGGGCAACGAGGCTTCCATCGCAGAAGAAAGCCATATGGCGGGCTTGCTAGAGCACCCCCATTATACCCGGCCAGCGCTTTGGAATGGCCGCCCTATTCCCGATGTCTTACAATCAGGCCATCATATCAATATTGCCAAATGGCGACAGGAGATGTCGCAGCAGGTGACCAAAGAAAAGCGCCCAGATCTATGGGCCGCTTTTCAAAACGCGCTTGGGAAACCAGATCCAAAGGATTAAACTGCGAATTATATCGCAGGTTTGGGTGCACTCCCTCTCTCTGGCAAATTGTGATATAAAACCCAATGGGAAAGGAACATGGCATGGCAGGCTTAAACCCGGCGCATCTCTCCTTGCTTGATGTGATTGGAAACACCCCTGCGATTTGGTTGGACCGCTGGGTAGCCCATCACAAACTTGACGGGCGCATTCTGGCCAAGCTTGACTATTTGAACCCCGGATTTTCTAAAAAAGACCGCGCAGCCAAAGCGATTATTGAGGCGGCTGAAAGCAGCGGCGCATTGCAACCGGGACAATGCGTTATCGAGCTGACAAGCGGCAATATGGGCACCGGGTTGGCCATCGTTTGCGCGCTTAAAAACTATCCGTTTGTCGCGGTTATGTCACACGGCAATTCACCAGAACGGGCACGAATGATGCGCGCTTTAGGCGCAGAAGTAATATTGGTTGATCAAGCCCCCGGCGCGCAGAAGGGGCAGGTTTCGGGGGCAGATCTAGCCAAGGTTGAAGAAAGGGCGCAACGATTGGTGGCAGAGCGCAACGGCTTTCGCGCAGACCAATTTCATCATCCGGCAAATCGCGGCGCGCATCTGACAACAACGGGGCCGGAACTTTGGCAGCAAAGCGGCGGGCAACTTGATGCCTTTGTCGATTTTGTTGGATCCGGGGGCACCTATGCGGGTACAATTCAGGCGCTCAAGGCGTTTAACCCCGCCTGTAAAGGCTACGTGGTCGAACCTGATGGCGCGGCGGTGCTGTCTGGCCAAGGCGCAACGCAGCCCCAGCATCCAATCCAAGGCGGGGGCTATGCCATGAAACAACTCGCCGCGCTTGCCTCTAGCGATATCGATGGCTATCTCACCGTCACCGGCAATGACGCCAAAGAGGCGACACGCGGTTTAGCCCGGCTTGAAGGGGTTTTTGCGGGCTTTTCCGCAGGCGCCAATTTGGCGGCCGCCGCCAAGCTTTTACAACGCACGCATAAAGGCGAAACCATCGCCATTATAATATGCGATAGCGGTTTGAAATATCTCTCTACGGATCTGTGGGGCTAAGCGGCAGGCCTCCCACCTCTTGGCAACCAACTCTACGGTGAATTACCCCTTGATCCTAACCGCAATTGACTGTTATACGCGCCACGCATCCTGCGCCACGCCCGCTTTGAGCTCTGGCACCTCACCGATGCGCGGCCAAATGGCACAAACAATGATGACCGGACCCTCTGACGGGCTTATCAAATGATAGGAACCCGACCAAAGATCAAGAGTTCTGCGGCACGCACAAGATAACGGATAAAACCGTATTAAAAAGGAGATAGCGATGGATATTATCGCTCAGATAGAGGCCGAACAAATGGCCTCACTCGGGAAGAGCATTCCCGATTTCAAAGCTGGAGACACGATTCGCGTTGGCTATCGTGTAACAGAAGGCACACGAACCAGAATTCAGAATTACGAAGGCGTCTGCATTGCCCGCAATAACGGAAAAGGTATTGCCGGATCCTTTACCGTGCGTAAGATTTCATTCGGTGAAGGCGTTGAGCGGGTCTTTCCGCTGTTCTCGACCAATATCGACAGCATTACGGTTGTACGTCGCGGTAAAGTAAGACGCGCCAAACTGTATTACTTGCGCGAGCGCCGTGGTAAATCAGCCCGTATCGCCGAGCAAACCAATTACCGCGCGCCATCTGCCGCGGCTGAAAGCTAAGGAGCGGGTCTATGAGAAAAGATATTCACCCAGACTACCATTTCATCGATGTCAAAATGACCGATGGATCCGTTATTCAAATGCGTTCAACTTGGGGCAAAGAGGGCGACACATTGGCGCTTGATATTGATCCGTCAGCGCATCCAGCATGGAATGGCGGAAACGCGCGCTTGCTTGACACAGGCGGGCGGGTTTCGAAGTTTAAACAAAAATATGACGGCTTGGGCTTCTAAACCCAATACAGTCAGAAGCAAAAGAAGCCGCTGTTTTTGCAGCGGCTTTTTTTATGCCTGCAGATTGCGCCAGCCGCTTGCTTTACCCATCTTGCTTTCTATCATAACCTAACAGCTTAATAAGACACGGTGAGCCGAGCCATACTTTGTCATGTTTTCGAACCGGCCAAAAAGCAATCGAACCACTGTTTCAACCCATGGTAAAAAGGCCGGTAACGATGCCTGATGAACAGTCAGACAGCCCCATCGATCACAAGCATAACTGTATTTGGCTGCACGCCGCCAATCGAGAGATGCTAGGAGCCACCACGCATCTGGCACAACAGCTTCTGCACAGGCATCAAAACGTTACAGTATTGCTGACATATACTTGGAACACTAAGCACCAGCTCAATCTACATCCCCGCCTCTCATCGCAAATGGTCACGAATGATAGCGGTTCTACCGCGCGCAGCCTATTGCAACGCTTCAACCCGAGAAGCTTAATATGGCTTGGCGGAGATGTGATGCCCAAAATCATAAGCGAATTGCATAAAGAGGGCTGCAAGATGACGCTGGTCGCGGATGCTGTAGAGACTTTAAAAACCCGACGCTTTACCCTGTTCACACCGGCAATCGCAAAAGCGGTGCGGTTATTCTCAACATATTATGCCCTTGATGCCAAAGCCGCTACATTGCTGGCCAGATTAGGGGTTGTGGCGTCAAAAATTAAGATTAACGGCCCTTTGCAGCAAGGCTATGTTTTGTCAGAGACGCGCGAAGAAGATCCGCCCATTGTAAAACAGCTGGTAACCGGGCGCCCTGCTTGGATGGCCATAAATGTGACAGATCGCGAGCTGACAGCAATTTTGCAAGCCCAGCGCGTGGTGATGCGACAAGCCCACCGCATGCTGTTGCTGATCACCATGCGCCCATCCGATGAGGCTGATCAAATCCTCGCCGTTGCGCAGGGTTTAGATTTGAACGCCGCGCTCTGGCAGACCGGTCTAGAGATAGGCCAAAATCTTGATGTAATCATGATCCCCGCTCAGATTGACCTGACATCATGTTTTCGTTTGGCCCCCTTATGCTTCTTGGGCCAATCATTATTTGAAACCGGGCAGGGTCAAAGCCCTTATCAGGCAGCTGCCTTGGGCGCCGCCATTATCGTTGGGCCATTTGTTGGCGCGCATATGGCCGATTATGATCGGCTATACGAAGCGGGCGGCTTGCGGCGCGTAAACGATCCGAATGAATTGGCGACGGCCGTGTTGCAGATGAGCGCACCCGAGCAAGCTGCGCAAACCAGCCTCGCCGCCTGGACCGTGGTGTCACAAGGCGCAGAAGTGACAGATGCGCTGACAGCTCTGGCGCTGGATCAATTAGGCGGCTAAAAGTAAACTATGCATGCACCAAATTTCTGGTATAATTCGCCGCAGCGCCCTGGATTTTCGGCGCGCATACTCGCCCCGCTTGGGCAGATCTACGGGCTTGCGACCGCGTGGCGCGTGGCGCGCCCGGCCACGCTTTCACCTCGCTGCCCTGTAATTTGTATTGGCAATTTGAATGCCGGTGGCACGGGCAAAACGCCCACCGTAATCGCCCTGTTGAACATGTTAATAGCGGCTGGGCGAAACCCGCATGTTCTGAGCAAAGGCTATGGCGGCACGCTCACAGGACCAATACGCGTTGATCCGGCGCAACACCGCGCAGAAGAAAGCGGCGACGAGCCATTGCTTTTGGCCGCGTTTGCCCCGACTTGGGTTGCAAAATCGCGCAGCGCAGGCGTGAAAGCGGCCCAACAAGCTGGCGCCGATGTGATTTTGTTGGATGACGGGTTCCAAGACCCCTCGATCAAAAAAACTGTAAGCATCGTGGTGGTGGACGCGGCATTGGGCTTTGGCAATGGCCGCTGCATTCCGGCCGGGCCGCTGCGCGAAACGATTCCCAATGGCTTGCGCCGCGCCGATATCATCCTGTCAATTGGCGAGCAAGCCGCGCAAACAATATTCGCCAAAACCTGGGGGCATATAGTGCCGTGTAGGCATTTCACCGCCCAGCTTTCCCCGCTTCAAACCGGGTTAGACTGGTCTGAAGGACGTTATTTTGCCTTTGCCGGTATCGGCCAGCCCGAAAAATTTTTCACAACGCTAAAGCGCCTTGGCGCCCATATTGTTGGCACCCAGCCTTTGGGAGATCATCAAATATTAACCCCTGCGCTTCTCAAGCGCTTGCAAAATCAGGCGCAGGCGCTTGATGCGCAACTTGTCACTACCGAAAAGGACGCGGTGCGCCTGCCGCAGGCTTTCAAACGCGATATTCTAACGGTACCCGTACGGCTAGAAATCTCTGAGCTCGACGCTTTGCAGGGCTATCTTTTAAACGCCCTCAACCGCGCTTAAGCGTCAATCATATTCGCCCAGACTCGGCGAGGGGCGCGTTAAATTCAGCGATGCCTCAGAAAACTGAAAGGGTGAGCGCACGCTGGGGATACCATCAAGATTAAGCTGCATTTTCCGCGCGATCACCTGAGGATCCGCAAAAACTTGTGCCATATCATTAATCGGACCTGCAGGCACACCCGCCGCTTCACAAGCGCTTAACAGCGCATCTTTGGAAAACGTTTTTGTCTTTTGCATAAGCTGCGAGACCATTTTATCGCGATTTGTAATCCGGTCTGAATTTTTCAAAAACTCTGGCGCCTCAGCCATGTCAGCGAGGCCCAAAAGGCCACATAGCCGCTGATATTGGCCATCGTTACCCGTGGCGATGATGATATGCCCATCGGCGCAGTCAAACACCTGATAAGGCGTGAGGTTCGGGTGATAATTGCCCGTTCTTTCCGGCGCAGTGCCCGTTGATAAATAATTCAAGGCCTGATTGGCCATTACAGAAACCGCCGTATCCAAAAGCGACATGTCGATATGCTGCCCCCGGCCCGTGCTAGCGCGCATATGGATCGCCGAGAGGATCGCCGTGGTGGCGTAAACGCCCGTGAAAATATCGGTGATCGCTACACCCGCGCGCTGCGGTGCGCCATCGGGCTCACCCGTGATCGACATAAAGCCGGACATCCCCTGAATGATGTAATCATACCCCGCGCGATGCGCATAGGGACCGGTTTGCCCGAACCCAGTGATCGAACAATAGATCAACTGCGGATTCTCTTTGGCAAGACTGGCATAATCCAGCCCGTATTTTGCCAATCCGCCGACTTTAAAATTTTCGATCAGGATATCGGCATCCCGAACCAGGCGGCGCAACTCTTCTTGCCCCTCTGGCGTTCGAAAATCAATCACAACGCTTCTTTTTCCACGGTTGCAAGAATGGAAATACGCGGCGGTCTCTTCATCTTCACGCTGAATAAACGGCGGACCCCATTGCCGCGTATCATCCCCGCTTGGGGCTTCTACCTTGATCACTTCCGCGCCAAGATCGGCGAGGGTTTGCCCGGCCCAAGGACCAGCCAAAATCCGCGCAAGCTCAACCACCTTTAATCCGTCAAGCGGCGTAGCCATTCCAGCTAAAGCTTTTCGTCAAGGATTTTAGCAAACTCTTCATAATCCATGTTCTTATAAGGCTGTCCATCGATTAGGAAAGACGGCGTCGATTGGATGCCGTCGCGCTGCGCGTTTTCCTTGTACCACCCCACCAATGCCCGAAGTTTTTCGCCATCTTGCAAACAGCTGTCTAACGCCGCATCCTGCATACCCGATAAGCGTCCAATTTTTCGCAAGGCTTCCACGATCGCCAGATCATCTCCGGCCCGCGCCCATGTGCTTTGGCTGTTCAGGATCAAATCTGTCATACCGAAAAACCGATCTGGACCACTGCAGCGCGCGATCATTGACGCCCACATGCCGTATTTATCGAAATAAACCTCACGGAAAATAAATTTAACCTTGCCCGTATCGATATAATTTTTGCGCAATAACTTATACACATCAGAATGGAAACGGGCACAATGCGGGCAGGTGAATGAAGCATATTCGATCACAGTGATCGGGGCATCTTCGGCGCCTTGTACCATATCGATAATCTCAGCTGCACCCGCATCGGCATCGCTGCTTTGCGCGTTTGCGGCGAAGGGTAAGGCAAACTCTTGATCCAAAGCAGCCGTTTGGGGGGATTGATTCAGCCAAACCCCCAGTCCGACCGCGAGGCCAAACACCACAAACATATAAGCAAATTTGCGCATTTTTTATCCTTATTTTTCGATTTATTTCTCTTCTTGAGACTGTGTTAGAACATTCTGCCCCAACTGTTCAAGAGCGCGACGCAGCTTTGCATCACGCACCGGCTCTGCAAGGGTTTGCGCCTGTGCCTCTGCGGCTTTGTGCGCGCGCTTTGGCGCTGGCTTGGATTGCGGGGCAAAGACGGCTTGCGCCTCGGCAAATCCATGCGCGGAGGTTTGCGTAATTCGAATGCGCCGAATTGCGTTATAACCATAGATGGCGTTGACGCGCCGGCGTAAGCTTTCCTTTTGCATTTCGATCATCGGGGCATGCGCGCCCATTGTCAGTATCGTCAACGTGCCCCCGAACCCTTGTTTGGCATAACTGACCTCGGTCGGGTAGGTCACATCGGCCAGATCTTCACCAACGATCTCACGCCAATGGGTCAGCACGCGGGGCTGGGCAAACCCACGGCTTTCGCCCAGTTTTCGAATGTGGGATTGCAACAAGGCAGAGGTCTGCTTAAACCCCTGCATAGCGCGTTTCTTGCCCGATTTCTTTTCGCTTACCGACATGAGCCCTAGCATAAGGCCTTCGAATGATCTTGCCAGCCCCTATACAAAAAAGTGAAGTAGATCATGCCACCTAGCGCCAAAGCAAGCGATCTTCTGTCTTGGTATGACGCTCATGCACGCGAAATGCCCTGGCGCGTAGCCCCGCAAGATCGCAAAAACGGGCAGATACCTGATCCCTATCGCATTTGGCTTTCAGAAATCATGCTGCAACAAACCACCGTTGCCGCCGTCAAAAAATATTTTCTGCGTTTCACCCAGCTTTGGCCCACGATTGGCGATCTTGCAGCAGCGCAAGACGCAGCCGTTATGGCGGAATGGGCCGGCCTTGGATATTACGCGCGGGCGCGCAATCTTTTGAAATGCGCGCGCGTCATCGCTACAGAATATGCAGGCAGGTTTCCAAACGATCAGGCCGCTTTGCGCGCGCTGCCCGGAATCGGCCCCTACACGGCAGCTGCGATTGGAGCGATTGCCTTTGATCGGCCCGAGACCGTGGTGGATGGCAACGTAGAGCGGGTGATGGCGCGCTTGTTTGATATCCATACCCCGCTGCCAACGGCCAAACCAGAACTTACAGAAAAAGCCGACCATCTGACCCCGCGTGAAAGGCCCGGCGATTACGCCCAAGCCGTGATGGATTTAGGGGCAACGATTTGCACCCCCAAAAAACCAGCCTGCGGATTGTGCCCGTGGCGAGGCCCTTGCCGCGCCTTTCTGGCTGGCACGATGGCACAATTGCCGAAAAAAATTCCTAAAAAGCCCAAGCCAACGCGCTTTGGCATTGCCTATGTGGCCTGCCGTGAAGATGGCGCCTATCTTCTTGAGCGGCGCCCCGAGCGCGGCTTGCTAGGAGGGATGCTGGGTTGGCCCGGCAGCGATTGGAACGACGCCCCTGTTCCAGCACCTCCAATCACTGCCAATTGGCAGAAGATGCCTGGTGAAGTGCGCCACACATTCACCCATTTTCATCTTCATCTCACCGTTCGCAAAGCTGATATATTGATGCATACGACGCCGGGGCGCGGCGAATTTTTAAGCCGCGCGCAATTTCGCCCCACGGATCTTCCAACGGTGATGCGAAAAGTGTTTGATCTGGCCATTAAATAGCCACAAAGGCGGCTCAGATTGCCGCTGAGGTTATCGCTGGAACATCGGGCAAGTAGTTATACATGGCATCTGCGTTTAAATCTGCCCTGCCCTTTTGGATTGGTGTATCCATGGGGCCAATCATCATAGCTGCGGCGCTGCTTGGCGGCTTCTGGGTTTTGAGCATTCCCTTCGTCATTTGGTATGTTTTTCCAACGCTAGACGCGGTGCTTGGCAAAGAACAAACAAACCCCGCACCATCTGAAAAAAGCGTGCAGTTGAAATGGCATCGGCTTAACCTCCTACTCTGGCCAATTTTGCAATTTTTTATTTTATTCGGGCTGATCGCTTTTCACAAAGGGCTTGACCTAAATGGCTGGGAATTAATCGGGTTATTTTTTTCCCTTGGCGTGATGACGGGCACGATTGGCATCAATTATGCGCATGAGCTTATGCACCAACCCCGCCGAGGCGACCGTTGGCTCGCCGATATACTGATGGCGATGGTGCTCTATTCGCATTTTCGCAGCGAGCATCTTTTGGTGCATCACCGCTATGTAGGCACCCCCCGCGATGCTGTTACGGCGCGTTATAATGAAAACGTGCATCGCTTTTTCATCCGGGTTTTAAAAGCAAGCTATCTCTCCGCATTTCGCGCAGAAGCGCAGCGCCTCACCCGGCAGGGGTTGGCATGGTATGATCTCAAAAACCCCTTTTGGATCTACTGGCTACTGCAGTTGCTTATGCTTGGATTTGCATATGGTTTGGCGGGTTTTTGGGGTGTCCTTCTATTTGCTTTTCAGGCCTGTATTGCGGTTTTTCATCTCGAGCTTATAAATTACCTGGAACATTATGGCCTAACGCGAAAATATTTGGGAAACGGCAAATATGAAGCTGTTCAACCGCATCATTCTTGGAATGCAGAGCACCGTGCGACCAATTGGCTTCTGATCAACCTTCAGCGCCATTCTGACCACCATTACAAACCTGCCCGTGCCTATCCTTTGCTGCACACCTATCCAAAGCAACTTGCCCCACAGCTTCCCTACAGCTATCCGATCATGGGGGTAATTGCAGTATATCCCAGACTTTGGCGTAAATTCATGAATCCGAAAGTGAAGGCATGGCGGGCCATGCATTATCCAGAAATAAGCAATTGGCAGCCCTATAACAAAGGCACAAACCCGCCACCAAATTAAAAAATCCCCGCTTCAAAAAGCGGGGAAGTGGTGGCTTTTCAGGCCACAGGCAAATACGTTTATCTCTTAGGGCTCAATTATATGCGCGGTGCAGCGTTAATTGGGCCGATTGCCCATTTCATCTCGAATTTGTTGGCGCAACAAATCGATGGGCACCTTCTTACCTTCGCGCTTGAAACACCAATAGGTCCAGCCGTTGCAGCTGGGCGCGCCTTCCAGCGCAGCGCCCACTTGATGGATCGAACCTTTGATATCGGCGGTCGCCAACGTGCCATCAGCACGCACTTTCACTTTATGCCGCCCGTTCAAACTGTGAAGCTCTTCACCCGGGCGCAGCATGCCACGCTCAACAAGCTGCCCAAAGGGCACCCGCGGTTCGGCGCGTTTTGCGGTTGTGACCTGAAGCGCCTCGCTGTCAAATTTACGTACCATCGCGATCCGTTTTTCTGCGACTTTGCGATAGGCCGCCTCTTGCTCGATGCCAATAAAATTACGACCCAGCATTTTCGCAACGGCACCGGTTGTGCCGGTGCCAAAAAACGGGTCTAAAATAACATCACCTGGTTGGCTGGCCCCCACCAAAATGCGGTGCAGCAAGCTTTCCGGCTTTTGGGTCGGGTGGGCTTTATCGCCCTGATCATTCTTCAACCTCTCATGACCATTACATATTGGCAGCAACCAATCGCTGCGCATTTGAATACCTTCATTCAATGCTTTCAGCGCGTCATAGTTAAATGTGTATTTCGAGTTTTCCGATTTTGATGCCCAAATCATTGTTTCATGCGCATTGGTAAACCGTTTGCCCCGAAAATTTGGCATGGGGTTGGCTTTGCGCCACACCACATCGTTCAAAATCCAATAGCTATGGTTCTGCAGCGCGGCGCCCACTCTAAAAATATTATGATACGAACCAATCACCCATATGGCGCCATCGGGCTTTAACAGGCGACGGGCCGCCTTCAGCCAAGCATTTGTGAACGCGTCATAGGCCGCGAAAGAGGAGAATTGATCCCAATCATCATCGACCGCATCAACGCGGCTGTTATCAGGGCGATGCAAATCACCTTTTAACTGCAAATTATAGGGAGGGTCTGCAAAAATCAAATCAACCGACTCTGCCGGCAGGCTGTTCATCACCTCGATGCAATCGCCTGCCAAAATACTATTCACCGGCAACCCAACGGCTGCCTTCTTTGTTACTGTCTTCATTTTTCTGCCTCTTGAACCGGCGCATGTTTGCGCTCTTTTCTTGGCACTAAAATGAATCAAAGCTGATTCGCCGTCAATTTCTTTTTTGAATCAAGGGGTTATTTATTTTTTGAATACAAGATGTTGTGTATAGGTTTGAAAGAAACCCTATGATGTGGGGTCACACCAAGGCGCAGAAGGGCCGATTTATGCTCTGCTGAGGGATAGCCTGCATTTTTTTCCCAGCCATAACCGGGAAATGAGGCAGCCAAATCGCTCATCAAACGGTCGCGCACCGTCTTGGCAATGATCGAAGCGGCTGCGATGGATAAGGATTTTGCATCCCCCTTGATAATCGTACGATACGGCATCGGCAAATGGGCAGGTGCTTTATTGCCATCAATTAAGAGAAAATCGGCAGCTGTAGAAAGCCCTGCAACCGCCGTTCTCATCGCCAAGAGGCTTGCATTCAGGATATTGATATCATCAATCACCGACTCGGAAATATGCGCATAAGAGACAATTGAGGTTGCTTGGATTTGCTCAAATAGGCTTTCGCGGCGTTTTGCACTTAGCTTTTTTGAATCGTTCAACCCGTCGGGAATGGCCTTTGGGTTCAGAATAACCGCAGCCGCGGTAACAGGGCCTGCCAAAGGGCCGCGCCCCACCTCATCAACGCCCGCAACTTGCTGAAAGCCAGCCTGCCAAGCTTCAGTTTCATTGAAAAGATCCGGGCAATTCATAAACGCGTGAAACCCGATTTCATAATCTTTGGCAAGCCCGTATTGGCGCGAACCCTATTCCAAACGCTTTTGGCACCGCAACATATGGCGCGAATCAAAGCCTTATCTCATTTTTTCAAACTTAACCCACCAGCTTGGCCCAAATTTTGCTGAAGATGTTGAGAAAGATATATTCACTCTGCAGGTTTTAAGCCCGCTCACATCGACAGAAGGAACAAAAGCGTGCTGCAGAAACCTTTACCAACACCCACCGCTTCAAAATATTTGCCAAATCACATCTCTGATGTTATCCACAGCTTAATCGAGCAAAAAAGATAACAATGTCAGCGTGTTACCAAGGAGCATTTTAAATGCATCTGCTTTGCCCGAAATGTGGATCAGGTTACAGGATCCCTAAAGACAAAATTCCCAGCAAAAACCGCGTCGTGATGTGCAGCAGCTGCAATCACATGTGGAAGCAAAATTTTGTGCCCGCACGCAGAAATTACGCAATCAAAAATCAAGCTGCGCAATACGCGCCCGTGCCCGCGCGCGAGCCCGCAACGCGGCGCGCCTATACCGCAGATGTGCTATCTGTGCTGCGCGAGGAGGCAGAAATAGAAACCAAGCTGCGCCATTAAACCACAAGATATGGTAGGAATTACCCGTTTTCTCGCATATTTACTACAAATAGAGAAATCTTTGAGCCATGCGTTCAAAACACTAAGAAACGGCCGCCTAAAAAACTTATGCCAATAATTTTTATATAAAAATTACAATGTTTTTCATGATCTTACAGGGCGACATGCATCAGGCACCATAGCTTCGCCATTTGAAATATTGTTTCAAGATCCGCGATGGAAAATCTCCCAAAATCCCATCCGAAAGTATCAATTTTTTAAAAAATATCCCCCAATGGACCGGTAAATTATCCCAACTGGCTACTGAACTCCATCCGTAAATATCATAACTTTTCAGGTGAGGCGCTAACTTCGCATCTTGTCGTTAGAATAAGAGCAAGCGAGCACGTAAAGGTAGGTTTTGTAGAGGTCAACGATGTCATTCGTGGATAATTTGTCCCGCAATATTGTGGGGTCTTCAGACGCCATGATGGCGCTTCGAAAATCGGTGATGGATGTTGCCGAGCATAATATCCCCGTATTAATCCTTGGTCCCAGCGGATCTGGCAAAGAAGTCGTTGCACAATCCTTAGCAGATTTATCAGGTAGATCTGGCAAGTTGATTTCAGTGAATTGCGCCTCTATTCCCAAATCTCTGCTTGAAGCTGAGCTTTTTGGCTATGAAAAAGGAGCATTTACAGGTGCAAGCAAAACCCACAAGGGCAAGTTTGAACAAGCACATAACGGCACCCTGTTTTTAGATGAAATTGGCGATATGCCACTTGATTTACAATCGAAATTGTTGCGGGCTTTGGAAACTAAATGTTTCTCGCCGGTCGGCTCGTCGCGCGAAATCGAAGTAGACTTCCGGTTGATCTGCGCCACGCACAAAAATCTATATAAGCAAGTTGTCCTTAAGAATTTTCGCTCAGACCTGTTTTTCAGGATCAGCGCCTTTCCGATCCGTGTGCCTGCACTGAAAGATCGCTCGGGCGATATTGAAAACCTCGTCTATCATTTGGCGCAGCAACTGACCCTGTCAGGTCAGTCAAATATGAAATTTGAAATTGAAGGTGATGCGCTTTGGTTGCTGAAAACCTTCTCTTGGCCCGGAAATGTGCGCCAGTTGCGCAACGTTATCGAATGTTTGATTATTCGTTCGGGTGGTCAGGCGATCAACGCAATCCAAGTGCAACAGGCTTTACGTGAACAAAACGAACAAGGCTTAAATGACCAAGGATCACCGGCGCAGCAAGCCTTGAACGCTGAAGAGTCCAACAGATCACCGCTGGATTCGGTAACCGATTACCGCAGCTTTTTTGTGTCAAATGGCAAGTTGATGATTGCAGAGCATTTAAAAACTGTAGAGCGCAAAGTGGTCGCCGCGGCCTTAGTGGCGGCCGAGAATGATGTAGAACTGGCCGCAAAGATGTTACATCTCTCCGTGTCCGAACTGTTCGACAAAAAGCAAACACTCGATCTGTAAACACTGCTCCAAGGCTCGTCTGCCAGCGCAGCTGGAACGTTGAACCGCACGGCGCGCTCAGCATGACACCGGCCCGTAACGAGCAGCTTAAACTTATGCAAAGAATTTCATGTAAGAGGCAGAAGGGTTATTGAACAATGGCCCAAAATGATTACATCCCCCCAACAACATGTCATCTGACCAAAGGACCCCCCAATGGCGAGCACCACGCGCGAATTTGAAGCCGATACCGGAAAAATACTGAACATCGTTATCAACTCACTTTATTCAAACAAAGAAATCTTTTTGAGAGAGCTCCTCTCCAACGCGTCAGACGCCCTTCACAAGCGGCAATATCTGGGTCAGACGGATAGCAAATTGCTCAGCGCCGACGCGGCCGAGATTTCAATTACATTGAATAAAAAGCGCAAAACCATCGCGATCAGCGATAGCGGCATAGGCTTGGACCAGGAAGATTTGATCGAAGCTCTGGGCACAATCGCCCGATCTGGCACCAAAGCCTTTATCGAACAAATCGAAGAAGCCGCGGAAAAAGACAAGGATGCAATAAGCCTAATCGGTCAATTCGGCGTTGGCTTTTACGCCTCATTCATGGTGGCCGATAAAGTGGAAGTGCACACATTAAAAGCAGGTCAGGATCAAGGATATTCTTGGCAAAGCGATGGCCAATCCGGCTATGAAATCAACGCAAGCAGCGCGCGCGAAACCGTTGGTACCACGGTTGTTTTGCATCTTAAAAAAGAGGCGAAAGAGTTTTTGGAAGACATCCGGATCCAAACCCTCGTAAAGAAATATTCAGATCATATCGCCTATCCAATCCAATTGATGAAAGACGATCAAACCTCTGAAGTGTTAAACTCTGTGGAAGCGCTTTGGACAAAACCTGCAAAAGACATCACGCAAGAGCAGTATAATAATTTTTATCAGAGCCATAGCGGACAATATGACACGCCGTTTTTGACCCTGCATAACAAAGCCGAAGGCGCTGTAGAATTTACCAACCTGCTATTTTTACCAAGCCAAAAGCCTTTTGATCTTTTTGATCCAGAACGCAAAACAAAAGTTCAGCTTTATGTAAACCGCGTGTTCATAACGGACGAATTGAAGGATCTTATTCCAGAATGGCTGCGCTTTGTGCGCGGCATCATTGATACGGCCAGCCTGGACCTGAATGTCAGTCGGGAAATGCTACAACATAATGCAACGCTGCTTAAAATTCGCAAAGCCGTGACCAAGCGCGTGCTGTCCGAATTGGCGAAAAAGGTTAAAAAAGACGCGCAAGCCTATGAAGCGTTTTGGGCAAATTTTGGCCGCGTTTTGAAGGAAGGCATTTATGAAGATGCGGATAATCGCGACCGCATTTTAAAAATCTGCCGGTTTTATTCTTTGAAGCAAGATAAGATGATTTCGCTTGAAGATTATATCGATGCGATGCCTCAAACGCAGGACGATATCTATTACCTAGCCTCCGACTCTGTTGAAGCCGCAAAGCGCAGCCCGCATATCGAAGGCTTTGCGGAAAGAGACATTGACGTTTTACTGATGACAGACCCGATTGATGAGTTCTGGATTTCAACAAGTCCGAAATATTCAGAAAAATCTTTAATCTCTATTGCACGCGAAAACGTCGACCTATCCAAATTCGCCAAAGAGGGTGAAGCGGATGAAGCCGATGACCAAAATTCGGATATGTCCGATGTTATCGTAAAGCTGAAAGCCGCATTGGGTGAAAAAGTATCGGATATTCGGGTGTCCAGCACCCTGACCTCAAGCCCGGTGCGCTTGGTCGCCGCAGATGGAGGCCTTGATTTCAACCTCGAGCGTATCATGAAAGCGCAAAATCCGGATTACACGGGCAGCGCCAAAGTGTTAGAACTGAACGCAACGCATCCGATAATGCAAAAACTAAAAGCACAGCCCGAAGAAACCGATCAGGGCCTTGATGCGCTGGCTCTAGTGTTGTTTCAACAAGCGCGTATTTTAGATGGTGAAATGCCCGAAGATCCCACATTGTTTATTCAAAATGTAAACCAGTTAATCGCTTCAGGAATATAAAGCGCAAAGGCCCATGTTGTTATTTGCCTGCCCGCTCAAGGGCAGGCTCACCTGCTTGTCTGTAGAGAAAAAACCCCAAAGCCCCTACCACCAAAACACCGCCAAGCAAGGTCAGCGAATTCGGCGTTTCTTTGATACCAAGCCAAACCCATAAAGGGCCCAAAACCGTTTCTAACAGCATAATCATGCTCACATTGGCAGCGGATGTCAGCCGCGATGCCTTTGACAGCAAGAAAAAAGAAACGGGTAAAATAATCAATCCCGTGACCGAGATATAAATGAGGCTCGCGCCTCTCACCTGCCAAGCCGCAGGCCAAAGATAAAAGGCGGTGCACCCGGCGATCAGCGCGCCGAGCCCGATCGCCAATTCAAACGGCACAGTTTTATTTTTCCGAATAATTACAAAGTTAAAGGCCAGACTAATGGCAACCGCAAGCCCACAACACGCCCCCAACAGCGTTTCAAAATCAATATTCATGCCCCTTTCGATATCGCCAGCAACCGACATGAGGATTCCAGAAAACACCAAGACTATGGTTGCCCAAACGCGGCGATCCGCCAGTTCCCCCAATAGAAAATAACCCAGCAAAGCCGCAATAACGGGCACAGTAGCAACGGCCAACAACACCACAGCCACGGGCGCAAGCGCGATTCCAAAGGCAAAGAATGAGGCATTTCCAATCTGGCAAATGACCAAAGACCAAAACCCAAAAGACGAAACGCGCGCGCGGTTCCCTTTTTCTTCCTTGAAGCGCGCGATCAACCCGATCGATAAAAACACCAATCCAGCCAAACATGCGCGCCACGCCAACATAGCTCCGCCATCCAATCCGGACAGGCGCATTAAAAGCGTATCGGGCGTTAATAACAAAGCCCCTGCCAGCGCCAGCATGAGCCCATTGCCTAAATTATTCATTCACCTGCCCTATTCTCAATGATCAACCAACCCTAAAACGGTTTATTGCTATCGTTTTGATTTGTAAGAAATCTCTGGGTTAATATGTAGAAAGCAGCCCGTCCTTGATCAGCGTTGTGCAAGTGCCCTTGTGATTTTGGCATTGCAAAACATCCGCCCGCAACCGTAGCGGCAAACAACCGGCAAAGGTAAAACCCTCATAAAACGCCCGGATTAATCATCACTTTCGAGAAAGGCGTTATAATCAATGCCAGGGCCTGAAAAGCTTTGGAACTCATCTCCACTTGGATAAGGGGTTACAAAGGGCTTGATCACATCTGAAAAGCGATTGTCGATGCGGTTTGATAAAACATCGGCAAGATCTTCAAGATCGCCCCAAAACCCGATCAAAGCATGTTCACCATCTCCGATATCATGCGCTGACAGGCGCACCGTTTCGGGCAAAGGGTAATCGCGAAGATATATCGCAATGGCCTTATAAAGCGCATCATGTGAGCCCGCTTTTGGCTTGAATTTGATGCAGTTCATCATCTGCGCCATTCGAAATTCTCCCGAAATTTTTTGGTCAATACCGATCAGTCACTTCGCTGTTTCCTCTCAGAGAAAAAACCATAGTTAAAAATATAAAAATTTCAAAGTAAAAGTTTCTAGCAGAACTGCCATCAAAAGCTCTGTAATACACCACTTAAAATTCAACGCGGGTCGTTAGGCTCAGAAACGATGTAAGCGCTACACACAAATGCACGTTACATTTCCTCATAATCTGTCACCCTGCTGGTTCGAAATGGCTGGAATGCTGGCACCAAGATTAACCTTCAGATGCGTGGTGGGTACGCGCCCTGCCTGCCAAATGTGTCAGACATCCACAACCGCTACCACGCTCGATTTAAACTTTGGCAGCGTTTGTAAAAGCTGATCACCAAGGCGGGTTGGTATCCCATTTTATCGCCAAATCCGTAAAGCTTTTAACTGAAAGAGGATCTAATGGAATGCCCTGCTCAATGCGCCCGGCCGCCCGCGCCCATTCGCGATCACCTGGCGCCATAACGCTCGCCCCCTTTCGCGCCTTTGACCCGCGCAAAAGCTTTAAATACCGCAGCATTCCAGCGCGGACCACCTCTCCTATTGCGAAGGCACTGGGATCTATAACAATCACAAAAGCGCCCATTCCCCTTGGCGTTGTGAAATCAGGGCCCGCCATAGGGGCAATATCGGGGCTCAACTTCATGCCCGTCAAAACCGCTGAAAAGATTTCGGCCAAACCACCCAGCGCAGCCCCTTTAAAACCAAAATCAGCCCCCCCTATCGGAGCCAGCATTTCGGCAATATTCGGATCCAAAGTATCCATGCCTTGCGGATCAGATGCCACGCCCTGCGGTAAATCCTGTTGCAACGATTGGTGTAATTGAACCCGGTTATAGGGAACAGAGCTGGTCGCCATATCCAACAGCCATGGGTTTGGTTCTGCCGTCGGCACTGCCACTGAAATCGGGTTGGTGCCATGAAAGCGCTCAGCGCCATCAAATAAGCGCACGAAACTATCGGAATTTCCAAAGACAATCCCGATCATATTTTTATCCGCTGCTGCCTTAGAAAAAGCACCGGCTGGACCGAAATGCGAAGTGTTTTGAATGCCGATCGCTGCAATCCCAGCTGTCTGCGCAAGATCCACAGCATGATCAATCGCGGCAAATGTGGCCACCGCCCCATGCGCATTATCAGCATTCAGCAGCGCCGTACCACTGCGCGTTTGATCCAACGCGATCTTGGGCGCTATGTTCAATCGGCCACCTTGAAAGGCCTGCGCATAATGCCCCAGCAAACGCACCCCGTGGCTGTCAATACCATGGACCGAGCCATGCATCATTGCGCGCGTTGCCGCCAGCGCGCTGGGCTGATCTGCCCCAGCTTTTTCTAAAATAAAATGGCAAAACGCGCTCAGGCGGGCGCAGTCAGCAAGACGCGTTTCATTGGTCAGCATAATAAGTTCCCTATTCAAAACGATGGCCGGTGTGAACCCTATCCACCCGGGGCTATGCCCAGTCTAATCTATTGACCAGATAAAATCTAACAAGCCCTAACTTTACACCGCTTGAGCAAAACCGCGCGTTCCAAAAGCTTGTCTAAAAAGATGCTCGATATGTTGTGTGGCGACCAAAGAACAAAATAATCGTCAGCGCTTACACTATATCGGATAGAAGAGGATCCGCTGAGCTTTGTTTTATATCAATCTAACCCAAGATAAGCGGCCAAGGCTTTCGGAGGGCTTGCCATCACTTGCGTCGTTGGTTGGGGCGGGCTGAGCACTTGATCGCTTAGCAGCAATGTCTCATCAGCAATCCGCAGCGCGTCATTGGGATCATGTGTCACCATCAACACCGTAGCCTGCCGCTCTTGCGCCAGCGTTTGCAGCAAATCCAGCATCTCATTTTTCAAAGCAGGCCCCAATGCGGTGAAGGGCTCATCCAATAAAAGGATTGGTTTATCTTGTAACAGCACCCGCGCCAGCGCCACGCGGCTTTGCTGCCCCCCTGATAATTCACCGGGCTTAGAGGCTTCAAAACCACCCAATCCCACGCGTGACAGCGCCGCCTTCACCTGCTCTTGACGGATCGATGACAGATATCTGCGCTGGGTCAGCGCCAAAGCCACGTTCCGTTTTGCGCTAAGATGCGGAAATAAATTATTGTCTTGAAACAGCATCGCCATAGGCCGCTGCGCCGGGCGCAGCCCAGTGATATTCTGCCCGTTCCACAGCACGGCGCCAGAAGACACCGGCAAAAACCCCGCAAGCGCGGCCAAAAAAGTAGATTTTCCAGCGCCTGATGGGCCCATAATGGCATAAATTTTCGCATCCAAACCGCACAATGAAGCGGTCAGTTGGAAACTGCCTTGACGAATTTTTAAGTTTTGCAAATCAAGCATTACGACGCCCTAAAAAATCAAAGACCCAGAAAAATCCAAAACTTAATATCAAAAGAAGGCTGGCGCAGCCCGCGGCTTGCTCCATACGGTACGACCCCATCAATTGATACAGCTTCAACGGCAAGGTCGCGCGCTCGGCATCGCCAAACAGCGCGATAACGCCCAGATCGCCCATCGAAAGCGCCGCGGTCAATCCCGCGGCGAAACCGAATGGGCGGCGTAATCTAGGCCAAACCACCCAGCGCCACCACCCCAACCTAGACAATCCCAAAGAAGCCGATAACCAGCGGAAATTGGCGTCTACCTGGCTCATTTCCGGGCGTAAAATACGCACTGCAAAGGGCAATGACATCAGAGCATTCACACATAGCGTTACCCAAAGACTTATCTCAAACGGGTTCACATAAGGCCTGGCAATCAAAAACAAACCGGTTCCCAGGACAAGCGGCGATACCGTAATTCCCAACGTTGCGATGGCTTCTCCACCGCGGCTCAGCAAACTGAGCGACAGTAACATGCACAGCGCTGTGGCCCCCAAAGCAATCAAAACCGAGCGCAGCGCCGCCATCCAAACCGCAGCCGGCAAGCTGGTTACACTGCCAAGCCCATTGCCCAAGACCAATAGCAAAGGCAGGCCTAAAAATAGCAGGGCCGCGCCAATCACCACCCCATCTAGATATTTTTGCAAGGTAGAGTGGCGGCCCAGCGCAATTGGACGATCAAGCCCAATGCCCAGCTGATGCCCCCAGGCAAAGCCCAGCGCGAAAACGGCAGCCAATGCAGACACCCCCAATTGCACCAGCCCCAACAGAGCGGCTTTTGCGAAATCAAAGTCAAATCGAAAAGCTTGATAAATCGCCAATTCCAGCGTCGTTGATTTGGGCCCCCCTCCTAAAGCCAGCGCCACAGTAAAACTTGATAAACAAATCACAAAGATGACCACCACAGCCGAGGGCAAAACCGTCATCAGCATCGGAAACTCAATCAAACGAAACCGCGCAAAACCGCGAAGATCCAAGCTCTGCCCCAGCCGCAACCGCTCTTGTGGGATTGTTGCCCAGCCCAATAAAATCATCCGTGTGGCAAGGGGCAAATTAAAAAACACATGCGCCAACAGCACGCCCTGCAGCCCATAGATCGAAAAGCTGCCAAAGCCCAAGCTGCGCAACCCCGTATTGAGCCAACCATTTTGACCGAAAACCGCAATCAAACCAAGAATGGCGACAATAACGGGCAAAATAAAAGGCGCGCCCATCAGCCTAATCACCGCAGCGCGGCCCCAAAACTGCGCGCGCGCAAGCGCGCGCGCCAGCGGGACCGCTGATAAAGTGGACAAGAGCGCCGAAAGCGCAGCCTGTAAAATGGTAAAGCGCAAAGCTGACCAATCTGCAGGCCCCAAGCCGGTAGGCCCATCCGCCTGACCCCAAACCGCCAAAAGCGGTAGAAGTACAAAGCTACAAATCAGCGCTGAGGTGCTTATTTGGACAATGCGCGGCGCCATTCCTCAATCGTCTCTTTGCGCAGGTTTGCGGCTTCTTCTTCAGAATAGAACAACACTTTTTCAGGCAAAGGCAAGTCTTGGAACGCTTGCGGCCATTGCGATTTTGGCAGGGCTGCAGGCAAAGACCAATTACCCTCTGGAATTATGTTTTGGAATTGATCTGTCATGATGAAAGCCAAAAACGCATCCGCCAAATCGGGCACATCTGTCGATGCTATTTTCGCCGCCAACTCGACCATGAAATAATGCCCTTCGGGAAAAATCGCTGCCTTTTTGGTAAGATCGTTTTCCGCCACAATATGATAGGCCGGTGAGGTCGTGTAAGAGAGCACCATATCGGCTTCGCCATCTGAAAACAGCCCATATGATTCTGACCAGCCTTTGGTGACGGTTAGAATTTTCGGCGCAAGCTTTTGCCAAACTGCTTCTGCTTGCTCACCATAGACCGCCTTCACCCAGAGCACCAAGGCCAAGCCCGAGATTGAGCTGCGCGGATCTTGGATCACCAAGCTCAAGTCTGCGCCGGAATTCACCAACGCATCAAAAGACGCGGGCGGGTTGGCCACTTTTTCAGTATTGTAGATAAACGCAGTATGGCCATAGTTGAACGGCAGGAATATTTCATCGCTCCACTCTATCGGCAATGTAAGCTGCGCATTGTCTTGGCCATGGGCCGCGAACAAACCCGTTTCGCGCGCTTTTTTTGTAATATCTGTGTTCAGACCGATCACGGCATCTGCCTCGGTGCGCTCACCCTCCAGAATGATCCGCGACATGACATCACCCGTTTTAAACTGCAAGTCACAGCTGCAGCTTTCCTCAAAAGCGGCCTCAATCGCGGGCCCTGGCCCCCATTCTGACGCAAAATAATCTGGTGCATAAATTGTAAGTATCGGAGTCTGTGCCAACGTCATGCTGGCAGTGAACAGACCCGCTGCGAATGTGAAGTATTTCATGTTCTCTCCATATTTGCGACGGGCGGAGAGCGTGTAGCATGAAGCTGACCTTTCCTCCGCCGGTCTTAACCGGTTCAGGTTCGACGGGTTCGCAAAATGCGTCTCAGCCAAAAAGGCGCCCCGAGGTGAAATCGTGAATAAAGTTTTCACAACACGGTGGCAACCCCTAAAGATTTCAAACCGTTGTAACAGCGCATCCGCGAGCCTGCAGGCTTAAACCGCTTGTGCTGCTATCAAGGCCTTAAACGCCAAAAGATAAATATAGGGCATTTTACAGTCAGCTTAGGATCCGATAAAGCATCTACTCAAGTCGGGTCACGCTATGATATCATTTATAAAACGCATCGGTAATCTTCAAAATCTTGCCCTTTTTACTACGCTGTGCATCGCTGTTGTGATCGCGGCCACGACCCTAACACCCGGAGCGGGCAAACTTGCCCCTCAGGGTGCCGATAAGCTACTTCACACCGCAGGCTTTGCCTTGCTGGTAATGCCTATGCTGATGGTGCGGCTGAAAACCGGCCTCGTGATCGCACCCCTCGCGCTGCTTTTTGGCGGCGCTATCGAACTCATCCAACCCTATGTAAACCGGTTTGGCGATTTCTCTGATTTTTGGGCGGATTTTGTGGGTGTTCTAATAGGTGTGACTTTGGCGATACTTCTAAACCCGTTCATCAAACAATATGCGGCGCGTAACAAAAGTGCGCCAGAGTCAAAGAAATAACTCTAAGAAGCCTCTTCATATTTAACCTATGACGTTAAAATAGCATAAAACGTTTATCTTATAAAAAATGGTGACCCCGGCAGGATTCGAACCTGCAACCTGCCCCTTAGGAGGGGGCTGCTCTATCCAGTTGAGCCACGGGGCCATTCAGCCTATTTGTGACAGGAGGTAGCACAATCAATGCCAACCTGAAAGGCTTGCATCTGGGTTATCAGGCTGATGCATCGGCTTTATCCCATGCACCATCTTGAGGATCGTGACCCTTAACAATCCAATTCATCTTCTGATATAAGAAAGGCCTTACAGCTTCTGATGCGCTTTATGACGGGTCTTCGCTTAGCACGGGCAAGATCCCAAAGCCGTTGCGCCAAAACACCAGCGCCAACACCCCAGCTTCATGCGTTTGCAAAGCATGCGGTTGCTGCGCGGCGTGAAAAATAACATCTCCGGGATTTAAAAAACGCGGCGCCTGCCCAGCCCGCATAAACTCGGCCTCACCAGCAATCACCAAATAGCTTTCTTCGGCTGGGTGCTCGTGCCAGGGGTAATATAGATGGGGTGGCATATATACGGCCCACGCCCAAAGTTGGCCGCTTTGAAAGCCTCCTTCGGGACCAATGATTGTAAAGCACCCAAATCGATCTAAAAAATCTTGCCCGACCTTGGTATGTTTATAGGTTTCGCGCCAACGCGCTTGGGCTCCTGCTGCCACCACAGCCTCGCAAAGTGGCTGATATTGCGTGTCAAAAAATTCATTTTTTTCACGTGCCAATCCCTGTCCACATAGCAATGGTTTTGGTTCGATCTTCTGAGTCGTGACATCTTGGCAGAACGGCGCAAAAGCCGTCAGCTCTTGATGGTTTTCATAAACAGTCCGAAGCTCGGACAATAATAAATCAAACGGGCGTGCCATCACAAAAACCAATAAGCTTATTCTTCCCCTCAAAACCCTACATTTTGGGATTGCTATGTCAAACTCAATTGACGCTGCGAGCCCATTTTACAGCTCGAGTATAAGCATTGTCTGATCCTTGTGACGTCCATTTGAATGCGCGTTATCAAAACAGCGGCAGTTTTGTCATTTGACGCCCAAAAGATACTATCTGGGTTTGTACCCCACCCAAGTCTTGATCCTTCCGGCGAATATCACGCCGCCTCAACGGTGCTTTGAGGCACTGTACTTTATGAAATTCTGCTTGCTGGGAGGCTCTATCGCGACAGGTATCGATCACTATTGTGATCTTATGCAGATACCTATTTAGGGGCTTTTATATGTCTCAGCGCAGGCTTGAACGTCCTTCAACCGCATTTACGCTCATCGTTTTGCCGCAGCTTGAATCGAGGGAAATGCCACATAAAAGTTACGAGGGATGACCTGCTTTACAGCAAGCTAAGAGCCCCGATATACTGCCTTTCTTCGGTAGGGTATCCGCCAAATGCCCAAAGTATTTTGAATATGGCTAGCAAATATTTGCCAGCCAGCCGGGGCTGGTCATCGACAATCGCGCCGCGTACACATGCCGCACCACATCACATCAGACCCTCAACATTAAAATTTGGAGACCCAGATGAGCCTATTTGACGAAGACCTTTTTCTAAAAGGCTTAGAGCAGCGAAAAGCCACTTTAGGAGCTGAGTATGTAGAGACGAACTTGGCCGCAGCCGATGAGCTCACGCGTCCATTCCAAGAAGCCATGACCGCCTGGTGTTGGGGCTTTGGTTGGGGCGATGATGTGATTGATGCAAAAACCCGCAGCATGATGAACCTATCCATGATTGCGGCATTGGGCAAAATGCATGAATGGGAACTGCATTGTAAAGGCGCTTTAAACAACGGCGTGACCCCCGAGGAAATTCGCGCAATCATTCATGTTGTGGGTATCTATTGTGGCGTGCCACAGGCTTTAGAATGTTTTCGTGCAGCCCGCAAAGTGCTCAACGAGCAGCCCCGCTAGGCCGCGTTCAGCGCCGGCAAGTAAATGAACCGCCATAGCGCAAAAAAGACCAGAGCAAAAAAGCATCCGCACCGAAAAGCCTATTAATGGAACGGCCTGGTTAAGCCTACTCAAAACATTTGCAGCAGCGGCGCCTTCTATCTTGCAAAAACAGGCATATTGCTTGATCCAGAGGGAAATTCTCGGCTACCCTTACCTGAACGCCCAAAAAGGAAATCGCGACGTGTCAAAAACTCCACCACGCTCATTGACGTTACGAGATGTTTCAGAAGCCTGCGGCGTTTCGGAAATGACCGTCAGCCGCGTTCTACGCGACAGCGGGGATGTGTCGCAAACCACCCGCGAAAAGGTACTCAAAGCCGCCCATGATTTGGGCTATGTGCCAAATAAAATCGCTGGCGCTTTGGCAAGCCAAAGGGTGAATCTGATCGCCGTTATCATTCCGTCTATGTCCAACATGGTCTTTCCCGAAGTTATGATGGGGATAAATGAAGTTCTGGAAAATACCGAGCTGCAAGCGGTTATTGGGATCACAAACTATCTGCCTGAAACCGAAGAAAGCGTGTTATACAAAATGCTGTCATGGCGCCCATCTGGCGTTATTATCGCGGGCTTAGAACATTCTGAACGGTCGCAAAAAATGCTGCAATCTTCAGGGATACCAATCGTTGAAATTATGGATATTGACGGCACTGCCACCGATTGCGCCGTTGGCATTTCGCATCGGCGCGCCGGGCGTGAAATGGCGCAGGTTATTTTGGATGCAGGATATCGCAAAATTGGATTTATGGGCACAAAAATGCCCCTCGACCATCGCGCACGCAAACGCTTCGAAGGCTTTTCAGAAAGGCTTTTGCAATCCGGTATAGAAATCGCTGATAAAGAATTTTATTCGGGTGGCTCTGCCTTGGCGAAAGGGCGCGATATGACCACTGATATGCTCATGCGCTCACCCGATTTAGATTTTTTGTATTTCTCAAACGATATGATTGGCGCGGGTGGTCTGTTGCATCTTTTGAACCAAAAGGCGGATATTCCCCAAAAAATTGGTTTAGCGGGCTTTAATGGTGTTGAGTTGCTGCAAGGCCTACCACTGCAATTGGCCACGATGGATGCCTGTCGCTTGCAGATTGGCCGACAGGCCGCACAAATCATTTGCGATCGGATCTCGGGCGCCCTGACATTGGGTGAAAAAATCGTTGAACTGACACCAACGCTTTCACCAGGTGACACGCTAAGATCGGCCTAACCGTGAAGAAATCGCGTGGTTTTTTGCCCAATGCTTTAACTTCAAAGAAAGCGAAATGACCGACCAAACTATGTTCAAAAGATATGCGATTTATTTTGTTCCCAAGGGGGAATTGGCCAAGTTTGGACGGGCATGGCTGGGCTGGGATTGCCGCAAAGGCCAATATATAAGCTCTGAAAACGCGTTTTCAGAGCCGTTGGCTGACCGAGAATATTTTACAAAAAAACCACGGAAATATGGGCTTCACGCAACCTTAAAAGCCCCTTTTCGACTGCAAACAACGCAGAATGAACCTGCCCTGCGCAGCGCATTCCACGGCTTTTGCAATCATCAAAAACCTGCAGCTTCGGGCAATTTAACGCTCTCTGAGCAGGGCGGGTTCATCTCGTTAAGACCCCAAAGGCAATCCGCTGCCCTCTTTGAGCTTGGCAAAAACTGCCTTGAAGCCTTTGATCCGTTTCGCGCACCTTTAGACCAGAACGATCTAAACCGCCGCCGCAATGCCCGCCTGAGCCCGCGCCAAAACGACTTTTTACACCAATGGGGCTATCCCTATGTGCTGCAAGAGTTCCAATTTCACATTACATTATCGTCGCGCCTTAGCATTTTGCAGCGCGAAAAGATCATACCAGCACTAAAAAATTTGCTGGCACATGAACTGGACTGCCCTTTTATTATCGCTCATCTGGCCTTAATGGGAGAGGATCGAAACGGCCAATTTCATATTTTGGAAGAAGCCAATCTATCCGGGTAAAGAAACGGATCACCGACAATAAAAAGGGGCTAAAGCTCAACTCGATAATTTGTGAATTTCTTCTTTGATTCGTAATTTTTGTTTTTTCATAGTCGCGATCTGTAAGTCATCCATCGCTAAGGATTTTTGTGCCTCTTCAACTGCCTCTGACAAAACTTGATGTTTTTTTCTTAATTCCCGCACATGCGAAACAACTGTCATATTGCTCAACCTCCTGTGTAGCCATGGTTCGATGGCACCATAAATTTACAAACCTGTCACTGAGAAAAAATTTATTCTCCCAAAATAGGAGAAGTTTCGCCGAGCCGCTTTAGTTTATTCCCAAATCGACACTAAATCTGCACTATTGCGCAAAACTGAGCTGACCAAACCTGTATAAGAGTCACCATCGTGGCGGTGGCGATCGCCCTCATGCAGGATCAAAGGCGCCATAAGGCGGAAATTCGCTCGGCCGGCTTTGCGCATGCGCAAAAGCATCAAACCGCTTTCGCGCCCTTTACGCGGTGCGATCGGCACAACCTGTAAGCTGCCCAGATCATCGGGTAAGACGGCCATAAAATCCTGCAGCCTTTCGCTGCGAAAAATGAAATGGGCATAGCCCTTTGGGCGCAACCGTTTGGCGGCAAGCTTAACCCAAATCTTCAATGGCGTTTGCTCTCCCAGAGCGCGTTCGCGCGCCTGATGCGGGGCGGGGCTGCTTTGTGCGCGGTCAAAATAAGGGGGATTGGCAATCACGAAATCAAAATTTTCACCCCTTAGCGCAGCTGGAGGGGATGCGATATCTCCTGTGATAACTGTCAATTTGCAACCGTTATGCTGCGCGTTTTGGGCAGCCAGGATCGCGGCATCAGGCTGAATTTCAACTCCGGTTATTTTCAAGCCTGGGACACGGGCCGCCAAACACAGGCTGGCCACGCCAACACCGCAGCCAAGTTCTAAAACGCTTTCGCCCCTGCCCGCGGGAACCGAGGCGGCAAGCAAGACAGGATCAACCCCCGCGCGATACCCCGTCTTGGGCTGAGCAACCGTCAAACGGCCCCCTAAAAACTGGTCATAGCTATGCAAATCCGAATCAAAGGTCATCGCAGCTCAATCTTATGCGCGATCATTAAGCGCAGCGCCGCCGCGTGATCTTCTTCGCGCACCATCAAACGACGCGGCAAAATCCCCAAAGATCCTTCGAGCACCGAGGTATTTATATCCAAGTCAAAAAAAGGAATTTCCGCATCCTTCAGGATCGCCTGTGCATAGGCAATTAAAGTGATGTCCGTGCTTCTGAGCAGTTCTTGCATGGCATCACATTTAGTAATATCACTGCGCCTTGTCGAGCTTAGGAAATGGAAAAATGGGCGATCAAGCGAACATCGTGACCAAACCCCAAGATGCATTGGCAAACTTGCTGTCAAAAGAGATGGCGCAGGTCAATGAGCTGATTTCACAGCGCATGGCCTCACAATACGCGCCGCGCATTCCGGAAGTGACCGCGCATTTGATCAATGCAGGTGGCAAACGTCTGCGCCCCTTGCTAACCTTAGCAAGCGCTTCTATTTGCGGCTATACGGGCGGGTTTCATATTCATTTGGCGGCAACGGTCGAATTCATCCATACCGCCACCCTGCTGCATGACGACGTTGTCGATGAAAGCGCGCAGCGGCGTGGGCGACCCACCGCCAACCTACTCTGGGATAATAAATCATCCATATTGGTGGGCGATTATCTGTTTTCGCGGGCTTTTCAATTGATGGTAGACACTGGGTCTCTTGACGTATTGGCCATTTTATCCAACGCTTCTGCCACAATCGCAGAAGGCGAAGTTTTGCAACTCAGCGCCGCGCGCGATCTGAGCACGAACGAAGAGATTTATCTGCAAGTGGTCAGAGGTAAAACCGCTGCCCTGTTTTCAGCTGCCACGGAAGTCGGCGGAGTAATTGCAAATGCCCCTAAAGCGGTTCAAACCGCGTTGTTTGATTACGGTGATGCTCTAGGGGTCGCGTTTCAAATTGTAGATGATCTATTAGATGTTAGCGGCGATCCTGACGTGATGGGCAAGAATATTGGGGATGATTTTCGCGAACGCAAGCTGACCTTACCATTCATCAAAGCCGTTGCGAAATCCACTGCCGATGAGCAGGCATTTTGGAAACGCACGATCGAAAAGGGAGACCAGCAAGAGGGTGACCTTGCACGGGCTTTGGAGATCTTAAAAACCCATCATGCAATCGAAGAAACCCGCCAAGATGCTTTGCAATGGTCGCGCCGGGCCCAAAACGCCTTAGCCCCGCTGCCCGACCACCCGATGAAGGCGCTCTTGGCGACACTTGCGACCTATGTGGTCGAACGGATCACCTAAACGTTTCCAAACATATCCGGGTTGATGCGATCCACCAATCTGGATGGGTTTGCCTCAGCTTTGCAGCAAGCGCGTCGCGCGCCGCATCATTTTGCATCAAGGCAAAACATGTGGCACCAGAGCCAGACATACGCGCCAAAGCCACGCCGGGTGCAGCGCGCAACGCGGCCAGTACATCCCTGATGACTGGAACCAAGTTCTGCGCCGGCACCTCCAGATCATTGCGTTGCTTGGACAACCAAAGCAACCAGGCCTCCCGGTTTCGCGGATCAGGCATCGCCTCTAAGACCGGAGGGTTTTGTTTTGAGGCAAGCGCGTTGAACACCGCCGGCGTCGATACCCCCTGCCGCGGATTGACCAAAATTATGGGAAATTGCGGCGGCGGTCCTAACATCTCTAATTGTTCGCCAATCCCCCGCATCCGGGTTAACTGCGACGACATGCAAACCGGTATATCAGCGCCAAGCTGCAACAGTTTGCTAAGGGCGGGCACAGGCTGCGACCACAGCTGTGATAAGGCCCGTATCGTCGCGGCCGCATCGCTTGAGCCGCCGCCAATTCCAGACGAAGCGGGAAGGTTTTTTTCCAACTGTATATGCGCGCCCTTGGAGATATCAAACAAATGAGCAGCCCGCATCACTAAGTTGTCCGGCCCCGAAGAAATATCAGGTGCAAAAGGGCCAGTGCAGTTTAAAGACAGCTCATCCGCCGGTGAAACAGTAATCCGATCGCCAATATCAGCCATAGCAACGTATGAATCCAAAAGATGATAGCCATCGCTACGCTGACCTGTAACGTGTAAAATCAAGTTGAGTTTGGCCGCTGCGAAGGCCTTAGCCATCTTGATTGGCCGTCGAGACCAACGCCTCTGCCTCTTCTTCCAAAACGCGCTCCAACCCAACCTCTAACTTGCGCAGAATCCGTTTTCGATCTGCCTCTTCAGGATCGAATGACAAAGCCCGACGCCATTGAAACACGGCCTCACGCTTGCGCCCCACCTCCCAAAACACATCCCCAAGATGATCGTTCACGATCGGATCGATTGGCATCAATTCAGCCGCTTTTTCCAAATGCGGCAAGGCCTCCTCAAAGCGGCCAAGGCGATAAAAAACCCAGCCCAAACTATCGACAATATAACCGCTTTCTGGCTGCTTATCGACCGCCGTTTGGATCATCGCCAAAGCTTCATCAAGCTTTTGACGCTTTTCCACCAACGAATAGCCAAGATAATTCAAAACCTGAGGATGATCGGGCTGCAGCGCCAGCGCTTGCCGAAAATCCTGCTCTGCCGCAGGCCAATCGCCCATCCGCTCATTTGCCATGCCCCGCGCGTAAAACAGCCGCCACGCATTTGTCATGCTGGGGTTCAAAAGATTCAAGGCGGCCGTATAGGCCATAACCGCTTCATCATAGCGTTCTTGGTTGCGCAGTAAATTGCCCAGCGCCTGATGCGCCGGCACTAATTTGTCATGGCTGCGTGATAATCCACGCAACACCTCAATTGCCGCTTCGGTCTCGCCGCTGTCGCGCAATGCATCCGCGCGCCCCAGTTCAGCCAATGGAAACAGCGCGGAAGCGGGGGCAATTGCCCGATAGGCTTCTATCGCCAGATCATATTGCCGCATAGCCACTAAAATTTCGGCGCTGAGCAGCGCCGCCGGGGTGTATTTAGCAGAGAGAAACTGAGCCAATTGCGCGTGAAACAAGCTGTATTCATCTTTTTGCTCTTGGTTGAGGATTTGCGCAACCGCAAAGAATACCTCAGCCAGCCCATCCTCAGCCGTTTTCATCAGCAAAGGTTTTGGCGACCGTTTCGCCGCAATATCAGCTTTCAGCCGATCAAGCTCAGGGTCAGATTGCTTGGTGAAAAACCTATCAAAGATTGTATCAGCCTGATCAAACTGACCGCCCTGCATCAAAGCCTCAAGCCTGATTAAAATCGCTCTGCGGGTCACTTGCGCACCATCTTTTGATAACGCGTCAAAGCGGTCATCGGCAGCCTGATAATCGCCTGACACTTTATAAATCAACGCCAAATGATAATTGGCGAGCCCGCGTTCCTGATCCTGCTCAGACAGTGCTTTCAACTTAGCGATCGCCGCTTCATAATCCCCGCTACCGGCCAATGACCAGGCTTCAATCAAATCATCAATAAGCGGATGCCCAATCCCGCGCTGTTCTTGCAACAGCCTCGACAGGGCTGAATAATTTTGAGACTTGGCAGCATTTGCAATCACCACCAAATTGGCCCATTGGCCATTGGCGCCTTGATTTGTGAAAGCTTGAGCAGCGGGTAAGGCCTGCTCAAACCGCCCCAATGCACCCTGCGCCAAAATCAGCTGTTCAAGTGCCATTATATTGGCGCTATCCTGCGCAACAACTTTTGAGAAATACTGAACAGACGCGTCTAACCGACCATCTAAACTGGCTTGACGGCCCGCAAGATACGACCCGGCCAAGCCCTCTGCAAAAGACGGCGCGCCCAACATGCTTACGATGCAAGCAAAACCTAAAATGAACCGCACAATAAAAACCTACCCGTTTTTGTTAACTTAGGCTGCGTGCCCAACCAACGCAATGCCTTGATGAAAATGCAAGATTTGATAACTCAAATGTAAGGCGTTGGTTGATATTCTCAAGAAGGGCGCGCGCTGAACTTACATATTGGGATAGTTGGGCCCATCACCCCCCTGCGGCGTGACCCAAGTTATATTCTGGCTTGGATCTTTTATATCGCAGGTTTTGCAATGCACACAGTTTTGAAAATTAATCACAAACCGGGGATCTTTCGCCTCTTCCTGCACCACCTCATAGACGCCTGCGGGGCAATACCTTTGCGCAGGTTCCGCAAATTTCGGCAAATTCACCGAAATCGGTAGATCCGGATTCGAAAGTTGCAAATGCGCCGGTTGGCTTTCCTCATGGTTGGTCATCGAAAACGCCACATTGGTCAGCCGATCAAAACTGAGCTTGCCATCCGGCTTTGGATAGGTGATTTCGGCATGCTGCGCTGCGGGCTCGGTGGCTTGTGCATCCGTTTTGCCATGCGACAGGGTGCCGAATAAAGAAAACCCAAAAACGGTTTGCCACCACATGTCAAAACCGCCAAGAGACAGGCCGCCCAAAGGACCAAAACGAGCATTAAGGGGCGCAACATTGCGCACTTTCTTCAGATCTTTGCCAACCACGCCCGTCCGCAAGCTATGATCATAAGCGTCAAGTTGATCCCCTGAGCGCCCTGCTTTCATAGCCGCCGCGGCCGCTTCGGCGGCCTCAATCCCGGAATGCATCGCGTTATGGTTGCCCTTGATACGCGGTAAATTCACCAGCCCTGCAGAACATCCCAACAACGCCCCACCTGGAAACGCGACTTTGGGAAGAGATTGCGCACCGCCTTTTGTAACGGCCCGAGCTCCGTAAGCAATGCGTTTGCCGCCTTTTAACAATTTTGCAATTTTGGGATGATGCTTAAAGCGCTGGAATTCCATATAAGGTGAAAGATAGGGGTTTTTGTAATTCAGATCGACAATATAGCCCACATAAACTTGATTGTTATCGAGATGATAAATGAAGGACCCGCCTGAGTTTTTAAATCCCAAGGGCCAACCCAAACTATGCGTGACTTCGCCTTCATTATGGCGCTCGGGATCCACTTCCCAAATTTCTTTCATGCCCAGGCCAAATTTGGGCACATCGCAGCCCGCTGCCAAATCGTATTTTTCAATCACCTGCTTTGAAAGCGATCCACGCACCCCTTCGGATAAGAAAACATACTTGCCCAACAGCTCCATACCAGGCTCATAAGCCTCAGAGATCGAGCCATCGCCCGATTTACCAAATTCACCGGCAACCACGCCGCGCAACTCACCCTGTGCGCCATAGACCAACTCTGAACAGGCCATGCCTGGAAATATCTCTACGCCAAGCGCCTCTGCTTGCTCAGCCATCCAACGACAGACATTCCCCATAGAAACAATATAATTCCCATGATTGTTCATCAGTGGCGGCATAAGCGCATTGGGCAAACGAATTTGACCCGCTTCGCCCAAAACGTAAAAATTATCTTCTTTTACCGGCACTGTCAGAGGCGCATTTCTGGCCTTCCAATCTGGAAATAAACGGGCCAACCCGCTAGGATCTAAAACGGCCCCTGATAAAATATGTGCGCCAACCTCAGAGCCTTTTTCAAGCACAACAACGTCAAGCTCACTGTCCAGCTGTTTCAAGCGGATTGCGGCCGATAAACCTGCCGGCCCGGCACCGACAATCACAACATCATAATCCATTGTTTCGCGTTCGATTTCGCTCATCTGCTTCTCCAGCTACAGGCCTTGAAATATTGTTACCCAAACGATTAACCCGCGCAAAAGCCCGCCGTCAATGCGCTTTGAGTGATTATTCATTATGCACCGGATCTTTCCGTTAAAACATTGGAAAGAACTGCCTAATAAGAAAGATTTCTCAGGCGATAACACGCCGTATCGTATAGTTTTGCTTGCATTTCCTGAGCGGCTTTGGTCACATGCCAGCGAATAAATGCCAATGCGATCCGGCACCTAAAAAAGCGATGAAGAAGATTATGGAAAAGATACCTATGACCCGGGCGGGCTATGATGCGCTTGAGGCGGAATTGAAGCAGCTAAAATCGGTTGAGCGACATGCCATCGTGAAAGCCATCGCAGAGGCGCGCGAACACGGAGATCTGTCCGAAAACGCCGAGTACCATTCTGCGCGGGAAAAACAAAGCTTTATCGAAGGCCGGATCAAAGAGCTTGAGGGTATTTTATCTTTGACCGAGGTTTTGGACCCAAGCAAAATGTCTGGCACGATTAAGTTTGGGGCCACCGTCACTTTGATCGATGAAGACACAGATGAAGAACATACTTGGCAAATTGTAGGCGAACATGAAGCCAGCATCGAGAATGGTCTGCTGAATATCAAATCTCCCATCGCACGGGCCTTAATCGGCAAAGAAGAAGGCGACAGCGTCGATGTAAAAACACCCGGCGGTGGAAAATCTTACGAAGTGATCGACGTTAAATTCATTTAAGCGACACGACGACAGTTACCTTTTTTCAAGAGATCATAACGCATGCCACGTGATCCAAAAGATCTGAACGGGCTTCAATCGAAGCTGAGCAAAGGGCGGCGATTGCTCATTATACTGGGCCTCGCTCTGCCCGTTTTCTGTGCCTTTGCGCTTTGGTGGGGAAATAAGAATGAAGCTGATATCAGTTTCGGACTCGCGCTCAGCCTCGCTGCGCTTATCGGGTTAAACGTTGTGGGCTTTGTTTACGTCTTGGATCTTTTAGGAGATCTGCAGAAACATATTGCGCGCCCGATTGCGGATAAGGCTGTGATACCAACGCGGGAGGGCGAAGAACACACCGCTGTTATGCGTCAGCAGATTTCTGCGCTCTCAGAGCAGGTTCAGCAATCCAACTTGGCGCATGAGCTCTTACACACGCGCATTCAAGCTTTGCTGGAGACGGTTGAGCAGCTCAGCCGCCACGCGGCTGCGACAGCCGATAGCGCGCAAGACCCGCGCCCAGTGCCGGTGACTGCATCGCAGCCCCCCAAATCCGATCAAGATCAAGCGATGCTGCCTCTCAACAAAGCCGAGCAAAATGATCCATCTCCTTTGCCCCAGGCTGATTACATTCGCGCGTTGAATTTTCCACAAAATGAAACCGATAAGCTTGGCTTCACCGCGTTAAGAAAAGCCATGCGAGATCACACAACGCGCCAGCTTATTCGTGCCGCCGAGGATGTTTTAACCTTGCTCAGTCAAGATGGCATTTACATGGATGATTTAACGCCCAAGCCCAGTTCCACAAAAGATTGGCGGCTGTTTTCCCAAGGTGCCCGCGGCCCAGCGCTTTCGGGCTTGGCAACCATTCAAGAGGAATCGGTGTTAGAGCTGACGCAAAAGCGCATGCGCGAAGATCTGATTTTTCGCGATGCCGCCCATCATTTTTTGCGTATCTTTGACAAATCATTCATGGAGTTTGAGCGGCAAGCCCGCGAAGACGAGCTGGCTGCATTCGCGCAAACGCGCACAGCGCGGGCGTTTATGGTGTTGGGCAGCGTCACAGGAACCTTTGAATAACCCTGCCGCTCGCTCTGCCTTTTTGAAACATATCGGAAACCGCGTTAGGCGCCAAAGCTCGAAAACGGAATATATTGCACGGGGTCGCCCGCGTTAATCTCTTGTGCGCCCGCGCCAAGTTCGACCAAACCCTGCGCCCAACTCAAACCGCTTACGCGCCCCGAGCCTTCGGATGGGAATATAACAACCCGCCCCGCTTCGATTCGGGCCCGAAGATATTCAACTCGGCCCGGTTTTTTGGTTTTGCGAAACCCGGCCGGCACTAGGAAAGACTGCGGTGACACCCAGCCCCCCCCGGCAAGCACCCGCAGCGCGGGTGAAGCAAAAATCAAGGCACAGACCAAAGCCGCAACCGGATTGCCCGGCAGACCGAAAACTGGCATCGCGTTCCAAACCCCCATTGCTATGGGCCGGCCTGGCTTTACCGCAACGCGCCAAATAGCCAGACTATCTGCCTCATTTAACAGCGCCGACATATGATCTTCATCCCCATCTGACGCGCCGCCCGTGCTGAGCATGACATCGCAGCTTTGGGCTGCCGCGTTCAAAACAGCGCGCAAGTGATCGCGATCGTCTGAGGCGCGCCCTAGATCGATCGCTTGATAGCCAAGCCGGTCGATCAACGCCAATAACATCGGTCGATTGGCGTCAAATATTTGACCATGCGCAAGCGGCTGCCCGATCTCTTGCAGCTCATCCCCGGTGGACAGAATGCCGATTTTCAAGCGCTGAAACACGTGCACCTGCCCCACCCCGACCGATGCCAAAAGGGCCAAATCACCTACTTCGAGACGGTGCCCAGCGCTGAAAAGCTTCGTGCCTTGCGTCACGTCTTCTCCTGCATTGCGCGTATTGGCGCCGCGTTTCAAAGGGCCGTTAAAGGCAAGTTTTTCGCCATCACTGCTCACATCTTCTTGCAGGATAACAGTGTCGACGCCAGCGGGCAGTGGCGCCCCAGTCAACACCCGCAGGGCCTCGCCATAGGGCAGCTTGCCGTCAAACGGGTGCCCTGCAGCGGCGCGGCCTTGGGCCAAAGGCATGTGCAACGCGCCAGCCTCTTGGCTCAGTCGACCATCAAAGCCAAACCCATCCACCGCCGCATTCGCCTGTGGTGGATGGGCATTTGGAGCGCTGACCTCCTGCGCCAGAAACGCCCCAAGCGCTTGATCGACGGGTAGGGTATGAACCTTAACACAGCATTGCATCCGGTCTTTCAACCGCTCCAAGGCAAGCGGGACAGGCATCCAATCAATACCCTCTGGCAAGGCAAAACAATCGTTGCGCAAGGGCGGAGGGCTTAGCATCCTATCGCCCCCTGCGCCGAAAGGCCAAAAATCCAGCCCTCTTCTTTGAGAACCGACTTTGGCACATCCGCGACCATTTCGGACAGGGCGGAGGCCGCATTTTGGGGCCTATCGGTTACGCTGCTCATAAAGTTACAAGCTGCCCAAACTTGCCGGGCATCCAGCACATGATAGGGTTCATCGGGAAATGCGACGGTGAAACTTTCAGCCGAGGGGATAGAGAGCAGCGAGGGATAAATTTCCGTCAATGTAACGGAGGCTGCGGCTTGCTTTGCCTGCGCTTCAAAAGGCCAAACGCTCCCGCGTTTGCCAAGCCAATGCCGCAAGCCTGCCAAATGGCTTACCCCCAGCAACGTTTGTGATCCGACCGCACCGGTGGTGAACAATTTCCACGCGCTTTGCGCGCTGCCCGAGGCTTGCTCTGTAAGGCGCAAATCAGGCAAGCCATGCCCAACCCGCAGGCTGCCGCGATGCGGAAGACCGGCGTAAGTTTGCCCCGCAGGCGCGCCCCAAAACGGCCCTATACCTGGGAACTTATTGTTGATTTCCGCAGCCACCTGAAATCGATTATTTGAATTATCAGGGCGATCCTCAATCCGTTCAGCCAACCAGTTCCAAACCGCCAATGCACTGTCAGAGCCGGTCAGGGCTTTTGCAAACCCACGCGGATATCCAAAGCCAAAATCAAACCCTATCAAAACGCGCGCAGCCCGGCTTAACGCCCGCTCCAACAGATCATAAAGATAAGCCAGAGCCGAGGCGCGCCCACGAAAATACAGGGGATGCTCGGGCGGCTCTGCGCGATGTTTGCAACATATAAAGATTGCATCTGCAACAGGGCGCCGCGGCGATAAGGAAGAGCGCGCCGACCAATCCACAGCAATCACCGTATCAAAGCTCACAATCCCACCTCCGCCAAAATAAAATCCGCAATCCCCGCAGTGTCGTTCAGATCAAAAACCGGCCGCTGTAACGATAAAGGCGTATCGCTGGCAACGGCTTTGATCGTTGGGTTTTGCGGCGCCAGCAGCGGCTGGTTTGTTGCTGCGCGCACCGCCTCTATTTTGGGATGCGCAGCGCCCTTGAACCCTTCAATCAGAACCAGATCAACCGGCGCCAACTTGCTCAATAGCTCGTCTAAGCTGGGTTCATCCGCCCCGCGCAACTCATGCATCAAAACATAGCGATTACGGGATGTTAAAAGGACTTGCTGCGCGCCGGCCGCGCGATGGCGATAGCTGTCGCGCCCCGGTTGATCCACGTCAAAACTGTGATGGGCATGTTTGATGGTTGAGACGGTCAAACCACGGTAGCAATATTCCTCGACCAAGCGCTCCATCAGCCCTGTTTTGCCCGAATTTTTCCACCCGGTGATTCCATAAACCCGCATTAGCTATACTGCATAAAATCAGCCGCTTTTTGCAAATCTTGCGGCGTATTGATGTTGAAAAACGGATCAAATGGCATGGCAGAAAAAAGCGCTATGCGACCTTCATGCTGATCGCTCCAGCGCACAACTTTTCGCAATCCCTCACGTAATTCTTTGCGCAAATCCTCCGCTAAAGCTACGGGCCATAGCCCAAAAGTGGGATGGCGCTGAGGTTTGTCTTGGCCATGTTGCGAGGCGGCCAAAACCAGCTTATGCTTTTGCCCCTGGCTGGCATGAAACAAGGCGTCAACCAACCCTTTTGGAAAAAACGGCGTATCGGCAGCCACCGTAACGATATGATCCGCGCCCTGCTGGTGGGCCCAATCCAGCCCGGCCAAAACCCCGGCCAAAGGCCCCGCATGATCGCCAAAATTATCCGTGATAACCGGCAGCGCCAGATCCTTAAACCGGTCTGGATTCCCATTTGCATTCAAGACGATACGGTCTACTTGCGGAGCAAGGCGGTTGATCACATGCTGAAACAGACTTTTCTTTTCAAGCAGCAAACGGCCTTTATCGCCCCCTCCCATGCGCCGGGCTTGCCCACCGGCCAAAATCACTCCAACCGCTTGGGTCATGATCGCCCGCCTTTGCGCTTGGCCGCTTGAGGCTCTTCTCGAACCTGTTCTGGATCTGCGTCCCAAATCAACCGCTCGGTGCCAGACAAACATATAAATCGCTTGCCGCGCAAACGCCCGATCAGCGTTAAGCCAACTTGCTGCGCAAGCTCAACCCCCCAGGCCGTAAAGCCAGATCGCGATGCCAAAACGGGAATGCCCATCGAGGCTGTTTTGATCACCATCTCAGACGTCAAACGCCCTGTTGTGTATAAGATTTTATCATCCGCTTTCACCGACTCGCTTAGCATCCAGCCGGCGATTTTATCCACCGCATTATGACGCCCCACATCTTCCATATACACCAGCGGTCTATCTTGATGGCATAAAACAGTGCCATGGATCGCGCCCGCCGATAGATAAAGTGAGGGCGTACGGTTTATTTTCGCGCTTAACGTATAAAGCCACGACGTGTGCAAAGTTGAGCTAGCCAGCTCAATCCCCTGCAGCGTTTCCATCATATCGCCAAAAACAGTGCCCACCGCGCAGCCGCTGGTACGCGTTTTCTTGCGCAACTTTTCTTCATAATTCGTGGTCCTTGCAGTGCGTATTACAACAGTTTCCAAATCCTCATCATAGGCGATGTCAGTGACCGTATCATCGGCCAAAAGCATGCCTTGATTGCGCAGAAAACCCAACGCCAAATAATGCGGATAATCGCCGATGGTCATCGCCGTCACGATTTCCTGAGCATTCAAAAAGATGGTTAAGGGCCGCTCTTCCACAACCTCAAGCGATTGCTCTGCTCCCAAATGATCAATGCCCCGTACCACGCGGGTGAGCCCGCTACCGCCCTGCTGCGGGGCGATTAAATACTCTGATTGTGATTTCGTGACGCTCAATTGCAACCCTGCCTGTTAAGCGGTAAGTCCAATATCTACGTTGACCTTACATCCGGCGCAAGTCCATGGCCCATGCAAAAAATTATTTCCAATTGGGTCTTAAGCAAGCCCTGCCATTCATTTTCATCGTCGGGCCTTTCGGCTTGGTGTTTGGTACGATCGCCAGCAATGCCGGACTCAGCGTAATCGAAGCGTTAAGCTTTAGCGTTTTCGTTATGGCAGGCTCTGCACAATTGACCGCGCTTCAATTGATGCTGGATGGCAGCCCAACGCTTATCGTTGTGCTTTCGGCCTTGGCAGTGAATCTGCGGATGATGATGTATTCTGCCTCGCTCACCCCCTATCTTGGCAAAGCACCGTTAAAACAGCGCATTTTAGCGGCCTATAGCACGTTAGATCAAAGCTATGCGTTGAGCCTTCAGCAATTTGAGACCGAACCCCAAATGACCTTGCAGGCGCGCATGCGCTTTTTCTTGGGTGCGGCTGCACCCGTTATCCCAACCTGGTATATTTCAACCTTTGCCGGAGCATTTTTGGGGAAATCTTTTCCTTCCGAATTACCGCTAGATTTTGCAATTCCCTTAACATTCATTGCGCTTTTTGCCCCGTTATTGCGCAGCGCGGCGCATATTTCTGCCGCGCTCTCTGCCACGATCGCCGCTGTGCTTTTTAGCGACGTACCCTTCAATTTAGGGCTTATTATGGCAGGTTTTGTTGGAATGAGTATGGGGGCTGCAACCGAACGTCATCTGCTTGCGAGAGCCGATCAGCCATGATTTTAAGCAGCGCTCAGATCTGGACGGTCATTATCTTGCTGGGCCTTGGCAGCTTTGCGCTGCGATTTCTATTTCTTGGTTTGATTGGGGATCGCAGATTGCCCGATTGGTTGATGCGGCATCTGCGTTACACCGCGGTTGCCATCATGCCCGCCTTGGTGGCACCGATGCTTTTCATATCCCCTGCCTCAAGCGAAGGGATTGATCCCGTGCGGCTTTTGGCAGCCGGGGCAACTTTTGCAGTGGCATATTATACCAAGAAAGTCTTGGCCTCGATGTTAGCAGGCATTTTTGTACTCTATATTCTATCCTTTTTGGGGTAGAACACCGGCTGTTAACACTGCGCCTGTCGCTTTACGGGTTTGTCTTGTCCAATGTCAGCGTTCAGCGTTTAACTGGTTCAGCCGTTCACCAAAGCCACAAAAACAATGGCCAGAATACAAAAAATTGCTGTTTTGGTTGAGAAGCTTAGAAAACCTTCAAAGGTTTTCTCTTGCTCGCTGGTATCCATACTGCCGTGTTCATGATCAGACATTGCGTTTCCCTTTCCCGATTTATGTATCGCTTAAACGATTCACAGGCCAGTGTCATCCCTTCTTCGCACGCAGCAGAAGCGTAGCAATGTCGCAGCCAAGTTTCAGCCACTCTTCTCACGCGTTTGAAATCTATAGGCTCCATCCGGCCCAAGGTGGCGGGTAATTTTTCCCAGCTGGTAAAGATGGTTTAGATGCCCAACCGCTTCTCCCAGGGCCAAGCCATATTCAGATGTTTTTATCGCGCGCTTGAACAAGGGCGTTAACACCTCATGCGCGCTGGCTGGCGTAATAAGATAGGCCCGCAAACGGTTTAAGGCCGAATGATGATTATCGATCAATTGCTGCAACCGCGTCGGCAAACCGGTGAAGGGCAGTTTATGACCCGACAATACCAAATGATCTGCGCGGGCGATTTCTTTAAAGCGCTGGCAGCTCTCGAGCCAATCGCCCACCGTATCTGCCTCTGGCTCTGTGGCATAAACACCCAAATTCGAGCTGATCGACGAAATAATTTGATCTCCCGCCAGAATCAAACCGTCATCTTGGCTCCAAAGGGTGGCGTGCTCGGGTGCGTGACCATGGCCGATATGAACGCGCCAGCACCGCCCGCCGGCCTGTATCTCAGCCCCAGCGTGAAGGCGCTGGAACCCCAAAGGCATCGGATACACCATATCGCAAAAGTTAAACGGGCGTTCAGCTGCCCGTCTGTTTAACATATCCTGCGGCATCCCCGCCCGTTGCCAGAAGCGCAATGTTTCGCGCGGGGGCCGTTCCTGAGGATCAAGCCGCAGCATTCGCGCCATCAACCACGCCGTGCGCGTCATCCATAAGTCGGCCCCAAATTCCGTTTGAAACCATCCGGCAAGGCCCACATGATCTGGGTGATGATGCGTTACAATCACCCGCCTTATTGGTTTTGAGCCCATCGGACCTGCCAATAAGCTTTTCCATATATCTCGCGATTTTGTTGAGCTGATGCCCGTGTCGATGATCGTCCAGCCCTCGGCATCATCTATCGCGTAAACATTCACGTGATCCAATGTCATCGGCAGCGGCATCCGCGCCCAAAACACCCGCGGTGCCACTTCCAACATGTCTCCCAAACCAGGCGGTTCCGCCCAAGGCGTTACAATCGCAGGCAAAGGGTTGGCCATCACGCCGTCAGCTCTTCAAAACTTAACGCATAAAGATCTGCAGCGCCTTGCCGCGCTTGCTGCAAAAGGCCAATATATTCCCCCAGCAACGCGTTCATGTAAAACCGCGCCAATTTGCAATTGGACCCTTGATCTGGCGTAACCAAGGCAGCTTTCAGGTGATAATGCCCCCCCAAAACGCGGGCAAACGCTTTCAAGAAGGAGACCGAGCCCGCAAAACGATCATTTAAATCGGATTGCTCGATCAGCCAATCAACGCTGCTGCGCAGCGCTTCGCAGGCAGTGGCCAGCGGCTCCGCCAAATCCGGCAACTGCGCGTTAGCCAAGGCAGCATGCGCCGCGATTTCATCCAAAAGCGCATAAGCGGCTCTGCCGCCATCCATCATTTTACGCGCCACAAGATCCATGGACTGAATGCCATTCGTGCCCTCGTAAATCGCGGTCACCCGTACATCACGGCTGAATTGAGCAGCCCCGGTTTCTTCGATAAATCCCATTCCCCCATGCACTTGCACACCAAGATCCGCGACGTTAACGCCGGTATCCGTGCCAAAGGCCTTAGAAATCGGAGTCAACAAAGCCGCGCGCGCCGCCCAAGCGGGATCATCGCTCGCGCCGGCCATATCAAGGGCAACCGCATTGGCCAGTGCAATCGCTCTGGCTGCAAAAATATCACTGCGCATGGTCAAAAGCATTCTGCGCACATCGGCATGATCAACAATCGTGCCGCTGCCGTTTTCCAGCATGCTGCGCCCCTGACGGCGCTCCTTAGCGTAGGATAGCGCTTTTTGATAGGCCCCCTCAGCAGCGCCGATGCCTTGCCCGCCAACGCCCAAACGGGCATTGTTCATCATCGTGAACATGGCGCGCATGCCATCATGCGGTTTCCCGATCAACCACCCCCGTGCACCCTCATATTGCATCACCGCGGTGGGGCTGCCATGCAAGCCCATTTTATGTTCCAAACTGATCACTTTAAGGCTATTGGCCACTCCGGGCTGCCCAGCCGCATCCGGAATGAGCTTGGGCACGAGGAATAATGAAATCCCTTTGGTGCCGCTGGGCCCATCAGGTAAGCGCGCCAAAACCAAATGGCACACGTTTTCAGAAAAATCATTATCCCCCCAAGAAATATAAATTTTCTGCCCGGTGACTGCATAGGTCCCATCGCCATTATCTTTGGCTTGGCTGCGCAAGGCCCCCACATCCGACCCGGCTTGCGGCTCGGTTAAATTCATCGTTCCACACCATTCGCCTGAAATCAATTTGGGCAGATAAAGCGCTTTAATCTGCGCGCTGGCATGATGTTCAAGCGCCTCGATCTGACCCTGCGTCATGAGCGGATTGAGCTGCAAGGCCAAACAAGCGCCGGCCATCATTTCATTCACCGCTGTGGTCACCGTGAGGGGCAGCCCCATTCCGCCATATTCCGGGCTAGCAGATGTAGATACCCAGCCGCCATTTGCGATCGCTCGATAGCCTTCTGCAAAGCCGTGTGATGTGCGCACGATACCATTTTCCAGCCGCGCTGGATCTGTGTCGCCGTTGCGCTGCAGCGGGTCAAGAACCTCTTCGCATAAGCGGCCCGCCTCGCTCAGCACCGCCTCAACCACATCGCTTGAGGCCTCGCAGAACCGATCCGTGCCAGCGATCTGCGCATAATCTACCACGTGATCAAGTAAAAACTGGTATTCTTTGAGCGGGGCACGATAGGGCATGATCTCTCCTTTATTGCAGGCTTGGCATATAGAGCATTTCGCTTTATGGGCATTTTAAAACCTAAATGCCAGAGCGGAGGAAGCCACCGTTTGGGAAAACGCGGCGTCATAGTATGAAATCCATGCAAACCGAATTACTGCCGGTCACACCCTCGGCCATCGCGCGCGCCAGCCAAAGGCTGCGCGCGGGCGCACTTGTGGCATTTCCCACCGAAACGGTTTATGGCTTGGGCGCTGATGCCAGCAACACGCATGCAGTTGCCAATATTTTCGAAGCCAAGGGCCGGCCCAGCTTTAACCCCTTAATCGTGCATGTCAGCGATCTCGCTACCGCCAAACGCTATGCCGAGTGGAATGCGCAAGCTGAAAATCTTGCGCAGGCTTTTTGGCCGGGGCCGTTGACACTGGTTTTGCCGCGCCTTGAGGCCGCCTCTCTTTCTTCTTTGGTCACAGCGGGCGCCGCAACGGTTGCCATTCGTGTGCCGGCCCATCCCGTGGCACAGCGTTTGCTAAAACAGTTTGACGGAGCCATTGCGGCCCCCTCTGCCAACCCTTCGGGACAGATCAGCCCCACCCGCGCCGCGCATGTGATTGAAGGGTTGGGGAACATGGTTTCCGCAGTTTTGGATGCGGGGCCCTGCGATGTTGGTTTGGAAAGCACAATTGTTGGGATTGAGGATGCAGGATCAAAGCTGCGGTTGCTGCGCCCTGGCGGACTGGCGCGCGAAGACATTGAGCAGCATTTGGGCGCAGCTTTAGAAACCCATCAAACGCCGGGGCTTATATCGGCGCCGGGGCAATTGGCCTCTCATTATGCGCCAAAGGCGCGCCTGCGCCTGAACGCAACGGATTGGACTTTCGATGAAAAGCGGCTTGGGTTCGGCGATGTTGACTGCGACTTGAATTTATCCACTGGCAGAAACTTAACCGAAGCGGCCTGCAATCTGTTTCATTGCTTGCATCTTTTAGACGCAGGCCCCGCAACAACCATCGCCGTCTCGCCAATTCCCAATATCGGTTTGGGACAAGCGATTAATGATCGTTTGCAAAGAGCCGCCGCGCCGCGTTAATGCGCTTGGCTATGCGCGCCCGCCTTGAGTGGATAAAAGCCGCGCATCAATGCCGATCGAGTCAAGCGCCGCATGCCACATATTGCCATGCTCTTCCTGCAGGATTTTATCTTCATCCGCATCGGCCAAAAGCCAAGAATTGCGGGCTATTTCCGCATCAAGTTGGCCGGCACCCCATCCTGCATATCCCATGAACAAACTGGCCTGGTTTGGGGCTGTTTCCTGAGCCAAAGCCTCAATCACATCCCGCGTAGAGGTTAAGGCCAATTGCGCGCCCAGATGCTGGGTCGATTCGGCCGAGTGATAATCACGCGAATGCAGCACGAAGCCACGATTGGCCTCTACTGGCCCACCACAAAGCACCGGAATATCCCGCTGCGCGCTGTTCTCAATTGAAAGCTGCTTGCATAGGCCGCCAAAAGAGGCTTGCGCCATTGGCTGGTTCAATATCAAGCCCATCGTGCCCTGCGCAGAATATGAACACAGGTAGATCACGCAATTGTCAAATCGCTTATCCCCCATCCCTGGCATGGCGATAAGCAATTTGCCCGTTAAATCCAAAGTTTGTGTAACACTCACCATTTAACCCAGTTTTCCCGCTTTTGCCGCAACGCGCAAAACACCCCGTCAACTTGCTGCACCATAATAGCTCGCCGTAACGTGACTTGGCAAATTCGATTTTTTCCTTCATGCACATCGTATGAAATACCTAAAACGATATGTACACTTGGCAAGAGCGTCTAAGGTTTTGACCGTTATATTGTGTTTTGCCTCGATTGCCCCCGCACAGGCAGAGGGGCTGCGCGATGCGACGTTGCGCCCAGGCTGGCTGGCCAATGATGGCAGCTATTACACCGCTTTAGATTTAACGCTCAGCAAAGGCTGGAAAACCTATTGGCGGGCCCCCGGCGAATACGGATACCCGCCCAAAATTGAATACAACGGATCGACAAACCTTCAAAAAGCCGAAACGATCTGGCCCGCGCCAATTGTCTTTGGCTCAGATAATATGAAGACCATTGGCTATTTAGAACACCTTGTCTTGCCGATCAAATTAACACCTATTGACGCCGCGCAACCGATTAAACTTGAGCTTTCTGCACAACTGGGCATTTGCCTGGATATTTGCGTGCCAATCTTCTTGTCCTTTAGCCAACAGCTGGACCCGTTGCAGCAAAGCGCTGATCCGGAAACCCTGCTTGCATTGGAACATCAGCCGGTCCCGCGTGCTCAGTCAAATCTGCAAAATTTAGACTGCACCTTCACACCCCATGAAGACGCAATTTTGATCACCATCGGCGCCGCGATCCCCTCATTGGGTGCGCATGAAACGCTGATTATAGAATATAAGCAGCAAAATCATTGGATAATAATGGAACCAACGCGGCGAGACGGCCCTATGCTGCACGCCTTGGGCTATCTGACAGATGACACCGGCGCTGCGCCCCTCAGCATTAGCCGACAAAAAATCCAGATCACGGTGATCGGCAGCCTGGGCGCTGCAGATCTTGGCGATTGCACCGCGCAACCCGGATAACCGGCTAAACCGAGCTTCGTCGCCGGTTGCCGCGCAGATAGCTGGCGAAAAACGCGACCGTGATCAACAAAATGGTTCCGCATAAAAACAGCAGCAAGGCCCCCAACATTGGTGGCAATTCATACAGAAATTGGGGGGTGTCGGGGATAAACGCAGGTAATTTTTGCCCCTGAAAGGTGGCCCCCATCGTGAGCCCAAACCAAACCACAATCAGCGCAGTTAGGCCTTGCAAGGCCCGCTTCAAACCCAAAGCGCGCCCTGAGATACCGCGCCAAAGCGATCCAAAATGCCGTTTGACATCATGCTGAACAGCGATCAAAGCTGGCACAACCAGCAAAACCAATACCATACCAAAGCCAAGCCCGTAGACCAATGTAATCACCGTGGGCTTCAGAAACTGCGCTTGTGAAGATCGCTCATACAGCAGCGGCGACAGACCCAATACCGTGGTCAATGTTGTCAACATAACCGGCCGCAGCCGGTCTGCAGCCCCATCAATCACGGAAGGAATAAGCCCGCGGTCTTTTGCGTATTCATCGATTGAGGTTATTAAAACGATGGAATCATTAATAATAATACCCGTCATACCAAGCAGGCCAACCACGCTGAACATCGAGAGCGGCACATCCCAAACATAATGCCCATAAATCGTACCAACCAACCCGAACGGAATGATCGACATCACCACGATCGGCCGTGTCCAGCTGGAAAATATCCAGGTCAAGACAAGGTAGATCCCCGTAAGGCAAAGGATCAACCCGGTACGCGCATCATTTAAAAACTGTTCTTCTTGCTCGGCCAAGCCCGACAGGCGCCATTCCACTTGGCGCAAGCCGGCAATCTCTGGCAAAATCTCTGCCTCTAAGCTGCTCATAACGTCCTGTGCATCGGCGGGGTTGTCTTCTGAAATATCCCCCGTCACCGACACCAAGCGAATGCCGTTTTCACGGCGAACCGTTGAAAAGCCCGATCGGCGCACCACGCTGACAATATCCGCCAAAGGCACATAAGCGCCGCTGCTTGCACGCAATTGCATGCGTTCGATAAAATCTGCGGTAAGCTCGTTTTCGGGCAGCTCGACGCGTATCGTGGCGCTGCGTGGACCCATCGGATAACTTGCCGCCTCAATCCCATTGAGCCGCCCGCGCATCACTTGCCCAAGGCCATCAATGGTAAAGCCCAACGCTTGCCCCTGCGGTGTCAGTTCCAAAATCAGCTCTTCTTTATCGTAGGACAAATCATCCTCGACAGCAGAGACCGCCGGAAACCGCAGCAGCGCGGTTTTCAAATCTTCAGCGGCTGATTTTAATGTGTCCGCATCCGCTCCGTAAAACTGAACATCCAGCGCATCCCCCCCGGGACCAGAGCGCCACCCGCGAAACGACACCTCTTCCACCAAAGGATGCTGGCGCACCTTATCCTGAAGCTCGCCCACGAAGGCAAAGCTTGAATAAGAGCGCAAGTCAGGATCGATCAACTCGATTGAAATGCCCCCAAGCTGATCCGGCGTTTTGGTATCCGCGCTGGCGAGCGGATAGCCCGAATTGGCGCCGATTTGCGACACAACATAGGCCAGAGGGTTAAGCCCGTGGCGCTCTTCATATTCGCGCCCAAGCTCCTCCGTGGCGCGCTGCATCTCGCGCATCATGGCCAAAGAATCTTCGCGCGATGCCGACGATACCATCGAAAAATTACCACTGACCGAAGAGCGCTCTGGCGCATTGAAAAACCGCCATTTTACCTCGCCTGAAAGAAACAGAGTAATCTGCGAGGCCAGCAACACAACCGCGCCCGCCAGAATAGCATAGCGCGCCTTTAAAACCAAAGCCATGAGCCGGCGAAACAGGTGTTCGCGCACCCATTCAAACCCCTTATTCACAACTCGGCTGGGCAGGTCATACCAATGTTGCTTATCGCCATGCTTTAAGGAATGCGCCATATGGTTGGGTAAGATCAAAAAACACTCGACGAACGAGGCTGCGAGCACGACCGCGACCGTAAAGGGTATATCAGCGATCAGGTCTCCAAACCGGCCTCCCACCACAACCAGCCCAAAAAACGCAATAATCGTGGTGGTGGTTGCGGCAAAGACCGGCAAGGCCATGCGGCGAGCTGCGGTTTCTGCCGCGGCCACGGCGCCCAAGCCTTTACGGGCCTGTTGATCCGCATGTTCGCCAACCACGATCGCATCATCCACAACGATGCCAAGCGTGATGATCAGCGCAAACAGCGAAATCATATTAATCGTGATCCCCGCAGCATACATCATCGCCAAAGCGGCCAGCATCGCGGTAGGAATGCCGGCCGCCACCCAAAAGGCGGTGCGCGCATTCAAAAACAAAAACAACAGGATCAAAACCAAACCAAGACCGCTTAGCCCGTTTTCCAGAAGAATTTTCAAACGTCCAGATATGTAATCTGCACGCGCTCTGATAAGTTCGATCTGCGCCCCTTCTGGCAGGGTTAACGCCAGCCGGTCCGATATTCTTTGAACCGTCTCTTGAATATCGATTGCATCGCCTTTTTCAGACCGGTCAACGCGGATTGAAATCGCCTGATTTGAGCCAACAAAATACCCAAGCTCGCGATCGGTGCCTTCCACCCGCACCTCTGCAACATCGCCGATCACAAGTTTTGACCCATCCGGATTTACCCGTAAAACGACATTTCCAATATCGGCGGCTGTGCGCTTCTCAACGCCGGTGCGCACACGCGCATTCGCGCCGGCTACATCGCCAGCCGGATCGGCATTGACCTCCCCTGCAACCGCCGCGGCGATCTGCGCCATTGTAACATCAAAGGCGATCAAATTGATCGAGGGCACTTCAATCATCGTTTGCGGTGCCGCGATCCCACGGATGGTTGTGCGCGTGACGCCTTCGGCAAATAAACGCAACACCAACTCATCGGCAAACAACGCCAATTGATCGATCTCTAACGGGCCAGAAATGATTAAATCGGTAACGCGATCGCGCCATGAGCCGCGGCGAACCTTCGGATCATCCGCTTCTTCGGGCAATGTATTGATCTGGTCTAAAACGGTTTCAACATCGCCCGAGGCGCGCGCCATGTCCCAACCGGGTTCAAATTCCAAACTGATGCTGGCGCGCCCTTCGCGTGACAGGCTGCTGGCCTCGGTCACGCCTTCAATCGACAAAAGTGCAGGCTCTAAAATCTGCACAATCCCATCGTCAACATCTTCGGCACCAGCGCCTTGCCACCTGACATCCACAGCAATGTTGTCAACGATGACATCGGGAAAAAATTGCGATCGCATCCGCGGCATGCTGACCAAGCCAGCCACGATCAAAATCACCAATAAAAGATTCGCAGCAGTTTTATGCCGCGTGAAATAGGACAGAATGCCCCCCGCGGCTTTGGGAAGATCGCGCACCATCTTTAGCCTCCCATCCTGCTTTCAATCCGCTCAACCACCTGCGCGGGTACTTTTTCTTGCTGTAATTGGGTTAAAATGCGCTTCTTGGCATCGGCCGGGATATAACCATTGCCCTCAATATAGGCCATAAGTTTGGCCCGTCGGTCAGAGGTTAACTCAACCAAGGCTGGCTCTTCTATTTGCGTACCATCGGCGGCGCGCAGGGGCTTAACTTTGATACCTGCGCCCAGAACCGGGCTGCGCTGTGCAACAACCTCGCGCCCGGATAAAGCCCGGGAACGGACAAGAACATCATCGCCCTGACGGCGCAGCACCCGCACTTCAAGCGAGTCAAGACGGTCATCCTCTTCCAAAACAAGAACGCGCCCGGCCGCATCCACCGCAGAGGCAGGTAACCTAATCACATAGGGCAATTCTGGCTCTTCCACTTCAATGGTCACAAAATCGCCGGGTTTTAAACCGCGCGGATCGGAGAGCGTGGCAAACACCACACGCCCGGTTAGCCCATCACCCACCGACCCGCTATCGCGGCTCAACACGGCTTTTGACGTAAGATCACCCCCAGAGCTGCTTAAAGAAACCAAAACCGGCGCGGCCAGCAAGCGCCCAGCATCATCAATCAAGCGCGCATATTGCGCGGTCGAGATGCGAAACGCCACTTCGAGCCGGCCGGGATCAATTAAACTACCCAATTTTTCATTCGGGCTGACCAACCCACCTTGCACAAGGCGAATCCCACTCAATGTACCGGGAAACTCGGCGAATAAACTGGTATCTTGCAAACGCCTTTGGGCGTCTTCCAGCATCAATTGGGCCCGCGCAAGCCGTGTGGTGGCTTGGTCGCGGCGCAACTCGGCTTGATCCAGCGCGCTGCGGCGGCTTAACACCGCTTGACCCGCTGATGAACTGGCAATTTCGGCCGATTCAACGGCAGATGCAGTGCCCACGCCGCGCTGTTTCAGATCGGCCTGACGCTCAAAAGCGCGACGGCGTAGATCGGCCTGATCAACGGCCGCAGTCAGTTCATCTTGCACCAAACCCAATGCCCTAAGCGCCTGATCCGCTTCAATCCGCGCATCCTGCAAATCGGCCTCAGCCCGCGCCAATTCAGAGCGGGCATTCGCTTCATCCAGCCGCAGCAATAGCTCGCCCGCCTGCACCTGACCGCCCTCAACGAAATTATCCGATACATAGGCAACTTGCCCAGCCGTACCCAGCCGCAGATCCAAAGTACGGCGGCTTTGAATTTCACCAAACGCGCTTAACATAGGCGTTTCGGTTTTCGCTTCGGCCGCGACCACGTTCACAGCAAAAACGCGCTCGCGCTGCTTGGCCTTGCGCGCCGGTTTTGACATGCGCTCATCCAGCGCCGTAGACACCATCTGCCCCGCATAGGCGATCAACCCAAGGCTAATGGATAACAACAAAAGGCCAATCAAACTTTTTCGAAAAAATCGCATCGTGGTTCCACAGCTTTCAAGAAGTTATCTGTTAAATAGGGTGACATTCCGCCGCGCCAAGGCCTAAAAACATAACCAATCATGCTGGGTCTCGTTTTTCGTCTTACGCAAATCAATTGTGGCGGTTATTTTGAAGCCAATTTCTCACCCTGCAGGGCATGTCCGTGCTTAACAAAGCACGCGTCTCAAATTTGGCAGTATGAGCTTTTGCTATTTACGGCGCAAATGTTCATCAAGCCTTGGCATAATTTCAACGAAATTGCAGGGGCGATGTCGAAAATCGAGCTGCTTTGCCAAAATTTCATCCCACGCATCGCGGCAAGCGCCGGGGCTTCCCGGCAGAGCAAATAAATAGGTTCCGCCCGACACGCCTGCTGTTGCGCGGCTTTGCACAGCCGATGTGCCAATCTTTTGCATACTGATCATCGTGAACACGGTGCCAAAAGCCTGAATTTCTTTTTCATACACATCTTTATGCGCCTCAACCGTCACGTCGCGGCCGGTTAACCCTGTTCCACCGGTTGAAATCACCACATCCACATCCTCGCGCGCGATCCAAGCGCGCAGCTGCGCTGCGATTTGATCGCGCTCATCGCATAGGATCATGCGATCTGCCAAATGATGGCCGGCCTCGCGCAGCCGATCCACCAAGGTTTGGCCGGATTTATCCGTTTCAAGGCTGCGGCTATCTGAAACTGTCAGCACTGCGATGCGCACAGGGATAAACGTTGCGGTGTTATCAATTCGGCTCATTCCAGTTCCAACCTCTTTTTAAGCGTCAAAAGATCTTTCCACGCTGATTTTTTCGCCGATGGCATGCGCAGTAAATATCCAGGAGACAGCATGGGAAGCAGCGGAATACCCTCGAACTCAAACCATTGTCCGCGCAGATCGGTGAGGTTGGATTTGCCCAAAAGCGCATCGCAAGCAATCCCCCCCATCAAAACCAAAGTTTTCGGAGCTGCCAAAACGATGTGCCGGCGCATAAACGGTGCCATCATCGCTATCTCGGCAGGGCTGGGGCGCCGGCTTTGCGGCGGTCGCCAAGGCAAAAATGGCGCAAGGTAAACGTTAGATGGCGTTGCCGCCGATGGCCGCGATAGGCCTATCGCCCCAAGCATTTTATCTAATAGCTGCCCGGATGGCCCCAAAAAGGGCTTTCCGTGTAGATCGTCTTCGCGTCCAGGAACATCCCCTATAATCATCACATCACATCCGGTTTGGCCCTCACCAAAAACAAGATTTCGCGCGCCTTTTCGCAAATCACAAAGCTCAAACCCACCAATCGCGGCGGCCAACTCCTCCAAAGTCTGCGATTGCTCTGCCAGCCCCCGCGCAACCGCAACCGAGTCAATGGCTGGCACTTGTGGCGCAGCGGGCGGTTTCGCAACGCTTGGCATAATTTTCGGCGCTTTGACAGGCGCCGGATCCAATGCAAAGCGATCTACGGGCTGCTCTTGGATGGCCTCAGTGGCGCCAAGGTCAACCTGCCACTCAAGTAAGGCGCGTGCATTATGCCAGTCTAACTGCGATTCCATAAAGCCTATGCTAGCCGGTTCCCCGCGCGAGGAAAAGCCAGTGCGGATCGCGCAGCCCATCAAGGCAGGCGAATTGAAAAATTTTCACACCAAGCCTTGTGCGATGGCGCCGCTCTGAGTATGAGGCCTGAACTAAGCGGGGTTGTGCAATGGCGTTCAAGCATAGGCATCTGTTGGGAATTGAGCCCCTTGCACCAGAGGCTATTCGCGAGATTCTGGATCTTTCAGACAGTTATGTGGATCTCAACCGTCGGCCAAACAAACATTCAGACGTGTTGGCCGGACGCACGCAAGTGAATATGTTTTTTGAGAACTCCACCCGCACGCAAGCCTCTTTTGAACTGGCTGGAAAAAGATTGGGCGCCGATGTGATGAACATGTCCATGCAGGCCAGCTCGATCAAAAAGGGCGAAACACTGATTGATACGGCGATGACGTTGAACGCGATGCATCCCGATCTTTTGGTGGTGCGTCACCCGCATTCAGGTGCGGTTGATCTCCTGGCCCAAAAGGTGAATTGCAGCGTGTTAAACGCCGGTGATGGACGCCATGAACACCCAACCCAAGCGCTGCTAGATGCTTTGACAATCCAGCGGGCGAAGGGCCGCTTGCACCGTTTAAGCATCGCAATTTGCGGTGATATTGCGCATTCCCGCGTCGCCCGTTCAAACATAATTCTATTGGGGAAAATGGAAAACCGCATTCGATTGATTGCGCCGCCAACGCTGATGCCCTCCGGAATCGATGCCTTTGGCTGCGAGATCTTTGAAGATATGCAAGAAGGTTTAAAAGACGTAGATGTTGTGATGATGCTGCGCTTGCAACGCGAACGCATGGATGGCGGGTTTATCCCCTCGGAACGTGAATATTATCACCGCTATGGTTTGGATGAGGCAAAGCTGCGCGCGGCCAAACCTGACGCGATTGTAATGCATCCCGGACCGATGAATCGCGGCGTCGAAATTGACGGCGAAATTGCCGATGATATCAATCGCTCGGTGATCCAAGAGCAAGTGGAAATGGGAGTGGCCGTGCGCATGGCCACAATGGATCTTTTGGCGCGCAATCAGCGCGTGATGAAAGAGCGCCATGACTGATGTTTTTAAAGGCCGCGTCCTGACACCAAGGCGCGCATTGAACGGCAACACGGCGACAAATCAAAAGCGAGGTCTTGCATGCGCCTTTTGTTAAAAAACGCCCATTTGGTTGATCCCGAGCAGGGTGAAACCCGCATCGGCCAAATTTTCATTGAAAATGGCATAATTAGCAGCTTTGAAAACCAAGCAGCCGAGCGCGTTATTGAATGTAACGGCAAATATCTTGCCCCCGGATTGGTGGATATCGGGGTAAAAATTTGCGAGCCGGGCGAACGCCATAAAGAAAGCTTCAAATCAGCCGGTCAGGCAGCTGCCGCGGGCGGCGTGACAACCATCATCACCCGCCCCGATACATTGCCCGCGATCGATACCCCCGAAACGCTCGAATTCACGCGCAGGCGGGCCAATTTGGACGCCCCTATCAATGTTTTGCCAATGGCCGCCCTGACCAAAGGCCGGCAGGGCCGTGAAATGACTGAAATTGGGTTTTTATTAGATGCAGGCGCAGTGGCCTTCACAGATTGCGATCATGTGGTCAGCGATAATAAGGTGTTTTCACGCGCGCTTAGCTATGCCCGTTCGCTTGGCGCCCTGATCATCGCGCATCCGCAAGACCCGGGATTGTCAAAAGGCGCGGCGGCAACCTCGGGCAAATTTGCCTCGCTGCGCGGGCTTCCAGCCGTATCCGCAATCGCAGAGCGTATGGGTCTTGATCGAGATATTGCCCTTCTGGAAATGACGGGGGCGAAATATCATGCTGATCAAATCACCACAGCGCGCGCTTTGCCGGCCTTGCAGCGCGCCAAAACTAACGGCCTTGATATCACCGCAGGCACGTCGATCCATCACCTGACGCTAAACGAACTGGACGTGGCGGATTACAGAACCTTTTTCAAAGTCAAACCACCCTTGCGTTCCGAAGAAGATCGACACGCCATTATTGAGGCGCTGCAAAGCGGCCTGATTGATACGATCAGCTCGATGCACACCCCGCAAGATGAAGAAAGCAAACGTTTGCCGTTTGAAGAAGCCGCCTCGGGCGCTGTGGGGCTTGAAACCCTGCTGCCCGCGGCATTGCGCCTGTTTCATTCGGGCGAAATGGATTTGCCTGGTTTGTTTCGCGCGCTGGCGCTGAACCCCGCCAAAAGGCTGGGCCTGCCCTGCGGGCGTTTGGCAATCGGGGCGCCGGCTGATCTGGTTTTATTTGATGCCAATCAGCCCTTTGTTTTGGACCGGGCAACATTAAAGTCAAAATCCAAAAACACCCCCTTTGATGGCGCACGTTTACAAGGCCGCATTTTAGCCAGCTTTGTGGCGGGAAAACAGGTGTTTGGACAATGATCATGCCAGCGCTCTCTGTCAATTTAAGCGAACTCATCTTTTGGACCGGACTTTCGTATTTTATCGGCAGTATTCCCTTTGGCTTGCTGCTTGCAAAAGCCATGGGCTTGGGCAATCTGCGCAATATTGGCTCGGGCAATATAGGTGCTACCAATGTCCTGCGCACTGGCAACAAAAAAGCCGCGGCCTTAACGCTGGCCTTAGATGCTGCAAAAGGGGCTTTCGCGGTCGCGCTGGCGCTGTCCTATTCAGGGGAAGCCAGCGCGCAGATTGCGGCAATAAGCGCCCTTTTAGGACATTGCTACCCGGTTTGGCTGCGATTTCAGGGCGGCAAAGGCGTGGCAACGCTTTTGGGCGTGTATTATGCGCTGTTCTGGCCATTGGGGCTTGCCGCTTGCGCCACATGGCTGGCCGCCGCAGCGCTGTTTCGATTTTCTTCCTTGGCGGCTTTAATCGCAACGGCCAGTGCGCCTATTTGGGCGCTTTTGTTGGGCTATCCAACCATGCTGGTTCTGTGCGTGAGCTTGGCAATCTTGGTGTTTTGGCGCCATAGATCGAATATTCTGCGGCTCTCTAAAGGCCAAGAAACAAAAATTGGTGCTAAAAATTAAACCGGATGCTTCTTCAAAAAACTTTGTATATGCGCTGCGGTTGCTTTCGCATGCGTGATCGGTGCCATATGGCCAGCCCCTTCTAACGTTTTCACAAGGCTGCGGGGCAAGCGGGCTTGTAAAGATGATATAACCGCTGGCATTGGGGCGGAAGAGGCACTGCCCTGCAAAAGCAAAACCGGTGCCTCAATCTTTTCGAGCAACCCAGCCGTACAAAACCCATAAGCATCTTCAACCACATGCGACGCTGCGGCAGGAATCAAATGGATTTTATCCACCATGCCGCGCTGCACCTTATCCGGCAATCTATCCCAAGATTGACCGCTTCCCCAAAGCTGGTGAAACGCGCGTGCAGCGCCTACAAACTCTTCCCGCGCTATGGCGCGATTAAACTCAGAATGATCATGCAAAAAAGCCTGTTTAGAGGCCGGTTCAAAGGCAAAGCCCAATGAGAAAATAACCGGCTCAATCAAGATAAGCGACCGCACCAAATCTGGATGCTCGAGCGCAAGCCGAAGCGCAACACTGGCTCCGAAAGAATGACCGATTAAATCCATCTTCTGATCCAAAAAGCTTGCGGCAACGGCAGTGCTGACATCATGAAACGCACCACGAAAATCCCATTTCAAGCTTTCTCCATGGCCGGGCAAATCAAACATAGTAAACTGATGCTCGCTTTGCGCCATTTCGGCCAATAGGCCGCGCCATGCCGAAGACATCGCCAATGAACAATGCAGCAAGAGCACAGCCCGCGACCCTGATCCAGTCATTTGCCAAGCCGTTGGATAGCCAGCCCGAATGTCACGTTTCAAATGATACCCCTTAATATCTAACGCCAGCCTTTTATATCCCTGGCTGCGAACCAATATCCTGCAGACGCAGCGCAAACGCGTCAAACAGGTTTCACTTTTTTGCCAGATTGCCGCTGCCATCTCTTTAAGAATATTCTTTTGTGACATTTTTTGGGCTGGAATGAGATCCCGATCTAGGCCCGAGAGGTCTACCATGTTAAGCGATAACAACATCACGATTCTGTTACAAAGCGATCAAGGAATACTTTCTGGATGCCAAATCTCAACGAACCCAAAATCATCGCAGGCAATGCCAACCTTACTTTGGCAAAAGCCATCTCTCGACGGATGTCGCTGCACCGTGGATTAAATGTTGGATTGGTCGATGCCCGAGTCGAACGCTTCAATGATCAAGAAATTTTTGTGGAAGTGTATGAAAACGTGCGCGGCGAAGATATGTTTATTCTTCAATCCACGTCGAACCCTGCAAATGACAACTTGATGGAATTGTTGATCATGTCCGACGCGCTGCGCCGCTCTTCGGCCAGCCGTATCACCGCCGTGATCCCGTATTTTGGCTATGCAAGGCAAGACCGCCGCGCCAAAGCCCGAACGCCGATCAGCGCCAAATTGGTGGCCAATATGTTGGTTGAGGCTGGCATTGAGCGCGTGCTCACCATGGATTTGCACGCCGCACAAATACAAGGTTTTTTCGATATCCCCGTTGATAACCTTTACGCGTCACCAATCTTTGCGCTTGATATTTTGCATCAATTCAAAGAAACGACCGACGATATAATGGTTGTCTCGCCAGATGTGGGCGGGGTTGCGCGGGCGCGCGAGCTTGCAAAGCGGATCGAAGCGCCCTTGGCCATTGTTGATAAGCGCCGTGAAAAAGCCGGTGAAATCGCCGAGATGACGGTAATTGGCAACGTATCGGGAAAGAAATGCATCATTGTGGATGATATTTGCGATACCGCCGGCACCTTATGCAAAGCCGCCGAACTGTTGATTGAAAACGGTGCCTCCGAAGTGCATTCATATATTACGCATGGTGTTTTATCTGGCCCTGCCGTTGAGCGGATCACAAAATCGGTGATGAAATCACTGGTGATCACTGATTCGATTGAGGCGAGCCCTGCCGTTTTGGCAGCGCCAAATATTCGCATTGTGCCAACGGCGCCGATGTTTGCGCAGGCAATCTTGAACATTTGGAACGGTACTTCGGTCTCATCATTATTCGAAACAGATACTTTAGGGCCGATCTATGATGGCCTTTACTAACGCGCTAAAAGCGCTTGGGCATCCCGTTTTTGAAATATAAAACGGATAAAAAAAGGGCCCAGATGGGCCCTTTTTATTTTCCAGATTGATAAGCGATTAGCTTTTGGAAAACTCAGGATAGGCATCCATGCCCAGCTCTGACATATCCAGACCGTTAATCTCATCTTCTTCTGCAACGCGGATACCCGTTGTTGCTTTAAGAATGAACCAAACGATCGCTGAGGCAACGGTTACGAAAATACCCACAACAATGATTGAGTACAGCTGGGTGCCCAGCGAGGCGTCGCCATTGGTGAACACAACTGCGATCGTACCCCAAATCCCTGCAAACAAATGCACCGGAATCGCGCCAACGACATCGTCAATTTTCAACTTGTCTAGGAATGGAACCGAGAACACAACAATCACTCCGCCAATCGCACCGATAATGGTTGCCGCCCCCAAAGACGGTGTCAAAGGCTCCGCTGTGATCGACACCAAGCCGGCCAGGGCTCCGTTCAAAATCATCGTAAGGTCTGGCTTTGAATAAAGCAGTTGCGTCAGGATCAAAGCGGCAACAGCACCGCCTGCAGCGGCGGCGTTTGTGTTGGCGAAAATGCGCGACACATCTGCCACATCTCCGACAGAGCCCATCGCAAGCTGTGAGCCACCGTTAAAGCCGAACCAGCCAAGCCATAGAATGAATGTACCCAAAGTCGCCAATGCCAGATTTGAGCCCTGGATCGGCACCACTTTGCCGTCAGCTGTGTATTTGCCAAGCCGTGGCCCTAGGATGATCGCACCTGCAAGCGCAGCCCATCCACCAACCGAATGCACCACTGTTGAACCGGCAAAGTCTAAAAAGCCCATACCGTCCAAGAAGCCACCGCCCCATTTCCAGCTGGCTTGCAGCGGGTAAATGATGCTTGTCAAAATGACCGTAAAAATCAAAAATGGCCACAGTTTGATCCTCTCGGCCAACGCGCCCGAGACGATAGAGGCCGTTGCGGCGCAGAACATCAATTGGAAGAAGAAATCTGAACCGGTGGACGCATAGCCATAATCATCCGCCGCATCCGCTGTAACGCCGACCGCTTCTAGAACTGCCGTGCCCCAAACACCAGAAAGCACGCCCTCAACCGCCCATGTTCCCAGCGGATACATAAGATTATACCCAATGAGGTAATAGAAAATGGCTGCCAACGAAAATAAGGCCACGTTTTTCGTTAATTGCATGGTCACGTTTTTTGAGCGCACAAGGCCGGCTTCCAACATGGCAAACCCGGCGGCCATCCAGAACACCAAGAAGCCGCCAATTAAAAACAGCAGAGAATTCAGAATAAAGACGCTATCCGTCGGCACCAGAGCCGGAGCTTCTTGCGCCAAAACCGCGCCTGGCAGGATTACCGCTGCAGCGGCGCCTGAAAGGAGTTTGTGTTTTACGTTTAACATTCTAAGTGGTCCTTCTTTATATCGCGTCAGCGCCGGTTTCACCGGTACGCACTCTGACAGTTTGATCGACATCGAGAACAAAGATTTTACCGTCCCCAATTTTGCCGGTTTTGGCTGCCTTGGTGATGGTTTCAACGACTTGATCCGCCATTGACGCATCGGTCACGATTTCCAGTTTTACTTTCGGTACAAAATTTACAGCATATTCTGCCCCACGATATATCTCAGTATGACCCGATTGGGCTCCAAAGCCCTTAATCTCGGTCACCATCATTCCACGCACGCCAATCTCGGTAAGCGCCTCACGCACTTCTTCGAGCTTAAACGGTTTGATGGTTGCTATGATCAATTTCACCGTTGGTTCCTTTCTTAATTTTCTTGCTTTGACGGTTGCGCCAAAACCACGTCTCTATCAACGCCGCCCCCCACCTAAGGGCCACCAAAAGCCCAATGTTGAAGACGTAAAATCTATCAAAAGCGCATATTTTTTGCGCAAATTCTTCTTGATGATTAATTTTTAAACACAAAACGGATAGGTTTGGAGGAGCAGTTAGCCCTAAACAAGCCCATGAAGATACGATAGACTCGCCACAAAGAGCTCGAAATAAGCAGGGCAATCCATGGCAGGCAAACAGAAATCAACCAAGCCGCTCATCGCGCAAAACCGCTATGGGTCAGCGTCGAAAGCCGTACGAAAGCCGCCAAAGCCCCTGCGCAGTACCGCCCCCAAGCAAAGAAATATCGTGTCCAGAGCTCTGCGATGGCTGTTTAAACGCTGCGTGGGTTTGGTTTGGGCTGTTATCTGGCGCTCAGCCCTAATGCTTGCCTTATTCACGGCTGCAGGGGTGGGTTATTATCGTAGCACCCTGCCCGATTTATCGGCCTTACTGGATGTAAGAGCCCGCGGCTCAGTCACTTTACTTGACCGCAACAATGAGGTTTTTGCCTGGCGCGGCGAACAGTTTGGGCAAGCTATCGACGCGCAAACCATTTCACCTCATTTGCGTCATGCGGTTCTGGCAACCGAAGATAAACGGTTTTACCGCCATTTTGGATTGAGCCCGCGTGGCGTTTTGGGCGCGATACGGATTAATATGCGCGAGGGCCGCAGCGCTTTATCCGGACATGGTGGCTCGACCATAACCCAGCAAACCGCGAAACTCTTGTGTTTGGGCCTGCCTTTCGATCGCGCGCGGTGGAAGAGCGAACGCGCCTATGAAGCCGAGTGCCGAGAAAGCAGCTTATGGCGCAAAGTCAAAGAAGCCGCCTATGCGCTTGCGCTTGAGAGCCGTTTTTCAAAAGATGAAATCTTAACAATTTATATAAATCGTAGCTTTCTGGGCGCGGGAGCGCGCGGGTTTGAGGCTGCGGCGCAACGCTATTTTGGAAAATCAGCACGAAATGTAAACCCCGCCGAAGCGGCAATGCTGGCTGGGCTTTTGGTGGCGCCGACCCGCTATGCGCCCACCAATAACCTGCAGAGATCGCAAAACCGCGCGGGCGTCATTATCAATTTGATGCAAGCACAAGCGTTACTCAGCGCCGAAGAGGCCGATTTCGCGCGCAAAAACCCCGCGCAACTGTCGCAAGCGGCCAAAGCCAATGCCGGTAATTACTTTGCCGATTGGGTGATGCAATCGGGTCCACGCTTTCTGACGCAGACAACAACCGAAGATGTGATTATAAAAACCACGTTTGACCGCCGCCTTCAAAACGCGGCGGAACAGGCGATGCATCAGGTATTCGACTCAAAGGTTCGCCCGGGATCCAAGGCACAAGCTGCAATTGTTGTGATGTCCCCAAACGGCGCAGTGCGGGCAATGCTGGGCGGGCGCAATACATCGGTTGCCGGAGGCTTTAACCGCGCCACGCAAGCGCTTCGGCAAACCGGCTCGGCCTTTAAGCCTTTTGTATATGCAGCGGCTCTCGAGGCCGGATACAGCCCCTATGATATTTTACAAGACAGCCCATTAACGCTGGATCTACCTGGCTCTGGCCCTTGGAGCCCGCAAAATTATTCAAAAGAATTTTTAGGGCCCGTCAGTTTAAACGCCGCCCTCAGCCAATCCTTAAATATCCCTACCATCCGGCTGAGCGAAGAGGTTGGACGTGATGTTGTGAGAAATGTCGCTTCTGGATTTGGAGTTGGAGAAAAGCTTGCCACTGGGCCAGCGCTTGCCTTGGGCGTGTCCGAAGCCACTTTGATCGATATGGTCGGGGCCTATGCTGGAATTTTAAATCGCGGCCTATCCGTCACCCCTTTCGGGCTGAACGAATTGCGATTATTCGGAGACGACACTGCCCTGATGGGGGCCACAAATAGCGCCGGCCAGCGGGTCATTTCTCCAACGGCTGCGCATAATCTGATCTTTATGATGCAAAATGTGATGGTTGAAGGAACCGGACAAAAAGCGGCGATTGAAGGGTGGCAAACCGCGGGTAAAACCGGAACAACGCAAAGCGCACGCGATGCTTGGTTTATTGGCTTTTCCAGCGATTACGTGATCGGTGTTTGGATGGGATATGATGACAATACGCCTTTAACCGGGGTCACTGGCGGCGGGTTACCAGCCGAGATTTGGAAAGCAACCATGCTGCGTGCTCAAGGCGATTTGCCCCCGAATACGCTGGTTCAAACAGCTCAGACGCGCGCCGGGGCTGGAAAAACGATCAAAAGCACCGACCGGGACCAAGGCACCAACGCGATCAATCGCTTTTTGCGCAATCTGTTCGGGCAGAACTAATTTAAAGTGTTGCCTCTAATGCCGTAATGAGGCGATCAATTTTGCCTCCGTTTTTATCAAGCAAAGCCCCAATTTCAGCGCGCTCGCTTAACAGCATGTTGATCCCTTCGATAAAAATATTGAAGAATAACGGCTTGCCTGATTTGTCCGACACCAAAAACTCAACCTCAAACGGATTGGCATTTTGCAGCTTTGCTTCTGCAGTCACTTTGTAAAAGCTTTTTACTTTTTTAGAGTCTTTTACGATAATATCGCTGCCCATAAACTCTCTGAACCGGCTGCCATATTTGCGCGCCATATATATTTTAAAAACGCGCGTAAATTTCTTCATTTGCTTGGGCGTGGCCCGCCGCGCTTCCGCTCCAAGCGCATAGCGTGCTATTAGGTTCACGTCAGCATAACGCTCAAATATTTTTTCAAATTCTGCCAGAATAATTTCTTCATCATCGGTCGATGCAACCATCGCGTTGATATCGTCAACAGCTTGATTAATCAAAGTTTTTGCGGCGCTTTTCGTTAACGCGTAAGCGGGCAACCCGCTCCATAGCAGCGCAGCAACAATTCCAGATAAAACCGCACGGCGCGGTAACTTATTCTGTGCCATAAAGATCCTCATACGGGTCATCATAAACATCTTCATCACGCCCACCTAACGAAAAACGCCGGGTTTGCAGATAAATCAACTTGCTTTGGGAATAACTGTCAATGCTGTCATAAAGAACGGAATCGATCGCGCCTGCATAGGCAACACGCATATCCATCGCTTTCGCGATCGTACTCGATGTTGTGTAATAATTCACAGGAGGCTCGATCAATGGCGCTAAGGGATTTAAAACCCAATCTACGAGCTTGCCCGTCGCATCCCGGCTGGTAGATGGCCCAAATAGCGGCAACTCAACATAAAACCCCTCTCCAACGCCCCATCTGTGCAAAGTGGCGCCGAAATCGCTTTCATCTCCACCGATACCCAAATCTTCTGCCGGTGTTCCTAAACCTGCAAAGCCCAAAGTTGAATTGATTAGAAACTTACCTGTATTTTGCAGTCCAGATTGAAATTCGCCTTGCAAAACGTTATTCACAATATCCCCCGGCACCGAAAGGTTTTCAGCGAAATTGTTGATCATCTGGCGCAGGCCATCATTCACATTTCCCACATAGGCAAACGAGACTGGCCGCACGATGGATTTATCCAAAGCAATATTTACCCCATGTACGCGCCGATTCATGGTTTCAAACGGATCATTCGCATCCTGACTGTAAAGCGGCGTCGAGATGCCCAGAAAAACCAGCACAAACGCCAAAGCCATAGCTAAAGAAGTTCCTGTTTGTTTCATCACATTTTACACCCAGTTTCGAAAATCTGCCTTTTTTGTGGTATTAACGGCAAACGCTTTGTTTAACAATGACACATCAATCAAAAGCAACAAGTAAACCAATCGTGATCATCATCAAGCGTCTTTAAGGGCTGCATAAATTTTCCAACAAACGCCAAACGCCAAAAGGTAGCCCTTTTCCCTCGCTCCGAGACAGGGTATCATTTGTTAAAAATATGTTGAAAAAGGAAAGAAGAATGGCCCCTGAATTTGAAGAAAAACTGAGCGAGCTGGGCGTAAATCTGCCAGAGGCGCCCGCCCCAGCGGCCAATTACGTTCCTTTTGTTCAAGTCGGCGATATGCTTTATGTATCAGGGCAAATTTCAATCGGGCCAGAGGGCCTGATTAAGGGCAAGCTGGGCTTAGACATGACCACCGAGCAAGGTGCAGAGGCTGCCAAAATTTGTGCGATCAACTTGCTGTCGCAAGTGAAAGCGGCGTGCGGCGGCGATTTGGATCGGTTGATCCGGGTTGTCAAATTGACCGGATTTGTGAACTCAACAGCAGATTACACAGACCAGCCCGCCGTTATTAACGGCGCGTCCAACCTGCTGGGTGAGGCTTTGGGAGAGGCTGGAAAACACGCGCGCGCAGCGGTATCTGCCGTCGCGCTGCCCCTTGGCGTGGCCGTGGAAATTGAAGGTATTTTCCAAATTCGATGATATCTGGTTTAGACCCGCAGTTTTTAGCTAGGCCGCTGGCGCATCGCGGCTTACACACCGACAATAAGGGTGTTTTGGAAAATAGTCAGAGCGCTTTCGCAGCGGCCATAAAAAAAGGCTATGGGATCGAGCTTGATCTGCAGCTTTCTGCAGATGGGCAGGCGATGGTTTTTCATGATGATACATTGGATAGGATGACATCGCATCAAGGCCCGGTGCGCAACCACAGTGCTAAAAACTTAGAACGCATGGCTTTGAAGCATAGCAGTGATTGCATTTTACCGCTCGCTGCGCTGTTGCATCAGGTTTCTGGATCAGTGCCTTTATTGATCGAGTTAAAAGATCAAACTGGGGATCTATCTTCAAGCAATGGGGATCTAGAACGTGCCACAGCCAAAGCCTTGCAACATTATCAAGGCGCTGTGGCCGTGATGTCCTTTAACCCGTTTTCGGTGCTCGAAATGCGGCGGCAGGCACCCCAGATAGCCCGCGGGCTGACAACCGAGTTTTTTACAAAGGAAGAATGGCCCAAGATCTCGAAAGATAGGCGTTCAACCCTAACCAATATTTCCGACTTTGAAAAATGCGGAGCCAGTTTTATCAGCCATCATCACGAAGATCTTGAAAGCGCACCGGTGCGCGCCCTAAAGGCCAAAGGGATTCCTATATTATGTTGGACAATTGAAACAAAAGCCCAGCAGCACGCGGCGCGCCAACTGGCCGATAATTTTACATTTGAAGGCTTTCAACCGGCAACAAGCTCTTGATTATCCGCGCTTTTGAAACACATAGGCGCTAAAGGGAAAGGCCAGGATGCAGCAGGACGCGATAGAAATTCAGGTGGTGACATCGCTTTCGATGGTGGCCCAATCTGATTGGGATAGCTGCGCCTGCCCCGAAATCGACTCTGGCAATGATCCGCGCGCGCTTGACCCTTTTACAACACACCGCTTTCTTTGGGCGCTTGAATCGAGTGGATCGGTGGGCGAGGCCACTGGCTGGCAGCCGTATTTTTTATTGGCTTTTCAAAATAAAATATTGATCGGATGCACTCCGATGTATTTAAAATCACACTCGCAAGGCGAATATATTTTCGATCATAGCTTTGCAGAGGCCTATCATCGCGCAGGCGGGCAATATTATCCCAAATTGCAAATTGCTGTACCCTTCACACCGGTTACAGGGCGGCGGTTTCTTCTCAAACCAGGCTATGAGGTCGAGGCGAGCCAAGCTTTGATAAAAGGGGCGCTGCAATTTGCCGCGAATAACAAGCTCTCTTCGCTACATGCCACGTTCTGCACCCAGAAAGAAGCCAAAGCCGGTGAAAGCCTAGGCCTCCTCAGCCGTACAACGCAGCAATTCCATTGGGAAAACCCCGGATATGAAAGCTTTGATGGCTTTTTATCCGCCCTCTCTTCGCGCAAACGCAAAAACATTAGAAAAGAGCGCGCGCAGGCCAATCAATTTGGCGGCGAGATTGAAATGCTCACGGGCGCGCAGATAGAGCCGCATCATTGGGATGCGTTTTGGAGGTTTTATCAAGATACCGGCGCGCGCAAATGGGGAACCCCTTATTTAACCCGCGCCTTTTTTGATGCGGCGCAAGACAGTTTACGCGATGAAATTCTTCTGATCATGGCAAAGCGCGACGGCCTATATGTTGCCGGAGCAATGAATTTTATCGGCCGCGATTGCCTTTATGGCCGGTACTGGGGCTGTATAGAAGACTATCCCTGCCTGCATTTTGAACTCTGCTATTATCGCGCGATAGACTTTGCGATTAAACATAATCTTGCCCGCGTAGAAGCGGGCGCCCAAGGCGCGCATAAATTAGCCCGCGGCTATATCCCCGCAGAAACGCATTCACTGCATTGGGCTGCAGATAAAGGGTTTCACGAGGCGATTGCGCAATATTTGATTGCGGAAAAAAAAGCCGTCACCGAAGATATAGAGATAATGACCAAATTTGGCCCGTTTCGAAAAACCACAGCAGATATTGCAGAGTAGAGGAACCTATAATGACCAAAAAATTGTCAGAGACCGAGCGTCACCAAGACCTGGCGCCATTACTCGCCAAAGGTTGGACAGCGGTAGAGGGGCGCGATGCGATTGCAAAAGAGTTTAAATTTGCAAACTTCATCGCAGCTTTCGGCTGGATGAGCCAAGCCGCGATTATCGCTGAAAAGATGAACCACCATCCCGAATGGTTCAACGTTTATAATCGCGTTTCGGTCACGCTGAGCACGCATGATGTGGGCGGACTCAGCGCGCTGGATATTACCTTGGCGCAAAAAATGGATGCGTTGAATTAAGCTTTTAGCCGAGGGCTTTTAAAAGCGCATCGGCGCTGGATGTGGTAATTTCAGAGCGTGTTTCTTCCAGTAGAAAATGCTCAACGACACCGTCATTTACCACCAAAGCATAGCGTTGCGAACGATCATAAAATCCCGTCGCCGGCACAGTGAAACTTAAGCCCACAGCTTTGGTAAACGTAGACCCTGCATCCCCCAGCATGGTCAGCCCTGCTTCATAGGCACCAGAGGCGCGCCCCCAAGCGCGCAAAACGAAACTGTCATTAACGGTCAGGATCGCAACTTCATCGAGGCCGGCATCCATCAGCTGCTCTTTTTGACCGATGATATTTGGCAGATGCGCGCGCGAACAGGTGCTGGTAAACGCGCCCGGCATGCCAAATATGGCCACGCGGCGGCCGGCAAATACATCGTTCAGGTCAACGGTTTCAATCTCTGAATTTGTTACCCGCAATATCGGCGCATTTGGCAATCTATTGCCCACGACTATGGTCATTTCCTATTCCCTTATTTGTATTCGCACAGAGGATGTTATAATGCGTTTATTCGACAGGGCCAGATCAGGTGAGGACGCGTATGTCAAGAATAGTTGTGATAGGCGCAGGACAAGCTGGCGCGGCACTGGTTGCAAAATTGCGCAATCTCGATGATCAATGCAGCATAGATTTGGTCGGCAAAGAAGACGTCCTACCCTATCAACGACCACCCTTATCAAAAAAATATCTTTTGGGGGAGATGCCTTTGGAGCGCCTTTATTTGCGCCCAGAAAGTTTTTACACCGATAACCACATCACTCTTCACCTTGGCGACACCGTCACGGGTATCAATCGTCGTGAAAAATCCATCGTTACAACCCGCCAAAGCCTGACATATGATCACTTGGTTTTTGCAACCGGATCATGGCCGCGCAGATTGCCTGCCGCAATCGGGGGCGAGCTAGCGGGGGTTTACACGATGCGCGATCTCCAAGATGCGGATGCGATGGCTCCTGAAATGGTGGCAGGGCGAAAGGTTTTGATCGTTGGCGGGGGCTATATCGGTTTAGAAGCCGCAGCAGTTGCCGCAACAAAGGGGCTAAAGGTCACGCTGGTTGAAATGTCGGACCGTATTTTAAACCGTGTCGCCGCACCGCAAACATCCGATTACTTCCGGCAGTTGCACCAGTCGCATGGGGTGACGTTGAAAGAAAATACGGGCCTGAAACAGCTAATCGGTCAGGATGGCAAAGTGACCAGCGCACAATTAAGCGATGGCAGCGTTGAGCGCTTCGATTTCGTGATCGTCGGGGTGGGGATTATACCGGCGCAAGACTTGGCAGAGACTGCTGGGCTAGAGATTGAAAATGGCATCGCCGTGGATGTGTATGGGCGCAGTTCCGACCCGTCGATATGGGCGATCGGCGATTGCGCATCATTTGACCATCAAGGTCAAAAAATGCGGCTGGAAAGCGTACAAAATGCGATTGATCAGGCCGAAGTGACCGCGCAAAATATTTTGGGCGCTAAAACCCCGTATCAACCAGAACCTTGGTTTTGGTCTGATCAATATAACGTAAAGCTGCAAATCGCCGGGCTGAACACGGGCTATAGCGATGTGGTCGAACGGGCTGAGCAGACTGCTGATAGCTGTTCTTTTTGGTATTACAAGGACGATACGCTTCTGGCCGTCGATGCGATGAACGCGCCCAAAGCCTATATGGTGGGCAAACGTTTGCTTGGCCTTGGCAAATCGCCCCCAAAAGCGGCAATAAGCGATCCCCAGACCGACCTTAAATCCCTGCTGAAATCTTGAGAATAATCGCAGGCACACATCGCGGAAGAGCTTTGGCCTCGGTTGGCAAAGGCGATCCCTCGGCACATTTGCGCCCAACCACCGACCGCGTGCGCGAGAATTTATTCAACGTGCTTGCCTCGGGGCGGTTTGGAAATCCTTTGGAGAACGCGCAGGTTCTTGACCTTTTCGCCGGAACCGGTGCTTTGGGGTTTGAGGCCCTTTCGCGCGGCGCAGAGCGTCTGTGGCTGATCGATAACGCTCGTAAATCTGCAGAACTGATCCGCAAAAATAAAGCTCTGTTTGATCCAAACGTCGAGATCACCTTTCGGCCATGGAATCTGCTGCAATTGCCGCCCTGCCCCGGCGCGCCTTTTGATCTGGTATTTCTTGACCCCCCCTATGGCAAAGATTTGGGCCAAAACGTGGTGCCAAAGGCCCGCGCAAAGGGATGGATTGCAGATGACGCCTTGATTATATGGGAAGAGCAAGGCGAGATGTTGGCCCCAGAGGGGTTTTGCAGCCTCGAGTGCCTGCGCTATGGCGACACATACGTTACCTTGATGCGTGCACAATAACCTCCGCCCTATATTACTGAGCCTTTTAAATAGATAAATTTCTTTCATTATCTTTTTCGCGAGCCAAGTGACTGCCGTTGCGCCGTCAAAAAGAAATCTATGATTATTTCATTCACATGTTGCAAAAACTCAAATGGTCAAACCCCGATGGATCAAACCTGATAAGAATTTTCTCGATACCGGCGAGATGCTTAACGAAAGCCTCTTGATCCGATAATTGATATAAAGCTGCATGTTTACATCTTCGGTTCAGGACGCGGCATGCGGCGGCGAATTGCTGACATCGCCCAAAAAACGCGCTTTCAACGGATCTGTTTGGAGGGAGCTGACAGTGAATATCGCTCTGCCCTCTTAAGAAAGGAAAAACATTTTCAAAGCGGCGTTTCGATTACATCCTTGATCATAATCGGAAGATCTTCCATGGGCAGTTTGCGGCTGGTACGCCGCGCGGCGTTCAAAATACAATTAGAGGTTTGCGGCAAAAGCTCTAACACGCAGCGCGAGAACCGGCGCCTCTGGAAATATTCTTTGCGGGCAAGAACCATAAATCCGCTAAGCAAATTTTCGCTGAAATAAACATTTCCAAAATACATTAAACTGATAAATCTAGAGGGATGCGGATTGATCGCAAAAAGCGCATAACCATCAGGGCATCGCATCACAACGCCCCGTGAAGAAGGGGTAGATCGACCTGAAATTTCAGCTCGATTGCGTTGCGATTTTAAAAGCTCGAGGCTTTTAAACACCCGTACACCTTCAACGGTTTTTATCGAAATTAAATTACAACTCGCAGTTTCCAACTCGGAAAACGATCTACGCCAAAAGCAATGGATACCATCTGGAAGCTCACTTTGTGAAACAGTAAGCGCGATACCGCGCTCAAAATAGTCAACGGCTTGATGTAAATAGCTGCGTTGCGCTTGCACTACGCTTTGCGATTGGCCGCGCCTAACCCGTTCCAAATCATCAGGGGTCAAGGGCTCAAGATAGATCCGCGAATCGACCAGAAAGTAATCACATATTTGTTGCAAAACATTGGGCTTGGGAAAGGAATGGCCGCTCATATAACGATTAAATTGTACACGATTGATATCCAAATCGCGGCAAACCGAGGCAATTGACGGGCGCGTTTTGCAGAGCAATCGTAAATTCTCACCAAAAACGCGCAGCACACTCACGAGTTCTTCCTTTGCTTAAAAAAATTTCCCCCACCTCGCAGCATCCCCCATGAGGTTGCCACTGATTACGCAGGGTTCCATGATCTAAATATTATTATTTCACACATCTTTAGGTTGATCTATATCAGATTTGTGAAGGACCTTTGAGCAATCGTTTGGCTTGAGCACATAGCTGAAAAATCAGACCAGCTTAACAAATGCCTCGATCAAGAGAATCATATCCTAGCCAATATTGATAGACGCAATGACGCGAATTGAGGCCCAATCATAAACAGGGTTTTCAATTTCAAGTTGTTGCAACTTAAGAAAGTTGCCGCGTTCAAACCAATCTTCCGAGGGGATTTTCTATGGATAAAGGTAAAATCACAAAAACCAATCGCTCTTTTTTGACCTCAAACCCCATAGGTCGGATGAAAGCGATCCGCTGGCGACAAGGTAAAAATTTCAACGCCGTTTGCCGTTACACCCACGGAATGCTCAAATTGCGCCGAAAGCGATTTATCGCGCGTGACAGCGGTCCAATCATCCGCCAAAACTTTTGTCTCCGCCCGCCCTAAATTCACCATCGGCTCAATTGTAAAAAACATACCCTCTTCCAAAATAGATCCAGTATTTGGCCGGCCATAATGCAACACGTTCGGGGGAGCATGAAACACTTGACCCAAGCCATGGCCGCAAAAATCGCGCACAACGGACATACGCTGCGCCTCAACATAAGATTGTATCGCATATCCTATATCGCCAAAAGTATTGCCCGGTTTTACCGCCTCAATACCTTTCATCAAAGAGTCATGCGTCACTTGAATTAAACGCTCGGCTTTGCGCGATAAGTCACCCGCCACATACATCCGCGAGGTATCGCCATACCATCCATCAACGATCACCGTCACATCAACGTTTAGGATATCGCCCTCTTTAAGCTTTTTATCGCTGGGAATACCGTGGCAAACCACGTGGTTTACGCTGATACAACTGCCATGCTGATAGCCCTTATAGCCAATTGTCGCCGAGACAGCGCCAGCGGCGCGCACTTGATCTTCGATAAAGGCATTGATGATTGCGGTCGTTTGCCCGGGAAAAACATGCGGTGCGATTTCATCAAGGATGCGGGCTGCAACTGCGCCTGCCCTATGCATTCCTTCGAAGGCCGCTTGGTCAAATAGCGTAATACCCGCGCGGGTTTTACGATAATTGTCAGATTCCACCAAAGCTCTCTCCTTTAAAGCGACGCGTCAATTTTTCTAGCCCTAGCGATGATTATCCATATGCACCAGACCCCGCCTATGCAAATTTATACTTTTTCTTCACAATTAAAGAGCAAAACCCGAATATATTTCAGGTTACAAGATAAAAAAATGATGTTTCTTGGGGCACACCGATAAAATCTAGCGCACAATTGCGAACTTATCACGCCTTAAGAGACCAAGAGCTTGACGATTTCTTCGGCGGCCTGATCACTGTCCATTTTTGTTGTATCGATATGGATTTCTGGGGTTTCAGGGGCCTCGTATGGGCTGTCGATCCCTGTGAAGTTCTTGAGCTGACCAGAGCGCGCCTTGGCATAAAGGCCTTTGACGTCCCGTTCTTCTGCGACAGAGAGCGGCGTGTCGATGAAGATTTCGATGAATTCGCCCGGCGCCATCATATCTCGCACCATTTGCCGCTCTGAGCGGAAGGGCGAGATGAACGCCGTGATGACGATCAGACCCGCATCCGTCATCAGTTTTGCAACCTCACCTACACGGCGGATGTTTTCAATCCGATCCGCATCGGTAAAGCCCAGATCCTTGTTCAAACCATGACGCACATTATCCCCATCCAGCAGGAAAGTGTGACGGTTCATGCGCGCAAGCCTCGATTCAACCGCGTTCGCAATCGTGGATTTCCCTGATCCCGACAGGCCCGTCATCCACAGCACCGCAGGTTTTTGGTTTTTCAGGTCCGCGTGGTGATCCCGCGTGATGTCCGTCGCCTGCCAATGAATGTTTTGTGCGCGGCGCAGGGCAAAATTGATCAGGCCCGCACCCACAGTGGCATTCGTCATTTTATCAATCAGGATAAAACCACCCAGCGTCCGGTTTTCCGCATAGGGCGCAAATGGAATATTACGATCCGTCGTCACATTAGCCACACCAATTGCGTTCAGCTCAAGCGTTTTGGCCGCCGCATGTTCCATCGTATTGACGTTGATCTGATATTTGGGTTCCGCCACCGTTGCAGAGACGGTTTGCGGCCCAATTTTCAGGTAATAAGAACGGCCTGGAATCAGCGCCTCTTCATCCATCCAAATCAGGGTGGTTTCAAACTGATCGGCCACCTCAAGCGGAGCAGTCGCGGCAGTGATCACCTGACCGCGGGAACAATCCACCTCATCTTTGAGCGTCAGTGTGATTGACTGACCTGCCGTCGCACTGTCCAAATCCCCATCGTAAGTAACAATGCGATCCACATGGCTGGTTTTGCCAGAGGGGAGAATGCGCACCTCATCCCCGGGTTTGATGGTGCCTGAGGCGATCTTGCCGCTAAACCCGCGGAAGTCCAAATTGGGTCGGTTCACCCACTGAACGGGCATGCGGAACTCTTGGGCCGCACCTGTGTTTTGATCCAGATCGACACCTTCTAAATGCGCCATCAGCGTTGGACCACTGTACCAATTGGTGGCATCAGATTGGGCCGCGATATTATCGCCTTTGAACCCAGAGATTGGGATTGCGGTAAATGCCGTGATCCCAATGCTGTTTGCAAATTCGGTATACTCGGCAACGATGGTATCAAACCTCGCCTGATCATAATCGACCAAGTCCATTTTATTGACGGCCAGAACGATATTCTTAATACCGAGCAGGTGACACAAATAACTATGGCGACGCGTTTGCGTTAAAACGCCCTTGCGCGCATCAATCAGGATCACGGCCAATTCCGCTGTGGAGGCACCCGTGACCATGTTGCGCGTGTATTGTTCATGGCCCGGTGTATCCGCCACAATGAACTTACGCTTTTCGGTGGCAAAGAAACGGTAGGCCACATCAATTGTGATGCCCTGCTCCCGCTCTGCGGCCAATCCATCGACCAGCAGCGCAAAATCAATCTCTTGGCCCTGCGTGCCCACTTTTTTGCTATCGGCTTCAAGCTGGGCAAGTTGGTCTTCAAAAATCATTTTGCTGTCATAAAGCAGGCGACCAATCAGCGTTGATTTCCCGTCATCCACGGACCCACAAGTAATAAAGCGCAACAGCGATTTGTTTTGATGGCTTTCTAGGTAGGCATCAATATCCTGCGCAATCAGCGCGTCAGTTTTATAAACTTGATCTGTCATATCCAGCAGCCCCTAAAAATACCCTTGCTGTTTCTTGACTTCCATCGAGGCGCCTTGATCCTTATCGATCGCGCGACCTTGTCGTTCGGATGTCGTTGTCAAAAGCATTTCTTGGATGACGTCAGTTAGGGTCGCCGCCTCAGATTGCACAGCGCCCGTTAGGGGGTAACAGCCCAAAGTCCTAAATCGGATCGATCGCATGGCGGGTTTTTCGCCAGGTTCCAATGGAAAGCGATCATCATCCACCATCAGGATCAAACCATCCCGCTGCACGGTCGGACGTGGCGCCGCAAAATATAGCGGTACGATTTCAATGCCTTCTAAATGGATGTATTGCCAGATGTCCAATTCCGTCCAGTTGGACAGTGGGAAAACACGCATGCTTTCGCCCTTGGCTTTGCGCGCATTATAGAGCGACCAAAGCTCTGGGCGCTGCGCCTTGGGCTCCCATCTGTGTTGGGCGGTACGGAAGGAAAACACACGTTCCTTGGCGCGCGATTTTTCTTCATCCCGCCGGGCACCCCCAAAGGCCGCATCAAACCCATGTTTATCAAGCGCCTGTTTCAACCCTTCAGTCTTCCACATATCCGTATGCAATGCGCCATGATCAAAGGGATTGATCCCCTGTTCCTTGGCCTCTGGGTTTTGATGCACGATCAATTCCATCCCCGCGTCTTTCGCGGCCTTATCGCGCAATTTATACATCTCTTGGAATTTCCAAGTCGTATCCACATGCATCAGTGGAAACGGAGGGGGTGAGGGATAAAAAGCCTTTTTCGCCAGATGCAGCATGACCGCGCTGTCCTTGCCAACCGAATACAGCATAACTGGATTCTCAGCCTCTGACACAACCTCGCGCAGGATCTCAATCGCCTCAGCCTCAAGGTTTGAGAGATGGGTTAACGGCATACGATATCCACTCTACCGAAAAATTTATTAGGAGATAAAGAATTAACCTATCTCGTGAGCGTCGTAAATCATTTCTGATGCTGACATCTAAGCGCGCCCGGTTACGAAAAACGAACTAAGTCGGTTAGCTTCGGGCACGCGTTCCATGGCGCGCAAACCGTTTTGCCAAAACCATGCCCACATTATAGGTAATAACAAATAAAATTGCGGCAGCAATAAAACCTAGCGCCGCCATTTGATCATTGTTTTGAAGCATCACCGCGGCAGCAATCGGCACTGAGGCCAATGGCACGATGATTAAAGTAGCCAATGGATTGGTCAGGCCTCGCAGCTTTCGAGACAGCAATGTTAATTCCAGCGCGCGCATCACCAATTGATGAAAATGAAGCCGATCCGGTTGGTCGATTGGCTTGCCAGAGCGATAGCGGCGAAATATTGAAAATATCATATCCGCAACAGGCCAGAAGAAGATCAACAGCATTGAGAAGGGAGCAATCTCTGGGTGTCTGTTGAGCAACAAAATCGCAATCCATGCCAAGATATGCCCCGTGCAATATGCACCCGCATCCCCCAAAAACAGCTTTCCAAAAGGATAGTTGAAGACCAGCAAACCCAACAATGCACCAATAATCAACAGCAATATATACGAGATTTGATAATCACCAACCGACACAGCAACAGACATGAGGCCAAGTGCAATCACAATAGACACGCCGATCGCCAATCCATTTAAACCGTCGATTAGGTTTAATGAATGGCTGATACCACCGGAAATCAAAAGCGTCAGAATAATCGCGGGGAAAGTGTAAAGCGTTAATATCTCTAAAACCGGAACGCCCATGCGAGGTATCCAAGCCCCAAAAAGCATGCCGGCCAATAAAGCAGAGGCAAAGGACAGAACCAGCCGCATTTTCGCGCTAACATTGAACCCAACATCCTCTCCCAGCCCTCCCAGAAAGACCGGCAGTGCAGAGATGGCAAGAAAAGACACCAAGTTGAACGTCGTTGCGTCTAACGTGAACGCACCAAAAAAGCCGCCTAGTATTACCGCCAAGCCACCGATTCTTGGGGTCGGCAACCGATGAGAGGATTGAACGGCTGCATTGCCGTGGCCTTTGGCCGTGAATTGAATATGCAGCGGCCGGGTTAGGAAAATAACAAATGCGAGACACATCGCTGATGCAAAGGAAGATAAAAGTATCATGTGATTTTAATTACGCCCACCGCTTACCGCCCCACCATATACACAGCACCGCTGGGTTAATCAAGGCTTGCAGGCAAAAATAAGTCTCCCAAAGAGACGCAGAGGCAGAAATGCCGATGGATGTGTTTATTCAATCTAAGACCACAATTTTACCACCTCCGCCCTCCAAGACAAATGAAACAAAAGATAATCTGTGAAGTATCAAACACCTCAAACCTTCTGCTTATTTATCTCTAAACTGAGATTGCAACTTGGTTAATCACGGCTCAATTCAAATACTGAAAACCCATGGCTGTTCAACCAGAGATAGGGGGGGCTACAGTAAATCAATAAACATGAATTCTACTTCAACAAAATCAAAGAGCCAATTTATAGTATTCTTTCGATACAAGTAAATGTATCCAAGCCCGTGTAAATTGCCCTCTTTGGCAAAAGCAATGATATGATTAAAGTTGAAAACTGGCGTAATATGGCGCCATTTGACGCGCCACCTTATGGACTCCATGCTCTCATCCCTTGCGTGAGGGGCGTTAACTATTTTTTTGCGGCAACGCCCATATGTTTCTTTCCCTCCGGGAAAGAGACGGCTTCATTCAAACTTTCTGAGCAGTCAAACCACTCTTAATATTATCATTTTGAAACTTAATGCGTTGAGCCGCATAACGCATAGGTTACACTTGATCAAATGCCCTAGATTGCTGCTCTGCCTTTAGTGACATCACTTAACCTTGAGTCAGCTTTAACCCATTTGACGCCGCGACAAAATGCGGGTTGTCCATAACCTCTTTGCCATATTCGAGTTCTTCAAATGTATCGATCCTATACACATTGCCGCCTGCCCCTTTAAGAACTGCATGCGCAGCGCCCGTATCCCATTCCATCGTACGACCAAGACGAGGGTACAAATCCGCTGCGCCGCGCGCGATAAGACAAAACTTCAAAGATGACCCCGCGCTTTTGGATTGAACAGGATTATATTTTCTCAAAAAAGCCTCTGTTTCCTCATTAGAGTGCGAGGCCGATTTTACCGCGGTAATCTTCTGCCCATCCACAGCGCGACAGCTGATCTGCGCAATCTGTCCACGCCTCTCAACGCGGCTTGCATCGCTTTCTACATAAGACAAACCGTCAAGATCACGATAAAATAAATCACCACTCACTGGCACATATACCACGCCCAACGCAGCTTTACCCTGCACGATCAGCGCAATATTAACGGTAAATTCTCCAGTTTTTTTTATGAATTCTTTCGTGCCGTCCAACGGATCTACCAAGAAGAATATCGCATCTCTCAGCCGATCACCCTCAGCATAAGTTTCCTCAGAGACAATGGGAATATCTGGCACAAGCTCAGCGAGCGTGGTCGCGATTGCCTTATCTGCCCGCAAATCAGCCAGCGTCAAAGGGCTTTCATCGCTTTTAATCTGAATACCGAAATCGCTTTGAGCGTAGACATCTAAGATTTCAAGCCCCGCCAAAACCGCGGCTTTGCGCATCGAAACTACTAAATCTGGGTATTTTTCTTTTAGGCTACTGATCGACATCGCGGCGCTTTCTGCTTTTGCTCATCTTGAACAAGCGTTAATGTCGTTTTCTTTTAGTTTTGCAAGAGGTTGCGCATGCATTTCCAAGATCAAATCAACCATGGCCGATAAAATTTATCGAGCAGGGCGCGTTTCATGCGCATCAAGCCAACCAAATATCTTATTTTTGGGATCGCCCGCTCTGATCGGTGCAAACCCATCACGACAACGCCTATGATTGGGCAGTCGCAGGCTGTCTAAGCCTATGCCCTGCAAAATCCGAATTCTCCTTATAGGCGAAAGCCCTAAAACCCATAAGTTTCATCAGGTAAATCGTTTTTTTGTTTGCAACCACCGCCATCCTAACGCCCCTCAGGCATAGGCTGAAGCTGACCATAAACTAAAAAGTTACTGCCTGCCCAAGCCGGGCCGATTCTTGCGCAGCTTGCCCCATACGCACAGCCCAAATGCCATCGTTCAAACTTACTTCCACCGCGCGTCCTTGTCGCACAACCGCTAAAAACCGCTGATGCTGATAAAAGGTGGATCCATTGTGATCCCCTGCCTCTAGCAAAGCCGGATCAACCGGAATTTCAAGCTCTTCGCGCAGGCCAGAATGGCGCGGTGAAATTACCAGCTTTGGATCGGGGGCGCGCTGCGATTGGTTCATCCAAAACCGCGTTGGTCCGGGCACGAATGCCTCGATCTTGCCGCGCGGACCCACCACGGATATTTCTTCCTGAAAATGCGCCCCTTCAGCAAACATACACAATTCTAGCAGTGCCTTCGTACCATTTTCGAAATCCACGATCACATAACCATGATCCCAAATATCAGGAACGGCGCCTGCATAAGTTTCGTCTAAATGGTTCACAGCCTGACCACCGCTAGCCATGATCCGCGTTGGATTAGATCCGGTCAACAGGCGCATCAGGTCAAAAAAATGGCAACATTTTTCGACAAAGGTGCCGCCACTATTGGCATTAAAACGGTTCCAATCACCGATTTTTTCCAAGAAAGGAAATCGGTGCTCGCGGATGCTTAACATCTTCAAACCGCCTGTCACGCTTTCAAAGCGATCTTTCAAGGCCGCAATGGGCGGCATGTAGCGATATTCCATAGCCACCCAGACAGGCGCGCCATAGTGGGTTTTAAAAGCCTCGACGCGGGCCAAATCCTGAGCATTGGTGAATAAGGGCTTTTCAACCAAAACGGGGCGCGCCGGATAGTCAGCGATGCGCTCTAATTGCTCCAAATGAACATGATTGGGCGATACGATCACCAAACAATCCAGATCCTCACGCGCCAAAAGCTGATCCAAACTCTCAACAAACACCGCATCGGGGGCGAGGCGTTGCGCAGCCACGCGCATCGCTGCATCAGGTTCAAAAATTGCCACCACAGCCGTTGCGGGCAAAAGAGCTATATTGCGCAGATGTTCTTGCCCCATCATACCACAGCCTATAATCCCATAGCGGGTTATATCTTGCATTCTGTCACCTTATTTTATGCGCGCCACATAGCGCGCTACGTTCGTGTCAATCCAATTTTGAGAATATTCAACCGTCTCACCTGTTTGCGACCGGCTCAACCGAGCCGCAAAAAGGCACGGCGTACCGGGCGTTGGTTCAAACCCATCTGGTGCCCATTGCGGCACCGGCTCTAGCCCCAATTGATCTTCGGCTTCGGTAATCCAAAGCTTGAGAACATTCCGGTAATAAAGATAAAGCGAATGAGACAATTCGCTTGTGCTAAGCTGCGCCGCTTGATCCCCATCCAACCAAATTTCTTCAAGCACCGCCGGCTGCGCGTTAAGCGATCTTAACCTGCGAATGCGATAGGCCTTCGGCGCTGGCCCAAAGGCTGGAAATGCAGCGGGCTTTGGCAATAAATCAACACTCAAAACCCGCGCAGTTGGCAAACCCCCGCCATCGATCAGCTCAACACGGAAGAAAGAATAAACCGAATTGGGCGTGGCGCCCGTTTTCACATAATTTCCTGAGCCTTGACGCTTCTCCAAAAGCCCTTTCGCATTCATATCATCCAATGCTTTGCGCAACGTGCCCACTGAAATCTCCAATTCAGCAGCCATTTGCCTTTCCGGTGGCAAACGTGCGCCATCCAAATACCGCCCCGCCGCAATATCGCGGATAAGCATTTCGCTTATCTGAACATAGGTCGGCAGTACGGTTTTCATCGGTGTTTTGCATCCGCCTTACAAAAATTGATATACTATTGATTTACATAAACTCAGGTGTTACGCAAGGCGCAAAAGACAAAAAGGATCCCTGAAATATGACCATCGTCCCCATCACGTCAAAAGAATTAGACGCGGTCGAAGTCTCCTGGTTTTCCGCGCTTTGTTCAGATGATTTTCAATATCTTGGCGTTCCTGATGGCACGCTGCGATCCTCATGGGGGCATTGCAGTGACATTGTTAAAAAAGCCGAAGCGCAGGGTTTTCGGAACATTCTATGCCCCTCCTCGTATCAAGTTGGCCAAGATACGCTGAGCTTTGTCGCCGGCTGCGCTCCGATAACCGAAAAGATCAACCTGCTGGCCGCTGTACGATGCGGAGAAATGCAACCCATCATGCTGGCGCGCACGATTGCCACGTTAGACCATATGCTGGAAGGGCGCCTTACGGTGAATATCATCAGCAGCGATTTCCCCGGTGAAAAAGCAGACAGTGCGTTTCGGTATCAACGCTCGCGTGAAGTTGTTGAAATTCTCAAACAAGCCTGGACGCAAGATGAAATCAACTATCAGGGCCAAGTGTATACGTTTTCCGGTCTCACCACAGATCCGGCAAAACCCTATCAGACCGGTGGGCCTTTATTGTATTTTGGCGGTTATTCTCCCGCCGCGCTGGAATTATGTGGGCAACATTGCGATGTATATTTGATGTGGCCCGAGCCAAAAGAGCAAATCGCGGAGCGTATGCGCGCCGTCAACGCGGTTGCCGAACGCTATGAGCGCAGTTTGGATTACGGATTGCGCGTGCATGTGATCGTGCGCGATACTGAACAAGAAGCGCGCGAATATGCGCAACACCTGGTATCAAAGCTTGAGGATGATGCTGGCCGTGCCATTCGCGAACGGGCGCTAGACAGCACATCGCTAGGCGTGGCGCATCAAGCTAAAAATCGCGATCTTGCGGATATGGAAGGCTTTGTTGAACCGCATCTTTGGACAGGTGTGGGCCGCGCCCGCTCGGGCTGTGGTGCCGCGATTGTTGGTTCAACCGACCAAGTCTTATCTGAACTTGAAGCCTATCAAAAAATGGGAATCCGCGCCTTTATTCTTTCTGGATATCCGCATATGGAAGAATGCGAACATTTTGGAACCCGCGTTATGCCGCAATTGAACACCTGTTCCTTGCCACAAGCCTACGGTCGGCAACCAAGCACAAACCCATTAACACCCCTCGGGGCAGGAGAGCGCCGCTAATGCAACGCATTGATCTTACATCTTCTTTAAGCCTGTCGCGGGTTATCTATGGCATGTGGCGCTTGGGCGATGATTCTGACACCAGCATAAATCACATCCGCAACAAGATCGCAGCCTGCTTAGAGCAGGGCATCACCACCATGGATCAGGCCGATATTTATGGCGGCTATATGGCTGAAGAATTGCTTGGGCAGGCTTTGCAAGGAACCGATCTGCGCAATAAAATCGAAATCGTTACCAAATGCGATATTGTGGCGCCCGTGGGTCGGTATGAAACCGCATCGGTGAAATATTACGATACCAGCCGCGCACATATTCTGGCCTCGGTCGATCATTCGCTCCGCCTGATGGGGGTTGATCACATCGATTTGCTTTTATTGCATCGCCCAGACCCTTTGATGGACCACCTGGAAACCGGCGCCGCGCTGGATGAGCTGGTGGCCAGCGGCAAAATCCGCAGCGTGGGTGTGTCCAATTTCAAACCCTATGATTGGGATTTACTTCAATCCGCGATGAAGCAAAAGCTGACCACCAATCAAATTGAACTCAGCGTTCTTGAACATAACGCGCTGACAAATGGCGATGTAGCGTTTCATCAACGTCTTGGCACGCCGCTGATGGCGTGGTCGCCTTTGGCCGGCGGACGCCTGTTCCAAGATGCCCATGCTGACGTGTTGTCGGTGCTTACTGCGATTGGCGCAAAGCAAGGCAAAGCCGCCGACGCTGTGGCAATCGCGTGGCTTTTGGCGCATCCTGCCAATATCCTTCCTGTTATGGGCACCAACAATATGCAGCGCATTCAATCGTTGTCAGATTGCACCGATATCGCTTTATCGCGCGAAGAGTGGTTTGAAATCTACACCGCCGCTTTAGGGCATGAGGTGGCTTAATGAGCAACGCGGTCCGGCCCTCAGACGCATCCAACACGCCGCTTGACAGCGGTGCGTTTCGCTCGGCTTTGGGGCGCTTTGCAACGGGTATCACGATTATTACATGCTCGCATGACGGGCAGCCCATGGGCATCACGGCCAACAGCTTTGCCAGCGTATCGCTGGATCCGCCGCTGGTCCTTTGGTCGCCGGCAAAAGCCTCGCGCCGTCACCTCGCCTTCAGCAAAGCAACCCATTTTGCAATTCATATCTTAGAAGCGGGTCAAGAAGCGCTTTGCCATAGCTTTGCGCGACCAGGAGACGGCTTTAAAAACCTTGAATGGCAGGCAGGCGCACAAAATGTGCCTTTGTTTCCTGGCTGCTTGGCCCGTTTTGAATGCAGTTTATACGCACAACATGACGCGGGCGACCATACAATCATTATCGGACATGTGGACCGTTTTGAAAAAAATGAGGGCACACCACTCGTGTTCAGCCAAGGGGCTTATCTGAAAACCCGCGCGTGAAGACGGTTTACGCCTTGCGCGAACGGCCCAATCGCACTCTGCTTTTGGGCCTTTAACATCAGTTTCATCCTTGAGAGAAAATGCGCCTGTGGCACTGCTGTTTCACTGCCAGCGCCAATACCCGCTGTCAAACCTGTAAAATAAGGCAAGGGCGCGCCCGATATTTGCCATTGAGACAGGCTTTGCCATTCACATAAAACACAGGATCGGCTTCGAGTGCCAGGGGCGTTTACCGCCAGGGCGGTGGCGTTTTGCTCAAGAATGCGTCTATTCCCTGCGCCGCTTCTACGCCTTCCCAAACATCCGCCAGCGCCGAGATCGTATGTTCAATAATCGCATCATCAATCGGTTGGCCCAGTTTCCGCGCCAAGCGTTTGGATGCAGCCACCGCGCCGGGCGCCACCTGTAAATACGGGCTGATTTCAGCTTCAAGGCGCGCTTCGATCGCCTCTGCGGGAAGATAATCGGCGATTAAATCCAGATCTTTTGCTTCAGCCGCGTCAAAAATCTTGGCGGACATGAACACGCGGCGCGCCTTACCCTCGCCCATCCGCGCAATCACATAAGGGCTTATGGTAGCCGGAATAAGCCCCAAACGCGTTTCCGTCAGGCCGAATTTTGTGCTGTCTTCCGCGATCGCAACATCGCAAATAGCCGCCAACCCAACCCCGCCGCCATAGGCGCCGCCCTGCAAAACACCAATGAGCGGTTTCGGCAAAGTGTTGAGCTGTTTCAGCATCTGTGCCAATTTATGCGCCTCAGCCATCCGCCCTGCGCGATCCGCGGCGATCTGCGCCTTCATCCATTCCAAATCACCGCCGGCGCAAAACACGCGCCCACGACCGCGCAACACTACCACGCGCACAGCGTCCATAGCGCTCACTGTTTGGGCAAATTCAAACAGATCGGCAATCATCTGGCCGGAAAATGCGTTGCGCTTTTCAGGCCGGTTCAACGCGACGGTCAAGACGCCACGCGCATCGCAGGAAAGATCGAGCGTTTCAAATTTAGGCAGTTTCATGCACCAACCCCTTTGCCATCTGAGCCGCTTTTTCCAATTTTATCAGATCAAGGCCGGTTTCAAACCCCTGCGATTGCATCAAAGCTGCAACCGCCTCAGTGGCAACATTGCCTTTCGCGCCCGGCGCATAGGGGCACCCGCCTAGGCCGCCAACCGCGGCGTCAAACACCCGGATCCCATGCCCCAGCGACAGCGAGATATTTTCAAGCGCCCGTTGATTAGTATCATGGTAATGCCCGGCTAAGGCACTTGCCGGTACGCTGTCAAGAACCGCCTGAAGGGTTTTATCCAAGCGCTCAGGCGTGGCCTGACCAATCGTATCGCCCAAGCTAATTTCATAGCATCCCATGTCAAACAACGCCTGTGCAACCCACGCTGTGCGCTGCGGTGACACCGCCCCCTCATAGGGACAATCGGTGATACAAGACACGTATCCCCGCACCGGAATGCGCGCGGCTTTCGCCGCCGCCATCATCGGAATGAACCGGGCAAGGCTGTCCTCGATCGAGCAATTAATATTGGCTTTGCTAAAAGCCTCGGAGGCAGCGCCAAAAATAGCAATCTCATCTGCCAAGGCATTTTTTGCCGCCTCAAACCCCTTCATATTCGGGGTCAATGCCGTATAGCTTATGCCCGGCACACGGGTCAGTCCAGCCATCACCTGCGCGGCATCAGAAAGCTGCGGCACCCATTTTGCCGAGACAAAGCTGGTAACTTCGATTTTGGACAGCCCGCTTTCTGATAGCGCATTCACCAATGCAATTTTATCCGCTGTCGCAATTGGTGCAGCCTCATTTTGCAGCCCATCCCGTGGACCCATTTCAAACAGAGTGACCCGCTCGCCCATTTATCCCTACACCGCTTATCACCCGTCTCTGATGCGGGCATGCCAATCTTGCCCGCTAACGCCCAAGAGCGCAAACCTATTTCAGCAATTATCCATGACAAACCAAAAATTGAGATTGTGCTCGAAGCAGCAACCGGTCACAAAGCGGGAAGAGAAATAAATAGAGTGATAGAATGATTGAGGAACAGCCCGGACTGTTGGCGCAGATTCGCGATAAATTTGCCCATGTCGATAGCTGCCCGTTTACCGGCCCACGCGTGTTTTTCGAAAATGCAGGCGGCGCCTTAACGCTAAAATCAACCGTTGAAACATCTGCAAAATTTGCCGCTATCCCCGACAATCAAGGGCGGGATAATCCGGCCAGCCATGCGCTCATGGCGATTATAAAGAAAGCCAAAGATCAATCTCATGTGCTGTTCAACGCACCAGATGGTCAATTTTTTGTTGGGGAAAGCGGCACTGAATTATTGTTTCGTATGGTGCGCACGGCCGTGATGGCCGCGCCTGAGGGCGGCGTTGTTCTGGGATCCAGCGTAGAGCACCCTGCCTCGCGCAGCGCCGCGCAGCATTGGGCAAAGGCGACAAACCGTCCCTATATAAGCGTGCCCCATAATCGTGAAACCGGCGCGGTTGAGGCGGCGGATTACGCAGCCCATGTGACACCCGATACGCGGGTTGCCACCATTTTGCATACCTCCCCCGTGACCGGAATGGGAATGAATGTTGCGGCTATTTCAGCAGCAATACGCGCCGTGGCGCCCGAGTGTTTTATCATCGTTGACGGGATTCAACATGCGGCCCATGGCGCGCTAAACCTTGCCAGCTATCAGGTCGATGGATATGCGATTTCGCCCTATAAAATGTTTTCGCGCCATGGGTTTGGGTATGGGTGGATTTCTGATCGTTTGAGCAAGCTTGACCATGAAACCTTGTTAAACGGCCCTGCAGAAAATTGGGAACTTGGCACGCGCGATACCGGCGCCTATGCCACAATTTCAGATATTGTTGACTATTTGGATTGGTTGGGCTGTCAGTTTAGCGATAGCGGCGATTTGCGCGTACGGCTCGAAGCCGCTTCACGGGCCATTCAGCACCACGAAAAAGCGCTGACAGATGCCATTTTATATGGGTCTGATAATTTGCCTGGTATACGAGACATAGATGGGATTGAAGTTATTGGTGGCTATGAAAACCCGCGCCGCGAGGGCTTGGTTGCGCTGCGGGTTACCGCGCAGGCCTCAAGCGATGTTGTTGCTGCGCTGAACAGCGCCGGTATTCGCACCCATACCCGCAAAGCCGATCATTATTCGGGCAATATCTTATCCCCGATGGGGTGGTCCGATTGCATCCGCATATCGCTGTGCCACTATAATTCCAAAAGCGAAATCCGCCAATTGCTATCGGCGCTGAAAGAGATCACAGAGACCGCGAACTGATTTCTACCCCCCGGGCGCAGACCACGCGAGGGAGGGCAGAAATCAACTCTGCGTTATTCGCGCCAACGCTTATTCAGATGATCGACGATCTGATCGCGCGCCTGGCGATAGGAGGCCATTTTCACCTCGCGACTTTCGCCCAATTCCGTCGGATCCATTATCGGCCAATATTCAACCTCTAGATGAAAAAAGCGGGTTAATTCCAAAGCACGTTGCTGGCTTGCAGGCGATAGAGCCACCACCAAATCAAACGCGGAAAGGTGATCGCCCCCCTGCGCCATTTCATCAAAACTGCGGGTGCGGTGACGCGACAGCTCAACGCCAATTTCTTCGCAGACGCTGATCGCAAATCCGTCAATTTCAAGATCATTCATCACGCCTGCCGATTGCACATAAATTTCAGTGCCGTAGAGCTTCTTCATAATGCCTTCCGCCATAGGAGAGCGCACGGCGTTATGGTCACAACAAAATAAAATAGATTGAGGCAGAGTATCCGACATATTATTCACCCCCAAAATGCAAAACGCAAATAAGTGTAAACAAGCGGCGCGCCGTATCATTATCAATTTCGGCCTTATCAACCAACCGCTCGCTCAGAATCCGCGCACCTTCATTATGAATACCGCGACGGGCCATATCCACGGTTTCAATCTGGCTGGGAGGCATATTCTTCACAGCATCATAATAGCTTTCACAAATCGCCCAGTAATCCTTGACCACCTGACGAAACGGAGAAAGCGACAGGTGAAATTCGGCCACTTTCACCTGCGTTTCAGTGCCCACATCAAAAACCAAGCGTTTTTCTTTAATTGAAAGACGCACGCGGTACGGCCCGGGAGCAATATCGCGCTGGCCGCGCGCCGGCAAAACAAAGTTATTTTGTTCTAACAGATCAAACATAGCCACGCGGCGCTCTTGTTCAATCTCCGGTGTGGGAACCGGCAGATTTTGATCGTCGATCTCTATATGCACAATATGGGTCATGAGACATCCATCACACGTTGGTAGTTGCGATTGCAAAAACGGGCAGAGCGCGTGCAGTCAATGACAAGCCTACCCCTTACTCGTTATTGAATTTTAATCGGATCAGATCCGAAAGGCCAGAGGAGAGACAGCCACTTAATCAGCCCCATCATTCAATTTACGCAGCCGTGCCGTGACCGACAGCGCATGCGCCTGCAAGCTTTCCGCGGTCGCCAAAATTTCAGCCGCTGGCCCAATGGCGCGTAACGCCTCTGGGTGCATCATCGCAAGCGTGGTGCGTTTGAGAAAATCCATCACAGATAGCCCACTGCTGAAACGGGCAGAGCGGGCGGTGGGCAAAACGTGATTTGGACCGCCAATATAATCGCCAATGGCTTCGGGCGTCCAACCGCCCAAAAAGATCGCCCCTGCATGAGTAATCTGTGCGCTCAAGGCTTTTGGATCTGCCACACATAGTTCCAAATGTTCCGGGGCGATGCGATCGCTTAATACAACCGCCTCACGCAGGCTGGACACGGTGATGATCGCGCCAAAATCGCGCCAGCTGGCCGCGGCGATCTCGCGCCGCTCAAGCGTTTTAAGCTGGTTTTCCACCGCACCGGCAACCGCAACGGCAAATTCTGGATCATCCGTGATCAATATAGATTGCGCGTTTGCATCATGTTCGGCTTGGCTTAACAAATCCAAGGCGATCCAATTGGGATCATTTTCAGCATCCGCGATCACCAATATTTCGGAGGGGCCTGCGATCATATCAATGCCCACCTTTCCAAAAACGCGGCGCTTTGCGGCGGCAACATAGGCATTGCCTGGGCCAGTAATCTTATCAACAGGCGCGATCGTTTTGGTCCCATACGCAAGGGCAGCGATCGCTTGCGCACCACCAATGCGATACACCTCATCGACACCGGCGATTTTACAGGCCAGCAAAACCAGCGGATTTAAGATCCCCCCCGGGCAAGGCACCACAACGCTTAGGCGGCCCACCCCGGCTACTTTTGCCGGAATCGCGTTCATCAAAACCGAAGAGGGATAGCTTGCAAGCCCGCCTGGAACATACAGACCGGCCGCTGATATAGGCGTCCAGCGCCAGCCTAATTCAGCGCCCGTACTATCGGTCCAATAGGCATCTTCAGGTTTTTGCTTTTCGTGATAGGCGGTGATGCGCGCCGCGGCCAATTCCAAGGCCGACCGCTCTTTTGCACCAACCTGCGCGCAAGCAGCTTCAATTTCTGCCGCAGAAATTTCCAACTCCTCTGCGCGCAGCGCAACCCCATCATATTTTTCGGTTAAGTCCAGAACCGCAGCATCACCGCGCTGTTGCACATCCGCGATGATCCGCGCGACGGTGCTATCAACATCCGGGCTGTCTTCGCGTTTTGCGGATAAAAGCGCCGTAAAATTCTTTTCAAAATCTGCGTCTTGAGTGTCTAGAAAAACTGGCATTTTGCGCTCCTACTTTCGCATAGCAATTAGCGACTCTTAGGCCAAGCCTCAAGCCCAAGACGGGTTTAAACGCTATGAGTAGGTATGTGACCCGAGGGCGCGATATAAGGTTTGGTGACATCGCGAAGCGATATCTCGAGCGCCGAAATTTGTATTTTGATCGCTGCAGAGCCAGAAAATGTAAGTTGAACATCTTCCGAGGCGCCTTCACCCTCTTGATAGGACAGGGACAAAAGCGCCAAAGCGGCCTTGGGGGTGCTGCGATCAATCCCGATCGAGGCAATATGGCGCACGTGATCAATCACCAGCAATGATTGCACGCGTTCGACGGGGCGGTTTTGCTGTTGTGCATGGTCTTTATCTTCCCAGCGAAATCGGTTGAGCAAAACTGCCAATTGCCGATGTTGCTTGCGCCATTTCATTTCAGAAACCGGCACCACGGCATCCTGCAAAAAGGCTGACATCACCTCAATATCTGCCGGATCAATTGCCCCGATATATAAAGGCTTTTCAACGCCGTCTTGAAAGCGGGCATCCTGCGTCATCAGGATGAAATCCTTTCCACTTTGGCCCCAACAGCTTGCAGTTTTGCCTCTAATTTCTCATAGCCGCGATCCAAATGATAGACCCGGCTCACCACAGTTTCGCCTTCCGCCGCCAGACCTGCCAGAATCAAAGACACTGAAGCACGCAAATCAGTGGCCATGACCGGCGCACCCTTTAAATGATCCACGCCGGAAACCTTTGCCACCCCGCCTTGCACATCAATCTGCGCGCCCATGCGCATCAGTTCAGGTGCATGCATAAACCGGTTTTCGAAAATGGTTTCCTCTAATACGCTGGTGCCTTTTGCCGTGCATAAAAGCGCCATCATCTGCGCCTGAAGATCCGTTGGAAACCCTGGAAACACTTCCGTTTTTACATTCACACTCTTCAAAACATCGCTGCGCCGAGACACCTGCAGACCGCCTGTAGTTTCAACAACATCCACCCCGATCGCATCTAATTTTTCGCAAAATGCAGAGAGCAAATTGATCCGCCCCCCCAATAATTCAACTTGCCCCCCCGCAATCACTGGCGCCAGCATATAGGTGCCCAGCTCGATACGATCGGTCACAACGGGATGCGTGGCGCCATGCAACCGTTCAACGCCTTGGATGGTGATGGTTTCACTACCGCCGCCGTCGATTTGCGCCCCCATTTTGCCAAGACAGTCAATCAAATCAACGATCTCGGGCTCGCGCGCGGCATTCTCTAAAACCGAAACGCCCTTGGCAAGGCTGGCCGCCATGATAAAATTCTCAGTCGCGCCAACCGAGGCAAATCGCAAGCGATGCCGCGCCCCGCGCAACCCACCTATTGGCGCTTTGGCATGCAAATAGCCCTCTTTCAAATCGATCTCGGCGCCCAGCGCTTCCAGCGCGCTGATATGTAAATCCATCGGACGCGCGCCAATCGCGCAGCCCCCCGGCAGCGATACAACAGCCTGCCCAAACCGCGCCAAAAGCGGCCCCAGCACCAGATTTGAGGCGCGCATTTTACGCACAAGATCGTAATCTGCCGTCAAATTGCCAATATTATGCGAAGATAACGCCACCACCAGCCCCTCATTCATGCTGGAGACTTCTGCCCCGAACGAGCGCAGCAAAGCTGACATCGTTGCGATATCAGATAAGCGCGGTGCATTGGTCAGGGTCAGGGGTTCTTCGCTTAGCAAGGTTGCCGGCATCAAGGTTAAGCAGGCATTTTTTGCCCCTGCAATTGGAATTGCGCCATGCAAAGCGCCATTTCCAGTGACCAGAATTGAATCCATATTTTATTCCTTTTTGGCGGGCTGAGCCGCGGTTTCAACCGGCTTCCCCGCTTTGGCTTTCGCCTGCGCTTTGCGTTTCGCCAGATTTGATTTCAGCGCCTGTTTTAAGCGCTGATCGCGCTGCTCAGCGCCAGATCCGGTTCCAAAAGCTTTGGGTTTCTGCGTCATGGCGCCTGCTTACATCATCAAAGAAAACGCGTCTAGTTTTGACTTGCGTGGCAGATGATTCCCGTCTAATCACGCGCAGGCAGTTGCTGTAGTAGCTCAGTGGTAGAGCACTCCCTTGGTAAGGGAGAGGTCGGGAGTTCAATCCTCCCCTACAGCACCATAAATTTCACGCAAAAAAGATTTATAATACTAGTGATTTAGCTAGATGACCAACGCGTGTGTGATTTGGACATCGGGGCAATAAACTGCACGGAATTGCAGAGCAATTGGTTACGGTTTGCGCACAGGGGTAAAAAAGCCCTGGCTTGATGTTTTGGCGACTGATTCATAATTTTACCGTCATTTTTGACAATATTTTTAAGGGTTTGCGAAAAACCCTTAAAAACTAGAAAAAAGCCCGCTTGCGCGGGCTTTTCTTTATTCTTTAGAGATACGCTTAACCTTGCAGTAGG
>ENA-ORDA01000035-ORDA01000035.1-marine-metagenome-genome-assembly--contig:-NODE-35-length-127396-cov-6.275772_pt1 | contig 127396 bp, 95 predicted proteins | sample MGYA00237778_ERZ508506 | MGnify/ENA primary metagenome ERZ508506 (study PRJEB26177, sample SAMN06267891) | marine metagenome | isolation source: Monterey Bay, California, USA | place: Pacific...
AAGCGCCGCACCCGCACTGGGAACGACGGCTAACCAACCTGGAAATACAGTACTTTCTGAAAACGTGATAACGCTAATCGCGCACAGCGCGAGCCCTAATGATCGCAATAGTTGTCGGGAAAACTCGGTAAGCCGGTAGCTTCGCCAGAATTCTAGGGCCAGAGCACCTAGCGCAAACTGCCAAACTCGAAAAGGCAAAAGGTAAAAGCTAGCCGCGCTATCAATGGGAGTGTAATAAACACAGCAGACGAAGCTGAGAAGGCAGAGTGTGACAAGCCCCAATTTGTAAAATCTACGTGATGTGTTGGTCATTAAAACGATGAAGGCGGGCCAAAATAAATAAAACTGCTCCTCCACCCCCAGTGACCATAAGTGCAGTAGCGGTTTAAGTTCTGCGCTCGCGTCCCAGTAGCCCGATTCAAAATAAAAAATAAAATTTGCGGCACTGAACACCGAAGCTGCTGCGGAGAGTGCAAAGGCGCCCAGCGCATCCGGTTGTAATATCAATATTGAGGCTATTGCTGTGGCGCCCACGGTTGCCAGTACGGCGGGAAGCAAACGGCTTACCCGACGGGCATAAAAATCTGAAAAACTGAAACTGTCTGTTTCAACTCGGTCACGGATCAAGCCAGAAATCAAAAATCCTGAGATGACAAAAAAAATATCAACGCCAACATAGCCGCCATCAAATCCAGAAATTTTCAGATGAAATAAAACAACCGCGAGCACTGCCATGGCTCGCAAACCATCAATATCTGGGAGATAAGTGAGGCGGCGCTCAGTTTTTGACATGGGAACCGTGCTCAGATGATCGATTCGTTACTTTGTGGCATTGGAGCTGCATCAGTCACCTTAACGTCCATCATTGTGGCAACCCCATCTAATGCCTTAACGATCTGATTCTGCTGCTCCGAGGGCAGCCTGTTGAAGCGGTCAACAAACTGGTCTTGCAGAGGCCGCGGCGCTTTGACGCAAATCGCCGCTCCCGCATCTGTTAAGGTCACTATGACGCGACGACGATCGGTGACGCTGCGGCACCGCGATACCAAACCATTTTTTTCCAGTCGATTTAAAATAGTGGTCACTGTCGCCAGACTGAGGCTTGCGGCATGCGCAATCGCTGACACCGTGGGATCGCGCAGCGCATTTACGGCTTGGATAATGATTAGCTGCGATGTTGTGAGCCCTGATTGCTTCTCGAGTTTACGCGAATGCAGATACGTGGCTCGAATAATTCGCCGCAAGGAGGTTAAGACCTGATTTTCCAAGTCAGACATGATCTTGGCTCTGTTTTGAATCACCGAGGTATAAATTACCCAGTGTGGTTTTTAATGGCCCTAGCCAAGGCTCATAGTGCTTCCACTGCTCAAGCGCAGTAGAGTAAACCGGCTGCCGGACCTGCTCTGAGGACGGGGTACGGACATTGCGTTCGGTTTTATGAAACTCCAAGCAACTTGCTTCAAAGGGCACGCCACAATAATCGAGCATGCGGCGGACTTGTGTCTCTAAGTCGGCCACAACGTCTTCATGCTGAACTCGCAGCACGTGACCCGGTAACACCGTATCCCAATGCGTCATGAGTCGCACATAATCGCGGTAGTAATGGGCGATGTCTTCAAGGTCGTAGCTGAACATTTGTCCCTCTGCGAACAGCTGTTTAAAGCCACTAAAACAGCACGCCATAGGGTCTCTGCGGGCATCAATAATTTTAGCGTTGGGTAGCATCAGACGAATAAGGCCAATGTGCCGAAAGTTGTTAGGCATTTTATCAATGAAGAATGGCGCATCTTGACGGTGAATTCGGGTGTCACGAATATACTCTTCACCAAACTCGCGCAGCTGCTCTCCAGTGAGGTCCGAAAGATTGAAGGGGTAAGTTTGGGCGCCCTCACGTTGCCCCATACGTCGCAACTTTCCGCTTATTGACAGTACGTTGGGAAGTTCTAAGGTGCCATCAATTTGGCTGTGCGATGACAGGATTTGCTCCAACAAGGTTGAACCTGCTCGCGGAAGGCCGACAACAAAGATGGGATCGGCGTCCAAACAACCACTAGAGTTGGCAAATAGGTCTTGGCTACAGGCTTCAATCTGGGCATCACACTCTTGGGTAGTACCTTCGGATCGATATTGAAGCTGAGCATGCTTGAGCTCATTGCCCTTGTTGTAATGTTGAAACGACAAGTCGAACTGCTCTTTGTCTTCAAAAGCCTTGCCCAGCGCAAACTGCAGGAACACGCGGTCTTGCCCGGCCAGCTGGGGATGTTGGTCCAGCTCAAGCATGGTAGTCAGCTCGCTTTCATCAAAGCGATAGGTCTTTAAGTTAGCTAATGAATACCAAGCCTCACAGTGTAAAGGTTGGGCTGCAATAGCCTCGCGATAGGACGCGATGGCTGCGTCAGCTTGGCCGCCCGTTTTTAGGGCGTGTCCCTTTGAGACATGTGTTACCGGATCTTTGGGTAGCTTTTCAAGAATTTGATCAAATAACGTCAATGCAGTTTGGTAGTCGCCTAACTGCATACATTGAATGGCGTAAAGTGATTGCAGCATGGGGCTGCCGGGGTTGCTCGCCATGAGCTCCCGGGCTTCATCTGTTGCTTGCTGGTAGCGCTGTCGTTTGCTCAGCGCCTGAATGTAATCGATGCGCGCCTGATGGTGGGTGGGTTCAAATGCGACGGCGCTCTCGAGTAAAAACTCGGCATCTTCAAGTACCCCATGACGGATCGCAATGTCTGCGAGTAGTCGCATACCTTCGATATTTTGAGGGTTTTTTTGCAAAAAGCTGCGACACAGTCGTTCTGCCTTCAGTAAACGTCCTTCGTGGAGTAAATCAAGGCTGGCTAGCAACGTCGGCGGGAGCCCTTCAAGCCACTGAAGGCGTTCTTGGATTTGCATCAGTCGTTCGGGGGACCGCGCACGGTCTAACAATTTGTATTGCCCTAACCAGCTGGCCTTGAGCGCCGGATTCATATGGCATGCTGTGGCATAGGCACTAACTGCCTCAGGATTTCGTAAGGAGTCACGGTATAAATGCCCCAATTCTTGAAAGGCCCTGCCATAGTTGGGAAAGCGCTCAATCAAGGAAAGCAGTGTTTTTTCGGCGCCTGTTTTTTCTCTGAGGTGCCTGAGGCACACAGCCCGCATGTAGAGCCCCATCTGAGATTGACGGTCGTCTTCCTGCAGCAGGTCTAGAGCCGCCAAGGCATCGGGTATTTGCCCGGCCTGCATGAGGGATTGAACTTGATCTAACCCATCGAGGTCTTTAGTTGTTGCTTCAGTCATTCTGCTTCACAAACAGGTGGTACAAATAAAAAGTGCTCCCGTAGGAGCACTTATAAACGAACTATCTAAGTCGGTTCAAACTCAGAAATCCATTGATACCCGGATACCCGCCGTGGTTGGGGGTGCCAAGGCAAGACGCTCAACGTCATTCACATAGTTAGCACCAGTGATCACCTGTTCGTCAGTTAGGTTGTCAACAAACGCCTCGACCATCCATCGGTCTGCTGTGATACCAGCTGTCAGATTAACCTTGGTCCAGCTAGGAATCTCCATGCTATTGATAGAGATAATGTCGCTGTAGGAGGAATCTGAGAAGGCCACTGAAGGCATAAAGTGACCAATCCAGCCATCACCAATGTTCCACTCATAGCGCGCCCAGAGGTTACCCTGGTAGTTCGGCGCATAAGCAAGCTCCGAACCTACGATCACGTCTGTAGAGGTCGTGTTGTTGGATGTGACCTCGGTATCTAGCAGCGAGAACGCACCACCAATCGTGAGATTGTCAGAAGCTAGCCAGGTGATATCACCCTCTACCCCTTTTACGTCAGCATCGGCTGCGTTGTCAGAGAAGAACAGATTCACAATGCTGGTATCGAAAATGGTGGTTTGCAGGTCGGTAATATCAACCAGGAACAATGCACCGTTAAAACGCAAAGTGCCATCCATCATATCCAGCTTCCAGCCAACCTCCAGGTTGGTGAGTTCGTCAGACGCTACGTCAAAAGGAACGGTGTAACCCGTATCCTTCTGTACGGCACCGCCGGGTCGGTTCAGAACGCCCGTACGGAACCCCTCTGACAACGTGACGTAGTACATGCTGTCATCGTTAGGTGCCCAAGCGAGGGTGACCTTACCAATAACGCCGTCGTCTTCAGCCACGTCCGGAGCATAGATGCTGTTCACGATGCGCTGGTAGTTGGGATCGGAAGGATCAGGTAGGTTGTTGGGTGTATAAACTGGGCTCGCCTCGTAGGGGAAAAAGCCTGAATACGTCCAACGAATCGACTGATCGCCGTCATATAGATCATTAATGTTGGTGCCGAACTTGTTGTAGTCGGAACCGCTCATGTTGTAGAAGGAGGAGTTGGCGCTACCTGCCAGATCCACTTCGTAATCGTAGTAGCGTAAACCACCAGTGATTGTCAGGCTGTCGGAGAGATCGTAGCTAACCTCACCAAAGAAGCCCATCTGCTCATCGGTACGCAAAATATCGTTACGGAAGATAGTATCCGCAGGATAGGGCCCTTCGCCGGGTCGGTAGCCGCCCTGACCGTCATAGGGGTAGTTAGAGTTCGGGGCAAAGCCAAAGCCATTACCCGAACCAGCACCCCAGGCATCGACCAGCTGGTTGCTGGGATACGAGAAATCGACCTGCTCGGTCAGTTCCATGTCGCTGTAGAACGCACCTGCGGTTACCCGAACCCGTGCACTTTGATCGGTGCTGAAGCGAAGTTCGTGAGTTTGGAATTCACTGTCAACCTTGTTAGTCGTGTACAGGTTGGGTGAATAGCAGTTGCCCGTTGGCACGCCGCCGGGAGCAAAGCTGGTGTAGGACACGTAGTAGTCACAGATGTAATAAGGGATGTACTGACCAATAAAGAGATAGTCTGAGTAATCTACGCGTTGGTCGGTTTCACGCTCGGTAAACGCACCGGTGTAAATCACATCAAGCGCACCCAAACGACCTTCAACGGTCCAGTTCAGGCTGGTGTACTCATCTTTGATATTTTCCGCTTCAAAACGCTGGATCTTGTAGTCATCACCCAGGTTTGGATCGGCATAGAATGTGCCATCACTGTCGATTTCCTGGACCATAGCGCCAACGCGTACACTCCAATCATCGTTAACGTTCCACAGTGCACTGATGCGTCCACCGGTGTAGCGGGTGTCGTTGAAGTCATCTTCTACTAGCGCTGAGTTATCGGCGTCAATAAAGTTAACGTTGCTGAGATCGGCGCCTGCCTGAAATCCGCCGCGGAAGCCGACTTCAGTTCCGTTAGAACGCTTGGTACTGCCTGGACGGAATCGCGCACTCTCGCTTACAGAGCGAGTGCCCGCGACATTGTCGATGTAGCCGCCTTTTTGATCGGCATAAATAGATGCGCGAATAGCAAAGTTATCGGTGATGGGCACGTTGATGGTGCCGTTCACGTTGTAGTTCATCTCGCCGTCTTTCATCCAAGATGTGCCGGCCTTGATGTTGCCTGAGAATTCGGTGGTATCAGGCTTGTTGGTAATCAGTCGTACCACACCCGCCTGTGAGCTTGCTCCAAACAGTGTGCCCTGGGGGCCTGCCAAGACCTCTACACGATTCATATCGACAATGTAGACGTCAAGGTTTCGTCCGGGCTGGCTCAAAGGTTGCTCGTCGAGGTACATAGCGACGTTGGGGCTGAGGCCTGCTACGCCCGATGTAGTCAGGTTAGGCGTAGTAGAAGCCACACCACGAATATACATAGTTGACTGGCCTGGGCCTGCGCCACCGGCAGTCACATTGGGTAACTCAATTAGGTAGTCAGAGAAATTGGTAATACCGCGTTGGTTCAGCGATTCTTCGGTCAGTGCAGATACAGCTACTGCAACATCTTGCAGGCTGGCTTCCTGTTTGGTGGCGGTAACGACTACTTCTTCAAGCTGTGCTTGAGCCGTAGTTGCAGCCAGCATTGGCATTAGCGCCGCGCCGACTGCCGTTGCCAATTGGCGACGTTGGAGATTGATTGAATTCCTCATGAGCGGTCCTCTTGATGTGGTAGGGAGATCAAGTTTTGTTTTTTGTCTTAATTTTTTGTTATTTGATTTTAACCCAAAGTAATTTAGAGATGCATCCCCTTATTTTGGGGTAAAAATTGCCTAAAAATCGGTCAATCGAGCAAGAGAAAATAAGGGCCCAGCTCTGGCGAGGAGCGGAACTTTGGTGACATTTAAGCTGCGGTAATGCCGCGGGAGGGGGCTCTTGTGTGGTTAGACCTTCAAAAGTTACCGTGGTAGTGCCCATACAATGCGCTCATCGCGCTTTTGAGGAGCCTCGCTTTCCCTTAATTAAGGGTACTACTGCGTTGGCCCTTTTTAAGGCTCGTTCGCCCAAAAAAAGAGTGAAATGGCCACATTTCGCCGTTTAACCCAGACTACTCAAGCCTCGAGCGTTTATCGTCTGCCAAACTATGCCGTGCAGTGGCTCCTTGCGGTTGGTGCACCCGGAATAGGGTGAGTTGTGACTTGCCCATTTGCTCGTGGAATGGCTGCAGCCGGCACTAGCTGACTTCAACTTTAAGTAGAAAGGTCTCTGTTTAAGGTGCTTCGCACGTATACTGCGCAAAACTGATAATAAGAGATGTTGTATGTCCGATTCAGAAAATCGCCGATTTACCGTTGATCCGGCTGTATTTTACCCCGCTTTGATCCTGTTATTCGGCGCCGTATTTCTGGTGCTTTCTTTGCCAGGTGAAGGTGCCGACCTTTTTTCTGGCTTTCAATCGGCGATTGTAGCGACAGCCAGTTGGTTCTATGTCTTGGTCATTGCCTTGATTGGGGTCATGGTGATTGTCTTGGCCGCATCGCGCTATGGCGATATCAAGCTGGGCCCCGATCACTCTGAGCCCGAGTATGGATTCCTCTCGTGGTTTTCTATGCTTTTTGCTGCAGGAATCGGCATTGGCCTCATGTTTTATGGCATTGCTGAGCCTGTGATGCACTATCTTGCGCCACCGATAGGAGAAGGAGGCACAACCGCTGCTGCGGCTGAAGCGATTCAGCTGGCCTATTTCCACTGGGGTTTTAATGCCTGGGCTACCTACGCAGCCGTTGCTATGGTGTTGGCTTATTTCGCCTATCGCCATGATCTTCCCCTCACGCTGCGTTCCGCGTTCTACCCACTCATTGGCGAGCGAATCTATGGGCCCATGGGCGCAGCTGTCGATGTATTTGCGGTCATTTGTACGACCTATGGTATTTCGGTCAGTCTTGGCTTGGGGGTTTTGCAGATCAACACGGGATTCAATTATCTCTTTGATTTGCCCATTAATGTTTGGGTTCAGGTGGGTCTCATTTTCGGCACCATGGCGTTGGCAACGGTGTCGGTCGTGATGGGCCTCGATGCTGGCATTAAGCGCCTCTCTGAGATCAATACAGTGTTGGCCGTTCTTTTGTTGGCGCTGATTTTAATAGCGGGTCCAACCGCCTTGTTGTTATCTGGCACGCTGCAAAATTTCGGGGGATATGTGGCGAGTCTTATTCCCAAAACTTTAGATTTATACGTTTATGCGCCCTCGGATTGGCTAGGCGGCTGGACCATTTTTTACTGGGGTTGGTGGATTAGCTGGACGCCTTTTGTTGGTGTTTTCGTTGCGAGAATTTCCCGGGGTCGCACGATTCGCGAGTTTCTTGTTGGTGTCACGGTGGTGCCTACCTTATTTATTTGTCTCTGGATGGGGGTGCTTGGAGGTAGTGCAATAGAGCTGATTTCTAATCAGGGCGTCACAGAGCTTGGTACCGCGGTTCAGGAAAATCAGGCGGTAGGGCTGTTTATGTTTCTCGAGTATTTGCCGGGTACCGAGCTGCTCAGCTTGATCTGTTTGGCGATGATTGTGATTTTCTTCGTTACATCAGCTGATAGTGGGGCGATGGTGCTCAACATGCTCAGCGCCCGAGGCAATGACAATACGCCGGTATTGCAACGCACCGTGTGGACACTCGTTATCGCGCTTATTGCCTCCATCTTGTTGGTGGGCGGTGGCTTACAAGCTTTACAGACGGCGACGATCGCCAGCGCGTTGCCCTTTTCCGTCGCTTTATTGGGGGCATTTTGGGGATTTGGTAAAGCCCTGCTAGTTGACGGTGCTAAGCGCCAAGTTGTTCCAATACACCCGCCGGTCGAAGCTGGAGATCCAGAGTGGCGGCAGCGGTTGGCCAATTTGCTCGCCTACCCCGCAGATGCCAGCGTTCAAAGTTTTGAGCGCGATGTGGTTTTTCCAGCCATGCAAAGCTTTGCCGAGGAGTTAAATGGACACGGAATTCGCACCCAAATTGGTGATCATATTGCTGAGGAGGGTATTTTGCGTCTTGAGGTTGCCCATGGCGAAGAGATCGATTTTGTTTATCAGGTAAATTTGCGGGGTCACCCACTACCTGACCAGTCGTTGTCAGGTAAATCCCTGGAAGACATGAAGCAGGATCAGATTTTTTACCGCGCTGAGGTCCACTTAATTGAGGGCGGCCAAGACTACGACATTATGGGCTGGTCTCAAGAGCAGGTGGTGTTAGATATGCTCAACCAATACGAAACGCATTTGCAGTTCCTTCACACCGTACGCTGACAAAGGCCTGCTTAGCGGACAATCTCAATTTCGGTAATGGGCGCTTTCACGCGGTTTGGATTGAGGGCGAGCATCGTTGGTATCTGTCTTTGCAGTTCGGCTTGCCGATTTTCCGGTTCCGGATGTGTGCTGAAGAACTCGGGGGGCCGCTCCTCGCTCAAGCTGCCCATTTTTTGCCAAAGCGTCACTGCCGCTTCGGGGTCGTAGCCGGCACGCGTGGCCAGCTCCATGCCAATAGTATCGGCTTCGGTTTCGGCGACTCGTGAGTTGGGCAGCTCTAAAGCTAGGTTGGCCAATAATGCGGTTCCTGCCATGGCGGTGGCACTGTTATCTGCCGCGACGCCTACAGCGATAACGCCTATTGTGGTTGCCATGGCTCGAGACATGCGCTCGGCGGTGTGGTTCGCTAAAGCGTGGGAAATTTCGTGCCCCATAATTTGAGCGAGCTCGTCGTCGGTGAGCTCCAGCTGATCGATTAAACCGGTGTACAACGCCATGCGCCCACCTGCCATGCACCAGGCATTGACTGTTTCAGGGTCGTCAATGATCGCAACGCTCCACTGCCAATCCTGACTATTTGGAAAGTCTTCCTCGGCGATGGTGACCAGGCGGCCGGTGATACGCCCGACGCGTCCCATAAGATTAGGGTCTGTCGCCAACTTGCCTTCCTCGTCTAAGGCGCCCACCGTGCTTAGATAGGCTGTCTCCGATTCGAGGATTGCGGCCTCTGGTGATATCAGTAAAAACTGATTTCGTCCTGTCGGGCTACTCGCACAGCCGGCCAGTAACAGCGCCATGATAATAAAAGTCGGCAGTTTTAAAGTTGTGCTTGTCATCATAAGTGGCTTCCCTGGAGCTTGGGGTTGGTGTTTGGCATCGCTTCAGGCACTTGGTGTCCGAGGTTTACAAAATGTATACGACTAAGTGGTTGGAGTGTATTTTTATAGCCTTTTTTAACCCGGCTCAGACTCAGCTGCGGCTCGAGTCCGAAGTAAGCCGCGGTAGACGCCGCGAGCGTTAGACGCCCCCGTAACGACTTTGAAAACGTCAGAGGATATGGGCATGTCAACACCGTGCTCCGCTGCTAACTCCATCACGGTGGGGGCACTCTTTACCCCTTCAGCCACCATATGCATGCTGGCAATAATATCTTCAATCGAGCGCCCCTTGGCGAGCTCAATACCCACATGGCGGTTTCGGCTTTGAGGGCTTGTGCAGGTCGCGATCATATCGCCCATACCCGCAAGGCCCGAGAAGGTCTCTGCCCGCCCCCCGAGTGCGGTACCCAGTCGTGTCATTTCTGCCAGGCCGCGTGTGATTAAGGCTGCACGGGTATTATCACCCGCGCCAAGGCCATCACCCATGCCCACGGCAATTGCGATGATATTTTTGAATACGCCGCCTAATTCGCAGCCTATGTGGTCGGGGTTTGTATAGACCCGAAAAAGCCCGACATTTAACACCGGCTGCAGCCAATGTTGGGGGCTGGGGTCATCGAGCGCGAGTACACCTGCAGCGGCCTGACCGGCGACGATCTCTCTGGCTAGATTGGGTCCTGTCAGCACGCCTACGGGGCGCCCGGGAGCGACTTCTCTGCAGATCTCGGTCATGCGCAAGCGAGAACCGCGCTCTAAACCTTTGGTTAAGCTAATCAGGGGCGCGCCGTCGGGTAAATCTGGAGCGATGTCGGTGAGTACAGATCGAAAATTATTGGAAGGTATGCCCATGACCACAGCGTCCGCACCAACAATCGCCTCAGCCGGGTCGAGAGTCGCTTGTAATTTCGGATTTAGAGGAGCGTCGCCGAGGTAGCGGCTGTTTTTATGGTTGCCATTAATATCATCAACGGTGGCGGCATCTCTCGCCCAAAGCATGATGTCGGCATTGCGTGACACCAGTGAGGCTACCGTGGTGCCCCAACTGCCCCCACCCATGACTGCTATTTTATAAGCCACTGCGCGCTCCATCTCGAATGGTTGGTCTTCCTCGACTCGCAATGGCCGAAGCACGGCTAATTTCAACGCGATAAATCAGTCTGTCTAGGGCTTCTGCCTGCTGTTGTCGAGCTTCAATCCAGTCTGGGCGGGAATGGTCTGTCAGCTTGCGCGAGGCCAAGGTATCCCAAGCATTTTTAAACAGTAATTTAAGGTTTGAGGCTTCGCTGGAGACCCTGCGCTGCAGCAATGCTTGCTTCCCGTAGTTCATACATCGATCGACAAAATCCGACTCATCGATGGTTTCATTGGCTTCAAGGTTTGCGAGCAGGTCGGCGGCAATGCTGTAGGACTCGACGTACATTTGCAGGGTCATATGGGCAACGTGGGGCGTCATCATCGCGAGCAGTCGCCGTGCGCCTTTAACGCCGGTAGAGAGTTCATGTCGCCAGCTGTCATCGATGCGATCTAGTTCAGCTGCAATTTCAGCTTGAAATATCTCCGTAGGGGGATAGAAAAACTCAAATTTATAGAGGTCTCTCAGCTCCAAGACTTCCGCCCAAAATAGGGCTTCTACCTGCTGATCGGGTTCAAATTCGCCGTGCTCAGCAACGGCAATTAACGCCAGTTCGATAATGGCTTTGTTAATGAAAAAGTGAACGATGGTATTTCTATAGTAGCTGGCTACCCCTACATTGGCCGGTTCAATGCCATATACCGTAGTGGGCCCTCCGGTAAATCGGGTGATGATGCCTTCCCCGATCATGAGATCTAAAAGCTTTCCCATGCCTTCTTGCTGTTGACGATCAAAGTCGGGTGACATGCGCAAGGCACTGCTTCTCGCCCATGTCACAATATCAGCGACAGTCTCAGCGACTTCGGTTTCAGTTTGAGCCCGGGGATAGACCCCCAACAGGGCCATAGAAATGACCGCGGGGTAGGTTATGGGCGTAACGCGATTGGCTTCTACAGCCACCTGAAAAGCAATTTTTGATAGCGCCAGTCGATCATCGGGGCTAGGTGGCTCCGGCAGAACAACGGGTTCGCCAAAGTCGACGTAAATTTTGCCCATGGGTCGAGCCAAGCTACGGATGTAACCTACCAGCCAGCCCAGAGACTCAGGGGCTTTGGGCACTCCTGCTTGCTCCCGGGCATACTCCTCGGCATCTCGAATAAGGTCATAAGAGACTGTTACAGGAATAATATGAACGTCCTTAGATCCCGCGCTGTGGCAGCCTTCGATGACATACTTTAAGACGCCGTATTTGGGTGGCATCAATTTGCCGAGGCGTGAGCGTGTTCCTTCAAAGGACCATGTCAGCGGAAAGCGTTTTTCCATGAGATAGCCAATGTACTGTCGAAGCGCTGCCTTATAAACTGGGTTGTCGGCGAAGCTGCGCTTGATAAAGATGCCGCCCGCCCTGCGGCCTAAAAACCCCAGTAGCGGGATGTTGAGGTTAGCGCCAGCAAAAAAATGTGGGATAGGAAAATTGTTGTCAAACAGCAGCTTGGGTACCACAAAGCCGTCGATGTAGGTTTTATGGGTCCACAGAAGTGCTGACGGGTGGTCGCGAACGATACTCCTCACTCGTTCCAGATCTTGAGGGTTATAGTTCAGCGATCTTTCATAGCCTAAACCTAGGCAAAAATTGCAGAACTTGATCCACACATCAAGCCAGAAGCTAGTCGGTATAGAGATCATCTCTTTGAAATACTCATTGAGCTCTTCTGTGATCTCGCCTATTGGCTCGCCGCGCTCGGTGGCAATCGTTGACATCTGATCTTTGAGTATTTGGTTGCTGCGCAGCGACTGCGCAATATAGCGAGGAACCTTGTAGCGGCCTCCCTGTAATTTACGCTCTGTTGCGTCGAGGACAATGGCAGCTTGTCGAGCAATAAAAATTGCAAAGGCTTCGCGGTTGGACGTGGCAGCTATGGCATATTTTCCTGCAAAGCGCCCAGCCATTGTTTCTGTACCATCGGGTGAACCCTTTATCAGGTGCACGCGCTCTGGATGGCGAAAGAGGGTATACCGGGTCCGCAGAAATCCGGGTCTCCGTTCGGGTCCTTGAATTAAATCCCGAAGGCGGGGTCCTGCAGCGACGGCGCCGGCACTGGGCGTCCAGGCGACCCGCAAAGGTGCAACGAGTATGTCGGCACCCTCCGACAGAGCGTTTAGTAGGGGCGTTACCTCCAGGGGCTTTCTGTCGTCTCCCAGAGAAAGCTGAATAATTTGTGCCTCAGCACCTGCCGGTTTATGGGCGCTAATCCAGTCGGTCAAGAGCTGCCCTTCAATGCCTGATGTGGTGTCCAGAAGAAAAATAATGGGCCGTGGATCATCCGGCCATGGCGAAGTTTGCTTAATGATTTCGGGGTAGGCTGTAGCCATCACCAAAAATTACCTTGTTGACGCCAGCTTGGGTTTCACCGACGCCCCACGGAGTTTGCTATTGCTGCGTGAGCTCTTGCTCATGGCTTTTTTTGCTCCCACTGCTTTAGCTGGCGCCTTACTTTTAGCGTTAGTTTTGGCCTTGGCCGTAGATTTAGGTTTGGCAGCCGGTGTCGATGCCTTTGCTACCTTGGTTTTGTTTTTGGTCGTGGCTTTGCCTGCTACCTGTCGACCTTTTGAAGCCACTGTGGGATTCGCTGTAGATTTAGGTTTGGCAGCCGCTGTCGATGCCTTGGCCGTAACGGCCTTGGTTTTGGGCTTGGTTGTCGCTTTGCCCGCTACCTGCCGACCCTTCGAGGCCACTTTAAGAGTTGCGCCGCTCGTCTTTGAGCGTTTGCTGAGGGGCTTCTTCTTGGCTGCAGCCTTTGTTTTCACCGATTTTTTGGCCGCTTTGCCCGCTTTTTCAGGGCGCATATCGTCAGGCAGCGCCTGTTGCTCTTTCAGCGTCTGCGCCACGGTCTGTTCGGGTTGTCCCAAGGCCTGCAGGAACATATTGCGAACTAGGGTCACCTGTTCGTCCATTTTTTCTAGGGACCAGCCGGTGGTATCCACCGGGGGGAGCACGTCCACCCGAACGGTTCCCGGCTTGAACACAAAATCGCCTTTTGGGGCAATATCCCCGGCGTTATGAATCACAACCGGCACAATGGGTACTCCCACTTGCATGGCCATGTGGAAGCCACCTTTCTTGAACGGCGCCAACTTACGCGTTGGGGCTCGGGTACCTTCTGGGGCAATCACAAGTGATTGCCCCTCTTCTCTCATAGCGGTCGCGAGGGGTGCCATCGATTCAATCGCTTTACTGCGGTCAGAGCGATCAATAAAGACAACTCCCGCAGCCCCCATTGCCTGACCGATAAGAGGCATTCGTTGTATTTCTTTTTTCCCCACGGCAACTACATCGCGACGAACGAGGCGGGCCATTACGGCGACGTCCGCTTTGCTTTGATGATTGAACATGAACACAGCGGGGCGTTGTGCCCATAAATGTTCTTCGCCCGTGACCTCTAGGTCGAGCCCTATCAGTGCACTGCAAGTATCTGCAAATAACGAGATAGAAAAATTCAGGGAGTCCCTTTTAGATCCTGTAAGCGCATAGAGGGGCAGTGCTGCCGCGACGCTACCGACGAGTGATCCTGTTGCTGCAACAGACCGCAAAAATCGATTGACGGAGATGCGCCCTCGACTGTCAAAGGTTGTTGTAGGCCAATTATTTTCTTTGGTGATTTGTCTGAGCCGTTTTCTGGGGTTCAAGGTGACCGGTCGCCCCACGTATTCGAGCAATTGAATGTCGTCGACGCTGTCGGAGTAAAAAAAGCTTTGGCTTAAGTCAGCCCCGGTATCCCTTGCTAAGGTCTGAGCGGCATCAACTTTTCCCTCGCCAAAGCAGGTCGGCTTGACGACTGCCCCAGTAAAACTACCGTTTGCGACTTCCAATCCTGTACAAAACACGCGATCAATATTGAGATCTCTTGCGGCAGGCATTACTTGGTAGGGTGTCGCTGAGCTGATAATCGCAACAGAGTGGCCCTTTGCTTGGTGAGCGGCAATCAGTTCCCGCGCCTCAGGATAAATAAGCCGGGCTATTTTTTTTCGGAATAAGCGTTCACTGTTTCGGGTGTATTCGTCTTCGTCGCGCCCAGCAAGATACTGTGCATGAACTGCCATGAGTGCAGAAAAGCCCATATTGCCCAAACCAAAGCCGGTCAGTGCACGGGTCAGTTCGTAAAGCTCATCAGGCTTTAGTTCCCCTCGAGTCAACGCGTCTTGAAGAAATACAGTGGCGGAAAATCCGGCAATAATGGTGCCGTCGAAATCAAAAATTGCGGCTGTCTCAGGACCGGGTTTCGAGGCGTTGATATCGGCAATGAGTTTTGAAAAGTTCAAGGGTTGTCCTTAAATGGTTAGCGTCAAATGGTCAGCTTCGCCCCTTTAGGGCATCATTATCCACAACATACACGGCTAGCTCATTGGGGCAAAGTGCATAGTACTTGCTCCCTAGCGGTCATTTATCACAGTTGATTGCCAATCTGGACAAATTGCCCGCCAAGCTCATGGTGATAAGGAGAAACCACAAGTTCATGGACGACCAAAAAGATAGACTCCCGGGAGATATTTTCTGGAGCACTTTTCTCGAAGAAGAGGGTTTACCCGCCAGCTATCGTGATACCGCTGAAGCTTGGTTTTCACCCCTAGTTCAGTCTGTTTTGCGGCATTACAACGAACAAACAGCGACGCCGGCGAGCTCTCCTCAAATTATCGGCATACATGGGTGTCAGGGGTCAGGGAAAAGCACTTTAGCGGCGCTTTTAGAAGCTTGGTTAAGGAATATCTCTGATTTGAATGTGTTGCGCTTATCCATAGACGATTTTTATCTGACTAAGCATCAGCGTCGATCTTTGGCAGAGGCTATTCACCCTTTATTCGCGACTCGCGGTGTGCCTGGTACTCACGATATAGCGTTGTTAGAAATGGTTTTGCGAGCAGTGATTGCGCGAAGCCCTGAAGAAATTTTCATCCCTGAGTTTGACAAGGCAAAGGACGATCGGGCGCCACTTAAGAAATCAGTGGTTGCCCGTGACATCGACGTGGTCGTACTCGAAGGTTGGTGTGTGGGTCTTCCTCCCGAGCCCCAATATCGGTTAGCGCATGTCACCAACCTTATGGAGTCGGAGCAGGATCCAAACGCTGTTTGGCGTGGGGAGGTCAATAAAGCGCTGGCGCAGAGTTACAGCACAGTGTTCGACCTTCTAACATCACTCATTGTTCTGAAGGCTCCGCACTTTGAAACCGTGGTTGATTGGCGTTGGGAACAAGAGCAAAAGCTCAGCGGGCGGCAGCAGCGCCCCCTGGGGCTCGACGACGCCTTAATGGATCGAGAGGGTGTTGAACGCTTCGTACAGTTTTTTCAGCGACTCACGGTCTGGGGTCTAGAGGTCCTGCCGGATCGTGCCGATCTTTGCTTCCACTTAGACGCAAGTCGTCAGATTAAATCTACGTCGGGGCCCTGGGCTAGCGGCTGAATTACCCCCTGCGATGTTCATCTACCCACTCGATTCAGCAAGGTAGAAAACTCTTGTGCTGCACCTGAGCACGGATGCTTGGTGCTCAGGGCAAGACCGTTGTACGAAATTTTTCAAAAGCCTGCCTGGATGACTTACGCGGTTTTTCCGCCCTTGCTTGCGCCTTGGCGCAGGATTTTTTACTGACTGATAATCGATCGATGAAGCCCTTTCCAATCAGGGAGATACCACCGGTCATAACGGCAAGCCCGCCTTGCACAATGGTGCCCTCTGGATCTAGCGACATCTGAGGCCGGGCCAGGGTGCCAGCAACGCCAACAAAGGGATTGAAGGCGGTACTTGCGCTTATGCCTAGGCCTTTTTGTGGGACGGTATTGAAGGCCAAAAACAGCTTTTCATTGTGCAGATCGACTTGACCTTTACTAACAATAGCCAACTCATCTGAGATAACGGTAGCAAAGGGATCACCTTTTACTTTGCCATTAACAACTGCGGCAAAAGCTGCCACGCACTGCAATTTGGTCATCTCTTCTTTTTCCTTAACGACATTGAGAAGTGACACCAGTTCAACAAGGAAGTCGTTCGCAAAAAAACCTGAAAGCTCTCCCGGAATAACCCCCTCGTCCATGGTTACTTGCAGTGAGCCATTTAAGCTCTGCGCTAACTCTCGCAAAGTGTTGCCCGAGCCATATAGTTCACCCGAGAAATCTGCGGGTGGTAGTGCTGCTAAATCTTCAGCCGCGACGGCAGAATTTGGCAATATGGGTCTGACCTCGTCACCCTCTATCGTCAGGCCAAAGTGTTGGTCACCGTCTCCGGGAATACCGAACCCCGACAATTCAATACGACCGCCCAATTCACTTTTTACGACGGCCTTATCAACGATAAAGTGCCCGTCAGTGATGTGACTGATCAGCTCGATATTGTTAAGCCGTCGCTCACGAAATATGAATCGATCGGCAGTGATATTGATGTCAGCATCAAAATGCTTCAGAAACGCTAAGTTAATTTCGGCGGGGGGTATTACTCTTTTATTGCGGGCAATTTTTTTCTTTTTTGGCTCGGCATTTTCCTTGCCTGACTTAGACTTTCTCCGGTTTTTTTTCTTGGGTTGCGTTGGTGCTGGTGCCGAAACTGCCGGGGACAGTGACTCCTCCTTAATAATGGTTGTCTCCGATGCATAGAGGGGCCGGAGATCGATCATGCTGCTGTGCAGTGCCAATTGAATGTTGGGGTGGGATGGATTGCTAATCCTTAATTGTCCGCTGAATTCAGAATCCAAGGATTTAACTGCTAACGTATCGGCGGTTAAGTGTGACTTGTCCCCATTGAATGAGGCGTCAATCTGCAACGGAATCTTTGGTAAGGTAAGGTTTGCCAGCCAACCTAATCGTTGCAAGTTTGGAAGATCTATCTGTATCTCCAGGCCGGTGCCAGAAAAGTTTTCGCCAAATTGAAGCTCTCCACGTGAAAAAATAGTCGCGCCCGCAGCTGTGTTTAATGTGAGCTCCCGAATTGATGCCTGAGACCCACTTTGAGACAGATTAACCTTCGCCGTCATAGTCAGCGGCTCAGTTAAAGCCGTGGTATTTTCTATGACCACCCAGTCATAAGCGTTCTCCACGGCGAACATAGCGTCTACGTCGACGGTGCCCTGCGAAAACTGAACATCGCCCTTAACGGCCAAGTCACCGATCTGAAGTTTTAAGTCTTTAACTTCCCAGCCTTTTGGGGTGACCGTAAATTTACTGGTAGCACTCAGTGATTTGTCGAGTTGGTCCTGTGGAATTTCGGGGGGCAGGTGTTTGGTCGGGAGTAGCTCTGTGAGTTTGCTTCCTTGCAGACTTAAGTCGCCGACCACTGATTTTTTCTTTGGTATCACTGTAATCGCTCCTTGAACCTGAATTTCTGACAGGGTCAAATCGAGATCTTGCAGATTCAGGGTGTCCTTAGACCAATCGGCATTGAAGCTGCCGGTGACTGTCTGGTTGGGGACTAAAGCGAGGGTATCGTCATTTTTCAGCCAGTGGCTCAGTGTTTTTCTAAGGTCGGTAACTGTCAGATTGTGAGCGGTGGTAAATTCGGTAGCAGGACCTTTGCGAGGAAAACTGGCCGAGAAGTTACTAGAAATGCCTTCCACAACGAGCTTTCCTGCGCTTAGTTCTATGTCATTGTTAGTGACCAGCAGGTCTGTGTTTAGTGACCACCGGTCACGGAAGCTGGGTTTTTGATGGGCTAGCATGAGCAAGGTCCCCAGATCATCGCCTCTAGCCGAGAGAGTCAACGAAGTACCGGTCAATTTGCGCTGGCCACGCAACCATCCGTCGGCCTTAAGTTCTCCGTACTCGGTAGTTATCAAGCTGCTCAGCTTGGTATTTTGCTTGTCGGTTTCTAGAGAGAGCTGTGCCGTAACGGCGCCTTTTACTTCCTCGGGCAGTTGGAACACATCTTGAAAAATCTCAATCGCAGGTACCGACGCCTGTGCCGATAAATTAGCCTGAATCGGAGTCTCTAGATTTGGAATGTCTAGCCCTGCTGCTATCTGCAGCCGCCCTATGTTGATACGAGACTCACTAACACTCAGCCGCTGCTGATCCCTCTTGACTTTACCCGTTGCGCTAAAGGGCACGTGGGGAAATTTCGGTGCACCCAGTAAATCTGCGAGACGACCTATGTCGGGTCCGCTTACCGCAACGGCCAATTCGACATCAGTTAAGGTTCGGAAATTATTGACGGTGCCACTGATAACCCCAGAAAAATCACCGACTAAGCCGTCTAGTCGAACAACTATTTTTTCTATTCCCGGTTGTACAGAAATGCTTAGGTCTAGGGCGCCCTGACTAAAAGGCGGCAGGTTGAGCAGCTCTGTGAAGTATTCGACGCTTGGCCCCTGCAGGGCGATTTCGACTTGGGGCGTATTCGGGGATCTGAGATCGCGCACTAGAGCTTTACCTTCGAGATGTACGTCGCCTAAATGCATATCGAGACCAACATTGATATCGGTCAGAGAGGTAAATGCATCAGCGGAGGAGGCGGTAACATCGGCCTGCAAGGGCGCCTTGTTGACGTCCCCGACAACAGATAATTTCGCTCCGCTAAGGTCTTGGTCCAGCGTGGCGTCGACCCGCAGTGTTCTGGTCTCTTCTTGGCTGTCTATCAGCGTGAGCTGTAAATCGTCAATGCTGGCAGATTCTAAAAATACCGGTATGCCTTTTGCTGGTTTGCCTGACGTCAACGCGGTAGCCTGAGTTTTATTGAGTTTAAATTGCCAGTTGGAGTGGCCCTCCACTCCTTGAATGAGATGGAGTTTAGGTTGGGTAAACCTCAGAGATTTTATTTTCGGTTGGCTAAGAAACAGATCAGGAATCGAGGCATTGAGTTCAGCAGAGGCCAAGCTTAAAAATGCGGGTCCTTTGAAACCTTCTGGTTGAGCAATGACAACATTGGCCACTGTAATGTTGATTGACCGATCGATATCGATATCGATGTCAAGATCTGAAAAAGTGACGTTTCGCTGGAGCAGCTGACTAGTTTTAAGTGCGACAAAATCTCGAAAAAAATCACTGTCCTTAGTGATTAAAGTCACGACGACCAGGGCGCTTATTAACAGCGCTGTCGCTATAAAAAATTTATTAATCGATCGCACGTATATCCCGAGACATCTTTTCGGTCAGTTTGAGACTAGTCGCTACCTCAGGTGGCGTCGACCCCCTACAGCCATTGAATCAGGTTTTATTCAGCAATTTCATCCTCAGCAACCGGAATTTTTAAATGTAGATGCCGCTTAAAAAGTGGCAAATATTCATCGTGTCGGTGGCTGACAAAGATCAGCGTTGTGTGACGGCGATTTTCGAGTGTGATCAGTAAATCCAAAATTCTTGATCGGTTTAGCTCATCAAGGCCCTGAGTTGGCTCGTCTAAGACCAACAGTAGTGGTGACTTGACCAATGCACGGGCAATAAGAACCAGGCGTTGCTCGCCGTAACTCATTGTGTGGAAGGGCTCTGTGGCATGTTCGCGTAAGCCCGCTGCTTGCAGCCACTGCTTGGCAATCTTGACCTGAACTTCACTGACCTGCTCATACACGCCAATAGAATCAAAAAACCCCGAGCAAACCACTGTGAGTGCATCACAGCGCACCCGGTAAAACCGGTGAAGTTCACTGCTAACGATACCCATCTGCTGTTTTAACTCCCAGATAGACTCTCCATGACCACGCCGGTAGCCCAGCACTCGAACGTCATTGTTGTAGCTTTGTGGGTTATCTCCGGTGATTAAGCCCAGTAGGGTTGATTTACCCGCACCGTTTTCTCCGGTAATCAAGGTGTGTTCAAGAGGTGCCAGCTGCAGGGTCAAGTCGCGCAGAACAACCTTTTGGCCGTAACGAACCGATGCGTTGGCGATGTTAATAATGTGCTCGTGGGGAAAATCTGTGAGCTGCTTGGAATGTTCCGGCCAATCTGGCTGTTCCGTTGCAGCAAACAAGGCCCTCAATATATGCTCTTTTTTGTCAGCCTCCTCGTTATCAAGGCATTGGAGCACGCCGTTTTTTACCGTCGCGAGAGCGCTGCACCACGCGGGTATATCGTCGCGGTTGCTCAACAAAAATACGACGGTGGTGCCCCTTTCCCAAACCGACTTTAACGCCGCGGATAGGTTGTCGCAGGCCATGTGGTCGAGACTATCGAACGGGTTGTCGAGAATAAGGACTTCGGCGCCTTGGAGTAGTGCCTGAGCAATGAGTAATTTACGGCTCTCCCCAGTACTGAGCTGGGTGTAAGGCTGATCTAATCGGTGGCGCAAATTCAATGCGTCTATTAAGGGATCATCGGTTTTATCGGGTGGTAAAAAATCTATCGCTTTGGTGGCTGTTTCGCTTTCAGGAAGCAAATCGGTGGCCGCTAGTTTTAGCTCCTGTTCAAAGATGCTCTGCTGCTGCTCAAAAGACACTAGGTTTATTGCCGTTACAGGTATCTCACGAATGATCGACCCTCGGCCATGGTCCTTGAGCTGTCCCAACAGCAGTCGGTCAATAAATTGTTTCCCCGAGCCATTGGGCCCCACTACGCACCAGGCATCGCCTGAGCTGATCGTCCAGTTATCGACGCTTAGGTCGGGGGATGTAAATGCTGTGATCCGAATCATGGTGCTGTGGATTCCAAGTTGGCGCGAATGATGAGCTCTGCGGATGTGTTGCGAGATAGTAACTCAGCCATAGGTTTTGGGTTGGGGGCGATGGTTATCGCAGCGCTGTATAGCCTCCATTGTTAGATATTTCATAGGTTTAAGGCCTATGGGTCTCATGCCATCTGTGCGATGTGGAATCTGGGTTTCGAACTATAAGATGGGGTTTGGTATTTGATGTCGCGGTTTATTGGCGTTTATAGCGAGAGTCTGCGCGCCACAATTCAACATTTTTTAGACTTAACGGGGAGGATTTGATGGCTTGGGTGGCCACAAAACTGCGAGAAATTAAACGCTCTATTGTTACCTCAGAGAAGACTATTGCGATGCAAGCCCATTCAGTGATCAAACTTTGGCAAGCCGTGAGCCCACCGTCAGCTCAAACCCTCATGCAAAACAAGGGGGTTTGCCTTCAGCCCTCGTCCAATGGTGATCAGTTTGCACTACTAAAATTAACGAGGGGGCAAGCTTTCTACGCGGCTAAAGCGGTCTGGGCTCGTTACTTCGGTCAGGCTGCGGTCGTTGAAATATTAATGTATCGAGCAGCATTAACACCGTTTGATGTTGAGACTGTGGCTTATGACGCCCACCTTGAGTATCGAATCCCTGTTCTTGATCTGCCAAGGCTCTCTTTGGCTCAGGTTAGATCTGCTCGAGTTATTGGCTCGGTAGGGGGGTCAACTCAGCTAAGTGGGTCTCGGGGTTTAACGGAGCAAACGTCCATTGCGCATCTTGGTCGAGGCTTGGGAAGCACAGTTCAGGCTGAGCTCCTCCCGAACTTATGACGGCCACAGTGGTGGTTTTGTTTTGGCTGATCAGGCCCCGCGTCCCCGGTGTTAGCTGCAGTGGCATCCCGAGCAGCTGAAAGAGATTGCCATCACCTTGGTATTTTACGAGAGCTTCTCGTATGCACCACTGGCGATAAAACCACGCTTTACTCTCGGCTTCGGAGCAGTTTGCGAAATGTGTTTGACCTTCAGGCCAAAAATAGCGGTGTACTACCTTGGCCACTGATTTAGGTCGGTGATGTTCTACGTCTATCCCGATAGATCCCACCGTGTTCATCGCGACAAGGATTGCTTTGTGAGAGTGGCTGATACTGCAGGCAATTGTATGACCGTCGGCGGTTAGTAATCTCGGAGCAGTGCCTGCAGTTGAAACAACCTCAGCAGATACGCCTAAACGTTGCTGAGCCAATGTTTGAAGAAGCTTTCGCGTTACAACAAACTCGGTTTTTCGGGGTTCTCCCTTCATCAGTGCAATTCGCTGCTGATCGGCTGCCGAAAGCCCGCTGCGCCACTTTGCAATGGCATGGAGGGGAATGTTTTCGGTGCCCGGTAGAAATGCGAGGGTAATCATTATTGAGTATCCAACGGGGCAGTCAAATTGGGGTCAAACGTGTATTCTTCCTTGGCGTTCATCACCGCTAGGTTACCTTAATGTTTCGAACTGTATTTTTCATTGTAGTGGTAGGCATGATTTCGGCTTGTGCGAGTAAGCCGACTTACGAGCTTGACTACGATCGCGATTTTGATTTTTCAAACTTTAAAACCTACCGTTGGTATGACGATGTTGTTCACTCTCGTGAATCTCAATACCGAAAATTTAATTCATCAGATAAACGCATTCGCGAGGTGGTTAGCAAGGAGCTCGCTGTGCACAACCTGCGCGAAAGCAAAGACGAAGGTGCTGACTTTTGGATTAATTACACCGTCTCCAAGCAGCGTCAGCAGATTATCCACTCCACAGGGTATGACAAAGGTATGCACGGTGGTGTATCCGCGGGCAGTTATGGCAACTCGGTGATGGTTGGCTATAGCTCAGGGCCCTCTGTGCGCGAATATGACGAGGGTACAGCGATCCTAGACGTTATTGATGCAAGTACCCAAAAGATTGTTTGGCGCGGTATTGCTGAAGGGCGGTTAAAAGATCATCCGACAATGAGCGAGCGCTACAAGGCCACGACGGCAGTTGCCAGTGAGCTACTGGGTGATTTTCCTCCTGGTACCGCACCATGACGGGGGCACGACCGGGCAGCCGGGGGCTAATCGGTGACTCAACAAGTGTAGAGGGCGGCTCGCTGTTACCCATGCTGAGGTTAGCTAATTCATGTTGACTAAAAAGCATGTGATGCCGCCACTGTTAGTTCTGGTTTGCTTGCTCTATGCGGCGCTCATAAACCCTGTGGAAGGTCGTGTTGTTGGGGTGGCGGTACTTCCTGTTATTTTCGCAGCAATATTTGCGATCCAGCTTTTGGGGTTTAGCTATGCCTGGTGGGCGCGAACCGAACGCTTCTACGATCTAATCGGCAGCCTGACCTTCATCACCGCAGTGTTACTGGCGTTGATACTGAACCCCGTCCCTAGCGTTTATAGCTATGTGATGGCCGCTTTAGTGGTGCTATGGGCCCTGCGCTTGGGTACTTTTTTATTTTTGCGTATCGCCGATGTGGGGGAGGATCGCCGATTTCGGAAAATTAAGCAGTCCTTCTGGCATTTTTTGCTGGTCTGGACCTTACAGGGGGTCTGGGTGAGCCTAACAAGCAGCGCGGCGCTCGTTGCGATTTTGAGCCCTGGTGCTGGCCCAATTGCGGGGGTTGCTGGACTGGGGGTGTTGATCTGGCTTGGCGGGCTTACCTTGGAGGTGGTTGCTGACAAGCAGAAGTCTGATTTCCGCAATGACCCAAAAAACGCTGGGCAGTTTATATGTTGTGGGGTTTGGACCGTTTGCCGACACCCTAACTACTTGGGCGAAATTATGCTTTGGACGGGAGTATTTTTGGCGGCACTGCCGGTAATGCACGGTTGGCAATTTGCCACGGTGCTCTCCCCCCTCTTTGTCGTGATTTTACTGACCCGCATTAGTGGTATTCCCACTTTGGCGCACCGGGGCGTGTCGCAGTGGGGTGAGGATCCTGCATACCAAGCCTACTTGCGCGACACGCCGGTGCTGATCCCTCGATTATTTGCGCAACGTCGTGTCTCTAAAAATTGAACGCCGGACGTACCCGTGACTCCATCAACTGATACCGAAAATCACGAGACATTAAATTCTGGTGACGGCGAGGCGCCTTACAAAGCTTTTAGTACTCGCTATCGCAATTACGTGCTGGGGTTGCTGACCTTGGGTTACGTATTCAACTTTGTCGATCGTCAGGTAATGACGATTCTCCTAGAGCCGATAAAAGCTGAGTTCAACGCCTCCGACACACAAATGGGCTTACTCTCTGGGCTGGCATTTGCACTTTTCTATGCCGTCTTGGGCATTCCTGTGGCACGTCTTGCCGATCGCTGGTCTCGGCGCAATGTGCTGGCAATTTCGATGGCAACGTGGAGTGCTGTTACAGCGCTTTGTGCCACAGCAGGTAGCTTCGCACATCTCGCCTTGCTCCGAGTGGGTGTCGGTATTGGTGAGGCAGGAGGAACGCCTCCATCCCAAGCTCTAATTACCGACTACTTTCCGCCTGAGCGACGGGCGCTAGCCCAAGGCATTCTTGCAGCGGCACCGAATTTAGGCATCCTTGTGGGTTTGTTCGGAGGCGCCCTCTTAGCCGAGGCCCTCGGTTGGCGTATGGTCTTTTTAGTGTTTGGAATACCAGGAGTGCTGCTGGCGCTTTTGTTGTTTTTTACTGTGCAAGAACCCAAGCGTCAGCCTCGCTCTGAGGAAGGCGACGAATCACTGTTAATAGCTATTAAGGGCATAATCCGTCTTCCCGGATTTTTATGGATTGCGGCAGGGGTGGGCTTTGCGGGTATCGCAGGTTACGGCTTGGGCATTTGGTCGCCAAGTTTTCTAGTGCGTGTCCATGCCATGTCGTTAGTGGATGCAGGGCTCTGGCTGGGCTTGATTGGTGTTTTTGGCGGTACGCTGGGCGCTGTCACCGGAGGCTTGCTGGTTGATCGATTGGCGCGGAAAGATCCCCGCTGGCAATTACGTGTGCCGGTCATAGGCCTAGTGATCGCTTTACCGACTCAATTAGCCTTCGTTTTATGGCCCGAGACTCATCGAATTGGAGGGCCAGATGGATTGCCATTTGCTTTGGTGTTTATGGGCCTTTCAGCCGTATTTGCGAGTTTTTGGATCGCCCCCAGTTACGCCGCGGTTCAAAATTTAGTTCCGCCACATTGGCGCACTCAGGCATCGGCTCTCATGCTCTTAGCGATCAATTTATTAGGTCTTGGGTTGGGGCCTTTAGTGGTAGGAATGCTCAGTGATTATTTTGCTTACACCGGTGTAAATTCGATTCGCTGGGCTTTAGTGGTGGTGCTTTCGACCTGTATTTTTGGGGCTTGGTGCTATTGGCGCGGGAGTATTCCCTACGCTCGCGCGATGTCTCGATAGGCCCGTCGGAGGTCCTCGATGCCCCTTAAAATTCGATTCATACTGAGTGACCGGCACACGAAGTGTCTTAAAATAAACTAGCCGCAGTTTAAGGAAGAAGAACAGTGCAAATTAATATCAATGGCAAAGCTCACGACCTGTCAGGTGCAGACCCTGATATGCCCTTACTATGGGCTTTGCGTGACCTTTTGGGTTTAGTCGGTGCCAAATACGGCTGTGGCGTCGCCCAGTGCGGTGCTTGCACTGTTTGGTTGGACGACATTCCAGTTCGTTCCTGCCAGCTACCGCTGGGAGCTATTACTGGGCGCGAGGTGACCACCATTGAGGGGCTTGCAGGTGATGCACTGCATCCGGTTCAGGAGGCTTGGATCGCCCATGATGTTGCTCAATGCGGTTACTGTCAGGCGGGTCAGATCATGAGCGCAGCTGCGTTACTTAAGCGCAATCCAAATCCATCCTTGGAAGCTATTGAGGGCGCTATGGCGGGTAATATCTGCCGCTGCGGTACCTATACCAGGATCGTTGACGCGATACAGACGGCATCGACCCGTTTACAGGGTTTGTCCTTTTACGAGGTCGGACAGGAGGTCGCGGAGCGGCAAACCGATGGCGGGGTGTCAGTATGAGCGCGGGTGCTAGCCCAGGCATAAAACGGCGGGATTTTCTTCGCTATTCGAGTTTTGGCCTTGCCTTGAGTAGTGGGGGTATCACTGTGTTAGCGGCAGCGAAAACAGCCGCGCCTGCAAACTCACTTAATCCTTATGTGATGATCCATGATGACGGGCGTATTGTCATCGCTGCGCCCAATCCTGATGTTGGACAAGGCGTTAATACCGCGCTTCCCATGATCGTAGCCGAAGAGCTCGACGCCGATTGGCAGGATGTCGAGATTATTCTTGCACCGATTGATGCTAGTCGCTACGGCGCTCAGTTTGCAGGTGGCTCACTCTCTGTTCGAAACCGTTGGGATGAACTGCGCCAAATGGGGGCCGCTGCTCGAGAGATGCTGTTACGCAGCGCAGCCCAGCAGTGGGGCGTTCCTCGGGTAGAACTCACAACGCAACCTTCGAAGGTGCTGCACACACCTTCGGGTCGCACAGCCAGCTTTGCCGAGCTTGTCGCTGCAGCGACTGAGCAGCCAGTGCCTGCCGATGGCGAAGTGGTGTTAAAGGCACGCGCTGACTATCGCTTGCTGGGACAGCGAGTTGTGAATGCGGCTGCAGCGGATATTGTCCGCGGTCGCCCCATTTTCGGTATCGACGTCTCCGTGCCAGACATGGTTTATGCAACGTACGTTAAGTGCCCGCAAGTCGGTGGGGTGCCAAAGACCGCGAACCTTGATGAGGTAAAAGCCCTGCCAGGCATTTTGGATGCCTTCATCATTGCAGGCAATGCGGGTCCTCCCATTTTTGACCTCCGCAAAAGTATTCATGTGGCGGGAGGGGTGGCGATTGTGGCCTCAAATACCTGGGCGGCCATAAAAGCCAGGCGGAGTCTGCAAGTCGACTGGGATACTAGCGCGGCGTCCACCGATGATTCACGCGCTATAGAGGCGACCGCATTAAGTGCTGCTGGGCGGCCAACAGGAGAGCGTGATGTAAAACGCTTAGGGGATCCCGACAGTGCTTTTGCCAAATCCAGCAGCATCGTTAGCGGCGTTTATGCCACGGATTTTGTTTCTCACGCGCAGTTAGAACCTCAGAGTTGCGTGGCTCATGCCACCTCAACAGAGGTTGAGGTGTGGACCTCAAGTCAAACCCCCGGTTTTGCTCAGTCAACCCTCGCGAAGTTGTTCGAGCTCCCTGCTGAAGCGATTGCAGTGCATCAGATTCGTGGTGGTGGTGGTTTCGGACGGCGTCTCTCCAACGAATATGTTCGTGAGGCGGCGGTCATCTCGAAACACATGGGTAAGCCAGTCAAGCTGCAGTGGATGCGAGAAGACGATATGGCCTTCGATTTTTATCGATCGCCTGCGTATTTTGGATTGCAGGCGGCGCTATCTGAAACGGGAGAATTGACGGGCTGGCGCAACCATGTGGTCTCCGTATCTTCCGATGGTGAAGAAGCCAACTACGGGGCCGGCTATCGTGGCTACAACTTCCCTGATGATGTCGTTCCTAACGTTCACATTTCACAGACGATGGTGGCTTCAAAAACGCCTACCGGTGCTTGGCGCGCGCCCATATCTAACGTCTACGCCTTTGCTGAACAAAGCTTCCTGCATGAGCTTGCAGAGGCGGCAGGCAAGGATCACCGAGATTTTTTAATGGCTGCGCTGGGTGCAGATAAGTGGTTTAAACCCGATGACCTAGCAAGCCTCAATACAGTGCGAGCACGTAAAGCCATTGCTGCGGTTACTCAGGCCGCGGGCTGGGGACGTGCTTTACCTAAAGGACGGGGATTGGGATTGGGTTTCTTTTTCAGTCATGCAGGGCACGTCGCTGAGGTGGCAGAAGTTTCTGTCAACGCAGATAGGCAGGTAACGGTTCATGAGGTTTGGGTAGCTGCGGACCTGGGCCAGATTGTTAATCTTAGCGGCGCTGAGAATCAGTTTCAGGGCAGTATTGTTGACGGCGTGAGTGCTTTGGCAGATCAACGTATCAGCATTCGCTCGGGGGCAATAGAACAAACTAACTTCCATCAATACCCACTGCTGCGACTCCCTCAGAGCCCCAAAATCAATGTGGAATTCTTGGCATCAGATTACCCGCCATCGGGGGCTGGCGAGCCTGCTTTGCCACCGGTAGCCCCCGCGATTTGTAATGCGGTTTTTAACGCCTGTGGTGAACGCATTCGAAGCCTGCCGATCAGCCGCGCTGGCTTTAAGGTGGTTTGAGATGGCCTTCAATTATTCTGAGTTTGGTAAAACTTTTCAGCTAGTAATGGTAGAGAATTCGCTATGAAACTTTATACAGTGCCGCTGGCACCCAATCCTATGCGGGTCACGCTTTATATCGCCGAGCGGGAAGCTCGCGGTTGTGAGTTCGATATTGAACGTATCATCGTGAATACCTTAAAAGGTCGGCACCGAGAGCCTGAACATTTGGCACGAAATTCTTGGGGTACGCTGCCGGTACTAGAGTTGAACTCAGGGCAATTCATCACCGAGTCTCTGAGCATTATTGATTATCTGGAAGACGCGGTTGCAGGCCCTTGTTTACGGTCTGATCAGATTGAGGACAGGGCAATCGCACGTAATATAGAACGGGTTGTTGAAATGCGTATAGGCGTGCCTATGGGCCAATATGTGCATTGCCAGAAATCACCTTTGGGCCTTCCTCAAGACCCGGAAAAAGCGCGGGAACTTGCCCAGTTGATGCAGCCTGGCTTTAATTACGTTGAGCAGTTATTGCAGGATGGCCGTCAGTTTTTAGAGGGTGATGCACCCGGGGTGAGCGACTGCACGCTGGGAGCATTTTTGCAGTTCATGCGTTTTACCGAGACCGATCTCATTGATGAACGAGAGGCCTTGCGTCAGTGGGACGAGGCATATCGAGAGCGTGGCGCTGTGAAAAGTTTGTTTATGGTCTAAGCTGGCCAGCATAAAGCCAGCGCCTAAAGTAGCGAGTCGCAGCTGATAAAAAATAAAAAAGAGGTTGGGCCCTGATGCCGTTGTTAAAAGGTTCAGTAGATTGTGTTCCGGTTCTAGTGAGTAATTGTCGGCAGGTGCCTTTGGCTTTTATTTTGGGCCATCGATTTTGACTGAGGTCGACGCTGGTGTGACCTCAGCGAAGCTGCCAATAAGGGTCAAGCTAGCCTACGGCTTAGGTTCTGCGGCTTATGGCATAAAAGATAATGGTTTCGCCTACTTTTTGCTGTTGTTTTACGGAACAGTGGTGGGCCTTGAGCCCGCATTAGCAGGCACTGCACTGCTCATTGCACTCCTTGTCGATGCGGTTAGCGACCCTGTGGTGGGCTACTGGTCTGATAATACCCGCTCGCGCTTGGGCCGCAGGCATCCCTTTATGTATGCGAGCGCGATACCCGTTGCCCTTTGTTATTTTTTGTTATGGCAGCCCCCGGAGTTAACCAATCAAGGCTTGTTCTTTTACCTACTCACTTTCGCCATTTTGATTCGTACGCTGATCACTTTTTTTGAAACCCCGAGTTCGGCGCTTATGCCCGAGCTTACTCAGGATTATGACGAGCGCACCACGGTGCAGGCATGGCGACACTTTTTTGGTTGGGCAGGCGGCGCCCTGCTAGCGGTTTTTATGTTCGGCTTTCTCTTGGTGCCGACTGAAAATTATCCTATTGGCACCCTCAATCGTGAGGGCTATGAAACATATGGGCTAATCGCGGGCGGCCTAATGTTCATCATTATCTTACTGTCAGCCTTGGGTACTCAAAGCCACGTTCGAATCACTGACTTCCCAGAAAGGCCAGCAAAAAATCTTAGGACGATATTCGGGGAAATATTTGAGCTACTAAAGGACAGGAGTTTTCTTGCCCTGTTTATTTCAGGGATGGCGAGTGCTGCCGCTGGTGGCTTAACCGCTGCATTGACGTTTTTAATGCTCACCTATTTTTGGGAGTTCACCTCCATCCAAATCTTTTACTGGACGGCTATGGTGCTTGTCTCGGCAACTCTGGGATTATTGGTGGCTCCTCGCGTCGCTCGCTGGCTTGGTAAACGCCGTGCGGTGATCACATTGGGGGTCATTGCCTTTTTATTGCAGCCCGCAGCTGTTGTCCTACGTCTGTTGGGATGGCTTCCAGAAAATGGTGATCCTCGGTTATTTCCTATGCTGCTAACGCTCCAGACCATTGATCTGGGAATGATCATTGCCATGCAGGCCATATTGGCGTCTATGGTCGCCGATCTGGTAGAGCAGGCCGAGGTTAAAACTGGGCGCCGCAATGAGGGGGTCTTTTTTGCAGCGATTACCTTTATAAAGAAAACAAATCAGGGTATCGGTACGTTTATCGCCGGAATGTTGCTGCAGGTGGTCGCGTTTCCTAGTGGCGTCGCACCCAGTGAGGTCCCTGCAGACACGGTATGGAATTTGGGCGCGCTACTGGTGCCGTGCCAGTACTTGCTTTGGATAATTATGTTGGTCGCTATTGGCTTTTATCGCATCGATCGTGGGCAGCACGAGGAGCATTTGCGGGTCTTGGCCGAGCGATAACGTTTTGCCCCTATGGGTCATGCGGTCGAGGTGTAGGGCAAAGTTGGCAAGGTAAGGGCATGTATGTGAACGGTAATGGCGTCGAGTTTTCAAGGCACGTTAACCAGCCACAACAACTTGCCATGATGGTTGGGTGCGAGCGGGCCATGGTCAGGCGTGCAGGCGGTATAGGGGCCGGCTGGTCGTTATTCAGAGGAATGTTGCTGTGACTCATCGAGTACTAGTTGCTGGGGCGAGTGGCTATATAGGACGCCATGTTGTCGAAGCCTTATTGCATCGAAATTATCGTGTTGTCGCACAGCTGCGTGCCGGTGCCCAATGGAGCCTCACACACCCAAAACTTGAATGTGTGTATGGTGAACTAACAGAATCTGAGCAGTTTTTGCTGGATATAGAGCCCTGTCACTTTGTGATTTCATGCCTTGCAAGCCGCTCAGGAGGCGTTCGCGATGCCAGGCTTGTTGAATATGACGCTAACGGTCGACTGCTAGCAGTAGCCCTGCAATGGGGCGTGCAGCGATTTCTCCTTCTGTCAGCAATTTGTGTGCAAAAACCCCGCCTGGTCTTCCAAAAAGAAAAACTACGTTTTGAAGCGAAGCTGCGTGAATCCAATCTGCCGTGGACCATTATTAGACCAACGGCGTTTTTTAAGTCGCTGTCGGGGCAGATCACGCGGCTACAGCAAGGCAAACCGTTTTTTGTTTTTGGTAGCGGCACATTAACCGCGTGCAAACCCATTGCTGAGGAAGACCTTGCCACGTTTATCGCTGAGCAACTAACAAGTTCATCGGCGATTGACGCGATTTTGCCGATTGGCGGGCCTGGCCCCGCGATTACACCTTTAGGGCAAGCGCAGCTTCTGAGTCAGGTACTGCAGCAGCCGGTGAAAACGCGCTCCTTGCCGCCACGCTTATTTCTCATCGCGGCGGCGGTTTTGTCACTCTTTGGGTTGCTGTTTAGCCGAGCTCGAGATCAGGCAGAATTTCTGCGTATCGCACACTTTTATGCTACCGAGTCGATGCTGGTTTGGTCCGATGAAGCAGGAGCCTACTCTGAAGCACTGACACCGGAGAGTGGCTCGAAGACCCTGTCTGAATGTTACCAAGAGATCATTAAAGGAGGCGTGGTCAGCGAACTCGGTGAGCACAAATTATTTTAGCTGAGTGCTGAACAACTTATGGCCCAAGATCCTGCCAGTGTAGAGTCAGACCTGCGACCAACCGTTCTCGTGATAGGGATGGGAGACACCGGCGTATTGACGGCGGGCCATCTGTCGCGACACTGCCGAGTTATTGGTGTCACCACCAAGCCAGTGCTGGTGAGTGGACAAGAGCTGGGATTGCGGCTCACCGAACATGCTCAGTGGCGTCGCAATTATCTGATACCCCTCGCGCATTATCGCCGCCTAAGTAGGGTGGAGGTAATTCACGGCAGAGCAGTACGGATAGACCCAGTTGCGCAAACGGCGTCACTAGAGCTTGCGAGCGGCGAGCAGCGTAGCCTGATCTGGGATTATCTGGTCATCGCGTCGGGGGTGAGTAATGGTTTTTGGCGGGATGATCGTCTCGATACCTACGGTGTTATCGAGTCGCGCTTAGCCTCGCAGCGTGCCGCGGTAACATCGGCGAACTCGATTGCCGTTGTCGGTGGCGGGCCTTCAGGAACGAGTGCTGCGTTCAATTTAAAGCGGGCGCATCCTGATAAATCAGTCACCTTATTCTTCCCAGGGGAAGATCCGCTTCCCGGCTACCCGCAAAGCACAAGGCGCTATCACCGCGAGCTTTTGGCACGACAGGGTGTGGCGCTGCATGGAGGACACCGTGCGGTTGTGCCCGATGGCCTTGCGACATCAGATTGGACAGGTGGTCGCCTCGAGTTTGAAGGTGGACAGACGAGTTCTCAGGCCGACCTTATCATTTGGGCCGCCGGCCGGCTGAAACCTCATACCGACTTCCTACCTACAGAAATGTTGAATGCCGCGGGTTTCGTGCGCACCGATGCTTGTTTGAACGTTGAGGGTTATGCTCGAATTTTTGCAATAGGAGACGTTGCGGCAACTGACCCACTGCGTTGTTCCGCTCGTAATTGGGCGTATAAAGTATTGTGTCGAAACCTGCTCGCGAAAATAAAGCAGCGCCCCTTACCCGCGCGCTTTACTCCACCGCCACATCGTTGGGGATCAATTGTTGGTCCTCAACCTACGGGACTTCGACTGCACACCTCTAAAGGGAAATCACACGCACTACCACGGTGGTTGATGGAGTGGTTATTGTATCCGTTGGTGGTGCGACGCTTTATTTATGGTGGTGTTCGCAGCAAAGAACGAGCTTCATTGGTTAGAGATTCTGGGTCAGTTGATAATCAGGGGCGGTAAATGAGCATGGGCCCCGAGATAATCCCTTCTTTCGGGTGTCGCGTAGTGTGTTAAAACAGAGCGTGTAAATACTGCGGCCAACCTTACGCTGGTAAGTCATTCGGGGAGTAAATCATGAGCAAGCAAGATTCAGGTGAAGAGCAATTTTTAGCCCGGTTCGATCGCATCGTACTTGACCTTTTTAGTATCGGAGAGCGCTTGGTCTTGGTGCTTATAGGCGTTCTGGCTATGGTGGCGGTCGCCATGGAGATTATCGAATTTTCCCGGGAAGGCAGCGTTCGTCTCGCCGATCTGTTGCTGCTCTTTATTTACCTTGAAGTCGTGGGTATGGCCTGTGCCTATTACGCAACGCACAGTGTGCCGGTGACGCTACCGGTGCTTATTGCGATAACAGGCATAACACGATTGATTATTTTGCAGGGCAAGGAATTTGAACCTACGCAGTTGGTGTTTGAGGCGGGTGCGGTGCTGTTGCTCGCGGTTGGATATGGCGTACTCAGCTGGGCATCGGAGCGCTTTCATAAAGTTGATAGAACCGCCGCTATCGATACTCAGCCCATAGACTAGGTTCACATTTTAATTTTAGAGACAGCTAAGGCAAAGGCGTATACCGATGGCACAACACCTCAAAAATAGAGGGCGCTGGTTGTGTTGTGTACTGCTGGCTGTTTTATTAGGTGCCCCGTGGTACTGGCCCGAGGATAGTTTTGGTTGGCAGACTTGGCTGGTGCCGGGGTGGGTATGGGTGACACTTGCTGCGGCCATTGTGCTGTCTGCACTTGTGGTTTGGGGCGCACTGCGGGGCTGGCCCGATGAGTCCGCAGACTGAATATGCAGGCCTTACCTCTCCAAGCAGGATCATTTATTTTTATCGGCTGCTATTTGTTGTCGTTGTTAATTATTGGCTGGTTTGCAAGTCGTGAGCGCAGGGATCGCAGTCTAGGAGATTACTATCTCGGGGGCAGAGGCATGGGGCTTTGGGTGCTCATGCTGACGCTGTTTGCCACTCAGTACAGCGGCAATGCGCTCTTTGGTTTTACGGGTCAGGCCTATCGGGTGGGCTTCACTTGGTTGGCTATTTTGCACAGTATGATCGCTGTAGTGGCTGGGTATTTACTGTTCGCTCCGCAATTGCAACGATTGTCGCGTCAACAGCATTTTATTACGCCCAATGATTACATTGAGTACCGCTTTCCCTCCCGAGCGCTGTCCGTTCTAGTGGCGCTTTGTCTCATTGTCGTACTGATCAATTACGTGCTTGCACAGTTAAAGGTTATGGGCCTAATGGTGGAGGGCCTAACTGGCGGTCAAGTTGACGCGTTTTGGGGTGTCGTGGTGCTTGCCATCATTATGATGGTTTATTCAACGATGGGCGGCATGCGAAGTGTCGCCTGGACCGATGCTATTCAGGGCGCAATGATGCTCACAGGGTTCATTCTCATCGCCCTTATTATTGAGCGTGACATGGGGGGGTGGGCTCCGGCTTTAGGGCAGCTATCGGCAGTAGCGCCGGAAAAGTTAACGCCACCTGACGGACGTGGCGCGGTTACGTGGCTATCTACGGTCATTCTTATTGGTATCGGCGCTTCGGTCTACCCACAAGCGATTCAGCGAATTTACGCGGCGCGATCAAGCCAAACGTTGAGGCGATCTTTGGCGGGCATGGCAGTACTGCCCCTATTTGCGGTCGTCGTGGTGTTAGCTTTGGGTTTCGTCGCCATTGCGCGTTTTCCCGGGCTGGAGGGAAGCGCCGCAGATCAGGTCATGGCCTTGATTATGCGCGACGTACTTAGCACTGGCTGGTTTGGGCAAGCGGTGGTGACGTTACTGTTGGGAGCCATTTTAGCGGCGCTCATGAGCACCGCAGATTCAGCATTGCTGTCATTGTCTTCAATTTTTGCAAAAGATATTTACGGCAAGTATTTAAGACCTAATGCTAGTGATGCCGAGTGCGCTCGGGTTGGGCAGTGGTGGGCCTGGATAATTTTAGGGGCTCTAGTGTGGGTCAGCACTCAAGAAGATCTGACCTTATATCGGTTGTTCGTCTTGAAGTTTGAAATTTTGCTGCAGATCGCCCCCGCCTTTTATCTGGGGGTGAATTTTTCCAGCTTGCGAGCTATGCCGCTGATTCTGGGGCTCGTCACCGGATTATGCGTTGCTGTGAGCGGATGGTCTCTAGGGTGGATGCCCTTTGGCTTACATCCCGGTACTTTGGGTTTATTGGTTAACGTCTCGGTAATTATGATTGCCCAGTATTGTTATTCACTTAACATACCCAGGGCCAAGATTTCTAAGTAACCATTGAGCGAGTAAAACAGCGGCACGTTGATAAGAAAGCCGCGGGTGGTGAGTACGAGTAGTGAAAATGCCAGCCACATGTCCACGCGACGCCCTAAATGCTGTTATGCCCCCACATGAGGGGTTTGCCATTCGACGACACGCCAACGACAACACACCAACGACGACACGCCAACCACCAAACGATCGTAGGCACGCTTAGGCGGCGCCTACTCCCAACGTAGAGGGCATTGGCCCTGTGCTAAAGGCTCTAATGCTGGGGGCTTGTTGGTTCAAAACCGCGAGGAATTTTGCGGTCGACCTAATGAATTCACTGGGCTAAGGTGAATAATCGTCCCGCGGAGAAGTTTGTATGTCATCGATAGAGAAAACCATCCGTAAGGTTGTCGGCGGTGGTTTGACCACCTCAAACAAGGTGGCTCGACAACTCAAAAACCCTTGGCGCAAGCATCCTTTTTTGACCGGCATTCATGAGCCTCTTAAGGAAGAGTTCAGTCTTTCTGATCTTCAGGTAGAGGGTGAAATACCGGAGTCGCTTAGCGGCTGCTATGCACGTATTGGGCCCAACCCGTTCAGTCCTGATCCTCGGGGTCACCATTGGTTTTTGGGTGATGGCATGGTTCACGGTATACGTCTTAACGGGGGTCGTGCTGAGTGGTATCACAACCGCTACGTGCGCTCTCGCTCCCTCGAGGCTGCGGGCGGGCCGCCTGCGGCACCGGGCCCGCGCACCGGCCCGGGTGATACGGTGAATACAAATGTTATGCGCTTGGGTGGCCGGATATTGGCTCTGGTTGAAGCTGGGGCGACGCCGGTAGAGTTAAACGGTGATCTTGATACTGTGGCGTATACCGATTTTGATGGTGCACTGACAAGCCCGTTTACGGCGCATCCCCATGAGGATCCGTTGACGGGAGAATGGCATGCCATCACCTATTCCCCGTTGATGCCTGATCATGTCTGCCACGTAGCGATTGATCGTGAAGGACAAGTCCTTAGGCAGCTAAAAATACCCGTATCCGATGGACCGTCCATTCATGAGTGCACCCTGACAAAAAATTTCGTGGTTATTTTCGACCTGCCCGTCACGCTGTCTTTGGCCGCTATGGCGAAGGGTTTTAAATTTCCGTATCGATGGGATGACGAGCGCTCCGCACGTGTAGGTTTGCTGCCACGATCCGGCACCGCTGATGAGGTTGTGTGGTGCGAGGTAGATCCTTGCTGGTTATTTCACGTTGCTAACAGTTTTGAGACTGACGAAAACACAGTGGTCATCGACGCAGCGGTGTATGAAACCATGTTTGCCCATGGCCCTGATGGCCCTAACGGTCAGCCGATTGGTTTAGAGCGCTGGGAAATAGACTTGAGCAAACGGCAGGTGACCCGAAGCACCCTCGATGCGACACCTCAGGAGTTCCCCCGGGTAGACGAGCGGTTTTTCGGTCAGCCTTATCAGCACACCTGGACGGTGGGCTTACCAAGTTCGGCGGTTTCCAATTTTGCTCAGCCCAACAGTTTGTTTCACCACAATCTGAGCACCGGTCAACGGCAGGAGTATCCGTTTGGCTATGAGGATATTGGCGGAGAGTTTGTTTTTGTTCCCGCTACCGACGAAGCTGCAGAGGGCGAGGGGTGGTTGTTGGGCTACGTGATTAACACGGAATCCGACACAACCGAGCTGCGCATTCTAAATGCTCAAGCCATTGCTGATGGCCCGGTGGCGTGTATTCATATTCCACACCGGATACCACCCGGATTTCACGGTAACTGGATAGGTGACCTCTAGCGCAGTAAAAAGACCTAGCCTAGCGCCAACCTGTGGCATCTTAGTTATTCGATACCCTGGGGAATCGGACGCGGCTCAATGCATTTTGTGGCAGTGAACACCGATCGCTATAACCTGAGCTTAAAGCGGCGCATGGCCATGGTAATGCTCGTCAAGGTGACGAGGGTTCGACGAAGGTAGTGATTTCATCAAACGCCTTTTTTACCGTGGCGGCTCGGGGTATCTGTGCATCTGCAGCGGCGTATCCTACAACCATCAATATGAAGGGCCGTTCGTTGCTAGGTCTCCCCAAAATACGGTTTAAAAACTTCATAGGGCTGGGCGTATGGGTGAGGGTGGCCAGACCCGCGGTGTGCAAGGCGGATATTAAAAACCCCGTAGCGATGCCGACCGATTCTGAAATGTAATAGTTTTTTCGTTTTTTACCGTCAACGTCTACACCGTAGCGCTCAGCAAATATAGCAATGAGCCATGGGGCGGTTTCTAAAAAAGGTTTTTGGGCGTCAGTACCCAAAGGGCCAAGATCCTGAAGCCAATTGTCACCGGCTTTGCCCTCATAGAAGGCGCGTTCCTCGGCCTCGGCTGCAAGGCGAATTTCCCGCTTAATATTGGGATCTTGAATACATACAAAATGCCAGGGCTGATGGTTGGCCCCCGATGGGGCGGTGCCCGCTGCACGAACAGCTGTGGCAATGATTTCCTTGGGAACCGGTTGGTCCGAAAACTGGCGTATTGTTCGCCGGCTGCTCATGTGCTCAAGGTATTGGTTGCTGCGCGCTAGCCCCTCAGCGGCGGTGAGCTGTGGTTGATTGGCTAGAGGAATTGGGTCGTAGTCGTAGTCCACGGTTGGTTCCTTTTAAAGGAGTCAGCATATTATCGATAATACCGATACCGATACCGATACCGATACCGATACCGATACCGATACCGATACCGATACCAATAGCGGTCGGTACAAGACGCGCTTTTAAAACAGGCGCGCGAAAATATCAGGGTCAACGATAACTGCTCTAATAATCCCGCGTGCGAACTGTCTGTCATTTTCACTCATCGGTGACAGTTACAAAAAACACAAGATGCGGGTCACGTTCAATACGTTATTGCATCAATGTCTTTAGCAGTACATACCAAAGGCTGGTCAAAGCCGCCTATGGGCTAGGTAATAACTTGTCGACGCACTGCGCGCCTACGGGTGTCATCTCATCGACGATTGCCTTTGCTGCTTATGGGGCCGCTTTCATCTTTGACCTTTGATGGGCGGCTTTTATCATTGCCGAAAAGTAGCTCGTTAGTAAGATTATTCACCGTTATTGAACTCGGCAGGCATTGCTCGGCGCCCTCCGCCTGCGTAGGGTAGTGCTCCATAAAATAGGGGTATCCCTTATGGGCTACGACATAACGTTCACACTTCTGAGCTGTCTGTTTTTTATGGGCTTGGTGGCTTTTATTGCCTATCGCCAGACTCGGGGTGAGACGGAGTCTTCTGACGGCTATTTTCTTGCGGGGCGAGGTCTTGGTGCGCCAATTATTGCGGGCTCGTTGTTATTAACCAATCTCTCTGCTGAACAGTTGATTGGGCTAAACGGCTCGGCCTATGGCTTTAACTTAAGCAGTATGGCGTGGGAGGTCACGGCGGCTGTTGCCACAGTATTTATGGCCTTTATTTTTTTACCTCGGTATTTAGCCGGTGCTTTTACCACCCTTCCTGAATTTTTAAATCAGCGGTTTGATGATGATGTCCGGCGTATGACCGTGATCTTGTTTATGCTTGGATACGGTCTGGTGACGATTCCTAGTGTCTTGTACTCGGGCTCCCTAGCCGTAATGAAACTATTTGCTATTCCCGAGTTATTGGCCATCAACGATGAATGGGCTCTGCCTTTAACTGTGGTGGTGATTGGTGTTACCGGGGCCATGTATGCCGTCTTTGGTGGGCTCAAGGCGGTTGCGGTATCTGACACGATAAATGGTATAGGTCTATTGATCATGGGCCTTGCCATACCGCTACTGGGGTTGGCGCTGCTGGGCGATGGCAGCGTGGTCAGTGGGCTTAGCACTGTCGTGACGTCCGAGACCCATAAGCTCAATGCGATAGGCAGCTCAGACGACCCGACACCGTTTGCCACGCTTTTCACTGGTATGGTTTTCGCGAACCTCTTTTATTGGTGCGCAAATCAGTATGTCATTCAGCGAACTTTGGCGGCACGAAACCTAGCCGAGGGGCAAAAAGGCGTATTGCTGTCGGGATTTTTTAAAGTGCTGGTGCCTTTCTTAATGATGCTTCCCGGCGTTATTGCCTTTCACTTATACGGCTCTGAGTTGGCGTCGATTGATCTCGCCTACCCACAGCTTGTGCGGGATGTCTTGCCCAGCTACGCCTGGGGATTCTTTTTAGCGGTGCTTCTGGGTGCCGTATTCAGCTCCTTTAATTCGCTTTTAAATAGCGCAGCTACGTTATTTTGCCTCGACGTGTGGGAGCCTCTTAAGGGAAGAGTGCTGACTGACCCTCAGCGTATTAAAGTCGCGAAGCGTGCGAGCATTGTCATCGCACTGTTTTCTTTTTTAGTCGCGCCTATGCTTCAGTTTGCGACCGAGGGACTTTGGCAGATCATCAGGATATTCACCGGTTTTTATAATATCCCGGTTATAGCCATTGTTATTGTCGGTCTGTTTACTCGCAAGGTGCCCGCCGTGGCAGCGAAGGTTGTTATTGTTTTCCATGTTCTCACCTACGGTTGCCTGCAATTTTTGTTTAAGGAAGAGGTACCCCTGCATTTTCTTCATCTCTATGCGGTGTTGTTCGCTATTGAGGTTGCCATAATGCTGACTCTCGGCTTATGGCGGCCTCGAACAGAGGCTTGGATATACCACCAGCAAAAGACCTTAGATTTGAATCCCTGGAATTATGCCGTTCCCTGTGCAACGACCTTGCTATCCTGCGTTTTGTCACTTTATTTGCTGTTTTCACCCCTGGGGCTGGTCGGAGGTTTAAGTCACTATTTTGTCCCATGTCTAATAGCAGTGATTGTTTTTAATATTGGCGTCTGGTGGTATTTCCGTGCCTTAGGGTGGCGCAAAGATCACTGGAGGCTTAACAAGTGAACCCGCGATTTTTTTCAGTGCCGTCGAAACAACTCGCCACCGACGCTTGGTTGGCACGTGGTGATGGCAGTCGAGGGCCTCGATTGGCGATTGTTGGTCTGGGCATGATGGGACGCGAGCACCTAAGAGTGGCGCTATTGTTAGGACGGGTGCGCATTCAGGGGGTTTATGATGAACACCCTCCTAGTTTGGAGCATGCTCAGCGGGAGTATCAGGCACTGACGCAAAAACCGTTAGCGGCTTACACATCCTTAGACGCCTTATGTTCTGACGATAATGTCGATGCGTATTTAATAGCGACGCCAAATTTTACCCATAGTGCGATTTTTGAGCGCCTTATGAAGACGGATAAACCCATCTTCCTGGAAAAACCTATGGCGACTTCACTTACAGACGCACAGCGAATGGTGACCATGGCAAAGGCCTGCCCCACGTTCGTTCAGTTAGGCATGCAATACCGGTTTAAAGCACAGTATGTCGAGGCCTTTCACGCGATCCGCGTTCAGAAGGCGTTAGGCACAGTGCGCACCGTTGCTATGGCAGAGTACAGGCCGCCATTTTTAAACAAGGTGGGTGAGTGGAATAAATTTAATCAATACTCGGGGGGAACTCTGGTTGAAAAATGTTGCCATTACTTTGACCTGATCAACCTAGCCGTCGATGCGGCACCGGTGAAGGTTTACGCTCAGGGAGGCAGGGCGGTCAATTTTCTTGATTTTGAGCACGAGGGTATGCGGTCTGATATTGATGATCACGCCTTCGTCACGATCACCTACGATAACGGGACACTCGCGCACTTTACCCTCAACATGTTTGCGCAGGAGCTCTACGAGGAGCTAGTTGTGACGGGTGATAAGGGCCGGCTTGTGGCGAGTGAGTCATCAAGCTTTCGCCCTGGAGTTGAGTCTTCTGCAAGAATTCAAGTCGAGGTTGCGGCTCATCCCTCTTACGATGGCACCCTAGTGACCTACCCCTCAGCCATTGAAGTGAGCGGACATAGCGGTGCTACTTTTTTTGAGCATTTGGCTTTTGTGGCCCAGCTAGAGGGCGATAGGGTCGATGCGGCAACTCCCGCCCAAGGTTTTAAGTCTTTATTGATAGCCAGTGCGGCCCAACACTCTCTTGTGACAGGTCACGCTGTGCTAATGGATGAATTTTGTGCTCAGGAGCAGGTGAGCTGGCCATCTTAGCGAGGAGCTGTGAGATCATAAGGGTATTGCAGGCCGTTTAATTACTGGAGAGGCGTTAATCGTGGTTGAAGATCGTATTCAGGTGGGTGCCGGACACATGCCTACTCTTGGCTTGGGTTTGTGGAAGCTGCCCGAGCAGTCTGTGGCCAGTACGGTGGTCGATGCGGTGGCAGCTGGCTATCGCCATGTAGACAGCGCAGCAGACTACGGTAACGAAGAGGCGGTTGGTGAGGGGCTGCGTCAGGTGCTAAAAACTACCGATGTCGTCAGAGACGATTTGTGGGTGACCTCAAAACTGTGGAATACCTTTCATCGCCCAGAGCATGTCCGGGCGGCTTGTGAACGTAGCTTGAGGGACCTTGGTCTAGATTACCTTGACCTTTACCTCATCCACTTTCCCATTGCGCTTAAGTATGTCGATTTTTCAGACCGCTACCCACCCGAGTGGATTTACGATCCTACGGCTGAAGTGCCGCGTATGGAGCCCGACTTAGTGCCGATCGCAGAAACATGGGGCGCTATGGAGGGGTTGGTAGAAGCAGGTTTGGTAAAAGAAATTGGTGTTTGCAATTTCAATACCGGATTACTCCATGATTTGATCGCATCGGCTCGCAGGCCCCCAGCACTGCTACAAGTAGAGTCGCACCCGTATCTAACCCAAGAGCGTTTGATTCGCTTAGCTCATCAGTACGACATGGCAGTAACGGCTTTTTCCCCTCTGGGATCATTATCCTACCTTGAGCTGGGTATGGCAGAGGCTCAGGAGTGTTTACTGGATGAGTCGGTTGTTTGTGCCGCTGCTGAGCGCTTGCAGCGTAGCTCGGCACAAGTGTTACTGCGTTGGGGCTTACAGCGCGGTACCGCGGTGATACCCAAAACCAGTCAGCTCGAACGTTTGCGCGAGAATATTGACGTTTTTGATTTCAGCCTCAGTGATGCAGAGATGAACGCTATCAGCGCGTTGAATCGGAACCGACGTTTTAACGATCCGGGGCTATTTTGTGAAGAAGCCTTTGGGAGTTTCTATCCCATTTATGATTGAGACCGATGCAGCCATCGATGCGCTGTTATGCGGTTCACCGTTTGCAGTCGCACCTGCCACAGATGTGGGTGACTTTGCCCTGGCACTAACGCCTTCAGAGGAAGGTCATCTGGCTGACTGGTTGTCTGAGACGGCCACCGATGTGATGTCCGTGTTGGATCAGGTGGGCGCCATTTTGTTCAGAGGCTTCCCTGATGGGGGAGATATCGAATTTGACCGCTGCATTGAGGCCCTCGACTTGCAGCCCTTTACCTATGCCGAGTCATTGTCTAACGCGGTACGTAAAAATCGCACCCCTCGGGTATTTACAGCCAATGAGGCCCCCCCAGAGCTGGAAATATTTTTACACCATGAAATGGCGCAGACACCTTTATATCCCCGCTATCTCTTCTTTTATTGTGAACAAGCTGCTGCATCGGGGGGCGCTACACCCTTATGTCGGTCAGATTATTTAATGGCAGCATTGGAACGGCAGCTTCCCAGTTTTATAAAACAATGTCGCGATCTGGGTGTGTCCTATACCCACACTATGCCGGCGCAGGCTGATGCAGGTTCAGGGCAAGGGCGCAGTTGGCTCGATACATTGAGTGTGACTTCTCGATTGGCTGCGGAAACCAAGTTGCAGCAGTTGGGCTATACCTGGGTTTGGTTGCAGGATGATGATTTACGGGTGACGACCCCTGCGCTTCCGGCCATACGACGGACTAGCACCGGTACAGAGGTCTTTTTCAATCAACTGGTAGCCGCTTTCGCCGGTTGGCAAGACCAACGCAACTCTGCCGCCAGTTCAGTCTGTTTTGGTGACGGCTCGCCTATGCCCATACCTGCACTAAAAGAAATGATCGCCATTGCCTATCAGCAGGTCTATGACCATATTTGGCAGGCGGGTGATGTGATCTTGATTGATAATTTGCGGGTCATGCATGGTCGGCGTCCTTTCTCGGGAACCCGTACCGTGCTGGCTGGCCTCGCCGGTGCTCAGTATCAATAGCTGATTCTTGATGTGTCAGCGCGCCACCTGTCGCGTTTTTGTCGGCCTTCTGGTTTTTATTTATCCCACTCCAATTTAAAAACGTCTTTATTAGGCACGGTACTTGCTGAGTTTACCGAAAGACCTCGTTGGCGGTCTGTTGTCTGCTCAACGTTGAGGGTTTTTCACGGAAAAATAAGCGTAAGAAGATACATTCACGGCAAGGAGTGCCCCCGAATGAGAGAAGAAAAACAGGATTGTGGAGATTGCACCGCGATGAAGCTTTCGCACTGGAGTGGTGCATGCTGGGCTGACGGGGAGAGATTCCGTTGAGCGCGCCGGTTATTTATACCGACCTTGATGGCACGCTGCTAGACCATGATAACTACGGTCTTGGTCCCGCGGGCGCCGTCCTTCTCGAAATGCTTGCCCGTAATATTCCTGTCATTCCCGTCACGAGTAAGACCCATGCTGAAGTGCAGTTACTCTGTCATACCTTAGAGATGACTGGGCCATTTGTGGTGGAAAACGGCGCCGCGATTTGGGTGCCGCAAACCTGGGGGTTGAGTCGCCCCCCAGGATCAGCAAGTGCTTCAGGATATTGGTGTCACGTGTTGGGCAAGTCCCGAGGCTATATTCGGGGTCTTCTGGCCGGCTTGGCGGGGGAGTGGTCGGGTCGGTTTCACGCACTGAGCGATATGTCGGTGCGACAAGTTTGCGCCGTCACAGGCCTCGATGAGTTTTCAGCGAGACGTGCCCAAGCTCGCCATTACAGTGAAGCCTTGCTCTGGCTGGGGTCGGCAACCGATCGCATTGGCTTCGTACAAGCAACCGCTGAGCTTGGCTTGCAGGTTGTTGAAGGGGGGCGGTTCTTGCATGTCTTGGCAGGGGGTGGAAAAGGCACTGCCATGCGTTGGCTGCACCAAAAAATTTGCAGAGATTTATATTCTGATGCCATCAGCATTGCTGCCGGGGACGCTAATAACGACCTTGAGTTGCTCGAGGCTGCTGACCACGCTTTGGTGGTTCGTTCACCTGTTCACGAACCCCCTAAACCTCACAATCACCCAAAGCTTTACATCAGCAGGTTAGAAGGACCTGCGGGTTGGGCAGAGGGAATTCAACACATTATTAAGGTTATTGATCAGGAGAGAGGGCATGGCCGATTTTTATCAGAACGGCAGCATCACTACGCTGCACAATCTGGGTGAGCGTTCCACAGCGTGTCTAGAGCAGGAACTTGTTCAGCATGCCAAACGGCGCCCCTTGGGTTTGGTATTGCCATCGCTCTATTCTGAGATCGCAACTCCCGCATTACCCAATATTTTGGAAGAGCTGAAGCAGGTACCTTACCTGTCGCAAATCGTGATCGGTCTTGATCGTGCCAACGTCGACGAATATCGTCACGCGTTATCGTTTTTTTCCGATCTGCCACAGCACCATCGCGTGCTTTGGCAAGATGGTCCTCGCCTTCAAGCCCTTGATGCGAGCCTCGCCGACGCGGGCCTTGCACCCAAAGAGTTGGGTAAGGGTAGAAATGTTTGGTACTGCATGGGGTATGTGTTGGCTACTGCTAAGGTGGACGCGGTGGCACTCCACGACTGCGATATTTTGACCTACGAGCGTAGCCTGTTAGCTCGGTTGCTATACCCCATGGCGCACCCCTTATTCAATTATGAATTTTGCAAAGGCTATTACCCGCGTATCGCCGACAACAAAATTAACGGTCGGGTCTGCAGGCTTTTGGTGACGCCTATGATTCGCGCCCTCAAACAGGTACTCGGGGAATCGGCTTACCTCAACTACCTCGACAGCTACCGTTATATTTTGGCGGGAGAGTTCGCATTTCGCCGAGATGCATTGAGTGACCTGAGAGTGCCTAGTGACTGGGGTTTAGAAATCGGTGTTGTTTCAGAGGTCTATCGCAGCAATAACAACAAGCGTATTTGTCAGGTCGATATTGCGGGTAACTACGATCACAAACACCAAGATTTATCTGTAGATAACCCTTCAGCAGGGTTGTCTCGGATGTCTACCGATATTGCCAAGTCTATTTTCCGCAAGCTGGCGATTCAGGGCACGGTTTTTAATCAAGAAACGTTCCGAACGGTTAAGGCGACCTACTATCGCCTCGCGCTTGATCTGACTGAAGCCTATCGTAACGACGCCATTATGAATGGTCTGCAGTTTGATATTAACGGTGAGGAAGCGGCTATTGAGCTTTTTGCTGAAAACATTATGGAGGCGGGTCGCCATTTTTTAGAGAAGCCCATGGATGCGCCATTTATTCCGACATGGAACCGAGTGGTCAGTGCCATCCCAGATATTTTTGAGCAGTTGGTAGATGCTGTTGAGGCCGACCACAAGGAATTTTCTCATTCACCCCTCGTGTCGATACCCCCAAAGATGGCTCTCGCCTAAGCGTTAGCAATGAATTTATCGCAACGGGTCGATACGCATCTGACTAAGCTTTATGGTGACCGTCTCGGTCGCAAAGCGCTTACCGAATGGCGAAATAAGCTGCTTGCGGCCATGCGCCTAACGCCTGAGCAGATCCCGCCGGTATGCCACAGAAATTTATGGGATGAGACTGATGTAGCACTCATCACCTACGGCGATTCCATTCAGTCTGCTGAGCAAAAACCTCTTCAGGTATTACATAACTTTCTCAACCAGCGTATTGGAACTACGATTTCATGGGTGCACATCCTGCCCTTTCATCCCTGGACTTCAGATGATGGTTTCGCGGTTTTAGACTATTCCAGTGTCAACGAATCGCTGGGAGACTGGCCAGACCTGACTCGCATTGCCGTTGATTACCGGTTGATGGCAGACCTTGTACTTAACCACTGCTCGAGCCGTTCGTTTTGGTTTGAAAATTTTCGTCGAGGCATTCATCCGGGGGCTGACTATTTTTTTGTTCCGCCTGATAATTTCGATGCTTCGCAGGTCGTTCGACCTCGCACTAGTGCCCTATTGGAAACCGTACTAACAGACGAGGGTAGTCAGGCCGTTTGGTGTACTTTTAGCGCCGATCAAGTCGATTTTGACTTTCAAAACCCGGCAGTTGTTGAGGAGTTTTCCAGCATTATTCGTCAGCTCCTCGATGCAGGGGTGCGTATTTTTCGGCTGGATGCCGTGGCTTTCCTATGGAAAATTTCTGGGTCCAGTTGTATCAATCTGCCGCAGACCCATGAGGTTGTGAGGCTATTTCGAACCCTCATTGAATGTGCACAATCAGATGCGATTGTAATTACCGAAACTAACGTGCCTAACACTGAAAATCTGTCCTACTTCGGTCAAGCCGACGAAGCCCATGCCATTTATAATTTTTCGCTGCCTCCGTTGCTCATTCACGGGTTACTTACAGGCAGCAGTCAATATTTACGAGCATGGATGATGAGCATGCCTCCCGCTGAGGAAGGTACGACCTACTTTAACTTTATTGCGTCCCACGATGGGATTGGGTTGAGGCCCGCAGAAGGGTTGCTCAGTCAAAGTGAGCTTGAGCAGATGGTTATCGCTCTTGAGGGCTTTGGAGGTTTAATTTCTCGACGTCAGGTTGATGAGGGTGAGAGCCGGCCCTACGAAGTCAACATAGCTTTGATTGATGCGTTGAGTGGCACCGTTAATGGCGCTGATGATTTAGGTATAGAACGGTTTGTTTGTGCACATGCCATTATGCTGGGCCTTGAAGGTATACCCGCGTTTTACCTTCATTCGCTGCTGGGTACTTGCAACGATATGGAGCGCGTTCTTCATACGGGCCACAATCGATCAATCAATCGGCATCAGTGGCCGTTGCATGAACTAACGGCAGCGCTTGAAGACACCGAATCCATACATCATCGTGTTTTTATATCGCTACAAAAGTTAATTCAGCTGCGCAAGAAGCAGGGCGCTTTTCACCCTAATGCCACCCAATTTACGTTGCATCTTGGCGATTCGCTATTTGGATTCTGGCGTCAGAGCGCCGACCGCCGTCAGAGTATTTTTTGTATTTATAACATGAGTGACCAGACTCAAACGCTATCTGTAGCAGCCTTAAATTTAATTGTCACTGACGACTGGCATGATCTTATTTCAGGGCAAACACTGGACGCTGCCATACCCACGATTTTTTTGACGCCCTACCAATCTCTTTGGATCAGTAATCGCTAGCGCTGCAATGTCCTGTAGCCCTAAACTTTGATTTAGTGAGTTTGGTGAGCTGCGAGAAGGGCTGATAGGCTCCCGAGTTCAATGGCTTTTTATTGGGAGAACAGCTCGCGAACCTCGTCGTGGGGCAACCTGTGTACTCTGAGTCCATCAGCTCCCGTCACAGTGTCTGCTGCAACCATGGCGTTGACGATGGCCTCTTCCGTAGCTTGAACCGTTCCACGAAATAATGTGTCGAGTGCGTTGTTGGGAAATTGCTCAACCTTGTTAAATTGATCCTCATTAATTGCTCCGGCATTGCCCGTCGAAAAAGCGAGAAAAATATCACCGGACCCCGGGTTGCTAATAGCACCGAGTCGTCCCAGGGCTAGTGCTGGTCGCTTTGCTAATCGATTTAACTGGTGAGGCAATATCGGTGCATCGGTTGCTACTACAACGATAATTGACCCGTCTCGAGTGGGACTGTCTTTATCGAGTTCAGCACCACTGCAATAAGGGAACCAGGGGTTTTGGGGGGCTATACTGGGGTCGGTGTAGCAATGCTCGCCCACGGGTAGTTTTTCAGAGACCCACTGATCACCCAGACGCAGACTCTTCCCGCCCCAGTTGTAATTACACTGCACCAGAACACCAACAACATACGACTGATCTGCCACTGATACGATACGAGAAGCGGTGCCTATGCCGCCCTTGAATCCATTGCAAACCATGCCGGTGCCGCCACCCACGGCGCCTTCGGTCACCGGCCCAGCGGTGGCCTGTTCAAGTGCGCTGTACACATGAGGGCGTTTTACGTGTTGGCCGTTAATGTCATTCAGTGCACCGTCATAAGTTTCCGCGACGATCGGCGCGTGCCAAAGTGCGGGCCATTTTTGATCCACCATCCAGCCTACGAAGGCATCTCGCACTATGCCCACACTGTGGGTATTGGTGATCCCTATGGGGCCATCGATTAAACCGCGTTCTTCAAGCCACGTAGTGCCGGTCATTTCCCCTGACGCGTTGAGGGTAAACCAGCCGCCGTAAACGCCTTCGGTACTGGCTTTTCCCCGGGGGTGAATAACGGTGACTCCCGTACGAATGGGACCCACACCGCGCACCAACGGGCCTTCTCCAGATATCAGCGTTTTGTGACCTACCTCGACGCCCAGCACATCGGTAATGCCATTGAGCGGTCCAGTTTTGCCAGCAAAAGGAATGCCCAGGGCTCGGGCTCGGTCGGGCTCTGCTGAAAGCGGGTTGGCTAAGCCCAGAATCCAAAGGAATACCGGTAGGCTCGCGTAGAAGCACAGTTGCCGCTTGGTAGATTGCCTTGGCATAACGGAGTCCTCTTCCTGAAAAAATGTCTTCAGGTGAAGGTACCAGATGCGCTGGCGTAAAGCCCTGACCTCATGCCAGGAAAGCCACCCATTTTTGCGCCGCGACGGGAATTCGGCCTTCCTTACCAAGTCGGTATTTTCTTCTCCGCGGGGAACCACGGTAAAGCGACGACTTCAGCTTGGCGCATACCCTCAGGCAGGTGCAGTTCAATAGCCGTACCCGGCTTGGCATATTCAGTGGGCAGATTGACGAGGGCTATATTGTGCTCCAACCGCGGTGAATAAACGCATCGCGTTAAGTGGCCTGCAATGTGTCCTGCCGCGCTCACGGGTAACATATGCTCGTTAGGTCGCACGGGCTCACCCATAAAATTGGCCCCTACTAGCTTTCGCGGTGTGCCTTCCTTCGCTATTTTTTGCAGTGCCGCCTTGCCAATGTAGTCATAGGGTTTATCGATATCGAGCAGTCTATCCATGCCTATGGTGAAGGGGTTGTCGGCGATGGTGATATCGGAGCAGTAGGATAGAAGCCCTCCTTCCATGCTGCGCGCTAACGAAGGGCAGGCAGGTTTAATGTTAAACTCTGCGCCCGCTGCCATGCACAAATCCCAAAGTTCGGTGCCCCGCTGTGCATCTTGCAAAATCAGCTCATACCCCAACTCACCGCTCCACCCGGTTCGGCTGAGGACCAAGGGAATACCCTGTAAGGTCACCTCACGAAATTGGTAGTAACCCAACTCGGTGGCGATATCACCAAATAATTTATGTGCGACTCGGGGGGCCAGTGGGCCTTGGAGCTGCAGTGGCGATGCATCGGGCTCGTGCACAGTGACATCTAAGGTGCTCATTGCGGCCGCCGCCTTGGCCCACAGCAGGACGTCCCCATCTCCCGGCGATAGCCAAAATCGATTTTCCTCCAAGCGAAACAAGACCGCGTCGTTGACGATGCCGGCATTTTCGTCGAGGAAGATGACGTAGCGGCAACGACCCACTGGACAATTTTCTACATCTCTAGGGGTTAAAAGCTGGGTAAAGGCCGCGGCGTCAGGGCCGCTGATTTCAATTTGCCGCTCAGCAGAGACATCCCAGAGACTGACGCCCTCAACAATCGACCAGTATTCCGACAGCGTATCGCCATAGCTGGAGGGCATATACATGTGGTTGTAAATCGTAAACACGCCAGCCCCAGCTGCAACAGTCGCATCGTAAAAAGGAGATTTTCTGACTCGTGGCCCTAATGTAATCAGGGGTGGGTTTCCGGCTGCTTTCATCGTAAGGTACTCCGCCTGCATCTTGATTTTTATTTGGCGGATAGTGATCTGCGTGAGGTCGTTTTGTCGATCGAATTTTGAACTGCAGATAAGTAAAAAATACCACTTTTAGGCACTAGGTATAAACAATAAAAATCAACGTGCTTTGGATCCTCACGGACCCAGGGTACCCAGCTAAGTACGGGATACTTTATGGCAGATGCTCCAGCCCGCGACACTTCAGGTAGTCACCAGCCCAGCAGTGAACACAACCCTTACCAAACCCCCAAAGCCGCTTACTACGCGTTGGGTACTTTGACGGTGGTTTACAGCTTTAATTTTATCGATCGTCAGCTTTTGGCCATTCTGCAGGAATCCATCAAGGCGGATTTGTTGCTCAGTGATGCACAGTTGGGTTTGTTAACCGGATTTGCCTTTGCAGTGTTTTATGTAACAGCGGGGCTGCCTATCGCAAGCTGGGCTGATCGCAGTAATCGTCGCAATATTGTTTCGTTATCGCTGTTTATCTGGAGTTTTATGACCGCCATTAGCGGTTTCGCTCAAAACTACTGGCAGCTGTTACTCGCTAGAATTGGCGTTGGTGTTGGTGAGGCCGGTGGCAGCCCGCCATCCCACTCGATGATTTCAGACATTTTCCCCCCCGAGTCTAGGGCCGGCGCGCTGGGGTTTTACTCTTCGGGGGTCAGTTTCGGTATTTTGTTTGGCTTTTTGTTTGGCGGTTGGCTTAACGAATATTTCGGGTGGCGGGTGGCGTTTTTGATTGTGGGGGTTCCCGGTGTGCTACTCGCACTACTGGTGCGTTTCACCATGGCAGAGCCAATTCGAGGACTCAATGAAAAGCGCAAAGTTCAAGCGGGCAACGTTCCGATAAAAACCGTTATTGCGTTGCTATGGCAGCGCCGCTCTTTTCGCCATATGGCCATGGGTGCAGCTATGAATGCCTTCGCGGGTTATAGCGTTGCTAACTGGGTGGCGTCTTATATGATTCGGAGTTATCAAATGCCCACCGGTGAACTGGGCACTTGGTTAGCACTGGTTATTGGTGTTGGTGGTGCTATCGGCGTGTTTGGCTCTGGCGTTATTGCTGACCGACTGGGTAAACGCGATAAGCGCTGGTACATGTGGATGCCGGCGGTGGCCTGCTTGATCTCTTTTCCGTTTCAGTTTGGTATTTATTTAACATCTGATCCTTATTTTGCGTTGATGATGCTTGTTGTGCCGGGTGTACTAGCCAACGCTTATTTGGGCGCAACCATTGCCACCGTTCACGGTTTAGTGGGCTTAAAAATGCGCGCCCTTGCCTCGGCAATTTTGTTCTTCATCCTTAACATCATTGGTCTGGGTGCCGGCCCCTCTTCGGTGGGCTTGCTCAGTGACCTACTTCAGCCCAGCTATGGTGTGGAGTCTTTGCGGTACGCGCTATTGATTTTAGTACCCCTGGCGATCTGTTGGTCTTGCTTTCACTACGTGATGGCAGCTCGATATGTTCGCGAAGATTTGGCAGCAGCCCCTGATTAAAGGCCTGTAACCGTCGCGTAGACATTCAAAACCTTTTATCAATCAAACTGTAGGGAGTGAGAGGGATGGTTCTCAGGGGTCGAACTCGGCTAATTCGGCGTAGTTTTTGCGCACTTATTGTCTCAATGCTGGCAATGGCAAATTCGGCATCAGCCGCCAGCAGTTTTTTTTCTGCCCTCCTCAGTCAGGTGCAAAGTTTACGCGTTGGTGTGCAAGATGAGCCAAGTGAAGAGCAGCCGCCCATAGCGGGGCTCGATTTTTCTGAGGTCGACGGCGCTTTTGTGTCCTTTCTCGATGCCAGTTCGGTTTTTGATGGCATCAGCTACGTTGTGGTTGATGCTGGCGGGACATTACATACCGAGACTTTTGGTGACCATACCGAAGATCTCGTGGTGATGTTGGCCTCGACCAGTAAAGTACCTGCGGTAATGACCCTTCTGGCGCTTGATGAAGATTCTAGCGTCTCGTTTTCTGTAGACCAGCCGGTGAGTACTATGCTGCCCTACGAGGGTGTTTATACCGACCGAACCATTGTTCAAATGGTTAGCAACACCACAGGTATGCCGGGCCTTTCAGCAATCAATAGTTACGGAAACCCATTTGGGCAGACGCTGGAGGACCTCAATCATCTTTGCACGTTTGCGGCGTCTGACTTTGTCGAATTTGAGGCCTGCGGTCAGCAGTTGTTAACCAATGAGCTCGCGGGCAGTCAATCGGCAGGGGACAGCTTTGACTACGGTGGCAGCCAATGGCAAGCCGCGGGTGTCACGGCCGCGATAGCGGCCAACGCCACGTGGAATCAGCTTGTCGATGAATACCTTGGAGCACCTTGCGACCTCGAGGTGTTTACTTTTGGCAATCCCTGGCAGGAGCTTAATTTTGGCGGCACCAGCTTCAACGGCACGGTTGAAAGCCTGCCGGGGCAAAGCAACCCTCATATTGGCGGCGGCGCCATAACCAATCTGGCAGATTACGCTAAGTTACTTCAGGTTCATTTAAACGGCGGCTTTTGTGGCGATCAGCAAGTCCTAAGTCAGGCGGCACTTGATCGTATGCGGGTTGATCGAGGTGGTGTTGTATCAATAAATCCCACGCCTTATGGCATGGGTTGGTGGATCTCTTCTGACAACCCCGGTGTGTATGACGATCCTGGGGCCTTTGGCGCCATAAGCTTTATTGACGTGGAGCGTGGTATTGGGGGTTACGTTGCCATTGATGACTATTCAAGAGACGATGCAGGAGCCCCTGTTGCTTTGGTTCGAAAAACGATAATTCCACTGATTCAGGCTGTGATTGATGGCCGCTGAACATCGGGTTACTTTAATGTGGGTCCACCATTAGTTTTACCCTGAGCTTTGGGCTGCTAAAGCGTGAGATGGTTAAATATTCAAAAATTAGAGGTTAAAGAGTTGCGAGCTAGCGATTGTGGCCTGTTTTAGAAAGGACAAACTGTGTACTCCTGCCCTGCTTTTCTCGGCGGTAGATGCAGCAGCGTTGGCATCATGAAAGCAGTACAGTTAGGCGCGATTAAGGGGCTGGTACTGCCGACCACTTTTGGCTTTTTGGTGTTGGCCGATGGGTGGACTAACCCGAAAAGTAGCGATGAAAGAGTCGGCTCTACATGAAGGAAGACCCTGACAGAGTGCGGGAACCTGCTGACGAAATCGCCAGAAATCGCTATCTAGATATTCTTCACCAATTCACCCTGCGCCAATCCAGCCTGGCCAAGCTAGAGGATATTGTTTGGAATATCGCGAAAACAGCGATTGCTGAATTAGGTTTCGAAGATTGTGTGGTGTACCTGCTAGCTGATGACGGATTGATGCTGAAGCAAGTTGCAGCGCACGGTCCCAAAAATCCCGTGGACCGGGAAATATTCAACGAAATAACCATTCCCGTTGGCCAAGGTATTGTCGGTCACGTAGCACAAACGGGCGAAGTACAGCGCATCGACGATGCGCGCCTTGATCCGCGTTATATTGAAGATGACGATTTTCGCTTATCTGAACTCGCGGTACCGATCAATCATGACGGTAGAATTATAGGAGTTCTTGATTCAGAGCATCACGCGGCCAAATTTTTTACCGATGAGGATGTTCGTCTATTCACAACCATAGCCTCCTTAGCTTCGACACGTATTGATACTGCACTGACGATGGATCGTTTGGAAAAAACCGTCGTACACCTTGAGGAGGCGCGCCAAGCGCTGGAAATGCAGACCGAGGAACTTCGGGAGGCGCGCTTAGCTGCGGAAGCGGCTTCGGTGGCCAAAACGAATTTTCTTGCCAACATGAGCCATGAGATACGAACGCCAATGACCGCTATCGTTGGCTTTGCCGATCTATTAGCTAAAGGCGTAAAGGATCCCGAGCAGCAAGAGCAGTGGCGGGGCCAGCTCACTCAGAATGCGCGCTACCTCCAAGACCTTATTGGTAACGTCCTCGACATGTCTGCAGTGGAGGCTGGAGAGATGTCACTGAAATTTGAATCTATAAACCTGCTCTCCGCGGTAACTGCTGCCGTTGAAAATTTGAGGGTACGCGCAGACAGCAAAAACGTGGGCTTAGAGACCGTTGTCAGCGGTGCGTTACCCAGTGCCATTATTACTGACAGTCTTAAGTTCAGAGAGATCATCGTTAATCTCTTAAGCAATGCGATTAAATATACGGAACGGGGTTCTATTAAAGTGACCCTTTCGGCAGAAAATCGAGGCGCCAAGGCAATACTGTCTGTGGAGGTGCTAGATACCGGGATTGGCATTGACTCAGGTCAGATGGAAAACCTGTTTTTACCATTCAGTCGAGTACACGATACCCACCATAGGGCCGGTATTGAAGGTACTGGGCTGGGGTTGGCGCTATCGCGTCAGATTGCCGCAGCCTTAGAGGGCGACATCGTAGTAGCTTCAACTCTGGGCAAGGGCTCGAAGTTTACTTTGACGCTACCTGTTGAAATACCAGCTGGCAGCCACTGGTCTGAGCATCATCAGGCCAATCCATTTGCGGTTGGCCCGTCTAAGCTTTCAACAGCGCCCTCCGTCCCTGGCACAAAACAATTGCAAGGCTTGCGGGTTTTAGTTTGCGAGGATAGTGCGTCCATAGCGACTTTGTTGGAGGTGGTACTTAATGCTGCGGGAGCGACAATGACTCAGTGCGTTAACGGCCTTGAGGGATTGCGTTGCTTTGAGGAGCAGAATGCTTCAGGTGCACCACCCGATCTGGTGCTGATGGACATGCAGATGCCCATTATGGATGGCTATGAAGCCACTGGACATATCAAAGCTGTTCGGCCGGATATTCCGGTTGTGGCATTGACCGCCTTCGCCCTCGCAGACGATATTGACCGCTGCTTGGACGCGGGCTGCGATTACTATCTTACCAAGCCCATACAAATTGAAACGTTCACGGAAGAGTTACGCAGTATCCGAGAGCGCTTAGACGCCTAACGAACCGACATGTGCAAGCAGTGGCATGATCCACCACTGCAGTTGGTGGTTTCACTGCAGAAACTCAGGCCATGGCAATTTCCAGTGAGTGGGCCGTGATACTCCGACGCTGTGCGAGAGAGATATGCGATGACTTTTTTACGATGTAACTCTGAGCTGCCCAGAGCATGAAGGCGGAACTGCGAGGGGGCTTGCTGAACCGAGATTTGGTGCTGTTGCTCTGCAGCCAGATTATCTTTGTTTCTGCGGGGGCTATGACCGTCACAATGGCGGGTATTGTTGGATCGCGTCTAGCGCCCAATTCAGCCCTCGCAACGCTCCCTGTATCGTTCATGGTGTTGGGTACTGCGCTTGCAGCGTTCCCGGCTGCACAATTTATGCGTCACTTAGGGCGGCGTGCGGGATTTGTGAGTGCCGCGCTGATGGCGGTGCTTTCATGTGGCCTAGGTTACTGGGGCCTCACACTGAGTTCCTTTAGTTTGTATTGTGCGGGCACTGGCACCCTGGGCATCAGCTTGGCATTTAGCCAGCAGTTTCGTTTTGCGGCAACGGAAACTGTGACACCAAAGCAGGCGGGGTCTGCCGTGTCGTTACTACTTCTTGGTAGTGTGGGCGGTGCTATTGTCGGGCCTGAGTTAGTGGCTCGAAGCGAGCAAATTCGTCCTGAGGGCGGTTTTGTTGGCGCGCTAGTAGGTGCCGCGGTGCTCTTTGTGCTGGCCGCTTTTCTTTTGAGCCAATTATCACTCCGGGGCAAGGGACACACGGCTGATGCCTCTCCCCAGACTGTTAATGTCAGCTTGAGCACCATTCCGCCACTGGTTTGGCTTGCCATAGCCGCAGGGGTTGTAGGTCAAGGGGTGATGACATTCGTTATGACAGCAACACCGGTTTCGATGCATGTCATGGCGGGTCACAGCCTTGGGGACACGGCCGGGGTGGTCCGGGCTCATGTGTTGGCCATGTACCTACCATCCTTAGTGTCTGGCTGGCTGATCGCTCGTTTTGGTGCTCGATCTTTGCTTGCGGGAGGCCTCACTATTTTTGCGGCGACTATGGCCGCGGCCTTGGCCGGGCAAACGGTACTGCACTATGGGCTGGCGATGGTTCTGCTTGGCGCGGGATGGAACTTTCTGTTCGTCGGGGGCACAACGCTTCTGGTTCAGAGTGCCCATCCCGATTCGCAGCTTCAACTGCAAGGTTATAACGATACCGCGGTGTTTGGCAGTGCGGCGATTGCAAGCTTTGCCGCTGGGGCAGTCCTCGAGTATTTGGGCTGGGAAATGGTCGTGGTCTGTACGATGTTCCCCGTTTTGTTATTGGCGGTGCTTTGGGTTCGACTGAGAGCGGCACCTTTACCGATCTACGGGACGCCAGATTTATAAAATCACATAGGAACTGATGGCCCTTACAGGCAGAGCGCTTGCCACGAAATGACGAAATTTTGGTGCAGCCCCAGACGTTTAAAACCTTGGAAACGGTGGCCATTTTTAATAGGGCAATATCGCCTTAAAGCGCAGTGCTGCCTGAGGTTTGATGTGGTTTATTCAACATTCTTGAGCTGTATAACGTGTGGCTGAGATTAGAGCGGCGATTTTGTGCCATGAAGTCGAGTGCTGAGGCCTTTCACAACTTAGCAAACTCTATTAATTTTTACCGTGCATTCCCCGTTGTAACGTTGTAAAACTAAGGTTGAATGCCACGGGTCGTTGTTAAATCATCGATAACGTGGGCTATGAGCACCGTTATTTAAGGGCATGTAAGTGGCCCTAGGTGTTATAACAGACAAAAAATACGTTGAAAAACAACGAGTTATTTAAGGGACCCAGTCATGACATCTGACTTATCAAAGAAAGACAGTCGTTTTCACCCTTCAGCCATTGCCGCGGGCGTTGCCGCTGCGATCGGCGCAACCGCCCCGGGTATGACCTTTAGTGCTGAATTAGAGGAAGTCGTTGTAACGGCTCGTCAGCGTGCGGAATCCTCTCAAGACATCCCGATGATGGTGCAGTCGTTATCTGGTGAAGATATTCAGAAGCAGGGTATTACTACCCTTGAAGACTTCTCTCGGCAGGTGGCGGGCCTAAATATTGCCACCACTACTCCCGGCCAGAACACCATCGTCTTCCGTGGTGTGAGTGACGGGGGCGGCTTCTTAGTTGATCCTACCGCTGCTATTTACCTCGATGAGCAGCCTATGTCGATGACCTCGATGGCTCCAGATATTTACCCCGTCGATCTGGCGCGAATTGAGGCATTGGCCGGGCCACAGTCCACACTCTACGGTGCGTCATCGCAGAGTGGTGCGATTCGTGTCATTACCAACAAACCTGATCCCGATGCCTTCAGTGCCAATATTGGCGCAGGTGTCTCCACTACTTCAGGAGGCGGAGCCGGTTACGAACTAGACGGTGCCGTTAACATTCCTCTGAGCGATTCCGTCGCGATTAGGCTGGCGGGTTTCAGCGCTCTTGATGCCGGATTTATTGACAACGTGCTGGGTAACACCGTCGTTGATGATGTTTTCGGTTCAGGTCTGGGTGGTCAGAAAAACAATAGCGCCTTCGTCGCCGACGACATCAATGACGTTAATTGGTTGGGAGCTCGCGCATCTATTCGCTGGCTCGTTAACGATAACTGGACCGTTACTGCGACAGCAAACTATCAGGATCTCGAATCTGATGGATACATGGACTACGACCCCAGTGTGGGCGACTTAGAGACGGTTAAGTTTGCCAAAGAAACACGCACCGATGAGTGGTTGCAAACCAGTCTGGTGATAGAAGGCGATCTTGGCTTTGCCCAACTGGTTTCGGCAACGTCCTACTACGACCGGGATACGTTTTATGTCCATGACACCCAGTCGTACGCAGCCTATTTCCACTACGCTTTTGGCCTCTATTATGGCTACGCAACTTACGATTTTGGCCTAGACCCAACCGGCTATCTTACCAACGACCAAAATAATGAAAGCCTTACCCAGGAAATACGCCTCTCAGGTAGCACCGACCGAATTAACTGGACCCTCGGTGGTTTCTGGCAGGAGTCGGAAGAGTTTTGGGACTTCTTAACTTACGTTGACGATTACAGTAATTCCCCGGCGTTTGAGGCCTGGAGTTACTACTATCCGGGTATAGCACCCACCGACGCTTGGTGGAACTCTTTCCAAGCGACCGACAGAACTGACAAAGCTGTTTTTGGTGAGATGGATATTGTTCTGCTTGAGGATCGATTAACGGCCATACTGGGCGGCCGGTGGTACGAAGTCGACCGCGAACTGAGTTACACAGTAGAGCGCCCTGACGCCCGGGTTGATCAGCAGCTACCTGACCGAACGGCTTCGGATGATGGCTTCATTCCCAAATATGGCCTTGAGTTGCAGGTGCTCGAAGACGTTATGGTCTACGGCGTTTACTCTGAGGGATTCAGGGTAGGTGGCACTAACCGCGGCCGCGGCTTGGACCGGGGTGGCCCAACGCTTCCTGTCGATTATGAGTCAGATATTCTTGAGAACACCGAGTTTGGTTTGAAGTCTTCGTTCTTCGATGGCCGTGTGGTATTCAATGCGGTCTACTACACGATGAAGTGGAATGACATGCAGATTGAGGTGACTGATCCCAGTAATGCTCTGGGTACCTTCAGTGTGCAAGATGAAAATGGCGATCCGCTGTATGGCAACATTCCCTTCCAGATTGTGGTGGGTAATGTGGGTAATGCCACCGTCAAAGGTTTCGACCTTGAGTTTAAGGCGCTGGTTACCGACAACCTAGAGGTGGGTTTCAACCTTACCGATATTCAAGATGCCTATGTTGACGGTCAGGAGTTTTATGATGAGCCTCGCGCTCAGGGCGGCAAGGTGCCCTCGGGCTTGCAGCCTCGATCAAGCCTGCCGTTGTTTGCTGACACCAGCTACTACCTCTACGCGGACTATTCAGGCATTAATATATTGGGCGGTGAGGCCGGCATACGCTTGCAACACAGTTACGTAGGCGAGTCGTTGAACCAGTTGACCGACGGTTTCACGTCACCCCAGCGTATTCAGGGCGATTACGATATTACTGACGCCATACTCTCCTTTGAGAGCGGCGATTGGCAGGCTCAGCTGCGCTTTAGTAACTTGACCGACGAGCGTGGCATCACCTATCAGGACACCTCAGACTTCGATACCGTTTGGGGAGGCAATAGCTCTTCGGTGATTCGGCCAAGGAACTATTCATTAACCTTGAGAAAAGCGTTCTAGGTAGCAATCACTCACAATAAAAGGGCGCCATCGGCGCCCTTTTTTTATGGCAAATTATGTCCAGCGCCTTTTTATGCCCACCGCCTCGGCCAGCATTCCAAACCATGAATGGCGTTGCGAATATCTAGGGTTAAATTAACGGCGGTTAAACGCTTGCCCGCGCTGACATCAATGATTGCAACAGTCGAGGGCGATGAGCCCGCAGCAATCAGTTGATCATTAACGACGCACAGGCCCCGGCCGAAGCCTTGGCGAGCAATTCGGCTGTCATCGACGCCGCGATACTCGAGTGTTTCAGGATCAAAGCCGGGTACCGGTACTGCACAGCCCTGTGCGTTGGGGGAGACATAGCGCACCACGTCTGCCCCGGTGTCGTTAAACAGCACACCGTCTTCAAAAGGCTGAGCGTTATGACAACCCTTGGGAAGGTTGCAGAACTCGGTAACTTCTAGGTCTGCCGATAGCGCCAGCAGTGCCTGGGTGTTGAGCCCGCTTAAATAGATACCATCTTGGTTAACTTTGACCATATTGATGTGGTACGAATTTGTGAAGGCAGGCCCTCCCTGTACCCTCGGGTCAAAGGCTTGTGCCACCCATTGACGGCCGTCTTTTGAGAAATAAACGCCCCAGACGAATTCCCGTGTATTCAGATTGAAGGCTAGAAGTGAATCGAAGCCGGTAGAGGTGAGAAAAAGCAAATGGTCGCGCCGGCTAATCTCATGGCAGTGGCGTAAGTAGGGGTTTCGGTATGAACCAACCAGCTGAAAGTCAGGGGTGTAGCAAAACAGTTCGTCGCTGGCCGCAATCCAGAGCTCATCGTCGGTAAATTCGATGCCGCGAAGCCCGCGGTCCCAGCCCCGACCCGAGAAATCAATGTCACCGGTATTCCAGTCTATCTTCTGGTCTACCTGCTGGTTATCAAAGTCGATGAGGAAAACACCACCATGACTTTGGCCCTTTTCAGAACCCCTGACCACCGATGTCGCAATAAACTTGGGTAATTTCGGCATCAGCTGTTCAATCTGTCTTCTTCAGGAAGCACGGGGCTCAGTATTTCCCGCAGCTCATCGAGGTGGGTTCCAAAACGCTTCCAGGTGGCGAGTGCGCCTTTGTAAATGGGTTGGCGCACTTGTTCGGAACTCGCCGTTCGAACCGCACGCTCGGTTTCATGAAAATTCACGCAGCCCTCCTCGAAGGGCAATTCGCAAAAGGTCAGAATGCGTTTTACCTCGTCTTCGAGATTTTCTACTACATTCTCATACTGAACTCGCAATACCTGTCCCGGTAATACTTTGTTCCAATGCGCCATCATTAGGTCGTACTCAAGGTAAAACTCACCCAGCTCAAAAAGGTCGTAGGTGAAGGTTTGCCCCTTCGCAAAATGCTGCTTGAAAGAACCGAAGCAGCTATCCATGGGATGGCGTCGGGCATCAATAATTTTAGCGTTGGGAAGAATCGCCTTAATAAAGCCGGTGTAAGCAAAGTTATTGGGCATCTTATCAGTGAAGAAGGGGCTGTTTCCCCGGTGCCGCTGGATCTGCGTCAGGTACTGCTGCCCCAGCCGGGCTAATTCCTCTGGTGCTATATCTGTCATACAGCTTGGGAAAACTCGACCCGTTTTAGGTTCCGTGAGACCTTGGGCGATCATTGAAATATCAGGAAGCTCACTGGTGCCATCCACCTGGGAGTGACTGGCGAGAATTTGCTCTAATAACGTTGACCCAGAGCGGGGCAGGCCTACGATAAAGATTGGGTCTGATTTTTCGCAGCCATAGCCACCCGCGCGATGGCGAGCAAAAAACTCATCATCAAAAATTTCGCACATGCGTCGGTGGGCGACCTCGGTCTGAACCGGATCGTAGGCAATGCTATCTCGGTGAAGTTGATTGGCCAGGGCGTAGTGCTCAAAGGCGTTGTCGTACTGCTTTTCGTCTTCAAATGCCTTGCCGATTGAGAACGCAAAGTGAACCCGGCAATCAACGGGTAGCTTGTCGTTCGCTAGGCGCGTTTGCATATCTTCAATTTCGCTGCTTTGGAAGCGAAAGGTCTTCAGATTGGAGAGGCTGTAATAGGTTTCGCCAAAATTGGGCCTGAGCTCAATGGCTTGGCGGTAGGCTTCGATGCCGCCTTCTTGGTCTCCCACCGTCTTAAGAACGTGGCCGAGCCCGATGTGCGCCCCTGGTATTTTGGCATCGAGTGCTACAGCAGTGCGGTAGGCATCGACAGCGTCTTGAGGTCTGGCCGCCATGGCCAAAGCCGCACCGTGGTAGTAGTGGGTGAGGGCGTTATTGGGCTCGATACTGACAGCGTTTTCCAGTATGGAAACAGCCTCTTCGTAATGGTGTAGCTCTTTAAGCACCGTAGCGAGGTCGTGCCAGGCCGCTACAAAGCGAGGTTTGGTCTGGGTAATGCGCTCAAGAATAACCCGTGCATCCTCAAAACACTTCGCCATGATGGCGATTCTTGCCAGCAATAATGCCGCGTTGACGTTATCAGGATTTTCACGGACTAGGGCTTGGGTGAGCTTTTCCGATTCCCTAAATTTACCGGCAATGAATAAACGGGTCGCCTCTTCTAACTTGGCTTGCACCGGGGACATTGACGCGGCCTGCTTGAGAACTGCATCAGCCTCTTGAAGGCGGCCAAGCTTTTGGTAGGCGCCACCCAGTTTGCTCAATAACGGGGCGTTAGGTGGACGCAATTCTCTTGCCCGTTCGAGATGATTTAGGGCTTCCTCAGGGCGGTTGAGATTCAAAAGTACGGTACCCAAGTCTTCCTGAGCTTTGGCATTGCCCGGTGTCGTGCGCACCGCACGGGTTAACAACTCTTCGGCTTCCTCTAGCTTATTACTCTCAGCGAGAATCCAGCCCAAGAGGGCAACAAAATTGATGTCACCCGGATTTTGCTCCAGGGCTTGGCGGCACAACGCTTCGGCTTCTTGCCGAGCACCGCCTTTGACGAGCTCAACTGCTCGGTCAAAGATACGTTTCGGGTGTTGCGATACCATAATGAAGCGAGCTCCTGAACATCAAATTAAGGCCGTGTGTAGTGTGCCAGATTTCTCGCCCAGCGGCATGATCTGCGGTTGCTATACGTTGATGTCAGTGCCAGAGTGTCTGGCATCTAACTCACAGCATCGTGCTAAGGATAGGCATTAATGCCCACAGCAGAGAGCTCGACGGCCAGTCAAAATCCTTTTGATAGTAAAGGCACATTTTTACTCAGCCTTTACATGGCGCTGGTGGGTTATAGCGTGCTTGTTGCTTTGCCCGCCATAAACAGCGCTTGGGTGGATCAGCTGGGTTTTAGTGATGTCGAGGTGAACCGCGTGGCTTCCTCGGATCTGTTAGGTCTTTTTTTAGGATCGGTGGCGGTGAGCTTTCTCATAAGTCGACTAGGTCGGCGTGCTCTGATTTATGCCGGCATTGCCATTGCCATAGCCGCTAACTGGCTATGCATTTACTTTACCGACTACTCGGCGATGCTGATTCTGCGAACATTGGCAGGCTTCGGTGCCGGACTTTACACCGCTGTCGCTGTGGCGGGTCTGGGGGCTCGCTCTAAGCCTCGGGAGGCCTTTAATTGGATGTTGCTGGCTTTTGCGTTTTCGCAGTTCATCGAGTTGCAGCTGATACCTCATTTGAGCATGACGGGTATTTATATTTTCTTTATTGCGACCTACGTCGTGACACTACCGTTTGTGGGTTTCATGCCGTCTCAGAAACAGGCCAGGCCCGAGTTTGCAATAGCCAGTGACGAACAGCGCCCCGGTGCTTTGGCGTGGGTTGGTATTTTTGCGATCGTTGTCGCGTACGTCAATATTGGCGCTTATTGGTCCAATATTGAGCTCGCGGCGGAGGCCGGTGGACTCGATGGTGATTGGGCCGCTCAGGTGATTTCCTGGAGTGTGCTGTTGTCTTTTGTCGGCTGTTTCGGGGCAATGTATGTGCTGCGACATTTTGATCACGATCGACCCGTTCTGGTGACTTTCGTATTGATGGTAATTGCCGTGGGATTGCTCGCCGTTGATGTCTCTGCCGGATATTTCATCCTCAGCGTCGCGATGTTTAATTTTCTCTGGATATTTATCGACGTCTACCAAATGGGAGGGGTCTCTGCCGCAGATCGAACGGGCAGTGCCGCGGCCTTTATTCCCGGCGCTCAGGGTCTAGGTCAAATGCTGGGTCCCCTCGTGGCGTCATTTTTGCTGGAAAGGGGCGCTGGGTATGACGGCATATTTATTCTTTGTGCCGGTGCTTCGGCGACAGCATTGCTGATCTACACGCTCAGCTATTTAGCCACCCGTACGCGTACTGCGGCATCGCCCCAGTAATTGATTGCCTGCTGTCATGTGGCCGATAACGTAGCGCTAGGGGTACGACGCACTTTGTTGTGGTGCCTCATCCCAGCGTACGATTTCCCCGCCTTTCATCACAAACGCTGGGTTCTCAAGTAATGACAGATCAGTGAGAGGGTTTCCGGAAACAGCAATAAGATCCGCCCATCGCCCGGCCTGTACCGAACCTACTTGCCCGCTCCACTGAAGCATATCTGCTGCGACCGAAGTTGCGGCTTTAATTGCCGCCATGGGAGATAGGCCGGCTTCTGTTAGCACGGCAATCTCACGAGCGTAGGCTCTGGGATCAATGTTGTAGCCACCGAGATCCGAACCCACCACCACTTTGACCCCCGCGCGATGGGCCTGCCCTATTAAGCTCAGCCACTCGTCGCGGTAATTGAGATAAACGTCGTCGTTTTTTTCTTGCGCCAGCAATTTATCGGTACCGGCGTAATAATCACCGACGTATATGGTGGGCACCAGAAAAGTACCGTGCTCGACCATCAGCTCTATCGAATGCGCGTCCAGATACGTGCCGTGCTCTATAGAGCGCACACCGGCTTCAATGGCCTGATTGATGCCAGCGTTGGCATGGGCATGGGCCGCCACGGGTACGCCGTGCCTATTAGCTTCTGCCACTGCCTCAGCGAGTTCGTCGGGACTGAAGGCAACGTTTTTGGGGTCGTCGCCCACCGAGTGAAAGGCACCAGTGACTAAAATCTTGATCCAGTCAGACCCAAATTTGATCTCTCGCCGCACGGCGCGGCGCACTTCCATGGCGCCATCAACAATATAGCCGTCGCTGATCATGGCTTGTTCGGGAGAGAGATAGTTGATATCTCCGCCACCCCCAGTGATCGATAAATAGTGGCCAGCTCCGGTAATACGCGGTGCTTGGTGTACGCCTTCACTGACCGCCCGGGCGATATCCTGATTACCGAAATAGACGTCGGCGTCACCCATTACTCTTACGGTCGTCCAGCCGTGTTGCAGCATGCCTTGCAGCGCCGCGAGCCCGAGCAGGGTTTTGTAAGCAGAGGAACCCGATAAATGGACGTTCTGATAATTATCACCATAAATCAGCGGATGTTCGTGTCCGTTGATTAAGCCCGGCATCAAGGTTTGCCCCGGCAGTGTTATCTGGCGGACATCGGGTGTCAGTGTGTCAACGTTGACCACATCGACGATGGTGTCTCCCTCGATCAAGACTGCCCGATTTTTTTGTGGCTTGTCACTGAGCCCGTCGATGAGAGCATCAGGTACCAGAGCCAATCGCTCTGCAATGACTGTTGGTGCCAGAAGCATTAACAAAAGAGAAAAGAGGATAGCTCGCTGCACGGTAACTCCTTGGTCGCTTGTAGGTACTGAAGCACCTTAATTGTCATTGTCGTTTGAGTGGATCTTAAGGGTTACCTAACTTGATCGTCATCTGAATAGCCGCCATCATCACACATTAACTAGGAATTGTTGGTGACCATGGATATTGGCGTACCCATAAAAGACTTAGGGTCTTATACCATTGAGCCTCTGCGCGACAAAATATTGGCTCTACCCGAGGAAGCTTGGGCAGGCAACGAGTTTCGTCAGCTCGAGTACGAAGTGCATGCGCACACCCAGTCGGTGGTGCTGGTATTCACCGATGGGCATGGCTGGCCTAATATTGAAGTATCCAAAGAAGTGGGTTGGGATTTACTCGCCGAAGAGGCGGTGCCTCTGATGCACAAAATTTTAGAGGATCACTATCCGCCAGGCGGCACGATTATTCGCGCCATGGCCGCAAGGTTACAGGCGGGTGGCGTTATTAAACCCCACAACGATAAGCATCCGTCCTTTCATCACGGTCACCGTATTCATATTCCGATATCCAGCAACCCACGGGTGCGCTTTATGATTGATGGACGCCCGCAGCGTATGCAGATTGGTAATGTCTATGAAATTAACAATCAGAAACAGCACAGCGTAATGAACAAGGGTAGTGAGGGCCGCGTTAATTTTATTTTTGATTACGTTCCGCCCAATAACATCAGTCGTTAAAACGCATTTATCCAAGATTCCTAGTCTGCGGCTTTGTTTAAACCTGCGTGGGATAGTTCAAAAGGGTAAGTAGCCACACACCAGCTACGCGCCCAGGTGCTAATTGAGGTGCTTGGGAAAGGCCTGCTGTAAATAAGCCCTAGCCACATCTTTGCCCCTGGCTTTGGTTAATACTCGCGGTGCGACCAGCAGGCTGAGCCACAAACCATCGATCAACGCCAGGTAGCCTGTCGCCAGCTGTTGGGGGTCGCGATCTTTATATTCGCCTTCGTTAACGATGGCAGCAAACAGCTCCTCCACCTTTTGCATCGACAAGCGATCGCTGCTGGAGCAGATTTTTTGATAGATCGGACGAGCACTAGCCTCCCCATAATAAGCAAACCACACCGCCATCTTTTGCCGCTGGGTGACGCCATGGCTCAACTGAAAGTCTAGTAGGCGCTCAAGCGTATCGGCAAGGCAGCCGTCAGAAGTACTGTTTTCTGGAGTCAGAATGGCCAGTAAGCCATCGTTGTACTCCCGAGTGACATGACGCAGCGTCTCAGCAAGCAGGTTTTCTTTGCTTTGAAAATGCAGGTTCGCGATACCCAGGCTTAGTCCAGCCTCACGGGTGACCAGCTGCATAGTGGTGGCAGACAGTCCATGTTGGGCAATGCAGCGAATAGTCGCGTCGATTAATTGCAACCGTCGTTCCGAGCGCGAGCGCATTTGCCGAGGTTTTTTTTCGGCCTTTTGAGATGCTGTTGTTGGTGAGGTTACTGTCACTGAAAAAAATAATCGCTGGCCGGGTTCTCGCTTACTCTATCAATATAGCAATAAATGGCAATCTATAAATGAACGTTCATTCATAGTGGACGGCTAAAGACGAGCATGGCAGACTCCACTTACTTGATTGTAAGACGGAGAATGCCTTGAATAAGTATGACGCTATTGTTATTGGTGCCGGCCACAATGGCCTCACCAATGGCGCCTACCTCGCTAAGGCGGGTCTCAAGGTTGCTGTGTTAGAGCGCAATCCCTACATCGGTGGTGCCACAGTCAGCCGTGAGCTGCATAAAGGTTGGTACTACTCCAACTGCTCTTATGTTGCCAGCTTGCTGCGCCCCGAGATCACCCGCGACCTCGAGCTGCCGCGCCACGGACTTCAAGTCGTTCCCTTTGGAGGCGGCGCTACCTTCATGCAAAACGGCGATCACCTGGGCAGCTATAGTGATCATGATCGTCACTATCGCGAGATTGCACGCCACTCGAAACGCGACGCCAACGCCTACGATCGCTACGTGGCCGATACGAGTCGCCAAACCAAACTCATTCGTCCTTACTTGTTGAAGACTGCGCCGGATCCCACTTCACTGAAGCTGCGGGATTTACGTGACCTAATCGAATTTGCCAAGTCGTTTACTTCCATGGGTGAAGAAGGCTTGCTCGATACCATTAAATTTTGGACGGCAAGTGTTGGTGACTACCTGAACGAATATTTTGAGACAGACGTGTTAAAGGCGCACCTTGCCGGGAGCGGCATTATTGGCACGGCACTGGGGGTTTATTCTCCGGGCACAGCCTATGTACTGTTGCACCACTATATGGGCGATGTTGATGGCAACGTCGGAGCCTGGGGTTTTGCTCGGGGCGGAATGGGGGCGGTTGCCGATGCACTGTCTAAGGCGTTCCTCTCTTACGGGGGCGAGATTATTTGTGACGCCAACGTCGATGAAATCATCGTCAGAGGTGGTGAGGCTAAAGGCGTTGCTCTGAAGGACGGCACCGAGTACCACGCCGATATCGTGGTCTCTAACCTCGATCCGAAACGCACCTTCCTCGATATTATTAATCCCAAAGATCTGCCTGATGACGTGATTCAGAAGGCCCAAAACTTCAAGATTCGAGGCTCTTCGGGCAAGCTGAATATCGCCCTCGATGGCTTGCCAACCTTTGACGGCCTCGACCCTCGCAGCAAGCTTATGGCGGGCGACCTACATTTCAGCGACTCACTCGAGCGTCAAGAACGTGCTTATGACGATTGGAAAAATGGAACATGGTCTAAGGATCCTTACTTGGACATGATGATTCCGTCGCTAACGGATCCCACGATGGCGCCCCCCGGCAAGCACATGATGTCGGTGTTTGTGCAATATGCGCCACCGAAGGTCGAAGGACGTGATTGGACGGACGAAGATAAAGACGGTTTCGAAAAGTCGGTGATCGACCAAATTGCAAAGTACAGCCCCAATTTTAAAGACCTTATTCTTCACTGCGAAACCCGAACGCCGCGGGAAATTGAAGCGGAGGTAGGACTTACTGAAGGCAACATTTTCATGGGTGAGCTGACCTTCGATCAATTGTTGTTCAACCGACCCTTTCCGGGCTATGCCCAATACCGCGGCCCTATTAAAGGTATGTACATGTGCAGTTCTGGAACCCACCCGGGAGGCGGCGTGATGGCCGCGCCCGGAGCCAATGCGGCGCGGGAAATTCTTATGGATCTCAAGCAACCCAACACTGTGCCCGGAGGTTATGCTGATGACTGATTATGATGCGATCATCATAGGTGCCGGCCACAACGGATTGATTTGTGGGTCTTATCTGGCCAAGGCGGGTCAGCGGGTTCTAATTTTAGACGCCCGGGATCAAGCTGGTGGCTGCGCGAGCACTCGGGAAGTGGCACCCGGATTCCGAATGTCCGACTGCGCCCAGTGGCTGTACCAGCTGGACGATGCCATTGTCCGGGATCTGGGACTTGAAGCGGCGGGCCTAAAGGTGGGTGCTCGTAAGCGCACGGTGGCACTGCAAGCCGATGGTGATCATTTGAGTATCGATGGCGACTTTCTGCGTGGTGCAGGTATTGGGACCAAAGACCAGGCCGCTTTTCAGGCCTTTCGTAAGCAGATGGATGTTTTTGGCAAGCTGATGCTTAAACTGTATCGCGGCCGCGCGCCCAAGCTGGTGGACGCCAACTGGCCTGACCGTCTGACCTTGATGAAGCTGGGTCTGGGTCTCAAGCTCATGGGCAAGACCAACATGCAGGACCTCATGCGCATTGTGCTGATCAATATCTATGATGTGATGAATGAAAATTTCGATCATGAGGGCCTCAAGGCTGCCTTGGCTTTAGACGCGATTACTGGCACCAACATGGGGCCGCGTTCGCCCAACACCGTTTACACCTATCTGCATCGCGCGCTGGGCAACCAGCTGCAATCCAAGGGTGTTGTCCAGGTCATGGGCGGTATGGGTGCCCTTGGCGATGCGCTGCAAAAGGTTGCTGAGACCCACGGCGCGACTGTTCGCTTAGGCAGCACCGTGCAGGCAATCGTGAAAGAGGGCGATCGTGTTTGCGGGGTCACTTTGTCTGATGGCACAACGCTGCGGGCCAAGGCGGTGATCTCAAGTGCTGATCCGACCACGACTTTCCGTGATCTGCTGGGCTACCAGCGCCTTGAGACGGGAACAGCCCGTCGCGCTGCCCAATACCGGACGCGAAGCGGCACAGCGAAGCTCCACCTTGCGCTGTCAGATTTGCCGGCGTTTTCGGGGCTTGATACCGCAGCCCTGTCTCAACGGTTAGTTATTGCACCGACCATGGATGCTATCGAGAGCGCCTTCAACCCTATGAAGTACGCGGAGTGCGGTCCCAAGCAGGTCTTTGATATTAGTATTCCCAGTATCGAAGACTCGAGTCTTGCACCGAGTGGTCAGCATGTTTTAACAGCGCTGGTGCACTACCTGCCCTACGCACCCAAAGGCGGATGGGAAGCGCATCGCCAGGCGGTGCTCGATAACCTTATTGAGCAACTCGAAGCTTATGCGCCGGGTATCAAAGGGCAGATTGTCGCTTCCGAATTACTCGTACCACCCGATTTTGAGGCGGCCTACGGTATGACCGGAGGCAATTGGCATCACGGTGAGTTGTCGATTGATCAGGCACTCATGATGCGCCCATTCCCGGGTTCTACCCAATACAAGACTACGATTGATGGTTTGTTTTTATGCGGTGCTGGCGCTCATCCGGGGGGCAGCCTTATGGGCTTGCCGGGTCGTAACGCCGCTAAGGAAATGATTAAGCAAGGAGCCTTCGCATGATTACCTCAAGCCGAGACATTATGCTCCTGCCTACCCCGTTCCACTCACGGGTTGAGGCGATGTGCGACATGAATGACTGGGGCAATTGGATGGGTTACACAACCCCCAATGCCTACTTTGATGTCGAACTTGAATACTTCGCGATTCGCAGTACTACGGGCGTATTCGATTTATCACCCATGAATAAATACCGCATTACCGGTCCCGATGCAGAGGCATATCTCAATCGCATGGTAACGCGCAACGTCAGCAAGCTCGGGATCAATCGTGTGGGCTATGCGGTGTGGTGCAATGATGCGGGTCAGGTCATGGACGATGGCACCATCTTTCGCCTGGGTGAGCAGGATTTCAGGTTGTGTTCCTACCAGCGCGCTGATGACTGGTTAGCTTGGTGCACGCTCGGTTTTGACGTCACCATTACTAACGAAAGCGAAGACCTGGCAGGGCTGGCCGTGCAGGGCCCAACCTCTTGCACGATTCTTACGTTGCTAGGTTGTACAGGCTTGGATCAGTTGAAGCCCTTTGGTATTGCGCACTTTACCTTTGAAGGTGCACCAATGATGGTGAGCCGTACCGGATTCACCGGAGATTTGGGCTATGAAGTTTGGGTAGCGCCCGCTCAGGCAGAGGCCTTGTGGGATCAGTTGTTTGAGCACGGCCGTGAATATCTCATTAAACCGATTGGCTCTTATGCTCTGGATATGGCTCGCATTGAAGCGGGTTTTATTCAGGCTCACGTCGACTTTGTTCCGGCGGAAGAAGTTGTGCGCAATGGCCGCACTCGAAGCCCCTTTGAGTTGGGTCTAGAGTGGTTGGTCGATTTCTCTAAACCCCTGTTTAATGGCCGCTCGGCACTGCTTGCCGAAAAAGCCAAAGGCTCCCGGTACCGCTTTGCCATGCTCGATATCGAGGGTAACAAGCCAGCGGAGCACTCGTTCATTATGAAGGGCGATAAAGTGGTGGGCACCGTTACTTCCGCTGCCTGGTGTCCTACGGTGAAGTCCAACATTGCCTACGCTCAGCTTGAAATGCCCCACGGAGCGGTTGGGGATGAGTTGGTCGCCGAAATCTATTACCAGCGGGAGCTTCATTGGACGCGGATGCTCGCACCGTGTCGCGTTATTGACGGCCCCTTGTTTAACCCCAAGCGAAGGCGGCAAACACCGGCCCCTCCTTTTTAAATAGCGACTCCTACAGGAGTGCCTGGGTAACTGTTATGTCTGTTATTGCCACACATGTCGATGACTCAACCGATCAGCTGCGTGAGAAGCTCGCTGCTGAGCAATTGCGCCCCGACTACGCCATTGACCCCTATTTTTATCGCTCGCACCTTGTTCATGAGCTCGAGCTAGAGCACTTGGTCTTTAAAAGCTGGATTTACGCATTGCACACCAGCGAGATCCCCAATGTCGGTGACTACCAGCTGCTAGAGATTGGCGAGGATGCCATTATCGTCGTGCGAACCACAGATGGTTCGATCAAGGCGATGCATAACATTTGCCGCCACCGTGGTTCGCGGGTTTGCGAGGCGACAACAGGCAACCGAAAAACGTTTGTCTGCCCCTATCACGGTTGGGTCTACGACTTAGATGGTTCGCTTAAAGCCGCACGCGAGACCCACATCATGCCGGACTTCGATAAAACCCAGTTGGGTTTGAAGGCGGTTCGCTGTGTCGAGTACATGGGCATGGTTTTTATCAATTGCGACCCTAATGCTGCTGACCTGGTGGCCTCCCTCGATAAAATGCGTATTCCCCTAGGCGCCTATGATTTAGCCAATGCCAAGGTGGCTCATCGACAGACTTATCGTGTTCAGGCCAACTGGAAGCTCGCCATTGAAAACTATTTAGAGTGCTACCACTGTGCAACCTCACATAGGGCATACGCGCGGCTGCACACCTTAAAAGACCTAGAAGAGAAGTCGGCGCCGGTTGTGGCCAAAATGCTGGAAAATTCCGATGCCAAGACAGGTATCAATGGTATCTCCCAAACCCATACCCAGATTTATCTCGACGCGGATAACTTTGGTACGTGCGCCCATACCATGCGTTACGGTTTGTACGAGGGCTTTGTAACCGGTAGTCAAGATGGCCAGCCCGTAGCGCCACTCATGGGGCAGTTTCAAGATTACGACGGCGGGGCCGGCGACTTTCAGATGGGCCCCCTCAGCTTTATGCTGAATTATCCTGATCACTGCGTGCTCTACCGGTTTTTACCGCGCTCACTGACCGAGTCTGATATGGAGCTCGTTTGGTTTGTCCGCGGTGATGCGGTTGAGGGTAAAGACTATGATCTTGAGAAGCTTACCTGGCTGTGGCACCACACGACGCTGGAAGATGAATACATCATTACGCGTAATAGTCTGGGCGTTAATTCCCGCTTTTTCGAGCCTGGCCCTTATCATTCCGAGTTCGAAGAAACCCTGCAGCAGTTTATTCACTGGTATTTGCACACGCTGTCTGAGGTAGTTTAGAGCCTTCCTTACGGTCAGTTTTTTGGCTGAAAGCCGTGCCCACCCCAAAGCTGCTGAATACGCTGCCGCCAAGTTGATAGGTTAGCTTCAATCATGGCAAAGCCACCTAGCCAGAGTAGGCTGTCGTAGGTGTAAAGATATTTGCCATACCAGCCCCAGCTTAGTGCACAGCCAACAATCAGGCAGTAGCTGACATGGGGCGTATGACGCACCAAAGCTGCGAGCCGGCCGGTATACGTCTGCCGGCGTTTTAAAAAAGCTGAAGTTGCAAAGGCTGCGCCCGCTGCGAGCCACGATGCGCACTCAATCAGTGAGACCAGTGCCTGGTTAAGTGCAATCCGCCAACCCTGATCGGACATTACGGTGGTGGCGTTCAATAAAAATGTTAATTCTCCGGTGGCTAGACGGTCAGTGCAGGCTTGGGGGGCTAAGGTCGTGTAGACCTGATTGTGTAGCTCGTAAAGCGTAACGTTGTCTTGGCCACAAAATGCCTCTGCTAACGCTAGTTTTGTGGGCTCAAGAACATTGAGGAATTCGCCGGTATAAACCACCAAAGTATGCGCCAGTACACCAAAGCACGCCAAGCGCATCAGATTCAAGGGCCAACGCACCCGACGGATCGCATATATGTGTTGCCAATATGTCTCGATCTCAAATACCAGCAATAAACCAAACCAGGCCGCCACATCCAGTGAGTTGGCATAGGCTGAGGTGATGTCCCAGATCGATTCGTAGCCTTGTCGTGACAGAGTCCGAGAGTCTTCGAGCACGTACAGGAGGAAGTTTAAAAACAGCAGGCTATAAATAGGCCATTTTATGTATTGCTGATACCGCGACTGCCAGTTTAACGGGCCGCCAGAGGATGGGTGTGTAGGGGATGACGATTCCACCAAGGGGTTAGGACTCAAACCACTTACCGTCTGGGTCTTGTGGCCAGACGCCAAGATTTGCGCCGTGGACTTGAAAGCCTAGCAGTCTTCTAACGTCATCGGATTGTTGCGCCACAGCGTCGCTGGGCAGGGTTAGGTACTGATTTTCTTCTTGTCGCAGCCAGCCTAAGGCATAAGTATTGACCAGTGCCCTTCGAGGCTTATCGCTGCGATTTGCACCCCCGCCGTGAAGTGTCGATCCCAGATAAACAACCATCGATCCCCGGGGCATTTCTGCAGGATAGCTCGTCTGCTCGGCATCATCAGGATGCGGGCCACTGAGATGTGATCCGGGAATGACCCGGGTTGCACCATTTTCTTCAGTGAAGTCATCAAGCGCCCAAAGCACAGAAATCTGGACCTCGAAAGGGAGGTATTCTTTTGGATAAATGGTGTCATCGGCGTGGAGAATCTGGGCATCTTCACCGGGTAAAATTTCAATAGCCGTCGTGCTGCCAACACGAATGTTTTCGCAGCGAGGGCCCAGAACCCCATTCGCTAGAGCCAAAACATCAGGATGAGTAAACAGCGTCTGAAATTCTTTTGAATGCTCGGCGATACCGCCAACCCGGCGCGTTCGGTAGCCATTAAAATCATTTTGAAAACCTGCACCCACGCGTTCGTATTCAGGTTGTAGATCACGATTAAAGGTTTCAATGCTGCCGGGGGGCGCCACTTCCTCGATAATAATAGCGCCGACCTCTAGTAGGGCATCAAGCCACTTATGCTGCTCCTGGTCTGCTTTAAATCTTGGAATCATGGTGGCTCCTAACCGACCCATTGATACGGTCGGTGCGATTAAGCCCCGTTCAGGGCAGTGATTGCTTTTGATCATGGTAAACAGGGCTTCGACGGGTCACAAGCGCGTTATCGGCGGTCTTTATGCTCTGGGGCTAGCGGTGTTGTAGGGCGAGGGTTGCGGCGCTGTGGTAAGAGTCTGTGACTTAAGCCGTCTGTGGTTGAAAAGGGCGATCGACGCGAACAAATAGCCAAAGTAGCGCACCCGTAAATGCCACAACTGAGCCGGTCGAAAGCGCAGCGACCCACCCTATGTGTTGTGCTAAAAAAGGCATGAGGGGTGCCACAACAATGCCTGCTGCGTTACCACCGGTATTCATCAAGCCACAGGCGGGCGCGGTATAGGGACCGGCAACAAAGGTTTGCGCCGACCAAAAAGCGCCCTCAGCAAATTGAGTTGAGGCAAAACACAGCGACAGTAGTGCCACGGCCATATAGGGCGAGGTGGAGTAAAGGCCGGCGTAGAGCAAACAGCCTGCGCCTGTCAGGCCTACTATTGCGGGAATGCGACACCCTAAGTTGGGTCCAAGTCGTCGGCATAAAAAGTCGCAGGTGAGGCCTCCCAATGTGGCCACGAAGGCACCTGTGACCCATGGCAGCGCCGCAAGAAATCCAGTCTCAAGAATACTGAATCCCAACTCCTTCACTAAGTAGTGGAAAAACCAGGTGAAGAAGAGGTAGAAAACGTAATTTAGAGCGAAGTAAGAAAAGGCAAGTAACAGCGTTTCACGATTTCGAATCAACTGCTTCCAGGCATTAAATCCGACTTCTTGGGTAAGATTATCGCGGTTGGCCTGAATCGTACTGAGCTCTTCCTCGCCCATCGCTGGATGCTCTGCTGGATTATCCCGGGCGTACCACCACCACAAACCAAATAAGCCAAGTCCCAGAGGAATAAAAACATAGAAGGAGGCGCGCCAGCCCCAGTACACCATGACCACGGCTACCAGGGGCTGCGCTGCTGCGGCACCCAGGGTGAGCCCGGTACTTGATACAGCATTGGGAAGGGCCCATTGACCGACCGGAAACCAGCGCTCAACTACCGCCGCCTGAATGGGGTACATGGGTGCATGGGCTATCCCCATGATAAATCGCACCAAGAGCAGTACTGCGATTACACCCGTTGTCGATTGAAAGAGAAGCCCGGGTAAAAGACCGGTTAGCCCTGATGCCAAAATGCCTAGTAAGCCCACGACCAGCAATGTTCGCCGGGGGCCAAATCGACTTCCTGCAATGCCTCCTGGCAACTGAAACAGCGCGTATCCCCAGATGAAGCTTGCATAAATCCATCCCATCTCCAGCTCACTGAGCTGTAACTCGGGCATCATGAGTTCGCCGGCGACATGAATATTTTGCCGCATTAGATAGGACAGAAAGCTGAGTAAAAACAGGACGCCAAACAATCGCCAGCGCACGGGAATTTGATGCAAATTCATACTGGGGCGTCCCAAAAATCCGGCGTGAGCTTATTCATTTAGGTGGGTGTTAGTTGTTCGCACGGGTGCAGCGGGGACGGTGCCAATATCATCGAGTCGATCGGTTACATAGCGGCGAATGTCCAAGCTGTAATCTTCCATCGGGGCGTAATAGCCGTGCTTAAAAACAGCATTTTGCATTCCCCGCTGCACGCTTTCGCAAATCTTCCAATCCTGTTTGTTGACAAGGTCCCAAAATTCGACGGCATCCATGGGATCAAAATTTGGCTTCTCGAGTTCACTGGGATGAAACAGAAAGTCGCAGCGTATTTGCGTGACGCCGGCAGATTTTGGCCACACATAAAAAGCCGCCACATGGTCCATGGCCAAACTAAGCATTAGGTTGGGGTAAAACAGTTCGCCTTTATGATGGGTTTTTTCGGTGTCGCTGAGACCTGGGAAGGGAGCTCGGTGGGTGCTGCCGCTTGCGGTGAAGGTGTCAGAACCGTCCCGGTGCGGTACACCAATATCCCAGTCTAAATCGTGACCACCTCCTTGACGGAAGGCGGGCACAATTTTGCAAAGCTCAGGATGGACAGGACCACAGTGATAACACTCGTTGTAGTTTTCAAGTATGACCTTCCAGTTGGCGTCCACCTGATACTCGAGGCTGTGTCCAAGGCGGAGATCTGATAGTGGGTAGTTTTTGAGGCGCTGGGTAGCGGCTCCCAATGCTTCAGTTAGAGATTCCCCGCGGCGATCATCTAGACGAATAAAAATAAAGCCCCCCCATTCGGCGACAGATACCGGGTGTAGGGCAGTAGCCCCGGGTTCAATCGCTAAATGGGGAGTTCCGCGCAGAGTGCCATCGAGTCGATAGCTCCAGGCGTGATACGGGCAAGTAATGCGTCGATCAAAATGCCCCCTTCGTGTCTGTGAGTCGGGCATGGGAACCAGTTCTGCACCGCGATGGCGGCAGACGTTGTAGAAGGCACGTAACTCAAACGCTTCGCCGCGTAATACAACGATAGACTGTTCGCCAAATCGCACGGCTTTATAATCACCGGGTTGGGAGAGCGCTTCGGCCCTGCCAATGCAAACCCAATCACAATGGAAAATAGCGGCAAACTCGCGTTGATACAGCGCATCGTCGAGATAATATTCCCGGGGCAATGTTTTCTCTAACGTATCAAGCGTTACGTCGGCCATTTGCCGCCTTTTGCGCTATTTAATGTTTTTGAGGGCATGAGTATCAGCCTTCAATAAAAACAGGTTGCGGTTCTAGCAAGTTAATTGGCTCATCTCTTAAATACTCGCTGTCGCCATCAAGGAGCGATCGCGCGAAGCCGTGACCACTGTGGACCGCATGGGCGATAGCACCCGGTGCGAGGGCATCACCCACCAAAGCGATAGAGGTATTAACCCACCCATTGTGAGTGTCTGCTCCCGCGGCTTGTAATGACTGGTAAAGCTCAAGATTAGGCTGACGAAGTCCAACGACAACAACAGCATCGATAGGTCGTTCGAATGCTTGTTGGTTGAAGAGGTTGCTGAGCCGAGCTTGCCGTCCATCAAAGTGATCGAGGTTGGTTGTTGTGAGAATTTCCACGCCTTGCTCACCAAGTGCTTTGTAGACATAGGGCAGTTCGTTGGTCATAAACGTCCAGGCCGAAGCGTGACCCGCGGGCGTTGCATAAACGACTTGTGCGCCCTGACGACCGAGGTGTTCTGCAATGACACCCCCTAGGTAGTAATTGTCATAGTCGAAGACAAGAATTCGATCGCCCGCCACCCGACCCGCAAACACATCGTCCGGGGTGAACACCTGAGGGCCTAATAGTGGCTCAGAGGGTATTTCCAAAGGCGAGTATAAATGCGTAGTCCAGTGTGCACCTGTGGCGACGGCAATGTGCCGTGCCCCGAGACTGCTAATTTCATCGACACCCATGGGACTGTCGGTATACATCGCCACATTACCCAGTTGTGATAGCGCCCAAACCCGATAGTCGCGGACCCGCCGCCATTCCGCCAGTCCCGGGAGCTGGCTTTCTTGAAGCACTCGTCCACCCCAGTCGTTATTTTGTTCTGCAAGGGTTACGTCATACCCCTGTCGCGCCGCGACTAGCGCGGCCTCGAGTCCCGCTGGACCGCCACCAATCACTAGAACACTTTCAGATTTTTCCGTGCGTTTAAATTGCTCGGGATGCCAGTTTCGACGCCACTCTTCCCCGGCGGTCGCATTTTGTGTGCAGCGCACGGGTACGCCGTCATGCCAACTCGCGATACACATATTGCAGCCGATGCACTCACGGATGGCATCGGTGTCACCTCTGCGAATTTTTTCGGGTAAGAATGGGTCAGCGATGCTGGCTCGGGCTCCGCCAATAAGGTCGAGCACGCCGCGTTTGATCTGAGACACCATTGTGTCTGGAGAGGTAAATCGGCCTACCCCCACAACCGGGCGATCGGTGACGGTTCTGACGAAATCGATGATAGGTTCGTGGGCGCCCTCGGGGCGAAACCGCGAGGCACCGCAGTCGTTGGGACTGGAATCCATTTTAACGTCCCACAAATCAGGCACGTCCGAGAGCAGGCTGACGACACCATGGGCTTCACTGGCATAGTGATCACTAGGCTTAGCCCGCAGTTCTTCCAGGCTAATCCGTAGTGCGACAGCGGCACGGCCCCCGGCCTCATCACGTGTCACTTCAAGCATTTCACGGACAAAGCGGGTTCTGTTCTCCAGGCTGCCCCCATAGCCATCGGTGCGCCAGTTGTATTCGGGGAGTAAAAATTCATAACCGAGATAGCCCATACCGGCATATACATAAATGATGTCAAAGCCGGCATCGAGTGCTCTGCGCGTCGCTGCGCGCTGCCAATTGAGCACCGCATCAATATCTTTACCGTCCATCGGTTTGGGTCGCTGTTGCCCCATGAAGCCAATGTGCGTGGCGGCCCATGGCACTCCCGATGGTGAGAGCGGAGGTAATCGTGAGGTTCTGTTCATGACCACGGCGCCACCGTGCCAGAGTTCAACCGCAGCTAGGCTACCGTGCTTGTGCACGGCTTCAGTGGTTAAGGCATGGGATGCGATATCAGCGTCGTTCCAAAGCCGGGCGAAGGGCAGGGGTGAATCATCGGAGCTGGGGTGAATTGACACGGCGCCGGTACTGACAACGCCCCAACCCCCTTCGGCCTTGGTCCCTCTGAAAGCGGCCCTCACCCGTGGATTGGACTCGGTCATCCCACTGGCGTGGGGCACTTGATAAAAACGGTTGGGTGCAACGACGGGCCCGATCTTAATGGGGTCAAACAAAATACGGTGGTGAGGGTGGCAGCTGTCCAGATTGGAGCTCTTTGGCACAACATCTTCAGATTTTTTTTCCGGCATTCCTCCCCTCCATGCGCTGTATTTCATAGTGCGTGATCGAACAATGCGTCCTGCACAGGTAGATTGCAATGGTTTCTGAAGGCTTCGCTGCCGGGCGTGATCAATTGCTCTTGAGTGTCGGCAGTCGTCAAATGGCTCAGAGGTGTTAAGCTCAACTTTCAGCAGGTACTAAACTATAAAAAAAGACGCCATGGCTATGACTCCTCGGGTTGACCGGTTTAATTTCTCACTCACTATTGCAGTGCTATTGGGGATCTCCCTGCCGCTGCTGTTTTTTCCCGAAGCAAGCGCGCAACTATTGAAAACAGCGTACGCATGGATCGGACAAACCTTTGGTTGGTTTTATATTCTCACCGGTGCGACGGCCCTAGGCGTTTCGCTGTACCTCGCTTTTGGCCCGCATTCTCAAATTCGTTTAGGTGAGGGGCCTCCTGAATTCAGCTTTACAAGCTGGGCGTCGATGCTATTTGCCGCCGGCATCGGTGCGGGACTTATGTACTGGAGTGGTATTGAGTGGGCCCACTATGCGGCGGCACCCCCCTTTGGTGCGGAACCGAAGTCACCTGAGGCCTATCAATGGGCCGCGTCTTACGGCATGCATCACTGGGGTATAGTCGCCTGGGCTCTGTATTGCCTGCCAACCCTTGCCATTGCCTACCCTTTTTATGTCAGGCGGGTTCCCTACCTCAAGTACAGCACCGCCGCCGACTACTGGTTGAAAGGGCGGCAAAACAGTTGGGTGGCGAAACTCATGGACGGCATGTTCATGGTGGCGTTAATTGGTGGCGCAGGCAGTTCTCTGGGCTTTTCCACGCCGCTCATAGCCGCTTTAATTTCGAGGCTCACGGGCATCCCCGAGAGTTTCGGATTGGAAATGGCCGTAGTGATCCTCTGTGTGGCTATATTTTCAACCAGTGTTGCAATGGGGCTGGGGCGGGGTATTCGCAGGCTTAGTGACCTCAACATGATTGTGGCGCTGGTGCTTTTGGTAACCATTCTATTTGCAGGGGACACGTTGTTTTTATTGCGCATGGCGATTAATTCAGTGGGCCATATGCTGCAAAACACCATTGCTATGACCTTCTGGACAGACCCGATTGGTCGCTCAGGGTTTGTCGAGGACTGGACTATTTTCTACTGGGCTTGGTGGGTGTCTTACGGTCCCTTTGTCGGTTTGTTTGTCAGTCGAATATCTCGAGGCCGGACGATTCGCGAGGTGGTTCTCGGCATGTTGATACTGGGCTCCTTAGGGTGCTGGCTGTTTTATATGTTGCTGGGTAACCACAGTCTTGGTTTACAGGTGCAGGGCAAGCTTGATGTCATGGCCGTTATGGAAAGCTCCGGAGGGAATGCAGCGATCATTGCCGGGCTCGATACCCTGCCTCTCGCAGGGCTCATCATTGGGCTGTTGTGCTTTGTGTCGGTGATCTTCTGCGCGACCACCTACGACAGTGCCTCTTATACTCTGGCCACCAGTGCCACAGAGCAGCTGCATCCCTCTGAGGATCCGCCGCGCTGGCATCGATTGTTCTGGGCGATTGCCGTTGCCATATTACCGATAGCGCTGATGTATGCCGGGGGTATTCGCGAGGCGCAAACGGCGGTGCTGGTGGTGTCGCTGCCACTTGTATTGACGCTGTGGCCAGCGGGGTATGGTTTGCTGAAGTCCTTGCAAGCCGACCGCCAGCGCCAAAATGCTGCTGACCTGTCCAGCGAAGCGTAGAGGCACTAAAACGTGTTTTATCGACGAGGCCAGTCACTAGAGTTCTTTGTTGGCGAGGGCTTTGAAGCCAAGCGGTTGGGCCATGCTCTCGGTGCGATCAACCCCGCAGTAATTTATGGCTAAGCAGAGGAGCTCGCGTGTCGTCTGATCAATCAGTAGCAATTATTTCGGCGGGGGGATCGGGCATCGGCCTGTCGATTGCGCAGTCACTTCACGAACTGGGGTACCTGCTTTTTATTGTTGATATTGATCCTGATCATGTCGCCCAGTTTCAGCGGGTTTATGGTGAGGGCAGTGCCAAGGTTTGTGATGTTTCAGACCCCCATCAGGTTGATGAGGCCTTTACGGTGTTTGCCGCTCAGCATCAGCGCCTCGATCTGCTGGTGAACAATGCAGGCATCGCCGGCCCACAAGGTGCCCTTGAAGATCTTGCGGTCGACGAGTGGCAACGCACCATCGATACCGACCTTAACAGCTTGTTTTATATGACACGCCACGCTATTCCCCTTATGAAGGCACAGCGCAACGGTGCCATCATCAACATGTCATCCAATGCGGGACTCTCAGGTTGCCCTCTGCGCTCGCCTTACGCGGCCTCCAAGTGGGCAGCTATTGGCCTTGCCAAAACCTGGGCAATGGAACTGGGTCCCTGGAACATTCGCGTCAATGCACTGTGCCCCGGAAGCGTGTCGGGCCCTCGAATCGAAGGGGTGATCAATCGCGACGCTGAGGCGAGAGGCATGGAAGCGGACGATATTCGTAGGGTGTACCAGCGGCAGGGTTCGTTACGCCAGTTCACTGATCCCGAAGACATTGCTGCAATGGTCAGCTTTTTAGCAGGTCCCGGTGGTAAAAAAGTTTCTGGCCAAGCTATCGCCATTGATGGCCATACCGAATCACTCGCTAACTGGCTTGATCCCTAAGGGTCGAGGGTTATTGGGGCTAGAGGAATATTGTATGCAGGCAGTTTGGTTTGAACAGTTCGGTCAGGCAGCGACGGTATTGCAGCAGGGTGACCGACCCACACCGCAGCCGGCGTCGGGGGAAGTCTTGGTGCGTATGCACACTACAGGTGTTAATCCTTCCGATGTGAAAAAACGCGCGGGCGCTTTCCCAGACTTGCTCGATACAGGGCCGGTGATTCCTCATAGCGATGGTGCCGGTGTGATTGAGGCCGTTGGTGATGGCGTTTCTCCAACCCGCGTGGGGGAGCGCGTTTTTGTTTACCAGGCACAGCACGGTCGCTCGGGCGGTACAGCTGCACAGTGGGTCTGCATTGACAGTCGTCGGGCGCCCGTTTTACCTGATAACGCGTCTTTTGAGGTGGGTGCCTGTATCGGCATTCCGATCATGACAGCGCATCGCTGCGTGACTGCCGACGGCCCTGTTGCTGGCCAGTGGGTGCTGGTTACGGGGGGTGCGGGTCGCGTTGGGTATTACGCGATTCAATGGGCCCGACACTTTGGTGCTCGGGTTGTGGCGACGGCGGGGAACTCCGATGACCGAGCGCTGTGTTTTGATTTGGGCGCTGAGGTGGTGGTCGATCACCACCAGCCGGGCTGGGGAGCACAACTTCGTGAGCAGTTGCAGGGGCAGCAGATACAGCGCGTTGTCGATGTTGAGTTTGGTGCCAACCTGCCCGAGGTAATGGAGTGCATCGCCACCGGTGGCGTCATTGCTACCTACGCGAGCACCCGTGTGCCCGAACCGACATTACCTTTTCGAACTCTGATGTTTATGGATATTACGCTGCGCTTGGTTATTGTGTATGACATGCCAGAAGCGGCTAAGCAGCAGGCGATCGAGGATACCCAAGGCGCTTTAAGCGCTGAAGCGCTGGCGCATCGGTTCAGTGCCGTGTTGCCTTTTGAACAAATGACTCAAGCCCATGAGCTTATTGAAGCGGGAGGTACCAACGGATGTATTGTCGTTTCAGTACCCTAGTGTGCAGTAGCAAGTCTCTGGCGTGGCCATTATTGATCCTGCTCGGTGTGGTTCTAACGGGTTGCGATGAGAAAGCACGCGAGACCGGAACCCAGAGTCCTGAGCAAGCTCTTACCGCGGTGACTACACCTCAAGTCTTAGTGGGAGACACTCGTATTATCGGCACTCGAGATGCCTCTGGAACTGCGAGGTTTTTGGGTATTCCCTTTGCTGAGCCCCCTGTGGGTAAAGCTCGCTGGCTGCGCCCCGTGCCCTATAGATTTACCGCACCCAGCCTAGACGCGACACAGTTTGCCCCTGCCTGCATGCAATCGGGGAGTGGAGTTGACTGGTATCACGGCATGATGGCTCGAGTTGGCGTTGATCCTGCGTTGATGGAGGGTCCCAAGTATTCTGAAGATTGCCTGTACCTCAACGTATGGACCGATCTCGATGATGCAGCTCTTGCGCTTTCAGACTCAGCGCATCGGCAGCAGGTCGATCAAAAGCCCGATCAGCAACCCCTACGCCCGGTTTTAATTTTTATCCACGGCGGCTCAAATGTCGGCGGCTGGAGTTATGAGCCCAACTATCACGGCGGTCCGCTGGCGAGAAAAGGTGTGATTGTGGTGACGGTGGCCTATCGATTGGGTGTATTTGGCTGGATGAATCATCCTGAGATGGCGACGAGCAACCTGGCGCTGCATGATCTATCTCTAGCTTTAGATTGGGTGCATACCCACATTGCTGAGTTTGGCGGCGATCCTGAGCGGATTACGGTTTCGGGTGAATCAGCGGGCGCTGCGAATGCGCTGCATCTCGCTCTGTCGCCTTTGAGCGGCACTAAAATCAGCGGCGTTATTCACCAAAGTGGCGGCTGGCCTGTGGTTGGTGGGCCAACACCGGCTGAGGCAAAGGCTCGAGCCTTGCAGTTACAGAAAACGTTGCTGGGCCCTAACGGCTCCCTTGAAGGTTTACGGGGGGTGCCAGTGCAAAAGATCATCGACGTCACCGGAGACATTTATGCTGGCATGCGCTTTGGCGCTATTCAAGATGCCGAAAGTTTTCCTCGAACGTTACAGCAACAGGTGATGGACGGTGACTTGCCGCCTTTGAATATCATCATTGGAACCAATGCCAATGAATCTTTGTTGTATATCAAACCCGAAGCTTCGGTTGCTTCTTATTTGGAGGGTCGCGTCCCGGCCCAGCGCTGGCCCGACGTGCTGGCGGCGGCGGGTGATGACCTTGATGAGCTAGCCACCTTTGACCGTTTGGGAACCGCCGTGACCTTTCTCTGTCCGTCACTCACCCTGGCTAATGCCGTGAGCGCAGCAGGTGGCCGTGCATTCGTCTATCGTTTTGATCGAGTGCGACCGGGCTTTGACAGCATTGGTGCTTATCACGGTGCGGAGTTGCCGTACGTTTTTGATCGACACGACAGCTGGCTTCCTACCGAGCCGGTTGATCGCACACTGACTCGCCTGATGTTGGATTACTGGCAGGGTTTTATTGCCCAAGGCGATCCCGGCGGCAGTGAATTAATGGCGTGGCCGCCGTGGCAGCCCGACGATTACCAGGCCGTCATTTTTTCTGAGGAATCCAGCGTCATGCCACACCCGGACGTTGAGTTCTGTTCAGCATTTTCAGGCACGTAATCGTCTTCCGCTGAATCTGTCATAGACTCGTTCGATCGGGGATCTTGTTGTAGCGCAATCGGTGCCATGGCCGATGTGGTACCCACAAACTCGCTCTGTGCGTCGGTGGCCACAGCGGTTTTTCCCCGTGGTTGCAGAGACGTAAAGACGCCAAACAATAAGCTTGCCAACGCCACAGCAATAAACAGTGATTCGTTACCTAGCCAGCGAATAGCAAAGCCAAAGAATAAAGCGCCTGCGGAGGCGCCCAGCGCATTCAGCAACAGCGCTGAAGAGCCCAGCATGACAAATTCATCGCGCTTTGAGTTATCCGCCGCTTTCGCCAAGGACACGGCATACAAGGAATTGCCTGCCGCGCCAAAGGCGGCTGAACACCAGAGCAAGGTACTTTGTTCGGTCGCCTGAGACAGTGCTAGTGCAGTTCCACAGCAGGCGACACACAAAAACGTCAACACATAGCGACGGTCGATACGATCTGAGGCGACGCCAATGGGGTACTGTGCCAGAGCCCCTCCAATAATATTGGCGGCAATAAACCAAGGCACGAAACTCGGATCGCCGGTGAGTGCGAGCACATACACAGCTCCCAGAGACCAAAAGCTGCCCATGATCAGGCCCGAACCCAAAGCCCCTGCAAAGGCCGTGTGAGAGCGACGATAGAGCTTACTGAAGCTAAAGCGGGTGGCCGGCACCGGTGCTGGTGCTGGTGAGCGCGTGAGGCTTACTGGAATTATGGCCAAGCCCACCATTAGAGACACCAAAATAAAAGGATGCAGTGGGTTGCTGTCGGTGAGGTTGAGTAAATACTGGCCCAGCGCCATTGAGGCCAATACGATAACCGTATAAACCGAGAGTACTCGTCCGTGAGCCTTGGGATCAGTTTGTTCGGTAAGCCAGCTTTCGATCACGGTGTAGGCGCCGCACATTGCAGTGCCCAAGACGAACCGCACCACAATCCAAAGAACGCCACCGTCGCATAGACTCAACACTAAAAAGCTGCAGACGAATGTGGCCATGAGCGCGGTGAAGCTTCGGATGTGCCCAACGTTTGCAATAATCCGGGGTGTCATGAGGGCGCCGGTGAGAAAGCCTGCAAAGTACGCGGAGCCGCTTAAGCCCACGAGTAATGTCGACATGCCTAATTCCACCGCTCGCAACGGCAAAAAGGTCATATGCAGACCATGTCCGGCAAGCAAGAATGCTGTCGTTAACAGGAGAGAGGAGACAGAGCGGAGGCTACCCATGATCGTAATTTCAAAGTGTAAAAAGGAGACGCGCATTCTCGTCAGATTCGTGCTTGGGACAAGCACGATTTTTGGTAAGTTTTGGCAGATTTTCAGTGCTCAGGGTGCGCGACCGTGAGTGGTGAGTTGCGGTGTTAAAAAGTACCGCTCAGATCACCGATTGACCCTCTATTTTTAGGTGTTTTTACCATTTTTCACTGACCTTCTTCGCGCGGGCTCACGGGAATGCTCAGTGGCCTGACTGCCACTCATGGTGGCTGGACTGACGGGCGCAATAATTAATCCGTCGCGACAGCACTGGGCCCCGCCAGTTCCTCAATCATTGATCGCCAAAAGATCAGCGACTGAGGAATGCTCACTTTGGGAATGCGTTCGTTCAAGCCATGGGCAAAGGAATCTTTAGGGTTGATGAAAATACCGGTCAAGCTATAGCTGGGAATACCCGCGGCGCGAAAAAAAGCGCCGTCAGTGGTACCAGAGCCCATTTGAGGAATAACCGGTATGCCGGGATAAAGCGGTTCAAGGCTGGTTTTCACCGCCGTCATGACTTCGTTATTAAAGGGCGAGGCATCGCTGGAAACCGGCATGCCGACAACAGTCCAATCAAGTTCGGGGTTTTCGGCCGCTAGCTGCAGTGTTCCCATAATATCGGCCACCGAATTACCGGGAAAAATTCGACAGTTGACGGTGGCAGTTGCCGACTGCGGCAAGGCATTTTCCGCGTGGCCCCCAGCGAGCATGGTGGGGATGCAGGTAGTACCCAGAGTGCCGACATATTCGGGTTTTTGGCGCAGTACTTTAATGGCCTCTGCGTCCGATGGGTCGGCGACAAGTCTAGCCATCGCATCGCCTACTTCACCGCCTATCAGCGGTGCCGTTCGCTCGAAGTAGGTTAGCGTAATTTCGCTGGTCTGGACGGGGAAGCGAAAATCTTGCAAGCGCTTGAGTGCGTCTGACAAATCGAAAATGGCATTGTCAGATCGGGGCATGGAGGAATGACCTCCGGGATTACGTGCTGTGACCGCAAAAGTGGCGTAGGTTTTTTCCGCGAAGCCCACCTTGTACTGAATTGCTTCGCCTGCGTCATTGAGAACACCGCCGCCACCGTCTACAACGAAGGCAAATTCGGCATCAATGGCCTCGCGATAGTCTCGGGTTAGCTGTTGAACCGTTTCCTGAAAAGATTCTTCATCCCCTGTGAAGGCAATGACCAGATCGCGATTAGGTACAAAGCCGTCTTCTTTCAGCCAAATAAAAAGTGTGGTCAGTACTGATACGTCAAATTTGTTATCGAGCACACCTCGGCCAAAATAAAAGGTGTCATCTTCCTGCAATTCAAAGGGGTTGCGAACCCAATCGTTGGGGTCGGCGGGTACCACGTCCATATGGGAAGAGAACAGTATGGGGCGGCGATTGCTACTACCGTCTCCACGGTAGCGTACTAGCAGCGAGGCTGTGCCCTTATAGGGAACAATCGTTACGTCTTGGGTATCAAAGCCCGCGGTTAAGAATTGCGTTTGCAAAAATTTTGCGTAGGCAGGGACTTGCCCCAGCCCGTGGGCGGTTTCCCTGGCAATACTGTCGCGCAGCAACGCCTCTACCATAGACTCGTAGCGGGTAGGTGCCGGCTCTTGTGCGTTTAGTAGGGGACTCATTAATAGAAGGCTCAGGGTGCTGAGCCGGATGAAATCTTGAATGGGAAACATAAATCGTCCTTAGCAGAGGGGCTGCTGTGAATATCGCCGATGAACCGCAGTATCCCGCGGTCAGCCAGCTCGTGCACCTGCTTTTTGGTGTAGGGAACCAGAGTGCTGTTGGGGTGGCATTTTTAGAAAAGCGAAGCGTCGGTAAAACCGGGTACAAGATGGTAAAAAAAGCCGGGAGCCGTGATTAACTACTGACTCATAGCATGCTATTGGAGTACCTTCACGCTCTGACAGGTCGTGGCGTGAAGAGAGACGCTTTGCGTGACGTTTTTTTTCTAACGGCCTCTCTTGAGACAAAGGCTTTCCCTCGCTGGCAAAGGGTCGGTCTGAGGCGTTTGGCCCAAGAAAAATAAGAACCATGAGTATTGCCAGGGAGAACGGTATGACTCAGACACAGCAAGTCAATAACGGGATCGATGTTCCCGATTTTTATGCTTACGCCGCGGCCCCTCTCGCTGCGGTAGAGCACCATGGAGACTTTATTCACCTCAGCTGGGGTGATGGTCAACGGTTGCACTGCCACCGATTCTGGCTGCGCGAAAATGCTTTGGGCCTCGGGGGTATTGACCCTGCAACCCGTGAAGGATTACTGGATCCTGCGGATCTGTCTGACGCTATGAGAATTGCCGCCGCTGATCTGACGGATCAAGGTGACCTCTCACTGCTTTGGCAACCCGAAGCGCAACGTTGTATTTACCACGGGGGTTGGTTGCGTCACATAGCCGACGGCCAGCACTTACCCGAAAGCTGGATTCCCAAACCCGAGGCCTGGGATGCCCAGACCTTGCCCCAACCCCCTCGCAGATCCACCTCTGGCGCGCTGGAAAGTGATCGTGAGCTGTGCGAGGTCATGAATGATTTAATTCGCTATGGCGTTTGCGTGCTCGAGAGTGCACCGAGCGAGGAAGGGTTTCTCAATAAACTGGCTGCTAGAATCGGTCCCGTGCGGGACAGTAACTTTGGCGCGCTGTGGGATGTCGTCGCCGATATTAGTTTGGCGGGAGACGCTAAGACCAATACTACTGCGAATACGGGACTGCGGTTGGGGCCGCATACCGATTTACCCACCCGGGAAATCCCCCCTGGATACCAGTTTCTTCATTGCCTTATCAATGAGGCCGATGGTGGAGAATCTACGCTCACCGATGGTGCTGCTCTAGTTCAGGAGCTAAAAATGCATCACCCGGCCGATTATGAATTACTGTCAACGCGTCGCTGGGTCTTTTTCAATCGTGGCCCCGGAATCGACCATCGCTGGTCAGCACCCATTATTGATACTTCGGGAGCACATGCCTTGCCCACTTTGCGAGCTTTTTATCCGGTTCGCGCGTTTCCCGATATGCCCGAGTGTGACGTTGCCGAAGCCTATGAGGCGCTGCGGCGCTTCCACAAGCTGGCCGATGACCCGCGCTTTGAGCTCACCTTTCGGCTAGGTGCCGGGGACATAATGTGTTTCGATAATCGACGGGTGATGCATGGACGCAAGGGTTTTTCAGGATCAGGTAAAAGGCACCTTCAGGGCGTTTACATTGACCGCGATGAAATCTTGTCTCGGGCGAGGGCTCTCAACCGAAGTCATGGGTCTGAGCTAGGCAGTGCCGGTCATTAAGTGGTTTCAAAGACCGGTCTGAAAAAGAATTTAACCTTTATTTAACTGACTTAAAAAAGCGAAATTAATTATGCCATTGGCTATGCGAAAAAAAGTGTTTATTACGGCGGCGGTAACCGGTTCTGGCAGCACTCAAGACCGCAGCGATAAGGTGCCACGCAGCCCTGAGCAGATTGCCGAATCAGCCATTGATGCCGCCCGCGCCGGCGCTGCGGTTGTACATTGCCATGTCCGTGACCCCGACACGGGCGTCCCTTCACGTGATGTCCACTTATATCGCGAAGTGGTGGAGCGTATTCGGGCGTCAGAGGTTGATGTGGTAGTGAACCTGACCGCGGGTATGGGGGGCGATTTGGTCTTTGGCCCGACTGAGGCCCCTTTACCTTTAAAGCCCGAGGGCACCGACATGGTCTCGGCTGCTGAGCGGGTGGCACATCTAGAGGCATGTCTCCCCGAAATTGCGACCCTCGACTGCGGCACCATGAATTTTGCTGAAGCCGACTACGTCATGACCAACACCCCAGGCATGCTTCGGGATATGGCCCAGCGCATGACTGACCTGGGTATTCAAATTGAAATTGAGGCCTTCGACACGGGCCACTTGTGGTTTGCCAAGGAGCTGGTCAAAGAGGGCATTATTCCCGATCCGGTAATGGTCCAGCTTTGTATGGGCGTTCCCTGGGGCGCTCCGGATGACCTCAATACCTTTATGGCGATGGTCAATAACGTCCCCAGTGATTGGGTGCATTCAGCCTTTGCTATTGGTCGCCATCAAATGGCCTACGTGGCGGCAGCGGTGCTCTCGGGGGGCAACGTTCGTGTGGGGCTTGAAGACAATCTTTGGCTCGACAAAGGGCGACTTGCTACCAATGCCGAGTTGGTTGAGCGCGCCGCCACCATCATTCGGGCTATGGGCGTGGAAATTATGACTCCCGCTGAAGTTCGCAGCGAATTGAACCTGACTGTGCGAGCGCTACCCTAATGCCGGTTGCAGCGATTATTGGCGGTGGGGTGATTGGTTCGGGTTGGGCTGCCCGGTTTTTGTTGAACGGTTGGGACGTTCGATACTTTGATCCGGGCCCCGGGGCTGACGAAGCTTTAGCGAGAACTTTGGAAAAGGCCAGACGCTGGGTTCCCGAGGTCTATGACGCGCTCCCTCCCGAGGGCCAGCTTGAAATCGTTCAAACATTGGAGGCTGCCGTAGCCGGGGCAGATTGGGTTCAGGAGTCCACTCCTGAGCGATTACCTGTGAAACACCAGGTGCTCGAAGCTATTCAGGCGGCCTGTCCAGAGACTGCGGTCATTGGTTCGTCGACTTCGGGCTTTATGCCATCTGAACTTCAGGCACAGTCACAGCGACCCGAGCAGATACTGGTTACTCACCCCTACAACCCGGTGTATTTATTGCCCATTGTTGAGTGTGTGCCATCACCGGCAACCTCAGCGCAAATACAAGCGCAAGCGATGGCTACCCTGGAGCAAATCGGTATGAAGCCGGTGGCAGTGGGAGCTGAGGTCCCGGCCCATATTGGTGACCGTTTGATGGAAGCTCTATGGCGAGAAGCGCTCTGGCTGATTAAGGATGGTGTGGCCACGACCGAACAAATTGACGACATCATGACCCATGGCTTTGGTTTGCGCTGGGCCCAAAAAGGACTGTTTGAAACCTATCGTGTTGCCGGTGGTGAAGCAGGCATGCAGCACTTTCTCGAACAATTTGGACCCTGCCTCTCCTGGCCATGGACCAAGTTAATGGATGTTCCCGACCTTGATGATGCTCTGATAGGACGCATTGTTGAGCAGTCTGATGCACAAGCGGGTGATCGTTCGGTGAGTACTTTAGAAGCCGAACGTGATGCCAATTTGGTGGCCTTGCTCAAGGTGCTTCGAGAGCAGGACACAGCGGCAGGGGCTTTTCTCAATCGACTCGCGGCCAAACCTCAAACGCGCTCACCCTAATAGGGCGTGCACCTGCTTCAGTGATCGGGGCGGTAGTGTATGTCTGTGTTATTCGACTGTGCTGGTGCTAGGTTGCAGCGTGTAGCTCTAGTCAGTGAGGGTGCCTAAATCAAAGTTTTGGTTACTCGGTTGGGTGTCGGGCCAATTGGTGCGCCACACTTCTCGAGATACCGGCCCTACGGGCACCGGTGTTCGATCGAAGCCTGGCTGTGGCGTCACCAGTGGGGCTACCGTGACGTCGTGTCGAGGTACGGTGAAAAATGGGAAGCTGTAGCGCTCTTGCCCCGACTGGTTCACCACTTTATGAGGTGTTGAAACAAAATAACCTCCGGACCATAACTCCAGCAGGTCGCCAATATTGACGATCAGGGTGTCACTCTCTGCGGCCACTTCGAGCCAGTGATCTTGCTCCCGGGGGCGTAGCCACAGCCCACCCACCGGATCGGGAAATAGCAGGGTTAAGGCGTCGGTATCTTTGTGAGGGTGAATGCCATATCCCGCCTCTTCGGTTGGTTTAGCCGGCATTGACGGGTAGTGCAGCAGGGTCATGTTGGTCAGTGGCGATTCAAAAAGAGATAAAAAGCTGTGCTGGTCTACGCCCATGATTTGTGCCAATAAGCGCAACAATCGATGGCTGACGCGGTCGCAGGCTTGCCAATAACTCAGAATGGTAGCTTTGAAGTGAGGGGGCTCATGGGGCCAGCGATTGGGGCCATATAAATCACACCGTGCCCTGATCGGGTCTTTTTCAGCGACCTCATAGTGGAGCTTATAACCCTCATAGTGATCGGCGAGGGTGTTGTCGCTGTTTGCCGAAAAAAATCCCAGCGGAATATAACCGCGATAATTTTCTGGCGTGATGGACTCTTGCAGTTTCTCGCTGAGAGGGCGGTTGAAGTACGTCTTCAGCAGCTGCCGCATTTCGGAAATCTGCCCCTCGGCTATGCCATGCCCACTGATGAGGGCAAAGCCGATGGTGGTAAACGCAGTTTCCAAGGCCTGCTTGACCACCTCATCGCTGGCCTGTAAATCAATCGTTGGTAAGTCGGATACGGTCATGGGCGTCCGGGGTGCATTGTCATCCAATTTTTGGTGCAGTATTAATCCTGCCATCATCACCCATGGACACTGGCCGTGCAAAATGTGGTGACTTGATGCTTACTAAAGAGGGGGGGTTAGGTGCTAAAAAAACAAGTACCACTTACTGCAAAAGCTGCCCTAGGTAGGATGCTGAGTGCAGTGGGGTCCAACCCTCAAAGGAGATCTAGCCATGACCACAATTTGCAGTATTCCGGGTGAGCGGTTTTCGAGAGCCCTCTTTATGCCTAGGTTTCGTGCCACTGACGGCGTCAGGGTTTGTCTCACGCGTTGCCTAGCCGCACTGACGCTAATTGTCATTAATATGGGCACGGGCTCGGTTGCAAGGGCGGACAATGAAATGGCAAACACCACAGCGGTAGCGAGTAACAAGGCAGTTTTTATCATTGTCGACGGTATTCCAGCCGATGTCATCGAGCGCGTGGCCACACCCAATCTTGATGTTATTGCCAAGGTGGGTGGCTATACCCGAGCCGAAGTCGGGGGGCCTTTAAACGACCCTGCCGAGACCCCCACTGTCTCTGCCCCGGGGTATATGAGCTTGGTGACCGGGACTTGGGCCAATAAGCACAACGTTTATGGCAACGCAGATCTGGCGCCAAATTACGACTACTGGAATTTATTTCGTCTGGTCAAAGCCGTTGACCCTTCTTTGGAGACCGGGCTTTTTTCAACTTGGACCGACAACAGAACTGTCCTTTTGGGTGAGGGGCTAGCAAGCGCAGGGAGTATCACAATTGACTACGTGGCCGACGGGTTTGAAACCGATGCCCAGCGTTTTCCCCATGCCCCCAATGACCGCCATATTCAGGTGATTGATCGCTATGTCACTGCAGAGGCTGCCCGGGCCATAGAACAGTTTGGGCCCGACTTATCTTGGGTGTATCTACAGTACACCGACGATGTCGGTCACGCCCTAGGAGACAGCTCCGAACTTGACGCTGCTGTTGAAGTTATGGATGCGTTGGTCGGCACTGTTTGGACAGCGGTTCAGGCCCGAGCTGCAGCTCACAATGAGGATTGGCTGATCTTGGTCACCACCGATCACGGTCGCGATAGAGAGACAGGGAGGGATCATGGCGGACAGAGCGAACGGGAACGCACGACCTGGATTACGACAAATAGTCGGCGCTTGAATGCTCGCTTTCATCAGCGTCCCAGCATCGTTGATATTTATCCTTCAATCGTAAGTCATCTTGGTATCCGGATTCCGTTGCCCACCGCAGGCGCATTGGATGGCCGCTCGTTTATTGATTAGTGGCATTCTGTATTAAGCTGGCGTGCCAGCAAGGGTCAAAGTACTAGCCGCCGAGGCGGGCGGTGGCTCTCAGATAGCGCCGGATAAAACGGGGCTTGCCCGGGGTCAACAATAAAATGAAACGGGTTGCCGCGTTGAGATTTTCGCTCCGGCAACCTCGAGACGGAGCAGGACAGCATTGACCGAGTTTGACTACATTATCGTGGGCGCTGGCTCAGCGGGCTGTGTATTGGCCAATCGTTTGACTGAAGATGGGCAGCATTCGGTGCTCCTGATCGAGGCGGGGAAGGACGATAGGAGTCTTTTTATCCGAATGCCTACAGCGCTGTCGATTCCTATGAATACGCCTCGTTTCAATTGGGGCTACTGGGGCGAGCCAGAGCCCGGTCTGGACGGTCGTAAAATGGATTGCGCCCGGGGCAAAGTATTAGGCGGCTCTTCAGCGATCAATGGCATGGTTTACGTGCGAGGTCATGCGGAAGATTTCGACAGTTGGGTCGAGCAGGGTGCCGAAGGCTGGAGCTACGCCGACTGCCTGCCGTATTTCCGACGAGCAGAGCGCTGGATGTCAGGGGCTGATGAGTACCGTGGCGGTGACGGCCCCGTTGATACTTGCAACGGCAATCGCATGCGTAACCCGCTTTATCAGGCCTTTGTCGACGCGGGTTGCGATGCGGGCTATGGCAGCACCTCTGATTACAACGGTTTTCGTCAGGAGGGTTTTGGCCCCATGCATATGACCGTTCGTCACGGGGAGCGCTGCTCAACGGATTTGGCTTACCTTAAACCCGCGCGTAAGCGGCCAAACCTAACGCTGGTAACCTGCGCTGAAGTTGAGCGCGTGGTGGTATCAGGTAGTCGGGTAACGGGGGTGCAGTATCGTCGCAAGGGCCAATCGATAACCGTGTCGGCACGACGTGAGGTCGTAGTCAGTGCTGGCTCGGTCGGATCGCCGCTGTTGCTGCAACGCTCTGGCATTGGTCCGTCGGCGGTGCTCAAGGCTGCGGGGGTCGAAGTACTTCACGATTTGCCGGGGGTGGGGGAAAATTTGCAAGATCATCTCGAGGTGTATTTCCAATATCGCTGTCGTCAACCGATCACGGTGAATGGGCACCTCGACTGGTTCTCCAAGTTGCGTATTGGTGTGCGTTGGATACTGACAAAGTCGGGCCTTGGCGCTACCAATCATTTTGAGTCCTGTGGTTTTATCCGTTCTCGTGCTGGATTATCTGCACCCGACATTCAGTACCACTTTATGCCTGCGGCGATTCGCTACGACGGACGAGCAGCTTTTGATGGCCACGGTTTTCAGGTTCATGTCGGCCCCAACAAGCCCGAAAGCCGAGGACATGTTCGTATCACTGGGCCCGACCCGGGAGATGAACCGGAAATTTTATTTAATTATTTGGCAACGGAGCAGGATCGACAGGATTGGCGAAATTGTTTGCGTTTGACCCGAGAAATACTGCAACAGCCGGCGCTTGATGCTTATCGCGCCGAGGAAATTCAACCCGCGATTGATCTGGCCGACGATGCCGCGATTGATGCCTGGGTGCGGACCAATGTTGAAACGGCCTATCACCCGTCGTGCTCTTGTCGCATGGGGGCGGCCAGAGACGTTGGCGCCGTTGTAGACCCACAATGTCGCGTCCGTGGTTTACAAGGTCTGCGGGTTGTCGATTCATCAATTTTCCCAATCATTCCCAATGGCAATCTCAACGCACCGACGATTATGGTGGCCGAGCGTGCGGCTGACTTGATACGTAATAGAGCCCCCGAGCGCCAGGAAGCTAGAGTTTGGGAGGCACCTAATTGGCAGGCACTGCAGCGCGTGGGGCAACCTTTGCGCCCCGTTCCGGTGGGGCCACCGCCTGCGATCTGATAGAGGCCATTGACCATGAATTTTATTTTGTCGACAGCGATCATCGTCACGACGCTAACCTCGCTATTTCTAGTACTCAGGTATCGTAATGTCACGATTGAGGGCAGTGTGCCGGTACCGTTGGTTACCTTCTTGGCGATTCTTTTCACTTCGGGACTAGACGTTGGGCTGATTATGTTCCCGCTGGTCGATTTCCAGTCTTTTGCCGCAGATCCCGAGTATGCCTTTGCTAATCCTCTTGCCCTAGAGTTTGGTTTCTGGGGATTTTTGGTTTGGGGGTTCTATTTTTTAACGACCTTTTATTTTTGTGTGGTCGAGCCAAAGCTAAAGCTGTTTGAGATACCTGTGATTAAACTAGCCAATAACTTTTGCATTATTGGCACCTGCGCGTTTACTGGTTACTTGTTCCTCCATTACCTTCCCGACTACGTGGCGGGTATCTCAGACGCCCTGCGCTTTGGTGGGGTGGCGTTGGTGGTCTTGCTGGCGGTGCTGTCGAGCACCCATTTGCGCTTTGTTAAAGCGCTTAGCCTGAGTTCAACCGCGCTGTTTTTTCTGCTCATTGCCGGCGCTTTCCTGGCTTCAGATATGGGTTTTGCTGGACTTGGCGAATCCTTAGCAGGTTTGGGCGATTATTTTGGGCAGATTCACCGTTTCGTGCTGCCCCTCAACGATTACCACGCGTTTTATCTGTTCTGGTGGTTTGCCTGGAGCATTATGATTGGGCAATTCGTATCGCGATTTGTAGGGGGGCTAACCGCCTGGCAGTTGCTGCTGGCTTTATTAGTAGTTCCCTCGATACCGATCGCTTTGTGGTTTGCGGTTTTGTACGGCTACTTCACACAGGGCCTAAATGTTACCGGGGGCTTAAGCTGGGCAATGATCGCAGTGGGCGTGTTGTTCGTCGTGAACTCGTTAGACTCATTAACGCGCTTGTACACTCAAAATATTGGTTTAACCGTAGAGCGTCTGGGGGTCGGGCGCTACGTGGCACTTAACTGGTTTATTCTTTTTGCGCTGGTGCTGTCTTTTCAGTTCACACCCTTCAAGATTGAGTGGGTGGGCCTGCTGGTTATTGCTATTTATGCCGCGGTATACGCCCTCGTCTATCGGCATAGGGCGCAGCTGCGGGCTTAAGCTTTAGGGCGAAGTTCCCAGTCGAGTTAGGGCTTGGTAGGTGGCTACCTTCAAATCAAAGCGCAAGGCATCGCCATAGGGCGCACCCATCACTTGGGTCATCAGAATAACGATCAGATCTTCCTCAGGGTCGATCCAGAATTTCGTATTGGCGGCGCCGCCCCAGGAATAAGCGCCTTTAGATGAAATGACGCCGGTTTGTCCGGGATCGGTAATGACACCAAACCCCAATCCCGCAGACTGGCCGGGGTATAAGTGAGAGTCGGGGTATTCACCGACTCCGCGATTACGGACCTCCGGAGTGAGGTGATCTGCGGTCATAAATTGCACGGTTTTGGGGCCTAATATTCGTGCGCCGTTATAGCTGCCACCCCGGCGAAGCATTTCACAAAAAGCCCAATAATCTCGCGCGGTAGATACCAAGCCACCCCCACCAGAAAAAGTGGTAACACCGGTAAAAGGTTGTGCCGATGCTTCGGGTATCGGTGCAATCGCGCCTAGTTGGGCATTCCAATAGTGATTGGGTGCAAAGCGATCAAGCTTGTCGCTGGGTACATTGAAAAAGGTATCCGTCATGCCCAAGGGTGCAAAAATTCGGGTTTGAAAAAAGGCTTCGAGGCTCATGCCGGATAAACGCTCGACGAGTACACCCAAAACATCGGTGGCAACACTGTAGTGATAGCGACTTCCGGGCTCAAAGCGTAGGGGTAGGCCTGACAGACGCTGAATAAAGTCATCGCTGCTAGTGCTGTTGATTAGGTCGGCTTTTGCATAGGCCTGATCTACGGGGTCATTAGGGTGCCAGCCATAGGAGAGTCCCGCTGTATGGGTCATTAGCTGCCCTATCGTCACAGGCCTTTGGGGTGCGACTAATTTGCCATCGCGAAGCAGCTGAACCGATTCAAACTCTGGCAGATAGCGGCTGACCGGGTCACTCAGGTGAAATGCGCCGGCTTCGTAAAGCATCATCGCCGCTACCGTGGTGATGGGTTTGGTCATGGAATAAATTCGAAACAAGGTATCTTCTTGAAGCGGTCGTGCATCATCACTACCAAAGTTGCCTTGAGCGGAAAAATGCACCAATTGACCGTGGCGGGCCACCAGCGTGACGGCACCTGAGACTCTTCCGGCCTCAATATCTCGCTGCACAAATTCATTGATTTTCTGCAGCCGCTCTGGGGCAAAGCCTGCTTGCTCGATGCGTTCAGTTGGAATGTCTGCGCTGACCTTGGCACACAGTAAAAGAACGCAACCCATTGCTGCGCTAAACACGCGGTGACGGTTTTTCATCATAGTTTTGATCCTGAAGTGCTGGGGCCTTGGCTGGGCGACAGACCGATGCTTTTATTGGCAGAGGGTACACCGTGCTTCAGACCTTGGCCTAATATTTATCAGAGTAGATGCAACTGTGTACCATCTGTTGAGTGAATCTCAGCAAGAGGGTTAGCGCCTAAGGTGCTTTTGCCTCAACACATGGACCCGGTAGCTTGTCCATTGTCATGCAATGTTTGTCACCTACCGGGCTTGCTAAGTTAGCCCCTTGGGGTTGAAAGCCTGTTGCAGACTTACGATTTAATGAATGCGAACTTCCTGCCTTAGTAGCTCTTTTTGCAGTGCACCAACAGATAGCTCAGAGAAGTCACGGTTTTCCTTTACCGACAGGGCGGCGGCAACGCCTGCACCTTGCCCTGTCACCGTACAACACATCATATTGCGAGTGGCCGCATGACTCACGCGATCGCCCCCGGTAATGCGGCCCGCGCAGATCAGATGTTTGACCCTATCGGGTAGCAGGGTCCTGTAGGGAATCTGAAAGTAGCGTCCGGTCGTGGGCAGTATGAGAATGCCATAGCCGTCAATGAACTCAGGGAATATGCCAATACTGTCGTCAAAGCGCCCCTGCTCGCGCACATCGTGCTCGGTCATGTTGTAGTGGGCATCAATCTTGCGCGTATCTCGAATGCCCAGGGTCATGCCAAAGTTGCGCAGCTTGGCACCTTCGCAGCCGGGCATGAATTGCTTCAGTGCCTCAATCGCCATCATCGCTTGTTCCCGACCCTCCATCTCGCCGCGGGTGAGGTCGTCGGGGTTGGTGCCGTCATAGCCTAGCAGGTGAACCAGGTTGAGATAGGTGAGGTCGCCACTGTCGTAAATGGCGCCCCAAGTGCCAGCGATGGTGTCGAGATTGGCAGGAATTAGTCCGGCTTCTCGGGCCTGTTCAAAGGGCTTGCGTAAAAACGGCGAAAACATCTCGTCTTCTTTCCCCGTCGTTTCCACCGTCCACTGGCCATAAGCCCAATCCCGATAGGTCTGGGGGTCGGCCTTTACCTGTTCAATAAAGCGCTGTTTGTTGACCCCTGACATTGAGAACATTACCGACGTGCCAATCATGTCCTCTGGAGCTTGTTTAAGGGTGGTTGCACCAGCGCGGTGGGTGACGTCGGCATCCCCAGTGGCATCAATAATGCGCTTGGCAAGAATCGCCTCCCGCCCTGCCTTACTTTCGACAATGACGCCCACAATGCAGTCGCCTTCCATAATGGGTGCAACAAACATGCGATGAAGCATGGGTGTGATGCCCGCCTCGGATACCAATGTGTCGGCGACCCACTTAAAAGCCTCGCCATCAATAGCATGGCTATTAGATTGCGGTTCTTCTACCGCTGCACCGGCACTGACGGCACGTTGCTCAAATTCAATACCCAGACCTTCACTGTCTATAGTCTGTTCGTGGCGATACCAGGCAAAGCCCTCAACGCCGACGGCGGTGATGTTTCCGCCGAAGCACCCAAAGCGCTCCAAAAGAGTCACCTCAACGCCACACCGTGCCGCCGCAATGGCTGCCGCCAAGCCTCCCGGCCCTGACCCCACCACTAGGACGTCGGTTTGATGAATCACTGGCAAGGTCTTGGCGGGTTCTTCAATGTGCATGGCGTCTCCTGTGGGCTTTTGCAGCGCGTTGCAGTAGCAGCTTTTGGTTTGGGCATCCTACAATTTTTAGCGGTTTCGGGGCATAAATTTGCGTCTAGGATGACAGGGCAATTTTCAAACGCAGATTCATGTTTACAGCGATTTAGCAAAGGCGCCCAGTATTTGATTTGTGGGCGACAATCGCGTTATAAATAGACAAAACTAATACAAGAATTAAATGGCTCATTTATATGGGTCGAATCGAGGTGTGTCAGAGCAGGTTGTAAATGTTGCTTCTGGCCCAAGGGGGACCACAAAATATGAAAGCTACCAATCAGTATCTATCCCATTCACGGCGTACCAATCGCCCACTCGCGCTAGCTGTTGCTGCTGCCTGTGGTGCCGTAGGTGTGGCTGGAGTCGCCATTCCGGGCGTGGCTCAAGCACAGATCGAGGAAGTTGTTGTCACAGCGACACGTCGTGCGGAAAGCGTTCAAGAAGTACCGATGAGCGTATCGGTGCTGGGGGAGACCCAGCTTCAGGACCTCAACATCACAGATATGGAAGATTATCTGATGATGCTGCCCAACGTCAGCTACGTCACTTTGGGTCCAGGTTCGGGCAATATCTATATTCGCGGCGTATCGAGTGGTGGCGAGAGCACCCTGGGCGCGAACCCCAGTGTTGCTGTCTACCTTGATGAACAGCCGGTGACGTTGGTGGGTAACTACCTCAACCCGCACATTTATGACGTCAACCGTATTGAAGTATTGGCGGGTCCTCAGGGCACAACCTTTGGTGCCAACGCCCAGTCAGGTGCAATGCGTATCATCACTAACCAGCCCGAACTCGGTGAATTTTCGGGCGGTTACAGTCTTGATACCAGCCAGGTTAAGAGCGGTGACCCAAGTTATCGCGCCGAAGGCTTCGTAAACATTCCCATCGGTGAGCGTGCCGCTTTGAGAGTCATGGGATATTACAAGCACGACGGCGGCTATATCGACAACGTTCAAGGCTCCCATACCTTCAAGCGTGGTTACATTCGCGCGGGTCTTCCCGAGGGCAGCCCTCTGAGAGACATTGCCTCAGACTTTACGGCGAGTAACGCCGATATTGCCAAGGAGAATTTCAACGAAGCGACAACTTATGGTGGCCGTGCGGCGCTTAGGGTTGACCTGAATGACTCTTGGACCTTTACCGCCACTGCGATGATGCAGGACCTAGATCGTGAGGGTGTTTGGGATCACGACCCCACTATTGGCGATCTACAGGTTATGCAGTTGTTGCCCGAGTCCATGACCGACAAGTGGACCCAGTTCTCAGCAAAAATTGAAGGCGAGCTCTTTGGCGGCACATTAACTGCCACAGCAGCCGACCTTGATCGCGATATTGAGGTGTACGCCGATTACTCGCTGTACAGCGATTACTACGTGTCTCAGGGCTTTGTTGATCCCTATTACAACTGTTACGTCAGTTACTTCGGAACTTGTGGCGATCCGCGCGAGCAGTTCACACAGGAAAGTAATCAGGGACGTCAGACCTTTGAGATTCGCTACGCGTCAGACCCCGACAAGCGTTTCCGTTATATGGCGGGTTTCTACTATGTCGACGTAGAGGGCACGAACGACTACGAGTGGCACGTGCTGGGATTGGCAGAAACGCCACAGGCGGCCGTTGATGCCCCCGACATTTATTGGACTACCGACTTTGAGCGGCTCTATGAAGAGACAGCCATTTTTGGTGAGGTGTCCTTTGATATTACCGACCGCTTAACGCTGACGGGTAGTGCGCGGCAATTTGACTACGAGAGCTCGCTCGACGGTTTCTCTGGCACGGTGTTTTGGCCTTGCGGCGGCTTTGGCCCGCAGGGAGATCGCCCAGCCAGTAACTACGGCGATTCTTGTGCGCCAGACAGTCGTGTGACCGAGAGCAAAGATGAGGTGTATCGTATTGCTGCCGATTGGCAGGTGACCGACGACATCATGCTATATACCACCTGGGGTGAGGGTTACAGACCCGGTGGTCTGAACCGTTTCTGTCAGACGCGTATCCCCGATGGCCTTCCCGGTCAGGGCTCGATCAATATCGGTTGTGAATTCACATCAGACTTCCTGACCGCTGTTGAGGTTGGCTTTAAATCTGAGCTCTTTGACGGTCGACTCCGCTTGAATGCTGCGGCGTTCTGGCAAGACTGGGAAGACTTCCAGTTCTCGCGTCTCGATACGTCAATCTCGCCAATTACTTTGACGTATAACGTGGGTAATGCAGAGAGCAACGGCTTTGAGTTTGATTTCGCGGCCATGATTACCGATAACTGGAGTATCACGGGCGCGGCGAGTTTCCTCGACTCAACCCTGACTTCAGATTACCGACGTAATCCCAGCAGCCCAGAACCCGATGCCGCCTCAGGCACTGATCTGCCGCGGGTTCCCGACGTGAAGTTCAACCTGACAACCCGCTACGACTTTATGCAGGACTGGTTTGTGCAGGCGTCTTACATGTACACCGGTAAGTCGACCAACACATTATTCGATGGTGGCTCAGCGCAGAACGAATTGCGGGAGCAGCCCTCCTATGACGTGCTGAACACTGCGCTGGGTCTTCAGAGGGACACTTGGACGGCTGAAGTCTATGTTCAGAACGTCACTGACGAGCGTGGCGTTGTTTGGATTAACGCGGTCAACTGGGATACCCGTGAACAGGTTAACCAGCCTCGCAGTATTGGTGTGCGCTGGCGTCAATCGTTCTAAGTCACGGCGATGCATGAAAACCACAAAGGGCGTCTCTTGAGACGCCCTTTGCGTTAGTGCGACGTCCACCGCATACTCGTTGCGGTGTTCCAAACAACTGTTAAAAACAACGTTTATGTCATCTATTGAGCCACTTTTTGAGCAGGCACGTGCTGCCCTGCGGAATAATGAGCCAGAACGCGCCCGGGACCTCTGTGCTGAGGCCCGTGCATTAGACCCGAATGATTTCCGATTGATTTTGGTGCACGGCTTTGCCCTGCGACGCTGCAATGATTTTGCGGCGGCAGAGCCACTGCTGCGCAAGGTGATTGAGGCAGATCCTGGACTAGAATCTGCGCATCACGAGCTGGGTCTTGCCCTGCGAGGCATGGGTCGCCTGAGTGTAGCGCGCCAGGCCCTTGAGCGCGCCGTGGGTTTAAAACCCGATTACGCCGCAGCATGGCGTGACCTTTATGAAGTCTGTGCCGCAGAGGGCGATGACGCCGCAGCGGCAGAAGCATATCGACAAATGATTCGCCAAAAGGGCTTAGACCCTTTATTGCAGAAAGCCCTAGACCTCGTGGGTTCCGGGCGTCTCGGCGCGGCGGAAGGCATTTGTCGCGAGTACTTAAAACGTCGCCCTCATGATGTCGATGCCATTCGTTTACTGGCGGAGATTGGCATTAATTTGGGCGTGCTGGATGAGTCCATCAACCTGCTGGAGCGCTGCCTAGAGCTGGCCCCAGATTTTCACATTGCCCGAGCTAATTTTGTCACGGCTTTGGCACGGCATCAGGAGTTTGCCAAAGCGCTTGAGGCCTGCGCTCACCTCAGGTCTAAGGAACCCGATAAACTCACGCATAAAGTTCAGTATGCGTCAGTGCTAGCGATGGCCGGACGCTTTCAAGACGCCCACGAGCAGTACGCCGAGGTGCTCAAGGAAGTACCAGATAACGCTGGCATTCTTACCAGTTACGGTCACGCATTGCGCTATGGCGGCAAGGGCGATGAGGCCGCTGACGCCTATCGTCGTGCCATAGCAGTGGAATCCGGCGCCGGTGAGGCCTACTGGAGCCTCGCCAACCTCAAGACGGTGGAGTTTGATGACGCTCTGCTTGAAAGCATGGAGAACGAGTATGCGGCGCTCGATCGTCCCGGCCCCAACAAATATCACCTCGCCTTTGCCCTGGGTAAAGCCCATGAAGACCGCGGCGATTATGACGCGTCCTTTCGTGCCTACGACGACGGCAATGCCATAAAGCGGCAGTTCAGTGCTTATAAACCTGAGGGAACCCGAGAGCGCGTCGATGCCATGATTGAGCATTGCGGTAGTTCTCTTCTGGAGTGCCCCGGGCATCCCTCCAATGCGCCTATTTTTATATTGGGATTGCCCCGGGCGGGATCCACGTTGTTGGAGCAAATCTTAGCCAGTCATTCTCAGGTTGAAGCGACGGCTGAGCTGCCCTTCATTGGTCGTATCGCTAGTGACATCTCTGGCATCCGCAAGCGCTCAGAAGAGAGCCTGTACCCCAGCAGCCTCAATGAGTTGTCTGCCGACGAGCGCACCGCTATGGGACAAAGGTACCTAGATCGAGCGGCGGCTTACCGGACGGACAAGCCCTATTTTGTCGATAAACTGCCTAATAACTGGGTACACATTGGATTGATCAAGGCCATTTTGCCCAACGCCACGATCATAGACGCACGACGTCATCCCATGGCGGCGTGTTTTGCCAACTTTAAGCAGCTTTTTGCCCGAGGTCAGGAATTTACCTACGGCCTTGAGGAGATTGGCCATTACTACGCCGATTATTTGCGTCTTATGGACCATTGGCATGGTGCGTTTCCTGGTGGCTTACTGACCGTGCAGTACGAGGAAGTGGTAAAGGACCTTGATTCGCAGGTGGCGGGTTTGTTGGCCCACTGTGGCTTGCCTTTCGAGGAGGCGTGTTTACGCTATTACGAGAAGGACCGTGCAATTCGCACCGCCAGTTCCGAGCAGGTTCGCCAACCGATCTACAGCAGCGCGGTCAACGTTTGGGAGCATTACCGTCACCACCTAGAGCCCCTTGAAACTCTGCTGAAAGCTGAGGGGGTGGCGCTTTAACCGCTGGGTCGTAAGCCCGCAGTGACGCAAGCCTCCAAAAACTAAGCCCGCATTAAGGTAAGCCGGCATCCGGCGCGGCCCTCGCAACCTAAGCAGGGTTTTTGTTGGAGGGTCCAGAGCGCCGTAATTCTCAAAGGAGCGGCATGCTCCCGCAAACCCTCGAAGGTTCAGGGCACAGTGCTGAGATTCTCGGCGGCTTGGGTTTGACTCCCCACCTCGGCAGCAATGCTATTTGGAACGAGCATGGTCAGCGCATAGTGGGCAACCCGCCAGCCCTCGGAAGTACGAACAACGACGCCAGTACCGCGGCAATGCCCCAACTTTTCGTTGTGCAGCACCTCGTCAAACCAGCGTATCTCTCCCTTACCCTCAATGTTGCGTTCAACCATGTGATAGGTCCAGCCCCGACCCTCATCAAATACCGGGCGGGCATAAGCCTTAAACTCAGGAATGGTCCAGCGCTCATTGCGATCGGTACCCAAAAAAACCGCATCGTCGGTGTAGCGGGCAAAATAGCCAGAAAATTGGGCTTGTGCCGCATCGTTGTGCAAGCCGTCTAGAAGGTTATTGATCGCAACCCGGTCAGTCGCGAGTTCATCTGCCGCAGTGGGCATTGATAGAGCCAAAAGTAGGGAGAGTATGAGTGTTGCCGCAGCGGTGGCGTAGCGGCTTTTGATCGTGTAGCTCGGGTGTGTATTCATGGCCGTGTGGATTCTTGTGAGGCATTGTTGGTAGTTGTAACGGAGTTTCATGGCGATTTCTAACCCTTTTGTTGCAAGCTGTCGGTATTGGGCATACCACTGCGATAGTCGCTGGGGGTGGTGCCGGTCCAGCGTTTGAAGGCTCGGGTAAAAGCCGAGGCGTCGGAAAATCCGCAGGCGAGGCCAACTTCTGTTGCAGAGATGTCGGGTGACGCTAACAGCTGTTGGGCTAACTGCATTCGAGTTTGCTGTACCACCTCGCCATAGGAGGTGTTTTCCGCTTTGAGCCGGCGCTGTAGGGTGCGGGGGCTCATGTGCAATGCCTGTGCGATGGCTTCCTCGGAGGGCAATTCCTTATCTAACGCATCGAGCAGTTGCCAACGAACTTTGCCAGCGATATCTCCGGTCCGAAGGGACTTCAATAAATTATCGAGCATGGGCTCGTTGGCGCGAATTATCTCGGTGTTACGCATCTGCCAGGGCTCTAGCAACTGGGACTTGTCAAAAACCATGGCGGTACGATTTTGAGACCAAGCGATCTTGCAGCCCATGGCTGTTTCAAAATGCTGGTTATCAGGCTGCGGGGCAGCCATTTCTACTTTGAGTGGTTGCAGTGCTGAGGGTGCTGCCATTTTCATGCAGCGCCAGATCATGGCATTCATATAAGTGCCAAGGACGTCTCTGGATAACTCAAAAGTCATAGGCGAAAAGATCAGGGATACCTGATTTTTGTGCTCTTCAAGCAGCATGGGTGCCCCGGTAGACAGTAACCGCTGATATCGCAAACCCCGTTCCAGAGCTTCTAAGCCATTGTCTGAAGCAAGCAGGGTAATACCCAAGGCGTGAGTGTCACTTAGACGATGAAATTCAGCGAGTTCTGTACCCAGGCACGGACGTTGAAAGCGATCTCGCAGATCAGCCAGTAGCGCATCAACCCCTGCCGCGGGAAGGCGCTCCCTAGGCTGCTGTAACACGTTTATATCTAACCCATGGCGTTCAAAGTGCTCTTGCGCTTGCTCTCCCTGAGCCTCCAGCCAACGCAGGACCATACGCAGATGGGTTGCTAATACCGAATAGATTCCCTGGGTCATAGTTGCTGTCCTTATTACTTGGAGCGCATTTCTTATGAGAGGTGTCGGGTCGTTTGGCGCCTGAGGACAAGTGGTTGGCGACAAAGGCATAGCCACTAAAAGAGCATCGCTCCAATATCTCTAGCACTGCGCCAAACTAACACGCTAGATACGCTTTAGGTTTAGCAAATGCCGGTCATTCATCTGAAGGCGAGAGCGCAGCAACTGAAATAACACCAAGGAGGTGCCACCTCGTGATTTTAACCAGCAATCCAATGCCCCTTGCCTGGCAACAAACTGCTTTAAATTTTAAAGGTGCTTCAGGGCCGAGCTTGGGCGCTAGTGAAACAGATGCCGAGCTTGTTTACGGTCGTGCGGCAATCCTGAGTCGATTTCGTTTTGGTTGGTCGGAAAAGCAATACGCATTTTTAAAAAATGAATCAGAGCAGTGGACAGCCGCAGCGTGTTTAGTCTTGGGGGATAGCATTTTGGGTAACCGCGACTCTTGCCTTTGGGAGTTGGCCCCGTTAGAGCAAGCCGCGCTATGCCGATTGCGCAGTGAGCACATTGGCGATTTACACAATCAAGCCGGATTGAGTTCAGGGCTGCGCGAATCCTTTGCCCTCATGAGATCCCGGGAAGAGAAGCAACAGCAAGAGTACGAACAGCTGGCTCTAGCTGTGCAGCATGTGACTCAGGCTACAGCGAGGGAAATCAATAACCCCTGGTTTCTTGATGCGCTACAGACGCTGGCTGCAGGCCGTCTAACTATTGAAACAATGCGCTCGGGGCTGTTGGTGCTGGCCCATATTCTTGCGGACAAGCCTGAAAGTACGGTCGCTGGCCCTCCGGCTTCACCTGAGCCGCAGTGGTAGAGCATTCGCACAGCGCGGCTGTAATCCCGATCACACAACATGGCAGCTTAGGCATACACTGTCGGCTTTCCCGTAATGAGTGCAAGTAATGCGAGTGTCTTGGGTGTTGGTACTGCTGATTGTTGCCGGTCTTATGGTTGTGGTTCATTCGGCGGGCAAAGTGGGTGTTGGTTACGCAGCGAAGCAGCTGTGCTCAGGGGTGTTTGTAAGCGGGTTACCCGCCAAATTTGTGGTGGAAAATGACATTGAACCCCGCTTAGCTACCGTGCCACTGTTATCTCGATTTTTGACAACAGGCGTTGACGGGGAGACAGCTTCAGCCCGAGTGTTGACAGCTCAAGCCGAGGCGACATATCGCGCGGGCTACGGCTGTACCTTGCATGGTGATGTTGCAGAAAGTGCCACCCCCAATGCTGTCGCGTCTGCTCAGGTTTTGGATTTGGCAGCGGCAAGCAAGGCTCGAACGATGTTTGAGCAACGCAATGCTACCCCAGAGGCCTTAACTCAAATTATTGAGGGGGCCTTTGCAGAGCCCGTTGGCGGTGGACGCAACACCTTGGCCATGGTCGTTATGCACCGAGGGCAACTCGTCGCCGAACGCTACGCGGACCCTGTGAACCCGAGCACCCGATTGCAAGGTTGGTCCATGAATAAAAGCTTAATGGCTTCCTTTGTAGGTATTCAGGTTGGCAAAGGCGATATGGCCCTCACCGATAATGTCGCCGCCCGCCTGACTGCGCTGGGGGTTTCTCCCAAAATCTTTGCTGGCTTGTCGGACGCCATGAACCTCAAGCATTTAATGTCGATGACCAGCGGGCTCGATTTTGAAGAGCGTTACTTTCCCGGCGACGATGTGACCGAGATGCTCTATGGACAGGGACCTATGTGGCAGGTGCCTGTGGGGCTGGGGCAGCGACACGAGCCGGGTGAGGTATTTTCTTATTCCAGCGGTGATACCAACGTCGTGTCCTTCCTTTGGCAGAATACGCTGGGAGATGAACCCTATATAGACTGGTTGCAGCGTGAAGTTTATGCGCCACTAGCCCTAACCGAACCCCTGCTAGAGCCCGATGTGGCGGGATTTCAGGTGGGCTCGAGTTTCGCGAACCTCACTGCTAGAGACTGGGCACGGGTGGGTCAATGGTGGCTCGATGCCTGGCACGGTCGGGACACGCTGCTGTCTCAAGATTGGCAGCGAACGGCGGTGACTCCCGGGGTTAGCGCGGGTGGAGCGAACTACGGTTTGGGGTTTTGGCTGAATACCGAGCAGCGTATCTTTCCTGATCTGTCTGAAAACACGTTTCACTCGGGGGGTAATTCGGGGCAATTTGTGGTGGTGATTCCCGAAGCTGAGCTGGTTGTGGTGCGTTTGGGCCTGACTTTGGAAGAATCGAAATCGGCCATGGAGCCGGTGTTAGCGGCGCTTGGCGATTACTTCGTACGGCAGATGCCAAAACCAACGCCTGCAGAAAAAGTCGCCTCGGCTTTACCTTAGTTGCATCGATAGTTGCCTCGGTAGTTGCATCGATAGCTGCATCGATCGAAGCAGGGCTCGTTTTAATAAGGCTAGGGGCTAATATTTGGTGTCGGTGAACGCGCCATTAACTAGCGTTTCTCAAGCGCCGCACCCTGACCCGGCTCCAACACCCAAAATGTATCGCCAGCTAAGCCCTCGTCAATAAGCGCTGAGGCTAAATCTTCTGCCGGCTCGTCAATGGCTTCCCAGGTGAGTTGAAAAACTCCAAAGTGAATGCCCAGACTTTGCTGGCTTTGAAGATCGAGATGAGCCTGCACGGCTTCCTTAGGGTTAAGGTGTACATCCTTCATAAACCATCGGGGCTCGTAGGCGCCAATGGGTAGCAGGGTTAGGGCAAAGGGGCCCCAGCGCTCACCTTGCTCGCGAAAATGCGGTGAATAGCCGGTGTCACCGGCAAAATAAAGGTTGCCTTCGGGGGTTTCCAACACGAATGAGCCCCACAGGGTTTTCATTTGATCGAAGACCCCTCGGCCCGACCGGTGCTGACATTCGACAAAGTGGACGGTGGTTTCTCCCAAGGTTCTCGATTCATTCCAGTCGAGTTCGACAGCAGTTTCGTAGCCGAGTTTGCGCAGTAATTTTTGATTACCCAGACCGCTAATGATTAATGGGGCTTTTTCCTGACGTGCGCGAATGGCCTTGAGACTTTGGGTGTCGAGATGATCGTAGTGGTTGTGACTGATTAAAATGAGATCAATTTCGGGTAAATCTTCTATGGGGATGCCGGGAGCTCTAACGCGTTTGGGTCCGGCAAAAGCCACCGGGCTCACGCGCTTTGACCACACGGGGTCGGTGAGTATGTTGAGGCCTGCCACTTGAATCAGCACCGTTGCGTGATTGATGTAGGTCACGCGAAGGCCTGAGGTAACCCGCTCAGTGATCGGATCAGCGGGGGGATTCTCCCGCCACTTTGGCCAGGGCTTCTCATTGGCAAGACTAGTCCAGATGAAGCGACTTACGTCGCCAAGATGCTTATCGCTGCCATCACTGTTGTAAAAGCGCTTGCCATCGTAGTGGGTGCTCAGGGTCCAATCCTCCTTGTCTGCCTGGCTCGTTTGGGGCCATAGCAGCTGGCAAAGTAATGCCAGCGGGCCAAGGAACTTGTAAAGCATATGGGCAGCCGGCATTGCTCGAGTCTACTGTTGAAGAAGTAACGTTACGTGCCTTTAATGACCCCCGATCATTTACTGGTAAAAAATCGGCCCTGTCACGGTCACCTTTGGCTCATGAAATCACCGTTGCTAGCTGCTTCTAGGGTCGCGCTGTGTTGCCAGTGAGTAGCAGTATCCTCAGTATTTGTAGCCCCATGATGTCCGCTTTAGCGCCATACTGCTAAAGGCTTGCAGGTGACTGGCGGGTTTGACAGGCCGATTGTTTAAATGCCCCCGAACCTCCAGAAAAAAATACCGTGATCAGCCGTCCCATGACGTTGAGGGATAAAAACCATTAAAACATTCACGCTTGACGGTTTTTTGTGTAGCGGTTAGCGTAGGCACTGATCAGGAACCTGCCGAGTAGCGCCAACAAAGGCTTAGGTCTTAATAGCTGCCACCTGAATAGGGACCTCACAATAATTTTAAAACCTAAAGAGGAGGGTGCGCGTGTCCATTCCAACGGAAGCCCTGAGTGACGCTTATCGATTGATGAAGACCATTCGTGAATTTGAGGAGCGTGTGAACGCCGAAATCATGAATGGGCAGATTCCCGGATTTACCCACCTCTACACGGGTCAGGAAGCCAATGCGGTTGGGGTCTGCGCGCATCTCGATACAGACGACACAATTATTTCCACCCATCGGGGTCATGGCCACTGTATTGCCAAGGGTGCCGATGTCTCGGGCATGATGAAAGAGCTCTTTGGATCTTCTGAGGGTCTCTGCAAAGGCAAGGGCGGCTCTATGCACGTTGCCGATATTGATAAAGGCATTTTAGGTGCCAATGGCATTGTTGCGGGTGGCCCGCCGATTTCAGTCGGTTCGGCACTGGCGGCAAAAATACGCAAAAACGGCAAGGTCGCGGTCTCTTTTTCGGGAGATGGATCGGTGAACCAGGGCACCTGCTTTGAGGCCATGAATATGGCCGTGGTATTGAAGGTTCCAGCGGTCTTTGTCATTGAAAACAATTATTACTCTGAGCACACCAATATTAGCTATGCCGTGGGCTGCGATGATCTGAAGGCTCGAACTGAGGCCTTTGGTTTTCCCGTATTTGTCGCCGATGGCGCCGACTTCTTTGCGGTTCATGAAGCGGCGGGCAAAGCCATTGCCCATGCCCGTGCCGGCAACGGGCCTGCGGGAGTCTTTGCCGAGCAGGGGCGCTATCACGGACACTTCGTCGGTGATCCCCAACATTATCGGGGTGAGGGCGAGCTCGACGACCTTCGAGAAAACCGCTGCTGTTTGAAAAATTTCCGCGCCCGCATGTTGGAAAGCGGTGAGGTCAGCGAGGACGTGCTCGATGGGATCGACGCTGAAGTGATGGCCCTAATCGAGCAGGCCACCATAGATGCCAAGGCTGCTGCCCGACCAACGCCAGATCAGGTCACCGAAGACGTTTACATTAATTACGGCGCAGGCGCCTGAGGAGAATAGACCATGTCTCAGAAAACAATGCGCGATGCGATTAACGAAGCCCTGCACCAGGCCATGGAGCAGGATGAGTCGGTATTTGTAATTGGTGAAGACGTCGCGGGCTGCCAAGGCAGTGCTGGCGAAGTTGGTGCTGTGGGTGGTGTCTTTGGTGTGACGACGGGTATTTACAAGCGTTGGCCCGACCGCTGTATCGATACCCCAATTTCCGAATCAGCCATTGTCGGTGCCGCAGCCGGGGCCGCCTTGGTGGGTATGCGTCCCGTCGCCGAAATTATGTTCGCCGACTTTATTGGCGTTTGTATGGATCAAATCGTTAACCAAATGGCGAAATTTCGTTACATGTTTGGCGGCAAGAGTCGTTGCCCCGCGGTGATTCGCTTTTCAGCCGGCGGTGGTTTTAGTGCGGCGGGTCAGCACAGTCAGGCCATGTACCAGATCATGACGTCTTTCCCCGGCATTAAAGTGGTGGTGCCCTCTAACGCCTACGATGCGAAAGGTCTGCTGTTGTCGGCCATTGCCGATGATGACCCGGTGCTGTTTTTTGAGCCCAAGGTGCTTTATCAGGAAGCCTGCGACGTGCCCGATGAGATGTACACCATTCCCTTTGGCGAGGCAGCCTTCGTACGCGAGGGCGACGACGTCACGGTAGTCGCCTTTGGCCAAATGGTGCCCAGGGCTGCGGCGGCGATTGACGAGCTGGCTGCAGAGGGCATTAGCTGCGATTTGATAGACCCTCGAACCACATCGCCCTTGGATGAAAATGCCATTTTAGAATCTGTGGAGGCGACCGGCCGATTGGTGGTAGTCGACGAGGCACCGCCACGCTGTGGATTGACCGCTGATATCGCCGGGCTGGCGGCTGACCGGGCGTTCTCCAGTTTGAAAGGCCCTATTAAACAGGTGTGCGCGCCCCACAGCCCCACACCATTCTCACCCGAGCTGGAAGCGGCGTACCTGCCCGACACCAACAAAATTAAAGCGGCTATTAAAGCCACTATGGCCTGAAGCCGTCTTATTTCGAGGATATAAACGTTGAGCGATATTTACCCAATTGCGGTGCCCAAGTGGGGCATCGAAATGGTGGAAGGCACCATTACCACTTGGAACAAGTCTCAGGGTGACGCGGTTGCCAAGGGTGACGAAGTGTTTGAGATGGAGTCAGACAAAATCGTCAATGTTTGGGAGGCGCCGGTAGACGGTGTTTTACGGCGGGTTTTGGCAGAGCCCGGTGACGCCCATCCGGTGGGCGCCCTGTTGGGCGTTATTGCGCCTGCGGCTGTAAGTGACGGCGATATTGATACCTTTATTGCAGGTTATGCTGGAGATGACGCCAAGGAAGCTCCGGCCCAGGCTACCGCGGAGCCTGCCAAGCCGGTTGCACAAACCAGTGACGCCTATACCCGATCGTCACCATCGGTACGCAAGCTGGCAGACGAGCTCAATGTAGATCTCAGTACGGTTACTGGCACCGGTCGCAGGGGCCGAATTACCGATGACGATGTGCGGGACGCTGCAGGGGGTAATGATGAGGCTGTGGGGGTTCAAGTGATTCCCCTCTCGCCGACGCGTAAGACCATTGCCCGCCGACTCACCGAGGCGAAGCAAACCATTCCCCATTTTTATCTCAGTGCCGATTACGCCCTCGACGGTCTCATGGCCCATCGTCAAACCCTTAATGGCAGTGGCGATACCAAAGTATCGGTTAATGACCTGCTGGTGTGGTGTGTCGGTCAGGCACTGATGCGCGAACCGAGGGTTAACGTGAACTTGGTGGGTGATGATATTCATCAGTTTGAGGCCGCTAATATTGCCGTGGCGATCGCCACCGATGACGGTTTATATCCGGCAACGATTCCTGGTGTTGAAGCCAAGTCTCCGGCTGAGGTGGCTCAGGCTACCGGTGCCCTGGCCGAGAAGGCTCGCAGTAACAGCCTCACCAAGGAAGATATTAGTGGCGGTTCTTTCACGGTGTCTAACCTGGGCATGTACGGTATTTCGGAATTTACCGCCATAATTAACCCCCCCATGGGTGCCATTCTTGCGCTGGGCAAGGCCGAGCCTAAGGTGGTGGTGAAAGACGGAGAGCAGAGCATTGCTACCGTACTCACGGCGACCTTGTCTTGTGACCATCGCGTGATTGACGGTGCCGTGGGTGCGCAGTTTATGGCCGCCTTGCGCGACGTGATCGACGGCCTCTAACGTCGGTTTAACCAAAGCGCGCTGTTATTCGACGGCGCGCTCGTCTCAGCAAGACTTTAGTAGTTCCTAATCTGACCCACGACCCACCACTAAATACTCGGTCGCTGTCAGCCTGCTATGAGAAGCCTATGACCGACGCCCTAAACGCTCAAAGTAATCTCTCGCCGCGACCATCACTTTGGGCGCCAGCACCAGCGTGCTAACCATGGTGGGAATTGCCATTAACCCGTAACTGCCCGATATGAGGTTAAAGACCACGTCGATACTGACCGTGGCACCAAAGACCACCGCGGCAATAAAAAACCAGCGAAAGTAGGGTTGCCACTGGGCTCCTACCAAAAAGCCAAAGCACTTGGCGCCGTAATACCAGCCCGTAAACATGGTGGTGGTACTGAGAACCAGCGCGACAAAGCTCAGTGCCAGTATGCCGGGCAGTCCCATTTCTGCTCTAAAGGCATTGGCGGTGAGGGTAATACCCGATAAGTCACCCGGAGCCTGCCAATCGCCGGCCAGTAAAATCACCAGTGCCGTACAAGTGCACACGATCAGGGTATCGATAATGGGCCCCAGTGCGGCGAGTAACCCTTCTCGAATGGGTTCACCGGTGCGGGCGGCACCATGGGCCATGACTTCGGTGCCGACGCCGGCCTCGTTGGAAAAAGCGCCGCGGCTGACACCAATCAAAATTACCCCTAGCATGCCGCCGCCAATGGCCGTCGGCTGAAAGGCTTCGCTGACAATGCTAATGAGTACGGCGGGAACTTCGGTGATATGGACGATCACAATCCAAAGCGTCATGGCCAGATAGACGACCACCATAACGGGTAAGGCCGTCACGGCCACCCTGGCAACTCGGGGCAGCCCGCCAAAGATAACGTTGCCTACCACAACAGCGAGGGCTACTCCTGTTACGGGGCCTGACCAGACGGGAGGGTTACCTGAAAATACGGCATCGCTGATTAAGGCCGTGAGCTGATTGGCCTGAAACAAGGGCAGGGTGCCAATGAGTCCCGCCAGGGCAAACATAACGGCCAAGGGGTAGAAGGCCCGGGGCAGGGCCTCGCGAATAACGTACATAGGCCCGCCTTGCAGCTGGCCCAAGCTGTCGGTGCCGCGATACATGACCCCCAGCGAACAGGTAAAGAATTTGGTGGCAATACCAATGACCGCCGACATCCACATCCAAAACACGGCCCCGGGGCCTCCCGCGACAATTGCCAAGGCGACGCCCGCAACGTTACCAAGCCCCATAGTGTTAGACAGCGCTGCCGCAAGGGCCTGTTGATGGGATAGCTCTCCCGGTTGGTCGGGGGTTTCGAAGCGACCCAACAATATGTTCAGTGCGTGGCCCAAATGACGGTAGGGCAGTGCCCGGGACAAAATTAGGAAAAAGCAGCCTCCGCCCAACAGCAAAACCACTAGGGGGGTTCCCCAAACCAGTTCAGCAAAGCGTTGTGAAAACAGTTCTAGCGAGGTCATGAAGGAAAGATTCCTAATGTATGCGCAATCGCCACACCCTAACTCATTGTCTGGCTTAGGGTCGACGTTGGCGACTGTTTCAGGGGCAGTTCTTTTGGCTGTTAGTCATCGTGGTTGCACCGGGCCCGGTGGCCGACTAATCTTAGCCCTGAGTGTTTGGCTACTGGGGGACAGGCACTCGTCGCTCCATCTCTGAGGGAACAGAGAGTTAATCCGAGAATGCCTAGTGACCGTCGTGACTACCTCCCTGCGGAGCGTCATCCGGTAGATGCTCGGGTTGCGCCCATATCGATGCACCCTTAGAGGTGGAGCCCTCGTAAAAAACAAAAAAAGAGGATAGTCGTGATAAATCAAACCAAATTGCTTATTGGAACGGTGGGCCTTGCCCTACTAGTGGGTTGTGGCGATAAAGAAGCCACAGTGGCAGCACCGACCGATAGTGCAGCTAGCGAGCCGGCGGCGGTAGCCGAAGCATCCCGACCCATGGCCGAGGTGAGTCAGGCGCGGCTGGACAACGCTGCAGAACAGCCCGAGCAGTGGCTTACTTACGGCGGTTCTTACGATGAAACCCGCCACTCGAGTTTGACCAAGGTCAACAGAGACACCTTGTCCGAGCTGGGTATTGGCTGGGTCTACGATATGAAAAAGCCCCGGGGCGTGGAAGCAACGCCTATCGTGGTGGACGGTGTGATGTACGTTACCGGCTCGTGGTCGGTGGTCTATGCCCTCGACGCCCGCACGGGTGAAGAGATTTGGGTTTATGACCCAGAGGTTTCGGGCGAAGACGCGGCCAAAGGCTGCTGTGACGTGGTGAACCGCGGCTTGGCGGTGTACGAAGGTAAGGTATTTGTCGGCGTCTTCGACGGTCGACTGGAGGCTTTAGACGCCAAGACGGGGGCTGTGGTTTGGAGCAACGTCACCGTTGACCAAAGCAAGCCTTACACCATTACCGGCGCGCCTCGAGTGATTAAGGACAAAGTTATTATTGGTAATGGCGGTGCCGAGCTGGGTGTGCGTGGCTATGTGACTGCTTACGATACCGATACCGGCGATTTGGTGTGGCGTTTTTACACGGTGCCCAACCCCAACAAAGAGCCCGACGGCGCCATCTCGGATGAGATTTTTGCCAAACTGGCCAATGAGACTTGGGGTGATACCGGCGCCTGGACCACCGACGGCGGTGGCGGCACGGTTTGGGATGCCATTGTTTATGACCACGTAAATGATCAGGTGCTTCTGGGTGTGGGCAACGGCTCCCCTTGGAATGCAGCGATTCGTGACCCTGAGGGCAACGGTGACAACCTGTTCCTGTCGTCAATTTTGGCGGTCGATGCCGACACCGGTGCCTACAAGTGGCACTACCAAACCACTCCACGTGATATGTGGGACTACACCGCAACCCAGCCCATGCTGTTGGCTGACCTGCCCCTCGGTGTGGATGGTGCGCCGCGCCGCGTTGTCATGCAGGCCCCCAAGAACGGGTTCTTCTATGTATTAGACGCAGCCTCGGGTGAGTTGCTGTCGGCCGATGCCTTTACCGATATGACCTGGGCCACAGGCATTGATGAAAACGGTCGACCTATTGAAGTGCCCGAGGCCCGCAGCCTCGACGAAGATTTTGTGGTGCTGCCCGGCCCCACCGGTGCCCACAACTGGCACCCTATGTCGTACAACCCCGATACGGGTCTTGTTTATATTCCCACCAACGTTTGGCCATTGGTGTATAGCCAGCCTGATCCTGATGACCCCATTAAGAGCAATTGGAACATTGGTTACCGCGAAGATGCGGGCTGGCCACTAGAGATTCCTGCGGGGGGTATTGAAGGGCTGCGTGAAATGGGCGGCGGTTCGCTGCTGGCCTGGGATCCGGTGAAAGGTGAAGCCCGCTGGGCGGTACCGTTCCCCGTACCTTTTAACGGCGGCACACTTTCAACCGCTAGCGGTTTGATCTTTCAAGCCAATAAGGCGGGTGAGCTGGTGGCTTACGACGCTGAAACCGGTGAGCGTGTTTGGGCCCACGGCCTAGTCGGTGGACCCGGCGCAGCACCCATGACCTACGAGGTCGACGGCGAGCAATATGTGACCATTCTTTCTGGCTGGGGCAGCACCATTGCCATGGTCTACGGCGTGGTCTTCGAGGAGGCCGTGGCGGCCGAAACCGGACGGGTCATTACCTTCAAAATTGGCGGTGACGGCGTGTTACCCAAGCCTCTGGAAAACGGCATAGCCCGCACACCCCAGAGCCAGCCCATTGGTGACGAAGCGCTGCATACCGAAGGCCTTAAATTGTTCGCTGGCAATTGCCAGTGGTGCCACGGTGCCTTTGCGATCAGTTCAGGGGTGTTGCCCGATTTACGCTGGTCTGCGATGACCTCTAGCGATGCCGCTTGGGACACCGTGGTTCGCGATGGCGCTCTCAGTGCCCGGGGCATGGTAGGTGTGGGTGATCGTCTCACTAAAGAAGAGACCGATGCTATTCGTGCTTACGTGGTTAAGCAGGCCTGGGACGCAGTAGCTCGGGGCGAAGCGACAGCGCCGGTAGCGCCTAGCGTGTCAGCTAACTGAGTTCAGCAAAAAAAGGGCCGGTATTTCGTGCCGGCCCTTCTGTTGTTTTTAGTATCTTTCGATTTCCAGATTTCCAGATTTCCAGCGTTTTACCCGTTATTCCCTCAGGCACTACCGGCTGACTTTCGGATAGAGCTCGGCTTCGTCTTCGGTGCCGCAGCAAAACGATAGGCTGGGGTCGACAATAAAACGCTTTTTCAGCGATTGCCGGCCAATGAGCATGCGCAAGCCCATATCGTCACGGTTGGTGAGCGTGACCTCGGTGAGAAAGGTGTGGCCTCCCAAGGCTAGCTGCATTTCTACAACGGGGCGCTTTTCGGTTTCACCGTTGGAGCTGGTGATTTTGCGGTATTCGATGCATTTGGCCGAACACTGAATCGCCGGGCGGCGTCGCCGCCGCACGGGGTGCACTTTGAAGTCGAGCCAGTCGTCGCCCTTGTCGCTAGGACGTATGTCTACGGCGTGTAGCGCCGAGGTTTTTGCCCCGGTATCGATTTTGGCCAGAATGCCGGGTAAATTGAGATCGGGCAGGGCACACCACTCTTGCCAACCAATAATGACCTTGGGCGGTTTGGGGCCGCGCCGGGGTTTTCGAACCATGGGGTCGCTCACTGCAAGACCCCTTGTTGGGGCAATAGTGCAATATGGCAGTTATTGGCTTGCGATTTCAATGGCATGCTCTAAAGTCTCGCTCCCGTTCTGATTGGCTGAAGAGGTAGCTGCCACTCAGGGAGGCTTAATATTACTACCAACCCGGTTAGCTACTCATGAAACTCGCCATTCTTTCCCGTGCCCCCAGGGCCTACAGCACCGTCCGTTTTCGCGAAGCCGCCGAGCAGCGCGGCCACGAGGTGAAGGTGCTCAATACCCTTAATTTTTCGATTGACCTCGACCGAGGTTCGCCAGATTTGTATTTCCGCACACGGCAGTTGAGCGACTACGACGCGGTGTTACCCCGAGTCGGCGCTTCGGTTACCTATTACGGCACGGCGGTGGTGCGGCAATTTCAGGAGATGGGCATTTTTTGCGCGAACACTGCCCACGGTATTTTGAATAGCCGGGATAAGCTGCGCAGCCTGCAAATTTTGAGTCGACACAATATTGGTATTCCCCGAACCAGCTTCGTTCGCGACAAGAAAGACGTGTTACCGGCCATAGAACGGGTAGGTGGCGCACCGGTGGTGATTAAACTTATTGAGGGTACTCAGGGCATTGGTGTGCTGTTGGCCGACACCGTCAAGCAGGCCGAGTCGATTATTGAATTGCTGCAAAGCCAGAAGCAAAACGTGCTCATTCAAAAATTTGTGGCCGAGAGTAAGGGTCGAGATATTCGCGCCTTTGTGGTCGGTGACCGAGTGGTGGCTGCCATGCGCCGGGTGGCTCAGGGTCAGGAATTTCGCAGTAACGTGCACCGGGGTGGTATTGCCGAGCCCGTTGAGCTCGACGACGAATATCGCGAGACCGCCGTACGCTGTGCCCAAATCATGGGTCTCAACGTAGCCGGGGTCGATATGCTCGAAGGCAAAGACGGCCCCCAGGTCATGGAAGTCAATTCCTCCCCGGGGTTGGAGGGCATTGAAAGCTGTACCGAGCTGGATATTGCCGGGGCGGTGGTCGACTACATTGCCGCCCAAGTCGACTTTCCCGAGATCGACGTGCGTCAGCGCTTAACGGTGAGTAAGGGCTACGGGGTGAGTGAAATTTATATTCCCGAGGGCTCCGAGTTTGTCGGCAAAACTGTGGCCGACTTTCAGCTCAACGATCGCGAGCTCAACGTACTCACGCTGTACCGAGCCACTCGGGTAATTCCTAACCCTCGCCTCAGTCGTGAGTTGGAAGCCGAAGACAAATTGCTGTGTTTCGGCAAGCTCGAAGTCATGCGCGGCATGATTCCCCAGCGCACCCGAAGGCGCCGTCGTCCGGTGCCCCAAGACCTCCCTGAACTAGACGATAGCGGCAGCGTCGCCGACTGACGTTTTCATCCCCAAACAGGCCGTTATTGGGCCACTTGGGGGCTGTTTCCCGTATACGCCTAGGCGTAGCATCTCGGTTGAGTAAAGCCGCATCAAGGCTATGGTTTGGTTGCTGAGGGTGAGGGCTTTGCCGTCACCAATAGGCTTATCGATGCTGTGGTAGATAACCTTGAATACGGCGTTTTACACAGCGCTGAGAGCCCTGCTACCAAGGCTTTGCTTTGCACCGTTACGGGGTTTTGGGGGCACTTTTCCCTGCCAAGGGCCCTATGGGATCACTGTAAAAGTCAGTGAAATGTTTAATGAACAATAAGATCGTGGAGTGTGGTTATGACAAACCAGCCATCACAAGAATTTGGTTTCGGAACACAAATACGCAAGTCGCCTTACTTTGACGCCACGGTGCGCTGGGGCGCCCAGGGCTTTTCGGTGTACAACCACATGTACATTCCCCGTGACTTTGGTGACCCCGAGCAAAACTTTTGGAACTTGGTGAACACCGCCATTCTTTGCGACGTAGCGGTAGAGCGGCAGGTACAAATTACCGGCCCCGACGCGGCCCGGTTCGTGCAGCTACTCACCCCTAGAGATCTCTCGAAACTTGCGGTGGGACAGTGCAAGTACGTCATGATTACCAACAACGACGGCTGTATCTTGAACGACCCGGTGCTGTTGCGCTTAGCAGAGGACAAGTTTTGGTTGTCTCTCGCCGACAGCGATATTTTATTGTGGGCTCAGGGCGTGGCGGTTAATGCGGGAATGGACGTACACATTTGCGAACCCGACGTGTCACCGTTGCAGCTGCAGGGGCCCAATTCGGGGGAGATTGCCAAAGTACTATTTGGCGACGACATTGCCGACCTGCGGTATTACTGGCTGCGGGAATACACCCTAGATGGCATTCCTTTAATCGTATCGCGCACGGGCTGGTCTAGTGAGTTGGGTTATGAGATTTACTTACTCGATGGCAGCCGGGGCGATGATTTATGGGAAGCCATTATGGCGGCGGGGGAGCCCTTCGGGCTTAAGCCCGGCCACACCTCGACCATTCGCCGCATTGAAGGCGGCATGCTCTCTTACCACGCCGACATGGATAACCAGACCAACCCCTTCGAAGTGGGCTTGGGGCACTGGGCGGCTATTGATACCGACCTTGAATTTGTTGGCAAGGCGGCGTTGACCGCCATTCGTGATGCCGGCATCACCCGACAGCAGGTGGGTCTTGAGATTGACGGCGAGGCGTTGCCGGCGCCGAACACGCGATTCTGGGAACTCAGTGTTAACGAAGCTCCCGTGGGAAAAGTCACCTCGGCGGTGTATTCACCTCGGCTGAAAAAGAACATTGCTCTGGCCATGGTCGACTGCGCCGCGGCAGCATTGGGCACTGAAATAGCGGTTGCCATGCCCGACGGTGTGCGGTTAGCTACGGTGGTGGAAAAGCCTTTTTATGACCCCAAGAAGCAAATTACTGCCGCCTCGCTGAGCGCGGCCACGGCGCCCAGTGCTGTTTGACGGCCCCGAGTTAGCCAAGACTGCGGCGAACCATACGCCGCTGTCACCGGTGTCTATTTTAAAGCGTGTCGAACGGGTTCATCCGAACTTGCCCGCCCAGGTACACGGCAGCATTCGCCGCAACTGGGGTGAGGTGGCGGCGCGCTGTAAACGTCTCGCCTCGGCGCTGGCAAAGCGCGGGGTGAGCAAAGGCGACACAGTTGCCCTCATTGCCCCCAACATACCCGAAGCACTCGAGTGTGCCCTCGCGGTACCTATGCTCGGTGCGGTGCTCAATGCCAACAATATGCGCCTTGAGGCCAGCACGCTGGGTTATATCCTTGAACACGGCGAGGCCTCGGTGTTGTTGGTGGATACCGAGTTTTCGTCCGTGGCCGCTGAAGCCGTGCGCCTGTCGGGTCGCGAGCTGTTGATTATTGATATTGAAGATACCGAGGGGCCCGGAGGTGCGTGTATTGGCGCGCTGACCTACGAGGCGCTATTGGCTGAGGGCTCGGAAGACTTTGCCTATGCCTTGCCCGATGACGAGTGGGACGCCCTGGCACTGAACTACACCTCGGGCACCACCGGTCACCCCAAAGGGGTGGTGTATTCCCATCGCGGTGCCTGGACCAACTCGGTTAACAATGTGGTGACCTGGGAAATGCCCCATCACCCCACCTATCTGTGGACGCTGCCGTTGTTTCACTGCAACGGCTGGTGCTTCCCCTGGACGATTACGCTGCTCGCAGGTACTCATGTGTTTATGCGCGGCCCCACCGCCAAAGGCATTTACGCGGCCTTTGCCGAGCACGGTGTGACTCACCTCTGTGGGGCGCCCATTATTATGTCGATGATTGCCAGCGCTCCCGATGACGAGCGCCAGCCCTTTGACCAAAAAGTGCGCATGATGACCGCTGCGGCACCGCCCCCGGCCCCGGTTATTGAAGCTATGGAAGCCATGGGTATTGCTATTACTCATGTGTATGGCCTGACCGAAGTCTATGGCCCCGCCGTGGTTTGTGCGGCGAAGCCCGAGTGGGCCGAGTTGCCTCTCAATGAGCAATCTAAGCTTAAGGCCCGCCAAGGTGTGGCTTATGAGCTGGAAGAAGATGTGCTCGTGCTCGACCCCGAGACCAGCTTGCCGGTGCCCCTAGACGGGGAGACCCAGGGCGAGGTGGTGTTTCGTGGCAACATTGTTATGAAGGGTTATTTAAAGCGTCCCGAAGAAACCGACGCTGCGTTTCGCGACGGCTGGTTTTGGTCGGGAGATTTAGCGGTGCAGCACCCCGACGGTTATATTGAAATTCGTGATCGCGCCAAGGACATTATTATTTCCGGGGGCGAGAATATTTCGTCCATCGAAGTAGAGAATGCCCTGCACACTCACCCCGCCGTCGATTTTGTGGCGGTGGTGGCCATGGCCGACGAGAAGTGGGGCGAGACACCTTGCGCCTTTGTGGAGTTAGTGGAAGGCAGCACGGCCACCCAGCAAGAGTTGCTCGATCATGCCCGGGCCTTACTGGCTGGGTTTAAGCGCCCCAAGAAAGTGGTGTTTGGACCATTGCCCAAAACCACCACGGGTAAGATTCGTAAGAACGAACTGCGGGATCGGTTGCGCAACATTTAACTGGTCCGGCGCCCTTTCAATTATTGTGAGGTGATCATCATGACGACGTCCCCAGCTACCGCTACCGAACCCACCTTGTACATGAATGGAGAATACCTGCCGTTATCTGCAGCGCGGATTTCACCGTTGGATCAGGGGTTTCTTTTGGGTGACGGTATTTTCGATGTCGTCTCTGCCTGGCAGGGGGTTATTTTTAAGCTGGAAGAACACCTCGATCGTTTCTTCGACTCGGTGAGGGCAGCACGGTTGGAAACGCGCCTGACGCGGGAGCAATGGCGCGAAGCCATTATTGAAACCACGCGACGCAATCAATTGGCCGACGCCAGCATTCGTTTTATCTTGACCCGGGGTGTACCCGACGGTGTGGTGGCCGACCCTCGGGAAATCGTGCCTACCGAAATGATTTGGGCGGCCCCTTACATTTTTCTGGCAGATGACATCAAACGGCGTGAGGGTATTCGCCTGATGATCAGTGCCAGTCGAGGATTTAGCCCCGATACCCTGGACCCGCGTTTTAAGTGTCTTGATCGACTCAATTCCCAGCTGATTCGATTGGAATCTTTAGAAGCTGGCTATGACGATGCGGTTTGGCTGGATACTCAGGGCTATGTTGCGGAAGCAGCGGCGAGCAATATATTTGTGGTGAAAAAAGGCCAGCTGTTCACGCCGGCCAGTGGCATTTTGCACGGCATAACTCGCGCCACAGTATTAGAGCTGGCTGAGCGTATCGGTGTTTCCTGCAAACAGGCGCAGCTCACCAGCTTTGACCTTTATGCTGCCGATGAGGTGTTTACCTGCAGTACTGCCGGGGGTGTGTTGCCTGTACGTGAGGTTTCGGGCCGGCTTATTGAAAACCCCAACGGGCCCATAACCCGGGCCATTGATGAAGCTTACTGGGCCTCACGGGCAGCTGGAGAATACGGAACCTCTCTTGACTTGTAGTGGTTTGGAATCTGTCAGCAACGGCACAAGGTGTATGCAACAGGGTAGCGCCGAAAAAATATGAGAACGCGTGAAAAAGTCTGTGGGCAGTGTTTAGTGGTGGCACCGGTGCTATACCGCTGTCGTTATGGCGAGAGTCCCGACTGGCAGTTTCTATGCGAGCCTTGTTTAACCACGGTTAAGGCTAAGCACAGCGAGAGTTATCAGTACGGTGGCACTTGGAAGGCTAAGAAGCGGTAGCTAAGGCTGAACACCCCGCTTACTGGGCCCCGCGACCTTCGGCTGTTTATTACCGCTCTCTTTTGCCATGTCTCCGCTGACATGCCCCACTGTGACCCAGCCCGCTGGAGTGGCTCGAGCCACCACAGCGGTGCTAATCCGGTGCTACTGGGGCTCGGGCAAACAATCAATGCGGTCGTAGGTGAGTTCGCTCACTACATCACCCTCAGGTGCCCGATAACCAAAGAGCACTTCAGTGCGAGCTTCTATACTGGCGAGTAGGGCGTTGCCCAAACGCAAACCCGCCAACCCTGATTCCGCGCTATAGCGTGTCAGATAATCTTGCGCCAGTTCTGCCTTGCCGGCAGTAAAGAGTGCAGTGGAAATCGCGACGACCTCGTCTTGCTCGGCCATTAGCCGATTTTCAAAGGCCGTGAGCGCTTGGGTAACCTCGGGTAGAAATTGCTCGGGTTTATCGCAGGTGAAGTACATGAGGCGCTTGAAGGTGCGCCCGGCAAACTCTGTGGCTTCCTGAATTTGCCAATCTTGCAGTAGAAAGCCAGCGGCTTCGCCCTTGGTGAGGTAGCGGTGTTTACCAAACTGAGGGGCAATGGCCTGTACGCCAATTCGGTAAGGAATGAAGGGCGCGGTAACCGAGCCTGTGGGGGCAATCCACAGCAGGTTAAGGTCGGGGTGAGCATTGGCTTTGAGAGCGGCTACCTGGCCATAGCCGGTGGAGTCTTTGGCAATGCGAGGGTCGCGAACAGCATTCATCATGGCGCGCAGGTCGATGGGGGCGGCGGCTGTAAGCTCAGCTTCCATTGCGCTGCGCGGGTAGCGCTCCTTTTCTACGCCATAAACCTTAGTGACATTAAAGCCCTCGCCGCTGTCGGGGTCGTACCAGCCTTGTGCAATGGCAAAGTCAATGAAGTTGGCCGAGGCCATGAAGTCATCGTTATTTTTTAGGTCCAGTGGAATGTCGCCAATGTAGCCAGGGTAAGACATGCGGACGTCGTCGGGCCCTAGACGCTCGGCAATCCATAAGCCCTTGCCGCCGGCAAAGTTGAGGAGCACCCAGCCCTCTTGTTCGTCGGCAAACATATGGGAATTGCCGCCATAGGTGGAATAGCCGTATTCGTCGATGAGCTTACCAATAATTTCCACGGCTTCCCGGGCGGTGCGGGCGCGCTCCATGGCAATGCGGGACAGGTCGCTGTACTGCGGGCCCGTTTGGGGGCTGGGGGTCATGGCGACCAGCTCGTCCCGCGAGGGCGACCACACATCGCGGCCGGCGACGTTGTGCTCGTTAAGGCCGCCGTTGGTCAGCGGTGGCGGAAAGCCCTCGTACTCGGAGTAGTTCATGGTGAGGTAGCGATAGGTTTCGCCGGCTTGGGGAATCTCCGAAAACTCGCCGGGCATAAAGGCTTCAGCAGTCACACCCACGGTGACAGTGGCATCCTCGGGATGGGCTGCTCCGGGAACGACCTCCAACCAGTGGCTAGACACTTCGTCACCTGAGCCACCGATCATAACGCTGCCATCGGCGGTCAGATTTTTACCCACATAAATTGCATAGCTTGCGGATGTGACCGGCGCCCAGCACAGCGTGATGCAAAGAAGAAACGCGAGAGGGTACGAGTGATGTTTGAACGGCATGTTATGGCTCCAGCAGCGGCAACAATGCTTGGTTTTCATCCCACTGTGGAGCAGACACTGGCGGTGAGCAAGCCCCATCGCTCTGGGTTCGCAGACTCCACTAAATTGGCGTTTTGGGGTGTGGGTGTTCAGAGAATAAGTGACGTTACAGAGAAGGTCTAAGGGTTCCATCTATCGCTTAAGGCGACGTGTGTAACTGTACAGGGATTCCCGTATGTGACTTGTCGGGTTAGCCTGTTCTTCCATGAGCATCAGTAATCCGGCACTCGTAATGAGATGCCGGAAGACAAGGAGTCTTAATGATGACCAGTTCAGCAGTAGTACAGACACAGCGATGTAGTCGTTGTCGTCAGGAAAAGGAATCGCACCAGTTTGCAGTGGTTATCGACGGCGTCAGCATGAATCCGTCAGTTTGTGCGCCCTGCGTCACTCCCGATTTTCAACGAACGTGCAAACAGTGTGGCGAGACCCAGCCCCTGACAGCCTTTGATGGTTGCATGGTGGGACTTCATCGTCGCATGGCCACTTGCCGGGCTTGCTGCACTGGCTAGAAAGCCCGTTCCACCGGCACACGCTTACTCAGGGTGAATCTTTTGATTGCTATTAAATTTTAGTAAGGGCAAAGCTTATGTTTGGTTTCGGCAAAAAGAATGCGGGTTTTGATGAGAATTTTGATCCTGATGCTGTCGTTGCTCGCTACGAGGGTGAAGTCGTTATTGGCGACTATGTGGCGGAGACTTTAAATCGTAAAACCGTGAACGAAGTCGGTAATCCCTGCCATTTGATGATTCCAGAGGGGCAGGGCAAGCTTGTTTATTTGCACCATGGCGAGATCATTGAGGAGTACGAGGGTGATTTTAGCGGTGGGCAGTATCACGGTGCTGGAAAATTGATATGGCGAGGGACTGTCTTTGAGGGGCAGTTTGAAGAAGGTCAATTCAAAGCGTAAATAGCGGCACTAGCCGTCGTGCTTAGGGAGATATCAAATATGGCGAGACACCGTGGTGCATTTAAGCCCAACAACCCAGCCCCTTTCGAATTGTCGCGGTCTAAAGTGGAAACCTTTATCAGCTGCAAGGGCTGTTTTTGGTTAGACCGGGTGGCAGGTATCAAGCCTCCTGAGATGCCATCTTTTACCATTAACACTACTACCGATATTTTGTTAAAACGCGATGCTGATGCGGTCAGGGGGCGGTCTACATTGCCGCTTTGGGAGGCTAACGGTCTGGGCCATCTCATTCCTTTTGAGCACGAGCACCTCGAAAACTGGACCAACTCCATGCAGTTTGCACGGAACGAGACATTTTTTAATGCAGACCATCTTGAGAGCAATATCCGTTTTGGCGGGGGTTTGGACGACGTATTTTTGAATACACAAACCGGGCAGCTTCACGTCGTCGATTACAAAAGCACGGCGCAGGGAACGCGCTCCCCGGATAACTACGAAAAAAAACCTGTATCCCTCGATGATCCTTGGAAAAAGGCCTACAAGCGTCAAATGGATATGTACGTTTGGGTGTTAAAAAACAAAGGGTTTGATGTCTCTAATACCGGGTATTTTGTCTATGTGGATGCTCAGCACAAAGACATCATGGGAATGCTTACCGATGCCACTGACGCAGGTAAAGCTTGGATGCAGTTCGATGCCAGCATTATTGCGTACGAGGCTGATCCCTCGTGGGTAGGGCAGACCTTATCGGACATAAAGCAATTTGTTATCGAGCAGAAGACCTGCCCGGCTCATACCCCAAAAGGCGACAATTACTCGGGCTGTGACTTAGGGCGTTACCTAGATGAAACCCTTACCGCGCTGGGCCACCAGTGAGTGGGTGACCATGCTGGAACTCACGCTGTTTGTCTTGTTAGCGGCTGGAAAAGACCCGCCAGCGCTAATTCCCTGATGAAACGAGTAAATTTTGGAGCACCTGATTTATGCCGACAGTTCGAGACCAAAAAGCCACACTACTGGCGCACTTTGAGCAGCTGGTGACCGCGCTTTATGCCCTGGGTGACGGCAGAGATAACAATGAAGAATGGCACCGCCACCAAGCTCGAGTAAGGGGATTTCAGGAAGCGGCCCGGGTGCTGGAACTTGTGACGGTTGAGGAAGTGCAGGTCATTATTGATGCAGCTCATCACGCAGCCTTTGGTGAGTCGAGGCGGGAGCGTCGAGAACGAATAGATGGCACAGACGCTAAAGTAGAGCGAGGTGACTGGGATTCCTTTGAGTCGCCTGCTTATGAGCGTTATCGACCAAAGAGTTAGCAGACTCAAGAAAAACGAAAAATCACCTAGGCGGTTGTCGATTGGCGCGAGCGGCCAATGACTTGTCGGGACCTGCACAGAAGCCGTTTCTAGCTAATGCGAAGCTAAACACCTGTTTAAAGAGTCATACATAGGGGCAATTGGCGCTTACAGCGACTGGTTTATTTGAAGGAATATCTGAGAACTCGGACTCGCTTCAAACAAGGTGTGCTCTCCTAGCAGCCCCCAACATTGAATGTTTATTAGAACTAAATTTTGAGCGGGTTCCGAGTGCCTCTTTTAAGAGGTCAGAAATAAGTGAGCGTACATATGATCGGTCAACTTTTAGCCTTGAGCGTTCCATACCAGAAAGTGTTGCTATGGGAGTTTTAAGCGGGAAATACGGAGTGCACGGGGGCGTTATACGTGATGGGGCTGGGCGCATTGTGCGTCATCTT
>ENA-ORDA01000036-ORDA01000036.1-marine-metagenome-genome-assembly--contig:-NODE-36-length-126730-cov-7.050950_pt1 | contig 126730 bp, 114 predicted proteins | sample MGYA00237778_ERZ508506 | MGnify/ENA primary metagenome ERZ508506 (study PRJEB26177, sample SAMN06267891) | marine metagenome | isolation source: Monterey Bay, California, USA | place: Pacific...
CCACCAGAAACCTGATCGATCTCGTTAGTTGTTAACTCTCTCATAATGATTTCCTTACGTTATGTATTTAAGGGAGAAATCTCCCGCGGTCATCATGTATGTTCCAATATAAGAAAAACTAACGCTTTTGCTAAGGTTATTTTGTAATGGACTGCTTACAAGTTGGGTTGTGGGTTTAGGAAGCAGGCCTGACAGCGTCTTGAGCTGACTGTAAGCTTTTTCTTAAATCCAACTTTCGTATGGCTGATGTAAGTTTGAGCGTTTGCCTCTTCCACGTTCGGAGATCACGCTAAAAATCATTCGTCTATCACGGTCAGCGTATTTGGTGTTGCGGAGTTTGGTAGTAGGAATTTTGAACAATGGCGCATGCTGTGGTTTTTGTCATTAGAACCCCATTGTTGATGCCCGGGCTATCAGACGGTGATTAATCGCGTGTTTGGCATTTTTCGTCGAAAAAGGGCGAAAGTTAGGGTGTTGGCTATTGAAAAGACGCTCCTCGACACTATATTTGCATTCTCTTGATCAAAACCGTCCTTAAATCAATGATTTATTTGCCTCTGGTGGCTTGATTCGGGAGAATACGCAACCCTCGGTTTCCTGAAATTTAGAGCATATCTTATGACAGACTTCTTTATCCCCGCGGCGCAGGCCGCTGATGCTGGCGCCGGCGGTCCTTTGCCCGGCATGGACATTTTTATCATTGTGGCTTTTGCTCTGGTGTTCTATTTCATCGTGTGGCGCCCGCAGAGCAAGCGTGCGAAAGAGCACAAAGAGCTAGTGTCCAGCCTAAACAAAGGTGACGAGGTTGTGACCAATGGCGGCATGTTGGGAAAAATCACCAAGGTGGATGACCATTACATTGCGGTTGAGATTGCCGACAAGGTTGAGATCAAGGTGCAAAAAGGTGCTGTTGCGGCCGCTTTGCCCAAAGGCACCATAAAAAGTATCTAACGTTATTTTTGAAACTACAGTGCCTGCTGCCTTTGGGCGGCAGGCATTAAACACATCTGGTAAAAGTAGCCTGTCGTGATTAACAAGTATCCTATCTGGAAGAATCTTATCGTCGTCGGCGCCCTTGCCCTCGGCTTGATCTATGCAATGCCGAACATTTATCCGCCGGATTATGCTTTGCAGGTCTCGGGTGAATCTGGTGGTGTAGAGGTCACAGAGCGTACGTTGAGGACTGTGAAGAAGAGTCTTGATGACGCCGGTTTATCCCATTTCAATCCTGAAATAATCGATGGAAAAGCCCAGATTCGGTTGCCCGATGATGACACGCAAATTAAGGCATTAGCGGTGGTTGAGCGGGCTGTGCATGATCTACCTGGCGACTACGTTGTGGCGATGAACACGGCGCCCACGACACCGGACTGGTTGGCTAACCTAAGCGCAGAGCCAATGAAGTACGGACTCGATCTTCGCGGTGGTGTGCATTTTTTGCTGGAGGTAAACACAGCGAAGGTGATCAGTGACCGAATCGACACATTAGAAACTGATGTGAAACGCAAACTACGTGAAGGGAAGTTACGGTACAAAACGGTATCTTCCCCGGCGCCACGCGTATTGAAGGCGGAGTTCACGTCAGAAGATGTGCGAGACGAGGCAAGAACCCTGCTCGCTAGCCAATACCGTGAATTTGAAATGCTGAGCGTGGACGATGGTCTGCCAGCGATCACCATGACATTGACGAGCGCCATGGTAGACGAAATTGAAGACTTCGCCATCTCACAAAATATTCAGACCACGCGAAACCGGGTGAATGAGCTGGGTGTTTCCGAGCCGCTTGTGCAGCGTCTGGGTCGTAACCGTATTGTGGTGGATTTACCCGGTGTGCAAGACCCGGCCATTGCCAAAAATATTTTGGGTAAGGTCGCGACACTAGAATTTAGAATGGAAGCGCAGCCGAATGCGCCGCGTTCAACCACGCTGGGTTTCGACTACGAAGGCCGTACTGCGAATCTTGAGCGCAAAATTGTCGTGCGTGGTGATCGTGTTATCGATGCAAAAGTTGGTTTTGACCCAGAGACAAGCTTACCCCAGGTGAATATCACGCTTGATAGTGAGGGCGGCGAGTTGATGCACAGGGCGACGCGTAACAATATTGGTCGTCGTTTGGGTGTGGTGTTTATTGAGACGAAAACCCGTGATTCCTACCAGATGATCGACGGCGTTGAAGTCAAGATTCAAAAACCTTACGTTGAAAAACGTGTGATCAGTCTTGCGACGGTGCAAGCGGCATTAGGCGTTCAGTTCCGCATTACGGGTCTGCAGGCCGGAGAAGCGCGGGATCTTGCTTTGCTGCTGCGTGCCGGTGCGCTTGCGGCTGAAATGTTTATCGCTGAAGAGCGGACAGTGGGTGCAAGCCTGGGTCAAGAGAACATTGAGCTAGGTGCCATTTCTGTGACCGTCGGTCTTGGGCTAGTGTTGCTGTTCATGTTGGTCTACTTCAAAGTGTTTGGTATCGCTGCCAATATTGCTTTGGTGGCTAATTTGGTCTTGCTGATTGCTGTGATGTCGAGCATCGGCGCGACGCTGACGCTGCCGGGTATCGCCGGTATTGTCTTGACCGTGGGTATGGCGGTCGACGCAAATGTGCTTATTTTCTCGCGTATTCGTGAAGAAATAGCTAACGGCATGTCGCCTCAGGGGGCGATCAATGCTGGTTTTGAACGGGCTTTTGTCACAATTTTTGACGCCAACCTCACCACGCTGATTGTCGCGGTGATTCTCTATAGTATCGGCACAGGACCCGTGAAGGGTTTTGCAATCACCCTGTCGATCGGCATATTAACCTCAATGTTTACTGCCATTATGGGCACCCGGGCGATCATTAATCTGATCTACGGTGGGCGTAATGTAAAGAAGTTGGCGATATAAGATGGCTGAAAATTCTATGTCCGATAATGCATCACTCAATAATCCTGCCAACGGTGGCGCTGAAACTGATCAAGAAGCTTGGCGCAGAACGCCGAAAAAGCCGGTAAAGATCATCGATTTCATGAAGTACCGAAAAATAGCGGCGAGCATATCCCTTTTACTGGTGATTGCCTCAGCGATATCGTTAGGTATTAATCAGCTTGAATGGGGACTGGACTTCACCGGCGGTACATTGGTTGAGGTTGTGTATGAACAGGCGGCAGACCCGGAAGAGATTAGGCGTCAGCTAGATAACGCAGGATATGACGGCCATGTTGTTCAGTATTTTGGTTCAGAGCGTGATGTGTTGGTTCGCATGCCACCGCAGAAAGCACTTGATGCAGCACAAAATGCCCGATTAGGCGACAGCATTATTGACGCATTAAGAACGGCAACGAATGCAGATGTGTCATTGCGTCGCTCTGAATTTGTTGGGCCCGCCGTAGGTGAAGAACTCGCTAATCAGGGCGGCCTGGGTATGCTTACCGCGCTTGCGCTGGTGATGTTGTACATCGCATTCCGGTTTCAGCTTAAGTTTGCCTTTGGTGCTGTGGTTGCTTTGTTCCACGATGTAGTCATTACCCTTGGAATTTTTTCAATCGCGCGGTGGGACTTTGATTTAACGGTGCTGGCGGCTTTGCTTGCGGTGATCGGGTATTCACTCAACGACACCATCGTGGTGTCTGACAGAATTCGTGAGAACTTCCGGAAAGTCCGTAAAGGCAACAGTTTTGAGGTGATCAATCTCTCTTTAAGTCAGACGTTGGGTCGAACCATTGTGACCTCGTTAACAACATTGCTCGTGTTGCTTGCCTTGTTTTTTCTCGGCGGCGAATTAATCCGAGGATTTGCGATAGGTTTGATCATCGGTGTTGGTGTAGGTACCTACTCCTCGATCTATGTTGCCGCAAATGTGCTGGTAGCGCTGAATATTTCCAAGGAAGATCTGGCGATACCCATCAAGGAAGGCGCTGAAGATCCTGACTTGGTCGTTTAAGTCGGTCAGGGCTATCAGTCAGTGCTTGCCTGCGCGAAATTCTTTTTGACAATGGGTGCCAGCGCTTTAAAGACTCTGGGTGATCCGGCGACAATATCGCCGGATTGCAAGTGTCCCGCGCCGCCGTTGAAATCCCCCAACAAACCACCGGTTTCCTGAATCATCAGTACGCCTGCGGCCATGTCCCAGATATTTAAACCTTTAAACCAAACGCCATCCATTCTGCCGGTGGCAACATAAGCTAGGTCCAGTGCAGCGCTGCCTGCTGACCTGACCATTGCGTTTTCAGTGAGCATGCGTTGGTAAACATTGCTTTGGTGTTGTGCATATTCGGCGTGGTTTCCGCCGGTACCAATCAGGGCGCCGAGCAGTGAGCTTTTGTCACCACAGCGTGCGCGGTGACCATTGACCGTGCAACCTTTGCCTTTGCTGGCGACAAATTCTTCCTGACGCATGGGGTCAAGAATCACGCCGTGCTCAACCTTGCCTTTGTTCAGGCAAGCGATTGAAATACAGAAGTGGGGTACGTTATGGATAAAATTAGTTGTGCCGTCGATAGGATCGATAATCCATTCATAGTCAGACTCGGGATTATTCAGATTGCTCTGATCTTCTTCGCCACGAAAGGAATGATCTGGATAGGCGTTTTTTAGCTCTCGGATAATAATATACTGAACATCTTTGTCGATATTAGTGACATAGTCGTTTTGACCTTTGCTTGAGACCCTGATTAAGTCCGGGCGATCGAATGCTTGGGTTATTTTTGATACAGCCTGACGGGCTGCGCGCAAAGCCATATTTGCCATTGGTTGCATAGTATTCCTTCCTTAGTCTGTATCAGAGCCTGACGCTTGAGGGGCTGCCTCAATGGGGGCGCATGATAACAGCTAAAATAATAAGCTCAAGCCGTCTTTACTTCAGCCGACCGGAACCAGACGCGGGGTATAGTGTCACTCAGGCACAAGTTGTAGAATGGCGCGCCTCTGTCATCAGCCTAGCAAAAATATGTCCGAAAAATCCCCCGAACCCACTGAGCATGCGCCAATGTTTCCTCGTATTCGCATTGTGCTGATAGAAACCAGCCACCCTGGCAATATCGGTGCGGCGGCACGGGCGATGAAAAATATGGGGCTAACGGCGCTTTATCTTGTCAATCCGCTGCAGTTTCCTCACGAGAAGGCCGTCTGGCGTTCAGCCAGCGCTGTCGATGTGGTGGAAAACGCGACAGTGGTTGCCACTCTCGATGAAGCATTGACCGACTGTCAGTTGATCGTGGGCACTTCGGCACGTGATCGACGTATACCTTGGCCAATGCTAGAGCCGAAAAGCTGTGGCGAACTTGCCGTCGCAGAGCATGCGCAGGGTCACGAGGTCGCGATTATATTTGGTCGGGAAGACAGAGGGCTTAAGAACGAAGAGTTGCAGCGCTGTCATTACCACGTGAATATTCCCACTGGACAAGCCTATAGCTCGCTGAACCTCGCCATGGCGGTGCAGGTATTGAGCTATGAGATTCTGCAGGCGAAGCTGGCAAAAGATGCCGCACCCCAGCAATCAGCGCCAAATGCAGGTGTTGCTGGGCAGGATGAGAGTTGGGATATAGATTTTGCTCAGAGCCAAGCCGTTGAAATGATGATGGAGCATTTGGAGCAGACCCTTATCGAAGTCGATTTCCATGATCCAGAGAATCCACGGCAGTTGATGACGCGGCTACGCCGTATGTTTAACCGCATACGCATGGATAAAATGGAAGTGAACATTTTACGTGGGTTTCTGACCGCTATTAATCGCAAGGGACGCGATTAATTCCTGAGAAACTGATGCTCACTAATGGGTTTTTTATTAAAAAGTGCAGTAAGTTCTTCCCTTTCACAAATACTTGACTAAAATGATCGGGTATTGCCGTGAAAGCTGACTGAACCCAACCCGTTACCATCGCGTATAACGTTTGTGAGGCGAGCGATGCCTAATTTAGCGAAATTAGCCAAACTGATTACACGTGATCAGTATTGATGGCGAAATGGTAACTATAATTGACCAAATTAGTCGGGTATTGCATAATTCGCGTCCCTGAAAGCTGCCAACCGTTACCCCGGTTCCTGCATTCAATTAATCAGCCACGCGCGCACGTCAACGCTTGATTTTTTGTAGGTGAGCAACAATATATAAGGTGTTGAAATGAGATTAACGGCGAAAGGAAGATACGCGGTAACGGCGATGCTTGACCTAGCGGTTCACGGCCAAGCTAAGCCAATCAGTCTTGCTGAGATTTCCGCGCGACAGGGCATCAGCCTGTCATACCTTGAGCAACTGTTTGCGAAGTTGCGACGAAATGATCTGGTATCAAGTGTGCGTGGTCCCGGCGGTGGTTACCGATTAAGCAAGAATCCTGAAGACATTTATGTAGCCCAAATAGTGGATTCAGTGGACGAAAACGTCGATGCAACGAGATGTCAGGGTAAAGCCAATTGCCAACAAGGTGAGACTTGTTTGACCCATGAACTCTGGACAGAACTGTCGGAGCAAATCCACCAGTTTTTGAACCAGATAAATCTTGCGAGCATCATTGCGAAGCGTGCAGTTCGCGAGCGAGCAGATCGGCAAAGCGCGCTGCAAGACCAAGAAATCGAGGAGCGAGAACAGCGCGGTGAAGCGTTAACTTCAACGCCAGAAACGCCAGAACAGGATCTTGTCGAGGAACTCGTAAATTTCCCCGCCCAAGAAGCGCAGGCCTAAAGCCTGTAAAAGATTTAAACCGATAGATAGTGCAATGAGATGAACATGAGAGTGCCAATATATTTTGATTACGCTGCGACAACGCCGGTAGACCCGCGGGTTGCGCAAAAGATGAGCGAGTGCCTGCTAGCTGAAGGGAACTTTGGAAATCCGGCAAGTCGTTCACACAAGTTCGGCTGGGAAGCAGAAGAAGCTGTCGAGATAGCTAGACGTCAAATCGCAGATTTGATACACGCAGACCCCAGGGAGATTGTCTGGACGTCGGGAGCAACAGAGTCCGATAATCTAGCGATCAAGGGCATCGCGCACTTTTACAAAGGGCGAGGCCAGCACATCATTACTTCAAAAATCGAACACAAGGCTGTGCTCGACACTTGTCGTCATCTCGAGCGAGAAGGTTTTGAGGTCACTTACCTTGAGCCAGGCGCCGATGGCATCATCGAGCCGAAACAAGTAGAGGAAGCGATACGAGAAGACACAATCCTTGTATCCATTATGCATGTGAACAATGAAATCGGTGTGACGAATGACATCGCAGCCATTGGCGAAGTTTGCCGGGCAAAGAAAGTCTTTTTTCATGTAGATGCGGCGCAAAGCGCTGGAAAAGTTGATATTAATCTTGAAGAAATGAAGGTCGACCTGATGGCCTTTTCAGGGCACAAGATTTACGGGCCTAAAGGTGTGGGCGTGCTCTATGTCCGTCGTAAGCCGAGGGTTCGCCTCGAGGCTCAAATGCACGGCGGTGGTCACGAACGAGGTATGCGTTCCGGTACGCTCGCCACCCACCAGCTTGTCGGCATGGGTGAAGCATTCAGAATCGCCAAAGATGAAATGGCGGAAGAGCAGGTTCGTCTGACAGCATTACGCAAGCGCCTTTGGGAAGGTTTAAATGATATGGAAGAGGTGCACATTAACGGCAGCCCCGACCATCGTGCTCCAGGTTTTTTGAACGTCAGCTTTAACTTTGTCGAAGGTGAATCGCTGATTATGTCACTTAGCGATTTGGCAGTTTCCTCAGGTTCTGCCTGCACATCAGCCAGTCTTGAGCCTTCCTACGTGCTTCGTGCACTGGGTCTCAATGATGAAATGGCGCATAGTTCGCTGAGATTTTCAGTGGGGCGGTTCACGTCTGAAGAAGATGTTGACTACGCCATTGGCCAGGTGCGCGCGGCAGTAGAAAAATTAAGAGAATTATCACCACTTTGGGATATGTACAAAGACGGTGTTGATCTGGATAAAATTGAGTGGGCAGCACACTAGACTAGCCCTCTAAGATTAGAAGTAGGAGTAGTAGGCATGGCATATAGTAAGCAGGTAATGGATCATTACGACAATCCTCGCAACGTTGGCAAGATGAATGCGGACGACAGCGATGTGGGCACTGGTATGGTGGGCGCGCCTGCCTGTGGTGATGTGATGCGGCTTCAAATAAAGGTGAGCGATGATGGCGTGATTGAGGATGCCAAATTTAAAACCTATGGCTGCGGTTCAGCGATCGCTTCAAGCTCATTATTAACAGAGTGGGTGAAAGGTAGAACGCTTGATGAGGCAGCAGCGATCAAGAATACTGAACTGGCTGAAGAATTGGCTTTGCCGCCAGTAAAAATCCATTGTTCTGTGCTGGCTGAAGATGCAATTAAAGCCGCTGTGAAAGACATCAGGCAAAAGCGAGACTCCTAGGAAACGGATAGCACTATGGGCGTTCAACTAACTGAAAACGCAGCAAAGCACGTCTCGACCTATCTCGAAGGTCGGGGCAAAGGACTTGGCATTCGACTGGCAGTAACAACAACCGGGTGCTCCGGCCTGACTTATGTCATGGAGCCCGTTGATGAGCCCCAGGCAGAAGACGAGGTGTTCAGTAGTCAAGGGGTTGATGTGTATATCGACCCGAAGAGTTTGATTTATGTCGACGGCACAGAAATGGATTACGTTAAAAAAGGCCTGAATGAAGGCTTTGAGTTTAATAATCCTAACGTGCAGGGTGAGTGCGGTTGTGGGGAGAGTTTTACCGTCTAGGCCTCACTGACGAACTTTGCTTTTCCTCAACCTCTTTTCTAGAGATTTTTCTTAACACGAGTCGCAGGCACCGGGTGGACTTCCAGCAAACTTTCTTTGAAATTTTTCAGTTGCCTGAAGCTTATCATCTCGACGTTGATCAATTGTCGTCGAGCTACCTTGAGTTACAAAAACGCATTCATCCTGACAATTTTTCCAGTGCGACAGACACCGAAAAACGCCACTCGCTGCAGTGGGCAACCCATGTCAATGAAGCATTCACCACGTTAAAATCGCCGCTGCAACGCGCGATCTATATGCTTGAGCAACGCGGGTTGTCTATCGCGCATAATCCGAATCTTGAGCCGGCATTCTTGATGTCGCAGATCGAATTACGTGAAGAGCTCGACGACATTAGCGAAACAGCCTCGGAAGAAATAGACGCGGCGTTGTCTCGACTCGATGGGTTCAAGTCTTCAGTAAAAGAGACTTTGTCGAGCCTGGAAGGCTCGTTTGCTGTACAGTTCGACGTCGAATTGGCGGCAGCAGAACAAACCACCTATAAAATGCAATTTATGAACAAGTTACTGGTCGCGGCAGACCAACTTGAAGAACAATTGTTGGATTATTAGAGTCCCTTTAGCGAACCCTCAGAGAAAAGCACATGGCGCTGTTACAGATCACCGAACCGGGACAAGCTGTCGACCCACACCAGCGCAAGCATGCTGCGGGTATTGACTTGGGCACGACGAATTCGTTGATTGCAGCGGTGCGTGCCGGTGAAACCGATACGTTGCCAGACTTTGGCGGTGCCCATTTGCTGCCTTCTGTCGTTCGATACCATACCGATGGGTCAGTCACGGTGGGAGCCAAGGCGCTTGAGAGCGCAAAGGAAGACCCGCTGAATACCATTGTCTCGGTAAAACGATTAATGGGGCGCGGTCTCGAAGATGTGGACACGCTCGGCGATCAGATGCCCTACGACTTTGTGACCAAAGACAAAAAGGGAATGCCGGATATTAACGTGGCGTCAGGTCCTGTTTCCCCGGTTGAGGTTTCAGCAGAAATTTTAAGGAATCTTGCCCATCGTGGTGAGGCGACCCTTGCCGGCCCCCTTGATGGTGTTGTGATTACAGTGCCGGCCTATTTCGACGACGCGCAACGTCAGGCGACGAAAGATGCGGCAACATTGGCCCATCTAAATGTGCTTCGTCTGTTGAATGAGCCAACCGCCGCGGCTGTGGCCTATGGTTTAGACAGCGGCACCGAGGGTGTGATTGCGGTTTATGACCTGGGTGGCGGCACCTTTGATATCTCATTACTGCGTTTAAATCGCGGAGTGTTTGAAGTGCTCTCGACCGGCGGCAACTCCGCACTGGGTGGTGATGATTTTGACCGCGCTGTTGCGTCATGGCTCCTGGCGGCTTCCGGTATAGAGGGTGAAATCTCAAAGGGACAATTTCGAGGGTTGATGCTTGAGGCAAGAGCCATCAAGGAAGCTTTGAGCGATCAAGCATCGGTGAAAGTCGATATCGACCTTGACGGCCTAATCGTAAAGTCAGAGATAACCCGTGAAAAATTCGATGAACTCGTTGCGCCATTTGTGGGTGATTCAATCAAAGCTTGTCGTCGTGCCGTACGAGACGCCGGGGTTGGTCTTGAGGATATTAAGCACGTGGTGCTTGTGGGCGGTTCTACTCGAGTGCCTACCGTAAGGGCGAAGGTTGCCAGCTACTTTCATACAGAACCGTTAAGCAACATCGATCCCGACCGCGTGGTCGCCATTGGTGCTGCGATCCAGGCGAATATTCTGGTCGGCAACAAATCCGACGATGAGGTGTTATTGCTTGACGTGCTGCCGCTGTCTCTCGGGCTCGAAACCATGGGCGGTTTGGTCGAGAAAGTCATTACACGCAACACGGCGATTCCTGTGGCCAAGGCGCAGGAGTTTACGACCTATAAAGATGGTCAAACCGCAATGTTGATTCATATTGTGCAGGGTGAGCGAGAACTGGTTTCTGATTGCAGAAGTCTTGCACAATTCGAGCTGCGGGGTATTCCGCCGATGGTCGCCGGCGCGGCAAAAATTCAGGTGATGTTTCAAGTCGATGCTGATGGCATTTTGTCCGTTTCGGCGAAAGAGCTGAGCACAGGTGTTGAGACGCATATTGAAGTCAAGCCTTCGTACGGACTAACCGAAGACGAGATAACAACCATGCTGAAGGCGTCGTTTGAATATGCCGAAGCAGACGTGGCTACGCGCTCGTTGACCGAAGCAAAAGTTGATACGCAAAGGGTGATTGACGCGGTTGCAAATGCCATAGCGCTGGATGGTGATCGATTGTTGAGTCAGCAGGAGCGCTCAAGCCTGAACGAGACATTGGCTGAGGTGCAAGCCATCGCTACCAATAGTGAGCGAGCGTCGGAAATTACTGCTGCCAGCGAACGTTTGGCGAAAGCAAGTGATGAATTTGCCTCGAGAAGAATGGATGATAGCGTTCGCCAAGCATTGGCGGGCACCAGCCTTGACGAGCTCAGTGAATCGATAGCGGACGCTGAAGATTAAAAATACAAGACCCATCGTAAGGAAGAAGCGTAGTGCCACAAATAATCATTTTACCCCATGCTGAACGGTGCCCCGAGGGTGCTGTACTCGAGGCCAATGCTGGCGACAGCCTGATTGAGGTTGCCCTTGATGCGGGCATCAGTATTGAGCACGCCTGCGAAAAAGCCTGTGCCTGCACAACTTGCCACGTGATTCTGCGTGAGGGGTTCGACTCTCTGGAGGAATCCGACGAGCTTGAAGATGATCTTTTAGACAAGGCTTGGGGGCTGGAGCCAGATTCTCGCCTGAGTTGCCAGGTTAAGGTGGGAGACGAAGATTTGGTAGTGGAAATCCCAAAATATACGATTAACCAAGTCTCTGAAAACCACTGATATTGCTAACAAAATGACGTTAAAAACCTGTTGAGCACAACAATAGGGCACTTAAAGCGGAGCACCCAACATGAAATGGACTGATGTTAATGATATCGCGATTGAGCTATACGAGGCTTACCCTGAAGTTGATCCCCTGACCGTCAGGTTTACAGACCTGCATAACTGGGTTATCGGCCTAAGCGGGTTTGATGATGACCCTGCCCGCGGCGGCGAAAAGGTGCTTGAGGCGATTCAGGCGCTTTGGATTGAAGAGTTGGATTGAAGACTAGGATTGAAGTGTCGGATTAATACGTTTGTTCCGGCCGGAATGCAGGCTATAATCCGCGACCGCGATTTTTGGCAATCGTTTGGTTGATCCTGCTGCTGAATAGTATTGATCAGTCGTCAAAAGCGCGATTTTTCGAAAAATTTCAAGAAGTTAGCAAGAAATATTGTTGTAAACCCGCGTATAATGGCGGGTTTATTTTTATTAGTCGTTTGAAGTCAGGAGTAAGTAGTAATGGCGGTTGAAAAGACCTTTTCTATCATCAAGCCGGATGCAGTTGCAAAGAATGTTACCGGTAAAATTGTTTCAAGATTTGAGAAAGCAGGCCTGCGGGTCGTTGCCTCTCGTATGGAGCGACTCAGCGCAGAAAAAGCCAAGGGATTCTATGCCGAGCACGACGGCAAACCTTTCTTTAATGACCTGATTGAGTTCATGACGTCTGGCCCGGTTGTTGTTCAGGTGCTTGAAGGCGAAAATGCCGTGATGAAAAATCGTGAACTGATGGGTGCCACTAATCCTAAGGAAGCAGACGAAGGTACTATTCGGGCAGACTTTGCCGAGTCGATCGACGCCAACGCAGTACACGGCTCTGATGCACCTGAATCAGCGGCGCGCGAAATCGCTTATTTCTTCAGCGATGATCAGATCTGTGAGCGATAGGTTCAAACGATAGTTGTGAAAATCCGGTTCTCTCATCAGAGAGCAACCTAGACTACTGGAATATGCTGTGAGCGAAGTGACCGAAAAGAAAGTTAACTTTCTTGGCTACACAAAGGCGCAATGGGAAGCCCTGCTGGAGCAGTTGGGTGAGAAGCCCTATCGCTCGCAACAAATTCTAAAGTGGATACACCATCGCTACATCGACGACTTTGCTGATATGTCAGATATCAGCAAACGTCTTCGTGATCAGTTGGCGGAGATAGGTGAAATCAGAGAGCCAGAGGTGATTACCGAAAAAGTATCTACTGACGGTACTCGCAAATGGCTTATCAGAGCAGAATCAGGCAGTGCCATGGAAATGGTATTTATTCCGGAAGACGGTCGCGGCACGCTTTGTGTTTCTTCACAGGTTGGTTGTGCGCTCGATTGCAGCTTTTGCTCCACGGGTAAACAGGGTTTCAACAGCGACCTTACCGCGAGTGAAATCGTGGGGCAGGTTCGTATTGCGCGAAAGGTGCTGGAAAAAGTGTATCCCGATCGTGTTCGCGCCGTGACCAATGTCGTGTTGATGGGTATGGGTGAGCCGCTGCTTAATTTTGATAATGTCATCGCCGCAGTCGAGCTCATGATGGACGATCTTGGCTATGGTATTTCGAAGCGTAAAGTGACGATTTCAACCTCGGGTGTTGTGCCAGGTATCTATAAGCTTATCGAAACAACCGATGCGTCTCTTGCAATTTCTTTGCATGCCCCGAATGACGAGCTGCGTAATCAATTGGTACCCATTAATCGCAAGTACCCCATTGCAGATTTGTTGGAAGCTTGTAAGAAGTATGCAAAAAATTTGGGCGAAAAACGGGTCATTACCGTGGAATATACGCTGATTGACGGCGTCAACGAGCAGCCGGAACATGCGGCGCAATTGGCGAAGTTGCTCAAAGATTTTCCCTGTAAAATTAACTTGATCCCGTTTAATCCATTTCCCGGCTCTGGCTACAAGCGTCCGAGTAGCGTTGCGGTTCGCGCGTTTCAGGACAGGTTAATTGGTGCCGGATTTTCGGTCACAACGCGCACGACACGCGGAGAGGATATCAATGCAGCTTGCGGCCAGCTCGTAGGTGAAGTTGCAGATAAAACCAGACGACAAGAAAAGTATCAGCGTATAGCAGCGGGGGCAGTATGATCCGTTTGTTGGGCTTAGTGACTCTTGGACTCACATTGGTGTTAGGCGGTTGTGTCACTGAAACGACCAGTACTGGCGTTGCTGCAAGAAAGAGCAGTGGTGATGTCGAAAAACAACTGCAAAGTTATATTGCACTGGGTGTCGGTTACATTCGTAATCAGGAATATCAGCGCGCAAAAGATAATCTAAACAGAGCAATCAAACTGGACCCGCGCTCTGCGCATGCGCACACAATGATGGGTTATGTTTTTCAGCTGGAAGGAGAGAATGATACTGCGGAGCAGTACTTTCGAAGGTCTATTAAGCTCGACCCGGATTATTCCCTGGCACGAAACAATTTTGGTGCTTTTCTTTTTGCCCAAAAACGATACGAACAAGCGGCAGCGCAGCTCAGAAAGGCTTCTGAAGACCAACTCTATGCAAGGCGTAGCCAAGTATTTGAGAATCTTGGCATGTGCTACAAAGAGCTTGAACGCCGAGGCGAGGCAGAGCAAGCCTTTACCCGCAGTGTTCAGCTGAATCCGGGGCAACGCAGAGCATTGCTTGAGATGACAGATATCAGACTTCAGCAGCGCAATTATGTTGAAGCGCAGGGCTTTTATAGTCGGTATAACAAATCTGCGCGCCAAAATGCGCGTAGTCTTTGGCTGGGTGTGCAGTTAGCACAGATATTCGACCAGCAAGACGAAGCGGCGAGTTATGCGCTGCTACTTAAAAATATTTTTCCAGCCTCTGCTGAGTATAAAGCCTACCTGGACTCAGCCCGATGAGTGAAGAAAACCTGAATCAGAACAAGCCAGAAGAGGCGATACAGCAGCAAGCCTCAGCGCCGGCAGACGCCAAACCGAAAGTGATCGCGAATGCCGCCTCTGCCATGCTGCTTGAGGCTCGTTCTCGCGCTGGATTTACCCAGAAAGAAGTTGCGGACCAGTTATTTCTGATGACTTCATTCATTCGTTACATCGATGAAGGGCGTTTCGATAAGCTTCCCAAGCCTGCTTTCGTGAAAGGTTATCTTCGATCTTACGCGCGCGTTGTTGACCTTTCGGGGGACGAGGTGGTCGCCAATTTTGAGGCGAGCCAATTGCCTATTCAAGATGACATGGAAATGAAAGATGTCACTGACGAGCCTATGGGCTCTTCTACTTATACGGGGCCAGTGTTCTTGACCGGTGCTGTTGGTTTCGCGGGTGTCGTGATTATCACTTCGCTAGTGTGGATTTTTTCAGATACCAATGAAGAGCCCACCGCAAGCGTCGTTAGCCAAAACGAGACTGTCAGCAATGAAGTTGAAGCGTTGCAGTTACCCTCCAGGACAATGACCTTGACGCCAGAAACCGCCGTGGGTGGTGTCTCGGTTGATCAGCGTAGCCTGGATCAGGCTGATTCAGTGTGGTCGGATGAGGTCGGTTTGGATCAACCTCCTGCAGCAGCAATCGATTCTGAAGACATTCAGCCAGAAGAAATATTGTATGAAGATGAAGAAATGGCCGCCACCTTTTCTTCGATATCCGTTTTGCCGGATGAAATCGCTGCCTTCGAGCCAGAAGCGGTATCCGTCGATCAAGATGATGGGTTGGCGACGCCGACCGAGAATATCATCGAAGTTGAGGACCAGGTTGCCGAACAACTCGTTGCCTCAGCAGTGGAGATTCAGCGAGGACAGGTCACGATAAACGGACTGGAAATTACCACGATATCGGCTGGCGGTGAAGACGAACTATTCTTTCAGTTTAGTGACAACTGCTGGGTTGAGATTGATGATGCAAAAGGTGTCGAGATATATGCAGACCTGAATCGTGACGGTGATGCGTTGCGAGTGTCCGGTGTCGCCCCTTATTCAATATTGTTAGGAAAAGGTCCCAGTGTAAGTTTGCAGTTCAACGGTGAAACCGTAGACGTGGGACGATACACCTCATCCGATGATACCGCAAAATTAAGATTAGGCAGGTAGCCGCAGTACGGGTAAGCGAGAAATTTATGAGAGCAGAGTCTAATATCAAACGCAGGAAAAGCCGTCTGGTGATGGTTGGCGATGTGCCGATCGGTGGTGATGCACCCATCGCAGTACAAAGCATGACAAACACACCAACGGAAGACGTTGAGGCGACGGTTGGGCAGATTAAACGCCTTGAAGATGTGGGCGCTGATATTGTTCGAGTGTCTGTACCTTCCATGGACGCAGCAGATGCTTTTGGTTTGATACGTAAGCAAGTCAGTGTGCCACTGGTGGCGGATATTCATTTTGATTACAAAATTGCGCTCAAAGTTGCAAAGCTTGGTGTTGATTGTCTACGCATCAATCCCGGTAATATCGGGTCTCCAGATCGGGTTAAAGCGGTTATTGATTGCGCCAAGGACAACAACCTGCCGATCAGGATAGGGGTAAACGCAGGTTCTCTCGGTAAAGACTTGTTGCGCAAATACAAAGAGCCCACCGCGGAAGCGATGGTTGAATCGGCGAAGCGTAATATTGACCTATTGGACAAGGAGGACTTTCAAAACTTCAAGCTGAGTATGAAAGCCTCCGATATCTTTATGGCGGTCGATGCTTACCGAAGCATCGCAACGCAGATAGACCAACCCCTGCACCTCGGTATTACTGAGGCGGGTGGTCTGCGCTCCGGCACAGTGAAGTCCGCGGCCGGTTTGGGACTGTTGTTGATGGAGGGCATTGGTGACACCATTCGAATTTCTCTGGCAGCAGATCCGGTAGAAGAGATTAAGGTAGGCTTCGACCTCTTGAAAAGTCTGCACTTGCGTTCAAAAGGTATTAACTTTGTCGCCTGCCCTAGTTGTTCCAGACAAAATTTTAATGTGATTGAAACCCTGAATGAACTTGAACGGCGGGTTGAAGACATCACCACACCGTTGGATGTTGCTATTATAGGTTGCATCGTTAACGGCCCTGGCGAAGCGAAAGAAGCAGATATTGGTTTAACCGGGGCAACACCAAACAATCTAGTCTATTCAGAAGGCAAGCCGGATCACAAGGTGACAAATGATGAATTGGTTGACCACCTTGAAGCAGTGATTCGTCAGCGGGTTGCGGACAAGCAAAACCTGATCGTGTCCAGCTCCTGAGGGCACAATCAATCGAATAATGAACCGAATAATGAACGAGAAACAACAGTGAAATTTCAAACCATACGGGGTATGCAAGACTTGCTACCTGAGCAACAGACGCTTTTTAGCGACATTTCCGACCGTGTTGGAAACGTATTGCATCGATATGGTTACGCAGAAATGGGTATGCCTCTGCTTGAGTCGACAAGTTTGTTCAAGCGCGTCATTGGCGAAGCAACGGATATCGTCGAGAAAGAGATGTATACCTTTGACGACAGAAACGGCGATAGCCTGACCCTGCGTCCAGAGGGAACAGCGAGCTGCGTGCGGGTTGCGCAGCAACATGGTCTGCTCTTTAATCAAACCCAGCGCTTTTGGTATCGCGGGCCGATGTTCCGGTATGAACGGCCACAAAAAGGTCGGTATCGTCAATTTGAGCAAATCGGCGCCGAGTGTTTTGGTATGGCTGGGCCAGATATCGATGCTGAGTTGATATTGATGTGCGCGCGCCTTTGGCGAGAACTGGGCATCGCCGACGAGATTGAGCTGGAATTGAATTCCATGGGTGATGCCGCGTCCCGCGGTGAATTCCGTGAGGCGCTGGTCGCTTATCTTGAGCAATACAAGTCTGAGCTCGATGAAGATAGTCTTCGCAGATTGGAATCGAACCCTTTGCGAATTTTAGACTCTAAGGTTGCGTCAACGCAGGCAATATTGACCGATGCGCCAAAGCTAAAAGACTTCATTGATGATGAATCAAAGGCGCACTTTGAAGAATTGTGCGCAATATTGGATGCAGCAGGGCTCGCTTATCATATTAATCCGAGCATCGTGCGTGGGCTAGACTATTATAACCGGACGGTTTTCGAGTGGGTCACGAACTCTCTTGGCGCTCAGGGGACCGTGTGTGGTGGTGGACGTTACGACGGGCTTGTGGAGCAAATGGGTGGTAAACCCACGCCAGGTGTAGGTTTTGCCATGGGGTTAGACAGACTGGCACTCATGCTCGAGCAAAAGTTCCAGTCAGCGGCGGTGGCAGACATCTATGTGGTTTCTACTGTTGGTGATGCAAGAATGCTGGCTTTAAAGGTTGCCGAGATCATTCGAGATGCGTTACCAGCTGCACGGGTTGTCGTTCATTGTCATAGCGGTAAGTTTAAAGCGCAGATGAAAAAAGCGGATGCAAGCGATGCTAAAATTGCATTGATCATCGGTGAAGAAGAAGTTGCTGCTCAGTCAGTTAATGTGAAAATGCTGCGAGATGAAGGCCAGAGTCAAAATCTGGTGGGTCTTAATGATCTGATCTCGCACCTAACAGAAGTTTTAAAGTAAGGAGTAAACGGTGGCTAGCGATACAACAGAAGAAGAACAAGTAGAAGCAATCAAAAACTGGTTTGAGCAAAACGGCACCTCGCTGATTGTTGGCATCGTGGTTTCTTTAGCCGCTGTTTTTGGCTACCAGAGTTGGCAGAAAACCGAATTGGCAGAAACCGAGAAGGCTTCTTCCTTGTATATGGGCCTGACCGAGGCAATTGTTGCGGGTCCTCTTGATACTTTGAGCAGTCAGCAGATCTCGACTGGTAAATTTATTGCGGCGGAACTGAAAGCTGATTTCCCAGCCAGTACTTATGCACACTTTGCAGCTCTCCACCTCGCAAAGTTGGCGGTTGAAGAAGGTGATCTTGACGCAGCAGCGAGTGAACTGGAATGGATTGTCGAAAACAAGCCGGAACGTCCTGTCGGGCTAATCGTTAACCTTCGGCTTGCCAAGATAAAGGCTGCGCAGGAAGATTATGATGCAGCACTGGCGCTACTTAATTTGGAAGACGTCGGCGCCCACGCAAGCTCTTATCAGGAGCAACGCGGAGACATTTATCTCGCTATGGGTAAGCCGGATCAGGCACATGAGGCCTACACGCTGGCGATGGAAGGCATCGTCGAGGGTCAAAATAAGCCGGTTCTGCAGATGAAGTTGGAAGACCTGATTGACCCGCAAAACGCCACGGTGATGAATAAAGGCGCCGCTAACGAATCGATGGCGTCAGATGCGATAGAGGCAAATATGTCTGAATCAGACGCTCAAACGAAAGATGGAGCAGGCTAAATGCGATTGATCAACTCAGCTCTGCCCATAATATCTAGCCAGTTGAAAATTTTCCCGCTGGCCATCGTTACCCTTTTCACTTTGGGTGGTTGTAGTTGGTTCGATAACGGTTTGTTTGATAACAATTGGTTCAGCAAAGACGAGGATGAAATTGTCCCGGCAAAACTGATTAAAATTGAGGAGGAAGTAAAGCTCGTTAATTTGTGGGATCGGAATCTTGGCAAGGGTGCTGAGGATAGTGCCATCAAACTTGTTCCGGCTCTGTCCGGAAGTCGCGTGTTTGGCGCGTCAGCAGACGGCAATGTATTTGGCATCAATACCGGCAATGGAAACATTGTTTGGGAAGTGAATGTTGTCGACTTTTACACTGAGGAAGAGCGCGAAGTCGCCTTTTCCAAAAATATCGATGTCATTACTGGCGGCGTGGGCCAAGGCAGTGGATTGGTTGTTGTGGGGTCGGCCGCTGGTGAACTTGTCGCGATGAATGCAGAAGACGGTTCACTTGCGTGGAAGGCTAAAACCGCCAGCGAAGTGTTAGCGCCACCACAGGTAAGTGGTGACATTGTTGTTGCGCAATCAATAGATGGCAAGGTCGCCGCTTACAATACCAGTGATGGTGAACGAAGATGGATTTACACGACATCGATTCCAAGTCTGACGTTGAGAGGAACCAGTACTCCGATAGTCACCGAAGAGTTTGTTATCGCTGCGTTTGCCAACGGCCGCCTGTCGGTGCTCGATAGGTTCCGTGGTTTGGCGGGTATTGATCAGCGCGTCGGCATCTCAAAGGGTAAATCTGATCTCGAGCGATTAATCGATATTGATGGCTCGATGGTGTTGGACGGATCAAGTCTTTACGCTGTTTCCTATCAGGGCAATATGGTGATGCTCGATCTCGCCGCCTCCGGGCGCGTAGGATGGGGAATGGAAGCCTCAAGTGTAGTTGGGCTTGGTTCTGGGTTCGGCAATGTCTACTTGGCTGGCGCAGACAGCAAACTTACTGCGATTACAATGGATAGCAAACGGGAACTCTGGGCGAGCGAAGCGCTGCTGAACCGGGATATTACATCTCCTGTGACGCTCAGTAGCTACATTGCTATTGGCGACTTTGAAGGCTATATACATCTGATAGCGCAGTCTGATGGACGATTTGTTGCGCGTAAAAAGGTAGATGGCGACGGGATTTCAGCGCCCGTTGTCGTTGATGGCAGTCGCTTATATGTCATCACGAACGGCGGCCGTTTGTTTGCTATGGAAGTACGTTCCTAAAATGATTCCTGTCATTGCTCTTGTCGGCCGACCTAATGTTGGCAAGTCTACGCTGTTTAATCGGTTGACCCGCACCCGGGATGCCATTGTTGCTGAGTTTGCGGGGCTTACCCGTGATAGACAGTACGGCAAAGGTGCTATGGGTGATTTCAGTTACATCGTGGTAGATACCGGCGGTATTACCGGAGATGATGTTGATGGTATTGAAGAGCCTATGGCCGATCAGGCGCATCAGGCGATTGGTGAAGCAGACCTTGTCCTTTTTCTGGTAGATGCTAAAGGTGGCAGAACGTCCGCTGATGAGGACATCGCCAAAACGCTGAGGATCGACGAGCGTCCCGTGATGCTGATTGCCAACAAAATTGATGGTCAGAATCCCGACTACGTCTCGGGAGAGTTCGCTAACCTTGGCTTCGGCGATCCCTTTATGATCTCCGCAAGCAACGGACATGGCGTTCGTGGCATGGTTGACGAAGGTATCGCGACACATATGCCGCAACTTTATAACGGTGAGGTCAACCGTGGTGAAGAGCTCTTTAATGAAGCGACGGGCATCAAGATAGCTGTTATCGGTCGACCAAATGTGGGTAAGTCCACGCTGGTAAATCGAATGCTCGGTGAAGAACGCGTGGTAGTGTTTGACGAAGCGGGTACAACCAGAGACAGCATTTATATTCCCTATGAGCGTAACGGTAAAAACTACACAATCATAGACACAGCCGGTGTTCGTCGGCGCGGCAAGGTGCATCAGAAAATTGAAAAGTTTTCGATCATCAAAACGTTGGCGGCGATTGATGATGCGCATGTCGTGATTTTAATGGTCGATGGCAGCGAGGGCTTGGTCGATCAGGATCTTCACTTGCTTGGGCACGTACTTGAAGCGGGAAGAGCATTGGTTATTGCGGTGAATAAATGGGATGGCACCTCAACGATGCAAAAAGATAAAGTGCGGGCAGAACTGGATCGACGCCTGACTTTTATCGACTTCGCCGAAACGCATTTTATCTCTGCGCTGCATGGCAGCGGCGTCGGCAAGCTCTACGGGTCAATTCATCAGGCGCACGAGTCTGCGACAAGAAAGCTAAAAACCAGTGTGTTGAATGAGGTGCTTGAAAAAGCGTTGCAGGAACATCAACCGCCAATGGTGAATGGTCGCAGGGTCAAGTTACGCTATGTGCACATTGGTGGCCATAATCCGCCGATTCTCGTCATTCACGGTAATCAGACGAGTTCAATTCCAAACTCATACCGTCGGTTTCTCGAGCACAGATTCATGCGCGCGCTAAAACTTAAAGGCACGCCGGTTCGCATTCAGTTTAAATCGAGCGAGAATCCCTTTGATGGCAAGAAAACGAGTAAGAAAGAGAAGTTAACGAAAGGCCAAATTGGGGCCAAGCAACGCAAGATTAATCATCTTTCTAACGAGAAGAAGAAAGAACAACGTGGTCAGGACAAGAAAGCCAAGAACGTGCAGAAAGATCGCAAGAATTCTAAAAACAGACGTTAACCAGTCATGGTGTAGGGTTCGGCCTCAGCAATACAAGAAGCAAAATTTAAAACACTTCGTGCCCGACTTTATTGCTGTTCTGAAATAAACAGATTGGGGTCCACTCTGGCATTGTTTAGGCTAACGCTCCAGTGAAGGTGCGGCCCGGTAACTCTTCCAGTTTTTCCCACTTTGCCGATAAGGTCCCCCGGTGACAACGCGTCGCCGACAGCAACCGTTGTTTCACTCATGTGACAATACATAGAGATAAGCCCCTGACCGTGGTCGAGTAGCACCGTGTTGCCGTTAAAAAAGTAGTTGCCTACGGCGGTGACGCGACCCGCAGCGGGAGCATGGATAGGCGTGCCAGTGGGTGCTGCAATATCAAGGCCGCTATGCGGATTTCGGGGCTGATCATTCAGTATGCGTTTCAGGCCAAATGGGCTTGAAATGGGTCCTTCTGCAGGTAGTACAAAATCTACCGCCGGCTGCGCCAGATTTTCAAAGGATTTGAACGCTTTATTCATTTCGTTGCGTTCACGAATAATTCTGTCTATATCTTCTTTATACGGATTCACCTTGCGTTTGTTTTCGATGGTTAGTCTCTGCACCCTATATTCCTTTGCACCTACCTTGAAGCTCAGCTTGCTCTGGTGCTCATCCGTATCACTGGCTGTCTTGTGCGTAAGCTCGAGTGGGTAGTCGCCGGGACGTGTTTTCAGGGAAATTCCAACCACCGCATATTTCTCTTTCTGGCTCGAGAGTAACATGACCTGACGATTTTCAAAGAGGGCAGTGCTGGTGGATAAAGGCACTGGAATCACGGCGATGCCGCCGGGTACGGGGTTGTGTTGTGGCAGTGCAAATAGTTGGGCCGAAAATAGCGCCGTGGTTGCTGCAACGACGGCAAGTTTGGTCAGAAATTTCATAGTGAAGTACTCGCTAGCATATCGGCGACGATGGTTTACTATCTTGCCGCATTTGGACAGAATTGTTCAAGCGCTGCTGAGTGACTAGCGGCATGCAACCAGGAGCTTATTTGACTAAGCCATTGATTAAGATTTGTTGTGTCCAGAGCATTGCAGAGGCGCGCACGGCAATTAAAGCCGGTGCTTCAGCGATAGGGCTTGTGTCTGCCATGCCGAGCGGACCGGGCGTGATTGATGAGGCGCTGATCGCAGAAATCGCAAGCGCGGTGCCCGCGCCTGTCGAAACATTCTTGTTAACCTCGGAACAGATAGCTTCACGGATCATCGAGCAGCACCATATTTGCCGAACAACGACGATTCAGCTGGTGGATTATGTTGAAGTTGCGGAACTGGTAAAGCTTAGGCAATCGCTGCCGGATATCAGGCTGGTTCAGGTGATACATGTGGTCGATGATGTTTCGCTGCTAGAGGCATCATCAGTAGAGCCCTACGTCGATGCGATACTGCTCGATTCGGGCAATGTGAAACTGGACGTCAAACAACTAGGGGGTACTGGTCGCGTACATGACTGGGCTGTCAGTCGGCGTATTGTCACATCCTTAAAGCGACCAGTGTTTCTCGCGGGAGGGCTAAAACCCGAAAATGTCGCGGAAGCGATAGCGCAGGTACAGCCCGATGGTCTGGATGTGTGTAGCGGCGTCAGAACCGAAGGTTTGCTGGATCAAAAAAAGTTAAATGCTTTGATAAACGCCGCGTTTGGATGAATCGCTGGGTTGGTGCTAAATCGACTAATCACAGCTTACGGAGATGTTCTTACTTGCTTTATCTTCGGGCGTGATGCGGTTCAGCATAATTTCATATTCTTCAGTGCAGCTTTTCACCGCTTTGAATTTTGCGGTGCGACCGAACATCGGCATCCCAACATAGCCGCGAATTTCGAGAACGCCTGATTTCAATTTCATATAGCTCTCGTAGGTGTTGCCCGATTCAGGATCATATATTTTTCCCTGCCATCGATTATTTTGAAACACATAGTCGCTATAGATATTCATGCCCACAATGGCTCTGCCTCTCAGTGCTTCGTCAGGGTTATTGTCATCCAGTCTGTTTTGTCCTGCGCGCTCGGGCGACTCTTCCTGGGTATAGACGGGCTCTCTTAATGCCAGGATCTCACCCTTCACTGTATTGTCTTCATAGTAGGTGCGGAAAATTGATCCTTCAGAGGCCCAGAGGCCAAAGACAGGGTTGTCGATACCTGTATCGTTATTCGCGGCAATCGTCGTCCATGTATAGCTTGCTGAAAAGAGCAGTGTCAGCAGCTGCAGACTGATCTTCAAATAGTATCCGGGGCGTGTCATTTTGTTGTTATACCTGATTCGCGTGAGCAATGATTTTGCTGTGAAAAGATAAAAAATGAAAGCTGATCTTTGTGTACCATTGGTGTTCCGTTCAAATGGTTTAGAAAGTGTCTCTCTCCGCTCTGCTCATTGTCCTCGTCGCAGCTTTATTGCATGCAACCTGGAACTATTGGGTGAAGAAACTGGCAGGTGGCCCAGAACTTATCTGGATGTTCTCGACGCTGTCGGTGATTCTTTACGCCCCGGCGTTGTGCTACTTACTGTTGTCGGGAGATGTCAAATTTAACGTCCAAACGGTTGGAATCATATGTGGCAGCGGCATGCTGCACCTTGCTTACTTCCTCACGCTACAATTGGGCTATCGTCATGGCGAGTTATCGCTTGTCTATCCTATCGCTCGTGCCACGGGTCCGTTACTCGCCACGCTTTTTGCAGTTGTTGTTCTTGGCGAGCAAATATCAATTCAAGTGGTCGCTGGAGGCATGTGTATCGTAATCGGTGTGCTGTTTTTATCCGGTGGCCTTCGCAGCAGGCGTTTGAGCAAAGGTCCATCGATGTTGTTTGGGCTCGGTACCGGTGTACTGATTGGTTGTTACACGGTGTGGGACGCCTATGCAGTTTCGGTTGCGTTGGTAGCACCACTGGTTTTGGACTACTTCGCGAACTTGTTTCGTGGTGTCGCATTAATGCCATATGCGCTGAAGCGCAAGCCAGCCCTGATCAGTTTATGGCGTCGTCATAAACTTCCGGTCTTTGGCATCGCACTGTTAAGTCCACTCGCCTACATTCTGGTGTTGTATGTTTACACTTATACGCCTGTGGTTTACGTGGCGCCGCTACGTGAGGTTAGCGTTTTGTTTACGGTGGTGTTGGGTGCAGTGCTTCTGAAGGAGAGTGAAGTGGCCTCAAGGATGACATGGGGTGTGCTGATTGTTGCTGGTATAGGATTGTTGGTCAGTGGCTAGCATGGCTAAAAGGGTACTTTTACCGGGAGCGTCACCAAGACCACAGATACCCGCCACTGTTGTTGGTCGTCTCGTCTTTGACTATCTGCTGTCTGATGGCTATTTAATCAACAGCATCTATTTCGACGATTTTTTGTATTCAGCTGACAGCTGGTTAGTTAAAGTGCGGGCCGACAAAGGTGAACCTAATTTGACGTCTTTTGAACCTGTGGTAGCCAGTGTCGTATACAAAGCTACAGGACAAAGGTCGCAATTTTTGCCATTGACGCTGACTTAAGGCAGATTATTGCATCTAACACGCGAACCAAGAGGTAAATTTAAATGGCGGACTATCAAGAATCCGACGTCCCTGATCAGACGGGCAAAACCGTCTTTATTACTGGCGCGAACACAGGCATCGGTTATGACACAGCAAGAGTGCTGGCACTGCGTGGTGCCAGAGTGCTACTTGGCTGCCGTGATGAATCGAAAGCCAATGATGCGATAGGTAAGATTCAGGCGCTTAAAGCCGATGCTGAGGTGGTGTGGATTCCTCTTGACCTGGCGAGTCTCGATTCTATTGCGAATGCTGCCAGCCTTGTTGGCAAAGAATCAAAACTCGATGCACTTGTGAATAATGCGGGTGTGATGACGCCGCCCAAATCAATGACTGAAGATGGCTTTGAGTTGCAGTTTGGCGTCAATCACCTTGGCCACTACGCGCTGACGGGACATTTGTTGCCAAAACTGAAAGAGCAACAGGGTGCAAGGATAGTCAACGTGAGTAGCCTCGCGCATCGTAATGGGAAAATTGACTATGAGGATATTCATGCTGAGAAGCGTTACAGCCGCATGGGTCGCTACAGCATGAGCAAATTCGCCAATATTCTTTTTACCTACGAACTGCAGCGAAGGCTTGAAGCTGTTGGTTCTTCAGTGATATCAGTTGCCTGCCATCCGGGAGGATCAGCAACAGAACTCGGACGACACATTCCGCCTCTATTTGCGCTGTTACTCGCGCCAATGAGTCTGATAATGAATTCTTCCGCGCAGGGGGCGTTGCCGACGTTGATGGCAACAACGGATGCTGATGTGTCTGGTGGTGACTATTTTGGACCGATGAAAATGGGTGAAATGCGCCATTCAGCCCAGAAAGTTGACACCATTGGGCCGGCTAAAGATAAAGCTGATGCAGCAAAGCTCTGGCAAGTTTCTGCTGAGCTCACTGGCTTCGAATATAGTATTTGACGCTAACGAGTGGGTGGGCGGCCAGCGAGTTGCTGGGGCAAGTATTGTTAACGCACAAAGGGTGTCAGGTGATGACACCCTTATATCGTCATCGAAATTGAGTGCACAAGCACTAAAGTGCTTGACCCAACCTAAGAGGGGTCAGCAATCTTGAGCAACTGTTTGCCGATGTTCTTGCCGGTAAACAGTCTGTTTAAGGTGTCTGGAATATTGTCGAACCCTTCTTGCATGTCCACCTGATATTTCAGCTGACCTGCTTGAATCCAACCCAACATGTCGGCAATTGCCTCGCCTGCTCTTGGCATATAATCAATGACAATAAAGCCTTCCATTCGACCTCGCATAACCACAAGATTCATGATGTTTGAGGGCCCTGGGATCGGAGCGGTTGCGTTGTAGCCGGATATGCCACCGCAAAGCACAACTCTTGCCTTGAGGTTGATGTGATTCAGTGCTGCTTCTAGGATGTCGCCGCCGACATTGTCAAAAAACACATCGACCTTGTTAGGACAAGTCTCGCCAATCCGCGCGTTAACATCTTCAGACTTGTAATCAATCGCATCATCGAACCCCGCTTCTTCTACTAACCATTTGCATTTTTCTGGTCCGCCTGCGATGCCAACAACACGACAGCCTTTAAGCTTCGCGATTTGCCCCGCAACCGAACCGGTAGCGCCTGCTGCGCCTGATACCAGAACTGTTTCCCCTTCTTTAGGTTCACCAAGGTCGAGTAAGCCAAAATACGCGGTAAGACCAGTGACGCCGAGAACTGACAACATCATTTCAGGGGGTATACCCTCGGGCACCTTTGACAGGCCCATTGGGCCAACGTTGGGTGAAGACAATGTGAAGTCCTGCCAGCCGCCGGTTGTTTGAACAATATCCCCTTTGGCGAAGTCGGGATGCATTGAATCAGCGACCTGACCGATTGAACCCGCGCGCATGGGTTCGCCTAAACCAACAGGCGGCAGATAACTTTCTCTGTCCTCCATCCAGCCGCGCTGTGTGGGGTCAAATGAAAGAAATAAATTACGTACCAACACCTGTCCTTCTTCGGGCGCTGGAATGGGTGTCTCTGTGTACTCAAAATTGTCTTTACCGACGATACCTTGCGGTCTTTTTGACAGTAACCATTGTCTGTTTGTGTTCACTCTTGCTCCTTAATAAATGGGTTGTAATATTTATACGTGATGCGCTGGATTATGTTTCATAAAAATCACTTAGGCTTAGTTTTTGACTGGTTCTATCTTGGCGACAGATAACAGCGATTCGACACAGTCCCTAATCGAAACATCGAGTGGTCGAAAATCCATATCAAGCGTCTCCCTGATGCGATCATTACGTAATTCACAGCCTCCCCAAATCGCGCGAAACTCTGCTTCGCGGGCCTGAACACTTTCGGGTAGCGGATCAATGAGTTCTGCACCGGCAAATCCGAGCTCAGGGAGCAAGCGATCAATGCTTGCGCAGACATCTTCGACGTTTCTGGTCTCTGTTGACCAAGCGATAAATCGCTCGCCATTGTCGACATTGACGCTTTCCAGCATCCGTATATGGGCTTCCGCAACATCCCGTACATCGACTGTATACCAAGCGCGGTAAGCACCAATGACGTTTTGGGTATATTTTCCAAGCAGCATCGTTTCAATGTGATGCTGCCATGGGCCACCGTTTTTCTGGTGGGCTGATTGAATGGGCCCTACGTTATCACCCGGACAGCAGGTGATGGCATCCCAACGACCACTTGCCTCGGCTGCATCTGCAAACGCGCGCTCTGCCAAGACTTTGCCCATGGAATAACCTTGCCCGCGTTCCGGTAATCGTTTGGGATTTTGCTCATCTGGATATCGATCTTCATAAAGTACCGGGCGACGAACGAGTTCCTGAATATCCTGCTCGGATATCACAGCCGCGATGCTGGAGGTGACGATAACGCGATTTACTGTCTCTGATTGATTGACGCTGTTGATGACGTGATCACATACCTTTTTGACATAGTCTAGGTCATCGTAAGTGGAGACGTGAGATAAGTGGGCCACGCCGTGGCAGCCTCTGAATATCTCATCGAAGCAACCTGCTTCATCAAGATTTGCTGAATGTAGTGTCAGGCGTCCTGAAGCGTAGCCAGGCATCGCCTTCAGAAACCCTGCCTTGTCTTCGTCATTTGTGTCTCTTACGCATGCGCGTACCCGGTAGCCTTCATCTAACAGTTGACGTACGACCCACCCACCGATAAAACCTGCACTACCGGTGACTGCAACTGTGCCCCCTTGCGGAATTGGTGCCATTAAAACTCTCCTTACCTTCGTTTCTTTTTGCTGGTTTGTTGTCTGTGTTGACGTCAGGCAGAATCGCTGCCTGTGTCTTTTTGATATCGCTTGCCTCTCTCAGCGGCCAGTTTATACGCGGCGCTGGTCTCAGCTTCGACTTCTTCTCGCTGGACTCTGATGAGTTCTTCAAATTCATCTTTCCACCAGCGTCGTGTTACCTGGGGAAACGTGCCCATGCGGTTGGCGCAGGCGTTTGCGCCACGATCGCGCCCGGCTTCATAGCCCGCCGCGCCTAATGTTGATGCGGTGTGCTGGCCAAATGGTATGAGATCTCCTTCCATTTTCGGCAGTAAAAAGTAGGGCATTGATACACGTGTCTCACCATTGGGAATCAGTGTGGTGTTGACCCTGTGCAGGGTTGCTGAATATTTTCCCTCACTTAAGTGCATGAGTGTACCGCCGGTGTTAACAATCACGGCACCGGGAATCACCGGCACAGAGTATTCACCCTCAGCGGTTCTGCAGGTGACGGGTGCGTTTATCCATTGGCCCTCCCCAGCAACCACTTGTAACCCGGGACGATCGTTGATTAGCAGTGCAACAAAAGGTGGTCCGTCAATATGTGCGCCAACATTGGTGCTATCAAATTTTTCATAGTCACGACGCACTTGTGCCTGCGCATCTTCGGCAAAAACCTCAAGGCTGTAGTTATGGTTGAGACTTGCCGCAAGGTCGGGATCATCGTAGTCGAAGTATCGTTTAAACTCGCTGGGGTCTTCACCCAGCGACTCAACAATTAATTCTCCTAATCGATGCGTTAGGTGATGGTAGGTTTCGTTGAGCTCCTCAATGAGTGGACGAAATCCCGGCATTGAATCTGTTTTTGGCCAGGTATTTGGGCCGCGAAAAAGGCGTTTGTGTATGGGTTGCGATTTGTCGTCATGATCGCACTCAGGTGTCTGCTCAAACCCATACTGGAAGTTTTCTATCACTTGCCCGTGACCCCGATCCGCAGGTGTTGGCAGGGTGTAACCTCTGAAATAGGGCGTATTGGAAATGTGTGCGGTCTTTTTGATATCCATCGGTGCATCAAAAAAGCCACGAACTTCACGAAAAGCGCGTTGCTGGAAGTCGTCGTCCAGTCCGGGGGCGTTGGTCAGCACAAGAAAGCCACAATCAGACAGTGCATACCGCAAGTCGTTGAGGAACTTTTCTCGATGGCGCGCAAGATCGAGCCAATCGACGGTGGGCAACTCTTGTAAAATTGAACCGGTCTTATGAGCGGAAGAATTTTCACTCGTCATGTTGATACTCCCCGAACTAATGAAGATTTATTATAGAGGTGCTAAAGTAAAAGTCACTCGCTATTAATGATTGCTGACGCCAACACACCACCTGTTTTTTATTTTAGCTTAACTACCCAGACCCCAGTTCGCTTCGTCGCGCATTTTTTGAAAGAAACTATCTTCATAAGCTTCCTCGGGTGTTTCTCGAACCAGCCTGTCAAGCGAGTGTGCATCTTCACCGAGCAACACTCTCCAGCGCTCGTCCCGTACGCCCTGAATCATCATTGCAGCAGCATCAGCAGCGGTTGTGGGGGCATTGTCACGAAATGCTTCGCCTTGTGCCTTGATCATTTCCCGAAGCTGATTGTTGTTAACCTCGGACAAGTCTATGCCTTGCCGTTGTTCAATTCGCGCGCGAATCTGATCGACCTCGTCGTCTGACATGGCCATCGGTTCTGCATGACCCGAAATTTTGCCCGAGTTGATCGCAATAGAAGTACCGATATGTCCCGGCATGACAACAGATACCTTGACGTGCGGCGCATTTATCCGAAAGTCCGTGACCAGTGCCTCAGTAAACCCCTTCACGGCAAATTTTGCGGCGCTGTACGCGGTGTGTGTTGAGCCTGGCCCCAGTGATGCCCAAAACCCATTCACACTGCTGGTGTTTATCATATGTGCTTCGTCGGCAGCAACGAGATGAGGAATGAAGGCGCGGGCACAGTAGTAAACGCCGTACCAGCAAATGTTAAAGGTGCGCTCCCATTCAGTTCGGTCGCCATCAACAAAGCTGACGCCGGAGCCGATACCTGCATTGTTAAACAAAAGATTGACCGAGTCGCGGCCGTGTTGTTCCAGAACATCGTCTCGAAACCGTTTGACTTCATCTTCGTTTGAGACGTCACATTTGTGCGCTGTGATGCGGATGCCTTGCGGCGCTTCTGACTCGCAGAGACGTAGTGTTTCCGCCATGTTTTCTTCAATGACATCACATATCGCAACATCGCAACCTTCTGCAATCAACTGTTTTGCCAGTTCACGGCCCATGCCTGTGCCGCCACCGGTAATGACCGCGAGCTTTCCTGAGAAATCTTTCATAAGTTACCTTTTGGATTGATTGTAATGTGTTCGGCTGTGTATTCGCGTTTGACAAGAAGTATAAACCGCAAAGCCAATCGATAGCGACCTGCGCAAGAAAGGAAGACCTAAGTTAAAAAGCCGTCGATAACCTTTGATACGGAGGTTGTTAATGGTAGTGTCACTGCGCATTGGCAAAGGCATATAGATCAACAGAGCCGTAGGGTGGTTGAGATTTTAGTGCAGTTTTTCTTGATCTCCGGTTTGGAAACCCGATTTCTCCGGTAGATTCAGCGCGGGTTCTGTAAACAGATATTCGCCGTTAAATACCTCTCGTTCGCCGCCTGGTGCCCACCAGAACCAGACCGTCTTAACTGGCTCGTCGGTCAGGTTTACCATTTTGTGAATTTTGCCCGGACGTGTATAAATTGCCGTACCAGCCGAAACTTTTCTCGTTATGCCGCCCACCGTCCACTCCGCCTGGCCGGAGAGAATATAATAAACTTCAGGCGCAGTGTGTTTATGGCTGTGATAAGTCTGACCCGGCGCCAACTGCCAAAGACCAAACTGGATGTCAGGGTTATCCAACTGGCCACCCTCGGATCCTCCAATCAGCGTCTTCCAGCGAGCCACGTTGAAATCGTTAACCTTCCAGGTGATGTCTGATTCGTCGATAAATGCGGCTGGTTCAACAGGATCAGTTTTTGCTGACTGACCCAGTGTAAACTGGCAGCAGAACAGTGTGCCTATCACAATGGCTAAGATGTGCTTGCCAAGTTGGTTCTCGTTTCGGCTCATCTGAATAATCTTAAACTGAGAATTGAGGTCTTGAACTTACGTTTAACAAAACGTTTGATCAAGAGATTTTTGACGGTTTTTGATTATTGAAATCACGCGTTTCACGTTGGATATTAAGGTTAGCGGGGCAAGCTATCGATATTGTTGCCAGAGTTTTTCTCGATACTTCAAAGGGTCTGCGAGTATGTTCTGTCTTGATTTTGCGACTTCTTTTTCTGTGATTGGAGTGAAGTCTTTTGCGAGAACATCGCCATTGAAATTCAGGAGGATATAGTTGAGCACCTTACTCAATTCAAGGTCGGAAATGGGTGCTTGAGATGCGCCTGGCACCCTGGCGAGATAGTCTCTGCCCGCTGGTATGGTAGCTAGTTTGCCCGAGTCGTTTATTAGTGACGGCACAGCGGGCGGCGAACCACGCCCGTCGGGAAGATGGCATCCACTGCAGTGTAGGAGATAGTTAACTCTTGGACTGCCCTGTATTGTCACGCTAGCTGAAAACAGCGCGGCGACGATAAAAAGACGAGTTAAACTTTTCATGCAATCAGCAACTTATGTTCAGCGGCGCTAGGCTTTGCCGATGACCAACGCAACGGTGCAATGATAGGCCTGACTTTCCGTACCAAAACACCAAAGAATGTCGTTTGCTTTAGCGGGGAAATAAACCGGCTTATCTCGTTCAGTACGGTGACAAAAGCACCGGTCGCATACCGGTTTGCCACAACAGTCATTATAAGAAATGAGATAATCAAGATCGTCAACTGGGTTTCTACAAGTGCCGACCCAGGTGATGGGTGAAGGTTCAGCGCCAGGAGGACAAGAAGTCATGCTGCCGCCACAGCACGAACATAGCATGCCACCCAGTGCGCAATATCGCCAGTAGTCGCAGCTTTGTGGGTCACCAATTTCCTTTAGACCCTCAGCGCCAAAGGCGCGGGCGACCGGTAATAGTGGTAGTACGCTAGCGCCAAGAAGTGCGGTGCTGACCTTGCCCAGAAAACCTCGTCTGGAACTTCTCTGTGCCAGTACACGTGTCTTCTTGTTCGTGGTCTGGTCTAGCCAGCTCAGGCTTTTTTCGATTAATTTCACGGGCTGTACTCCTTGACAGGTTCGTTAGCGTCGTTTTCCATTTCAAGCGCATAGTCTTGCAGGGTTGCGACTCCGGTCCGCATGGATTCAAACAAACTCTCCAGATGCTCTCGAGTATTCACAAGTCCTTTGCTGGCGAGGGTGCCGTCTTCGGCGATTAATACAGCAAAAGGTAACTTGCTCACGCCATAGCCAAGCCCAAGTTCCTGCGACAAGACATAGGCATTAAAATCTATATCCAGGTCGTTGGCATAATTTTGGTGGCTCTCGAGTGAATCTCCGTCGCTGGCAAAAATTAGATTTACGTCCTCATAATTTGCCAATGATTTTGCGGTGGGCACTAGATTGCGACAGACCGGGCATGTGGGCGAAACGAAAAAGACGAGGGATGCGCCCTCAGATGCGCCACCAATCGTCAGTTTTCCTCCGGCAAGATTACTTGTTGCAAGCGCCGTGGTTGATTCGCCAATTTTGGGGCCGCTAGTCGGTGTTAAGGCACCTGCCGGCGCTACACGCTCGTGGAGGACACCAACTTGCCGGGTTAACGCAAAAACAAGCACCGATAATCCTATGACTGTGAGCCACAGGATAAAGTTTGAAATAATTAGCGCACTTTGCATCAATATCTCCAGGTGGCGATCGCGGTCTTGTTCGCTAAAAGTTGCGAAGTGCTGATGTAGAAGATGACGGCGACGAGTGTGGTGACGACAATAGTCGCGTAGTCCAGCCACACCAACTCTCTTGGTGCCGTGGGGAGCAAGGTGCCGAGAATAGCGAGAATGAGTAAACTATTGCGCAGTAGTAATGCCGGGGATATCAGTGAACCGGTTTCACCCACGGCTGAAAAATTACACCCGCAGTCTATATGGGTTCGGCCTCGTGCAAGATTGATGGCGATGGCCAGCGTATAGATAGATAGTAATGACGCACTAATAATAGCTGTTAGCGGCTGTAGTAACTGAAAAATCCAGAGTAGCGCCAGACACGCTTCTAAAATCGGTACAATGAACGACAGCATTGGTGTGATCGACGGCGGTACTAATCTATAGTCGTTCAGCGTTGCCAGGAATGCCTGCCTGTCGTTGAGTTTGTGTATACCTGCAGTAGCGAATAGAACAAACATGCAGCAGGCGATGACGATAGAGACAACTTCATCGAACACGACTTCGCCGATCATCTTTGAAAGCCTTGTATAAAGGTCACAAAATCACCCACTTGTTTGATTGTTCTAACGGGTTTGGTCTTGGCGACGTCATAAACTCGTAGGGTCGAATCGACAGCGGTAACAGTCAATAAAGCCTCGTTGCTCTGGCCAACATGAATACTGGTTCCATGGGTCTCAAGCTTAATTCTCGATATGCGTCTTTTGGTCTCTTTGTTAAAAACCCAGACTTCAGTTCCCGCATCCTCATGAGTATCTTTGCCACCTTGATGCATGAGGGTAAAAATCAGGTCGAGGTTTTTGTGATAGGCAAGAATTTGGCCTCCACCGGGTTTCCAACGCGCCTTTTTATCTTCTTTCGTCAAAATCGACCAAGGCTCAGTTAATGCAATTTTTTCCTCGTTGTAGGTCGCCTCGAATACCTCTCCCTCGAATGAAAGCAGAAGCCAGCCATCCTGTGTTGGCACAGGCTTATCGTATACCGGGTCCTCATCTATATCGAAGATGGATTTGGAACGTGTTCTGGCTGACTCTTTACCCTTAGCATCAAGCGTAATCAATTGGAGTGTGCCATCGCCGCAAATTTGCATAAATGAACGATTTTCAGACGGCATGATCAGGGAACAACCAGGGGTCGAAATTTCTCCAACAAAGACCCTGTCCTCGACATCGACAATGCTAACTGACTGAGCCGGCGTCAGATTGAATACACCCAGGTATTTATCTTCATTGAGCAAGCCAATGTATTGCCTGAAAGGTAATGCGGCGACTTTATTGGGTATTTTGATTTCTGCGGTCGGGCTGAGTGTTTTGCTGTCATAGACAGTCACGACGTCGGTTCTTTCGCCGCGGTCTACCCGCGAATAGTACGATTCAGCGGCATATATTTCATTGCGACCGAGGTGTGGTTGTACGGAAGGCGTAAATTTTGTTAACGACAACATACCGTGCATATCACCGGTTGCTGCATCAAAAATATAGTGGGGTCCGAATGATGATTTCACCATCACCCACGTGTCACTAGGCTCTGACATGGTCTCTCTGGTGATCGTTTCAGGACTTATTTGGGCCAGCGCAAATGGCGCGTGAAAACACAAAGCAGACAGGAGTAACAGGTAGATTCGCATTTATTATTCCTCAAAGGATGTTTTGCGCGAATCCTGAGCGTATCACAGCAAAAACTAACTTGCATGCATCGTCAAATTAGAGCGACAGAGACTGACGTTCGTCCCGTGAAAGTATGGTTGTTGCGGCGACGTTTGCGGTGACGTTAGCGACAGTGATAAACATATCTACAACTAGGTCCACGGCGATCAATATACCAATGCCGGCGACGGGTAAACCCAGCGAAACATATACTGGCGCCATTATCAGCAACCCACCACTGGGTATGCCTGGCGAGTAGACGCTTAGGAAGCCAATTGCCGCGACGATAATAAACAACTCGATAACGCCTAGTTCAATCCCATAGAGGTTGGCAACGAAATAGGTGCCTGTCGTGCGCGCAATGGGCGACGCAAATTTGAACAGGGTGACCGCAATAGGCAGGACCAGACCTGATACTCGCTCCGAAATACCGAGCGCCTTGGTTGCAACAAAAGTCGCTGGTAGAGATGCTAACGATGAACGCGTGCCAAAGCCGACAATCTGTACAGGTGCGACTGCTTTTGCGAATTGTCGCATAGTCACGCGACCAAAAATTGCGGTAGTGGGGTATAACAATAGCGTCACCACGACAAGTAGACCGCAGGCAATAATGATGAACGTGCCAAGCACATTGAGCACCGTCATGCCCAGCGTCGCAGCCAATGGGAACACCAGTGCAAATATCCCTATAGGCGCCAACAACATGACCCAGCGAATTAACACAAACATCGCACTTTTTACTGCACCAAAAAAATCAACGAAAAGTTGTCTCTGGGCCTCTTCAATATAAAGCAACGATGCGGAGAACAAACCGGTGAATATCATTAGTGACAACATTGCGTTATCCACCATTGCCTTGAATGGATTGGTTGGCACAAGATTGACAAACCAGTCCCGAAAAGGAGGCAGACTAGCACTGCTAGCCTCGGTGGCATTTGTTGCGGCGAGTAGGGCTGCGCTGTCGGCGGAATCGATATCAATAAACGACAGTAAAACCGGTGCCACCAGTAACGTATAAAGACACGAGAACGCCAGCATAACAATAAACAGGCCGATCGTCCGGGAGCCCAGTTGGGCGATCATGCCTGAGTTTTTCTGCCCTGCGATCGCTGTGACGACCAACGACATGAGAAGCGGAATGATCGTCATACGAATAGCGTTAACCCATAGTGCACCTATTGGTTCGATCATTGCTGGCAAAAAGCTTAGGCTCGGCGGTGCAACAAGAGAGTAGAGAATGCCGCCTGCTAGTCCGAGGCCAAGGCTGATGAGAATGCGCGTAGAAAGGCTCATATGTGAGTTCAATTGTTGGCTGAGCAAGCCAGTGTAAATAATATTCTCTGGATAATCGCGTTTTTTCTACCCAGTCTTATCGGCTTCATCAACGGTCAAGTGCGGGTAGCGGGGAATCCCCCCAGCGTCTCTCAGTCGGGTATATTAAATTCGATTCCCCGATGTTGGTTGCGGCGATAGCAGAAGTATCCGATGACACTAGCCATCACGCTATTCTGCGGTAAATTGCTGTCTGAATTTAGCGAACGTTATTTTTTTCAGATTGTGCCAGCTTCTCAAGATACTCCGCGAGGTTTTTGTGCAAGTGGCCTATTGCTGACTCAAACCGGCCAAACAAGTAGTGCGTGTTTGCCCCGGAACCAATCGCGGCCTGAATATCGCTGACGACTTTGGCATCTTCTTTATTACCCGTATCAGAAAGAAATGACACATCTTTTCTAGCGCGCGCCAGCGCTTCGTCGGTAGCGACGCCACCCTCAGGATTCGGCAGTGTAAGCCGATAACTGAAATACCGCGTTCGAGTCGGAGACTCGGGTTCCGCGAAAGTCACACTATAGTGCTGGGCAAGTCTCGTGACTGATGCAAACGGAAATATGCGATTGACCAGCGTAACCATGCGATCCAGTGACAGGTTTTCGCGAGGCACATCACGTAATTTTTCTATGCGTCTGAAGGGAAAACAGACTCTGACATTCGGCCCCTGCATTTCAATGACATTTAGATTGTCATACCCGTAGGGATAGAATGACTCCGGATGTGTAGGCTTGATGTGGTAGCCTTCGAGGGTGCCCTCAGCCGTTAACTTCCAGTTGATATCATCTTGTGATTCGTCCGAATCAAACACAATTTGGTCATCTGTCAGCAGATCAGGTAATGATTCCAGTGCGCCCGGGCCAATGGGTTCGTCCTGCGTGACGAATACAAGACCACTCTGAATATGCACGCCGTGAACGGGCACCAGGCCATTCTGAGCTTTGTTGATGTCAGGAAAGCCCTGTTCATGCGGTATATATTCAAGCTGGCCGTCCAGTCGATATGCCCAACCGTGATAAGTGCAGCGGAATATCTTAGTACAACCCGATCCATCTGCAAGTTGCATCCCGCGGTGGCGACAGGCATTTCGAAATGCTCTGATCGTGCCATCCAGTCCTCGGACCACGACCAGAGGCACGCCGGCAGAACTTCTCGCAACATAAGAGCCTGGCTCGGGTAACGCTGCAACAGGACAAAATGGAATGGGTAACCGCCGCATAAGGCGCAGTTCTGCATCAAATCGATCTTGAGAAGCGTAGTTTTCTACCGGCTCATACCAATCTTCATCACCGAGATCAGTCGTGCCGTTGTCAATATGATTGAGGATATGATCTAGAAGTTCAGCGTCATTTCGCATGATGTGTTGCTCGGACTGATAATGTCGAATGGTCAATGTAAAATTTGGCTCGGTCAGCGTCAAGACGAAATTGTGTTGGGTTGTGCCGCGGATGCCGACGAGGCGCCTCGTTAGGGCAATGTGGAATACTGAGCGTAAGCGGTTTTTTGATAATTCAGACCTTTACGGTGTAAAGCCATTGAGAGATGGTTGTGCTACGTGTACTGTATTGCTTGATCGTGACACCGCAGAATTTTCTTGTGGTGAAGTTACGGTAAACCCGCCCTCCATGAATATTCTTGATCCAGTATTCTATCTACACATTAAAATCTGTTGGAAAAACAATGACAAGACAATCAATTTTTATCACTGGTGCAGCCAGTGGTATTGGCAGAGCGACCGCAGTTCAGTTCCACGACCGCGGATGGTTTGTCGGCGCTACAGATGTTGACGAGGCAGGGTTGGCTTCGCTTTCTGATCAATTCGAAGGTGACTGCTTTATCTCTAGGCTCGATGTCAGCGACAAACCTGCCTACGATGAAGTGATCAGTGAATTTGCTCAATCCTCAGGCGATCGTTTGGATATCCTTTTCAACAATGCAGGGATCGCTATTTTTGGCAAAATTGAGGACTTACCTTTTCAAAAGGTCATAGACACAGTCAATATTAATTTTGTGGGGGTGCTAAATGGCGTCCATGCGGCCATGGCGCTGCTCAAACAAACACCCAATAGTTTGTGCTTCAGCACGGCTTCTTCAGCGGCATCCTTTGGGACCGCAGGTCTGGCGACATATGGGGCGACCAAGGCGGCGGTCAAGAGTTTGAGTGAAGCGTTGAGTGTTGAACTTGCGCGCCATGACATTAGAGCAGCAGACGTGTCTCCCGGTATTATCGACACGCCACTCTGGGAAACCCGCGGATACGTGAAGGGCGAGATGAAGCCTATCGCCAATGCAGCAAAAACCAATGTAAACAGAACAGATGCAGGGAGAACACTTTCCCCTGATGAAGTAGCAAGTTGTGTGTGGGAAGCCTATCAGGGAGATAAGCTTCACTATTATGTTCCCCCTGAAGTAGCTGACCACGAAAAGGCAAAGGTAGCCGATCCGGAAAAGATGAGAGATGCGCAGATTGGACGGCGAAAAAAATGAGTGGTTTTAAAGAGGGTTACTTTGATAACGGCAAAATCAGGCTTCATTACGCTGAAGCAGGTGAAGGTCCGCTGGTTATTTTTTACCATGGTTTTCCGCTGTTTTGGTTTTCATTTCATCATCAGATGACCGCGCTTCAGGAAAAGTACCGGGTCGTTGCTGTTGATGGTTTGGGTATTAATTTGTCTTCAAAACCAGAAGACCTTTCATTATATAAATTGGAAAATCTCGCTGCGCTGCTTGACCAATTCGCAAGACATCTGGCCGGTGATGATAAATTTTATCTGGTAGGTCACGATTGGGGCGGTGCGCTGGCTTGGTCATATGCTCAAAATTACTCAAACCGGCTGTTAAAGGTCGTCGGTATTAATGCGCCACCGACCAACCAATTGTTGGGTCTGTTGGAAGTGAACAAGGACCAGCAGAAAAGATCCTCCTACATGTGGTCCATGCGAAGCGGAAAGGTCCATCAGCAAATGACTGAGAATGGTGCCAACCTGCTGTGGCAAAACGCCTATGCAAATCTGCGAAAACTGTCCCATTTTACCGAGGAACACGATGAGACTTTTAGAGTGGGGCTAGCTCAACCGGGTGCTGTTGATGGCGGTATCAATTGGTACAGGGCTAATATCCCAGCGCTTGGCAATATCACAGAGGAAGACTATTGGCCTTCTCGTCACGCCAGCACTTCTGTTCCCGGTTTATTAATTTGGGGAGAAACCGATCAGACTTTTGTCGCATCGTTTATCGATGATCTGCCCGATTTTGTGACAAACCTTCAAGTTTTCAGAATAGCTGAAGCAGGTCATTCGCCAATGCTGGAAACGCCAGCGTTGGTCAATGACAAACTCTTGGCATTCTTTTCCCAGTAATAGATGTCTGGTGATCTGTGCCTGGTAATTATTTGCCGGCTGTTGGGTTCGACGGAGAAGGAAGCCATGGTATGTGCTCTAGGTTCGTAACGCCGGCTTCGGCACTGGGGTTGGGTTTGAGCAAACTGATAAGATTGCCATCAGGGTCTCTGAAGTAAACCTCGGTTATGCCGTTTATTTCTTTTTGTTCATTTAAACATTCAACGCCCATGCGCTTTAAGCGCGAAAGTTCTGCCTCGAGATCATCGACCTCCAACGCGATTTTGTTATAGCCTATTTTACTAAATGGTAACGGCTCGCCAGGGTGCGGTGTTTTTGGATTTACGTATTCCCAAATTTCGAGCACCATATTGCCTGTATTAAACCACGCAACGCGAATTCGAACGTTCTCTATTCCGGTGACTTCATCAAATCGTTCGCCCATGACTTTGTTGACAAGCCCGTACGTTTCGACGCCCAAAAGGTTTCGATAAAACGCCACTGATTGATCAAGGTCTGGCGTCACAAGGGCGATATGTGCGATCCATATCGAGCCCTCGAACCGGGGTTGATCAAGCTGCTCAATTTCAAACATGATGTTATCCGCATCTCTGGCATAACCGTAACGTACGCCTTGACCATTCAAGTCAATCGGTTGATCCCCTTTGCTTACCGGTTTTGCACCGTTCTTAATAAACTTGTTGAACAGCGCATCTTCGGCAGGTGATTGCAGACAAAGATGTGTAACGCCGGGACCGGCAACTGGAACTTCGGAAAGATCTGAGGGTCCGGCAAATTGCATGAGCTGAAGATATCCGTTCGGACCCTTAAGCACGGCGGATTTTTCGCAGGGTTCCGGTAGATATCCGGCGATATTATCGTGGTTAATTCTTTTTAGGGCGGTGACCGATTGATAAAATTCTACTGATTTTTCGACGTCGCTTACCGCGATACCCACATGATGCATGCCTTTGATCGTTGATGCGACTAGGGTGGTTGAATTGTCCATATAATGAGTACCTATTATAAATTTTAATGTCTGCTTCGACTGTCCGAGAATCAAAGCATCGCCCAGTGCGTGATTATTATATTCCACGCAAGTGCCAGTTATCTTTTTATAGTCTAAGAGCGGAGCCGACCTTTTTTGACGGGTTTGCCTGTGCTGGACTGGGTGTTAACGAGCGGTTTCAACATGCCCTCTAGCCCGTTTAGCTTGATTTCATACATCAAGCCCATTTGCTGTCCAAGTTTTCCATTCGGAAAACCTTCCTTGTGAAACCAGACCAGATAGGGTTCGGGTAAGTTGATCAGCTTTTCACCCGCATATTTTCCAAATGGCATGGTCTGATTGACCGCGTCGATCAGCGCCTGCTGATGCTCGTCGGCACCAGTTTGCGGTTGCGCATCCTGACTAAAAAGGAGTAACGGTTTACTGTCTTCCGGTGCGCGGATCATACGATCAAAATTCAAGCCGATTTTTTTCAACAAACCAATTGAAGCCTGATTGTTCTCATCGGTTATCGCGACGACGGTGTTAAAGCCTAAATTTTTGTTTGCATACTCAAGGGTAGCAGAGGCTGCTTCGAAACCCAGGCCGACGCCGGCGTGTTCCGGTGACATCGCAAACCCTATATCCACATCGTCAAGATAATTGCGTTTGACTAATCCACACATGCCGATGGCTTTGTTAGTGTGTTTGGATTCAATGCACCAGAGCCCAAACCCATGTGTTTCGTAGGCGTCGATTAATGTATCAATATAGCTTGCAGCATCATGCAGGGTCTGGATTTTTCTGTCGCCGATAAATTGTATCCAGCCTGATGAATTGACGAGTGCAAAGATAAAAGACTGATCCGCCTGAGTGAAGCAGCGGAGTCTGAGTCTTTGGGTTTCGAGGATAATGTCAGGATTCATCGATGGAAAGCACGCGGGCTTTGAGTGATCCTGATCTGAGCCGAGCGTGGATCTCGTCACCTTCTTTCAGGCTCGAAGCGTCTCGCAGCACATGGGAAGCATGTGCATCAGTGCCAGATGCTTCCGAAGATTGACTCACGATAGCGTATCCCCGCTCGAGGGTCGCCAGTGGACTGAGTGCATTCAGTTTTCCTGTGGCGGTTGTGAACCTGCTTTTTAGACGCTCGATTTGCGTGGATGAGCCTTGGCTGAGTTTTGTGCTCAGTCTTTCGAGTTGACTATTGAGCGCCTGAATTTTTCGGTCAGGACGCTCGAGCTTGGCCGTGGTGATCGCCAGTTGACCATTCGCGCGTTCCAGTGTGCGCTGCATGGCCTGATTGAGTCGCGCGCGAGTAGCATCGAATTGGAATTGGCCGACGTAGCGTTCAAAGGCTCGCCGTTGTCTGAGTTCGAGCTCATCAAGCTTTTGGCTGAGATCCTGCAATCTTTGCCCCGGATGCCTGAGTCTTCGTTGCAGGTGATCGAGGTTTTTTTGTTCTGTGTCAATCTGGTTCTGAAAAATGGTTGCCAGCAGATGCTCGTATCTTACAAAGGTTTGTAACCACTCCTGCTGGTCTGGGCTGATCATCTCTGCGGCAGCAGATGGTGTGGGTGCACGCAGGTCTGCGACAAAGTCGGCGATCGAAATGTCTGTTTCATGGCCGACGGCACTGACGGTAGGGATACCGCTGTCAAAAATGGCGCGAGCCACAGGCTCTGTGTTAAACGACCAGAGATCTTCGAGCGAACCACCGCCGCGGGTGACCAATAGGATGTCCATTGGAGTATTGTTGTACTCGGCCGCAAGTGCCGGATGATAATAGTTGTTCGCTAATCCGATGGCATTGACTATTTGTTGGGGTGAATCCTCACCCTGAACGGCTACTGGCAAGATTGATACTTCTATGCCTGGAAAGCGCCGATCCAGCACGTTTAATATGTCGCGTATCGCTGCACCTGTTGGCGAGGTAATCACGCCAATGTGCTTTGGCATGGCGGGTATCGTTTGCTTGTGTTGCTCGGCAAACAAGCCTTCTGCTTCTAGCTGCATTTTTAATTTGTCGAACGCGCGGCGCAGTGCGCCATCTCCGGCTTCCTCCATAAACTCAGCAATGAGCTGAAATTCACCTCGGCCCTCGTACAGACTGATCTTTCCTCGCACAACAATTTGGTTGCCATTCGCCGGGTTGAACCGGATCGCCTGATTCCGATTGCGAAACATGGCACATCGAATTTGGGCTTTTTCATCCTTAAGCGTGAAATACCAGTGGCCAGAAGAAGGTTTTGCCAGATTGGATATCTCACCTTCGACAAAAATCATGGGGAATTCGCCCTCAAGTAACCTGCGGGCAGATCGATTGAGGTCAGTGACGGAGAGTATGTCTCTATTTTCGGGGGAACGGGCCATAGACAGATACTAACGTAAAAAGTGCGCTGCCGTCTTGGCATACTCCTGCGTACCAGAGGATAATGTGTGATTCAAATAGGGCGATGACGTTAAGGAGTATCAATTTGGCAGGTGCGGTGGTGATAGCGGTTGCTGGTGGCAGCTGTTCAGGGAAAACAACGTTGGTCGAAAAGGTGAGAACCACAATTGGTGATGAGCACTGCACGGTTGTGTACCAGGATGATTACTATCGTCCTAATTTAGGCGATCCGGTCCTTGTGAATTTTGACCATCCGGATGCGCTGGATTTTATGTTAATGGGCGAGCATATAGGCGCTCTGAAACAGGGTCATAGTATTGAAACCCCTATCTATGATTTTTCGACCCATACAAGAATAGCTGAAACCAAAACCCTGACGCCCAAGGCACTTGTTATCATCGAGGGTATCCTTGTGCTGCATGCTCCAGCCATAAGAGCCTGGACAGACTATGGTGTTTTCGTTGGGTGTGAAGAGGGCGTCAGGTACGCGCGCAGAAGCCAGCGCGATATTGTCGAAAGAGGTAGAACACCTGATGACATTAAACGTCAGTTTTTTACGCAGGTGGTGCCAATGCACAGTGAGTTTGTCGAACCCTCTAGTGAACATGCGGATATGATCATCACAGACGCTGAACACGGTCTGCGCGATGCGGATGTAGACAGTTTTGTTGAGCTGTGTGTTCGCCTTAAGGCTGGCGTCTAACGAGCCGGGTATTCATGACGGTAGATCGCGGCGCCGGTTCAAAGCCTGGTTCGAGGGATTTTGATACGGGTGGTTCGGTAATCTCAACATCATATTCAGTATAAATCAAAGCCAAAGTGAGCGGCATATAGACCCGGGTGACACCCATGCCCAGACACATATGTTTACCACCGCCGAAAGCATTGGGCTTGTTTAAGTCTTCGTTTAGCCATCGTTCCGGTTTGAACTTTAGCGGGTCCGGATAGCGTGCTGCTTCAAAATGTGACATAACATGCAGATGGCTGACCAGCGTGTTGGCTGGAATGTTTTTACCCAAAATTTCAATATCCACTGCCGTGCGTTTGGGGACAATTTCTGTCGGCGCAAAACATCTTTCTGCTTCGGTGATCAGGGCTCGCATGATCGGAAAGTCTTTCATGCCCGTGAGTTTTTGCGGCGTGAATCCTTTGAGTTCATCTTGGAGCCGGGGTATCCATTCTGTACCCTGAATTGCCCACATCAGAGGACAAAGTAGATTCGCGACATTGCCGACGCCGGCGACCGAGAGAAAGTAAACCGCCTGCGCCAGCTCATGATCCATTAATGGTGCAGACCCGTCGGGGAGTTTTCGGCCCAACAGGATGGCTAGCGAATCATTCTTGGATTCTCCAGACTTGCGCGCCAGAACGACACGATTGAAGTAGTCAAAAGCCTCTTTTCTCAACTGCTGATATTTGTCTCGTTGAAACCACTTGGCTTGATCTGCCAGTGACAATTGCAAGCCGGAGATAAACTCTTCCTCAAAACGATTTAATACCGCAAGTTGTGCTTCGCTGATATCAACTTTGATCTGCGTTTTCGTAAATGACTGCGCATAGAGTCGACACAGTGTTTCATGGATATTAGTAGACTGACCCGCAAGGTCTGCGAAACCTGAGGTGATCGTGTCTGCGGCAATTTTAATGTCCCGTTGCAATGCTGCTGCGCCAAAACCAGGGAGCACAAGCTTGCGAAGTCGTCGGTGGGGTTCACCATCGAGCGCAGAAATGTGGTCGTTACCCATCTGATTGCGAAAAAAGGTGCCGGCGTCTGTCGGCCGGTATGCCCATCCGGATGGCGTTTTCCATGCCTGAGCGTTAGCCTGAGCAGTTGCAATGACAACACTGTCATTACCATCTAGGTTTGCCTGAAAGACGGGTCCTAAGCGATCTACCTGCTTCAACCATGAATTAACGGAGTAACCCAATATCTTGAAGTCAGTTGGCTCAGGGTTGTTGTTCTGCTCAAGTAAATTCAGGTCAAGCTTTGGAATGTGTGCAAGGTTCACGATGGTTCTAGCTTGCCTCGGGGTTTGTGCCAGCGGTTGTTTGTGCTACTGGTTTGCTCAGGAACTCGCTGATGCCCAGGGTGAAAACAACCAGCACGAGAATGCCTAAGCAAAACAGTAAGGCATCTGCTATATCTCCTGTCAGGTCAACTGCCATGCTGCTGGATACCGGGGCAAGTGAGGAACCCAGCGCAGACATCACAAGCATGTAGGCGATATTGCGGTGAGTGGGTATTGCAACGAAGCTAAGTGCGTATGCCATATAAGCGTTGAAGGTTGCAGAAATGGAGATGCCATAGGCAAAGGCAAGCAACAACATCAGCTCAATATCATCGGTTGACGTCAGCAGCCAGACAGAAACCGTAGAAACCAATACAAATATGTAGAGCAAGTATTTCACATTCATTCGTGATGCAAGCCAAGTGCCTGCTAACGAACCGATGAGTGCCGCGGTGAAGACGTTCGACATAAACTCGCCAGAAACTGCACCGCCCACCTCAAATTTTTGTTCAACAAATTGTGGTGCCCAGATAAACATAGCGATTTTTGCGAGCATGAATAGCATCAAACTGATGCCGACCATGATGATGCCGAGGTTCCACTGCGTCTTGATGAGTTCGGCCTCAGGGGTGTTAACCTGTGACGAGCCAGACTCGGTAGAGATAATTTCTCGGTCAAAATTTGCAGTGAATATCATGCCAAGTGTGCAGATGATGATACCTGCGACGACGAGATAGGTGCTGCTAAACTGAAACATACCAGCGGCAAACCAGGTCGCTGTCATTGAGAAAATGACGCCGCCGCCATTAAATAGCGCGTCCTGTGCGACAAGTACCGTTTGCCGGGCTTTGCCTTCCCAGATTTGCGTTATCAGGGTGCTGGAGCCGCAGGCAACCAGACTTATTGCGACACCAAACACGGCAAACCAGACAGCAAGCATGGTGAAGTCCTGAGTAAAGTGGATCAGCAGAATAGCGGCGATACAGGTGATATAGGCTGTGATAAGCACTTGTTTGATGGAGAACTTGTCGAAAACGACAAAGGACAGGATATACCCAACAAACACTGCCCCGGTGAACCAGGTGAACTGCGAGGCCATCGCTGTGATTTCCACATCGAAGTGCGTCGCGGCGCTGGGAATAATTAACCCCATTGTGGTCACCAGACCAGAGATAATGAACGTTGCAAGCAGGCAAATGGCGAGTAGCTGGGTTCTGTTCAGAGTGATGGTGATTTCCCCGTCTTTAAGCGTTATGAGTGAAACAGTTTACCTATTTATGGGTAATAATGCGGGAGAATAAAGCCGCACAGTTTGCCTTGTCGTCGACCTAAGCGGCGAACCTTCGGTTACCAGTGGCTCGTCGCGCTCATGCCGCCATCAACGACCAGATTCTCGCCAGTAATCCACGCCGCAGCAGGTGACAAGAGGTATTGAACTGCGTAGGCGATATCGAGCGGTTTGCCCATGCTGGCGCTTGGTGCTTTTGCCTCCCAACGTTCGACCCCTTCGGGCCATTGGTCGCGTATGCCCTCGCGCTCGACCAGTCCCGGTGAAACTGAGTTTGCCCTGACACCGGAAGCGCCAAGTTCCAGAGCGGTTGCTTTGGTGAACATCAGCATCGCGGCTTTGCTGGTCGCATAATGGCTGTGACCCTGTGCCGGGTCTAGACCCTCAATTGAAGCGATATTAACGATCGCCCGCATTGCACTTTGACCGTCGATAATTTTTGGCTGCGCTGCAAATAATTGTGTTGTTAAAAAGGCGCTATCCATATTCGTCTGATTCATTTGTTGCCATTGTTCCAAGCTCATATCTTGCAGGTCGCAGACATCCATACTAGCCGCGTTGTTCACAAGCCCGTTTAGGTGGTACCCGCTTGCGGCCAACTTTTCGAAGAGACCGCGGGTTTCGTTCTCCTGTGACAGGTCTGCCTGCATGGTCAGGGCCAGATGACCCTCATCCAGAATGTCGGCGACGACTTGCTCGGCGTTTTCTGCTGAGTGACGATAATGCACGATGACGGTAGCCCCTGCGCGTGCAAGCTGACGAGCGATATCTGCACCGATACCACCACCGCCGCCGGTGACAAGAATGGTTTGATCGACGAGTGTAAATGGATCGGACATGCTGTTGGACATAGGCTTTGACCTGAGTGAATGTTAAAGGATAGCGAAATATTCAGGTTTTGCTGGTTTAAATGAAAGCAGCACTGATCATCAGTACGTCAGCATCTGCCGGGATTAATAAAATTACGCTCATGACGGGTGGTGCAATTTTAAGATGATTGACTGTCATCGGTCATGTTTTTCTTCGTCATCTGAAGTCTGCATGATTAGAGTCTTTTAACTTCAGGCGGTTCGCCTGTTGATCCTTTGGTAATACCGGACACTCTGGCGTTTCTTCCGGAGGTTTTGGGCATTTTGCGTGAAAGTTCAGGACCGGCTGCTGTCAGGCCGCCGTCGACAACGATCTCCTCTCCCGTGACAAATTCTGAATCATCGCTGGCAAGAAACAATGCTGCACCGGCGATGTGTTCGCCTCTGCCGTAGTCTGGCCAGGGTTGAGACGTTGCGAATTTTGCTTGAGTCGCTTCAGGATTGCCTCCGTCTGCAAGTGGGGTCGCGATGAACCCTGGACATATTGCATTCACTTTGATTTTGTCAGGCGCGAGTTCAACGGCGGAGGACCTTGTTAACGATATCACTGCTGCTTTTGCTGCAGAGTAAACAAGGGGGCCTGCGTCGCCACTTAATCCAGCGATTGACGCAGTGTTGATGATAGATCCCCCTTTGCCTGCGGCGCGCATCGCGATAGCGGCATGTTTGATGCCGAGAAATACACCTTTAGCCAACACGTCGAAAGTGTAATCCCAAGACGCTACCGTGGTCTCTGTCAGGGGTCCGATCGCGCCACCGACGCCGGCGTTGTTGAACATAATGTCCAGCTGGCCGAACCGGCTCAATGTGTGGTCTACCAGGTTGGCGATATCATCTTCGCTTGCGACGTCTGTTCTGAAAAATGAGACCTGGTCGGCATACCCCTTTGCCGTTGCTGCGGCTATCGCTGCTGCACCTGTTGTCTCGTTAAAGTCGGCGACAACCACGCGGGCCCCCTCGTCTAGATATCGAAACACACTGGCCAGACCCATGCCGCTTGCACCGCCTGTAATAATTGCAACCCGATTAGCTAATCTCATACTGAGCGATTCCTTTCTTGTTTGTTGGTTTTGATGATTGTTTGTTGAACCCTCGTTCTAGCTTTCCTGTTCTATTTACATGTTCTATTTACATGTTCTATTCGCATGTTCTATTGATAGGGTCTATTTAGCTGCCAGGCCTTCTAGGTCAGATGCTTTTTCAAAGAATCGCATGACGGTTGAGCAGGGTTCATGTTCTTGTATATTCAGCCCAATAATCCAAATAAGCAAGATGCGAGACTTTTTCTATCAGTCAGTGCATCATCCGAACGTTGAAAAGATGCTAAACCTGCCAATGAGTCTTCGAGGAAAATATGGCTTTAACGGATAATATGTTTGCTGACACGTTGTTGGCTTTGCTAAAAAAAGAGATGACCAGCGAAGTATTTTCGGCTGGCTCTTCCAGCAGCAGAAATGAACCCCAAGCGCCATTGTCGGAAGAGCTCACCAGTGAAAGATTGCACGTGACTGAATACCTTAATCATCAAAGCAATCCTGCTTTCTCTTTAGCACGGTGTCGGGTGCCGCAGGGCATAACCACTGAAAAGCACCGTTTAACGGTAGCGGAATGGTATGTAGTGGAAAGCGGACAGGGACTTATGTTTTTGGGTGACAGCGAAATTCAGGTGAACGCCGGCGACACGGTTCAAATACCAGTGGGTACGCCGCAGAATATTACCAATGATGGTCATGAAGACCTGGTGTTTTTTAGTGTCTGCATGCCGCGATTTGAATGGGAGACCTATCAGTCGTTGGAATAATTCTATGGCCCTACGGTAGGCGGGGGCCCGCAATTTTTTTGACCAGGCGATACATAAACTCCTGCGCTTCGAAGTACTGTTTTACCCCGATACGTTCATCTTTGCCGTGCTGCCGGTTGTCGTCAACATCTGTAAATATGCCGCTTACGCCGAATGTCGGTATGCCCTCGGCACGCAGGAATGTGCCGTCTGTGCCTCCGGTGGACATCACCGGCACGACGATAACCCCTGGCCACATGCTAGTCGTCACCGCTTCGACGTCTGGCATCACCAGACTGAGATCAGAGGGTGATGACCAGATCGTGTCCCAGACCGAGGTGATCTCGATTTCCGGGTTAGCAATAACTTTCTTCAGTTGCGCTTTGACCGCGGAAGGTTCAACGCCTGGAATAATGCGGCAGTTTATCGTCGCCTCAGCGGTCTGTGGCAGTGCATTTTCAGCGTGCCCGGCACTCAGCATGGTGGCAACGCAGGTCGTGCGTAGCAGTGCATTGTAATAGGGCTGCGCGCTCAATCGCTTAATCGCACGTTTTGAAGGGCGCTTTTTTGTGATTGCAGTTAAGTCTTCCCGTAGTTGGCGTTGATCTACAATCTTTGCGGTTTGTGTAAAAAAACCATGAGTCACTTCATTAATTTGTAACGGAAACTCGTATTGTCGAATGGCGCCCACTGCATCGATAAGATCATAGATAGCGTTTTCATTAGCGGGTCGGGAACTATGTCCCCCGGCATTCCTGGCCGTTAATTTGTAGGTCTGATAGGTCTTTTCGCTTGCTTGTAAATTGTTGGTTCTGTAACGACCATTGATGATGAGTCCTGTACCGCCCTCATTAATTGCTAGCGCGGCATCGATTTTTTCCCTGTGATGTTTTAGTAGCCAACGGACGCCATTGTGGTTGCCGCCTTCCTCGTCTGCCGTTAGGGCGACGATAATATCTCGTTCCGGTTGCCAGCCTTCACGTGTGTATTCGATCATATTGGCGACAAAGTGTGCCGCCATTGACTTGTCATCCATGGTACCTCTGCCGTAGAAATAACCGTCTTTCTCGGTGAGCTGAAATGGTGCAATGGTCCAGTCAGCGTCAAGCGCTTCAACAACATCGAGGTGCGCCAATAGCAGAATTGGATCCAGGGAAGATTTTCCGGGCATTCTCATCACGAGATTTTGTTTATCTGGTGCTGAGCCACCAAGCCAGAGGTTCTGTTCGGGAATACCTGCGGCTAACAAGCGGTTTTTCATTGCTTGCGCTGCCCGCGTGGTATTTCCGTGTTCGTTGGTGGTATCGATGCTGATCAGTTCCGCGAAAATAGATCTGGATAACTCGCGATCCAACGCAAAGGCATCTGTCGACAGGGACAACAGAAACAACAGGGGAAATATCTTTGATCGGGTCATAGTGGCTACATCATTTCAATGTTGAGAAGTTTGCTAAAAATAGCATGAGTATATCGACGATCGAAAAGCGTTGGATAACAATGGAAATAAATTTACCCGACGCGTAAAAGAACAGCCTAAGAGGCCAGAGCGACCGCAACGGCGCGTTGTTTTTCTATTAGTGAAGTCAAATCCCCGCTCACCAGTTCTCCGTGACTGACTCGCCATTCACCGTTAACCATGACGTGCTCGGCCTTGTGTGCGCCGCAGAGAACCAGTGCAGCCAATGGATCACCGGCACCCGCAAACCGAGCCTCATCCAGATTAAACATGGCGATGTCCGCTTGTTTGCCGACAGCCAACTCGCCGATGTCTGTCCTGCGCATTAATTCAGCGCCACCTTTTGTGCCAAGGTGAAGTGCATCCGTGTGTGTGAATTCGGACGAACCATATTTTAGGCGCTGTAGCATGAATGCTTGGCGAACCTCTTGCATCAGATTTGAACAATCATTTGATGCAGAACCGTCGACACCAAGTCCAACGGGGCTGCCTGCCCGCTGCAGGTCTTTTGCAGGGCATAGTCCTGAAGCTAGCACCATATTTGAACTTGGACAGTGGGATATCGCAGTTTTGGCCTTGCCTAATCTGGCAATTTCTTGATCATTAAAGTGGATGCCATGAGCGAGCCAGACATCATCGGAAAGCCAGCCAACTGACTCCAAATAATCCAGCGGACGTAGTCCGAACATGTCGAGACAAAATGCATTTTCGTCTTCAGTCTCTGCGAGGTGGGTGTGTAGCTGTACGCCATGTTTGCGTGCTAGGGAGGCGCTGTCTCTCATCAAGTCGGTCGTGACAGAAAAGGGTGAGCAGGGTGCAAGCGCTATTTGCACCATCGCGCCAGCATGCCGTTGGTGATATGCATTGATGAGTCGTTCGCTATCCTGCAGAATTTTATCGGCAGTTTGCACAACCTCGTTCGGTGGCAAGCCGCCCTCATCTTTCCCGAGGCTCATAGAACCCCGGGTTAGCAAGACCCGCATACCAACTTTTTCGGCAGCTTCGACTTGCCGGTCAATTGCGTTTTGGGTTTTGTCGCTAAACACATAATGGTGATCAGCAGCGGTTGTGCAGCCGGATAGCAGCATTTCGGTCAACGCCAGCTCCGAGGAAATCGAGATTGCCTCCTCGGTGAGATTCGCCCAGACGGGGTAGAGGCTCACCAGCCAATCGAACAGTTCTTTATTCAGTGCGCTGGGGAATGCGCGTGTCAGCGTTTGATAAAAATGGTGATGGCAGTTGATGAGTCCCGGCATCACAACACATCCCGATGCGTCCAGGGTGTTGTGGATGTTGCGCGTGGGCGTGGCGCCTTGAGGCACGAGTTCAACAATGCGGTCGCCTGATACCACAATGCCGCCATCGGCGCTGTGTCTCGAGCCCAGTTGATTTCCGGTCCAGACCTTAAGCGGATTCTTAATCCAAGTGCTTTTTTCAGCTTTATCCATCGCCGAATTATACTTTACTCGGGGCTAGCCCTGACATAGGTATATGGCTATTTTTTAGGGCTGAATGTTTGCTGCAGCATCACTTTGTTTTCAGCAATGCGCCCATCAGCGGCTTGATCGACCTTTGTCTTGGATCCAAATGGTTTACTCGTAGGCCTGACTTAGGTTTTTACTATTCATCTAGTGAGACTCACTTTGATTTGCTGGTGCGGGCAGCCACCTCATGGCAATCGCTGCTGGCACTAGCAGTGCGAAAAATGTCCAAAATGCGTAGTCGTAACTTTGCATGGTGTCGAACATCCAACCACTGAAGAGAGATCCAAAGCTGCCTATCATAAGAAACAGATTAACGAATCCTAGAACCTTGCCGAATGACAGGGTACCAAACCGGCTAGCGTACATGATGCCCATCATAGGCAGCATGCCGCCTGTTGCGAGACCCTGGAGCGCTGCAGCGAGCGTGAGTTCGATCCTGCCAGGCGCGCCCTGATATAAAAAGAGTGAGAGCCCAAGTGACACTGACATCAGCCAGTAGAGTTTTCGATGATCAACTTTGTCACCCAAGCTGCCAAAAATGAATTTCCCGGCAATCATGCTAATTGACGTAATAGAGATAAGTTGTGCTGCTATTTGTTGCTCGAATCCCAGATCTCCAACGTAGGCACCTAAATTGAACTGAACCCCGCCGAACGCCGCGTTTACCGGTATGAAACCGAGTACTGGAATCCAAAATGTGCGCGTTGTCAGAATCGCGGAACTTGTCCAGTTTTTTGTGTCCAGACTCGCAATGTTTTCTGCTGGCTCAGGTGCGGCGGGGGGTTGAACCCTTAGCACGACTAAGTTCAGGGGAACCAATATGGCAAACGACAATATGGCGAGCACAATGAGTGTCGTCTCAACATCATAGCTGTCAAAAAGCCAGATGGTGACAAAGGGTAAAATGAAGCCGCCGATAGACGTGCCCATTGCCGAGATACCGAGCGCCATGCTGCGGTCAGAAGAAAACCATTTGCTCACGAGCGATTGAGAGGCGAGGGTGCCGGAAAGTACCATGCCTATCGGTAGCAGTGTGGCGTAACAAAGAGCGACCTGCCAAAAATGGGTTGCCTGTGATAGCGAAAGCAACCCTGTGCTTATGCAGGTTGCGCCGATGATGACCAAATTTTTTATGGGATACTGATCGAGTAGTCGACCGAGCAACGGGCTAGAAAGCCCGGCGACAAGTTGCAACGAGAAAATAGCCAGCATTGCAGTACCGCGACTGACGGAATATTGCTCCAGCCAGGGTACGGCAAATAGCGCAAAGCAATAAATGAGAATGCCGACACTGACCGCTTGGTTCACAAGGGTTGTAGCGACAATGTACCAACGATAACTCATATGCTTACGGTCAAACACCCTCAAGAGACGTTTCAGAGTAGCCTATTATGATTCAGAGTCCCAGAGATTTGACACTGCGATCGCAGGCGCTGGTGAGTCTGATGCCTAGTCTGCCAAGCCGGCTTCTGCCAACAAGGTTAAAATGCCGATTTGAACTGAAATATACGCGTTCTCATCTTGCCACCACTCATCGAGTGCGTGCGCACGCCCGCTGATACCGCCGCGACTCATAGTAACAGCGGGTATTCCGATTGATATTGGCAGGTTTGCATCCGTTGACGCGATTGCCAGTGATGGTTCTACTCCCATCGCTAGGGTGGCGGCGATGGCACGCTGCACCAGAGCTGCATTTTTATTTCCCTGTGCGGCGGGGCGTTTCCCCACGCGTTCAATATCAACCGTAAGATCATCGCCACCTAACTTAGCTTTGTTTTCCTGATCAAGGGCTTGCTGAACGGCAGCCTGAAATACCTTGTCAATCTCGTCAAGCTTCGTCTGATCTCCGGAGCGCATGTCAACTTCCATCCAAGATTCGAACGCGATGGAGTTGATTGAGGTGCCACCACCAATGCGTCCCACGCTGTAACTTGTTTTTGAACCACTAGATAGTACTTGTGGTGCCGTGTTTGCAAAATTATTAATGGCACGGCCCAGTGCATGGTGAGGGTTGGGTAGACCAAAGTGGCCCCATGAATGCCCGCCCGGCCCTTTGAAGGTGACCTTGTAGCGATGTGATCCTACCCCGCCATATACGATTCGTTGTGCATTGCCGCCATCAATTGCAATCAGCGAATCAATTTTTGAAGCACCTTCCCTAAACAGATGTTTTACGCCGCGTAAATCTCCGAGCCCTTCTTCGCCGACATTGCCAATAATCAAGATGTCTGCCTCTGTCTTGATTTTTGCATGCTGAATGCCGCGTAGTACATCGAGCACAGCAATGAGTCCGCGGGCGTTGTCGCCGATACCCGGAGCATACATCTTGCCATCCTTATATTTAACGGTGACATCGGTGCCTTCGGGGAATACGGTGTCAAGATGACCGCTATAGGCAATCGTCCGTCTCCCTAGCGTGCCAGCGCGGCGCCCGACGACATTACCTACTTCGTCAATCGTGACGTCGGTAAGGCCCGCCTCCCTGAGCATTTCGGCAAACCGCTGTGCCCGAGCAGTCTCTTTGAACGGGGGGGCTGGGATCTCAGTAATTTCAATTAGTTCTCTTTCCGCGCGTTCGACAACGGTTGCGACATAGGCAAGTGCTTTGCTGACTTTTTTATCTGATTTGATCTTTTGAATTTCTTGCTTGTAGCCCGCTTGTAACTCAAAGGATTTCTTTGTGCTCGTGTCGTTGGCTGCGAAAGTTGCTGTTGAAAACGCGAGTTGTAGGCACATCAATGCAGTAATCATCGCGGCGCTCAGCGCTGACACGCGTATCGCACACGCTGTATTGTTGGTTTTCCGAAGGGGGATAAAGATAAGACGGTTCATTTTAATTCCCGTTGCAAAGTGCGGAATAATTGTCTGGCTCCAATGTTAAAAGTCACCATTACCTATCGAGCAGTTGATTGCAATTTAATCTCTCAGACCGCAGCCTTTCAATATCACTTGGCAAAGGAACTCGGCGATGGCATCGATCATCTCTTCTTCGTATTCTGCACGATTAAGAATCGTGAGCACCTGTGTTTCGAAGTCAGCATAGTGCTGCGTTGAGGACCAGATGAGGAATATCAGGTGCGCCGGATCGACTGGGTCCATCTTGCCGCTGTCGATCCAGGATTGAATAATGCTGACCTTGTTCTTTACCCATTGACGCTGCGTGTGACGAAGATAATTTCCAAGGTGAACTGCGCCCTGTAAAATTTCGTTTGCAAACAGCCGTGAAGCGCTGGCGTGGGTGTATGAAAGTCGCACTTTTGCTCTGATCATACGCTCAAGGGCAACCGCAGGTTCCTCATCTGCCCGAATCTGGTCGAATGATGAGTTCCAGAGGATAACGATGTGGTCCAGCACCTTGCTATACAAGGTTTCTTTATTCTTGAAGTAATAGTGAACGTTAGCTTTTGAAGTGCCAACCCGATCTGAAATTGCCTGAACGCTCGTTGCACGGAATCCGTGGCGACTGAATTCTTCGATCGCTGCATCGATAATCGCCTGATATTGACGATCTCGAATCGTGCCGGATTTTTGAGGTTCGGTTTCAGTCATAGAGAACGTTTAAGGGTGCAATGTTATTAATGCTGACTGTTGAGACAGTAAAGTATCTCCGAATAAAGTGCAAATAGTGTCAAAATAATGCGAAATCTTGCAAATATTCCTTCGGATACCAAAAAACTGTCGACATAGACAGTAAATTATATAAATATTAAAGTCTTCATTAAGTATGAGGAATTCCCCGTGGAATTCATGTTAAACAACAAGCCCGTCAACTTCGATATTGTTGACTCGGCAGGGTCCGATCATCTTGAGAATATGCCGGCACCGGATACAACCATATTAAAGATGTTGCGCAAACGGGGTTTGGTCGGCACCAAAGAGGGGTGTGCATCCGGTGATTGTGGTGCTTGCACCGTGATGATTGGGGAAGCGAATAATGATGGAGTCTTGGAGTATCGTGCAATAAATGCCTGCATTAGCCTTGCTGGGTCACTTGCAAACAAGCATTTGGTGACTGTTGAAGGGCTCGCAAAGCAAACGACTGAAAATGAACAACAACTTCACCCTGTTCAACGCGCGATGGTCGATTGTCATGGCTCGCAGTGTGGGTTCTGTACGCCGGGCTTTGTTATGTCGCTAGCAGCCGTGGCTGAGCAGGCGAGCGGGCGCAAAGCGCAACTTGAGCTAGATGATGCGAGAATAAAGGTGCTCGATGCAATTTCAGGCAATCTTTGCCGTTGCACAGGATATCGACCTATTATCGAAGCGGGTGTCAGTGTGCTAACCGGCAGCGACATTAACGCTGTCGGTGACGCGGTTGATGACGAAGTCTTAAATGAAATTTTGAGGCCACCGCATCCTATCAGCTCGGAAGCAGAAGCAGCGGGTGAGGCTAATTATTATCGACCACGTTCGCTTGCAGCGCTTGATGCACTGGTTGGTCGTCTGGGTAACAAAGCAATAGTTGCCGGATGTACTGACTTTGCGCTGGAAATTACACAGCGGTGGCGGGCGTATCAAAATCTGGTGGATGTCACGAGGGTGCCTGAGTTGTTGGCTATAACCGAAGCTGACGGTAAATTGACTATTGGCGCGGCGGTGACTTATACGGATATCGAACGGCAGTTCAAAGATCTGTCACCGGGATTTGTTCACCTGTTAAGCAGGCTTGGATCAAGGCAAATCAGAAACTGTGGCACGCTCGGAGGGAATATTGGTACTGCTTCTCCGATCGCTGACACACCGCCTGTTCTGTTAGCTTGGGATGCCGATGTCGTGATTAGATCCTGTGCTCCTGAAGCGATGGCGACTGAGAGTCATATCGCGCTGTCAGATTTCTATCTGGATTATCGTAAAACGCGGTTGCAGGCACATCAGTACATCTCGGAGATTAGGATACCCACGCAATCAATACACCGATTTCATCGTTTCTATAAACATTCGAAACGTCTGGAAGACGACATTTCATCAGTCATGGGTGCTTTTTGTTTTGATGGAAATGAGGGTCAACTTATCCACGCGCGCGTTGCTTTTGGCGGCATGGCTGCTATTCCTCTTCGAGTACCGATTGTCGAAGCACTACTGGTCGCTGAAAAATTATCTGAGGATCTGGTCAACCGAGCATGTCGCTTATTAAGTGAAACGCTGACACCGATGACGGATGTTCGTGCGAGTGCTGCATTCAGGGCGGAAATGGCTTCAGAAATGTTATCGAGAGCCCTGTTTGAGTACCTTGGTCAATCTATGCCGAGGGTTGATGAGCTGAAAGATTTTGGTTTGAGAGGTGTCGATAATGTCTAACGCCAATCAAGAAAGTCGTCTCAATCAGCAACACGAATCAGCAGTCAAACATGTCACTGGGCAGGCGCAATATATTGACGATTTGCCTGAGTGGCCGAATCAACTTCATGTGGCCACGGGCAAGTCCATACACGCGCATGCGCGCATAAAAAAATTGTCGCTGGATAAGGTGCGTAGCGTCCCCGGCGTGGTTGATGTGATCACTTACGCGGATATACCCGGCGATGGTGACGTTGGCGCTGTCTACAACGGCGATCCATTGTTAGCAAATGGCGTTGTTGAGTTTGTAGGTCAACCGATTTTTGCCGTCGCCGCGATTTCTCTAGAGATTGCCCAGCGGTCGGTCGACGCTGCGGTAATTGAGTACGAAGTGCTTGAAGCGACTATTACTCCGCAGGATGCGATGACAAAAACGTTATTTGTATTGCCAGAGAAACGTTTTGTGCAGGGTGACGCCCGAGCAGCGATCGACCAAGCGCCTCATCGCATTCAGGGAGAGCAATATGTGCGTGGCCAGGAGCATTTCTACCTGGAAGGTCAGATATGTCACTGTGTGCCAACCGAAGACCGAGGCGTTCACATTATTAGCTCGTCCCAACATCCGACCGAGGTTCAAAAACTGGTTGCGAAAGTACTGGCGATAGAGTTCAACCAGGTGCAGGTTGAAGTACGTAGAATGGGCGGTGGTTTTGGCGGCAAAGAGTCGCAGGCTGCGGCGCTGGCTTGTACCGCAGCAATCTTTGCCCGGAGGAATCAGCGGCCGGTTAAATTTCGGATGCCTCGTCAGGACGATATGGTACAAACCGGCAAACGTCATGATTTCTGGAATCGATATGAAGTGGGCTTTGATGATGACGGGCTTATCCATGGCGTGACGATGGATCTGGCGGCAATGTGTGGTTATTCCCCTGATTTATCTGAAGGCATTGTTGATCGAGCAATGTTTCATGCTGACAACAGCTATTTCTACGAAAATGTCTCGATTACAGGCTTTCGCTGTAAGACCAATACTGTCTCAAATACGGCATTCAGAGGATTTGGCGGCCCGAAGGGGATGATGGCCGCTGAGGCAATGATTGAAGATATTGCGAGAAAGACGGGTAAAGATCCGCTGGATGTTCGCAAGAAGAATCTTTACCGCGAGGGAAGGGATCGAACGCCGTATGGTCAGATTGTTAAACAGCATGTGCTTGGACGATTAGTGGGTCAGCTTGAAGATACGTCTGATTATCGATCACGACGTGATGATGTCGTCAGCTATAACCGGGTGGCGGCAAACAACGGTACGCATTTTAGAAAAGGCCTGGCGCTCACGCCGGTGAAATTCGGGATTTCGTTTACGGCTAATCACTTGAATCAGGCTGGCGCGCTGGTGCACGTGTATACCGATGGCAGTATCCATTTGAACCATGGTGGTACAGAGATGGGGCAAGGGCTATACACCAAAGTGGCGCAGATAGCTGCCAGAGCGATGGGTGTTTCTCTTGACCGAATTCAGGTGTCGGCGACGCGGACAGACAAGGTGCCTAACACCTCTCCTACGGCTGCTTCTTCAGGTACTGACCTCAACGGCATGGCTGTGCTTGACGCTGTTAACCAAATTAGGTTTCGGTTAATAAAATTCTGTAGCGAGCATTTTGGATGTGAACAGTCCGAGGTTTCAATCTCGGATGATATCGTGAGTGTGAAGGATGAGCCCTATGCCTTTGCTGAAATTGTGAAGCGCGCTTATATGTCCAGAGTCCAATTGTCCGCAGCGGGGTTCTATAAAACGCCGAAAATTTCCTTCGACTTTGGTACCCAGTCCGGTCAGCCGTTCTTCTATTTTGCCAATGGAGCAGCGGCCACCGAAGTGATTGTTGATATCAGGACCGGTGAATATCGAATCACGCAGGTTGACATACTCCATGATGTTGGGGAATCCCTCAACCCGGCCCTCGACATCGGGCAAATTGAGGGCGGGTATATTCAGGGTATGGGATGGTTAACCACGGAGGAATTGAAGTGGGACGAGCAGGGGCACTTGATATCAAATAGCCCGGCGAATTATAAAATCCCCACGGCTTATGATGTCCCGCCAATATTCAACGTGTCGCTCTATGATGAAGCGAACACTGAAGACACAATTTATCGCTCGAAGGCAGTTGGTGAACCGCCGTTGATGTTAGGAATTTCTGCCTGGTGTGCATTAAGAGATGCTTGCGCAAGTATTGCTGACTACAAGCTCAGCCCAACGATGAATGCCCCGGCGACGAGCGAAGAGGTTTATCGTTGCATTCGTGAGATTCAAAATGCGCAGGGCGCTGAATGTGCTCTCGCGCAAGGAGAAGAAAATGCTAAAACATAACTGGCAACAAGCATTGGCCAAGTGTCATGAGCGCGCCGAGGCGTTTACCCTTGTGACGGTTGTAGGTGCGACGGGTTCAACTCCGCGAGAAGGAGGGAGCAAGATGGTTGTGACTGATGAACAGGCGTTCGATACTATCGGAGGCGGAAAACTCGAATATTTGGCGCTTCAGAGAGCGCGTGAATTGCTGGCACAAAAAAAACAGATTCAGCAGGTTCATCATTTTCCTCTAGCGGCCGAAGCCAGTCAGTGTTGCGGCGGGAGCATGACTGTCTTGTTTGAAGTGTTTCCTCGGGCAGCGATGAATCTTGTAATTTTTGGTGCGGGTCACGTCGCGAGCTCGCTGGTCGATATTGTCTCTGGCCTCGATATGCATGTGACTTGGGTTGATAGCCGCGAGGAACTTTTTCCAGTGACTTGCGCGCCGAGTATCAAGCCGGTTGTGATGGAAAACCCGGTTGAGTATTTGGAACAGATTGAACCTGACGCATATGTTGTCATTATCACCCATGATCATACGCTAGACTATGCGCTGACCCGCGCGTTGCTCGACGAGGGAAACTTCCAGTTTTTGGGACTTATAGGCTCTGAGACGAAAGCAGCCAGGTTCAAAAAAAGATTGAAACATGACGGCTTCGATGACCAGGCTATTGCAAGGGTTCACTGTCCTATTGGTGATTTGAGGCTCAATGGAAAACTGCCAATGGAAGTGGCTGTTTCAATTGCGTCACAATTGTTGTCACTGCCGGAGACAACGGACCGGTTGGCAAAAAGAGGCCTAAGTTGGGGAGACATCAAACACGTCATCCAGCAAGGAGCCCCGGCTATTAGCGAAGGTAAGCAACCTTGAGTGGTTTGTCTGGCGTATTTGCGCTCAATGCGATGAGTAACGATGAAGCTCGCGCGGCTTTTCTGTCCTGTTGTTATTGCGAGCGGTGGGCTTCAGACATGAATCGCGCGAGACCCTATGTTTCCGAGGTGGCAATCTACGCCGCAGCCAGTGATTGCTGGCGACTGGCGTCTGAACCTGAGAAGCTTGAAGCTTTCGGGGGTCATCCTCAGATAGGCGATATGGACGCCCTGAGAAACAAATACGCTGTAAGCGCCAATCGTGAACAGGGGCAGATCACCAACGCTGATGACGTCACACTGACAGAGCTGGCCGAATTGAACCAGCAATATCTGGCGGATCACGGGTTTATCTTTATCGTTTGTGCGACGGGTAAATCTGCGTTGGAAATGCTCGGTTTGCTTAAAAGTAGAATTGACAATACCCGTGAACAGGAAATTGAAAATGCAGCTAGGGAGCAAGGTGAAATTACGCTGCTCCGAATTGAGAAATTGCTGCGTCAATAAATAGCCAACGGTAGAAACGCTAAAGGTACAAAAATGAGACCTATGATTACAACGCATATCCTCGATACCAGCCGCGGTAGGCCAGCGGAAGGTGTATCAGTAAAACTGTTTATAGTCGGTAACGAAGCGCCGATTGCCATTGGGTGCACGAACGCCGACGGACGCGTCGCGGAGTGGAGCGAAACGATAAAACCAAGCGCCGGTAACTATCGATTGGAGTTTGACGTGGCTGCCTATTTCTCCGGCATGGATGAGACGAGCTTCTATTCAGATATTCAAATAGCGTTTGTTGTGCTTGATGAAACGGAACATTACCACGTGCCATTGCTCCTCAATCCCTTTGGTTATTCTACGTATCGGGGAAGTTGATGGCTGGCGACCGAGAGAACGCTTTTGCACTGCGGGGGCGAATAGCACACTTTTTAGGTGACCCCGGGATGAGCCCGGAAAATCTTGTTTACTTTGAAGACGGTGTGTTGGTTGTCGAAGATGGAAAGATTCTGCTTTGTGATGATGCGCGGTCTTTGGCAGGTGCGGGTTTTGATTTGGCGCAATGTGAATGGCTACCGAACCAGCTCATTCTTCCGGGGTTTATTGATACTCACGTTCACTCGCCACAAATAGATGTTATCGCGTCTTACGGAACACAATTGTTGGACTGGTTGAATGACTATACTTTTCCAGCGGAATCTCGTTACGCGCAGAGATCTTTTGCAGAAGCTTCGGCGAACGACTTTCTTGATTACACCCTGTCCGTCGGTACGACCACGTCATTTGTCTACACAACCAGTTATAAACAATCCACCGAGGCATTGTTTGAGGCTGCGTTAGCAAAAGACATGAGACTAGTTGCTGGTAAAATATTGATGGATCAGAATGCCTTGCCTGAACTTCAAGACACGGCAGCATCCGGATACCAAGACAGCGTTGACCTGATTAATGAATGGCATGGCAAGGGACGACTTGGTTATGCGGTTACCCCGAGATTTTCCGGTACCAGCAGTGTTGAGCAATTGACCCTTGCCGGGCAGTTACTGAAAGAGTTTCCCGATGTATGGATGCAAACGCATATGTCAGAGAATTTGGAAGAGATACGCTGGTTGAAAACAGTGCATCCACATACTGCGGATTATCTTGATTCCTATGAGCAATATGGACTCAATACCGAAAGGTCGATTTTTGGCCATTGTATACACCTCAGTGATGATGAAATTTTACGGCTTGCTGGTAGTGGCGGCAGGGTGGCTTTTTGTCCAACCTCCAATTTGTTTTTGGGTAGTGGTCTGATGCCGTTGGAAAAACTGAAAAAAGCTGGGGTGCCTGTGTCTATTGCGACAGATGTTGGCGGTGGCACAAGTCTCTCAATGCTCACAACGCTGGGCGAAGCCTATAAGGTTTGCCAAATGCAAGGGTATTCATTACACCCGCTTGAAGCTTTCTACATGATGACCTTGGGGAACGCGAAGGCGACTCACCTTGATCACTGCATAGGTAATTTTGAACGTGGCAAAGAAGCGGATATTGTTGTGCTAGATAACAAACCCACGCCCATGATGGCGCGTAGAATAACGCAGTGTCGCGAGCTCGATGAAGAACTATTTGTTTATATGATGATGGGAGACGACCGTTCCGTCGCGCGAACCTATTGCCATGGAGTACAACAATATGACAAAGGCGAGAATAATTGATCATGGAAGCTTATATCACAGACTGGTTTAGCCTGATTGTTCGCTGGATTCACCTCATAACTGGTATTGCCTGGATTGGGGCTTCTCTGCATTTTATTTGGTTGGATAACAGTCTTCAGGAACCACCCAAATGGAAGAAAGATAAAGGTATCAAGGGCGACAACTGGTCGATTCACGGTGGAGGTATTTATGAATTCAACAAGTACGCACTTGCGCCGCCAGCGTGGCCCGCAACGCTGCACTGGTCTAAATGGGAAGCCTATTCAACCTGGTTAAGCGGCACGCTTTTAATGGTGGCGGTTTATTACATACAGGCGCAATCGTACCTCGTTGGCCCGGACAACTGGATATCTGACCCTGGCCTTGCAGTTGGCGCTAGCGTTGGTTTCCTTGCGTTAGGTCTGGGTTTCTATGAACTGGCGGTTCGCTCTCCGCTGAAACACCAACCCATGTTGTTTGCCTTTGTCATCGTGATTTATCTCACCTTCCTCTCATGGTTGGCGACGAAGTTGTTTTCTGATCGCGCGGCGTATTTACATGTCGGTGCTGTGATGGGGACAATCATGGCCGGTAATGTGTTCCTCGGCATCATTCCGGCGCAAAAATCCTTCGTTGCAGCGGTCGAGAAGGGCTTGGAGCCCGATGCTGATCTGGCTGCTTTCGCAAAGTTACGCTCAACCCATAACAACTACTTCACCCTACCGGTGTTGTTTTGCATGATCAGTAATCATTATCCCTTCTTGTACGGCCATGAGTACAACTGGCTTGTGCTTGCCTATGTGATGGCATTGATGGCGTATGCGCGACACTTTTTTAACCTGAGACATCGAGGCATCATTAAACCCTCGATCTTGGTGCAAGCGTTTATTGCTTTTCTGGTCGCTGCCGTTTATCTGGGTTACGACAAATTGCCAGCGACAATGGACGTCGCCGACTTGGGTGATAGTGCAGGAGGTGCGAGCGTTCCTGAGCCTGTTGTGGACGATGAGCGGGCAACCTACATACTGGCGCAGCACTGCGTTGTTTGCCATGCGGCCACACCCACATTTGCGGGTTTTGCAGCGCCTCCGGCGGGCGTATTGATGGATGAGCTAGCCAATGTTGTGGGCAGTGCTGCCAGAATAAGAACCGCGGTTGCTACCAATTACATGCCGCTCGGCAATGTGACAGGCATGACAGATGTCGAGCGGAAGGATCTGCTAAACTGGCTTGATAACGTATCGCCTTAAAAAAGGTGTCGATTGGAAAGTGAGAGATGAAGCTGCCGATTATTGATTTCTCAGACTATGATGAAGCTGAACCAGAGACGATCAGAACAATCGCGAGAGACATGGAGCGTGCACTGACCACGCTGGGATTCATGTCCATCAGTAATCTTGATGTTACTCGTGAGCAATTAGCGGAAATATTCACGCTGAGTGAAGCCTTTTTTGCCCAAAGCAAAGAAGCCAAACAAAAATCTCTGTATCGAAGTGCCGAAGAGAATTTTGGTTACCAGGGGCTAGGCGTTGAATACCTTGACCCAACAAAACCCGCTGATGTGAAAGAGACATTCACCATGCGGAATCTGCAACACCATGACCCAGCGGATGAACGTTGGCCAAGTGATTTCTTCAGAGACAAGATGACCCGCTTTTATGCTGATTGTTTGTCTAGTGCCTACAAGGTTCAACGGGTGCTTGCAAAAATACTGGAAACTGAATCGGATTTTTTCGTGAGATATCACAACGGTGAAAATGTGAGTTTGCGTTTGCTGCATTACCCACCGACCGACGCTTCGAGTATCGCTGACGGTCAATTGGGTGCTGGCGCACATACTGACTATGGCATGATCACGCTATTGTTTCAGAGCGGCGTCGGTGGGTTACAGGTGCTAGACGGAGGTGAATGGGTTGATGCTGACCCTGTGGATAACACAATAGTTGTCAACACCGGTGACCTGATGGAGCGATGGACAAATGGCCGATTTAAGTCAACCCTTCATAGGGTGCAACCACGTACAGGTCAGCGATCAAGGTCTTCAATAGCGATGTTTGTGGATCCCGATACCGAGACGCCGGTTGAAGTGCTAAAAAGTTGTATCGATGACGCACATCCGGCTCAGTATGAGAAAATCACGGCGGGGGAGCATATACAGCAAAAAATTCAGGCGACGCATCTCTAACGAAAAAAACGTTACGAAATTCTCGCTTACAGAGATAGAGTCCTCCTTTTGACGTGTGCCCAAATAATAGAATAACCTTTGGCAGTGGTGCCGCTAACGATTGAAGACCAAAAACGTTTTAGAGTTCCTGAATGAGAGGGCAGCATGACAAATTTAGCGACCATAGAAATCAAGGCATTTGTACCCGCGGCAGATTTTGACAGGTCGAAGCAATTTTACCAGGATGTCGGTTTTACGATGGCATCTGACGAAGGCGGGATAGCGTACTTTCATCACGGCAATTGCAGTTTTTTACTGCAGGACTTTTACGAGCCTGTTCACGCGCAAAATTTCATGATGCATATGTTAGTCGAAGATATTCACGCTTGGCATCAACAGATTGCCGATGCAGGCGTGGCGGAAAGATACAAGGTCCTTTTAACAAAAATTGAAAAGCAACCATGGGGTATGCTTGATTTTGTACTTAAAGACCCAACAGGTGTCTTGTGGCGTTTCGGACAAAACCAGAAATAGGCGGTGCGATGATCAAAGGTGTACACACGATGTTCTATTCATCCGAGGTTGAGGCGTTACGCGTCTTTATCAGAGATAAATTGGGCTTTAAAGCCACGGACGTTGGCGGGGGCTGGTTAATTTTTGATATTTCTGAAGCGGATATGGGGTGTCATCCTGTGCAGGTATTGAAGGGTCCCGATTCAGATGAGCCAAAATCGGGTGATCATTACATTTCTTTTTTTTGTGAAAATATCGAAACAACAGTGAAGGAGCTGACGCTGAAAGGTGTAGAGTTTACTGACGAGATCTCAGATGTGGGATATGGTCTGGCGATTCATTTTGTTATGCCGGGTGATGTATCCGTTGAACTTTATCAACCGGCCTATTAAATGAAAATTATCGTTGATGACCTGACCGGTCCCGAAATAGCGAAGCTACTCAATTACCATGCAAAGGATATGTTTCGACATACGCCTCCGGAAAGCGTTCATACACTGGATCTTGAAGCGCTCCGCGGACCTGATATTACTTTTTGGAGTGTCTGGAGTGAGAATGAGCTGATGGGTTGTGGCGCATTGAAAGATCTGGGTGGGGGACATGGTGAACTTAAGTCCATGAGAACCGCCGATGAGCACATACGAAAAGGTGTAGCCGCAAAAATTTTGAACCACATCGAAGCCGTGGCGCATGAAATGGGCATGACGCGATTAAGCCTCGAGACAGGTTCGATGCCTGCATTTGATCCTGCAAGGCAACTGTATTTACGATTTGGTTTTACAGAATGTGCCCCATTTGCCGATTACGAGGAAGATCCAAATAGTATTCATATGACAAAAGAGCTTGGTATTAACTAAACCCTACAAGCTTATTGATTTAACCGTATTGTTTCACGAGGTGCTCGGCGTAGATGTCCATTAGCGCTTGTGAGTTTGCTCGTGTACAAAGCGTGTGTTTCCCATGCTGATTTTCACTGAAGGTTGTTCTGCCCCTTTGTTCTCCTGTCAAAACAACCGCTAAGTCGCCTGTCTTTGTTTCGTAGATTGAAGGGTCTTCGGCATATGCTACAGCCGATGAATCGTGACATGCGAAACCATTTTCACCTGTTCTGCCCCGGTAAAAGTTCAGGTAATAGGGTGTGATTTCATTTAGCAGTTTGCCCGCGTCTCCACAACGAACAGCAAGCTCTGCGATGTATTCTTCACTCATCAGAGACTTCATGGTGACGTCAAGGCCAACTTGGGTTGTGGGTATGCCTGAAGTGAAGACGACATCCGTCGCCTCAGGATCGCCAATAATATTTGCTTCTGCCCATTGTGTCACATTACCCGGTACATCTACTGCACCACCCATCAGGACAATTTCCTTAACGTTGGTGGTAAAACTGTTGTCAGCCTGAATCGCATGGGCGAGGTTAGTGAGTCTTCCAACCGCGATAATGGTGAGTTCTCCCGGATGCGCGCGAGCCGTCTCGATCAGGTACTCGTGAGCAGGTAAAGCCTCTTGTGTCTTGGCGCTGGGTGTTACATGCATGTTGGCGAGGCCGTCTGTGCCATGTACAAAGTCAGGATAATCGTCCTCAGCTGTGCCTAGCAGAGTTAAACCTGCCCCCGCGTATACCGGTGCGGGTATATTAAATCGCTCGCAAAGATATAAAGCGTTGTTGGTGCAATGTTCGATAGAAGCATTTCCGAATACGGTCGTAATGCCTTTCAAGGCAAGGTTGTTGCAGGCATGTAAAAATATTATTGCCATCGCATCATCTATGCCTGGGTCTGTATCAAATATTACGGGTACGGTTTTCAATGGTATTCCTGTAGTTGTGTCGGCTCGGAACCGACGGTTAAATTTTTCAGAGATTCCGGCTTGCGGTGCGATAAGCAAATACTACGAGCAATATGACCAAGAGGAAACAGCCTGTTCCCACTTTTAGCGCAATTGAGGGTGCCGTAGCAGCGACTAACATGCTGCTTAGAAAAGGACTGATGGCGGTGCCGGTTGTCGCCGCCATCAGCAGCACTGAAACCAGGCGCGGGCTTGGCACCTCAACCATTTCTGTTGCAAGAGAAAGGATAAGTTTTAGCAATCCCAAGGTGACAAAGCCCCAGCAGAAAGTCAGATATGGCATGTAATTGGGATTATTTACAGACCAGAGCGGAATTGTTGAAAAGGCCGTAAGTATTGCGGCTAATAGCGTCATTGTCCGGGTATCGGCTTTGATGAGTATCGCTGCTGCAATGAGTTGTCCGCCGAGCATACCTGCCCAAAAATTGCTGATGAGACCACCTGCATCGGAAGGTGACATTGAGATCGCTTGCTGAGCGTAGTTAGGCAGCCAGATGAGGATAAAATTCTGACCGGTGAGGTAAATCAGCAGCGCGAGCATGCAAAAATAGATACCTATTGGCCAAGAAGCTAATTCTTGTTTGATTGTCTGCTGATCTTCATGGGGTACTTCTGGAAATGTTGAGAAAGCGGTCAGGACAAGTGTAACTAACGCAAGGGCCGCGACCGTGCTGTAGCCACTGCTCCAGTGCAATCCGTTGGCGAGATAAATGACGACAAGTGCCGTGCAAAAAGTGCCAGATAAACTAAATGAAGCATCGGTGATCACAAGCATGGTTGCCCGTCGCGCAGGCGTGTAAACCCTTGATATGACGATTGCTGCAGCGGGCAGGGCGATACCGCATGCTGTCCCTATGATGCCTAGCAGAATCGAGTTAACCCAATATAGATCTACGGCATAGAAACCGACTATCGCCAGGGTGATAGCCGTGAACACCAATAAGTTGAGCGTTTTTATCCTGACATAGTCGAAGATAAACAGGCTAATCACCGAGCCGACCAGGATACCCACCGTCAACCAGCTGAACTGATTCGAGACGATGGTTGTTTCTTCGCCAAAGTGTTGCGAGATGGGGCCAATCAAAATGCCAATTTGTGCGAGCATGCCCGACATGACCGCATAGGCCAGGAAGCTAATCAAAGTGACACGGATTAAATTGCTCATAAGGTCAGGCAACTAATGTGACGGATCAGGAATGCTCGTCTGAATCAAAAAGAGTATGCGTGTCCTCGGATAAAAATGACTTCCCTTCACTTAGCTCGTCTTTCGAAAGCCCAACTAATTCGTGGGGGAAAACCAGCCACCTGTCTGTTGGGTGTAGAAAGTAATCGGGTTCGATATCCGTCATATTTTTTTCTGGCTTGTACCAGGGGCAGGCGATCTTCACAGTTTCTGGCATGTTGAGTCTGGATTTTGCTTTTAGCTCATCAAGGATCGCAACGATGCTGCGGCCAGAATCAAAAACATCGTCAACCAGTAACAATTCGTCATCAGCATTGATGTTGTCGATAATATATTGAAGCCCATGGACCTTAACGACCTTATCCCTTTGACCGATGCCGTAGTAGGAGGAGGTGCGAATAGCAATGTGATCAGCTTCAATCCCTTTGTACTCGAGGTACTCTTGAACAGCGATACCGACCGGGGTGCCCCCACGCCAGACGCCAACGATAAAATGTGGACGAAATCCACTTTCAAAAATCATCTTGCCGAGATTAAAAGAATCTTCCAGCAGTTGATTCGGTGTGATAAATAGCTTTTCCATAAGTTCTCGTTCGTTTTTTGTCTTTATGGGTTTTAGTCGGGCGCTTCTTATTGCTTTTTCATGCCATTTCAATTCATGCAAAGGCGATTTCGGCTGGCGATTCGGAAGTCCGCTGAAGACTCACGAGAGTACCATTCAGACGGCCATACTGTCATGGTTAATAATGCCTTTGATGGCTTGGCTTGTGCGTGGATTACATTTATCCTCAAGTCTCCCAGTCAGTGAATACTGACCATTCAAAGTGAGCCACCCCTAATGGAATCCCTCTCTCGCTATTTTGACTTGAAGCGGCACAACACGGATATAAAAACTGAAGTGGTCGCCGGGCTGACCACGTTCCTAGCGATGGCTTATATTACCGTGGTTAATCCCGCGATCCTGTCTGATGCTGGTATGGATTTTGGTGCGGTATTTGTCGCGACCTGTATTGCCGCGGCGTTTGGGTCCATAGCCATGGGCATCTTAGGAAACTATCCGATAGCCATGGCGCCGGGCATGGGGCAAAACGCTTTTTTTGCCTACGGTATCGTGCTGGGGTTAGGCCATACGTGGCAGACCGCACTCGGTGCTGTGTTTCTCTCAGGTATCATTTTTATCGTCATGAGTGTTTTGCCAATTCGCGAATGGCTTATCAACGCCATACCTAAAAATTTGAAGCTTGGTATTGCCGCAGGTATTGGGTTTTTTCTTGGTTTTATTGCACTCAAAAACGCGGGCATTGTCATTGATAATCCTGCAACCCTGGTTTCATTTGGTGCTCTCACTGATATTGGTCCGCTGCTCTGTATGGTGGGTTTTGCATTGATCGCGACTTTGACCGCGAGGAAAATCACCGGCGCTGTTATCTTGGGTATGCTCGTTGCCGCAATGCTGGGGTGGATCTTTGGCGGTGCCGAATTTGGCGGTGTGTTATCCGTCCCGCCATCTATCGCACCTGTATTTCTTGAACTTGATATTGCAGCGGCATTTGATCTTTCAATGATCACTGTCATTTTGACGTTGCTGTTGGTCGATGTGTTTGACACCGCAGGGACCATGGTGGGTGTCGCAAATCGGGCCAATCTCACTGACGAGCATGGAAAAATGCCCAGGCTTGGGTCGGCGCTATTATCCGATTCCGGTGCAACAGTCGTTGGGTCGTTGGCAGGTACGTCCTCAACAACGAGTTTTATTGAAAGTGCTGCCGGTGTTGAAGCTGGAGGACGTACTGGGTTGACGGCGGTGACCACGGGCGTGTTATTTCTTTTGTGTCTGTTTTTTGCGCCGCTCGCTCAGAGTATTCCAAGTTATGCTTCTGCAGCAGCGTTACTTTTTGTTGCCTGCCTAATGCTCAGAAGTCTTTCGGATATTGACTGGGATGACTACACCGAGTCTGCGCCCGCGGTGGTTTGTGCGCTTGCAATGCCGCTGTCGTTTTCTATTGCCGACGGCATCGGGCTGGGTTTTGTGACCTATGTTGCGATTAAGTTATTAAGTGGTCGACCCGGTGATTGTCCAATCGCCGTTTATGTTATCGCTGCTGTATTCGCTGGCAAGTTTGCATTTTTGTCATAGCGCATCTGCGATTGAACATCGTCTGTCGTCTTCATGAGAAGTTATTGACCTGCTCAAGGTAGTACTTCTTTCGCGCGGCACTTAACCAACTGGTTTCGAACGCATTTGCATTGAGCTGGCGAATCTCGTCTTGTGAAAATTCAGCTTCCTCAATCAGGGCGAGAAAATTGTCGGTCAGGTACGCACGAAAATAGCCCGGGTCATCAGAGTTAATGGTGGCTTTCATGCCTTTCTGCAACATTGACTTGATCTCTTTTGTTGTCAGCGATTGCACAACAAAGCGATTTGAAACCGGGCAAACGGTCAACCCGAGACCGCGTTTTGCGATTTCTGCGCAGAGGCGCTCATCTTCAAGTGCGTTTATTCCATGATCAATACGATCAACCTGAATGTCATCGAGACACTGCCAAATATGATCGACAATATCGGTCTGATTCACATCACAGTGCATCGTCAGTTTGAAACCTTCGTTTCTTGCGCGGGCAAAAACCTCGGTAAACTTGATCGGTGGGTTGTCCTTTTCGTCTGAGTCGAGTCCTACACCGATGATCCAGTCCTTAAAGGGCAGACACATCTCAAGGTGTGCCATGGCCGATTCCGCACTCATGTCACGTAGGAAACACATGATGAGGTTTGACTCAATGCCTAGGTTCTTCTCGGCATCTAACTGCGCGCGATGTATACCTTTGATGATGGTTTCGAAAGCAATGCCTCTCGTTGTGTGTCCCTGCGGATCAAAGAATGGTTCGACGTAAACAATATTGTCCTCATGTGCGCGTTGAAAATAATGATATGCCAGCTCGTAAAAGTCCTGCTCGGTCTGCAACACAGACATCGCCGCATAGTAAATTGTGAGAAATGAGGGGAGGTCATGGAAATCATAAGCCGCGATGACCTGCGCGGGCGTTTTGTAGGCCAGCGCTACGTTATTTCTTTCAGCCAGCGCGAAAATGTGCTCGGGTTCGAGTGTGCCTTCCAGATGAACGTGCAATTCTGCTTTCGGTATGCCGCGAATAAAATCTTCCATAGGTTCTCCTGTTTGCTTATCGAATTAGAGTGCTAACAAGGATATAGTAAAAATAAGTGCAAGCAGAATAAGCGTAGAAATAATTTGCAGAACTCTGAATCTCCAATGCTATTTGGACTTGAAGACCGCCCGCCGATTGGCACAGGGCTGATGGTAGGGTTGCAACACCTATTGGCGGTATTTGGGGGGCTGTTGGTGGCACCCCTGATTATTGCCGGAGGCATGAACCTCTCGTTGCAGGATACCAGCTACCTAGTGAGTGCTGCGTTGGTGATTTCAGGTGCAGCAACCTTCATACAGATTCAGCGATTTGGGCCGGTGGGCTCTGGGTTGTTGAGTATTCAGGGCACCAGCTTCGCGTTTATCGGTCCCCTGATCGCCGCCTTTTATGCGCTCAATGGTGGCGACGATAACGCAACAGCATTGGGTACATTATTTGGTTCTGCTGCTGTCTGTTCGGTGTTGATGATGGGGTTGAGTTTCGCGCTTCCGGCACTGCAACGCGTGATAACACCCAACGTAACAGGCACGACGGTGATATTGCTGGGTGCTACATTGGTCTGGACAACCCTGACCAATATCCAGCGGGCCTATGTAGATGCGGCGAATGGCGGCTGGACCGTTTTATTGCTCGCCTCTCTGGTATTTCTGACAATTGTAGGTGCTACGCGCTTTGGTAATCCCTGGGTGCGTCTCAGTAGTATTTCGATTGGCCTAGTGGTGGGCCTTATAGCGGCGCAATTTCTCGGGTTAACTGACTTCTCTCGATTGTCGGAACTTGATTCTTTGTTTGTCCCAGAAGTGGCGCGGTTTCCCCTCAGTGTTGACTGGGTCATTGTGGCCTCTCTTTTGCCAATCTTCTTGATTTCGATGATGGAGTCCGTAGGCGACCTGACTGCAACCAGCAACCTATCCGGGCTAGCCACAACCGGTGAGAAGTATTGGCAGCGCATTAGGGGTGGCATCCTAGGCGATGCCGCTAACTCGTTGATGGCCTCAATCTTTTGTACTTTCCCGAACACCACATTCAGCCAGAACAATGGTGTCATTCAACTCACGGGTGTTTGTAGTCGCTATGTGGGGTTTATCATTGCCGGGTTACTGGTCTTGCTGGGCATTTTCCCAATTGTTGGCGGTGTTTTTCAGCTCATCCCTGATGCTGTACTTTACGGTGCTACGCTATTGTTGTTTGGTATGGTTGGGTATGCTGGAGTCAGGATAGTCGGCGCCGGTTCTGGGCAGCGTGACGACTGGCTATTGGTAGGTTGTTCGGTTGCGATAGGATGGTGGTTATCGATTTACATTAATGTGTTTGATTTTCTCCCGCCGGGCGTTATTACTGTGATTCAGTTTCCCGTCACAACGGGTACATTTATCGCTATTTTTGTAGAAGTTTTCAGGGTGTTATTTGGTCTTAGGCCCTCGGTTGAGTCGCAAGGGTGACCAAGCCCAAGTAAAAACATTGGGATAAAATCTAATCAGGTGAATGATGAGTGAAGTAGTGGTTGTTGGCAGTACAAACTGGGACATTGCAATGTATCTGCCGAGTTTGCCCTTGCCCGGCGAAACCGTGGCGGGTGGCACATTACAGAGTGGTCTGGGAGGCAAGGGAGCAAATCAAGCGGTTGCGGCTTTCAGGGCGGGAGGCGCAACGACCTGCTTTATCAGTTGCATTGGAGATGACGACATTGCGAACTCGGTCAGGCAGGTGTTTTCCGAGCTTCAGATGCCGATACCCGAAGTCAGGGTGATTGATGGTGTTGGCACAGGCTCTGCATGTATTTTTGTGAATGCTGAGGCTGAAAACTGTATTGGCATCGCCAGTGGTGCAAATGCCTGCGTGTTACCTGCCATGATCGACGAACAGGCCGCGAGAATTAGCAATGCGGGTGCCGTGTTGGTGCAGCTTGAGATCCCATTCGAAACCATCGAACGCATCGCGGTAATATGCGCAGAAAACCAGACGCCTTTTGTATTGAACCCAGCACCAGCAAGAGACATACCAGAAGCCCTGCTGCCAATGATTGATATATTGACGCCTAATGAAGTCGAGCTAAGTCAAATTAGCGGTATGCCATCGGGTACTCTTGAAGAGGTGACAATCGCTGCACAAAGTTTGTGCAATCAGGGCGTAGGTACCGTGGTCACGACCCTCGGCTCCCGTGGTTGCTTAATCGTGGCGAAAACGTCAACCGAATTTATAGAGAGCTTCAAGGTGGCTGCAGTAGATACCACAGCCGCAGGCGATGTTTTCAACGGTGCGCTGGTGGCGGAGCTTGTTCGGGGTGAGGCCATCAGTGATGCGGCAAAAGTCGCATGCGCCGCCGCCGCGATTGCCGTCACTGAAAAAGGGGCAATAGCCTCGATTCCCGATCGGGATGCTGTGCTTGCATTCATGTCGGAGAGGCTATGAACGATGACGGTTAGGTTGGTGCGTGATGTGCGTGCCAATGGCGCGCAATGTCTATCCGACGACAAACCCAGACATCGGGTTTATCTGAGATGTAAGTAAGGAATTTTCTTAGTGCGGCGGCTCTGCCCGGTTTTCCAACGATGCGGCAGTGTAAACCGACACTCATCATTTTCGGCGTCTCGGCGCCTTCCGCGTACAGCTCGTCAAACGTATCCGTCAGGTAATTGAGAAATTGATCCCCGGCGTTGAATCCCTGGGGAGCGGCAAATCGCATGTCGTTAACGTCAAGCGTGTATGGCACAACGAGATGGGGTGACTCAAAATCTTCGCACCAATACGGCAGATCATCGGCATAGGAGTCACTGTCGTAGAGAAAGCCGCCATATTCGTTGACCAGCCGGCGGGTATTTGGGCTGTCTCGACCGGTGTACCATCCAAGCGGTCGTTCGCCCGTCACTTGCTTGTGTATCTCGATCGCCTCTGCCATGTGAGCGCGCTCAACTTCCTCAGATATAAATTGGTAGTCGATCCAGCGAAGTCCATGGCTGGCTATCTCCCAATCGGACTTGAGTATGGCTTCGACGACGTCGGGGTTCCTTTGTAGTGCCATCGCGACGCCATAAACGGTCACTGGCATCGCAAATTCGTTGAAGAGCCGGTGCAAGCGCCAAAAACCGGCTCGGCTGCCATACTCGTAAAGGCTTTCCATGCTCATATGGCGGTCTGGGTAGGAAGCAGCGCCAACAATTTCAGAAAGAAATGTCTCTGAACCGGCATCTCCATGCAATATGTTGTTTTCCGCTCCCTCTTCATAGTTGATCACAAACTGCACGGCGATTTTTGCGTGATTGGGCCAGTTTGCATGGGGCGGTTGCGCCCCATAGCCAACCATATCTCTCGGATATTTTTCAGAGTTCGACATGCTTTTCGACGAGCGCACTTCCTGTTTTTTAGTAAGATCTGAGTCTGTCATAATTCTCTCGTGCTGAATGTATTTGGCTCAAATATCGCCGGTCATAGGACCGCCAACTTTGGGGCTGTATCGTCTTGTCGTACGGAGTATGTTATCCGACGATTAATGTTAGCGCCATTTGCAACTGTGGTAATATGCGCGCCTCGAATGCTTGACGTTTAACTACAGGAGTTAACTTTTGATCAGAATCCTGGTTTTAATATCCAGTCTGTTTATGACCCAATTTGTGCTCGCCAATGAAGACATGAATCAGTGGTTCGAAGAGTTGAAAGCCTCGGGTAATAAACAGGATCTTTACAAAGTGCTTTACGCCATGCCTAAAGGCGGAGACCTGCACGCGCACAACACAGGTTCCATCTTTTCAGAGTGGATGTTTGAACTTGCGCTCGAACAAAAAGCAAACGGTTACGTCTATTACACCAAAACAAAAATTAACAATTGCCGTCCCTACGGTGGCAACGAACACTATCAGCCGTACCTGATGTACTTCAAAACCATTCAAGCGTCGAATTGGCAAATGCTCGATGATTGTGAAAAGGCTGAATACAAACTGCTCACGGATCTGAACAAGCAAGAAAAAGCAGCATGGCAAAATAGCATTCGGTTGGATAAACCACACGAGGGTCGAGAAGAGTTCTTCAGTATGCACTGGCAGCGAATGGCTGATCTTGTCTCCAATCCCTATCTTGTGGCAGAAAGCGTTGTCAGAAACATCAAGGCGTTCAGTGCCGAAGGTCTGATGTATATGGAGCCCGACTATTCTGTCACGGGTTACTTGAACGCAGACGGTAGCGCTACCCCGAGGGAAACCGTCATCAAAATTGTGCGTGATAGATTAAGTCAGAACGACGTAATAGAAACAGGGATGATAGTCCGATTCCAGATGGCTATCTTGCGCTTTTTACCCAGTAGTCTTGATCAATTAAAAATGGCTTATCAGTTTGTGGCTGCAAACAAGGATCTGTGGGTGGGTCTCGATATGGTTGGTCGTGAAGATGATGATAAAGGGCATCCGGCGCGATTCCTCAGCACGATGCGGGAACTGAGGCGCCAGTATCATAGTGTAAATCTGTCGATTCATGGCGGCGAGGTAGATGAACCTAATAGTCATGTCAGAGATACTTTGACCTTGGGCGCCCGCAGGATAGGTCATGGGGTCAATCTGATTACTGACCCCGATTTGATGCTAATTATGCGAGACGGGCCGGCGCTCATTGAGATCAACCTGATTAGTAACCTTTTGTTGGATTATGTGGATGACTATAGCCAGCATCCATTCCCGGAATATTTGAGAACCGGCATCCCCGTGGCGCTTTCGACGGATGACAGGGGGATGTGGGACTCAACGATGACCGATGAGTTTTTTGTCGCAACGACCGAGTTCAATCTGTCCTGGGATGAAATCAAACAACTCAATGTCAATTCACTGAAATACTCGTTTGTTGATGAAGATACTAAACAAAAGCTCCTAACCCATTATGATAAAAGGGTAATCAGTTTTGAGGAAACAATGACCCGTGAAGGGATGAAATCATTGCTTGCGGTTGATCCCGACATTCGGTCATTTATTTGTAAAGAATATCAGCTATGCACTTTAAAATAGGGCATAATGCGGCGCTGAAACGTCGGGGTAATACGTGACGTTCAAGACTTAATATCTGGTGCCGTGATTATATCTTTAAGTGTAAGATCAGATTACAAACTCAATTGGGGAGTACAAACACACGATGATTAACAAAACTGCAAGAATCAAGAAGCTAGCCGCAGGAGTGGTAGCTGCAACACTAGCATTAAGTGCGCTGCCGTCAGTGGCAGCAGAAATGGAAGAAATCGTTGTTAAGGGTGACCTTGGCAGCCTTCCAGGAGAAAACGTTGAGTCGGTTTTCGGGTTCGGTAAATCGATCCTTGAAACATCGCGTTCTGTCTCAACCATTAGCGCCGAGCAGATCGAGCGGTTTAGCATCACAGATATTGATGACCTCGTGACACTTGCGCCGGGTTCATTCACTCAGTCTTTCTTTGGCGTAGCGGGTTCACTGGATGTCCGTGGTACACCGGGTGAGACTTATTTCCGTGGTGTTCGCCGATTGGATAACCCCGGAAACTACCCCACACCGATCGGTGCTTCTGATCGAATCGACATTGTGAGAGGGCCAGCGTCACCTATCTACGGTCCAGCAAAGATTGGTGGTTACCTTAACTTTAACCCCAAGTCAGCTCGCGCCGAAGACGGCAAGTTTATGGCTGATGATGAAGGTAAGCTGACTTACACGACGGGTAGTTGGAACAAAAGCGTACTCTCCGCCGAGGTTGGAGGTCCAACTGAGATAGGTGGTCAGGAATATGGCTACTACATGTATGGTGAGGTTGAAAACTCTGGCAGTTACTATGATAACGGCGGTACAGACCAGACGCTGATTCAGGTTTCCTTCGAAACAGACATCAGTGACAAACTCACGCTCCAGTTCGGCGGTATGTATCACGAATATGAAGGTAATCAGAACGCCGGTTGGAACCGTCTGACTCAGGACCTGATTGACAATGGCACTTATGTCACGGGTAGCCCCGCGCCATTGGACACCAATGGGGATGGCTCAATTTCCCACCAAGAATATGATGTAAACGGTGACGGCTTTTATGAAGGTAATCCGTTCTTGTTCCTGCCAGCATTCGGCACGCCAGGGTCGGATGGTTTCATAGCTGCAGTGGAAGGAAATCTTTCACCCCAAATGTCGCTGTTGCCAGGCGGTGGTACGGTTCAACTGCAAGGTAATCAGACGCTAATCGCTGCTGATGATTTGCTTGAAAACGAAGTCACGACTTTGTACTTTGATATCGTTTACAACGGTGATGACTGGACGATCAAAAATCAGATGTTTTACGAGTCATATGAGAACTTGAATGAAAATGCCTATGGTTTCTCTCAGTTCCATGATTCTTACGTGTTTGAAGACAAGCTGGTTTTCTCTAGAATATTCGAAGGCGATAACTTAACCACGTCTGTACAGCTTTCACCTTCTCTTAGGTACACAGACTTCAGTCATGGTGATGACTACACGAATGAGTACTTTGACCGTCGTGATCTAACAGGACCATCAACCGCGCTTGACCGTCGACTACTAGCTACACGTATAGATGACGATTACACCGAATATTACGTGGGTGATTACATGAACTTCGGTCTAGCCGCACTGGTCGATTTCACCTTCGAAAATGGTTTTAGCGCACTCTTCGGGGTTCGTTGGGACACAGTTGATATGGAATCAAGTCAGCCGCTGGATAAGTTGTTGTTCTCATCATCCAATAACTTTTGTCTTGATGGCAGTTGCGCGAACTTGAACGCTTCTGACGATCAGGACGGCATTTCTTGGACTGCGAGCTTAAGCTATAACTCGGAAATCGGTCTCGTGCCTTATATCACAGTTTCTGAGCAGACCACTGTGATTGCTGGCCAGGGCGCAGAAATCCAGACATCAAATATCGCAAGTGGAGGCGCGTTCGACGGGTCCGAGCTGATGGAAATTGGTGTTAAAGGCAGCCTGATCGATAACTCATTGTATTTTGCCCTCTCTTTTTACGAGCAGGAGCGTACAGACTTTAACGCGCAGGCAATTGTGACTAACTCGACAGATAGAACTGAAGGTGTAGAGCTGGAACTTCGTTGGGTTGTTAACGAAAACCTCTTGTTGACAGCGGGTTACTCGAAGATAGAAGTTGTTAACCTCAATACTCTTGAAAATGGCGGTCGTTTCAGCTTCCTCGGAGCAGGAGACCTGCTCGGTGTTGATCCAAGATTGCTCTACGGCGGTGCGCCAGGCGGATTCGTCGGTGCAGCAAATGAAGATTCATCACGTAAAGCGGGTATCCCAGAGAATATTTTTTCTGTCACCGCAACTTACGATTTCTTCAACGGGGTAGCAGTTAACGCCAGTGTCGTGAATGTTGATTCAACGTCTTCGGGTTTTTCACAGTCAGTGACATTACCAAGCTACACGTTGGTTAATGCCGGCGTTATCTATGAAACTGAGAATTGGTTGTTCAGTTTGAACGGTAAGAATCTGACTGATGAGCGCTATTTCCGGGCTAATTTCCCGAACCTGTTCGGTGGTACCATTGTGCTTCCTGAACTGCCTCGTCATTTCCAGGCAAGGGCTGAATACCGGTTCTAGAAACGTTCCGAAGCTAAAAATAAAAAGGCAGTCGCTCGCAAGCACTGCCTTTTTTTTTGATAAGATTTTGTCAAATTTAAGGAAACCAACCTGTGAAAGCTAAATTGTTATTCGCTCTTATATTTGCCGTGAACGTTTTGATTTTGTCGGCTTGTAGTGAACCTGTTAATCAGGGGAACCAAAATGTCACCGGCAATCAGCTTCAGTTGACGAAGGTCGATGAAGCGCCAATTGCAGTAAAGATTGTCATTGTTACGATGTTTGAGATTGGCGAGCTCAGCGGTGATAAAGCAGGAGAGTTTCAGCTTTGGAAAGAACGCAGAAACCTTAACCAAAAATTTCCTTTCCACGGTTACAAGGATCTTTATTACAATGAGGAGAGCGGCATACTGGGTATTGTGACCGGTATCGGCACAGCGCGCTCTGCTGCTGCGATTATGGCGCTTGGTATGGATCCAAGATTTGATTTGAGCAAAAGCTATTGGCTGGTTGCTGGTATTGCGGGGTTTGATCCCGAAGATGCATCTGTAGGATCAGCCTCGTGGTCTGAGTATCAGATTGATGGAGATCTGTCCCATGAAATTGACGCCAGAGAAATTCCTGACGATTGGGAGTTTGGATATTTTGCGCGTTATACAAAAAAGCCTTTTGATCCAGATAAACCAGCGCCCACAGGTGAGATGTATCAGCTAAATGCTGGTCTGACGAATTGGGCTTATCAGCTAACGAAGGATATGGATCTGGGGGACGATGAGTCGTTGGTAGAGGTTCGCGAAAAATACACCGAGCATGAAATGGCGCGCAGGCCCCCGTTTGTCCTTAAGGGTGCCAATATGTCTTCCTACACCTTCTGGCACGGCGCTATTCTTAACGACTGGGCTAACAAGTGGACTGACTATTGGACCGAAGGAAAAGGTAATTTTGTTTCATCTGGTATGGAAGATACAGGATCATATCTTTCTCTTTCGTGGTTAGACAAGATTGGCCGGGCTGATAAAGACAGGATCATGGTTTTGCGAACAGCCAGCAACTACACGATGCAGCCTCCTGGATTGACCGCAGCCGAAAACCTTCTCAACGAGAATAAGGGCTACGGCGGACTGAAAGTGGCGATTGAATCGGCTTATGTTGTTGGCTCCAAGGTTGTGGACGAGTTGTTAGGTAACTGGTCTCACTATCGAGACAATATTCCACAAGCCGAATCAGTATCGGAGATTTCCGCTCAATAAACCGTTAGATTTACAATGCGGGCTCGAGCAGCTCAGAGGTTTTTATGACAATAGCGAATGCCGAATTTATCAAAGCATTACCTAAAGCAGAATTACATTTGCATATTGAGGGTTCGTTGGAGCCCGAACTAATGCTCTCGTTAGCAGAAAAAAATGGGATTACATTGCCTTATGCTACGCTGGCAGATATCGAAGCCGCTTATCACTTTGACGATTTGCAAAGTTTTCTTGATCTTTACTACCTAGGTGCAGGGGTATTGATTCACGAGCAGGACTTCTATGACTTGATGTGGCGATACATGCTGCGCTGTAAAGCCGAAAACATTGTTCATACCGAAATGATGTTTGATCCCCAAACGCATACTGATAGAGGTGTCTCATTTGCAACAGTGCTTAATGGGTTTTGCCGCGCAATGGATGATGCCAAGGAGCAATGGGGGCAAAGCAGTTATCTTATTATGTGTTTTTTGCGTCATCTGTCGGAGGAGGACGCCATTGAAACGCTTCAATTGGCGCTACCGTTTAAAAACAGGATCAAGGCCGTCGGACTGGATAGTTCAGAGGTAGGTCATCCGCCCGAGAAGTTTCAGCGTGTATTCAAAATGGCAGCAGATGCCGGCTTCCTTCGAGTTGCGCATGCCGGTGAAGAAGGACCTGCGCAATATATTCATGATGCAATTGCATTGCTTGATGTTCAGCGAATCGATCATGGCGTGCGTTGTGTGGATGATCAGGTGCTAGTTGCGAGATTAGCTGCGTCTCGCATGCCATTGACGGTGTGTCCTTTATCGAATGTTCGACTCTGCGTGTATGATTCGATGAATGAACATCCGATTTTAGACCTGTTGTCTCAGGGAGTATGCGTGACGGTGAATTCCGATGATCCATCCTATTTTGGTGGATACCTTTGTGAAAATTTTGAAGCGCTTGCTCAAGCGCTGGATATGACACAGGGCCAAGCGATTGACCTGTGCCGAAACAGCTTTGAGGCGAGTTTTCTTGATACTGTAGACAAAAACCGGTTTACAGCCATGCTCGCTAATGGTTGATGGGTAACAGTTTTTCGATAAGCTGATTTATTCTTGAGTGATCATGCATTTTTTCGATCCAGCTTTCTGGAATGCCGTGCTCTCCCCCGATGCCAAAAGTTGCGCCGGCTACAGCGCCTAACACAATTGCCCTGCCGCAGTTATCTCCGCCAGCATAAATGTTTGCTCTCACTGTGCCAGAGTAAGAAGTTGCATGTTTAAGATTAAATAGCATGCTCGCTGTGCCACTGCCAAGATCACAATGGAGACCATATTTTTTTGTGACCTCAAGTAGATCGTCGTTTTCAGCGAGTACGCCGTTCAGGAATTTCATCGTCTTTGCGCTACCTGCATTAACGGCTGCTGCAATGCTGGCTTCAATCGTTTGGCCTTTTGATACATGGTATAAAAGCGTTGTTGCGACTCGACCGTAGTCTATGGCCCGCTCGGCATTATTCGTGACCCGGGTTGCAGACTCACTTAACGCCATCAAATTGTTGTCCTCGAGATGACAGGCAACCAGCGCTGGAAGTTTGCTGATGGCAGGGAGTTGTTCGTCATTAGCACCAGGATAGTCGCTAGTGCCTGCTAGTGCTTGAACCAAAGCCGAAATGTAGTTCGCAGCGTCTTTGGGGTTAGATGCTGTTTCAGCAAGTTTCGCGACGTGGGTCGTCAGTTCCTGACCCTGGTATCGCTTTGACGCAGAAAGTACTTTCGTCAGCAGTACCTGTTTCTCTCGATCTTCTCCGGCGAATGAAATCTCATTAGTACGTGCCAGCGCGTCACTCTCTGTTCTGTAGATCGTGTCCAGGGTAAGGCGAGTGGGCTTGTCTATATAGCCAGAGAACGCACCACCGTAGCCGAAGTGATCTCTGAACGATTCCTGGTAGTGATGTTTCTCATACCGATTGCCGTTTGCCACAAGAGACTCGAGCATGATGCTTGATTGCTCGCCGTAATGGGAAAACTCCCCAACCTGCTTGTTGCCGTGAGCAAAGTAACCAACGTCGGTGTAGTCGTCCTCGTTTGGTGTCTTAAATTCGGGTTGTTCCGGTGCCAGTTCGGCGATGCGGCGTTGGCTGTAGAGCCAGTGGAAACCCATGGTAGCTGAGTCTGCGACCAGTGCGCCGAGAATGCTGTTCCTAGCTCGCATCAATTGATCTTCGTTCACTGTAATCTCCTGTTTTTGGTTTTTCGTCACGCTTGTAAATGGTTTTGCATGAGTTCACGTACCGAAGACCTTCAGCCCGTGTATGCCCCCGTGGGGGTAGTGCATGTAGTAAATCGCATTTACTGCGCTGGTCTCCTCTATCTCTGTAAACTCGTGCCATGTGTCTGGATACAAGTGACCAAAGCCCACAAGAGGTTTCCACAATTGGTTATTTGGTAGGTGGAGCTTGATTTCAAACTCGGTGAAACCAGCCGCTAGGTATCTTTGATCACTCATGTATGCACGAAAATCTGTTGGAATAATTTCCGTGGTATCCGGTAGGACAATTTTCCAGCCAGGTAACTCCGACGAAGCGAGATTTTCAATTTGACTCAGTGCTTGCGTTGAAAGCTTAGCACCAAAAATATGACAGCTAAGGGGCGGGTTTAATCGATGCAGATAGGTATCCACAATGATACTTTCTACGCTTGTTTCTTCAGCCAGTTTGAACAGGGCGTGCTCTCCAAAACCGGTACGTGCCGACTCCCAGCCAAACATATAGTCTTGTTCCCGCTGCCCAATGACAGCATCCGCGGGTCGTCCGTAGTGCTCGTTTGAAATGTGAGAGATTTCGGCATTTACCAAAATATTTTGTTGTTGGTAGCGTGCTTCACCTGCCTCGCCATAAAGGTTTACACGGGATATACCGCCCTCGTGGAAGCAAAGGATTTTGCAGTCCGTCGCCCAAACAGGGTCAATGTCAAACGTGTGATTCGCATCTGGGGCCAGGGTTTGTTTCTCGAGGGCCAAAGTGGTGTTGCCGGTTTGCTTATCTGTGAGCAGTGCCGAGATTGTAGGGACCTGATTTCCGGTAAACCATTGAGTACTCACCGTGAGCTGGGTGACTTTGGACCTCGAGGTGAGTCCCAGTTCGAACCAATGATGTCCTTCCGCGTTGAAGGCAAAGCCGTCACCGGTACGATTAATGCTTGTCGCAACGTGTCTTTTTGACTCGAACCCCCAGTACTTCGCGCCCATGTGGGTGAAGTCGCCAGTGCAGTCTTTCGGTGAATTTGGCAGGGCGACCTGATGCGGATTAGTAAACGAGGAGTCAGAGTAGGACTTCAGAAAAGCGGATAGTCTTGCCATGGCTAAAGTTGAATCTCGATTGGTTGGCTCAATGTGACCTCATCACAGTTTTCTTCTTCAATATCGGGGTCCGCTTGAGGCGACCCTCTGTCCACCACTAAAAAGTCTGACACACCTTCAAGTGCGAGACTGTAGTGATGCCACGTACCTGGATGATAATTCACGCCCTGTTTTGGGGAAGCTTTAAATACCTTAATCATGGACTCGTCGAGCTCGCCGGGTGGCGCGACGATAACCAGGTAAGGATTGTCGGATAGCGGAATAAATGCCTGACTCGATAGTGGATGTCGCTCCATGATGGACAAACTCAATGGTAACTTCAGAGGCGTTGAACGAAAGATATTAAGTAGTGGTATGCCGCCACCCGCGCCCAGTGACAGTGTCGCGAGGTCGTGAAATCTTAGCGTGTGCCCATCGTTGATTGTGCGAGTTTCTCGGGCAGCCTCTGGCTCGATGACATCGCCGTAGGGTGCAAAGGATGCTGAAGTCAGGGGAACGGGTTTTATTTTCATCTGCTGAGTCGACAAATTGTGGCGTATTCCTTTTGATGTAGGCGCTATGTTATCAGAGTGGCGCGGTGTTTACGGCGTTGCAAATCCGAGGAATTTTGTCTGGTCTCGATTGAGGATGATTGCTCTAAGTGTGTTTGTGGCTCTGGTTATGGGCTAGTACGAGGCTTTATGACTGTACACGACCGTTATTTGCGCTATTATCGAAAGAAGCCATCAATATCAGCGAGGAAAAGGTTATGGAATTCAGGTCGATTACACCTCATCTGGGTGCGGAAGTAACCGGTATCGATTTGGCGGAGCCGATGGGTAGCAATACCTTTAACGCACTTCGCGAAGGCTGGCTGAAGTGGGGTGTGCTGGTATTCAGAGACCAGGATTTGAGTCGTGACCAACACGTTGCCTTGGGTAGTAAGTTTGGGGAATTGCATGTTCATCCGATGTATAAAGATCAAAAAGAGCACCCAGAGATACTCAAAGTGGCAACGAACGCTGATTCCGCATATACCGCTGGTGATGGTTGGCATACTGATGTGACCTGCGACGAATACCCGCCGATGGGATCAATGTTGTACGTCACGGAAACGCCGGCTTGTGGGGGTGGAGATACGTTATTCGCAGATATGTATCTGGCTTATGAGCTGTTGTCCGATAAAATGAAAAGCATACTTCAGGGTTTGACCGCAGTGCATGATGGCGCGCTGCCCTATGTAGGTAGTTACAAGTCAACGCCGCCGGAAGGAGGCTATCCGAGACACGAACACCCTGTGATCACAACCCATCCGGACACAGGCAAAAAAGTGCTCTATGTAAATTCCGGTTTTACCTCTCATATTAAAGGTTTGAGACCCAATGAGAGTCGCGCGCTTTTGGACATGCTATTTCGACACATAGAATCGACGCCAAAGCTGGTTGCGCGGGTAGACTGGGAACCCAACACCCTCGCATTCTGGGACAATAGATGCACCCAACACCACGCGGTATGGGATTATTATCCTGAGAGCAGATATGGCGAACGCGTGTCTATTGTGGCGGATACGCGACCGGCCGCCTAGTATTGTCTTGGTAAGCTTGAGCGTCGTAATTGTTTTGGTAAAGGTCTTTTAATAGGCGCTCTTTCTCTTCCCAGCGTGCTTCAAGCCATTGCTTTGAATTGCCCAGTTCGTCGGCGTCTGTGCATTCAGTCCAAACCTCTATGCTGCGAACTGAGCCGCTCAGACAAGTCCAAAAATTATCGCCTCCGGCAGGATATCCAACGGTCACGTCAAGCACCTGAGCATTATCCATTGTATTGAGCATAGTCTTGAATCCGCCGGACTTTGGCGGCAATAGGTATTGGTAGGGAGATTTGAGTTGTTTTCTCTTTTCCTGCGTAAACCGCGTGCCTTCAGCGAAATTCAATAATGCGTCTGAACTGGAACTGGTTTGCTGCGCAACCTGAGAGACAGCTTTAAAATCTTTTCTGTTTTGACTCAGTGAACCACCTCTAGTTAAGCGTGGAAATCTGAGGGCAAGACAAATCCATCCGACAACAGGCACATAGACCAAAGTCGACTTAATCAAAAATTTAAGGATAGGGCCCCCGGGCACGACCACGGCTTGTAGCAGCAGAATATCGAACCAGGACTTATGGTTGCTAACAATAATAAGAGGTCGCGCTGTGTCGCTGGGCAGGTGGCCATGAATCCTGAAGTCTATTCGCAATACCCGGGTTAACCAAAATGTGTTACCGGTGACAGCAAAGCGATAGAAAATTGCCGTGCAGTGATAACAAAGCTGTTGAAATTTTTTAACGGGAATTAAATTAAGTACAGCAAAAAGTACTAGAAAAGGAATCCAGACCAGCAAATTAACAGTAATAGCTGTCAGCGATATGCAGCTTAAGATGTGACCCGAGATTGCACGCAATTGCGATTTATCCTTGGATAATTAGTGGTATAAGTGATCAGGGAATCTGGTGTGGAATATGCAGTGTTTGAAGGTCCAAAGCAAATGGGTATGGCAAAAACAATTGGTTTTTGTTTGTTTTATTAACACTTGGGTAAAAACGACACACTCACAAAGCGTGAATAAAGACCGGGACGAAAAACTTCGAGCGAAGCCGCTGTCTCCGCGTCGCCATTCAATTTGTAATAGATTTTCCTGACACAGCTTGCCGCGGTATCAGTTTTGATTGTCAGCATCTGTTGCACTCACGCTTGTTAGCCTGCTCAGTAAAACTTATATTGGCAGCTGTCTACTCACAATAATAAGTGTAAACAGCATGAGTGAAGTATCTAGTAAGCCCCAATCCCGAATAACGACTGCGCCCTGGTACCGCTGGTACGCGCTCGGCATTCTCGTACTTGTTTTTACATCCAGCCACGTTGACCGCCAGATTATGGGCATTTTGTTAGAGCCGATTAAACATGATTTAGGTGCAAGTGATACCCAGATGGGCTTTTTGATCGGGCTGACATTTGCACTTTTCTACGCGACGCTCGGTATGCCCATCGCCATGCTGGCAGACAGGGGCAACCGTCGAAACATTATAGCGCTTGCCATAACTATTTGGAGTGGCATGACAGCGGTGTGCGGCTTTGCACAGTCATTTCTTCAACTGGTTGTTGCACGGATAGGCGTGGGGATTGGTGAAGCCGGTTCAAGTCCGCCTTCGCACTCCATGATCTCAGATATGTTTCCACTAAAACAACGAGGGACTGCGATGGGCATCTATGCCATCGGTGTCAACCTTGGGTTGCTTATCGCTTATCTTGCTGGCGGTTGGATGAGTGAGAATTGGGGCTGGCGAACAACTTTTATTGTCGTGGGTCTTCCTGGGCTGGCCATTGCGTTGCTGGTGCGCTTTACCGTTGCGGAACCTGAAAGGGGCGGTTCTGATAGGATAGATGGCGTCGCGCCAAAGGCCCAGGCTCCCGCGCCGCCTTTTCTTAGCGTGGTAAAATACATGTGGTCTACTCCGGCAACCCGACATGCTGTTTTTGGCAGTTCCCTTGCGGGGTTTGTTGGCTATGGCATGGTGTTGTGGTTGCCTGCTTTTTTTGTTCGCTCTCACGGTCTCTCTCAAACTGAAGTGGGTTTTACGCTCGCGCTCATGTCTGGCGTGGTGGGCGGTACCGGTACATTTGTTGCCGGGAAGCTCGCTGATATTCTGGCACGACGCGATGAACGATGGTTCGGATGGCTGGTTGGTATCGCTAAAGCCGGTCTGGTTCCTTTTCTAGTGCTCTTTTTTCTCATCGAGGATTTTGTGACGTCTTTGTATGTCTATTTGATACCGGCGTTTTTTGCCGGATTTTATCTGGCGCCTACATTCGCAATGATTCAAAGTTTGGTGAAACCTGAAATGAGAGCGGTTGCGGCGGCGATATGCCTTTTCATGCTGAATATTATAGGTCTAGGTCTTGGTCCTCAGGCAGTGGGCATTGTTAGTGATTTGTTTGCAGATACTTATGGTCAGGAGTCGCTGAGATATTCTCTGCTAGTCTTTTCATTTGTTAATGTATGGTCTGGCTTTCACTACTTTCTTGCGGGTAACCATCTTAAAGCGGGTATTGATAAGGCTAATTTTTCAGAAAATGGAGTGTAACAATGGACTTTGATTTTTCGAGTGAAGAGAAAATGGTGAGAGATCAGGTAGACAGGTACCTGATGAACAATTGCGAGAATGGGGTGTTTCGTTCCGTGCTCGAAGGAGAAGGCGCCTATTCAGAGGATGTCTGGAGAGGTCTGGTCGAAATGGGGGTGCCAGGCACTGCTATCTCGGCAGAATACGGTGGCGTCGGCGCAGGCTATTCGACCTTGTGCTTAGTCGCTGAGCAATTGGGTGCTTATCTTGCCCCCACACCTTTTTCTTCTTCAATTTACCTCGCGGCAGAAGCGATTCAGTTGTTTGGTTCTGAAGATCAAAAGCAGACCTGGTTACCAAAGTTGGCCGCTGGAGAAGTGATTGGTACCTTGGCTGTCACCGAATCGACGCAAGAGAGCGCGGAGGACAACATTCAGGTGTCGTGTAGTGATGGCAAGTTGTCCGGTCGTAAATTGATTGTTCCCCATGCGGGTATTGCCGATCTCTGTGTTGTTGTCGCGCGGGATATCAGCGCGGGTGTGAACTTATATTTGGTTGATTTGGGTGATGCAATAAGCGCCTCGCCTGACAGCGTTTCAGTGACGCCAATCGATACGGTAGATAACACGATGAATTCCTGTTCAGTTGAATTCGCAAATACGCCGTGCGAATTGTTAGGTGCTTCTGGTGAAGGATGGCGGCAGTTGAAGGTGGTCTACGACAGAGCCGCTGTACTAATCGCGTTCGAACAAATTGGTGGTGCAAGAAAAGCCCTAGACATGGCCGTTGATTATGCGAAAGGCCGGTTTGCGTTTGGGCGCCCCATCGGGTCATTTCAAGCGCTGAAACACATGATGGCAGATATGTATGTCGCGCTTAAGTTGGCTGAATCAAATTGTTACTACGCGGCTTGGGCATTATCTACGGATTCCGTTGAACTGCCGCTAGCAGCCGCGACTGCTAGAGTATCAGCTACCCAAGCGTATCAGCTTTGTGCCAGAGATAATATTCAGGTGCACGGTGGTATGGGTTTCACCTGGGAGTTCGACTGTCATCTGTACTATCGACGTTCTAACTATCTGACGTTGATGCTTGGTGGGTTGTCGACCTGGGAAGACAAGCTAATTCATGCACTACCATCCGGCAAAGCGGCATAAGGGGAATCTGATGGACTTTAACGATACAGAACAAGAAGCAACCTTTCGCCAGCAAGTGAAGAGCTGGATTGGTGACAATGCGCCGACTTATTTGCGTAAAGAACTAGAGTTGAGTGGTTTTGGGAGCACGCGGACTGGCAGTTATGATCCGTTAGCCGAGGCTAAAAAGTGGCAGAAGAAAAAAGCGGATGCTGGTTGGGCCTGTATCCAGTGGCCGAAAGAATACGGTGGACGTGGCGCAACACCTATCGAGAGCGTTATCTGGAATCAGGAAGAGGGTGTTTACAACAAGTTAAGCGGTACTTTTATTATTGGTCAAGGGATGTGTGCGCCAACCATGATGTCTTATGCATCGGAAGCGCAATTAAAACGTTACATGCCGACACTGGCAAGTGGGCAGGAAGTCTGGTGTCAGTTGTTTTCAGAACCTCAGGCTGGGTCTGACCTTGCCGGTCTGCGAACCAAAGCTGAAAAAGAGGGTGATGACTGGGTGATCAATGGCCAGAAAATTTGGACTTCAGGCGCACAACATAGTGATTATGGCATCCTGATTACCCGGACCGATCCTGAGGTGCCAAAACATCGTGGGTTGACCATGTTCTTTCTTGACATGAAGTCTGATGGGGTTGATGTCAGGCCGATCAAGCAGGCTAATGGAGACAGTGGTTTTAACGAGGTCTATTTCGAGAATGTTCGAATTCCCGATGCGCAACGACTTGGTGAGGTCGGCGAAGGCTGGCGTGTTTCATTGACGACGTTGATGAATGAGCGGATGGCGATAGGCGGCGGTATTGCAACAGGGTTTCCAGAAATTCAGGCATTGGTAGAAGAGCTTCATGTTGCGACAGGCACAGCCATTGATAACCCAGCAGTGAAATCGAAATTGGCGGATTGGTATGCCAAGAGTGCTGGATTAAGAAATACGGCCTCGCGAGCGATCTCTGCACTCTCAAAGGGCGAGATTCCCGGTCCTGAAAACAGCATCGGAAAGCTCGTTGCCGGTGGCATGATGCAGGACATCGCAAAATTCTCACTTGATCTGCAGGGGCTGGGCGGCGCGATAGTTGATCCGGAGATTGCCCGAGGTTCGGCACGCATTCAAGCGATGCTGATGCGATCGCCCGCTGTGCGGATTGAAGGCGGTACTGATCAGATACTGCGCAATATTTTGTCTGAACGTGTGCTTGGGTTGCCGGATGATATGCGCGCCGATAAGGGTATCGGGTTTAACAAGATACCCTCGGGTTCCTGACCTTATAGCCTCAAAGTCTTGTTCGGCCCGGCATATTGTTTTGCGATATGTCGGGCTGTTAGCCGAGGATTTTGTTTTTCTTGTCAGCCCAGTATTTGTCCCTCAGCACGCGCTTGTACAGTTTGCCAGTGGGTAGTCTTGGCAACTCAGCTTCGAAGTCGATTGATCTTGGACACTTTTGTGCCGATAGGTTCTCGGCGCAAAACGCCATGATTTCCAGGACTAAGTCTTCATTTTCTTCAATGTCAGGCATTGTCTGCAAAACAGCCTTAACCTCTTCTCCAAAGTCCTCGTTTGGCACGCCAAAAACAGCGGCGTCAGCAATTTTGGGGTGGGTGATCAGCAGGTCTTCTGTTTCCTGAGGATAGATGTTCACGCCACCGGAGATAATCATAAAAGTTGATCTGTCGGTCAGGTAGAGGAAGCCATCGTCGTCCAGATAGCCGACGTCACCCACGGTGCTCATCGTGCCATCACTTGACATGACTTCTTTGGTTTTCTCATCGTCATTGAAGTACGAGAATGCGTTTGCGGTTTTAAACCATATTTCACCCGGTTCTCCCATCGCCATGGGTTCGCCGTTTTCGTCTAGGATTGAAACTTCACCGAGAATCACTTTTCCGACACTACCCTTATGCGCTAACCACTCTTCACTGTTGCAAGCTGCAAACCCAAGACCCTCGGTTGCGCCGTAGTACTCATTGATGATTGGTCCCCACCATTCAATCATCTGTTCCTTCACTTTTGCTGGACAGGGGGCCGCGGCGTGAATAGCGACCTCAAGTGAAGAAAGATCAGCTTTTGCGCGTATCTCTTCTGGCAACTTCAGCATTCGGCTAAACATCGTTGGCACCAGCTGGCTGTGGGTGACACGATACTGACTGATGTAGTGAAGGTAGGCTTCGGGATCAAACTTCTCCATGATGACTGCGGTGCCACCCGCGCGAATGGTCAAGCCAACGGCCGCCTGCGGGGCAGAGTGATAAAGCGGTGCTGGAGACAGATAGATCATGTCCTCACGGTATTGCCAAAGGTCTTGTAGGAAGCTCATCATCGGAAGTTGTTCTGAGGGTGACTGTGGTTCCAGCGGGCGCAGAATACCTTTTGGTCGGCCAGTGGTTCCTGAAGAGTAGAGCATAGCTGTACCGAGAAACTCATCAGCAATGGGTGTCGATGGCTGGTCGTTGATGGCATCGTGATAGTTTACGAACATGTCACCGGGTAGTTCCTCGTCTTCATTGGCGACGACGTAACATTTTTTGATTTTGGGGCATTGCTTAAGTGCTTCTTTCAGGATGTGGCACTTTGCTGTACTGGTGAAAACCGCCTGAGATTCGCTATTGTTTAATATGTAGGCAAGCTCGTCGGCGGTGAGATAGGAGTTTATGCAGGTGTAGTAGAGACCTGAACGTTCTCCAGCACCACAGATCTCAGGGTAGTGAATCGAATTCTCCATAAAGACTGCGTAGTGATCGAGTCGGTTAAGCGCCAATGATCGGAGTAAATGAGCAACTTTGTTTGTCTGTTGATCAAATTGTCGATAGGTAATGGATGCACCAGTGTCCGCCATGATAATGGCGGGCTGATCAGCTCTCTTTTGTGAAAATTGGTCTGCGTACATGGTTGGTGAATCCCCGTTATCGTTTTTATTCGAGGGAACATCGTAGTGCCTAACCTGACTGGGGTAAATAGGTGTTTTTTCGCTGTATGGTGTGTCACCCGTTCCCCGGTCTAAGGCTACTGCGCTATTTCAAACTACTGTAATAAGCAGCAATATTTTCCACATCGGTGTCCGTCAAGGACCTCACCATGGGGGCCATCATTGGATCGACACGATCTCCATCTCTGAATGCCTTAATCTGTCTTACAAGGTACGTCTTTTTTTGACCAGCTAGGTTTGGCCACAGATCATTTGGACTGATACCGGCTGTACCATGACACGCTGCACAAATAGCGGCTCTAGCCTTGCCAGCAGCGATATCTGCAGCGTTTAGAGCAGGGCTAAGGACTAACATAGCTAGAATTGGAACAATGTATTTCACAAAAATCTCCATATGCAAAGGTTTGCTAAAGCGTACTTAAATTCATGAAGATTCACCTTCACGATTTTGTCGTCATAATATCCTAATTAGCCGACGGTTGGTTTGATCTTATTCACTTTGCGTGAACTTAATCGCAAATAAATGCATGATATCTGCAAAATTTAGTCTGCTTTGGTGGTGGAAATGAATACAACAGTGATATATGCAATCCTCATGCTACTAGCCGGTCTTGGTATTCCGGTTATGGCGGCGTTGAATGGTAGTTTGGGCGCCAGACTTGAGAGTCCGGCGCTGGCAGCTGCAATACTTTTTGTTGTTGGGTTGACGGTTGCGGTCACTTACCTGCTAACGACAGCGGGGATGCCATCTACATTGGTCGCACCCGATACACCCTGGTATTTTTATCTGGGAGGCTTTTTCGTCATGTTCTATATACTCAGCATCACATGGGTCGCACCTCGATTTGGTGTTGCCAATGCAGTTTCATTCGTCTTGTTGGGACAACTGGTTGCGATGAGCGTGATTGATCACTACGGACTCTTTGGTTCAAAACAATTTGACATCAGCTACCAACGAATTGCAGGACTCGTACTCATGGCGGTGGGTGTTTTGACAGTGCTCGCAAAACCTTCTTAGTGATAGAGCCCCACCCGAGGAATGCTCATGCCTCATGGCTCATGTGCCCGACGTAGGCGACGGTAAAAGCCGCCTCCTGAAACACTTTCAATCCTGTTTCAGAGAAAAGTACAGGTATCGGATGTTCGGAAAGCGCTGCTTTAATTTTAGCAGGCGTTAACAAGCCGACATCAAGGTGATCGATGAGCTGAATGGCTGCCTCAAGTTTAAAACTGACGGCGCCACCTGCAAACTTCCCTTTTGTCATACGTTCTTTGATGAAAACCTTATCAATGCTGTAGTCCTTCATCAGCTTCGAGAACCCGAACTGGAATTGTTGAAACTCCCTCCGGTTGTATGCCCTGTTGAGCCCCAGCTTCCGCACTCGACAATCAGGTAAATTAAATTGCCCCTGATCATGGTTAAGGAGACAGACAACAGCATCACTGCCGGTAAGCTCCACGCCGCAAATTTTCATTTAAATGACTCCTTGGAAAGCGGTTCGTTACTTATTCAATGTCGAAACCGCATCAATGCTGGGTATTTTAAATCAGTCATAGGTTAGCGATCAGTAACTGATGTGCTTATCTATATGCCATTTGGCACTTATTTTTGTTCAATTTCTTGTCAGGGGTGAAGTATGGACAATGCGGCAGATCATTCAAATACCCGTTACGGAGATTTAGTGGTTTTTTTCAGTGTTCAGTGCACGGCGATTGTTATCGAAATGATCTGGAAGGATCCAGAGGGTCGGGAGAAACACATAGCAGATAAGATTAGCCAAAGTCCTGCATACCATCGCGCATGCCGCTTCATGATATCCATGTATGTAAGAAAACGTTACAAATTCAAAAATTTTCAGCAACAGGATTCGTGTAAGATTTCACCGATGAGATATCACCTGATACCGAGTTCCATTTTAATCGTTGCCTTGATCGGCTTGCCATATATCTTTGTTGGATGGAGTCTAGCAATCTACTCAGCCAAATTACCTTGGGCGCTATCCAGTATCGTTTCTATTCATGAAATCAACTATTTGATTTTTCTCTTTGATATGGTGCCGGTCTTGCTGGGCTTAGTCTTGATCTTGGTGTTCAGAGTCTATTTCAAAGAGAAGGATGACGACAATCTGTTCGCACAAGAATCAATCCTAAAGTCAGTATTAGAAAGAATGGCGGATGGGTTTGTCACAATTAGTGAAGAAGGAATAATCCTTTCTGCAAATGCGGCCATCGAAAAAATGTTTGGTTATCCAGAGAACGAGATAGTTGGAAAAAATGTCAACATCTTGATGCCTGATGCTTACGCTTCAAACCATAATGCGATTATTAGCAGGCTTAGAACGTTCGGCGTGCAAGGTATGGCCGGAAAATCAGGGCGAGAGGTCGAAGGTAAAAAAAGAGATGGCACTATCTTTTCTCTTTCCATCACTGTTAGTGAGATGTACCTCAAAGGAAGACGCAAATTTAACGGTGTAGTGCGTGATGTTACTGATGTTAAACAGGCTCAAGCAGAGGCGCTAAGAACCGCTGACGAGCTGACGCTGTTCGTCGATACTGCGAACGCGCCGATATTTGGGATTGACTCGGGTGGATTAGTTAATGAATGGAACCAGGCATCCGAAAAGATTACCGGTTTTACCAAAGTAGAGGTGCTAGGCAAAGACCTAGTGTCTGAGTTTATCACCGATGAATACAAAGCACCGGTGAAGCAAGTGCTTGATAATGCGCTGCATGGCAATGAGACAGCCAACTACGAGTTTCCGCTGTATACGAAAACAAGTCAGCGAGTTGATGTGCTTTTGAATGCGACTACTAGGCGCGACGTGGACGGAGTGATTACCGGGGTCATCGGTGTTGGGCAAGATATTACTGAGCTTAGGCAAAAACAAGCAGCATTAAATCAAGCGAGTAAGATGGAAAGTGTTGGACAGTTAACCGGAGGAATCGCCCATGACTTCAATAATCTTCTCAGCGTTATCGACGGTAATCTAAGATTCCTACAGCAAGATATTGGTAACGCCAGTGACGATATTACGGAGCTTTTCGATGATGCGATGTCGGCCGCAACTGATGCCGCGGAGCTCACGGCGCGTCTGCTGGCATTTTCGCGCAATCGAGGTTTAAAGCCAGAGTTGAAAAACGCGAATGAGGCTATCGATAATTTCTCGCGATTCTTGTCGAGAACGTTGGGAAAGGCAAACGAGTTGCAAACCGAGCTGTTTGAAGAAGCGCTTTATATCAATGTCGATACCGCCCAATTAGAAAATGCACTACTTAATCTTGCGATAAACGCCAGAGACGCCATGGCAGATGGCGGCAATATTACACTACGATCTGAACGGTACCACTGTTCGGAGCGGGCAGACTTTGAAGAAAATAATCAAGCAGGAATTATGCTAAATCCGGGTGACTACGTCGTAGTCAGTGTAGAGGATACCGGAATAGGAATAGAGCAAGAGGATCTAGTACGAGTTTTTGAGCCTTTTTTTACAACAAAAGAAATAGGTAAAGGTAGCGGGCTCGGCCTAAGCATGGTTTATGGTTTTATTCAGCAATCTAGCGGGCAGTGTGTTGTCCGCAGCAAAATCGGTGAAGGAACGAAGGTTTCAATGTATTTCCCCGAAGCACAATACATGGAACAAGATAAGTCTAGTATAGACGGAAAAAAAATAGCGTTCGCTGACTCCGAAGTAATACTCGTGGTGGAAGATGAACCGCGCGTTTTAAAAGTAACATCGCGTGACTTGAAAAAGCTAGGCTACCGGACGCTGGAAGCAAATAATGCCAGCATGGCAAAAACGATGATAGATTCGGGACAAAAAATAGATTTGGTGTTTAGTGATGTGCTAATGCCGGGTGATATTGATGGTCAAATGCTGGGGCTATGGATCGAGAAAAATCATCCATTGATAAAAGTGGTTCTTACCTCAGGTTTTACCAAAAGAAAGACAGAGGTAGGGGAAAACGAATCTTCTTTCCCCCTGTTAAGAAAGCCCTACACAATAGAAGCGCTTGCGAAAGAGGTGAGTATGGCGCTCTTGAAAAATAGGTAAATCCTGATGAAGCATTGCCGAGGAAAAAGCCCGATGCCGGAAAAACTGGGTGTGTTTAAACTGCAAGAAAGGCATCGCGCCGTAAAACAGTCTGCGAAATGACAATTTAACTGAAGCCGAGACGCTACAATGACAACGAATGACCTAGATAAGAATCTCGTATTGTGTTCCGCGAAGCATAGACATTACGTTAGAGGCTTTGTCATTGCTCCTGCAGAGAAGCTTTTGAAAAATTGGTAAGGATAGTTTCATGTCAAAAAACCGTGTGTTGGTCATTGACGACGATGCAAGAATAGGTCGAATTGTTCAGCGTGTGGCGAACAAGTTGCGAGTTGATACCTCCGTCATCGATAATCCGGACTTGTTTGAATCCACATACTTGCGTTACCAGCCCAATATTATATTTCTGGATTTGCAGATGCCGCGACTCGATGGTGTGGAGCTCCTTCGCAAGTTGGCTGAGAATGATTGTAAGGCTGCAATTATTCTGATGAGCGGTATGGATAAGAGTGTGATGGAGACTGCGATAAAATTCGGACAATCTTTGAGTTTACAGATGGTCGGCACTCTCTCCAAGCCGATGAATATAGTTGACCTAGAGAGGGTGCTTATCAAAAATTTCCATCAGGAAGAGATAAGCATCGAGTCTGTGGCAACAATCACAGGCGTTGATCTGCTCGAAGCAATCGATCGCAATGAGTTAGTTGTTCACTACCAGCCGCAGATTTGTTTAAAGACGGGAAAGATTAGTGGCGCTGAGGCGCTTGTGCGGTGGCAACACCCAAAGTATGGCTTATTAGCGCCAGACAGTTTTATTCCAATCGCCGAAGATGATCTGAATCTTATCCGACCTTTAACTTTCTTTGTTTTAAAAAAGTCAGTTGAACAATTTAAAGTGCTCGAGAAAAACGGGACCAACATAAATCTCTCTGTCAATATCTCTGCTAAGTTGCTAAGTGATTTAGATCTTCCAGATCAAGTAGAACAACTTCTGAGGCAGTATCAATTTAATCCGCGACGCCTCATTTTGGAAATTACAGAAAGTGGAGCGATGGAAGATCCTTCACTAACCATGGATATACTCACTCGTTTACGGCTCAAAAATATTCGCCTATCGCTTGATGATTTTGGAACCGGTTTTTCCTCGCTTGTTCAGCTCTACAGAATGCCATTCAATGAACTCAAGGTTGACAAATCTTTTGTCATGGGAGCGATCTCAAGTAAAGAGGCAGCAGCGATATCGCGAGTAACAATCGATTTGGGCCACAGTCTGGGATTGGAAGTTGTTGCAGAAGGCGTGGAGGATGAGGAAACGTATAATTGGCTAGGCTCGCTGGGCTGCGAGATTTGCCAAGGGTATTTTATCAGTCGTCCTCTGGAAGCGGCGGCTTTTTTAACTTGGATACATGATCATAAGCGTCACCCGCTGGCAGTGAGCGTGTAATTGAAAGCGCAAAGAGATTACGCAGCGAATAGAGACAAATTGATTGACCTTAGTAAAGTAAGAGCGCTTCTCTAAACCAAGACCGGGTCGCGGCCAGATGGTATCTCTAATCCGAGTGTTCTATAACCGATAGAAATAGCATCAAAGCAGCGGAGGTTTTTTTCTGGTGCAATGCCGCTGGGATCAATTAATGCCAAGTTTGATAAGGCAAATGAACACCTGATCAGCTAGCTAAGATCCTATAGTTCGGATGGCACCTAGCATAGGCTTTGATGCTCTTAGAGTGTCGGTCCACTTTACAGTTTGAAATGTTACAAGGTGCGTTTTTTCGTAGTCTATTGTTTTATATGCATATTGTAATGAAGGCGCGAATCTTGCAGCGTAATAGTCTTAAACCTAAGAGCTTTGATTTTACGTTTGCCCACAAACAACGTCTGGAATCATTTTGCACAGTCCGAGTACAAGCTTCCTGTTTGGCGAAGTTGAAATTCAGCCAGATCAAAACACAGTGATTAAAGAAGGTGTTGGTCATCAGCTTCCGCCTCGCGCCATGGATGTGCTGATCTATCTGATCAAACACAATGATCGCGTCGTATCGGGCGGCGAATTACTTGACACTTTCTGGGTCGGCAGAGTCGTTGAGGAAAGCACTATCCATCGCCAAATCAGCAAGATACGCACTGCAGTAGGTGATTCGGCCAGAGAAGCTAAATATATTAAGACAGTCAGTAAACGTGGCTACCAAGCGGTTGCGCCTGTCATAAAACAGGCTGTCGCACCGTTAGAGAAAGATGCTGAAATCATAGCAGTAAAAGAAAACGAGTTTGCAGGGGAGGATAAGGAAACGCTTGTGTGCGTTTCTTATGCTTACCAAGACGCGGCCGTTGTTCGCGAGGCGATCAAGCCGTTGGAGCGCCAAGGCGTGAAGGTTTGGCACAAGAAGGGCGAGCCTACCGAAGCTAATATTCCTTCGGTCATCGACCTTTCTCTATCGGGATCCAGCGCGCTGCTTTTCTTCGTTTCGAGAAGATCTATTGTCTCTGAGCGCTGCAACCAAGAAATTAGACTGGCTAAAAATGAAAATGTCGCGATCATCCCTGTCTATCTGGAAGACGTTGAATTAACTTCCGAACTCAAGGAGGAGCTTGCTCGACAACAAGCACTTGGGCGCAAAGAGCAAGCGCTTCGAACACAGCTACTTCATATATTATCAGGGTCCCAAATAGGTAACGTTTCGACCCCAAAGTCAACGCCAGAGAAGTCAGTAAACCCGCGGTGGCTAAACACATCTGTTGGCCTCACTCTTCTCTTGGTTGCAGGCTTTCTCAGCATACAGATGCTCGTCAACAAGTCAGCTTTAAGCGGACTATTGAACCAAAACAGGGAGCCGCGTGAAACCATTGCTGTACTGCCTTTCAATAGTTTGAGCGGAAGAGACAGCGTGGGTTTTTTTGCCGAGGGGCTAAGCCACAGTATCTTGACAGATCTGGTCGATATTGGACATATGATCGTCGCGCCGCAAACAGCGGTATTGCAGCTTTATCAACAGGATTTAGAGCTGGCAGAGCTCGCATCAACACTGGAAGTCGACTACGTTCTGATGGGCAGTGTTCAAGAGATAGAAGGAGAATTGCGAATTACGGCTCAGTTAATCCGTGCTGTGGACGGTTATCACGTGTTGTCGAAAATATACCAGCGACCCCTCGACGAAAGCTTCAAGTCGCAAAGAGCAATCAGCAGAAATATTTCACGCATGTCTCATGACAAGATTTGGCTGGATCTCAGGCGACAACATCCCGATCGTTTTCGCGAGTTCAATAACGTGCACCCCTTGGCGGTATTTCTGTACCTGAAAGCAACGGAAATCTCGAACGAATACGTGCTTGGTGAGGGTGGTGACCCGGTCGTCGCGATGCAAATCATGCGAAAAGCGGTCGCTGTTGATCCGAATTTTTTGCTGGCTCATTCAGAACTGGCATGGAGTTACCTGAGAAGGATCGATGGGGGATTATCTTTGAAAGAATCATCCGAACTCGCGCACGCCGCTATCGATCGAATTTTTACTCTGGATCCTGATTCGGCTGAAGCCATCTTCTATCTGACCCAAGCTTACATACAACTCGACCTTAACTACGCGAAAGCAGAAGAGCTGATTGAAGCACAAATCTCGAGGGTACCAGAGGCACATTGGTGGCGGACATTGCTTGCCGAAATTGCCTTCAGAGAGGGCCGAGCAGAAAGCGGTATGGCATTAATACAAACAGATGCTACGTTGCAACCAGACTCGAATCAGGCAGAGTTTCTGCCGATTTATGCTGGCATCTTGTTAGAAGCCGGGAGATATCATGAGTCGCTAAAGCATAGCAATAGGGCGCTTGAGCTTTTACATAGAGGTTCGCAAAGAGCCGTTGTATTGCTGATGAAAGTGGATGCCTTGTTGCACCTAGGTCGCAGCGAAGAAGCACTCACGTTGCTTGAAGAAGCAGGGCACACTGCCGGAGGGCAATTTGCTGAAAGATTCGTTGCGCCCTTTATTCGCACCGGCCAGTTAGAACAAGCTAAAGAAGCCCTGCAAGCGAGCGTCGTCACTCCGACAAACCGCTACTTGATCGCTGCGGGCTATGACAGCTTCGGGGACATCGAGAGCGTGTTCGACCTGATTCATGATGGTATTATGGATAATGATCGTTCAATTCTCGCGGTGATGCGTGGTAACAGTTTTTCAGAGGTGGTGCTTAATGATCCAAGGTTCCAGGAAATGATAACCCTGCTAGAAACTAGAGAGCAACCTACGTCCACCTTTCAGCAATCGCGTGAAATGTACGGTGAAAGCGTTCACTAAAATACGCTGGGTCAATCGAGAGGCGACTATCGTAATATGTTTTTGCGCGTTCGACAGTCTCACCGATGGTCGTGATGGCATGCGTCGACGCCGCCAATCTATTCTTTTAGTTTAATGCGAGGCTACTCCCCCCAATCATATTGGATGGTAAGTCCTACTTGACGTGGGTCTCCTACGTAAGCGCCGGGTTCCTCTGGCGAAAAGTAGGTCAGGTACGCCTCATCAGCTAAATTCCTACCCCACAGAGAGAGCTCGAGGCCGTTGCGGAAGCGCCAGCCTACGCGGCCATTTAGCAGTGCGCGTTTGTCATTGCTCACATCGGCAAGTATCACCGATCCAAGGGTTCCTGGGCGAATAGTCAGGTCGAGTGACGAATAAAACGACCCTTTTTCGTAAATTATACCGGCAGCAAATTTCCAGGAAGGAGAGCTCGGCACCTCGACGGATTCAAGTGACTTCAAAAATATTTCTACCTCAGGATTGGTCACCAGCACCCCCTGATCGAGAAGCTCGGGGGGCGTGAATTTTTCAAATTTCGAATCCAGGAAACTGGCTGCGATCCACGTTTTAATATTGTCAATAAACAGCCAGCTATCCAACTCGACGCCTTTTCGATCAGTTCTGACAGCATTAACAATATGGCAATCGAAGGCTGAAGAACTAAAACAATATTCAATTTGCTGGTCTTTGATGTAACCCGTAAAGAGATTGGCATTCAGTTGCATCCTGCCATCAAAAAGCGAGGTGCGCAGGAAGAGATCCAGGTCGCGTGCTGTTTCTGGGTCGTAACTATAAATTTGGGCCCTGAAAGTATTTATCCGATCCCACCCTCGTCGAGAAGCTTGTTCGAGCTTGATTCCCAACGTTGTTTTGGGCGAGAGATGATATCCGAACGCAAAGGTCGGGTTCGCTCGTCCGAAGCGGTATTGACCTTCTTTCTCAAGCGCTGGTTGCAAAGCGATCAAACTGTCATAAGCCGCGTCAACAGCCGAATTCCCACTTGACGATATTCGACGATGCTCAGTACCCCGGAGCGTGTCAGCCCTGTCGTCCTCCATACTGACAGCGGCACTCAGGTACCAGTTTGAACCAAAGTACTGACCCGTGAGGCGCCCGCCATTGATCCACCATTTTTTATTATTCAAAATGTAACGCACCCGCCAGTTAGCGGGGACTGCAGATAAATAATCCAACGAAATAACAATGTCGGTCGTGTTCTGCGTATCAAAATAAAAACTGTAGAAAGATGCGGACCATTGCCACTTATCCGTGTCGTGCAAAATGTTACCGCTAAATGCGTAATTCTTATTATTATTTGCTTTCTCGTTAAAACCGTCATCCTGAGGCTGATTGTTTCTGTCTTGCAGTGATTGCGTCTCTTTTAAATTGACGGAAGCAACCAATTTGAGCGTCGTGCGTGGATTAACCTGCCGTTTGTACCTGAATCTCAAATCGGAAATCTTTACATTATCGTACAAATCTCTTTCAATCGCGGTTTTTCGGTTGAACGCATCCTCAGGGAGGGAGCCTTGGTTTATCCAGCCAGAACCGTCAGTGTTTTGATTGAGGTAGTAAAACTCGAGCGCGTATTCGTCGCCATCGAATCCCTGGGGATACCAGTTCAGTTTCCCTCGGGCAAATTCTTCACTTAAACTATGCCAGCTTTTTGAACCGTTGAATTGATTTTCGACCAGTCCGTCGCTGACGCGGGTATAAGCCGCAAGCCGGTAACTCAACTGATTCTTTATCAGTGGACCACCAAACGCGATACCGGCGTCGCGATCGTTCGCATCCCCTTCAAAGCTAACCATGATGTTGCCAGAGGACTCAAATTCTGGCTCTTTGTACCTAAGACCCAATGTGCCGCCTGTCGCAGAACCAATGGTTGATTGTGAACCCCGAAGCACCTCCAACTGGTCCAGGTCCCATTTGTGAAAAATACCCGGCGTCCAGGCACCATCGATCAAATATAGCTGGGTTTGCAGGTCACCACCGGTACCCAGCGTAGCAAGGCCCCGTATAATCAACCCCTCAAGCGGATCTATTTCGATATTCGGTATGCGGGCTAGTAAATCATTCAAATCACGATCGGTTTGTCGGCGCAGGTCGTCGTCCTGAAATACAGACAGACTGTAGTGAGTTTGATCTACTGTCGTCTTTAGCGAATCAGCTGTAACGATCAGTTCTTTCATGGGATCGGATTGCGCCTGGTCATCTCTTGCTTCAGCGGCGGTCGCCGGTTGGCTAGTCTGCCAGATTATCCCAGCGCAAATAGACACGTTTCGACAGTGCGCGCCAAAACATTTCAGTCGGCGAGCACTGATGCGAAAGCTATTCTTTAGCCGCAGTATATTTATTGGCAGAATGGAGTCAGATTTCACGCTGCCTGATGTCGCTCGTGTCAATTCTGCGTTTAATTTCGTTAGACGATGTTGGTTGACCATGTTGGTTAGCGTGAAAATTTGAAGCACCTGCTCGGTTTTATAAACATGAATTACCCTTGTCTCCGAGAATCGTTGAACGAATGCGTTGGGTTTGTGTCCCAACGCTAGCTGAGCGAGTTCAGAAAGATGAGCAAAAAAGTCTATGAGGAAGCTAGCCGCAAAGTCTACACGGACCTTGTAAGTAACTTGATTACACGCAGCTTGCAGCTTCGTCAAATTGGGCTTAAGGCAACAGATTTTTCGTTGTCTTAGCGCTTGTAGAATCCCATTGCGGCATTATCGTCTTTTCTCACCCAGGCGAATAAGGCATCGCACCGATATCGGTAAGATTGTATTGCGCCGTTGGTTCAATGGACAAAACTGTACTAGGTGAATTAACAGGGTCCGCCGTCAGCGGCTTGAAAACCATACTGGGTGTCGCGGTAAGGACGTTCTTGTAAACAGCTTGGTTCGGATCTGTCGTTTGTTGCTTTGTGACTAACCATAATTGGGTGGTGCTCGTCTCAGTTGTCACATGAATTGATTTGCTGATTTTCAGTGCTATGTCTTTTATAGCTGTCGTGGTGACAAAGCCCCCGTAAGATAATCGACGTCAGCCTCTAACCGGGAAGATTCTTCAACATAGAGAACGAAGTCTGGCGGAAACCCAGGTTTGATCATTTGCCAAGTATCAACAATTCCTGAATGCTGAAAGTAGGAGGCGATATCACCAGCGAACGTAATCCAAAATTCGGTGGGGATCAGTTTTCTTTGATATTGAAGGTGGGCATTGAACCAGATTAAGAAAATCGCAGTCACGCGCTGAACGAAAATCAGCCGCTCAGTTTCGTCTAAATGCGCCAGACCTTTCAGTCCGTTAAAGAAAATCGTCCCTGACTCTTTGTCGACCATGGTCACTCTCATAATCTGGTCGGTGAGTGAGGTTATTGCAGCGCTTTGATTAGACGAGGTGTTGTCGCTAATCTGGCGAGCTAGATAGAGCAGTGAAAGAATTACACCAAGTCCTCCGACAATTTCTCCGAGCGCGCCCATGATTTCCCAATTTATAGAAAATTCCATTGTTCCTACCTTCCCGTGTTTTTCTGATGGCCTCAAAATTTAATTTTGTGGCCTTGGTTGATAATCTTAGCGATTACCGTCTTGCTGGCGCCTATTCCCTGCTACGAAAGTGACGCTATCGCTCGTTGAATTGGACCTTGCAGACGCAGCGTGATGGCCTGCTTTACCAGGTTATATCCGCTTTTATGTTCGGTTTATTAGCGTAACAGTCGTCGAATAACTTTTTGCACATCTTTTAATTGGCTAAGATCTCCGGTCGATCTTTTGATGAGCAAGGCACCTTGTAGTGCACTAAAAAAGGTCTTGGATAACCGTAGCGGTGTTTCGTCAAACTGGAACTCACCATTCTTGCGACCTGTGCGAAAAATATCTTCCAGCCATTTTTGGTGGCTTTCCATAAAATCTTTGACCTCTGAATGCATCTCTTCAGGTAGTGCGAGAACCTCTCCCGCAAGTGCACCGCAAAGGCAAACCTTGTTTGGCGTCTCAGCAAAAGCAAGATATGGCGAGAAGTAGAATTCCAGCGCATCCCACGCAGTTTTTTCCGGATCAGCTTTAATCGAGCGCATTTGTATCGCAAAGGATTCACGATAACGCGCAATAACAGCGACACCTAACGAGGCTTTACTTGGGAAGTGGTGAATGACACTCGGCTTTCGTATGCCTACCTGTTCTGCGATCAGCTGAAAGCTTATCGCGGAGTAGCCGCGTGTCTGGATCAACTCCTGCGCGGTATCGAGAATTTTTGTCGACGTGTTAATCACCTCCATGATTCTATATCACTACACAAAACAAGGCCAACCAAGGTTTCCGTGGATGCTTTTGCTTCCGATTTACTGTGCTCGAGGGAAAAATATTACAATCTACCTATCAGTAGGTAGATTCGAAAAGAAAGCAGATACGATTTGGTGAGCCGTTCTCTTGCTTTTATCTCATTGAAAATTCGGTGAGTATCTTGGATAAAGTATCGCCACTAGTCAGCGCACCACTAGCGCCGACGCTGCGAGTCAGCTTTTGAATTTCACCGGCATTGCGGAAGGCTGCTGGTCCTAATTGCTTTCCGAAATGATTTCCACTCAATTACGCGAGGGCAAGGCAATACGTGAGTTTTACCCCAACACCTTGATTATCTTCCGCGGACAGCAATCGCTAGGCGACCTGTGGCAAGGAGCATCGCAAGAACCATGGTCACCACCGCGGTGCCGGTCAGATCAGGATAAAACGCAAAGCCGGTTGAAAAGCTAACCCCGACCAGGCGCTGAAAGCCGGCCCAGATGACGTAAGTGACCGCCACAAGCACCGTGGTGAAACGAAGATTCAGCAAGCGGACGCGAGGACGCTTCAGTTGATCACTTGACAACAGGTGCACGCCAGTCTTGTAGAGCAACAACAAAATTCCGAGCGGTGCACATACCGCTGACCAGATCGCGAATTGCGCAGTGATCGGCGCTGCCGCCGGTATCTGATCTCTCCCCAATGCTGCGTGCGTGACAGCTCGGGGTAAGTCGCCATGTGCGAGCCTCGACGTGTTCGTTAGCGCTATGACCATCTGTCCCTTTGCGGGTACCATTGCGGAAAAGGAATAGAAACCCGGCGTAAAACCGGAGTGCTCAAAAACTGGGTTGGTCCTACTACTGTCGGTATACCAGCCGTAACCACACGCCTATTTTTCGACTTCATAAGCCAAACTGAGTGTAAGAAAAGGTGCGTAGATCGGGGCACTAAATCGGAGAGCATGCCATCATAGTCAATCACCGATATTACTAGTCCAGACAGCATTTGGTGCTCTCTCGATCGTGCAAGAAGTGACCCAAGTCGCCGACCTCTGATCAATTGGCCATCGCGAGCCAAACAGAAAACCTGTCCGTTTAACCATGGCGTGTTATCTCTGTTCGATCTATAAATCTCCGAAGTATTTATGTCAATAGCGTTTGGGCCATCGGGTCCCAGTTTACAATCTCTTAACAAAAATATGTAAAAAATATTAGACACCGAGTAAAATATTAATTACATTGCAGTCTGTCGTTGTAACAGAGAGAAAATACGGTGGATTTATCTTTTCAGGAAAAAAGTGCTTGGGGATCGCTTCTTGCTATCGCTGTATCGAGTGGGTTGTTTTATCCGCTCGCGGTGCCTCACATTGCAAACGGAGGCGCATTCATAGACATCCTGCCCCGTCTGATTTTTGTGATAGGCGTCATCATCGTGATTGAGATTGTCTACCACAGCATTATTGCTGCCAGATCTGGCGTTGAGAGCAGTGACGAACGGGACAAGGAATTTAATCTGAAAGCTGATCGTTTGTCTGGCTATGTTCTAGCGATAGGCATTGTCTTGATCACAGGTCATATTCTCATTCGCAGCGCCATAGCGGGTGCACCCCCTGTGCCATCAAGTTTGCTGGTCTCGGTTTATCTAATGTTGGCACTCACTGTTTCAGAGGCGTCTAAGCTAGTGACGCAGATCTGGTACTACCGGGTTAATGCCTGATGGCGAAGACAAGCGTGAAAAATACTATCCGTAAACTAAGATTTGCGCACGGAGAGATGACGCAGCAACAACTGGCGGAAGAAGTAGGTGTGACGCGGCAGACAATCGTTGCAATCGAAAAAGAAAAGTACTCACCGTCGCTGGAAGTTGCATTCAAGATTGCGATAGCACTTGATGAACCGTTCGCTGCAGTCTTTTCTTACGATGCGGTTAAATAGCTTGTGTTGATGGGTTGTCTAATATTCGGCAAGTGCGTTCCTTACTTTGCTCAACGCATCAACTCTAGATAGCTCCATCGCTCCGAAAGCACCTGCCAATATTGAAAAGATCGATCGTCTGATGTTTTATTGGTCCCTTCTTCTACTGAACCAACATAGGGTTCAGCTAGTGCGTAGGCGTATTGCTCGACCGCATAAGCGATCGTTTCAAGTGTGTCCCTGTCAAATTGAATATCGAAGATGTCGTTTTCTGATCGAATCGCGGTTTCGCTGGGGGTGCCGTTTAACAAAGCGGTAATTTGAATCCCCGCTGGATTGCCACTGGCGAGTACCTTCAGGGTGTCAAGTAATTCAAGTCGGGTGATGAGGTTGAGATTATTGTTGTCATTCATGGCTATTTTACGCCCGCCACACGTGGTTTGTTCACTTTATTATTGACTAAATATGGTCGCTGCAGTCGCTGAAAATACCTTTTTTGTGAAGGTATATCCTAAATAGTCTGACAAGCTGTACGGCCACTGTTTCGGGTCTGTTTTACCTCTAGGGGTTCGCCTTCGAGCCACCAATGCCGACAGGCGCGCTTTGCCCACCTGCACGCGCTTTGGTCACCACATCACGTAATGTAAAAGGCATGTTGAGTTCTTCTGGTGTAGATTCCGGGCCGAGCTCACCGACGCGTAGATAGTCGCCGTTATCCGCCGCCATACGGAAATCCAGCGTCGAGCCGGTAAGCTCGTCAACCTCACCGCGAGCGCCAAAGCCGTGTCCTTCATTTGTTTGTGCAGCATTGGTGGCCTGGTAGCCCATGCGTTGTAATAGCTTTGGGCTTGCACGTTTAATGACCTCGGGATGGACAGACAACATCCAGTTTTCCTGTTGTCTGATGATCGGATGCTGCATACCATTTAGCATCACAATGCGTGGCTGCTTGGTATGGTTAACGCCAGTGCCGTGTAGCAAGCGCCCGTCGGTAATAATCATGGTCCCGGCCCGGGCGTCAACATTGATCGCAGGTGGCAGCTTGCCAACGGGCTTTTGTTCCCTAACGGCATCGGACAGTATTTTGTGGCTACCGGGGATCACCAGCGTGCCGCCATTGGTTTCATCAATGTCTGTGATGGCGGTCAAGATATTGATGGTGATCGGACTGCGCGAATCCAGTGCAATATCCTGATCCTGATGAAGCGCCTGTGGCACACCGCCTTCCAGAGAGATGGCGGCAATTAACGATGTACAGATCCAATTGTTGCCTAGTGCCTCTGTGACAAGTTGCTCGACCAGCGGCCCACCCTGAACAACCGATGGATGTTGCTCTATCAACCCCTCAAAACAGCGGCCCTTGTTAACACAGCAATTGATGTTCTGACCGCTGGGTGTTCTCTGCGCGATGCCGGCCATGCGCTCACCCTCTGCTTGGTCGAGCACCCGCTTGCGAATGTTGGCAACCTGTTCAGCAGACAGCGCATCTTCAATCTTGCAGTAACCCCACTGTCGCATATCGGCCCGCAGGCGTTCGATATCTTTGCTGGCTTGCGGCAGGTCTTTGTCTTTCCAATAGGGATGTTTGTTTCCGGTGGTCGTGTCGTAGTACGACCCCGGTTTAAATTCCCACTGGCCCCATTCGCTTTTGCGCTTAGGTGGTACAAAGTAGATTTCCGGGTTGTCCGCCAGCACTGAACTCATCGGATCTCGCGATGACAGCTCGGCGCGATACATATGATCCTCAGAGGATGAGTGCGCGGCGACATGATTGGGGTCAAATTGGGGGATACTCATTTTCTGCTTTTCCTGAGTCAAATGTGGCGGATAGGCGTGTGGAAATGCTGTTGTCACACCGATGCTTCAAGAATAGGGCGAGAAGGTCGTGATAGCAATCGGCATCCCAAAATGGCGCAAAAGCGCCCCCATGCAAATGGTGTGGGAGTTGTAGCGCTGAAATTCGTGTCCAAAAATTGATTTCAGAACGGCGCAAGCTCCTTCCCTGCTCGAAAATCGTGCAGAGACGCTGAGAAAAGCGCTCGATTGGTACAAATGTCCATTTTCTTTGAATCGAGGGATCTAACAATGCAGTTTTTGCCAGAAGTTCCAAAAAAAACGGGATCTGAGCAGCAATTTTATTAGCATTTTTAGTTAGTTGGAATTAATATGCTGCGTCGCATCAACACCGCTTGTTGGGGGAGCCATCTAGGCAAAGCTGATGCGTAAAGGAAGTTCGTCCTAAGTAGTTCGCTTTAACTAGCGAGCACTTTCGGTCGACCGACAATTACACAGGAGCAACATATGATTTACAACTCTAGCAAACGCAGTTTTGTTTGCACGGTTGCCACAGTCGCTACAGTTCTAGCCGGCTTGGGCACAGCACCAGCTATCGCAGCAGAAGGCGATGCTGATGAACTCGAAGAAGTCATGGTCATTGGTACACGTCGTGCCGCTGGCTCAGCTTCGGACACCCCGGCACCAGTAGATATTATTACAGGTGCTGACTTCACTCGTGCGGCAGGATCTGATGTTCAAGATCTACTTCGTACGGCTGTACCTTCTTATAACGTTAACGCACAGCCAATTAGTGACGCAGCAACAGTATCTCGTCCTGCTAACTTACGCGGCTTGTCACCAGACAACACTTTGGTTCTGGTAAACGGCAAACGTCGTCATAGAGGATCTGTCATCAGCTTCCTCGGTGGTGGTATCTCTGACGGTGCTCAGGGCGTTGATATTTCAGCAATCCCATCTATGGCGCTTAAGCGAGTTGAAGTACTGCGTGACGGTGCATCTTCACAGTATGGTTCAGACGCGATAGCAGGTGTGATCAACTTTGTACTTCGTGATGCATCAGAAGGCGGTTTCCTTGAAGTGAGCTCCGGCTCAACTTACGAAGGTGACGGCGACAACTACCGCATTTCGGGTAATATTGGTTTACCGCTAGGTGATAGCGGCTTCGTTAACATCACCGCTGAATATGGCGAGACTGATGGCACTGTTCGAAGTGTTGTACGTAACGACGTGCTTGCGTTGATTGCTGCAGGCAATACAGATGCTGCTGACTTCCGCACAATTAATTCTTACACAGATGAAGCGCCACAGTACTGGGGCCAGCCAGACGTTGAAGACGATCTTAAAGTATTCATTAATGCGGGTCTTGAGATTAATGACAACGCTGAAATTTATGCTTTCGGTAATATCGGTGAGCGTGAAGTAACGGGTGGTTTCTTCTACCGTAACCCAACTAACCGTGGCGGTGTTTACCGTGGTGAGCTTGTTGACCCAATTACGGGTGCACTTGATCCAGAAAACGGTGTTGCCTCAGTGCGTGTTGGTGACCTTGATGGTCTAGGTGTTGGCGGCGCATGCCCAGCTGGTATCCCGCTAACTGGCACTAACGGTTTGATCCCTGACGCAACAGTTTTAGAAGCTGTAACAGCCGATGCTAACTGTTTCTCTTTTGTTGAGACTATCCCCGGTGGTTTCGTACCACGATTTGGTGGTACTAACGAAGACTTCAGCATCGCTGCGGGTATCCGAGGATTGTTGGACAACGGTTTGAGCTACGATGTGAGTGTTTACACAGGTTCGAACGAAACAAACTTCTTCATTCGCAACACCGTGAATGCATCTTTGGGGCCCAATACACCACGCGACTTCGTTCCTGGTGGCCAAGAGCAAAAAGAAACTGTTTACAACGCAGACTTTAGCTTCCCAGTTGCAATGAACGGCTTAGCTTCTGACCTGAACGTCGCATTCGGTGCTGAATATCGTGAAGAAGAATTTGATCTCTTCGCTGGTGATGCAGCTTCTTATGCACTGGGTCCGCTAGCTGACCAAGGATTCTCCTCAAGCTCTAACGGCTTCGGTGGATTCCCTAACAGCACTTCTAGTGATCAGGACAGCTATGCTGTCTACGGTGAGCTTGAAGCTGACGTGACTGATGCTCTGACGCTCCAAGGCGCACTGCGCTTCGAAGACTACAGTGACTTCGGTGACACGACTGACTTTAAGATCGCTGGTATCTACCGTGTGAATGATTCTTTCAGCATCCGTAGTGCAATCTCTACTGGATTCCACGCACCGACTGCTGGTCAGGCGAATATCACTAACGTAACAACTCAGAACGTTGGCGGTCAGCTCGTAGACCAAGGCACGCTGCCTCTGAATTCAGCAGCTGGACAGTTAGCTGCTTCATTCATCGCTAGTGCTGGTAACGGCGCTCCAACGCTCGGACCAGAAGACGCGCAGAACTTCTCTATCGGTGTAGCCTTTGAACTGGGTAACTCAGAGTGGACAGTTGACTTCTACAACATCGAAGTAGAAGAACGTGTAGCACTAGGTGCGAACATTGACTTCCTCGATGCGCTTAACTTCGCTGGTGGCGGCACTGAGTTCACCTCTGTTTCTGCAGCACTCACTGGCCTTGACGCAAATGGCACTTTGAATCGCCAGGAGTTTATCGGTCTAGATGACTTGGCGCAGTTCCGCTTCTTCGCAAATAGCTTCGATACTGAAACACAAGGTATTGACATCGTTGGTAACACTAGCTTCGACGCGTTCGGCGGCTACTCTACCCTGACTGTTGCGATGAACTACAACTCAACTGAAGTGACGAGCCGTGGTATCGTGAATCCAATTTCTGCTGGTCGTCAGCAGGCATTAGAAGATCTTCTACCACGCGTTAAAGGTAACTTTGCATGGTCACACACACAAGGCAATCTGCGCGGCCTAGTTCGCGTTAGCTACTACGGTGAGTGGGATGACACAGGCAACGGCGTTAACGACGTTAGCCCTGAGTTCCTGGTTGACGTTGAAGCAGCTTATAGCTTCGACAACGGCATTGAAGTCATCGGCGGCGTGCACAACCTGTTCGACACCTATAATGACGAAAACCCAGGTTCTGGTGGCTTAGGCCAACTCTACCCAGAAGCAGGTCCATTCGGCATGAACGGTGGTCAGTGGTACGTGAAAGCTAAATACTCTTTTGATTAAGACTCTTTCGAGAGACACAGTTAAAATAGTATAAGTAAGACGAAAAGCCTCTCCTCAACTTGAGTGAGAGGCTTTTTTTTGTCCGTCTGAAGTGACAGCGAGGGCAATCAGCCTCGCATCAAACCCATGGTAGGTCGTTTAGAAGACAAACTGCTTGATTAAAAAGGCCTGATCGCCTCTATGGACAGGCGCAAAGATACCCGTTCTATCGAGCACGAGCGCATCAACAGAGGCTGGAAGCTTGGTACTGATATCCATCACATAGCCAGTCAGATTGGCCTTGGGTTCGCTGAACTTTAGCGTCAACTCAACGGTTTGATCATACATACCGTTGATATAGATTGGATAATAGCCTTTGAACAGGCCGCGAGTGCTTAGCGTCGCATCGAACTCGCGGGTACCGAACGAAAAAGTCTCTAATAAGGATGCCTCTGGCAGTAACACGACCAGTCGACTGGCGCCTCGCTCACTTCGTAAACGCAATACCCGCCTCGATCGATCAGGAGGCGTTGCCGAAATTTCTGCAGACGGACCCAACCAACCACTTGTATCGGTGGGCGCCCATTGATCAGACATTACATCGGTATTGAACGGCACAAGTGACGCTGGTTCTCGCCCAGCAACATAGGATGCAAGCGGTTCGATTAGCGGCTCAGCCAGCATTGCGCGCCCGTTACCGGCGAGTTCGATATAAGCCTTGTCTTGATCCAAATCTTCGTAAAAGGCAATGTTCACTTGCTGTGGCCGATACTCGGTATACAGATTGTTTGTCGCTGCGTAAATGAGCGATAACGTAACGCCTAACAACGTGCTAACCATCGCTACTCGCTGATTAAGGCCAAACAAAAATGGCGATAGCGTGATCGCGAACAGCGCTATAAATGGCAACAATGCCCAAACTAACTTGTAGCCCTGACTTTGCTCTAGTGGGAACAATAGGCCGAGCGTGAATGGTATTGTCATGATCAACACTAACATCAAAAAATTCATGCGCCACTGCGGCCTCACCCAGCAAGCGACAATGGTTGTCGCGCCTGCCCACAAGAGAGGAACCAAAAATGTATTTGAGGCCGCCGGCAGATAGTGCAATACCGCTGCCGCCATGCATAGCCACAATAACCAGCCTCCGAGGAACAGACCAAGCGAGCTCACAAAACGCCGACTGATCAGCGTACCCACGAGCAGTCCGACTAGGGTTGAGCTTGCAAGAAGTAGACGATAGGGCCATTCAATACCCGGCCAACTGATAATTTTTCCCGCAGTTAACAACAGCAGGTAGAAACTAACACCGCCGGTTAATATCACCAGTAACAGTGTCAAAGTCGAAAGTATTGCGCCTTTGATGATGTCCCTCCCAGGGACTTCCAACTTTAGTATCGCAACCCCAAATAATACCCCTGCCGCGAGCCAAAGCAGCGTGCTGTAACTTGCATCCCATTGCAGCCAAGTACCGTAAATCTCGCCTGCATAAACAACCTCTCCACCCATGTCGTCCCATGCCACAGACGCCAAACGTCTGGCCAATGGCAAAATGTTATCTCCATGATGCTGAATAGTACGCAAGTCGATATTTTCAAGGTTATCGTTGGGTGTGTGATAGTGGTTGCGCTCCCCGGCAAAAGCGAAATCCATGCCGGCTATGCCAGCTCTTGCGACAACACTGAAGTCAGTATCATTTGGCATGCGCTTGAAAATTTCTTTAACAAATGAGAACCCGTAAGGATCTTGATGATCTTCCGTATAACTTTTGAGCATTAATGCATTGTTGTTAGAGGTGCGAATGACCATGCTGCCGCCAGAAGAGCCGCTGCCTTCCACGTTCAAAACAATGCCAACCTGATCGGTTAACGGATGCTGCTGAAAAAAAGCTTCGGCACCGACTAATCCCACTTCTTCGGCATCTGTAAAAATCAACATGATCGGATGCAGCAAGGGACCTTCGCGTTTCAGCACTCTCGCCGCCTCTAAGAGGGCGACAACACCTGCGCCGTCGTCACCAGCACCGGGCGCCATCGGCACCGAATCGTAATGGGCCATCAACGCCAGATACGGCAAATTAGATGAACCCGGGATCGTAGCAATGACGTTTTCTACATTGGCGCAACTAGCAAACCGTGTGGCACAAGCCCATGTTTTTTGCTCTGTAAACTCTATGTTTAAACGCGTTAATTCGGTTTTTAACCGAGATTTCACCAGCTTGTTTAAGGGCGAGCCCACCGGGTGCGGGCGATTTTCGGCCAGCAGCGTTTCAAGCAAGACATAGGCTCTCGCCGCCGAGAATTCGTCTGCAGGGGCGTCCAAGCCCTTAGGCGTGGGCGGTTGAATGCTCATATATTGTAGGAGAAAAAACACGCAGCTCAAGAAGATGGCGCCGACTGCTAATCTATTGCTACTGTTCATGATGATGTACCTTGTTTGTTCGGCCTATGTTAAAGCAGACCTGATTAAAACCTAGTCGTTGAGATGGTGCCTAACTTAGGGCATCCCTCTGTCATTCGCCTTTCGCTTGAGCCTTGCTGCCCATGTGTAGGACTTGTAGTTGTCAGTCGCGCGTTGTGGTGTCAGTCCATTGCGAGTCGATGCGTTGCAATTGGTGTTGCCTCCCGCATGAGTGCATGTCGTTTGAGAAAATTTTCTCTCGCGCTAGTATCCGGGGTTCTGGAATCGAGCCATACGTCGAAGCCTTGATACCATGTCATAAGTAGCATGGTGCCTTGTTCCGCGTCTCGGTCTGCCTCTGCGAATAAGCCCTGAACTTCGGTGTCAAAGCCTGACTCGAAGGTCTGCCAGGCGGTTTCCGACAATCGAGCAATCTCATCGACATCTTTGTTGTCAATTGAAAACCAACGAAAAACAAATAATCCATCTCTGGTAGGAGGCGCATGGGTCGTTGGTCTGACAGTGGGCAACATATTGTGCACACTGATCACACTGATTCCAGATTGCTCCAAAGACGTACTCAAGTTGATTGTGAGATCTTCACGCATGACGACCCAGTAGAGCTCGTTAGTCGCCATACCAAAATAGGCTGAAAACAAGCCGAAATGATCTAACTGTTCAACTTCTAGCATTGATTTTACGGTCTGAATAATAGCCAGAGGTCGATTGCTATTCTGATCCTTTAACTTAAATACCTGATAGTACATAACAACTCCTTATCAGTTTTCGTAATAAACACGTAGCAGAAACAAGCCGATGCTGCAGGTAAATATGCTCACGAGTGTTGTGACCATAATCAGGTTAGCGGCAAGCGCGTCGTTGCCGCCCATCGACTTAACCATGATAAAGCTCGCCGTAGCGGTTGGGCTCGCAAACATCAAAAACAATGCGCCTAGCATCACGCCTTCAAAGCCCATTGAAATTGCCGCGATTGTGACGCCAATGGGCAGCAGCGCTGTTTTCATGACAACCGCCAAAACTGTTACAAGGGACGAGTCCCTGATCGCCCTCAGGTTCATACCTGCGCCGGTGCCAAGTAATGCAAGTGGCAAAGCGAGGCTGCCCAAGTATTCTCCCGCGGACATCAATGTGCGAGGCACCGGTACCTGTAGTGCGGAGACCAGTATCGCAAGAGCGATGGCGATGATCAGTGGGTTTTTGACGATATCAACGATCACCTGTTTGAGTGAGAAGGTCTCACGACCGGCGTAAAATGAGAGAATGGCGACGCTTAAAATATTGTAAGAGACAGTCAGACTAGCCATTAGCGCTGATGCAAGTGCCAGTCCCTGATCGCCATAGGCGTTGGCGCACAACGCAAGACCCACAACGCCGAGATTGCTGCGGAAGCAGGCTTGAATAAATACGCCTCTGTCACGATGAGGCGTCACAAATATCATGGCGACTAGCCAACTTGCTAAAAATGTTCCCAAGCTGGCAAGCACACTAAAATTCAGCAGGCTGACATCAAAGGTTTCTTTGATATCGCTGGCTGAAATGGTTGTGAACAAAAGTAATGGCAAGCACAGCGAGAAGACCAACTTCGATGATGTTTGAATAAATCGATCATCAACAAAGTTGATCCGCTTCAGTACAACACCAATCGCGACCAGTATAAAAATCGGGCCGGTGACATTAATGGTGTCCGCGAGGATTGAAAGATACATGTGATCGTCTATTGATCTTTAGTCAGGAAGTGGGCGGTTTCATCCCGATGAAAACCGTTAAAAGGTTGATGCTCAACCTCTTCCGAGGCTTTGAAGACAAAACTCCCCTTACCAAACTGCATGCCGCCGTCGACGATAAGCTCGGTACCCGTTGTATAGGAGGACATAGCCGACATGAAGAAAACAGCTGCTGCCGAAATTTCAGCAGCAGTACCATGGCGGCTGATGGGGGCCTTCTTGACGACATTGCGTAGCCCCGGTTTTGCGTCGTCCGGGTATCGGTCGAGCCCGGTCGTGGCAATGAAGCCCGGGATCACGCAATTAACACGTACGCCGGCGGCTGCCCATTCGACGGCAGAAGTCATGGTCAGATTTGCTAGCCCTGCGCGAGCGGCACCATTGTGACCCATGCCGGGCATCCCTCGGTGATAGTCTGCGCCAATGTGCACGATATTTCCGCCATGCGCTTCAAAGCACTGTTTGTAGAGCTCTCGAGAGGTCAGGAAATAGCTGGTGAGATTATTATTGATGACTGCATTCCAACCACTGAGGCTCAAATCCTTGAGCGCAGCTGGAAATTGCCCTCCCGCGGCATTGACAAGACCATGAACTTGTCCGTGATTAGCGAGAATTTTACTGACGAGGTCGGTGACGACTTTTTCGTCCCTTAGTTCCCCGGTATAAACACCGAGAACATTACCTCCATCCTCTGTTATCTCTTGTTCGACGCGTTGTAGTTTTTCTATAGAGCGGCCCGCCAGTACAAGGTCTGCTCCGAGAAAGGACAGCTCATGAGCGATGCAACGACCAAGTCCACCGCCACCACCGGGGATAAAAATAGTCTGGCCTGCAAATAGCCCTGGACGAAAACCCGATTGATATGGCATGAATATGATCCTTGATTTTCTTTTTTGTGCCTTGACTCGGGCTTTTAATTTACTTGGGTTTTGCGCCTGTAACGCGCACAAGAATATCCGGGATGAACTCATGAACTTCAATGTTTTCGAACCCGGCTTGTTTAAAATATTGCACACAGTCTTTGCGGCTGTGCGCCAGTCCCGTACTGTTTGACATGACTTCCATCAATCCCCAGATGGCTGCGTCCATCGGTCCCTTTCGGTCGTCATCGAGCATTTCACCGATCAAGTGCATTTCGCCACCCGGCAGCAACGCATCAAATGCTTTTTGAATAACCTGATTGATAATTTCGCGATTGTATTGCGGTAGATTGCTCGCCATCACGGCAACGTCGCAGTTTTGCGGAAAGTCGTTTTTGGTGAAATCACCGCCTTGGGTCGAAACCTGGTCAGCGACGCCGTTCTTCTCAATAAAATCTTTCGTCACCACGACTACGGGCGGCAAATCAAAAACGACTGCCGATAAGTTCGGATTGTTTTGAGCGGCCACGATTGAATATGCGCCGGAGCCACCGCCCAGGTCCATCATTTTTGTTCGACGGGATAAATCAACCTGTTTATTAAATCGACGACCAGCGCCAAAACCAATACTAGAGGTTGCCTCATGATAGGTGCGTGCATAGTCAACGGTCATTGTTTCGTAGCTGCCAATGACTGTGGCTTCATCCGGGTTTTTGAGTTTTTCAGTGAGGTTTCCCCAGTTGCTCCAGCCCGGTCGTGTGAAGGTCAACCAGGGACCTGCATAGCTTTTCTCGCCCTTAACAAGGAAACGTTGGACATCATCTGCATTGATGTAGTGATCGTCGGCCCAGCTGATCAGTCCGGCTGTTGCGCACATGGTCATCAGGCGCTCGGCATTCACTTCGGAAATGTCCGCGTGCACTGCGAATTTTTCAACGGTATTGCTGCCGTTTTCAACTGCGGTAAATAGTTCAAGATCAATTGCCGCAAACATGCTGGCGGATTCAATGAATGCTCGACTCATATTTTGTAGTCGAACTGTATCAACTTTGGGTTTTGCTTTCTCTGTCATGGTGATCTTTCCTAGTTTTATGCTCGAATACTTTCGTACATCAGTCAGTGTTAACAAATGTTTATCTAGAAGAATATGTGAAACGCAAAACGGGTACTGGAGAAATAGTATCGCAGAAATTCTAATCCATTCAAAAATAGCGGTACTGAATTTCGCCTACGATCAACGGACTAAGAAATCTATCATGGCTGGTACGGCTTTAGCTAGTAGTCAGAATCTGGGTCGATGCGCGCCCAACTGAAAAAGCGCAACGAGCGTTGATCTGTCACTTACTTGTACGATCCCTAAACCGATAAAATAGCGATGGATAATGCCCGAGATAGTGAGCCGAAAATATGAAGCTGTATTTTTAAGTGTCATGCTTTGATGGGTGAACTGAAGTATTGGGACAGCACTACTTTCTTCAAGTGCGCCTGAGCATACGAGACCTGACTCCTCTCGTTTATCCTTGTAGTACAATTTGTGATTCTCGCCTGATTTGAGGCGGGGTTGTCAGTCACTGCGAGGAGTATCACGCTTATGTCTCTGCAAGCAATTAAAGCGCAGGCGCACATCCATCATGCCTATTTGTTAGGTCTTCAATTAATGATTTCTTCACGTCTGGGCCCTGATGTGATGGAGGACTGGATGTTTAGGCTGTTTCGTCGCCAGCACTTAGACAAGTTCTTGAGCAGTTTTGAAAAACTTGGTTTGAGTGCAGAACCTGATGCTGTGGCTTGTGCGAAGTACCACGTGCTGTCTAACAGCATTGGCGGGGTGCCAGTTGAGTATATGGCGGAAAGCGATTCAAAAGCATGGTTAAGATTTCGGTATCCTCGCTGGATGTACCATGGTCCGACAATTTGCGGTATTCCGGTCGGTGTTAGCCGCGGATTTTTGAGGGGCTGGTATGCTTACAATGGCGTGTCTCTTGGGAATCCGCGTCTCGGGTTTGTCTGTGTGTCAGAGGATATGACCGGGGAATTTGGTTTGTGTGGTTACTTTCGTGAATATGATCATGTGCTTAGCGAAGAAGAACGGCTTCAGTTTGCAAGAGACGAATTACCTCCAGCATTTAAGGATGAAGACCAACCTAAACTTCCTGAACAGGAATGGCATGCAGAGCGACTGGAAAAAGCTAATAGAAATTATGCCCTTGATTATATTCGTAATGGTTTGCCGACTCTAGCAGAGGTTATCGGGACGCAGAAAACAATCGAACTTGGTGGCTTAGCCGCAAGGCTAATAGGCCTTCAGTATTACTCTGAAACCGGAAAAATGCTGGGCGCTATCGACAATGACCTGGCTTCGGCTTTTCAGTATATCCGTGACATGATGGCGGGGTTAGGAGACAGCGTAAAAATGTCGGTGGGGTCATCTCAGGAAGAAGATCAATTAGGCGTAGTGCGCTTTGAACAATCGGGATTGAGAATGTTGCGTGACCTCAATGCTGAAGATCGCAGTCTTGTGCTGTCTTGCTGGAGTGAATTATGGGTGGGTGCTGTAAAAAGTCATCAGCAGATGATGGATTTGAAGCTAGTCAATGTGGAAGAGAGTCGTTTGGTTTGGACGCTCCGCAGCGCTGGCTTGGTCGCCCAGTGTTAAATTTCATTCCGCGTCAGGAAGCAGATTCCCCAAGCGCATTTTTCACATTAGCGATAGACTAGCGGAAGTTTTGTAGCCACTCTCTTGATCAGCGATGTGCTGATCGAACCACGCTGAATGATGTGCTTTTCGCCACGTTGAAAAAAACCTTTTCCGGGTAAATTCCCATGGAATGAGTGCGGCTTATTGCTTCAAAGCAAATTTTTGACCGTTATCTGTTATTCACTGTGTGAATGTTTAAGGTGGACCTAGAAAGTTGGCCTGAGCCATGATTTCCCCTACCATAGTGGTTGAAATATTTTGTGAGCAACGCGTTTTGCGCTCGAACCCATGCTAGAAAAGAGGAAAACCAAAAATGTCTGAACACCTGATTGAGACCCTTGAAAATGGCGTCTGTACTCTGACGATGAATCGCCCGGAAGCCCGAAATGCGATGAGTGGACCGATGATGCAGGCTTTAAACGAAGCTGTGCCTCGCGTTGCTGCGGACAAAAATGTGCGTGCCGTGGTGCTAACCGGTGCCGGTGGTGCTTTTTGTGCGGGTGGTGATGTTAAAGGATTTGCGGCGGAGCCCTCTGGCGCAAAAGGCGCAAACCCAACCACCCTCGAAGACCGAATACATGGACTGAGATCGGGGATGGAGCTTAGTCGTCTCTTGCATGAGATGCCTAAACCGACGCTTGCGGTTATCCCAGGTCCAGCGGCTGGTGCAGGTTTGTCTCTGGCGCTGGCCTGTGACCTGAGGTTTGCGCTTGATACCGCCAAGATAACCACAGCCTTTTCGAAAATTGGCGCTTCGGGCGATTATGGCGGGTCATTCTTTCTGCCATATCTGGTTGGCGCTGCCAAGGCTAAAGAACTATATTTCAGTGCAGATGTGATCAGCGGCCAGCAAGCATTTGATATGGGACTGGTGAACAAGATTGCCAGCGCTGAGAGCTTTGCCGACGAGGCAAAAGCCTACGGAGAGCATCTTGCTTCATTGCCCACGATTGCGATTGGTTATATGAAAAAGAACATCAACGCTTCACAGCATGGTTCTATGAGTGATGTGTTTGACCTTGAAGCTGCCCATATGATGCGTTGCTTCCAAACAGAAGATCATAAGAACGCCGCGAAAGCATTCGTGAATAAAGAAGCCCCCGTTTTTAACGGTAAATAACGACCGACAATGGGTTGATGGGCAAAATCATATTTTGGTATTTAATTGAATAAACGGAGTAGATAAAAATGAAACTGGATGCAGGCATTGCCAGCAATTTAAAGGGTGCAGCGGCGGGTGCGGCGAAATTAGAGCAACAGGGTTACGACGGCGCCTTAAGTTTTGAGACTTCCCACGACCCTTTCTTTCCGCTTGTTTCCGCAGCAGAAAAGACCTCGCAGATTGAACTGATCACTTCAATTGCGGTGGCATTTTCCAGAACACCGATGTTGTTGGCGAATATTGGTCACGACCTAAACAGTCTCTCTGAGGGGCGCTTCATTATGGGTTTGGGTTCCCAGATCAGACCGCATATCACCAAACGGTTTAGTATGCCTTGGTCTGAGCCTGCCAATAGAATGAGAGAGTTTATTTCAGCCATGCGCGCGATTTGGGCTTGTTGGCATAACGGTGAGCCGCTAGATTTTCGGGGCGATTTTTATACGCACTCACTGATGACACCCATGTTTACACCTGAGGATACGCAATATGGTGCGCCGAAGGTGTTCCTCGCTGCGGTTGGTCCGCTGATGACTCAGGTTGCCGGTGAAGTGGCGGATGGTGTCATCATTCACTCATTTTCGACGCGCAAGTACATAACAGACGTTACGCTCCCAGCAATTGAAAAAGGTTTGGCAAAAGCTGGGCGTGACCGAAGTGACTTTCAGGTTTCCTATCCATGTTTTGTGGTAACCGGTAATACCGAAGAAGAGTTCCTAGCGACTAAAACAGCAGTGACTAAGCAGATTGCTTTCTATGGTTCCACACCCGCGTATCGACCAGTGCTAGAGGTACACGGCTGGGGAGATTTGCAGTATGAGCTGAATAAGATGTCCAAGCAGGGACTGTGGGACGAAATGGGCACCATGATCACAGATGAAATTCTTGATGAATTTGCCGTTGTTGGCGAAACTGATGAAGCAGTCGAAAAGTTCAAGCAGCGGTTTGATGGTTTGGTGGATCGCACAGCAAGTAATTTTGCTGTCCGCGATGCAGAACACAAACAGGCTGTTATGCAAAAACTAAAAGGCTAAGAGATCAGAGCCCATCAGCGCGATGCAATATCCGCTGGTGGGTTATCGAAATTAGCCAAAGCAAGTACTGTGTCAGCCGTTCAATATGTCGCAGATATAGCAGATGTGATTTCTGTGCCATGCCCCCACAGGCGATAAATCCCCGCGCAAGCAGCTAAGTTTGGGTTTTCCTGAATTTAGCGCAAATGCCAGTGCACGGTGCATTTCGGTGAAGGGGCTTAGTTGTTGGATCGATCTCCTCTCATAGAACATGATGTAACAACTAAGTAGGAGACTCGCAAAATTCTCCGGTGTGGTTGTGGAGAATCAGTGGTCAATTGTGACGATATTGGGCAGCGGCGCATTTTCAAGACGCAGGGTATAAGTTATCCTGAAGAAAAATGTGGAGAGACTGCTATTAATATCCAAACCCTGCTTCAACTGTCCCGGAGGTTCTGCGTTCTAGCGGCTGCGCTAACTGTCTCTGCGGCGCTGTATGCATCAGAACCTGTAGAGATATCATGGTGGCATGCAATGGGTGCAGAAAATGGCGAACGCGTTGAAAAGTTAGCTGCGGACTTTAATGCCAGTCAGAACAACTATCGTGTGGTACCCAGTTTTAAAGGTAACTATACAGACACCATGACCGGTGCCGTTGCGGCATTCAGAGCACGCAAGCAGCCACATATTGTTCAGGTTTTTGAAGTGGGTACCGCGACCATGATGGCGGCGAAGGGCGCGATATACCCCGTTGAACAGTTAATGGCAGATAGCGACGTGGTGTTTGATAAGTCGATCTATCTGCCCGGCGTGATCTCTTATTACCAGACGCCAAAAGGCAATCTGCTATCGATGCCTTTCAACTCATCAACGCCAGTACTCTGGTACAACAGAGAGGCATTTGCCAAAGCCGGGATCAAGCAGCCACCCTCAACCTGGCAAGAGATGTTTAATGTCTCTGAAAAACTGGTTGCTTCGGGTATGAAATGTGGCTTCTCTTTTGGCTGGCAGTCATGGGTCATGATAGAGAACTTTTCGACTTGGCATGATCAGTCCATTGGTACCCAGCAAAATGGTTTCGCTGGGTTTGACACAGAACTCAGTTTTAACACACCTGAGTTAAAGCGAAGGATACAATCGATCGCAGATTCACAATCTTCAGGACATTTTGCCTACGGTGGTCGGGAAGACGATAGCTTGCCTTTGTTCAGTAGCGGTGAGTGTGGCATGTGGATGAGCTCTTCCGCCAATACAGCGGCGCTTTCAAGTCAGGCAAAATTTGCCTATGGCCAATCAATGTTACCGCTGGATACCTCAATTGCGACCGAACCTCAGAACTCTATTATCGGTGGGGCAACACTTTGGGTGCTGCAGGGTCACAGCAAACAAAGTTATAGAGGTGTCGCAGAGTTTCTTACCTATTTGTCTGGCGCTGAAGTGCAGGCCTGGTGGCATCAGGAAACCGGTTACGTACCTATCACCATAGCGGCAGCGGAACTCTCAAGAGAGCAGGGTTTCTATCAGCGCAATCCTGATTACGATGTGGCAGTTATACAACTGAACCTGAACACGCCGACGGAGAATTCAAAAGGCTTGAGATTCGGCAATTTCGTTCAGATAAGGACCATCATCAACGAAGAGCTCGAGTCGGTATGGGCTGGTACGAAAACAGCCTCGTCAGCGCTGGACGATGCTGTGAGCAGAGGTAATCGGTTGTTGAGAAGATTTGAACGTGCTAACTAGTATCTGCGCGCAATGCTAAAGCGCGTACACTTTCGTTCGTCGTGGCTACCTTACGCGCTGGTCGCCCCGCAAATTCTCATTACGCTGGTTTTCTTCATGTGGCCTGCGGGTCAATCAATCTATCAGTCTTTTCTGATCGAAGATGCGTTTGGATTTTCGACGGAGTTTGTCTGGTTTGAAAATTACACCTACCTGCTCACGGATTCACTGTACTTTGACACGGTGTTCAGAACGCTGTTTTTTTCCTTTAGTGTGGCCTTTCTTTCTCTGTCGATTGCATTATTGCTAGCCGGGTTTGTGGACCGGATTATTCGCGGTGCGATGTTTTACCGAACGATGTTGATTTGGCCCTACGCTGTTGCCCCGGTCATTGCCGGTGCATTATGGGTCTTTATGTTTGACCCGACGCTTGGCATTTTGACGGCAATGCTCGACAGCTTTGGCTGGCACTGGAATCATCGACTGAATGGTGGCGAGGCCATGGCGCTGGTTATCATTGCAGCTACATGGAAACAAATCAGTTATAACTTCTTGTTTCTTGTGGCGGCGATGCAGGCGATACCTAAATCGCTGATTGAAGCGGCGGCGCTCGATGGCGCGGGCCCCTTGCGTCGATTTCGCACAATTATCTTCCCATTGATCATGCCGACGGGCTTTTTTCTATTGGTTGTTAATGTTGTTTATGCTTTCTTCGAAACCTTTGGGATCATTCATGTGGTGACAGGTGGTGGACCTGCTAAAGCGACGGAAATACTCGTCTATAAAGCCTATAGTGATGGCTTTATCGGCCTTGACCTCGGCGGTTCTGCTGCGCAGTCAACCATACTCATGATCGGGGTTGTTTTGCTGACGGTCATTCAGTTTCGTTACGTTGAACGACAGGTAGATTACTCATCATGATTGAGCATAGGCCATTAGGTCGTTTGATGTCTCACCTGATTATTATTGTTGGGTTATTGGTCATTGCTTTTCCTGTCTGGATCACGATCGTTGCCGCAACCCACGATAGCGTTCGCGTCACTCAGGTTCCCTTTCCCCTGTTACCGGGTGATCAGTTTTTCATCAATTTGAAAGCGATGTTTTCGAGTCGTGAGGAGGCGATAGGCGGCATACCTGTTGGCATGATGATGCTGAATTCGCTGGTCATGGCCTTGATGATTGCAACAGGAAAAATTTGTATCTCTCTCTTGTCTGCTTTTGCGATTGTTTACTTTAAATTTAGATTCAGAATGTTCTTTTTTTGGATGATATTTGTCACGCTAATGCTGCCGGTTGAGGTGCGTATATTACCGACTTTTGAGGTGGTTGCAGACCTGGGTATGCTCAACACCTATTGGGGGTTAACAATACCGCTAATCGCGAGTGCAACGGCGACGTTTATGTTTAGGCAAACATTTCTATCGATACCTGACGAGTTACTTGAAGCGGCGAGAATTGATGGGGCAGGGCCGATGAGGTTCTTCTTCGATATCCTGTTACCAATTTCCCGCACGAGCATTGCGGCGCTATTTGTTATTCTGTTCATTTTTGGCTGGAATCAATATCTCTGGCCGCTGTTAATCACGACGGAAAAATCGATGTATACCATCGTCATGGGTATAAAAAGCCTGCTTGAAACTGCCGACGGCGAACCTGCGTGGCATATCATTATGATGACCGCACTGATGGCAATGTTGCCACCTGTTATTGTGGTGCTGTGTATGCAGAATCTTTTTGTCAAAGGTTTGACCGAAACGGAAAAATAAATGACGACACTTGCCCTTAACAATGTTTCCAAATCATACGACGCTGAAAACGTACTGAGTGATGTCAACTTTGAGGTGGCGGATGGCGAGATGATTGTCATTGTTGGACCTTCCGGTTGCGGCAAATCTAGCCTGCTTCGAATGGTGGCCGGACTCGAGCCAATTACCGCAGGCGAGGTGCTGATAAACGGCCAGGTAGTGAACAAGGTAGAACCCAAAGACCGAGATATTGCCATGGTTTTTCAAAATTATGCGCTTTATCCGCACATGACGGTCTTCGCCAATATGGCCTATGGATTGAAGTTACGAGGGCTGTCAGTTGACGCCATCAAAAAGCGAGTGACAGAAACGGCGTTATTACTTGGTCTAGAAAATTTGCTGGAGAGAAAGCCTGCGGCACTTTCCGGTGGACAGCGCCAACGAGTTGCGATGGGGCGAGCCATCGTTCGCAAGCCTGCCATCTTTTTGTTTGATGAGCCGTTATCTAACCTAGATGCTAAATTGCGTGTGCGAATGAGACTGGAAATAAAGGCTTTGCAGCAACGTTTGGGTGTGACCAGTTTGTATGTCACCCATGATCAGGTTGAAGCCATGACCTTGGCAGATAGGCTCATTATTCTAAATGACGGTGCAATTGAACAGATTGATACGCCAATGAATGTCTATCAGCGACCGGCTTCTACGTATGTTGCCGGTTTTATCGGTACTCCTCCGATGAACTTACTCAAGTGTCGCGTTGTTAGCAGCAGTAAAAATGAGGTCTCAGTTGTCCATCGTGAAGGTGCCACCTTCAGGTTACCCGGCGGGCGGGTCGCCAAAGCTAGCTCGGACGAGGTGACGGTTGGGATAAGACCAGATCATCTGGTCATCAGCGAAGGTAACCAGGCGAAACTCCAGTGTGCAGTGCAAGCAATTGAAACCCTAGGGTCCGAGACATTGGTGCACGGCCGTATAGCTGAAACGCCAGAAGATTCTGCGCCATTTATCGTTAAGCTTGACGGTAATACCTTACCCCGCATTGGAGAAGTCTTGCCGCTGTCATATGAAATGGACGCGATTCATCTGTTTGACGGCAACACAGGGCTGAGGTTAGCAAGCAGCTGATGTACCGCGGAAGAGAGCATCCAGCGAAGGTGATCGCGTCTTTAAGCGCTGCTCGCGGCGAAGCCCTCCAGCACCAACTTTTTAGTCTCCGCTGATGCTTCTTCCGGTGTGCCTGAATTAAAAGGTGGCTTCGGAGAATATTCCATCGCCAATTGAGCGACTTTCGCAATTTCCTCACCCGAGATTTCAGCGATCATCGCTAAGCCAAAATCTATACCTGCGGTCACGCCACCACCGGTTGCTCTGTCTCTGTCAATGACATAGCGCCCATCCGTAACCTCGGCGTCGTATCCAGACAACAGGTCCTTTGCTGCCCAGTGTGTCGTGGCCTTGTAACCTTTGAGTAAACCTGCAGCGCCAATCACTAGTGCACCGGTACATACGCTCGTTACCCAGGTGGCAGTTTTGGCTTTTGTGCGCAGAAAATTCAGGGTTTCTTCGTCCTGAGTGAGCTCAAATGTAGCTTTGGTGCCGCCGGGTACAAAAACAATCTCCGGTTGATCGAAGGAAGTCGCAAAAGAATGGGTCGGTACAACGGCCATGCCCGTGTCCGTCATAATTGGGTCAGTGTGTTTCCAGACAACCTGTACCTCGGCATCAGGCCAGAAGGTCCAAGTTTGTAGGGGTCCCATAAGGTCGAGAGGGGTCATCCCCGGATATGCCAGCATAGTAATTTTCATAAGGGTCGCTCTGATAGAACACAGGAGGTTAGTAAAACACGCGAGGGACATAAATGTCTGTCAAATACTTAACTGGTTCGATCAACTCAGATCGGCCTGTGCCTCTAGCGGCGCATGACGCTTAACGTGACTACAAACCTATCCCTTGTATACTGTGGTCAAGTAAAAAGAAGGGTCGAAAACGTGTTTCAGAGAATTATCATCCCGATATTTATTGTCAGGCTGATGCGCTCAAACAATTTAGGCCAGGCATTTTTATTAATTAAAGAGGGCACATGAGCAACTTCCTTGCACTACAGGCAAAGTTTCAAACGCTTTCTAGTCGTTGTGCGTCAACCGGGGCTTTCTTTGGTGCTCATATCGATGAGTCTACGATAAAACCATGAGCTACTTTGTAACAGTAGGCATTTTGCTAGGTCTTTCTGCTGGT